>Ga0102832_1000033_pt1 | contig 435492 bp, 379 predicted proteins | sample EBPBio282013_DNA_FD_88942 | JGI IMG/M metagenome (GOLD analysis project Ga0102832, IMG submission 88942) | Wastewater treatment Type I Accumulibacter community from EBPR Bioreactor in Madison, WI, USA - Reactor 2_5/28/2013_ DNA (Illumina Assembly) | ecosystem: Engineered > Bioreactor > EBPR >... | reverse complement strand
TGAAGGCGGCCGCACCGTCGGCGCCGGCGTCGTCGCCAAGATCGTTGAATAATCCAACGATCTCAGCGCACGCTGAACTGATCTAAGCGAAGGCCCCGGAGAGCAATCTCCGGGGCCTTTTGCTTTGGCGCGTTTGATCTGGACCTATGTCGGCTACCGGCTTGACGCTATGGCGGGTTTCGGCGACGAGAAGAGGCTTCGGGGGAAAGCTTGACCGTCAGCACGCTCATTCGCGGAAAAGTCGGCGGCTACGTGTTCGCCGTTCTGGCGACACTGGTCGCCTGGGCGCTGCGCTATGCCCTGAACGACTGGTTCCCGCCGGGCTTTCCGTACCTGACCTTCTTCCCGGCGGTCGTCATCACCGCCTACTTCGCCGGCTTGCGCCCGTCCATCCTCTGCGCCGTCCTTTCTGGTGTGACGGCCTGGTACTTTTTCATTCCACCTTTCCAGACCTTCCACGTGAATTTTCCAACGACGGTAGCGCTGGCTTTCTATGCCTTCGTCGTCGCGGTCGACATCTTCTTCATCGACGGTATGCGCGTGGCTCTGAGGCAGTTGGAGCAGGAGCGCGCCCGCCATGCGGCGTTGGCGGAGAGCCGTGACCTTCTGTATCGCGAACTGCACCACCGGGTGAGCAACAACCTGCAGGTCGTCGGCGCGCTGCTCAGGCTGCAAGGAGCCGGGATCCAGGACGAGGATGCTCGCCACGCACTGGCCGAGGCTGGCGGTCGTATCGAGCTGATCGCGAAGATCCAGAGAGAGCTTCACAACGCCGTCGGTGAACCTGCGCCGTTCCGCACGTTTGCAGAAGCTGTTCTGGCGGGAGCCGCCGCCGCAGCCGGAGCGAAGGTCAGCCTCTCGGTCGACGGCGGCGAGCAGCCCCTTCATCCAGACCAAGCGACACCGGTGACCTTGGTGATGCTGGAGAGCTTCAACAACGCGCTTGAGCACGGCTTCGGGGAGGGCGGCTCGGGCTGCGTGAAGGTGGCTTTGGACCAGTCGGGCCTGACCCACGTCCTTACGGTTCGCGACGACGGCGCGGGTCCGCCGAACGACTTCGACCCCGCCAAATCCAAGAGCCTGGGACTGCGGATCGTTCGCGCGATGGCCCAGCAACTGGGCGGCAAGTTCGAGATGGGCCGCGAAAACGGTTGGACGGTGTGCCGCCTCAGCTACGCGCCCAAGCGCGACTAGCTTATCCAGCGAGCCTGCTAGAGGGGCGCCCATCTTGCCTTCGCAGACGGGCGCCGCCTTCGCCGAGCCTAGCTAGGGCGTGGCCGGCCCTTTGGACGCCTCGCGCGGCGTGATCGCCCGGGCCAGCTTCGGCTTCAGCCACATCTCGAAGTCATCGACGATTTCATAGACCACGGGCACCAGCACCAGAGACAGCACCGTCGAGGTGATCAGGCCGCCGATCACCGCGACCGCCATGGGCTGACGGAACTCGGCCCCCGTGCCGATCCCTAAGGCGGTCGGCAGCATGCCAGCCATCATCGCAAGGGTGGTCATCACGATCGGGCGCGCCCGTTCATGACAGGCGTCTAGGATCGCCTCTCGCTGACTCATGCCGGCGCGCTCCTGTTCGATGGCGTACTCCACCAGCAGGATCGAGTTCTTAGCGGCGAGGCCCATCAGCATCAGGAAGCCGATCAGCGACGGCATCGACAGCGATTGGCCCATGACCAACAGGGCGAAGAACGCGCCGCCGATAGCGAGCGGCAGAGCCGACAGGATGGTGATCGGCTTGAAGAAGCTGCGGAACAGCAGCACCAGCACGCCGAACACCAGTCCCACGGCGGACAGCAGAGCGACGGCGAAGCCCGTAAAGAGCTCCACAAACGCTTCCTGGTCACCGGCCGAGGCGGGGCCGACGCCCGGGGGCAGGTTCTTCATGGTCGGCAGATTGCCGACATCGGTCATGGCCTGGCCCAGCTGGGCGCCGTTGTTGAGGTCGGCCTCGATGGTGACCTGTCGCTGGCGGGCGAAGCGGTCGATCTTGGCCGGACCGGCCTGGAACGACAGGTCGGCGACCGTATCGAGCCGGGTGCTGCCGCCGCTCGCCGTCGGCACGCGCAGCGCGCCCAGCGCATCGAGGTCCTGCCGGCTCTCGGCGGGCAGGCGAACGCGGATGGGGATCCGACGTTCGCCCTGAGTCATCTTGGCGACGTTGGCGTCGATGTCGCCGACGGTGGCGACGCGCGCGATGGCGGCGATATCGGCCGAACTGACGCCCAGGCGTGCGGCTTCGTCCGCCTTCGGACGGATGAGGATTTCCGGACCGCTGGGCGGGGAGGAGGGGCGCGGATCGGCCACGGTCGACAGGCCCTGCATCTCGCGCTCGATCTTGGCCGCCGTGCGCTCGAGCAGCGGACCATCTTCGGACACCAGGATGGTCTGGACTTCCGATGAGCCCCAGTCACCCAAGAGGTTCACGCGGGCGTCGGGAATGTCACGCAGGCCGGCGCGGACCTCCTGCTTGATCTCGGTGACCGACAGGTCGCGGTCGCCCTTCAGGACGATCGTAATCGTGGCGTCACGGATGTCGGCGCTGCTCTGGCCGCCCCAGCCGCTGCCGATGTTCGAGCCGACCTGGGCAAAGACGTTGGTCACCTCGGGCCGCTTGCGGAACATCGTGGTCACCGCCTGCACCGTGCGATCCATGTCGGCGACGGTCGCGCCGGGCGGCCCCTGGACCTTCAGATAGTAGTAGTTGTTGTTGGCCGCCGGCTGGAACGCGGTGGGCAGCAGGCCCGCCAGCAGGATCGAGCCAACAAAGATCAGGCCGCCGATGGCGCAGGCGAGGATCCGGTGGTCCAGCGACCAGTCCAGGACGGTACGATAGAAGCCCTCGAACGGCTTGCGCGGGTGGGGCGCCTTGGCAGGCTTGAGGAAATAGGCGGCCAGCAGAGGCGTCAGCAGGCGTGCTACGACCAGCGAGAACAGCACCGCGACGGCGACCGTCAGGCCAAATTCCTTGAAGAACTGGCCTGGCATGCCGGGCATGAACGACACGGGCACGAAGACCGCGACGATCGTGAAGGTCGTGGCCACGACCGCCAAGCCGATGGCGTCGGCGCCTTCGACGGCGGCCTGATAGGGCCTTTGTCCGCGCGCCACCCGCTTTTCGATGTTCTCGATTTCGACCACGGCGTCGTCCACGAGAATCCCGATCACCAGCGTCAGGGCCAGCAGGGTGACCACGTTCAGCGAGAAGCCCATGAAGGCCATGAAGGCGAAGGTCGGCACCAGCGAGACGGGCATGGCGATCGCAGTGATCAGGGTCGCGCGCCATTCCCGCAGGAACAGGAACACCACGAGGGAGGCCAGCAACATGCCCTCCAGAAGGGTGTGCTCGGTGGCCTTGAAGCTGGCGCGGGTCTCGTCGACAGTCGAGAAGATCTTCACGAACGTCACGCCTGGCGTCTTTTCGGCCAGGCGGTCGACGGCGGCCTTCACGCGATCTTCGACGGCGACATCGCTCGAGTCCCGGGTCTTCATCACCTGGAAGGCGACCACGGGGCGGCCGTCCAGCCGGGCGAAGCCACGCTCCTCCTCTGAGCCTTGGCCGACCTGGGCCACATCGGTGAGCTTCACATAGCGCCCACCACCGACGGGAATGGTGATCTGGCGAAGCTGCTCGATCGTCGTCGCGGCGCCCAGCACCCGCAGGGTCTGCTCGCGACCGCCGACATTGGCGCGTCCGCCCGGGGCGTCGACGCTGAAACTGGCGAGGGCCTGGTTCAGTTGAGGCGCGGTGACGCCGAACGAGGCCATGCGATCAGGATCGAGGATGACATTGATCTCGCGATCGACGCCGCCCACCCGCGCGACCTGCGCCACGCCCTTCTCGCCCTGAAGGGCGCGGGTGACGGTGTCATCGATGAACCACGACAGGTCCGTGGTGCTCATGCCGGGCGCGGATACGGCATAGGTGATGATCGGCGCGCTGGTGATCTCAAGGCGCTGGACGATCGGTTCGTCGACCTCGCGCGGCAGGACAGCGCGAGTCTGGTCCACTTTGGAGCGCACCTCGTCGGTGACCTTCTGCAGGTCCTCGCCGAGGTTGAACTCGATCGTGGTGGTCGAGGCCCCCTGGACCACCGACGAGCGGATGGTCTTGACGTTGGAGATGCTGGCCACCGCGTCCTCGATGGGGCGAGTGACCTGGGTTTCCATCTCGCCGGGCGCGGCGCCGCTCTGGGTGACCGTCACGGTCACCGCAGGGAACTCGACGTTCGGGAACTGCTTGATCGGCAGGCCCAGATAGGTCCCGACGCCGGCGATCAGCAGGGCGATGAACATCACCGCGACCGGGATCGGATTGCGGATCGCCCAGGCCGAGACCCGCAGCTGTCCGGTCGGGTGCTGGTCGCTGTTGTCGTTCTGGGTCATCAGCGCGTCGCCTGCTGGGCCGGGGCCGGACGAACTACGTCGCCGTCGGTGACGAATGCGGCGCCGCCGAGGACGATCCGCGTGCCCGCCGGCGGGCCTTGGACTAGCTGGGCCCAGCCGCCGCCCTTCTGCCCGATCTTCACCGCCACCTGGTGCGCGCGGTTGTTGCTGTCGACCGTCATCAGGAACAGGCCGTCGGCCTCATAGCGGATCGCCGATTCCGGTACGGCGGTCACTGGCGCGCCTGAGGCGCCGAAGGTGGCGCGGCCAAAGCCGCCGGGGCGTAGGTCTGGGCGGACGGGCAGGCGGATACGCACCTTGCCAAGGCGGCTGCCGCTGTCGACACGGGGACTAACCAGGCGCACGACGCCCGTCAGCGCCTGGCCGGCGGGCAGCGATACGGCCACCGACTGCCCGGGACGGACGCCGCCCAGGTCGGCTTCGTTCACTTCGGCTTCCAACTCGACCAGGCCGTCTCGGGCGATGGTGAACCAGGGCGAGGTCCCGCCGCCGGCGATCTGGCCCGGCTGCACCCCGCGCGACAGCACGCGGCCGCCGACCGGCGCGGTGATGGTCATCCGGGACGCCCGCGTCCGCAGCTCCTTCAGCGCCGCTTCCTGGGCCTTGGCCTGGTAGCGACGGGTCTCGATCTGCTCCTGGCTCAACACGCCCTGGCCGTCGAGGCCGGATACGCGCGCCGCTTCGGCCTGGGCCTGGGCGGTGACGGCGGCCTGCTGGTCGATCTGGGCGCGCAGCAGCGTATCGTCCAACTGGACCAGAGGCTGGCCGGCGCGGACCCAGTCACCCTCGTCGGCATAAAGCCGCGCCACGCGGTAGCCGGTCAGCTCCGATCCCACGGCGGCTTCCTCGCGCGAGACCAAGAGGCCGGACGCTTCGACCCCGCCGCCAAGAGGACGGGTCTCAATACTGCCCACGCTGACGGTGCGAGCCGAGGCCGCGGCAGGCGCCTTTTCGGCGGACGCTTCCTTCTTGCCGCCGCAGGCGGTCAATCCCACCCCAGCGCAGACCAGGGCGGTGGCGATCAGATAGCGGGTCGTCATCGGAGCGGATCTCACTGCGCGGAAGCCTTGGTCGGGATGTTCTCGGGCGACCATCCGCCGCCGAGCGCCTTATAGGTTTGCACGGCGCGTTGCAGCGCCTGGGTCTGGGCGGCCGTCGAGGCCGAGCGCACGGCGCGCCAGGCCTGCTCGGCCTGCAGGGCCGTGGTCAGGTCGGTCAGGCCGGCGGCATAGCCCTTGCGGCTGGCTTCATACGCCGTCGCCGCGCGACGCTCGCCGGCCGACAACAGCGCGACCCGGCGCTCGTCCGCAGCCAGTTGCACCAGGGCGTTGTCGGCTTCGCCATACGCGGTTTGAACGGCCTTTTCGTAGGTGACAGCGGCCTGCTCGACGCGCGCGTCGCTGGCCTTGATGTCGGCCATCAGCTTGGGGATGTTCAGAACGGGAACCGACAGGTTGGCTCCGACCGTCCAGGCCGAGCTCGTCGTCGAGGTTTCCGCGCCCGGGTTCAGGAAGCTCGGGCTGATCGCCTTGGAAATCCCCACGCCCGGCGTCAGCGTCAGGGTGGGGAACAGGGCGAGCTCGCTGATATTGAGATTGCCCGACGCCGAGGCCAGACGCGCGGCGGCTTCACGCACGTCGGGGCGGCGCGCGAGCAGCTGGCCGGGCGTTGCGGCCGGGACCGGGGGCGGCTTGGCCAAGGCGGGGCTGATGGGCAGCGTGTCCAGCGGATCGACGCCTTTGCCGACCAAGACCAGGAGCGTGCGTCGCGCGCCACGAAGTTGCGCCTCCAAGGCGGCGGCCTGCGCTTCGGCCTGAGCGAGGTCGGCGGCGGCGCGCTCGCCCTCCGACGTCGCGGTCAGCCCGCGACGGCCCCGCTCAAGGGCGACATCGGAGAGCGCCTTGGCGATGCGAACGCTCTCACGCGCGTCTTCCAGTTGCGCCGCTAGGCCGCGCGCCTCGAAATACGACTGGGCCACATTGGCCGCGAGCGCCGCGCGAGCGCCCTCATAGGCAAAGCGGGCGGCCGCCATGTCGTTCTTGACGACCCGCAGCGCGGCGTTGCGGCGTCCGAGCAGGTCCAGCTCCCAGGAGACGTCGAAATTGGCGGAGTAGGTCTTGCTCACCCCGCCCTGGGTGAAGCCGCCAGTGCCGCTCTGGTCGATGATGTCGGTGTCGGTGCGTTGGGCGGAGCCCACGAGCGGAGTTTGCGGGATATAGATCTGCCGCACCTGACCTTGTCGGATGGCGCGGGCTTCCTCCAGTCGCGCGGCGGCCAGCCGAGCGTCGGGGCTCTGGGCGAGGGCCGTGCTGACCAGATCGTTCAGAGCTGGGTCCCCGAACTGGGTCCACCATTGGTCCAGCGCTTGCGACGCCAGCGGCGCGCTGGTCGACGCCTCATAGGTGTCGGGTAACTTGACCTCGACCTGCCGCGCGGGGGTTGTGCAGGCGGCCATGACCGCGCCCGTCAGCGCAAGGGTCGCAAGATGGCTGGCGGGGGAGACGCCACCCGGCCGGTCCAGTCTCTGGAAAGCGCCGGTCTTGGCGAGACGCATGAAATTCAATCCGGTTGTTATGACGCGAGACGCGCCCAGGCGACCATCGGTCTCCCAATTAGGGGGCTGGCCCCGGGAGGGAAACCCCTGGTCGAAAGCTTTAACGGTCCTATTCGCCGGCTGGACGCAGTCTTGAACGGCGCCGATCCCATACCTGTCAGCAGTGTGGTCGATTGACGCGGCGCCGAACTGGCGTCCCTGGCGCAGGTTGACGTCGCGGTAAAACATACCGCATCATCGAAACAGGTGTTCGGCTCGCTTTGTCGAATGCTCGCTCGTCGCAGTTGGCGAGCCAGTGGCGTGGCTTTTCAAGCGTCCGGCCCCGGGGGACCAAGGCTTGTCGGCTCTAAACGGCGCATCTCAAGGTTTCGAAAAAGGACCTGCTGGTCGGCGCGGCTGCATCCGCGTCGGCAGGCTCGCGCGCGCCGGAGGTCTGTCAGGAACACCGCCGCCCGGCTGAACGCGATCTGGCCCCGCGAAAAGACGACCGGCCAATCAAGAACGAACCGAGGGAGGGAATACGAATGAACAGAAGCAGCTTCCTGCGTGGAGGATCATGCCTAGCGCTGGCCTTGGCGATGGCGGGCGCGGCTCAGGCCCAAGAGGCCCAGAAGCCGGACGTGTCGACCCAGGTCGAGGAAGTCGTGGTCACGGGCTCCTTCATCAAGGGAACGCCCGAGGACGCCGCCCTGCCGGTCGAGGTGATCGGCGCCGAGGAGCTGCAGAAGCGGGGTTCGCCTTCCACCGTGGAACTGCTGAAGGCGCTCTCGGTCTCGAACGGGGTGCTGGGCGACACCAACCAGTTCGACAGCCGCGCGCAGGGCTCTGAAGGCTCGGGATCCGTCAACCTGCGGGGCCTCGGCTCGCAGCGCACCCTGGTGCTGCTGAATGGTCGACGTCTTGCGATCAACCCGTTCGGTCAGGCGGGCGCAGGCATCGTCGACACCAACATTATTCCCGCCGCCGCGATCGGCCGCCTGGAAGTGCTGAAGGATGGCGCGGCTGCGACCTATGGCTCGGACGCCATCGCCGGCGTCGTCAACTTCATCACCAAGAAGAGCTTCGAGGGGCTGGAGGTCGCCGCCGACTATCGTCACATCAACGGCTCCGACGGCGACTACGGCCTTAACTTCACCTGGGGCAAGGTCTGGGAGAACGGCAACGTGCTGGCCAGCCTGGGCTGGCAACATCGCTCGAAGCTCTCGGTGGCCGAACGCGACTGGGCCAATCGGTCCTATCTCAGCAATCCCGAGGCGGGCTGGTCTGCGGCCGGCAACCCGTCGACCTTCATTCCGCTGGCCAGCACCACCAACGGCATGCGCGATCCGGCCTGTTCCAGCCTGGGCGGCTTCGCCGGCTTCAGCGGGCTGACTCCGGTCTGCTACTGGCACTATACGCCGTTCGACAATCTGGTCGAAAAGTCCAACGCCATTCAGGCCTACGCCGAGGCCAACGCCGATCTGTCGGCGACGACCAAGTTCCATGTCGAGGTGCTCTACGCTCACACTGACGTGCCCGAGTGGAACACCTCGCCGTCCTACGCCGCCTTGGCCGTTCCGACCGCCGAAGCGTCTCCCGTTCCGGGCCGCTACATCGTGCCGGCCACCAATCCCGGCCTGATCGCCTTCATGGCGGCCAACCCGACGGTGCAACTGTCCAGCCTGGCGACGGGCGCCGTGTCGACGGTTCCCAGCTCGGTGTTCGCGTTCGGCGCGATCAACGCCGCCAACCGGCCGTTTGGCATCGGGGGCAATCCGAAGTTCGGCTATGGCCCCTCGATCGGCGCGCGCTCATTCGACGCCTTCCGGGTGTCGGCCGACCTGTCGGGCGAGTTCGAGAACGGCATCGGCTGGGACGTGGCGCTGACCTATTCCCAGGAGATCGCCATCCGCACCGGCTACGACACGCTGGTCAATCGCTTCGCCCTGGCGCTGCAAGGCCTGGGCGGCCCGCTCTGCGACAGCAACCCGTCGCTGCCGGGCGTCCAGGGCACGCCTGGCGTTGGCCAGTGCATGTATTACAACCCGTTCGCCAGCGCGATCCCCAGCAACGCCATCACGGGCCAGGCCAACCCCGGCTACAACCCGGCTCTGGCCAACAACAAGGATCTGGTCGACTGGTTCTTCAAGAAGCTGTCGACCAAGCAGTCCTCGCGCCTGTTCGTGGGCGAGGCCGTGTTGAACGGCAAGACCAACATCACCTTGAAGGGCGGTGACGTCGCCTGGGCGGCCGGCGTCCAGTATCGCCGCAGCTACTTCACGGCCGACTACAACGACATCAGCAACGCGGCGATCAATCCGTGCGTCAACACACCGGACTTCGGGGTCACCACCTGCACCGGTTCGGTGCGGAACGGCCCGTTCATGTTCCTCGGCGTCGGCAATGAGGCCGACAACCAAAGCGACGTGATGGCGACGTTCGGCGAGCTCTCGGTGCCGATCACTGACGACTTCCAGGCGCAGCTCGCGGCGCGCTACGAGAAGTACGGCGGCGCGGTGGGCTCGACCTTCAACCCGAAGGCGTCTCTGCGCTGGCAGGCCACGCCGTGGATGGCTTTGCGGGCCTCCGCCGGCTCGACCTTCCGCGGGCCGCCGGATCCCCTGACCACCACCACTTCGGTGACGTCGCTGCAAGGCATCCTTGGCGTGTTCCGCGCTGTCGACATCTACGGCAACCCGAACCTGAAGCCCGAGAAGGCCAAGACCTATAACGCCGGCGTGCTGTTCAATAAGGGGGACTTCAAGGCCAGCGTCGATTACTTCTATTTCGACTTCAAGGATCCGATCGTCGCCGAACCGGTGGCGGGCATGGTCGCTTCGCTCTATCCGAACGGCGCGGCCGGGGCCAACAACTGCGCCGATCCGGCCTATGCCGCGCTGGTCGCGCGCTTCACCTTTACCGGCGCCTGTGCGACTCCGACGACCAGCATCGCGCGCCTGCGCACCAACTACATCAATGGCGCGCCGGTGAAGAACGCCGGCTTCGACTTCTCGGCCGACTACCGGTTCCGCGAGGTGATGGGCGGCGACATCTCGATCGGCGGCTCGGCGACCTACATCCAGAAATACAAGGTCGGCGCCACCCAGGTGGAAGGCATAACGGTCGAGAAGGCCTTCGACGCCGTCGGCCTGCTGAACTACCAGACGACCGTCGTGCCGATCCCGAAGTGGAAGGGCGACGTCTATGCGGAATGGAACTCTGGTCCGCACAACCTGCGCCTGTCGGTTCACTACATCGGCTCGTACACCGACCAGCGCACCGCCCCCTTCGCGGCCAACGCCTATAAAGACACCACCGGCGCAGGCGTTACGGTCAGCGCGGGCAAGAAGATCGAAAAGCAGGTCCTGACCAACCTCGCCTATCGCGTCTTCCTGCCGTGGGACACCACGGCGACGCTGGCGATCACCAACGTTTTCGACAAGGACCCGTCCTACGCCCGCCTCGATCTGGGCTACGACCCGTTCACCGGCGATCCGCTGGGCCGCACCTACAAGGTGGGCCTGCGCAAGAAGTTCTAGTTCCTCGGCGTTTTGTGGGAACTTGCGGCGCGTCCTTACCCAAGGACGCGCCGTCTTCTTGAGGTGTCTTGGAGCAAGCCCGGCCCGCGGCGAGGGAGGGGCGGTTAGAGCCAGTCCAGCAGGCTCGCCGGTCCGGCCAGCGAACCATCCGCGTTGAACATCTGGGCCAGCTTGTCGCGCGCGGACTGCAGCTCGACCATCTTGGCGTAGATGTCGGCCGTCAAGCCGCCCGCCTCGCGTTCCTCGGCGGTCATGCCGGCGTAGCGCGTGATCATCGCCTTGCCAAAGCCGCCCTCATCCGCCGACGTGGACTGGTAGCTGGCCTTGATGGCGGCGCTGTCGCGAGCGCGGATCTCGGCCTTGGCCTGCGTGATCTCGTGCGAGGAAAACAGCTCGTCCTTGTTGAGGGCGATGGCGGACAGCGAGCGGTCGTCGAAACGGCGGAAGTCGATCTCGCCGCTGTCGGGGTCCTTCGCCGCCTCCGGCTGGAAGGCCAGCGCGTACTGTTTGTCCAGCGCGGCGCGGACATCGGCCGCCAGTTTGCCGAACTCCCGGGTCTTGGCGCCGGCCACCGCGCTGCCGGTTTCGGTCATGTAGGCCGCGACGCTGTCATGGGCGATGCCGGCAGGCGCCAGGCCGGGTCGAGCCAGGGCCTGCTTGCGTCCTTCGAGCAGCGCGTCGTGTTCCTGGGTCCATGCCGCCGAGGCTTTCTCTTCCGGACCCGCAGTGTCGAGGTGATCGAGCGCGGCCTGATACAGGCTGGCATAGTCGCCGGTCAGTCGCGCCTGGGCGGCGGGGCTGGCGAGCACGCTGTCTTGTCGCGCCTTGAGCGTCAGGCTGGCGACCACCTGCTGTTCGATCGGGAACTGGCCGCCCTTGTTGCTGGCCACCGCGAACAGCGTCCGGCGATCCAGAGACGAGAGATCGATCGTGGCGTTGCCGTCCTTCAGCGCACTGGCGGCGCCGGCGGCCTTCAGACGCGCGGTGATCGCCGTGCGGGCCTCGGACACGACCGTCTCGATCGTCCGGGAGTCGGTCTGGGCTTTCAGCGCGGCCTGGGCGGCGGGCGAGAGCGTGACGTTCACCGCCGGGGTGTTGATCGTTTCGCTCTGATCGCGAGTCTTGGCCTGGGCGGCCGCCTGGCTGGCGCGCTGCGCCGCCGTCTGGCCGGCGGTCAGGCCAGACGTATAGGTCGACGTGTACGGGTTGATCGTCGTCATGTCGCACGACTTCAAGCGAATCAGTGGCTTGAGCTTAACAGCCGGCCAGGGGCTTGGGCGCCCTATGGTTAATCGGACGTGACCGAGGCGATCACGAGAGCACGCCCGTCAGCAGCGGTCGCGCGAAAAGATCCGCCGCCTCTTCCCGCTCCAGCCCCGGAACCCAGGCTTCCAGCGACGCGGCGGCGTTCAGCATCGAATTGATCATATGAGCGGCGATACTGGGGTCGATCGGCCGGATCGAGCCGTCGGCGATGCCGTCGGAGATGATCGAAGCAAAGCGCTGCCATCCGCGCATGTAGCCGTCGGCCATTTCGCCGCGCAGCGGTTCGGGCAAGGCGCCCAACGACGACGCCCGCAGCAGGGGGCCGTGCTCGGACAGCTGGTAGGTCGTCAGGCCCGCAGCGGTGGAAACGAGTTGCGTCCAGCGGTCGGCCGGCAGCGCCCGGGCGTCGAGCTGCGAGCGGCGCGTGACGGTAAAGGTGCGCTCGAAGCACTCGGCCACGAGGGCGTCCTTGTCCTCGTGGTGGTGATAGAACGAACCCTTGGTCACGTTCAGGGCCGCCGAGATGTCCTCCACTGAGGCCCCGCGATAGCCGCGCTGGTTGATCAGGCGCGTGGCGGCGACCAGGAACGTCTCGCGCCATTCCAGGCCTTCGGGCGAAAGAGGCGTCGGATCGGGCAGAGGCATGGGCCGCCACTCCCGACCTGCGATCGGAAGGCCGTTCAGCAGTATGTCGCTCATCCGCTCCAGCACCCGGCCATAGTCTTCGACGTCGTAGCGGCGCAGCCAACGGCCGGACCAGAACACCTGCTCCATCAGGAGATGGGTGCGCGCATTGCGTTGACGCTTGTCGAGATGCGCGAGGGAAGGGTCGTTGAAGAAGCTCCGCACGCGCCGGAACAGATCGTTGAAGGCGCCGATGACCGAACCCCGCAGCGGCTCCTTCAGGGCCTTGATCTCGGCGAAACTGGTGAGGGGGGTGGCCTCGCCGAGGCGCACGCGGCGATTCAGGTCGAGATACAGTTCGAGGAACTTGACGATACGCTTGGCCGGCGCGCTCTCGGCGGCGGCTTCCTCGACCATGGCCTCGAAGCGTTCCAGGCCGCGCATGAAGCAGGCGGCGGCCAGATCATCCTTCTTGCGGTAGTAGTAGGTGACGCTGGTGGTGTTGAGGCCAACGCTGGCGGCGACGTCGGCCAGGGTCATGCCGCGAACGCCCTGGCGGTTGAGGATCGCCGTGGCAGCCGCCAGGATCGTCTCCTTTTTCCGAGCGTAGCGCGCTGTCGCCGCGCCCGCGATCCGACCGTCGTCCATCGCCTCTAAATCCCCAGAGCTCCATGACAACCGGCGGTCGCGCCGGCCATTGGACTCTAGCGTCCAATCTAGGCGTCCATCGGGCCGGCTTAAAGGCCGACATTGTCCGTTGCGAGACCGTAAGGGCTGCCTAGCGCCAAGGTTTGTCAGGATTGTTGCAGGGCGGACGGCTTTTCGTGGCCCTGGCCTCACGGCGCACGGCGGAAGCCGATCCGGACCAGACGGACCCTAGCAAACCTTGCGTACGGCCTTGGTATCGGTAGTCAGCGCGTCGGCGATCGCTTGAGCCAGCGCCGCAGGAGATAGCGGCTTGGCGATCGCGCCGTCCATCCCGGCGGCCAGATAGCTGGCGCGCTGATGCGCCAGGGCGTTCGCGGTCATGGCAAGGATCGGCACGGCGCCGACCGAGCCCTTCATCGCGCGGATCCGTTGGGTGGCTTCCACACCGTCCATGCCCGGCATCTGGATGTCCATCAGGATCAGGTCAAAGCCTTCCCCAGCGGCCGCGACCCCTTGGCGCCCGTCCTCCGCGGTGGTCACCCGGGCCCCAAGCGCCTCAAGCATTCGGGTTGCGATCAAGCGGTTGGTCGCGTTGTCTTCGACCACCAGCACACGGAGCCCGGCGAACAGCGGATCATCAGCGTCGTCGGCGCTCGGGTCGGGGCGGCCGCAGGCCAGGGCCTCGACCTCAAGCCAGAAGGTCGACCCTACGCCCAGTTGGCTTTCAAAGCCGACCTCACCGCCCATCAGCTCGGCCAGTCGTCGGCAGATGGCCAGGCCCAGGCCCGACCCGCCAAACCGCCGGGTGGTCGAACCATCGCCCTGGCGGAAGCGCTCGAACAGCCGCGCGCCGGCCGCTTCGCCGATGCCGACGCCGGTGTCGTCGATCTCGAAACGCAGGCGCAGCCCTTCGCCGTCGGGACCTTCAAGCCGCCGGCCGGACAGTCTCGCCACGATGCCGCCGCTCAGCGTGAACTTCACCGCGTTGCCGATCAGGTTGAACAAGGCCTGGCGGAGGCGAAGCGGATCGGTGGCGGCCCAGCCCAGGTCATCGGTGGTCTCGACCCGTAGATACAGGCCCTTGGCCTCCGCCTGCGGCCGCAGCATGTCCGCCACCCCGCGCAACAGTTCGGCGGGGCAGACGGGTTCGGTCGACAGTTCGAGCTTGCCCGCTTCAATTTTCGAGAAGTCGATGATGTCGTTCAGAAGTTCCGACAGCATCTCGCCACAGCTCAAGGCCTCGGCCAGAAGGCGACGACCGTCGTCAGAGAGCTTTTCGTTCTTCAGCAGGTGCAGCACGCCCAGGACGCCGTTCATGGGCGTACGGATCTCATGGCTCATATTGGCCAAGAACTGCGACTTCGCGTCGGCGGCGGCGAGCGCGGCGTCGCGGGCCTCGACCAGTTCCGACACGTTCTGGCTGATGCCGATGACATCGTAGGCGTCCGGGCTCGACCCGCGCACGCCGCGCCAGGCCGCGTGCATATGCGCCCAGGCCTTGGTGGCGGGATCGAGATATCGATAGTCGACCTCCACATGCTCGCCCGTCTGCAGGCACTTGGAAAAGGCCTCCCAGACCCGCTCTCGATCCTCGGGGTGGATCGACAGGGTCATCTCCGCGACCGTCATGGTCCGCACCCCGCCCTCGGGAGCGCTGGGCGTGGGGATGTCCTGGTCGAAGACGTAGACTCCCCTGCGCGGATTGAAGCGCCAGACATAGACGCCCGCCGCGTTGCGCAGCAGTTCGTTGGAGCGTTCGGCCTGCAGTCGGGCGCTTTCGCGGGCGCGGTCTTCGCTGATGTCCTGGAAGACGATCAATTGGCCGCCGCCCTCTAGGACCGTGGATTGCGAACGCACCCACAGCCAACCGCCGCCCTTGCGCGCGAGGCGGTTCTCGCTACGAGCGTAGCCCACGGTCATCAGCGCCGTTCCGGCGGCGGTCAGCACCTCGGTGTCGTGCAGGTGGAAGAAGTCGCGAACCCGACGACCAACGGTTTCCTCGGCCGACCAGCCCGTCAGTCGGGTCCAGGCGGAATTGACGCGGATGATCCGGCTGTCGCGCAGGACAACGAACATCTCGAGACTGTTCTGGAAGAACCAGTCAGCCGCAGCGGCTTCGATTCTCGCGGCAGCCTCGGTATCCAAGTACTTGCCCATCCCGCTTGGCTCGTTTTCAATCGATGATGCGCAGGGTTGGGTAAAGTTTACGTTGCGGCATAACGCCTCGGCGCGAGTCCTGGTCCGAGCCAATCAAGACGTGAAAGAAGGGGAGAACAGGACGTTGAGCACGCCGGAAGCCGTAGGACTGTCGTCGGAGCGCTTGAAGCGCATCGATAGTTTCATCCAGGCCAAGTACATCGACTCGGGAAAACTGCCCTGCGCCCTGACCCAAGTCTGGCGACGCGGGCAGCTGGCCTATACCTCAGTCTTGGGGAGCGCGGATGTCGAACGCGGCAAGCCGCTGAAGGCTGACAGCCTGTTCCGCATCTATTCGATGACCAAGCCCATCACCAGCGTGGCGTTCATGATGCTGGTCGAGGAGGGGCTCGTCTCGCTGGATGATCCCGTACATCGCTTCATTCCGGCCTGGCGCGACCTCGGCGTCTTCCAGGCGGGCGTCGCGGGCGCCTTCCAGTCGACCCGCACCAAGGAACCGATGCGGACCATCGACCTCCTGCGCCACACCTCCGGTCTGACCTACGGCTTCCAGCAACGGACCAATGTCGACGCGGCCTATCGCAAGCTGAAACTGGATGGCGTCGACAGCGAAGGCGGCCTGAAGACCTTCGTGGAGACGCTCGGTACGGTGCCGCTGGAGTTCTCGCCGGGCGAGGCCTGGAACTATTCAGTCTCGACCGACGTGCTCGGCTATCTGGTCGAGGTCATTTCGGGCATGCCGTTCGATGTGTTCCTCAAGACCCGGATCTTCGATCCGCTGAAGATGGTCGACACCGGCTTCTTCGTGCCGGAAGGGCAACGCGAGCGCTTTACCGCCTGCTACGCCCTGACCCCGTCGGGCAAGGTCGTGCTGCAGGACGATCCCGAGAAGAGCCGGTACCTGTCCGACCCGTCGGTGAAGTCCGGCGGCGGCGGTCTGGTGTCGACGGCTGACGACTACATGCGCTTTTGCCGCATGCTGCTGAACGGCGGCGAGTTGGACGGCGTGCGCCTGCTCAGCCCCAAGACGATCCAGCTGATGACCATGAACCACATCCCGGGCGGTCAGGAGCTGGTTCAGGCGTCGAAGTCGTTGTTCAGCGAGGCCGTGTTTGAAGGTCTGGGTTTTGGCCTCGGCTTCGCCATGACCATCGATCAGGCGCGCACCAAGAACCTCGGGTCGCACGGCGAGTACTTCTGGGGCGGCATGGCCTCGACGGCGTTCTGGATCGATCCGGTCGAGGATCTCGCGGTCGTGTTCATGACCCAGTTGATGCCCTCGACCTCGTACCCGATCCGTCGCGAACTGCGGACCCTGGTCTATTCGAGCTTCACTGAAAGCGCCGGATAGGCGCTTTATCACGGATAAGAAAGCGGCGCGGGAGGGGCTCCCGCGCCGAGTTGCGCTTTACCAAAGTCCGACGCATTGCGAGCAATACGTCACGCTCGCGAAATCCACCGACTTCGAAACGTCAGGACGCGTGCAAGGCGCGTCCAAAGCCCATGAAATCCCGCGAACGCCCTCCCCGGCACGGATCATTCTCTCTGGATTTCAGACGGGTGCGGCGCCGGTCAGCCCCCCGGCGCCGCCTCCGCCCCCACGGATAATCTCGGCCGAACTTCTGATTTCGAATTTGGAGTATGGCGTTCGGGCCGTCAACAGGCGGCGCCTTTGAAATGGGCGCCGTCGCGTAGGTCTGGACATCCGCGACGGAGCATGCACGCTGCGGTCAAACAACCGTTCAAACCAAGAAACAGGGGTGGAAGCCGCCATGGCCGCGATCAACGCCGTCACCGATTTTTCCGTCGAAGGCGACATTGGCGTCGTCACGCTGAACTCTCCGCCGGTCAACGCGCTGTCGGCCGCCGTGCGCGAAGGCCTGGCGGGCGCGTTTGACGCGGCGATCGCCGATCCGGCCGTCAAGGCCATCGTGCTGATCTGCGAGGGCAAGACCTTCATCGCCGGCGCCGACATCACCGAGTTCGGCAAGGCCATGACCGGCCCGTCGTTGCAGGACGTCCAGAACACGATCGAGAACTCGCCCAAGCCGGTGATCGCTGCGATCCACGGCACCGCCCTGGGCGGCGGTCTGGAAGTGGCGCTGGTGGCCAATTACCGCGTCGCCGTTCCCTCGGCCAAGGCCGGCCTGCCGGAAGTGAACATCGGCCTGCTGCCCGGCGCCGGCGGCACCCAGCGCCTGCCGCGCATCGTCGGCGTCGAGAAGGCGCTGGAGATGGTCACCAGCGGCCAGCACGTGCCGGCCAAGGCCGCGCACGCCATGGGCCTCTTCGATGAGCTGGTCGAGGAAGGCAAGCTGCGCGAGGGCGCGATCGCCTTCGCCAAGACGGTGCTGGCCGAGAACCGTCCGCTCAAGAAGGTCCGCGACCTGAACGAGAAGGTCGAAGCCGCGCGTGGCAAGCCCGAGATCTTCGAGGCGTTCCGCAAGGCCAACGGCAAGAAGTTCCGCGGGTTCATGGCCCCTGAGAACAACATCAAGTGCATCGAGGCGGCGGTGAACCTGCCCTTCGACGAAGGCCTGAAGGCCGAGCGCAAGCTGTTTATGGAGCTGATGACCGGCAGCCAGTCGGCCGCCCAGCGCTATGTGTTCTTCGCCGAACGCCAGGCCGCCAAGATCCCGGACGTGCCAGACGACACCCCGACCATCCCCGTCAAGAAGGTCGGCGTCATCGGCGCCGGCACCATGGGCGGCGGCATCGCCATGAACTTCCTCAACGCCGGCATTCCGGTGACGATCATCGAGGCCAAGGCGGAGAACCTCGAGCGCGGCGTCGGCGTCATCCGCAAGAACTACGAGAACACCGCCAAGAAGGGCCGTCTGACTCAGGACGACGTCGAAAAGCGCATGGCGCTGCTGACCCCCTCCATGGAGATGGAGGCCCTGGCCGACTGCGACATGATCATCGAGGCCGTGTTCGAGCTGATGGAGATCAAGAAGGAGGTCTTCACCAAGCTGGACAAGATCGCCAAGCCCGGCGCGATCCTGGCCACCAACACCTCATACCTGAACGTCGACGAGATCGCGGCCGTGACGAGCCGTCCGGAAAGTGTGATCGGCACGCACTTCTTCTCGCCGGCTAATGTCATGCGCCTGCTGGAGCTGGTGCGCGGCGACAAGACCTCCAAGGCGGTGATCGCCACCTGCATGAAGCTGTCCAAGACCATCGGCAAGGTGCCGGTGCTGGTCGGCGTCTGCTACGGGTTCGTCGGCAACCGCATGCTGGCCCAGCGACAGCGCGAGGCCCAGAAGCTGATCCTGGAAGGCGCGATGCCCTGGGATGTCGACCGGGTGCTGTATGACTTCGGCCTGCCGATGGGCCCCTTCGCCATGAGCGATCTGGCCGGCCTCGACATCGGCTGGGACCCGGCCAAGACCAGCTCCTCAACCGTGCGCGAAGTGCTCTGCGAGATGGACCGTCGCGGTCAGAAGAACGGCAAGGGCTTCTACGACTACGACGAGAACCGCAACGCCAAGCCCTCGCCCGTTGTCGAGGAGGTCATCCGCGACTTCGCCGAGAAGCGTCAGATCCAGCGTCGCGAGATCACCGACCAGGAGATCCTGGAACGCTGCCTCTATCCGATGGTGAATGAGGGCGCGAAGATCCTCGAGGAAGGCAAGGCGATCCGGGCGTCCGACATCGATATCGTCTGGATCAACGGCTACGGCTGGCCGGTCTACAGCGGCGGCCCGATGTTCTGGGGCGAACTGGTCGGCCTCGACAAGGTCCTGGCCAAGATGAAGCAGTTCCACGCCGAGCTGGGCGACGACTTCAAGCCTTCGGCCCTGCTGGAGCGCCTGGTCGCCGAAGGCAAGGGCTTCAAGGACGCTTAAATTGAACCCTTCCCCCTGATGGGGGAAGGGCAGGGTTGGGGGTGATGCGGCGGTTGAGTTGTCTCGGCCGCGCTTCATCCGGACCCGCTGTCACCCCCATCCCCGACCCTTCCCCCCCTCCAAGGGGGAAGGGAGTTTGCTAAAGGCGTCCCCATGACCAGCATCGCCGCCATGATGTCCGCCGACTACGGCGTGATGGGCGATATTCTCCGCGTCCGCGCCGAGGAGGCCCCCAACCATTCGGCCGTGATCATGGAGACCGGCGAAGCCGTCACCTACGCCGAGTTTGACGCCCTGGTCGACCGGGTCGCCGCAGCGCTCCAGCGCGACGGGGTGGCGCCCGGCGAGGCCGTCGCCGTCTGCGCTCTGTCATCTATTCCCTATGCGGCGGTGTTTCTCGGCGGACTGAGGGCGGGGGTCGCGGTCGCCCCCATCGCGCCGTCATCGACGCCGGAGTCGATCGCGGTGATGGTCGCCGACTGCGCCGCCAAGCTGTTCTTCCTGGATGCGGGCGTCGCCGAGGCTCAGAAGTCCGCGCCGATTCCGGTGCGCTACATCGCCCTGGACGGGTCAGAGGCGGGCGAGGCCTTCGAGGCCTGGCTCGCGCCCGTGGGCGCCCAGCCGGCGCCGGTCGTGATCGGTCCGGACCATCCATTCAACATCATCTATTCCAGCGGCACGACCGGCACGCCCAAGGGTATTGTCCAGTCCCACGGCATGCGCTGGAAGCATGTCTTCCGGGGCGACGCGGTCGGTTACGGTCACCAGGCGGTCAGCCTCCTGTCGACGCCGCTCTATTCGAACACGACCCTGGTCTGCTTTTTCCCGACGCTGGCGGGCGGCGGCACGGTCGTGCTGATGAAGAAGTTCGACACCGCGCGCTATCTGGAGCTGGCGCAGAAGCATCGCATGACCCACACCATGCTGGTGCCCGTGCAGTACCGCCGGCTGATGGAGCATCCCGACTTCGACCGTTACGACCTCTCGACGACGCACCTGAAGTTCTGCACCAGCGCGCCCTTCGCCGCCGAACTAAAGGCCCAGGTGCTCAAGCGATGGCCCGGCGGTCTGGTCGAGTACTTCGGCATGACCGAGGGCGGCGGCACCTGCATCCTCATGGCGCATGAGCATCCCGACAAGCTGCACACCGTCGGTCGTCCTGCGCCGGGCCATGACATTCGCCTGATCGACGAAGACGGCGTCCAGGTGGGACCGGGCGTGGTCGGCGAGATCGTGGGCCGGTCGCCCGCGATGATGAACGGCTATTTCGGTCGACCGGACAAGACGGCCGAGGCGACCTGGGTCTCGCCGGAGGGCTGGACCTTTATCCGCACCGGCGACGTGGGCCGCTTCGATGAGGAAGGCTTCCTCACCCTGATGGACCGCAAGAAGGACATGATCATCAGCGGTGGCTTCAACATTTATCCCTCTGATCTCGAGGCCGTGTTGGTCCAGCATCCGGCCGTGGTCGAGGCCGCCGTGGTCGGCGTGCCTTCGGACGCCTGGGGCGAGACGCCGGTCGCCTTCGTGGCGTTGAAGCCCGGGCAGACCGCCAGGGCCGAAGACATCAAGACCTTCGTCAACGGTCAGGTCGGCAAGACCCAGCGACTGGCCGAGGTGGTGATTGTCGAGAGCCTGCCCCGAAGCCACATCGGCAAGGTGCTGAAGCGCGAACTGCGCGACTCATGGCAGAAGTCGCCTACTGAGTAGCGTCATGCGGCGTTTTTTGCCGCGACCGCGCGCCGCATTAGGGCGAGCGGAATCGATGAATACGGTTGCTTAACCATATGGTGCGGCCATCAGGTCGCCCGGTTCGTCGTGGATTGCGTTCAAGCTCATGCGCCCGAAGCCCGCCGCCGCTCCGATTGATGTCCTCGCCGACCTGGCGCGCGAGGCCAGAAGCCTCATTCGCGCCTCGGGTCTTCCGATCGACTTTGACGCCGTCACCCAGGCCTTAGCCGCCGCCGGCCATGCTTCCGATCTGGAACGGCGTCTGGCCGCTCGTTTCGCCCGCCCCGTCGCCGCCCGCGCCTTCGCGGCTCGGGTCGAGGCCACAGCCGCGACCTTGAAGGCCCTGGGCGTGCGCGAGGGGGGCGTCTGCGTCGTCTCGGCCCTGGCCGATCCCGAGACGCTCGCCGGGGTCGCCGCGGCCGGCCTCAAGGCCTGGCTGGTCGATGTCGACCCGTTCAGCGCCATGTTCGACACCGACCATCTGCGCGAGCGCCTGCCCGACGCGCCGGGCCCGCTTGAAGCGATCGTTCCAGCCGCCGCTCATGGGCGTGCGCCGGACATGCGGGCCTGGGCCGCCTTCCGTGACGAGACGGGGCTGCCGATCCTGGTCGACGCCCACGGCGCCTTCGACGTCATTATCGATGCGCCCGTGCCTGTTCTGGTGGGGCTGCCTAGCGGCCAAGGTGTGTTCCTGGCGTGCGAGGACGCCACCCCCGTCAACGCCGTCGAGGCCGCGCCGTTCGAGGGCGACGACGGTCTCGCCGCCTGGCCGGGCCTGCGTCAGCGCCTGTGCGGAACCGCGCAGCAACTGCGGGTCCTGCTACTGGACAGCGGCGTCGGCTTTCAGCCCGGCTGGGGCATGAGCTGGATTTCGCCGCTCTGCGCCTTGAGCCTTCCGACCGACGACGCCGGCGCGGTGGCCTGGAAGCTCCAGGCGGCCGGCGTGCCGGCCAGTTGCTCGGTCAGGGATCGCACGCTCGTCGCCGACGACACCCCCAACGCCGATCACCTTGCGGCCTCGACCGTCGTGGTGGCCCTCGACCCCGACCTCGACATCGAAGGTCTGGACCGCCTCTGCGACGCCCTGCGCGACGCGGTGGGGTAGAGGCGGGAGCCCACTTGTCCTAAGCGTCGGCGCATCGCTTTCACGTCGAGAGATTCGATGGCCGAGGCCCCAAGTGAACCGCTTCCCCTGGACTGGGGCTTTGGCCTGCCCGACGAGGTCTTCGCCTTGCCGGAAGCTGAACTGGACGCGCAGGTGCGTTACGACGACGACCTCTGCCAGTGGGGAGATCGCTACTTCATCCGCTGCATCCTGCCCGTGCCGCTGAAGGGCGAGGACGACTATTTCGGCTGGGGCGCCTGGGCCGAGGTCGATGCGGAGGTGTTCCAGCGCTATCTCGACCTCTACGAAGAGGATGGCCGCGAGGAGCCACCCCATCCCGCCAAGCTGGCCAACACGCTAGCCCCCTATCCCGGATCGACCCTGGGTACGCGCCTGCTGATCCAGTTCCAGACCCCCGACGAGCGGCCGACCCTCACGCTGCTCGAAACCGACAAGAGCCGTCTGGCCCAGGAGCAGCGCGAGGGGATCGACGCCGCACGGCATCACGAAATCATCGCCGTCTGCGAAGGTGGCTAGAGCCAGCCCACCCGCTTGAACCGTCGATAGAGCAACCCGCAGATCACCACGATCCCGCCGATCACCGCCGGATACCCGTAGGTCCACTTAAGCTCGGGCATGTGCTCGAAGTTCATGCCATAGACGCCCGCGATGGCGGTGGGCACAGCCAGGATCGCGGCCCAGGCGGCCAGCTGGCGGGTGATCACCCCCTGGCGCTGCTGCTCCAGCAGGCTGGCGATTTCGAACACGGAGGTCAGCACTTCACGCAGGCCGTCGACAAGGATCTCGGTGCGCTGGATGTGGTCGCGCACGTCGCGGAAATAGGCGCGGACCTCGGTGTCGATGCAGGGCAGGTCGTGATGCTCAAGCGCGCTGGCGACCTGCGCCATCGGACCCAGCAGCTTCTTGAACTTCATCAGGGTGCGGCGGAGATTGAAGATGCGGGCGATTTCGGCGCGCGTCAGAAAGGCGTCCAGCGCGCGCCGCTCGAAGGCCTGCAGGTCTTCCTCGATCTGGTCGACGATCGGCATGTAGCCGTCGACGATGAAGTCGAGCACCGCGTGCAGCACATAGTCGACGCCATGCGCCAGAAGGCCGGGAGCGGCCTCCAGTTGCGCGCGAAGCTCGGTATGCGCCCGCGCCGAGCCGTGACGCACGGTGATCAGGTGCTGGCGCCCGACAAAGAAGTCGGTCTCGCCATAGCCGATATGGTCGCCTTCCAGGTGGGCGGTCTTGGCGACGACGAACAACTGATCGCCATAGACGTCGACCTTTGGCGTCTGGCGGGCGTTCAGGGCGTCCTCGACCGCCAGAGGATGCAGGTGAAACGCCGTCTGCAGAACCCGTAGCTCGGCTTCGTCGGGTTCAACGACGCCGACCCAGACGAACTCGCCGTCGCGGGGATTCAGGCCGGCGGGGTCGTCCAGGCTGAGCGTTCGGACAGGCTTGCCGGCGACATAGGCCTGGGCGGCGACGACGGCCATCGGTTAGTGCGCCGCCGCGTAGGCCTCGACCTTCGCGATCCGCTCGGCCTTCTCGGCGTCGGTGAGGAATGAGCCGGCGAAGCTGTTCTTGGCCAGGGTGACGATATCTTCGCGGGTCAGGCCCACGGCGTCGGCTGTGGCCAGATAGTTCTCCAATAGATAACCGCCGAAATAGGCCGGATCGTCGGAGTTTACCGTCGCCTTCAAGCCCAGGTTCAGCATTCGCTTGAGCGGGTGGACGTCGAGACTGGGCACGCCGCAGAGCTTCAGGTTCGAAAGCGGGCAGACCGTCAGGGTAATCCCGTCCTTGACGAGGCGCGCGGTCAGAACATCGTCCTCCAGCGCGCGGTTCCCGTGATCGATACGATCGACCTTCACCAGATCGATGGCTTCCCAGACATAGTCGGGCGGGCCCTCTTCGCCGGCGTGCGCCACGACCTTAAGGCCCAAGTCGCGCGAGGCCTGCAGCACCCGAGCGAACTTGGCCGGCGGGTGGCCGACTTCCGAGCTGTCGAGGCCTACGCCCGCCAGACGCGCCAGCCAGGGCTTGGCCTGTTCGAGGGTCTCGAAGGCGGCCTCTTCGGAGAGGTGGCGGAGGAAGCACAGGATCAACTTGGAGGAGACGCCCAGAGTCTTCTCGGCCTCGTCCATGCCGGCCAGCAGGCCCTTCATCACGACATCGAAAGCGATGCCGCGGTCGGTGTGGGTCTGCGGATCGAAGAAGATCTCGGCGTGCGTCCCGCCGTCGGCCGCCAGACGCTTGAAGTAGGCCAGGGCCAGATCCTTGAAGTCGGCCTCGGTGATCAGCACGCCCGCGCCTTGGTAATAGATGTCCAGAAAGTCCTGCAGGTTCGAGAAATCGTACGCCGCGCGGATCTCCTCGACCGAGGCGAAGGGCAGGGTGACGCCATTGCGCTGGGCCAACTCGAACATCAGCTCGGGCTCGAGGCTGCCCTCGATATGCATGTGCAGCTCGGCCTTGGGCAGGCCACGAACGAAGTCGGAGAAGGCGGTGTCGGTCATGAGGGAGTTATGGGCTCGCTCGCGACGGGGTCAAGCGCGGGCGAGCCGGTATGTTCAAGAACGAACAGCAACACTGACTTAGCGCCAGTTCGGCGTTGCCTTCTTGCCGGGTGTGATCTCAGATGCGCATGAGAGAACTTTGTTCTTCAGGCATAGGGGGGCGAATGCGCTACATACTGACCAGTCTTGGCTTGGCGTGCGCGTTGATGCTGAGCGCGCCGGCCCGGGCGGCCGATCCCATCATCGACATGCACGTGCATGCCCTCGCCGCCGACGAACAGGGGCCGCCACCCCTGGCCATGTGCACGCCGATCAATCCGATGCCGACCTGGGATCAGCGCGAGCCTTGGACCGCCGGCCTTGGCGCGATGTTCAAGTCGCCCAAGTGCGCCGACCCGATCTGGTCGCCGACCTCGGACGACGAAATCCGCGACAAGACCCTGGCGATCATGGCCAAGCGGAACATCATCGGTGTGGTGAGCGGCCCCTACAAGCGCGTCATGGCTTGGCGCGCCCTGGCGCCGGACCGGGTTCTGCCCAGCCTGATGCCCGCCAATGACGAGCTGTCCAAGCCCAAGGTGCTTCTCGATGAGTTCGGGAAGGCGAAGGCCGCCGGGCAGCTGACTGTGATCGGCGAGCTGGGTTTCCAATATGACGGAATCTCGCCCAACGATCCTCGGCTTGAGAACCTTTGGGCCGCCGCCGAGCAGGTGGACGTGCCCGTGGCCATCCATATCGGCCCCGGACCGCCCGGTGTCGCCTATCTTCCCGGCTCCGGCTACCGGGCGCGGCTCAGCAGCCCCTTGCTCCTGGAGGAGGTGCTGCTCAAGCATCCCAAGCTGCGGATAAACGTGATGCACGCCGGTTATCCGATGCTGGATGACACCCTGGCGCTGCTTTACGCCCATCCGCAGGTCTACGTGGATACCGGCGTCATCGTCTACACGCTGACCCGCCCCGCGTTTTACCGCTATATCCAGACTCTCGTGGATGCTGGCTTTGGCGAGCGGATCATGTTCGGTTCCGACCAGATGGTCTGGCCTGAAACGATCGAGCGCTCGATCGCGGTGATCGAGGAGGCTCCGTTCCTGTCTGCCGAACAGAAACGGGATATCCTCTACAACAATGCCGCGCGGTTTCTGCGTCTGGATGAGGCGACCAAGGCCAAGCATCGTGCGATGTAGCCGGCCGCTCGTTGGAGCGACCGGCGGTTGGCGCAGTCTAGTGAGCCGCGTCCTTAGCCTTCTCGCCGGCTTTCTCGGCGGCGTCACCGGCCTTTTCGGCGGCCTTGCCAGCGGCCGCCGCCGCATCGCCTGCAGCTTCCATGGACGCTTCGGTGCCCGCTGCGGCGGCGTCAGCGCTTGCGTTGGCTGCGGCGGTGGCCGCCTGCGACGCGGCTGCGGCCTCGTTGGCGGCCGCAGCGCTCTCGGTCGTCGCCTCCTGGGCCTTTTCGGCCTTGTTCTCGCAGGCCATCAACGTCAGGCCAACAGCGGTCACGGCCGCGATCGTCACGATACGCATAAGCATTTCCTCCCAGCCCCGGCCTAGCGCCGGGCAAGGGAGTAATCCGAACGCGGCCATTCGGTTGCCAAGCTTGTTACGACATCGGGCTGGCGGGCGGCGGAGGGCCTTCCGGCAGGGGGATGAACTCGTCGTGGTCGAGGTCGGGGAGCTTCATGCGGCCGGCCTTCCAGTCGGCCTTGGCCTGTTCGATACGGTCCTTGGACGAGGAGACGAAGTTCCACTCGATAAAGCGCGGACCCACCGGCTCGCCGCCCAGCAGCATCACCGTGGAGCGCTCCAGGGCCTTGAAGACGATCGTCTCGCCCGGTGCGAATACGGCCATCTGGGCTTCGACGAGCTCCCGGCCATCGACCTCGACGCGGCCCGCAGCGACGTAAGCCGCACGCTCGGAATACTCCGCCGGTAGCGCGGCGGTGACGCCGGGCTCCAGTTCCCAATGGACATAGAACAGCGGGGAGAACACCGGCACGTTCGATTTGGCGCCGAATGCTTCGCCGGCGATTAGTCGGGCCTTCAGCCCGCCGTTCTCGTAGTAGGGCAGATCGCCCGGACCCTCGTGATGGGTGAAGCTGGGCGCGACTTCTTCGAATTCCTTGGGCAGGGCGATCCAGGCCTGCATCCCGTTCATTCGCCCGCCATGCTCGCGCAGCCCCTCGAAGCGTTCGGAGTGAGTGATGCCCGAGCCGGCGGTCATCCAGTTGACTTCGTTCGGCTTGATCACGGCCAGCGAGCCCACGCTGTCGCGATGGGTGATCTCGCCTTCGAACAGATAGGTCAGGGTCGACAGGCCGATATGCGGGTGCGGACGCACGTCGGCGCTCTTGGCGAAGCCTGGATCGAAAGCCGCCGGGCCCATGTGGTCGAGGAAGGTGAACGGACCGACCATGCGATGCGCGTGAAACGGCAGCACACGCCCGACCTCGAAGTTTCCGAGGTCCTTGCGGCGGGCGTCGAAGACGAGATCGATCATGAAAACTCCGGCGGTGAGGTCGCGCGGAGTTTAGCGGGGAGTTCTGATCGTTGCTTGGATAAAAGCGGCGGCCTGTCGCTCCCCGCAATGCAGGAGAGCGACGCTCGGCTCAGCTCAGCGGGCTGACATACGGGCTGATCAGGCCCAGCGGCACGGCGGTGGAGTTCTTGACGCCCCGGATGACAATGCGGCTCTCGATGTTGCTGACTAGGCCCAGCGAGAGAAGCTTGTCGCGCAGGAACTCGTCAAAGGCGCGCATGTCGCGGGTGACGATGCGCATTTCGTAGTCGGCGGCGCCGGTGACGGTGGCGCACTGGACGACTTCGGCCCACTTGCCGACGGCCTGTTCGAAGGTGTCGAGATTTTCCTTGGTCGGCAGCGAAAGCTTCACGGTGCAGTACACCTCAAAGCCCAGGCCCAGCTTTTCGCGGTCCAGAATGGTGACGCGGCGCTGGATGACGCCGGCGTCTTCCAGGCGCTTGATCCGGCGCCAGCAGGGGCTGGACGACAGACCGACGCGTTCGGCGATCTCCGCGACGGACAGTCCGGCGTCGTGTTGGATCAGATCCAGAATCTTGGCATCCACGGCGTCGAGTTGTTCGGACAAGAAATTCCTCCCCCCAGAGGGCGTTGGCGCTTTGATTTTGCGCAAAGCGCCCCTGAGTCGGGCACGCCTTGGGCAAACATTTTCCGCGCTTCTATAAGATATTGCGTAGCGGGCGAGAAGACCCGGGAGGAAAATTTTTGCCATGCGGCACTCGGAAGTCACTCTCGACGACAAATATGTGCTCGAAGATGGTCGCGCCTTCATCACCGGCGTGCAGGCCCTTCTCCGCGTCTTGCTGGATCGCAAGCGCCTCGACCGCAAGGCGGGGTTGAACACGGGTGGCTATTTGTCGGGCTATCGCGGTTCACCGCTGGGCGGGCTCGACCAGCAGGCCGCGCGCATCAAGAAGCTTCTCACTGCGCATGACGTGGTTTTCCAGGAAGGCCTGAACGAAGACCTCGCCGCCACCGCCGTATGGGGCAGCCAGCAGGCCAACCTGTTCCCGGGCGCGCTTTACGATGGCGTGTTCGGCATGTGGTACGGCAAGGCGCCCGGCGTTGATCGGACCGGCGACGTCTTCAAGCACGCCAACTTCGCCGGGACCTTCCCGACCGGCGGCGTCCTGGCGGTGGCCGGCGACGACCATGGCTGCAAGAGCTCTACCCTCCCGTCACAATCGGAATTCGCCTTCCAGGACTTCGAGATGCCGGTGCTGTCGCCGGCCGACGTCCAGGAGGTGCTCGACTACGGTCTGCTCGGTATCTCGATGTCGCGGTTCTCCGGCCTGTGGACGGGCATGATCGCTCTGGCCGACACCATGGACTCCGGCGTGACCATCGACGTCTCGCTGGACCGTCACCAGATCGTGGTTCCGGAGTTCGCCTTCCCGCCGGGCGGTCTTGGCATCCGCCAGAAGGACCAGCCGATGGAGAAGGAGCGGCGCATGCGGCTCCACAAGATCCCGGCGGCCCTGGCCTTCGCCCGCGCCAACAATATCGACCGCGTGGTGCTGGGCGCCTCGCATGTGAAGGTCGGCAAGGCGCGGCTGGGCATCGTCTGCCAGGGCCAGGCCTACAAGGACGTGCTGGAGGCCTTCACGGCCATGGGCATGACCTTGCAGGAAGCCGCCGACCTTGGCGTTTCGATCTACAAGGTCGGAATGCCCTGGCCGCTCGAGCCGCTGGGTCTGCGCGCCTTCGCCGCCGGTCTCGAGACCCTGATGGTCATCGAGCACAAGCGCGCCCTCATCGAACCGCAAGCCCGCGCTGCGCTCTATGACCTGCCCGCCCAAGCGCGTCCGCGCGTGATCGGCAAGACTGATGAGAAGGGCGGCCCTCTGCTGTCGGAGCTCGGCTCGCTGTCGGTCGCCGAGATCGCGCTGGCGATCTATGACCGCCTGCCTCAAGGGCCGCACATGGAGCGGGCGCAGGCCTATCTGAACCGCGTCTCGGCCGCCGGCGTCGCCGCCGTGAGCCTCGCCGCCGACCAGGCCCGCAAGCCGTTCTTCTGCTCGGGCTGTCCGCACAACACCTCGACCAAGCTGCCGGAGGGCAGCCGCGCCCTGGCCGGCATCGGTTGCCACTACATGGCCGGGTTCAACGACCCGATGACCGACCTCAACACGCACATGGGCGGCGAGGGCCTGACCTGGGTGGGCGCTGCGCCGTTCACCCGCGAAAAGCACGTCTTCCAGAACCTGGGCGACGGCACCTATAACCACTCGGGTTCCTTGGCCATCCGCGGCGCCGTCGCGGCCGGGACCAATATCACCTATAAGCTGCTCTATAACGACGCGGTCGCCATGACCGGCGGCCAGCGCGCCGAGAGTGGCTTCACGCCGGCCCAGATCACTCGCCAGCTGGCGGCCGAGGGCGTGAAGAAGACGGTCATCGTCGTCGATGACCTCAAGCGCTACGAGGGCGTGAACGACCTGGCGCCCGGCGTCGAGATTTTCCCGCGCTCGGACCTGATGCGCGTGCAGGAGATGCTGCGTGAGACGCCCGGCACCACGGTGCTGCTCTACGATCAGACCTGCGCCACCGAAAAACGCCGCCGCCGCAAGCGGGGCTCGATGCCCAAGGCGACCCAGCGCGTGTTCATCAACCCGCTGGTCTGTGAAGGCTGCGGCGACTGCTCGGTCAAGTCCAACTGCGTCTCAGTCGAGCCGCTGGCCACCGAGTTTGGCCGCAAGCGCAAGATCAACCAGTCGTCCTGTAACCAGGACTACTCCTGCGTCGAGGGCTTCTGTCCGTCGTTCGTCACCCTGGAAGGGGCCGAGAGCGCCCAGTCGAAGAAGGCGCCGGCGGCCCTGACCGCCGAGTCGACGCCGCTCCCCGAGTTCGAGCCGCTGACCGGCGTGCGCAAGATTCTGTTTACGGGCGTGGGCGGGACGGGCGTCACCACGGTCGCCTCGATCATGGCGATGGCCGCCCACATCGACGGCCGCGCCGGCAGCGTGGTCGACATGACGGGTCTGGCCCAGAAGGGCGGCTCGGTGTTCAGTCACGTCAAGATCGGCGAGACCGAGGAGACGATCGTCGGCGGCCGCGTGCCGGCGGCCAGCACCGATGTGCTGATCGCTTGCGATCTTCTCGTGGCGGCCAGCCCCGAGGGCCTGTCGCTCTACGCCAAGGACCGCACGCGCGCCTTCGGCAACAGCGACTTTGCTCCCACGGCCGACTTTGTCACCAGCCGCGACGTACGCTTCGACAGCGGGGCGATGGCGCGCCGCGTGAAGGGCGCGACCAAGACTTTCGACGCCTGCCCGGCCCAGCGCCTGGCTGAGACCGAGTTCGGCGACGCCATCTACGCCAACATGATCATGGTGGGCTTCGCCTGGCAGCGGGGGGTGATCCCGCTGTCCAGCCGCGCGGTCTATAGGGCGATCAAGCTGAACGGCGTCGACGCCGAAGCCAATCTGCAGGCCTTCGAGCTGGGCCGCCGTGTGGCCCACGATCCGTCGACCCTGACGGTGAAGGAAGACACCACCCCGACGCCAGAGACCATGCCGCTGGACGCCTTGATCGCCCACCGCGTGGAGCAGCTGACAGCCTATCAGAACGCCGCCTACGCTCAGCGCTATGCGGACAAGGTGGCCAAGGTCCGCAGCGCCGAAACTGCTGTGTCGGGCGAGGACGGAGCCCTGCCGCTGACCCGCGCGGCGGCGGTGAACCTCTACAAGCTGATGGCCTATAAGGACGAATACGAGGTCGCGCGCCTTTACACCGACGGGCGCTTCGCGGCCGAGCTGGCCGGGACCTTCAAGGGCGGCAAGGCCAAGGTCTGGTTGGCTCCGCCGCTGCTGGCCCCCAAGGGCGCCGACGGCAAGCCCAAGAAGATCGCCTTCGGCGGCTGGATGCTGGACCTGGCCTTCCCGATGCTGGCCAAGCTGAAGGGCCTGCGCGGCACGGCGTTCGACATCTTCGGCAAGACCGAGGAGCGGCGCATGGAGCGCGGTCTTATCGTGTCCTACGAGACCGGCCTTGATCGTCTGGCCACCGGGCTGTCCCCGGAGAGCGTGCCGCTGGCCGTGAAGATCGCCGAGATTCCCCAACAGATCCGCGGCTTCGGCCATGTGAAGGAAGCCTCGGTGAAGGTCGCCAAGGCGGCGGAGGAGAAGCTCTGGGCGCAGTGGGGGTAGGGGCGATGTCGATCCAATAGACCGATTTCCCCGGCGAACGCCGGGGGCCAGATTCATCTGCGGCGGCTGGGGATGATGCGCCATCACGCGGCGCTCATCGGCTAACCGCAGGTGGGTTCGATCTGGATCCCGGCGTTCGCCGGGAAGGTCGGATGTGTGGGGTAAGCGAGAGACTGTTCACGCCCCTTGGAGGGCAGCTGAAAAATCCTCCCCCCAGAGGGGGAGGCGGCCGAAGGCCGGAGGGGGAAGTGCTGCCGAGCCGACTTCTTCCCCCTCCGTCGGCTTCGCCGACACCTCCCCCGCTAGGGGGAGGATTGGGGCCGCTCGCCACCCCCAGCCGTCGCTCCAAACCCCCACTTCTCACCGCATGAACGGCACCGTCACCGTCCCATAGGTCGCCGCGCGCCAGACCCACTCCAGCGGGCCGTAGTGGAAGCGTTTGAACCACAGGGTCGCGACCACGCCCTGGACCACCAGGAATCCCAGTCCCAGCCACAAGGCCGTTCCCTGCGGCAGCCATTTCCAGGCGCCCAGGCCAAAGCCGTAGAAAACCGGAACCCAGATCAGTGATTGCAGCACGTAGAAGGTCAGGGTCATCCGACCCATCGGAGCCAGACGTTCCAGCAGCTTCCGGCCAACGCCCTGATAGGCCTCGACAATCAGCAGCACATAGACTCCCATCAGCGAGACGTCGAACCAGCCGCCCATGAGGTTTCCCAGCAGCTTGCGCGCCATCGGGGCGGCGGTCGCGTCGGGCAGCAGGGCGGCCAGCGGGGTCTGGCCAAAGCGGGCCAAGAGGGCGACCACGATCAGCGCGACCAAGGCGCGGCGGCGCTGGCGGACGAACCGTTCCGGCGCTTCGAACACGCCGGCGCGGCCCAGGCTCAGGCCAATCAGGAACAACGCCAGGATCTGGAAGAGGCGGCCCGTCTCGATGAAGAACCACCACTTGAAGCTCTGCCCCTGCCAGACGTTCCAGGTCAGCATCGGGCCAAGGGCTGCGTCGCGATAGAAGGCCGGACCGGTGTCGCCCCAGTGATGCGGCGCGGCGTTGGCCCAGGTCGCGCCCGTCGCGGCGCTGATGATCTGGAAGGCCAGCAGGGGCTGGGCCAGCAGGATCGCCGCGACGGTCAGGATCACCTTAGTCGGGGCGCGATAGAACGGGATCAGCAGCAGACCCAGCGGCGCAAGCACCATCAGGATGTCGCCGCGATAGATTAGACTGTGGGCCAGGCCGATCAGGGCCAACACCACCATTCGCCAGGCGAAGCGGCCAGAGAAGTTGGTCCCTCGCCGATCGGCCTTGTCCATCAGCAGGAAGAAGCTGAGGCCAAAGCACAGGGTCAGCAGGCTGAACGCCTTGCCCATGAAGAAGGTGGTGAAGAGCATGTGAGTCAGGTTCTGGTTCGGCGCAGCCCAGTAGATCTCGTACTGCTCGAACATGTGGACCATGTAGACGCCGATCAGGGCGAAGGCCCGCAGCGTGTCGATCAACAGGTTGCGCGCGGGCGCGGCTGGCGTGCCGTCCATCTTGTCATTCCCCCCGTGCGGCGTCTGGGCGCCGCGCGGCCTGACCATGCCCCGTTTGCTAGCGCTGTCAATCAAGGTGAGAGCCTCGCGACTGGCGGATCGGATCGCCTCGTCTAAGGTGGGCGCATGAGCGAATTCGATTTCGACGCGGTGGTGGTGGGCGCTGGGGCCGTGGGGCTGGCCTGCGGCTATGCCCTGTCCCGGCGAGGCCTGGTGGTCGCGGTCCTGGAGGAACAGGGACGCATCGGCGAGGGTGTTTCGTCACGCAATTCCGAGGTCATTCACGGCGGGCTCTACTATCCGACCGGTTCGTTGAAAGCCAAGTTGTGCGTCCAGGGCCGGCGGGCGCTGTACGCCTTCTGCGACGCCCACAAGGTTCCCTACAAGAAGTGCGGCAAGCTGGTGGTGGCGACGTCGGAGGACGAGATCGCGCGGCTGGACGCCATTTTGGACCAGGCCCTGGCCAACGACGTCGAGGGCATGGAAAAGCTCACCGGCGCGCAGGCGCGGGCGCTGGAGTCTGGGCTCAACGCGCATGCGGCGCTGCTGTCGCCCGAGAGCGGCGTGTTCGCCAGCCACGACTACATGCTGGCCCTGCAGGGCGAGATCGAGGCCGCCGGCGGGGCGGTGGTGCTCTCGACGCCGTTCGAGGCCGCCGAACCGCTGGCCGGTGGTGGCTTCCGGGTTCGCGCCGGTGGGGCCGAGCCCACCGACCTGACTTGCCGCCTTCTGGTGACCGCCCCGGGTCTTTCGTCGCAGGCGGTCGCGGGGCGGATCGAGGGCTTTCCCGCCGAGCGGATTCCGAAAGCGCACTTCGGCAAGGGCGTCTATTTCCGGCTGGCCGGCAAGGCGCCGTTCCAGCGCCTGATCTATCCGCCGCCGATCCACGGCGCGCTGGGGACTCACTATCGTAACGACATGGGCGGCCAGGCGGTGTTCGGCCCGGACTTGGAGTACGTCGCCGCGCCCGACTATTCGATCGATCCCGCCAAGGCTGACGCCTTCGCCGCCTATATCCGCAAGTTCTGGCCAGACCTCCCCGCCGACAAGCTGGTTCCCGACTATGCGGGCGTGCGGCCCAAGCTGCATGGACCTGAGGAGCCGCAACCGGACTTCCAGTTGCGGGGCGTGGAAGACCACGGTCTTCCGGGCCTCATGGCCCTGTTCGGGATCGAGAGCCCGGGCCTCACCAGCTCTCTGGCGATCGGCGAGGCGGTGGCCGAGCGGCTGGCGCAGACCGCCTGATCCAAGCCTTCCGCCGCACGCGGATCGCCAGCCCAAGCTCCGCGTTGACATGGCGGACGTGCGCCACGATGGTCGCGGCCCGTAAGCCTCCCGGAGTTCGCCTTGACCACGATCCTGCACGCCATGCTGGGCAAGGGCCTGGGCGGTCTTGAGCAGGTTTTCCTCGACTACCAGCCGATCCTTGAGGCCTGGGCCGAACGACGCGGCGGCCGGTGTGTCGGCGTCGTGCGCAGGGGCGGTAAGGTTGCGGCGGCCCAGGTAAACCGTGAGCCGCCCCTCGCGGCGATGCCTGCGCTGACGGACTGGGACCCGATCACCGTCGGCGCCGCGCGGACGCTGGTCAATCGCCATCGCCCGTCGGTGATCCTCAGCCACGGCCAACGCCCGGCGCGGGTTTTCGACAAGGTCGCGCCGGCGGACGTGGTTCGCGCCGTCTGTCTGCACAAGCCGTCCTTCGACGTGACCCCCGGCGCGCACTATGTATGTGTCGGCCAGCATCTGGCGGACCTGGCCATCGCGCGCGGCGCGCCGGCGGACCACGTCTGGTTCGTCCCCAACGCCGTCCAGCCGCCCCGCGCCGAGGCGGCTCCGTTCGCCCGGGGCGAGGGGCCGGTCCGCATCGTGGCCGCTGGACGGCTGCATCCGAAGAAGGGCTTCGACATCCTGATCCACGCGGTCGGCAAGCTGCGCGCCTGGGACTACGAGGTGACCTGCGACATTGCCGGTGAGGGCGAGGCGCGCGACGGGTTGGAGGCCTTGATCCGCGAGCTCGACCTGGAATCCTGCGTCACGCTCAAGGGCTGGACCGACGACGTTCAGGGCTTCCTTGCGACGGGCGACCTGTTCGCCTTCCCGTCGCACCAGGAAGGCTTTCCGCTGACCCTGCTGGAGGCGATGTCCGTCGGTCTGCCGGTCGTCGCCAGCGAGATCGACGGCCCCCTGGAGATTCTGACTGATGGCGTCGACGGTCGGCTTGTGCCCGACGATGATCCCGATCGTCTGGCCGAGGCTCTGGCTGAGTTAATCAGTGATCGCGACACCGCGCGGCGCCTGGCCGCAGAGGCGCGGCGCCTGGTGTTGACCCAGTACAGCCCGGGCGAACTGAAGCGTCGGTTGGAAGCGGCGCTGGACGGAATGACATCCCGGACTTGATGCGAAGCGCGCTTGGGCGTATGACCCCCGTCCGTCCTGGCTATGGCTGGGTAGCTCAGATGGTTAGAGCGGTGGATTCATAACCCACAGGTCGGCGGTTCGATCCCGCCCCCCGCCACCAGGACGGACTGAATTTCCCTAGAAAATCAATGTGGTGATCGCTGCGTTCGCGCGGCGCGCTTGGTCGCCGCTAGCGTGGCGCGGCTAGGGCGGCGTGCGTCGTGGAAGACGAGACCGCGTCCACGCTCGCAATGGTGACGCCATCGCGGAGGCTCCGGCTCTTCAGATAGGCCAGAAGGCGCGCCGGGTGATCGGTCTGGATGATGCTGGCGCCCTGGTCGATCAGGCGCCCCCAGGAGGCGTCCGGATCGCGCAACGCGCGCCGGTCGCCCGCGAGGCCCACGAAGCTTTTCCAGCTGCTCATGCCCAGGGTGTTGATCCAGACCCGAACACGCGCGGCGCCCGCTGCGTCGCGAACGGAGGCGAAGCCTTTCGGCCGCAGGCCGCGCGTTTCGACCGCCGCGATCGGGCGCGTCCCCGAGGCTTGCCGGGTAATCACGTCGCCCAGTTGCCTGGAATGGCGCGCGGCCCGTTCGCCCACCATCGGCATGAAGGCGACGTCTCGATAGAGCGGCTTGTCGACGATCGGAGACATGCCCTCCTTCGCCCTAGCCTTGAACAGCACCCACTCGCTGGCGTCGGCGTCGCGTGCGACTTCGGCGGCCTGAGCGGCGAACGGACCCTTCAAGTGCAGGGTCACCATGACGCGGCCCCGCGCGGCGCGCAGGAAGGCTTCCAGCGTCGGCGGCGCTTCGTTTCCGCCTTTGAGCCGGAGCGCCTGGAACTGGGCCAGGGTCAGCTTGGACACCGGGCCGTCGCCGTCGGTGGTCCGGTCCACGCTGGGGTCATGCATGATCACCAGCGCGCCATCCTTGGTGCGGCGCACGTCGGTCTCGACCATGTCGACGCCGAGGTCGATGCAACGTTGCAGGGCCTCCAGCGAGTTTTCTGGCGCGGGCGACGCAAAACCCTGCTCCGGGGCGGCGGCGTGGCAACCGCGATGCGCCACGACCATCACTCCGGCGGCGGGATTATAGAGCCGCTCACGGAACGTGGCGGCCCCCGCGGGCGTGGCGGCGACGAGAAGCAAGGCGAGGGTCGTCGTCAGGAGGCGCATGATCGGAAAGGTCTCCGCGCCGCCGTATGCGCGATTCATGCGACAACAAAACGGCGGTTCGACCTCAGGCTTGTGACGCCTTGGGGCTCATTCAGCCCGCCACCGGAAACACCCGCGTCTGCTTGACCACCCCGTAGGCGAAGCTTGTGTCGATTGACGCGATGCCCGGAATGGCGTGCAGCTTGCGACGCATGAAGTCCTCATAGGCCTCCAGGCTCTCGACGATCACCCGCAGCAGATAGTCGTCGCCGCCCGCCAGCAGGAAGCAGTCTAGGATCTGATCGATCCGCCCTACGGCTTCCTCGAAACCCTTGATCAGATCCTGTCCATGGCGATCCAGGCGCACCCGAACAAAGACGGTTATGGGGAGGCCGTAGGCCTTCTGGTCCACCAGGGCGGTATAGCCGGTGATCACGCCCTCCGCTTCAAGGTTGCGAACCCGCCTCAGGCAGGGCGAGGGCGACAGGTTCACCCGTTCGGCCAGCTCCTGATTGGTCAGGCGGCCGTCCTTCTGGAGTTCACGGATGATCTGGCGATCCTTGGCGTCCATAGCGGCCTCCTGAGCAGAATCTGCCAAAATGGGAGTTCAGCATAGCAGATTTTGCAATCTCACGCGCCCAGCTCCGCGCCACAGTGGCGGCAAAGGGAGCAGCAGATGCGCGACGACCAGACCGGCTTTTCCACGCGGGCGATCCATGCGGGCTACGATCCCGCCGAAGAGCATGGCGCGCTGACGCCGCCTCTGCACCTGACCTCCACCTTCGCCTTCGAGAGCGCAGAGGCGGGCGGCGAGATGTTCGCGGGAACGCGGCCGGGGCATTTCTACTCGCGTATTTCCAATCCCACGACCGACCTTCTGGAGCGGCGCCTGGCCAGTTTGGAGGGCGCCGAGGCGGCGGTGGCCACGGCTTCCGGCATGGGGGCGATTACTGCCACCCTGTGGAGCTTCCTGAGGGGCGGCGATGAGGTCATCACCGACCAGACCCTCTATGGCTGCACTTTCGCGTTTCTGCGTGACGGGCTCACGCGGTTCGGCGTGACGGTGAAGCAGGTCGACATGACCCAGCCTGACGCGCTGGCGGCCGCCATTACCGACCAGACCCGGATTGTCTATTTCGAGACGCCGGCCAATCCGAACATGCGTCTGGTCGACATCGCCGCGATCACGCGGATCGCCCACGGCGCGGGCGCCAAGGTGGTGGTCGACAACACCTATGCGACGCCCTGCCTAACGCGACCCTTGGCGCTGGGCGCCGACATCGTCGTACATTCGGCGACCAAATATCTGGGCGGCCACGGCGATCTGGTGGGCGGCTTGGCCGCCGGCGGCGTCGAGGACATGGCTCGCGTGCGCCTGTGCGGCGTTAAGGACATGACCGGCGCGGTGATGTCGCCGTTCACCGCCTTTCTGGTGCTGCGCGGCCTCAAGACACTGTCGCTGCGCATGGCGCGCCATGGCCAGAGCGCCCAGACGGTCGCGCGGTGGCTGGAGGAGCATCCGGCCGTGGCCCAGGTGTTCTATCCTGGCCTGCAGAGCTTCCCGCAGCGGGATCTGGCCTCGCGACAGATGGCGTCGGGCGGCGGCATGATGGCCTTCGAGCTGAAGGGGGGGCATGCGGCGGGCGTCGCGATGATGAACCGGCTGCAGTTGATCCGCCGCGCCGTGTCATTGGGCGACGCCGAGACGCTGATCCAGCATCCGGCCAGCATGACCCACTCGCCCTACACGCCCGAGGAGCGCGCCGCCGCCGGCATCGGTGAGGGCATGGTCCGCCTTTCCGTGGGCCTTGAGGACGTCGCCGACATCCTGGCCGACCTCGCCATGGCGTTGGAGCCGTTGAAGATCACCGCGCCAGCCTAGAGCGTGAGGCCGCGCCGGGCCTCGGGAGGTGCGGCTGCGTTAACCTTTCCTGCAAAAATCTTACATCTGCACGGGCGATTAACCGCGACGTGCGTTTATCCCCTCATGACGAGGCGCGCGCCGGACGCGGAACATGATCGAAGGACGGCCGTCCGAATCCAGACTCAGAGGTCCGGCAAGATCCTGTGCGGCGCCTTTGCATGGGATTGCGTGATCCGGGACCTCTCCAGCCACGGCGCGCGGGTTCAGATGCTGACGGGCGCTGCGCCGGCGGGGCAGATTCAGCTTGTGGACCTAGTGGCGGGCTTGGCGCATGACGCGTCGGTCGTGTGGCAACGCGACCGCGAACTGGGCCTCAAGATCGTGCGAACCTACGACCTGCGCGGCCTGGCGCCGGCGGCGGCGGGCACCGCCAAGCGCATCTGGAGCGCTTCCCGATCAGAGACTTCGGCCGGGTAGAGGCATAAAAAAGAGAGCCTCGATCCTCCGATCGAAGCTCTCGATTTTCAGCGCAGGTTGGCTGGCGGGAGCCAGGCTCAGGCGTTGTCGCGCGATGCTTCGTCGGCCATGGCGCGGACCAGGTCGAGCACTTGGCGACGGACGCGACCACGACCGATGCGCGGGAAAACCTCTGCCAGTTCCAAGCCTTCGGGGGTCGTCAGGAATTCCTGGACCACCTTTTCAGCGCGCAGGCTGGCGTCATCGACCTCGGCGCCGCTCATCGGATCCGCCAGGCCGTCAAAGAAAAAAGACACCGGGACCTGAAGGGTCTTGGCGATCTCGTAAAGCTTGCTGGCGCTGACGCGGTTGGCGCCACGCTCGTACTTTTGAACTTGCTGGAACGTCAGCCCCAGGGAGTCGGCCAGTTGCTCCTGGCTCACGCCCAAAAGCTTCCGACGCATGCGAACACGTCCGCCCACATGCAGGTCCACGGGGTTGGGGCGACGGCCTTCGGTTTCTTCGCTCATCTTTTCTTCCGCCTCCAACGGTTGTCCCTGGAACATGGCACGACCGCTGCGTTGGTGAAAGCAAAGCGCCCCTGGCGCGGCGTTACGTCGCGATGGTGGCGCTTCCTTCCCATGCTCGAAAACTAACGGCCGAAAAGTTGATTCGCCGCCAACCGGAACTTGATCCGCGCCCGTTTCGCGCGAGTGCGCGAGGCCCCGGCATCTAGGCGTTCAGGGTTCTCAGCTGTGGCTTGGAGGCCGCACGGCTGTCCCAGATTCGCCGCGCCTGACCCGTCGTGTCATGCAGGCGATACAGGGTTTCCGCAGCAAGCACCTCGTCCCGCTCGGCGCCGGCGACCATTTGCGGCGTCATGGCGCGCGCGACCTGACGCTGGACGGCCGCAAGATCGCCAAAGGCCATCAAGTCCATGCTGTCCACTTCGTAGCCGACCGGCGACTCGCGGCCGATGGCCTCCAGAACGCGGTCGAGCAAGGCCTGTGAGATGGCGATCTCGGATCCTGCCACCACGCCGTGCGGATACGGCCGGGGAATCCCGACCAGACGCGTGTCGATCGGCGAGTTGAGGATGCCGGGGTAAAGCTGCATGTCGATCATACCCACGAAGCGCGTGACGCCGTGGCGAAGGGCCAGTTCGAACGCAGCGGCCCAGCACTCGAACACGCGCTCGCCTCGGCCGGGACCTTTGCGGCGGCGGTAAGCCTCCGTAGTGAACAGGCGCGTGGCCTCCCAAACGTCGGCGCCCTTCTTCGGCGTCTCGCCAGGCGCGATGAGATGGGCGAACTTGTCGGCCAACATGCAGCGATCGTCGGTCGGACGCAGGCGCAGGCCGACCTCGAGCTGCATATCGACGTTGAAACCGAGCAGATAGATGGCCCGGTGGTCGTCGTAGTCGTCGACCTCGCCGCCATCCAGCACCACCAGATCCACCCAGCCGGACTTCTCGACGCACTGCTTGCGGCGTTCTTCGTGCATCGCCCAGAGCTGGGGGCCGTAGAGGTGACGATTTTCGGACGTGATGATGTGGATCATGGTCTGCCCCGGAACTGTGAACTGGGGGCATTAGGGCCCGGCAGGGCTACGGCGGCCGATAGGCCAAACGGCCTATGCGCCCGACCGCGCGAGGCGCTTGCCATCCACTCGGGGAGGGCGCAGCCTCGCCGTCATGGACAGCGCCTCATCCAGCCCGCCCGTCGAGCGCTACAAGAGCTTTGCGGCGTTCTATCCGTTCTACATCTCCGAGCACGCCCATGCGGTCAGCCGACGCCTGCACGTGGTGGGGACAAGCCTGGTGATTGTTTGCCTGGTTCTGGGACTGGCGCTGGACTGGCGCTTCTTCGTCGCCGCGCCGCTGACCGGCTACGGCTTCGCCTGGATCGGCCACTTCGTGTTCGAGAAGAACCGTCCGGCGACCTTCAAGTACCCCGTCTACAGCTTGATGGGCGATTTCCGGCTGTGGTTCGAGACCGTGACCGGCCGACGCAAGTTCTGATCTAGAGCTTGCTGAGCAGGCCCAGTTCACCGGCCTTCAGCACCGCCTCCTGGCGTTTGACGACCCCCAGGCGCTTCTTGGCCGCCTCGACATGGTGATGCACCGTGCGAGGCGACAGCTCGAGGATGGCGCCGATCTCCCAGTCGGTCTTGCCGCGACTGGCCCAGTAGAGGCACTGGGCCTGACGCTCGGAGATGACGCCGTAATCGGGGTTGTCGTCCTGAAGTTCCCAGTGCTTGAGCATGATCGTGCCGAACACCGTGGCGAGGCTCTCGATCACCGCACGCGCGGTTGGATCGGTATCCGCCGCCGCCGTCGACATCCGGATCAGCACCTCCTGGCCGGCGGGACCGAAGACCCGAACGACATAGCCGTCGTTCATCCCCAGGTCCGACGCCTCGCCCCACATCGACTGGGCGCGACTGTCGCCCAGAGGCTTTGCGTCGGTCCAGGCGAAGGCGCGCGGCGAGCGCAGCAGCAGTTTTACGCAGGGATCATGGACGACGTAGCGCTGGCCCCAGTAGCGCTGGTCCCAGACCTCGAAATCCTGGCGGCTGAGCGTGGGCGGCTCCTTGCCGTAGTGCTCGGCGTTGACCAGCGTGGCGCAGAACTTGTCGTACCCGAAGGCGGCGATCGCCTTGGCGAATGCGATCTCCACCTCTTCGGCCCTGGACAGGTGAGGGGCCTGGCTCAGGAACGTCCAAGCCTGTTGTTCCGCTGTCGTCAGCACGCCTTGCTCCGTACGCTACCGTCGCAAGCTAGGATCAGTTCGTCGGAAAGAAAACTGTGGCGGAAGCTCGCGGTCTAGGCGGCCGCTTCGGCGTCCTCATCTGCCAGCAAGGCGTTCAGCACCATGGCGAGGCGCTCGGGCTTGATCGGTTTTTCAACCACGTCCTGCATGCCTGCGGCGAGGTAGGTCTGGACATCGGCCGGGTCGGCGTTAGCGGTCAGGGCCACGATCGGGGCCGAGCCGGACCGTCCGCCCAGCTCGCGGATCGCGCGCGTGGCGGCGACGCCGTCCATGCGCGGCATCTTGATGTCCATCAAGATGAGGTCATAGCGACCGGCCTTGGCCATTTCGACAGCCTCCAGGCCATCGACGGCCTGTTCGGAGGTGCAGTCGAACATGTCGCAAAGCGCCTCGGCGACCATCCGGTTCGTTGCGTTGTCGTCTACGATGAGAATGTGCGCCGCGCGTCCGCCCCCAGTTTCGGGAGCGTCGTGCGCGGCGGCCTCGGCGGCTGCGGCTTCCAGGGACAGGCTGAAGCCGACCGTAAGACCCGCCCCGCGATTGGCTTCGGCGACCAGTTGACCGCCCATGGCGCCGATGACCTTCTGGGCCAGCGCCAGGCCTACGCCGAGCGCCATTTCGCTACGATCCTGCGCGCCGACGGCGCCCAAGGGATCGCTGACGCGAGCCAGGCGGTCTTCGGCTTGTCCGCCGGCGTTGTCGCGCAACTGGCAGTCCAGCGTGATCCGCTCGCCTTCGCTCCGCCCAGTAAGACGGACCTCGGTCATGCCCCGTCCGGCCGACAGGGCGTTCTCGATAAGAATGTCGATGACCTGAAGCAGGCGCTCGCCGTCGACCTGGACGCCGCACTCGGGTTCGCCGTCGTAGGACACCAGCAGTGTCGAGCCGCCTTCCTGCGCCCTATGAGCCCAGCGGGCTTCGACGGCGTCGGCCAGATCCCGCAGTCGGGTCGGGCTGGAGGACAGCGACAGCCCGCCACGGACCGAACGATGCAGATCCACCGCGCGTCCGACCGTCGCGCTCATGTCACGGCTGGTGTCGCCGATGGCGCGCACGAAGGCTGCGGCGTCAGGCGTCAGGCGCTGTTGTTCAAGGCGTTCGGTGATCGCCAGCACGCCATCGAGATGGGCGGCGATATCGACAGCCATGCGCTCCACCATCGCCATGGCGTCGTTGGCCTCGCGCTGGCGGCGACGGTGAGACGTCAGCAGAGAGCCGAGCCCCCCGACGCCCGCGTAGCGCCCGTCGGCGTCGACGGCGATATAGGCGGTGCGGAAGATCGGCGTCGGGCTGTCGGCGAGGGAATTGACGAAGGCGTCGGCTTCGGTGTCGATCAGAACCTTACGCGGGGCCGTGTCCATGAGCTCGGCGATGGGCCGCTCGGCGAGATCCGCGCCGGCCACGCGCATCATGCCTTGCAGAACGTCGCGATAGACGAGACCCACGGGCGTGTCTTTTTCGACCACGGGCAGCGCGGTGAGCGTTGGATCGGCGTCGAACATCGCAGCCACGGCCGCGCTCGGCGCCGCCGATGCGATCGGCGCGACAGGATCGATCAGACGGGAAAGCGTTTCCATGCGGCGCTTCGTCAACGGCTCGGGGTCGTCAACTTGCCCCGGTCGCCCTTGCGGAGTCGTTAAGGTGGCAACGCACGGACCTCAGGGATCGGGTGTCAGAGGGCTTGTCGGCCCCTTAAGGAGGCTATTTTAGCAAAAAAGGGGCGGCGGATTGACCGCCGCCCCTCGGGTCCGCTTGGGAAACCCGACTTACCAGGACTTGGTGATCGCGATGCCGTACAGACGCGGCTCGGCGGTGATCACGTTGGTGAAGAGACCCGAGCTGTCGTCGGTGGTGTAGGCGTCGACGATCGGCGTCTTGTTGCCGATGTTCTTGACGTAGGCGTCGATGGAGACGCCCCACTCAGGCTTCTCGACCTTCAGCGTGATGTTGCCGTTGTCCCAGGACTTCAGCAGATCGTAGGCGGTGTTGTAGACGCGAGCATATTGCTTGCTCTGGCGGTAGTAGTCACCGCGCAGGGTCGCCGACCAGCCGCCGGACAGCTCGAAGGTGTACTGAGCGCCCACCGAGGTGGTCCAGTGCGGCGAGTTCGGCAGTTCATTGCCGGACAGGTTCGCCGCCGTGCCTTCCAGCGAGTACCCAGCGCCGTAGGCGTAGAGCCCCGTGGCGTTGGCTAGGAACGCCGCAGTGGCCGCAGGCAGGCCCGCGCCGCCGGCCGCAGCCGGAGCCGCCAGGAAGCCCTGATAGGCCGCCGCGCCCGAACAGGCGAAGGGCAGGGTCGCGCCTGCGCCCGCGCCGAGGATCGTGGCGACGCCCGCCGTGGTGAGCACGCAGTTGGCGCCGACCGACGAGGCGTTCGGACCCACCTTCACCACGGTGTAGGCGGCGTTGGACTGGGTGCGGTTCATGGTGTCGATCGAGCTGACGCCATCGCCGATCTTGGTCTTCAGGTAGCCGATATTGGCGTTCAGGCGCAGGTTGCGGACGGGCGACCAGATCGATTCCAGCTCAAAGCCGTGGACCTTGGCGTCGACGTTCTCGTTCACCGAGGTGCGGTTCACGATCTTCGAGATCTGGTACCCCTTGTAGTCGTACGAGAAGGCGGTCGCGTTGAAGAGCAGGCTGCCGCCCAGCATCGTGTTCTTGGTGCCGACCTCGATCGCGTTGACGAACTCCGGTTCGAAGGTCTGCTTGATGCCCACCGAGTTGGCCGGGACGCCCGGGTTGATGCCGCCGCCCTTGTAGCCCTTCGAATAGAAGGCATAGAGCAGCGTATCGTCCGTGAAGCCCAGATGGGCCTTGTAGTCGACGCCGGCCCGGCCGGTGGTCTCGTTGAAGCGCGCGCGCTGGTCGGGGTTGGTCGGGTTCAGGGTCAGGCCGTAGCCCGGCGCCAGGAGCACGGTCGAGTAGTTCTTGACCGCCTTCTTGTCGCGGGTTTGGCGCAGGCCGAGCGTGAACTTCAGGTCGTCGTTGACCTGATAGTAGACCTCGCCCAGCAGGGCGTCGGACACCAGATTATAGGGCGTACGGTTGTCATAGTAGTTGTGGCCGTCGCCGGTTGGATTGGCCGACGTGTCGATGCCGATGCAGTTGGCGGTGGTCGCCGGGTTGCAGGTCGGGTTGCCCGTGCGCTGGAAGTTCAGGGCCATCGACGACAGGGTCAGCGAGTTGCCGATCACGTAGTAGTCGGTCAGCGTGCGGTAGGTGAAGTGGATGCCGCCGACGGTGAAGTTCAGCGGACCGTCGAACGCCGACTGCAGGCGGAACTCCTGGCTGAATTGCTCGGAGCGGCCCGACGAGACGTCGATGGTGGTGAACTTGTTGGTCCGGCCCACCTGCGGGTCGGTGAAGAAGCCGCCCGGCGTGAACGGCGTGTTGTTGAACGGAACCGCCGCGACGTTGCGGTTGTAGTCCTGCTTGGTGAACACGTCGCCCTTCCCGTACGAGGTCATCGACGTGAAGGTCAGCTCGTCGGTGATGTCGTAGTTCAGGGTGAACTGGTAGGTGTTGGACTTCGACTGGTAGATCGGATCCAGCGCGGTCTCGATCTCGCGCAGATTGGTCGAGGTGGTGTCGCCGGCGTTCACGTCACCCGAGGTGAAGCCGAAGATATTGCCCAGCAGGCCGGTCAGCGAACCGGACGAGTTCACCGTCCCATAGGCGGCGGGCGTGTAGAGCGAGCCCGGCAGACAGCCTTGGGTCAGGAACACGCGGGACGCGCCGGTCGGCACGCCGCCGACGGTCGCAGGACCATTGTCCTTGGTGCAGAGCTGTTTGCCGGTGCGAGCGCGGCTGTCGTCTTCGTGGAAGCGTTCCCACAGGAAGTTGGTGCGCAGCTTTTCGGTCGGGTTGAACATCACCTGGACGCGGGTCGAGTACAGGTCCCGGTCGTCGACCTTGTGGCCGTTGAAGGTGTTGGTCACGAAGCCGTCGCGCTTCAGCGTGGTGCCCGCCAGGCGCACGGCCAGCTTGTCGCCGAAGATCGGCACGTTGACCATGCCGCGCAGCTTCATCGAGTTGTAGTTGCCGTATTCGGCGCGAACGTTCGCTTCGAACATGTCGGTCGGCTTGGCGGTGATCACGTTGACCACGCCGCCGGTGGCGTTACGGCCGTACAGCGTGCCTTGCGGGCCGCGCAGCACTTCGACGCGCTCGACGTCGTAGAACTCGGCTTCGAACAGATTGCCCGACTGTTGCGGGGCGTTGTTCATGTGAACACCGACGCCCTGGTCGGCTGAAGCGCCAACGGCCTTGGCCCCGATGCCACGGATCTGGAAGTTGAAGCTGTTGGTGAAGTTGCTCTTGGCGAAGGTGACGTTCGGGATCGCGAGCTGCAGGTTGGGGCCGCCGTCGATCTTCTGCGCTTCCAGGGTGTCCTGGCTGAAGGCCGAGACCGCGATCGGCACGTCCTGCAGCGCTTCTTCCTTCTTCTGAGCGGTGACGACCAGCTCTTCGATGACGGTCGTGTTCTGCTGAGCGGGCTTGGCCTGCTGGGCGAACGCGGGGACGGCGAAACCGGAGATCGCGACCGCCGAAGCGCCCATGACCAGTAGGCTCCGCATACGCAGAGTTTGCGACATTGAATTCCCTCCCTGAACGCAAGCGGCGCCTTATGGGTGGCGCCTGCGAGCGTCGATGTTTCCTCGGCGCCGTACTGTTTTCACCGCGTGGGCGTACGGCGAACCCCTCGCAGCATTGGGAGATTGCATACTTGCGTTTGAGGGCTGTCAACTGGCCAGAATGTAAGTGAACAGTGATAGGTTACACCTTTTCACTTTCGAGGAGCCCTTGTTCTCCTGGCGCGGGTAAGATTCCGCCTGATTAGAAGAATGGGTTTGTGATTTACGTTGCGTAAGCGAGGGGCTGGGTTTGGGTTTTTGCCCCGTAAGACCGGAATCCTGTGTTAGTTCGCGGACGAAAGAGTTCAGCCTCTTTCGGTAGCTGAGTATTGCTTGCGTCGCCGCGCGCGGCGCACGGCGGTTCCGAGGTCGGCGCTCCTCGTGTAGAGAGGGGCCATGTTCCCCCTTTCCATGGAAGTCGAGAGGCCCGCATGAGCCCCCATGAGCGCCAGGCGGCCCTAGTTCTGTTTTCCGGCGGCCAGGACAGCAGCGTCTGCCTGGCCTGGGCGCTGCAGCGCTATGATCGTGTCGAGACGGTGGGCTTCGACTACGGTCAGCGCCACGCGATCGAGATGGAGGCCCGCCAGGCGGTGCGTCGTGAGATCGCCGCCCGCTTTCCGCAATGGGCCGAGCGCCTGGGCGAGGATCACGTCCTCGATATCCGGAGCTTCGGCCAGGTCGCCCAGTCGGCCCTGACGGCGGACCGCGCCATCGAGATGACCGAGCGCGGCCTGCCCTCAACCTTCGTGCCGGGGCGCAATCTGGTGTTCCTGATCTACGCGGCCGCCCTGGCGGACCGGCGGGGCGTCGACGCCTTGGTCGGCGGCATGTGCGAGACCGACTTCTCGGGCTACCCCGACTGCCGACGTGACACCCTGGACGCCATGCAAAGCGCGCTCAACCTGGGCATGGACCGCGACTTCCGCATCGAGACGCCGCTGATGTGGCTCACCAAGGCCCAGACCTGGGGGCTCGCCAAGCAACTCGGCGGCGAGGTTCTGGTCCGGCTGATCGTCGAGGAAAGCCACACTTGCTATCAGGGCGAACGCGGCGAGTTGCATGCGTGGGGGCATGGCTGCGGGACCTGCCCGGCGTGCGAGCTTCGCGAAAAGGGCTATGTCGAGTGGGACGCGGCCGGGCGCGAGGCGCTGGCCCAATGACCTACTCCGTCAAGGAGATCTTCCTCACCCTGCAGGGCGAGGGCGGGCAGGCGGGCAAGGCGGCGGTGTTCTGCCGCTTCTCCGGCTGCAACCTGTGGAGCGGGCGCGAGCAGGATCGGGCCAAGGCCGTCTGCACCTTCTGCGACACTGAATTCGTTGGGACCGACGGTGAGAACGGCGGCAAGTTCGCCACCGCCGAGGATCTGGCGGCCGCGGTCGAGGCGCAGTGGCGCGGCGGTGCAGATGATCGTCTGGTCGTCTGCACCGGCGGCGAGCCATTCCTGCAACTGGATGAGGCCGCCATCGCGGCGCTTCACGCCCGTGGGTTCCAGATCGCGGTCGAGACCAATGGCACCCTCCAGGCGCCGGCCGGGGTCGACTGGATCTGCGTCAGCCCCAAGGCCGACGCCCCGGTCGTCCAGACCTCGGGCCAGGAACTGAAGCTGGTTTTCCCGCAAGAGAAGGCCCCGCCCGAGCGCTTCGCCGGCCTCGATTTCGAGCGCTTCTACCTGCAGCCGATGGATGGCCCAGACCGCGACAGGAACACGCAATTGGCCGTGGCCTATTGCCTTTCGCACCCACAATGGCGTTTAAGCGTCCAAACGCACAAATATCTCGGCCTGCCCTGACGGATAAGGCGCGCGACTTGGTGACAGGGTCGTTGCGCTAGAGCCTCCCAGGCCTAGTCAAAGAAGCAACAGATGAAGCCCGTCTTCGAGATCACGAAGGCCGCGTATTTCGACGCGGCTCACTACATCGAGCAAGGTCCGTCCGACCATCGCTACCGCCGCCTGCACGGCCATTCGTTCAAGGTCGAGGCCAGCGTGCGCGGCCCTATGCAGGAGGCCGGTTGGGTCGCCGATCTCGACCGGCTCGACGTCGCCCTGAAGGCCGTCGCCGCCGAGCTCGATCACGGTCTGCTGAACGACAAGGCCGGTCTTGAGGTCCCGACGCTCGAGCGCCTGTGCCTCTATTTCGCCGAGCGTCTCACGGCCAGCTTTCCGGGGCTGTCGCGCGTGGTGCTGTCGCGCCCGACCATCGGCGAGACGTGTTCGCTGACGCTGTAGGGCGGGCTACTCTTCTTCCTCGCGGTGGTCGCGAAGGTTGTTCTTGTCGCCGTCGCCGGGGATGATCGCCTTGCCGGTGGCGACGACCGCCTTACCGCCGACCTTCGCCGCGCCGCCGACGACCGCGCCCGTGACCCCGATCGCGGTTCCCGCGACCGTGCCAACGGCCGCTGCGGCCATGCAACTGACCTGGGTCAGGGACAAAGCGCCCAGAACAAGAGCGATGGGGGCAAGGCGGCGGAGGGTCATGGCGAAGCTCTTCAGGCGCTGTTCACCCTCTTCTAGACGCGGAATGGTTTACAGTCTGCGCGTCGGATGGCCGCGATCGGCGCCCGCGTCATCAAGATAGACCCGTTCGCGATCCTCGGCCCGTCGGCGGGGACCCCGATAGCGCGGGTCGTCGCGTCTGCGGCGATCCGGTCCGAAATAGTCCTCCGTACGGATGAACGGGCGCGGGTTCTCGATCAGCAGGGTCAGGCGGTGGATCAGGCCCCGCGCCGTGATCGGCTTGGCCAGGAACTCATTGACCCCAGCGTCGCGAGCCTCGCGCACCCTTCGCTCCGTAGAGTGGCCGGTGATCATCACAATCGGGCAGAACGGATTGGGGCTGTCGGGCGATCGCCGCAGCAGGTTCACGAACTCGACCCCATCCAGACCGCTCATGGACAGGTCGGTCAGCACCACGTCGATGGAGGTCGAGCGCATGGTGGCCAGAGCCTCGGCCCCGTCGCGCGCTTCGTGGATGTGGCGCACGCCGATCGCGCGCAGCATCTCGATCAGCAGGATCCGCATGTGCTGGTTGTCTTCGACCAGCAGGACCTTCAGGAGGTCGAACCGCACACTGAGCCTCCCTCAGGTCTTCACGGTTAAAACAACTATAGAGCGTGTTTTGTTTCGTCGACGCTACGTGGTCGCGACGCTTAGCCGTCGGCTGGCGACCAGGTCAAGCCGGAACGTCCAACAAAATCAGTGCCGATACACGGATTGGGGGTGGCCTGACGCGTCGAGCGCCGGGTCAGCGACTCGCGCCTAGCGGGAACGCGTCGCGTCCTGTCTGGCCTCGATGGCGCAGGAAGGCGTCGGCCAGGACGCAAGCGGTCATAGCCTCCACCACCGGCACGCCCCGGATGCCGACGCACGGATCATGGCGACCCTTGGTGCGCAGGTCGATCTCTTCGCCGGCCTCATTGACCGTCTGGCGCGGGATCAGGATGGACGAGGTCGGCTTGAAGGCGACGCGCGCCACGACGGCTTGCCCGGTCGATATGCCGCCCAGAATCCCGCCGGCGTGATTGGACTGGAATACGGGCTGGCCGTCTTCCCCCATTCGCATGGTGTCGGCGTTGTCCTCGCCCGTCAGCGCCGCGCTGTCGAAGCCGTCGCCGATCTCGACGCCCTTGGCGGCGTTGATCGACATCAGGGCCGAGGCCAGTTCGGCGTCGAGCTTGCCGTACAGCGGGGCGCCCCATCCAGCCGGCACGCCCGTGGCCTCGACCTCGACGACGGCGCCGGTGGAGGAGCCGGCCTTGCGGATCTTCTCAAGGTGCTCCTCCCAGACGGGCACGATGGCCGCGTCGGGCGCCCAGTAGGGGTTCTGCTCGGTCTGCGCCCAGTCCCAGTTGGACCGATCGACCCTGTGGGGGCCGATCTGGACCAAGGCGGCGCGCACCGTCACGCCCGGAATGATCAACCGCGCCACCGCGCCGGCCGCCACCCGCGCGGCGGTCTCGCGCGCTGAACTGCGCCCGCCGCCGCGATAGTCGCGCACGCCGTACTTGGCGAAATAGGCATAGTCGGCGTGGCCGGGCCGGAAGGCTTGGGCGATCTCGGAATAGTCCTTGGACCGCTGGTCGGTGTTCTCGATCATCAGGCTGATCGGCGTCCCGGTCGTGCGCTGGCCGTCTGAGCGTTCGTCCTCAAACACGCCCGACAGGATGCGCACCGCGTCGGGTTCCTGGCGCTGGGTGACGAACTTGCCGCTACCGGGGCGGCGCTTGTCGAGAAACGCCTGGATCATCTCCGCCGTCAGCGCGATCCCCGGAGGACAGCCGTCGACGACGCAGCCGAGCGCCGGGCCATGGCTTTCGCCCCAGGTGGTGACGCGGAACAGGTGACCAAAGGTGTTGTGCGACATGGCCCGGCTTCTAGCGGAAAGCGCGCGAGGGGGCAAAAGCGGCAAGATCCTCCCCACCATAAAGGGGGATTGGGGCTATCCCCGCGCCTTCGCCGCGTCAGCGAGGTAAAGCTCAAGGTTCGTCCAGCCCGACCCCTCCTTGGCCAGCGCCGCGCCGTCGGCGACCTTGGGGTTGAGACCACGCGCCTTTTCCCAGGCGTCGGGCATGCCGTCGCCGTCGGTGTCGCTCAGCGCCTTGCCGACGGGCAGGACCGGCCAGCCGCCGACATCCGCTTGCGTGTTGATCACCTTGCCGGTGCGCGTGCGGACGCCCTCGACGATGCGACGGTCGACGGGGTCGCGCCATACCGAAGCGCCGGCGTCGGCCAGCACCCGCTCATAGGCCTTGTCGGCGCTTTCCGGCGTCACCGGCGCGACGTCAAGCGGAGCGGCGAGGCGGTAGCCGGCTGGCTCGGGGATGGTGAAGGTGACCAGGCTCCACGGATCGGCGGGAACCACGCCGTCCATGCTGTTGCCGGCGAAGTAGCCCTTGGCCTCCAGATTGCTCTCCTGGAAGATCACGCGCTTGCCGGTGCTGGGACCCGGCACATAGGCGTTGTCCACGAAGTTGTAGGTCGCCCGCGTCGCCGTGTCGGCGTTATAGCCGGCATAGCCCTTGCCCCAGTTGTAGAAGACGTTGGAGCGGAAATCGAACAGTGGCCCGACAGGGTCCTTGTCCGGTCCGTCGTAGTTTCCCGGCCTTGGCATTCGGGCCATGTGGTTGGCCCAGAGGTTGTGGTGAAAGCTGATCCGGCTGCCCTGGCCGCCTCGGATCAAGCTGCCATAGCCGTGGTCGCCCTTGACGTGGATCGAGTGGGCCAGGCTCTCGGCGATGATCGACCACTGGACGGTCAGGTCGTAGAACCCCTGGCCCGGCTCGGTGTAGCGAGCCGATGCCGACAAGGTCTCGTCCACCGACCAGCTGGCCGAGACGTGATCCAGGATGATCCGCCGGCCGCCGCTGATCCAGATCGCATCGCCCTCGACCTTGCTCTCGGCGCCCAGGCGCGAGCGGATGAAGCGGATGACGACATCGTCCGCGCCGATCACCAGGGTCTGGTCGCGCAGGGTGATGCCGCCGCCCGGCGCGGTCTGGCCGGCGACGGTGATGCGCGGGTGGCTGATCTTCAAAGGGGACTTCAGCTGGATCGTCCCGGCGACGTCGAACACCACCGTGCGCGGTCCCTTGGCCTCGACCGCCGCACGCAGCGAGCCCGGCCCCGCGTCGTTCAGATTGGTGACGCGCAAGACTGCGCCGCCGCGCCCGCCGAGACTCAAGCGTCCCGCCCCCTCGGCGCCGGGAAACGCAACGACCTCGCCGGCGACGACCGGCGAGGCGGCGAACATCATCAGGGCGAGCGCGCCCGTGACGGCAAGAAGTCGGCGGCCTCGCATGGCGTTTCCCGTTCGAAGACATCGGCGATCAGGCCGCCGTTGGATCTACCGCGAAAATGCCGAGCAAAGTCGCCTTTGTCCACCGGTGTCATTGGTCCTACATGATGACGTTGAGCACCATGTGCCGGGCGGCGCCTGTCTCGTAGCTCGTGACCTCAAGCGACTTGATCGATCCGCTGGCAAGTTTGTTCGGATCAAAGCCTGCAGGCGGCGCGGATCCGTTGAGCAAGATGCGTGTCGCGGCGGTGTTCAGGCGAGCTTTCAGTTCCACGTCGCCGGAATAGATCGCCATATCGATGGGCTTTCCGAATCCGTCCTCGGCTTGCGGTGGTCGGACGCGGCGCACTTCGTCGGCAATGATGTCAACGAGCAACCCTTCATCGTCGCTGACGGTGCTGTGGCTGTAGTTCGCGCGGTCGATTTTCTTTTGCGCCAGCGCCATCGCGCCACCGGCCGTCAGCGTGGCGATCAGGACGGCAAGGGTTGCGAGGGTGGCTTTGCGGGCGTTGCTCGCGGGCGCTTGGGGTTTAGCAATGGCCTCTAAACGCATGGCGATCGATCTCCTCGATTTGCCGGTGAAGGCGGGCTGAAGCTCTGACGTGCTCTGGGCGCGCAGGGCGCGGATCAGGTTTACCGCGTAGCGATGTCGGGTGAGAGCGTCGGCGCCCTCCAAGGCTATGCCGTCACATCGTTCCTCGCGAACGGCCGCCGCGCGGATGTGCAGCGCGCCTTGCGGCGGCGCTATCCAGAACAGTCCGCTCGACAAGGTCTCGATCAGGAGCCGCCAGTTGTCGTGGCGTTTGAGGTGGGCCAGTTCGTGGACGCAGATTGGTAAGAGCTGCTCGGTGTCCAATTGCTGGCTGAGTTCGGCGGGGAGCAGGATCACAGGTTTGAAAAGGCCCGCGAGAAGCGGCTGTTGAACGGCTTCGCTAAGGCGAACGTCAGGCCAGACGCAGCCGAGCCGCCGGGCTGCGTCGCGCACCGCGAGGGTAAGATCCGGCGACGCGGGGATAGCATCGCGGACAATGGCCCCCAGGCGCAACAGTCCGATGACCTGCCGCGCCACCGCGACGAGGAGTCCGCCTAAAGCCCCGAGGATAAGCCCTCGCGCCAGGATTTCCGAGGTCTCGGGGACGAAGGGGGCGGCATCGGAGACCCGGCTGAAGGTGGCGGCGGCCCCGACGGCCATGTTGTTGACAATGGTGATCTTCTGGACCGGAGCGGTCAGCGATCCGGGCATGAGCGCGGCGCCGATCGTGAGGGCGAGCGCGGACGGAGCGAGGGCTGTGGCCAATCCCCATGCCCGATCGCGCAGCGCCGGATCTCGGGTGAGCCTGTCTGAGAGCGTCCCCAACGCCCAGCCTAGACCCGCGGCGGGCCATGCGGCCAGCAAGCCGAGCGCCGTAGAGGCAAGCAGCGAGTTCACGCCTCATCCTCCGGCCCGGCGGCGTTGAGCAGCGCCTCCAATTCCTGGATCTCCGTCTCTGACAGAATCTGACTGCCGGAGAACGCCGAAGCCGGCAGGCGTCCATCGATTTCAAGCAGGCCGCGCAACCGGTTCAGTACGCCGCCGATGACATCGATCTTGGCCTTCTTGGCTTCGTACACCGCCAAGCCGTGCACAGAGTGGCGGGCCAGCAGACCCTTGCCCACCATACGTTCCAGCACCGTACGGGTGGTCGAGCCGCTCCAACCCAGCTCAGGCTCGATCACAGAATGGGCCTCGCGGGCGCTCATCGCGCCGTCGCGCCAGAAGGCCTTGAGCACTTCCAGCTCCAGGTCGGACGGTTCGGTCATCCGAGCTCTCCTTGATGTAGTGAGTACGCTACAAATGTCACGCATTCGCGTCAAGTGTGACGGACTCGGTTCGGGGGGTGACAGCTAGGCGCATCTGTCTTACATCTGTAGTCCTAAATTACAAATGTAGGTTCATGGGCCGTGAATCCCGTTCATCCTCACCAACCGCCGCGCGAAGAGCGCTCCGCCCGTTGGTGGCGAACTGTGGGGCTCGCGCTCGGTCTCTTGGCGATGCTGATCGTAGGCGTTCAGATCATGGCGCGCCGTGATCGCGCCGAGGAAGCCCGACGAGACATCATCTGGCGGCGGCTCGCCGGCCCTTCATGTTCTCCGCTTGAGCCGAAAGTCTTCCGCGCCATGCCACGGTATCCTCAGGCGACGCCCTACGACGACGTGCTGTACCGGCGCTTCGGTGGGGCGATGACCTGCACGCACCTGGTCGATCGCATCAACGGCGCAAAAGTCCGATATCAAGTGTGCAAGTTCAGCGCGCCCGAGTCCCTCGCTGTCGCCCAAGGGGGCGTGGAGCGGTTCTACGACCTGTCCAATGGCCGATCAGCCGCCGTGACCGTGAAGGGCGATGAGGTGCGCTGCATCGTGATCGCGACCTTCGCGGTGAAATAGGCTTGCCTTCCCCGCAATAACATAGCTAGCTATATAGTGTGCTATATGGGGCAGGCGATGGACGTGGATCTTCTCGCGGGCTTGGGCGTCGGGTTCCTTGGCAGCCGGTTGAAGCGCTTGGCCGAGCGGATGCAGGCCGACGCGGCCGAGGTCGCGCGGTCTTTGGACCTGCCGGTGCAGCCGGCGCAGATGTCGCTGCTGATGGCGATCCGCATGTATGAGCCGATTTCGGTGGGTGAGCTGGCCGAGCGGCTGCAACTGGCCCAGCCCACGGTGACCCGCGCGCTTGGGCCTTTGGAGCGTGACGGCTTCGTCGAGGCGCGCCGGACACCGGGCGATCAACGCACCAAGCGGCTGGTGTTCACCGACAAGGGGCGGACATTGATGGCGCGAATTCAGACGGAGCTCCTGCCGCGTATCGAGCCGGCGGCGGTCGAACTGGTCGCGGGCTTGGGCGGCGACTTCATGCTGGGCCTCTCTCAGGCGGAGGCGCGCCTGGCGGAGCGGTCGTTGCTGGCTCGCGCCGACAGGGCGGGGCGTCCGACGATCTGGGCGCGCGACTTCTCCGACGATCTGGCCGAGGCCTTCTATCGGATCAACGCCGAGTGGATTCAGGAGATGTTCGCCCTGGAGGACAACGACATCGCCCTGCTGTCGAAGCCTCGGGAACTGATCCTCGACAAGGGCGGCGTGGTGCTGTTCGCCGAGGCGGCCGATCTCGGCGTTGTGGGAACCTGCGCCCTGATGGTTTCTAAGGACGGCTGGGTCGAACTGACCAAGATGGGCGTGCTCAAGAGCGCGCGTGGACTGAAGGCGGGCGAGTTCCTGCTGTCCAAGACCCTCGAGCGGGCCTCAAGCCTCGGGATGGACAGGATCTATCTGCTGACCAACCGCAAGTGCGCCGCCGCCATTCATCTCTATGAGAAGCTGGGCTTCGTCCACGACGATGAGATTATGCGGAAATTCGGGGCGCGCTATCAGCGGTGTGACGTGGCGATGTCATATCGGCCTTAGGCGCAAGTCGCGAAGCGGCCGGCGGACCCATCCCAGATCGGAGCTGCCTACTCCACCCGTCCCAGCACCGATCGAATCGTCTCGACCATCCTGTTTATATGGTCCTTCTCCAGGATCAGCGGCGGCGACAGGGCGATGATGTCGCCGGTGACGCGGATCAGGAGACCCTCGTCGAAGCAGGTCTCGAACACCTCCATCGCCCGAGCGGTGGGCGCGCCCGGACGGGACTCCAGTTCGACGCCGGCGACGAGGCCGAGGTTGCGGATGTCGACGACGTGCCGGGCGTCCGCCAGGCTGTGCAGAGCCTCCTGCCAATATTCCTCCAGCCCGGCGGCGCGCGCGAAGAGGTCGTCCTCGCGGTAGGTCTCAAGGGTGGCGAGACCGGCGGCGCAGGCCAGCGGATGGGCCGAGTAGGTATAGCCGTGGAAGAGCTCGATAGGGGCGTCGGCGCCGTCCATCCTCGCGTCGTAGACCTTGCTCGAGGCAGCGACCGCGCCACACGGCACGGCGGCGTTGGTCAGGCCCTTGGCCATGCAGATCATGTCGGGCGTGACCCCAAAGCGGTCGGCGGCGAACGGCGCGCCGACACGGCCAAAGCCGGTGATGACCTCGTCGAAGATCAGCAGGATGTCGTGCTTGTCGCAGATCGCCCGCAGGCGCTCCAGATAGCCCTTCGGCGGGATCAGCACGCCGGTCGAGCCCGCCACCGGCTCGACGATGACGGCGGCGATGTTGGAGGCGTCGTGCAGGGCGACGATCCGCTCCAGGTCCTCAGCCAGATGAGCGCCATTCTCGGGCTGGCCCTTGGCGAAGGCGTTGCCGGTCAGTCCATGGGTGTGGGGCAGGTGATCGACACCGGTCAGCAGGCTGCCGAAGTACATCCGGTTCTTTGGAATGCCGCCCACCGAGATGCCGCCGAAACCCACGCCGTGATAGCCACGTTCGCGGCCGATCAGCCGGGTCTTGGTCCCCTTGCCGCGCGCGCGGTGATAGGCGAGCGCAATCTTCAGCGCCGTATCGACTGACTCCGAGCCCGAGTTGGTGAAGAAGATCCGGTCCAGGCCCCGCGGGGTGATCTGGGCCAGGCGCGAGGCGAACTGAAACGCCAGCGGATGGCCCATGTTGAAGCAGGGCGCGTAGTCCATCTCGGCCGCCTGCTTCTGGATCGCCTCGCGGATCCTGGGACGGTCGTGTCCGGCGTTGACGCACCAAAGGCCCGAGGTCGCGTCCAGCACTTCGCGGCCTTCGGGTGTGCGGTACCACATGCCGCTGGCCGAGGAGAGCATCCGGGGGTGCGCCTTGAACCGCCGGTTGGGCGTGAACGGCATCCAGAAGGCGTCGAGGTCGTTGGCGCCGAAGTCGGGCATGGGCGGGATCCTTGCGAGCGCTTGCATTGTGATCGCAATTGGGGGTCAACTGGCAAGGCCTTGTTGGAACCCCTCGCATGAAGACCCGCCGGCCGCTCGCCGATTCCACAGCCGTCCATGACCAGGTGTACGAGGCGATCCGGCAGGCCCTGATCACCGGCCGCATCGCGCCGGGCAAGGGGGTCTCGCTGCGCAGTCTCGCCGCCGAACTGAGCGTGTCGCCAATGCCGGTGCGCGACGCGGTGAGGCGGCTGGTGGCGGAGCGAGCCCTGGCGATCAACCCCGTCAACAAGCGCCTGTCGGTCCCGTCGCTGAGCGCTGATCGTCTGGAGCAGCTCTCGATGGCCCGCCTGTGGGTCGAGCCTGAATTGGCCGCGCGAGCAGCGGCCCGAGCGGACACCGGGCTTGTGCGTCAGCTCCAGGCCATCGACTCCGACCTCGACGAGGCGCTGCGCCTGGGGGACGTCGACCGCTACATGGCGGCGAACCATGCGTTCCACTTCGCGCTCTATGAGCGGGCGGGCGCCGAGGTCCTGCTGGCCATGGCGGGTGGTCTTTGGCTGCAGATCGGACCGTTCATGCGTGTGGTCTTCGGTCGGGTCGGCGCCGACGTGCTGGTCGCCGACCGTCATGCCGAAGCGATCGAGGCCATCAGGGCCGGGGACGTCGACGGCGCCCGCCGCGCCATCGCCGCTGACCTTTCCGAAGGCATGGAGAAGATGCGCGTCGCCGTCGAGGCCGCCCTGTAAGTCAGGCGCTTGACACGGCGGTTGGCTCGGAAAACTGTGATCACAATTATTGGGATTTTGTTGCGTGACCCTTCCCGCCGACATCGCCGAGCGCCTTGCCAGGCTCGCGCCGCCCAGCCGGGCGGTGATCGACGGCGACCTGGTCGAGGCCGCATCGGGCGCGACTTTCCACAACGTGTCGCCTCGCAACGGGCAGGTGCTGAACCTCGTGACGGCCTGCCAGGCCGAGGACGTCGAGCGCGCCGTCGCCGGCGCCCGTGCGGCGTTTGAGGACGGCCGCTGGCGCGACCAGGGGCCCCGCCAGAAGAAAGCGGTGCTGTTCCGCCTGGCCGAACTGATGGAGCGCGACGCCGACGAACTGGCGCTGCTGGAGAGTCTGGATGTCGGCAAGCCGATCAGCGACGCTCGGAACGTCGACATCCCGCTCGCGATCAACACCTGTCGCTGGTACGCCGAAGCGCTGGATAAGGTCTATGGCGAGGTGGGAACCTCGCCTGCGGATCGGCTGAGCTATGCCGTCCACGAACCGCTGGGCGTGATTGGCGCGATCGTGCCTTGGAATTTCCCGCTGCACATGGCGATGTGGAAGGTCGCCCCAGCGCTGGCCATGGGCAATTCGGTCGTGCTGAAGCCCGCCGAGCAGTCGCCGCTGAGCGCGTTGAAGCTGGGCGAACTGGCGCTCGAGGCGGGGCTGCCGCGGGGCGTTCTGAACGTCGTGCCGGGCCTGGGCGGCGTCGCCGGCGAGGCGCTGGCGCTGTCGATGGATGTCGACATGATCGCCTTCACGGGCTCCGGACCCGTGGGCCGACGCCTGATGGAGTATTCGGCGCGCTCCAACCTCAAGCGCGTGTCGCTGGAGCTGGGCGGAAAGTCGCCCCAGATCGTGTTCGCCGACTGCCCGGACCTGGAGGCCGCCGCCCAGGCCGCCGCCTGGGGCGTGTTCTACAATCAAGGCGAGGTCTGCACCGCCGCCTCTCGCCTGCTGGTCGAGGCCTCCATCAAGGACGCCTTCCTGGAGCGCGTCGTCGCGGTGGCCAAGGGAATGACGGTCGGCGACCCGCTGGACCCCTCGACCCAGTTCGGCGCCATGGTCAGCGAGCGGCAGATGAACACCGCCCTCGACTATATCGCCACCGCCGACAGCCAGGGCGCGCGGCGCGTGCTGGGCGGTCAGCGCGTGCGCCAGGAGACCGGCGGATTCTATGTTGAGCCGACGATCTTCGATCAGGTCAGGCCAGACCACACCCTCGCCCGGGAAGAGGTGTTCGGCCCGGTCCTTGGCGTGATGAGCTTTGAGTCCGAGGGCGAGGCGATGCGTCTGGCCAATGACACCGTCTACGGTCTTGCCGCGGGCTTGTGGACCGCCGATGTCAGCCGAGCGCTACGTGGCGCGCGGCGGTTGAAGGCGGGCCTGGTCTGGGTCAATGGCTGGGACGCCTGCGACATCACCATGCCGTTTGGGGGCTTCAAGCAGTCCGGCTTTGGCCGCGACCGCAGCCTTCATGCGTTGCACAAGTACGCCGACCTGAAGTCGGTGTCCGTGACGCTGAGGTGACCTGAATGACCGCCCTGAAACTTGTTGAATCCGAAGCCTTCATCGATGGACGCTGGGTGCGTGGCGACAAGGCCTTCGAAGTACTCAATCCCGCTGACGGGACCGTGATCTCCAGCGTTGCCGATCTTGGCGCCGACGAGACGACGCAAGCGATCGAGGCCGCCCATCGCGCCCTGCCGGCCTGGGCCGCCAGGACCGCCAAGGAGCGCGGTGCGATCCTGCGCCGGTGGAGCGATCTGATGCTCGCCCAGGCTGACGATCTGGCGCGGTTGATGACCGCCGAGCAGGGCAAGCCGCTGGCCGAGGCCAAGGGCGAAGTGTTCTATGGCGCGTCGTTCATCGACTGGTTCGCCGAGGAGGCCAAACGCGCCTACGGCCACACGATCCCGACGCCCATGCCGGGCAAGCGCCTGGCCTCGATCAAGCAGCCGGTCGGGGTTTGTGCGGCGATCGCGCCGTGGAACTTCCCGATCGCCATGATCACCCGCAAGGTCGGCCCAGCCCTGGCGGCGGGCTGCACGGTTGTGGTCAAGCCGGCCGCTGAGACGCCGCTCTGCGCGCTCGCCATCGCCCGTCTGGCCATCGAGGCCGGCGTTCCGGACGGCGTACTGAATATCGTCACCACCACCCGCTCGGGCGAGGTCGGCAAGGTGCTGTGCGACGACAGCCGGGTGCGCAAGCTGTCGTTCACGGGCTCAACGCCCGTCGGCAAGGTGCTTTACGAACAGTGCGCCGGCACGATGAAGAAGCTCTCCCTGGAGCTGGGCGGCAACGCGCCCTTCATCGTCTTCGACGACGCCGATCTCGAGGCGGCTGTCGATGGCGCGATCGCCAGCAAGTACCGCAACGCCGGTCAGACCTGCGTGTGCGCCAACCGCCTGATCGTGCAGTCCGGCATCCACGACGCCTTCGCCGCGCGCCTGGCCGAAAAAGTTGCGGCTCTGAAGGTGGGACTCGGTACGGGCGAGGGGGTGCAAATCGGCCCGCTGATCAATGAGAAGGCCCTGACCAAGGTGGTGAGTCTGGTCAGCGGCGCGATGCAGGGCGGCGCCGAGGTGCTGACCGGCGGCGATGTCCACGGCCTGGGCGGACTGTTCTACCAGCCGACCGTGATGGTCGGCGCAAAGCCCGAGATGCGGATCTTCCAGGAAGAGATCTTCGGTCCCGTCGCGCCGATCGTGAAGTTCGAGACCGAGGCCGAGGCGGTCGAGCTGGCCAACGCGACCCCCTTCGGCTTGGCGGCCTATTTCTACAGCCGCGACATCGGCCGCTGCTGGCGCGTGGCCGAGCAGATCGAAGCGGGCATGGTCGGGATCAACGAAGGTCTGATCTCCACCGAGGTCGCGCCGTTTGGCGGGGTCAAGGAGTCGGGCCTGGGCCGGGAAGGCGCCTCCGAAGGGCTCGATGAGTATCTGGAGACCAAGTACCTGTGCTTCGGCGGGGTGGGATGATCACCGACCTCGCCCGACCTCTGTCTGACCTCCTCGCCGCCGAGCGCGCCCGCTTCACGGCCGAGCACCCGCGTTCGGTCGCCATGGCCAAGGCGGCGGGCGCCCACTGGCGCGGCGGCGCACCGATGCACTGGATGAACGACTGGGCCAGTCCGTCGCCCATTTTCGCTGCTCAGGGCGTCGGGGCTCAGATCACCGACGTCGACGGCAAGCTCTATGACGACTTCTGCCTGGGCGACACGCCGTCGATGTTCGGGCACGGCGATCCGTCGGTCGCCGCTGCGGTGGCCGACCAGATCAAGCGCGGGGCGGGCTTCATGCTGCCGACCGCCTCGGCCGCGATCGTCGGCAAGCTGCTCGCGGAGCGCTTTGGGCTGCCTCTGTGGCAGGCGGCGACCACGGCCAGCGACGCCAACCGGGCGGCGATCCGCTGGGCGCGGGCGGTCACCGGCCGGCCGGTGATCCTGATCTTCGACGGCTGCTACCACGGCATGGTCGACGACGCCTTCGTGGTGCTGAAGGATGGCGCGCCGGTGATGAAGCCGGGCCTGCTGGGGCAGGTCCAGGACCTGACCGCCACCACCCGCGTCGTGCCCTTCAACGACCTGGCCGCCCTGGAAGCCGCTCTGGCGCCCGGCGATGTCGCCGCCGTTCTGGCCGAGCCGGTGATGACCAACTGCGGCATGATCCTGCCTGAGCCCGGTTTCCTGGAGGCGCTGCGTCGGATGACGCGCGAGGCCGGGACGTTGCTGGTCATCGATGAGACCCACACGATCTCGACCGGCCCCGGCGGCTACACCCGCGCTCATGGCCTGGAGCCGGACGTGTTCGTGCTGGGCAAGGCGGTCGCCGGCGGCGTGCCGGCCGCCGTCTGGGGCGTCACCGCGGAGTTCTCGGCGCGGATGGACGAGGCTCAGCAAAGGATCGGTCCTGGCCAATCGGGCATCGGCACCACGCTGTCGGGCAACGCCCTGGCCATCGCGGCGATGCGGGCCATGCTGACCGAGGTGATGACCGACGCCGCCTACGGCAAGATGCTGGCCGCCGCCGAGCGTCTGGTCGCCGGTCTCCAGCGAGTGGTCGCCGCACGCAAGCTCCCCTGGTCGGTGGTCCATGTCGGCGCCCGGGTGGAACTGGTCTTCGCAGACCCCCCGCCCAAAAACGCCGCCCAGATGCGGAAAGTGCTGGACCACGAGGCGGTGGAAGCGCTGCATTTGTGGCTGATCAACCGGGGCGTCCTGATCGCGCCCTTCCACAACATGATGCTGGTCTCGCCCGTCACCGAAGACGCGGCGATCGACCGACTGGTCGCGGCCGTCGACGGCTTCGCGGCGGCGATGGGGGAGATGGAATGAGTTTTTCGCGGTTTGAGCGCCCCCTCCGTCTCGATGCGTATTCGCATCGATCCACCTCCCCCGTTGCACGGGTGAGGAGGGCTTTACCTTCCTCCTGCCCCGCTTGCGGGGGAGGTGGCGCGGCGCCGATAGGCGACGTGACGGAGGGGGCGTCCGCATGAGCATGGTCGCCGACATCCAGGAGTGCCGCGACTTTCTCGCCGCCCATCCGCAGGTGAAGTTCGTCGAGGTGTTTTTCACCAGCATGACCGGCGTGCCGCGCGGCAAGCGGCTGCGGGTGCACGAACTGGAGGCCATCTACGAGTATGGCCGGTTCCTGCCCGGCTCGGTGCTGGTGGTCGACACCAACGGCGCCGACTGCGAGGACACAGGCCTGGTCTGGGAGGACGGCGACGCCGACCGCCGCGCGCGGCCCGTGCCGGGAACCCTGACCCTGGCGCCGTGGCTCGGCCCCGACGTCGCTCAGGTGATGCTGTCGCTGTACGAGCTGGACGGGACGCCCAACGACCTCGATCCTCGCCATGTGCTGCAGCGGGTGCTGGACCGCTACGCCGCGGACGGCCTGACGCCGGTCGCGGCCTGCGAGCTGGAATACTATCTGGTTGATCTTGAGCGCGGTCCGAACGGTGAGCTGCTGCCCGCCAAGTCGCTGCAGACGGGTCTGCGCCCCACCGGCATCCAGGTCTACGGCCTGCCGGAACTGGAGGCCCATGCGCCGTTCCTGCGCGAACTGTGGGATGTGGCCGACACCTTAGGCGTGCCATTGGAAGGCGCGATCTCGGAGTTCGCCCCGGCGCAGGTCGAGCTGACGCTCAAGCACAAGCCCGACGCCCTGCGGGCCGCCGACGACGCAGTGCTCTACAAGCGCGCGGCCAAGGGGGTGGCCCTGCGTCACGGGATGGAGGCCACCTTCATGGCCAAGCCGTGGAGCGACCGCGCCGGCAACGGCTTCCACGTCCATCTCAGCGTCAACGACGCGGCCGGAAACAATCTCTGCGCCAGCGAGGACCTTGAGGGCTCGGACCTGCTCAAGCAGGCCATCGCCGGCATGAAGGCGCTGCTTGGCGAGGGCATGGCGATCCTGGCGCCCAACGCCAACAGCTACCGCCGGTTCAAGGCCAACAGCTACGCGCCGGTCGCGCCGACCTGGGGCGTCAACAACCGCACGGTGTCCCTGCGAGTGCCGGCCGGTCCGCCCAAGACCCGTCACGTCGAGCACCGCGTAGCCGGCGCCGACGGCAATCCGTACCTCGTCCTCGCCGTGCTGCTGGCCAGCGCCCACCACGGGATCACGAACAAGCTGGACCCCGGTCCGGCGGTGGTCGGTGACGGCTACGCCGCAGCCGCCAAGGAGAACATCCGTCTGCCCAACAACTGGTTCGCGGCGGTGGACCTGTTCGAGCAGTCCACGGTGCTGCGCGACTATCTGGGCGACCGTTTCGTGGACATGTTCGTCTCGGTGAAGCGCACCGAACAGGCGCGGTTCTTCGAGGTCGTCACGGCGTTGGATTTCGATTGGTATCTGCGCAACGCCTGAGGGCGCGGCGATGTAACGTGAACCCAGCTGCGGGCTCCGGCCCCACATTGAACGAAGCGATAGGGGAGTTTCGAGACGATGAGCACGATCACCCAGCGAGGACTCAACAGGGCGGGCCTGAGCCGCCGCTCGCTCCTGACCGCCACCGGCGCCGCCGCGATCGGCCTCACCTTCACGGCCTGTGGCAAGAAGCCCAAGGCTACGCCCGGCGGCGAGGAGCCCAAGCTCAACTTCTACAACTGGGACACCTACATCGGCGAAACCACCCTCGGTGACTTCAAGAAGGCCACCGGGATCGACGTGAACATGAGCCTGTTCGCGACGAACGACGAGCTGTTCGCCAAGCTCAAGGCCGGCAATCCCGGCTTCGATGTCGTGGTGCCGTCGAACGAGTTCGTGACGCGGATGAGCCAGGGCGGCCTGCTGGAGCCGCTCGACCACGCCAAGATCCCGAACATGAAGAACATCGACCCGTCGTTCCTCAATCCCGACTTCGATCCCGGGCGTAAGTATTCGATGCCCTATACCTGGCTGCTTCTGGGCATCGGCTATCGCAAAAGCAAGGTCCAGGGCGTGCCCGACAGCTGGAAGTGGCTATTCGACAGCGACAAGTACAAGGGCCGTATCAGCCTGCTGTCCGAGAGCGCCGATCTGGTGCGACTGTCCGCCAAATATCTTGGCCACTCGGTGAACAACATTCCCGAAGACATGCTGCCCAAGATCGAGCAGATGCTGATCAAGCAGAAGCCGTTCGTGAAGGCGTTCCATGACGACAACGGTCAGGACCTGCTGGCCTCGGGCGAGGTCGACTTGGTGCTCGAGTATAACGGCGACATCGCCCAGGTGATGAAGGACGACCCGGACATCGACTTCGTCGTGCCCAAGGAAGGCAGCCTGATCAACTCCGACACCCTGTGCATCCCCAAGGGCGCGCCGCGGCCGAACAACGCCCACGCCTTCATCAACTACCTGCTGGACGCGCAGGCCGGGGCCGAGATCAGCAAGACGATCCTGTACCCTACCCCCAATGCGGCGGCCAAGGCGCTGATGCCGGACGACTACAAGAACAATCCGGTGATCTTCCCGCCCGCCGACGTCATGGCCAAGTGCGAGTACGGCGCGTTCGAGGGCGCGGAGAAGGCCAGCCAATACGAGGAACTGATCACCCGGGTGCGGGCGGCTTAGCAGAGCAAAATCCTCCCCCCGAGGGGGAGGCGGCCGAAGGCCGGAGGGGGAAGTTCGGGCTGTCCGGTGTCTTCCCCCTCCGTCCGCTTCGCGGACACCTCCCCCGCTAGGGGGAGGATTTGGAGGGCTCCATGGAACAATCCTGGAAACAGGCGAAGGCTGTGTTCGCCGCGGCGCTGGGACCGCCGCTGGTGTGGCTGGTGCTGTTCTTCCTTGCGCCCATGGCGATCGTCTGGGCTTACAGCTTCGGCCACAATGTCGGGCTGACCGATATCGCCATCTCCGGCACGTTCCATAACTACGCGCGGGCGATCGAGCCTCTCTATCTGAAGATCTTCCTCAAGTCGGTCTGGGTCGCGGGGCTCACGACAGGCCTCTGCCTGGTCATCGGATTCCCCGTGGCCCTGGCCATCACCTTCGCCTCCGACAAGGCCAAGGCCTGGCTGCTGCTGCTGATCATGCTGCCGTTCTGGACGAACCTGCTGATCCGCACCTACGCCCTGATCGCCGTGCTGCGCACCGAGGGCTTTGTGAACCAGGGCCTTGAATGGCTGTGGAAGGGCGGCGGCGCCCTGGCGACGCTGGTCGGCCTGCAGCCGCTGGGCGACTTCCAGCCGCTGGAGCTGCTGCACAACAATTTCGCGGTGATCCTGGGCCTAGTCTACGTGCACCTGCCCTTCATGGTGCTGCCACTCTATTCGGCGCTGGACCGGCTGGACAAGTCGCTGCTGGAGGCCAGCCTCGACCTCGGCGCCGGGCATCTACGGACGATCTTCAAGGTCGTCGTGCCGCTGGCGATCCCGGGCATCGCCTCGGGGGTGTTGATCACCTTCATTCCGGCCCTGGGCGCCTATCTGACCCCGGACCTGCTGGGCGGTCCCGACAGCCAGATGATCGCCAACATCATCGAGCGCCAGTTCAAGCGCGCCAACGACTGGCCCTTCGGCGCGGCCATGTCGTTCCTCCTGATGTACCTGACCTTCATCGCCATCGCGATCCAGGCCGTGCTGAACAAGAAGACGCCGGAGGCCAAGGGATGAGCGCCTTCAATCCGACCTTCCCGGCGAATGCCGGGACCCAGATTCAGCCCAAGCGTTTTGGGTGTTCGCGCCTCTCGATACTGCCCGCTGATCCAGCGTTCGTGTGTCCGATCTGGGCCCCGGCATTCGCCGGGGAAACGGGGGAGGGGAATGCGCATGGCTAAGCGAAGCGCCCCCGGCCCCCTAGAATACCTCCGCCGCTGGCAGATGCAGGCCTGGCTGGCGGCGGTGTTCCTGTTCCTCTACGCGCCGCTGCTCGCGCTGATGGCGTTCAGCTTCAACGACAGCAAGCGCAACATCGTCTGGAAGGGCTTCACGCTCAAATACTACGAGAAGCTGTTCAACAACTCCGCCCTGCTTGAGGCTTTCGGCAACAGCCTGACCATCGCGGCGGTGTCGACGGTGATCAGCCTGTTCCTGGGCGCGGCGGTCGCGCTGGCGCTATGGCGCTTCCGCTTCCCGGGAAAAGCGGCGCTGGACGGGGCGATGGCCTTGCCGATCGTGGTGCCCGAGATCTGCATGGGCGTGGCGATGCTGGTGTTCTTCGCCAAGGTGCTGCCCTGGCCACAGGGGATGCCGTGGCCGCTGAACCTGGGCGCGATCATCATCGCCCACGTCTCGTTCTCGTTCCCGTTCGTGGCGGTGGTCGTGCGCGCCCGCATGGCCAGCTTCAACCGCGAGATGGAGGAGGCGGCCCGCGACCTTGGGGCGGGTGAGTTCCGCACGATCAAGGACGTGATCCTGCCGCACATGGCGCCCTCGCTGGTCGCCGGCGCGCTGCTGGCCTTCACGCTGAGCCTGGACGACTTCGTCATCACCTTCTTCACCGCGGGTCCCGACACGGTGACCTTCCCGGTGAAGGTCTATTCGATGGTCCGCTTCTCAGTGACGCCCGAGGTCAATGCGGCCTCGACCGTCCTGATCGTGCTGACCGTGCTGCTGACCGCAGCGGCGCTGAAACTGCAAGGCAATCCGGCCGCCACGGCGGGTCATGGGGCGGGGGACGGCAAATGAGTGTTTCATCTCCACCGATCTTCCCGGCGAATGCCGGGACCCAGATTCCGCCTGAGCTTTCGCCCTTCCTGGCTCCTTCCAGCCTTATGATCTGGACCCCGGCATTCGCCGGGGAGGTCGGGATTTTGTGTGTCGGGGGACATCCGCAATGACCGCGCCAAAACCCATCATCACCTTCGAGAACGTCACCAAGCGGTTCGGCAAGCTGGCCGCCGTCGACGACGTGTCGCTGACCGTCAATGAGGGCGAGTTCTTCGCGCTCTTGGGACCGTCGGGCTGCGGCAAGACCACCCTGTTGCGGATGCTGGCCGGCTTCGAGACGCCGACCGAGGGACGCATCCTGATCGATGGCCAGGACATCTCGAACGTGCCGCCCAACAAGCGGCCGGTGAACATGGTGTTCCAGTCCTACGCCGTGTTCCCGCACATGACCGTGGCCGACAACGTCGCCTACGGCCTGGTGGTCGACAAGGTCGGCAAGGCCGAGCGTGAGGCGCGCGTGGCCGAGGCGCTGGAGTTGGTGCAACTGGGCGGTCTGGGCGAGCGCAAGCCTGATCAGCTTTCGGGCGGCCAACGCCAGCGGGTGGCCTTGGCCCGCGCCCTGGTTAAGCGACCCCGTGTGCTGCTGCTGGACGAGCCACTGTCGGCCCTGGACGCCAAGCTGCGCGAACAGATGCGCACCGAACTTTGCACCCTTCAGGAGAAGGTCGGCATTACCTTCATCATGGTCACCCACGACCAGGACGAGGCCCTGGCGCTCGCGACGCGCTGCGCTGTGATGAGCCGGGGCGTGCTGCAGCAGGTGGCCACGCCCAGCGACCTCTACGAGTTTCCCAACAGCCGCTTCGTCGCCGACTTCATCGGCCAGGTGAACCTGTTCGAAGGTGTCTTGGCCGTCGATGAGCCCAGTCACGCGGTGATCAAGTCGCCTGACCTGCCGGTCGACATCTTCCTCGATCACGGCGTCACCGGCCCACGCGGCGGCACGGTCTGGGCGGCGATCCGTCCCGAGAAGATCGAGCTGCACAAGAAGGAAGGCGACGAGGTCCCCAACCTGGGAGACGCGCCGAAGGGAACTAACGCCGTCGCGGGTGTGATCAAGCACGAGGCCTATCTGGGCGGCTCCTCCACCTATGAGGTCGAGATCGCCGGCGGCCGCCGCGTCAAGGTCCAGCGTTCGAACCTGACCCGCTGGGACCAGGAGGACTTCAAGCTGGGCGAGACCGTCTGGCTGTGCTGGCACGCCTGTTCGCCGGCGGTTTTGTTGTCGTGAACCATGTCTAGTCTCAACCCGACCTTCCCGGCGAATGCCAGGACCCAGATTCAACCTGGGCGTCGATCGATGTCGCGCTCACCTGATGCGCTAGCCCGTCTGAGCTCTAGACCTTCGATCTGGGCCCCGGCATTCGCCGAAGAAATCGGAGGTCTGGGATGACCGCACGCCCCGTCGCCGGGATCATCTGCTGCACCCGCACCGTCGGGATCGAACCGGCCCAGGCGGTGATGAGCCGTTATGTCGACGCCACCATGGCCTATGGCGATGTCGCTGCGCTGTTGATCCCGTCGCTGCCGGGCCGCATGCGGGCGGCCGAGGTCGCGGGCCGTCTCGACGGCCTGATGCTGACCGGCAGCCCCTCGAACTTGGATCCCGCCCTCTATGGCGAGGAGATCGGCGACGCGCCGGGCCCATTCGACGCCGCCCGTGACGGCATGACCGCCGACCTGATCAAGGCGATGCTGGACCTGGGCAAGCCGGTGTTCGGAATCTGCCGAGGCTTCCAGGAGATCAATGTCGCATTTGGCGGCACGCTGCGACGGGACATGGCCTCAAGCGCCGACCTGATCGCCCACCACGCGCCCAACGACGTCGACTTCGACGGCATGTTCGACCATGTCCACGATGTCGCCCTGACGCCGGGCGGGGTGCTGTCGCGCGCTCTTGGCGTCGAGGCGGCCGTCGTCAATTCCGTCCACTACCAGGGCGTCGACCTTCTGGGCGAAGGGCTGACCGTCGAAGCCCGCGCCCCCGACGGCGTGGTCGAGGCCTTCTCCGCCACCGTCAACGCTGCGCCCGTGCTGGCTGTGCAGTGGCACCCCGAATGGAAGCCGGCGCAGAACCGGCAGTCACAGATTTTCTTTGAGATCTTCGGACGCGCCCTCAGAGGCGCGCCGCTCGTCGAGTCAGGAGTCGCCCCATGAACGCCCCCATCCGCAACCACGACATCGCCGAGCTCAAGCGCCTCGACCTGGCTCACCATCTGCCTGCCCAGGCCGACCACAAGGTCATCGCCGAGCTGGGTGGCAGCCGCATCGTGACCCGCGCCGACGGTTGCTACATCACCGACGGCGACGGCCACCGCATCCTCGACGGCATGGCCGGCCTGTGGTGCGTGAACGTCGGCTACGGCCGCAAGGAACTGGCCGAGGCGGCCTACGAGCAGATGCTGGAGCTGCCGTACTACAACACCTTCTTCAAGACCGCGACGCCGCCCGCCGTGACCCTGGCGGCCAAGATCGCGCAGAAGATGGGCGGCCACCTGACCCACGTGTTCTACAACGCGTCGGGGTCCGAGGCGAACGATACGGTCTTCCGCCTGGTCCGCCACTACTGGAAGCTCAAGGAACAGCCGCAGCGGACGGTCTTCATCAGCCGCTGGAACGCCTATCACGGCTCGACCGTGGCTGGGGTCTCGCTGGGCGGCATGAAGCACATGCATGCGCAGGGCGACCTGCCGATCCCGGGCGTCGAGCATGTGGCTCAGCCCTATCACTTCGGCGAGGGCTTCGGCGAAGACCCGGCGGCTTTCCGCGATCGCTGCGTCAAGGAGATCGAGGACAAGATTCTCGAAGTCGGCCCCGAGAACGTCGCCGCCTTCATCGGCGAGCCGGTGCAGGGCGCCGGCGGGGTGATCATCCCTCCCGACGGATACTGGCCCGCCGTCGAGGCCCTCTGCCGCAAGTACGGGATCCTCCTGGTCTGCGACGAGGTGATCTGCGGCTTCGGGCGCCTGGGCCAATGGTTCGGCCACCAGCATTACGGGATCAAGCCGGACCTGATCGCCATGGCCAAAGGCCTGTCGTCCGGCTACCTGCCGATCTCGGCGGTGGGCGTGGCCGACCACATCGTCGCCGAACTGCGCGAGAAGGGTGGCGACTTCATCCACGGCTTTACCTATTCGGGCCACCCGACCTGCGCGGCCGTGGCGCTGAAGAACATCGAGATCATGGAGCGCGAGGACCTCATCACGCGCACCCGGGAGGACACCGGACCCTACCTCGCCAAGGCCCTGGCCAGCCTTAACGACCATCCGCTGGTCGGCGAGACCCGGTCGCTGGGCCTGATCGGCGCTGTCGAAATCGTCCGCGAGAAGGGGACCAACCATCGCTTCCTCGACAAGGAAGGCGAGGCGGGCCCGATCGTCCGCGACATCTGCATCAAGAACGGCCTGATGGTTCGCGCCATCCGCGACACCATCGTCTGCTGCCCGCCGCTGATTGTCAGCCATGCCGAGATCGACGAGCTGGTCGGGATCATCGGCAAGTCCCTGACCGAAGCCGAGCCCATCCTCCGCGCCCTGAAGCCGGAGGCGGTGTCATGAAGCCCAAGCACAACAAGGCCAAGCGCGACCAGATTCTGGATCGCGGCGTCTCGACGATCGAGGAGGCCAAGGACTGGTTCGCGCGCCAGCACATCGAGGAGATCGAGTGTGTGGTGCCCGATCTGGCCGGCGTGGCGCGCGGCAAGATCATGCCGGTGCGCAAGTTCCTCGGCTCGCCGTCGATGAATCTGCCGCTGGCCGTGTTCTACCAGACCATCACTGGCGACTTCCCCGAGTTCGAGGGCGCGGTGAACGCGGTCCAGTCCGACACCGACATCTTCCTGACGCCCGATTTCGCCACCCTGGCGGCGGTGCCCTGGGCGCAGGATCCGACCGCACAGGTCATTCACGACGCCTTCCACCCCGATGGCCGTCCCGTCGAGGAGGCCCCGCGCCAGGTATTGCGTCGGGTGCTGGCGCTCTATGCCGAAAAAGGCTGGAACCCCATCGTCGCGCCGGAGATCGAGTTCTATCTCGTCGATCGCAACACCGATCCGGACTACCCGCTGAAACCGCCGATCGGCCGTTCGGGGCGGCCCGAGACCGGCCGGCAGGGCTATTCGATCGGGGCGGTCAACGAGTTCGACGCGCTGTTCGAGGACATGTACGAATACTCCGAGCGCCAGGGCCTGGAGATCGACACCCTGATCCACGAAAGCGGCGTGGCGCAGATGGAGATCAACCTGCAGCACGGCCATCCGCTGGAACTGGCCGACCAGGTCTTCATGATGAAGCGCACGATCCGCGAGGCGGCGCTGGAGCATGAGATCTACGCCACCTTCATGGCCAAGCCGATGGCCAACGAGCCCGGCAGCGCCATGCACATCCACCAGTCGATCGTCGACAAGAAGGGGCGCAACCTGTTCTCGGACGAGGACGGCGCGGAGTCGGCGCTGTTCCATGGCTTCATCGCCGGCCAGCAGACCTATCTGCCGGCGATCATGGCCATCCTGGCGCCGTACGTGAACAGCTATCGCCGCATCTCGCGCGACAGCGGCGCGCCGGTGAACACCCAGTGGGGCTACGACAACCGCACCTGCGGCCTGCGCGTGCCGCCATCGGGGCCGGCCAACCGCCGGGTCGAGAACCGCATCCCGTCGTCGGACGCCAATCCGTATCTTGCCATCGCCGCGTCGCTGGCGGCTGGCTATCTGGGCATGGTCCAGGGGCTCAAGCCCAGCGAGCCGGTGGCGATCGACGCCGGCGCGCGGGGGATCGAGCTGCCGCGCAGCCTGTCGGACTCGCTACGCCTGTTCGTCGCCTGCCAGCCGCTGGTCGAGATCCTGGGCCCGACCTTCTGCGCCGCCTATGACCGGGTGAAGCAGGCCGAGTACGAGACCTTCATGCGCACCATCAGCCCGTGGGAGCGGGAGTTCCTGCTGCTGAATGTGTGAGCTTGTGATCACCTTCTCCCAGAGGGAGAAGGAGGGACCCGCGCCGAAGGCGTGGGAGGATGAGGGGTTACAGCGGTGACTGACCAAACCCCTCACCCCTGCCCCTCTCCCTATGGGAGAGGGAATTGGTACGCCGCCACCGCTCCTGAATTCCCCGACCTTCCATCGCTTAAGGGCGATGTCCAAGCCGAGGTCTGCATCGTCGGCGCGGGCTTCACGGGCCTTGGCGCGGCGATGGCGCTCGGCGCTCGGGCCATCGTTCTGGAGGCTGGCCGCGTCGGCTGCGCCGCCTCCGGCCGCAACGGCGGGCAGGTCCACACGGGGCAGAGGCGCGATCAGGCCTGGCTGGAAAAGGCGGTCGGCCGGGACGACGCCATGGCCTTGTGGCGCGTGGCCGAGGACGCCCGCGCCTCCTTCAAGACCCTGACCGAGACCATCGATTGCGACTGGCGACCCGGCATGATCCATGCGCGCCACAAGCCCCAAGGCGAGGCCGAGGATGCGGCCTATATCGCGCTGATGGCCGAGCGCTACGGCTATGATCAGCTAGAGCCGATCGGCGAGCAGGCCTTGGCGGACGAACTGGGAACCGATGTCTATCACGGCGGTCTCATCGACCATGGCGGCGGCCACGTTCATCCGCTGAAGCTGGCCCAGGGCATGGCGGCGCGCGCGATGGCGGCCGGGGCTGTGATCCATGAGAACACTCGCGCCGCGACCTGGCGACGCGAGGGCGGCAGGATCGTTGTCGAGACCTCCGGCGGCCGCGTGACCTGCGATCAGCTGATCCTCAGCGGCGATGGCCAGCTCAACGCCATGGCCGGGCCGGCGCAAGCGCGGGTCATGCCGATCAACAACTTCATCGCGGTCACCGCGCCTTTGGGGGACTTGGCCGACGAGATCATCCGCTCGAACGCGGCCGTCTCGGACAGCCGCTTCGTCGTCAACTATTTCCGCAAGACGCAGGACGGGCGGCTCTTGTTTGGAGGCGGCGAGAACTACCGCCCCGGCTTCCCGAGCGACATCGCCGGTCTCGTCCGCAGGAACCTTGCCAAGGTCTACCCGCGCCTGGCGGGGGTCGAGATCACCCACGCCTGGGGCGGAACGCTGGGGATAACGCTCAGCCGCATGCCCTTTGTCAGCGAGATCGCGCCGGGGGTGCGGGTCGCCTCCGGCTATTCGGGGCAGGGGGTGATGCTGGCCCCCTATGTCGGCAAGCTGTTGGCGGAGGGGAACGCCCAGACCTTGGCGCTGATGGCGCGAGTCCCGACCCCGCCGTTCCCGGGCGGTCGCTGGCTGCGCTGGCCGCTGACCGTAGCAGGGCTTAGCTGGTACGCGCTGCGGGATCGGTTGTGAGGTGTTCAATCCTCCCCCTAGCGGGGGAGGTGGTCGCGACGCGACCGGAGGGGGATGTGCTTGCTGATCTTGCCTCTTCCCCCTCCGTCGTCTCTTCGAGCCGACGCCTCCCCCGCTGGGGGGAGGATTTGGCGAAGGGGCGATTGACACCCCCACCCAGACCCCGCTCTCCTGACCGCATGACCACGACGACCGCTCCCGCCGCCAGTCTCGCCGACGCCTTCGCGCACGCCGAGCGGTTGTTGGAGACCGATCCGCGCTTGGCCGCCGAGCAGGCGCGCGCGATCCTGGAGGTCGTCCCGCGCCACGCCGACACCACACGCCTGCTGGCCGCCGCCTTGCGCCTGTCCGGCGACGCCGAGGGGGGGCTGGCGACCATCGCGCCGCTGGCCCAGGCCCTGCCGAACCTGCCGTTGGCCCAGCTGGAGCTGGCCCTGTGTCTGGAGCGTCTGGGCCGCACCGCCGAGGCCGCGCGCGCCTTTGACCGCGCCAGCGCGCTGGAGCCTCGCCTGTCGGAAGCTTGGCGCGGCCTGTCCGAGAGTCTGGAGCTTCTGGGCGATCGCCAGGGCGCTGAACGCGCGCTGGCCCGTCAGCTCCGCGCCTCGACCCGTGACCCGCTGCTGATCGAGGCGGCCACGGCGCTGTCTGAGAATCGGCTGGGCGAGGCCGAACGAGTGCTGCGCGAGCGCCTGAAAGCCGACGCCGGCGACGTCGCAGCGATCCGCATGCTGGCCGAGACCGGCGCGCGCCTGGGACGCTACGCCGACGCCGAGGCGCTGCTGACCCGCTGCGTGGAGCTGGCGCCCAACTTCGCCGCCGCCCGCCACAACCTGGCGACCATGCTCTACCGCCAGAACAAGAACCTCGAGGCCCTGGCGCAGATCGAGATGCTGGTGGCCAAGGACGCGCGTCATCCGGGCTACGCCAACCTTTATGCGGCGATCCTGGCGCGGCTGGGCGAATATGATCGCGCGATCGCCGTCTATGATCAGGTCCTGAAGGACTATCCCAACCAGCCCAAGGGTTGGATGAGCTACGGTCACGCCCTCAAGACGGTAGGCCGCCAGGCCGACAGCGTCGCGGCCTATCGCAAGGCTCTCGATCTGGCCCCGACCCTGGGTGAGGTCTGGTGGAGCCTGGCCAACCTCAAGACCGTCAAGTTCACGGCGGAAGACCTGGCCGCCATGCGCCAGGCGCTGGAGGCCGAGGGGCTTTCGGACGATGACCGTCTGCATCTCCACTACGCTTTGGGCAAGGCGCACGAGGACGCCGAGGCTTGGGACGCGTCGTTCGCCCACTACGCGGCCGGCGCGGCGATCCGGCGCGAGCAGCTGGAGTATGATCCTGAGGAAAACACCGCCGACACCGTGCGCACCAAGGCGGTGTTCTCGCCGGCCTTCATCGCGGCGCGGGCGGGGCAGGGCTGTCCGGCGCCCGATCCGATCTTCGTCGTGGGCCTGCCGCGCTCGGGGTCTACGCTGGTGGAGCAGATCCTGGCCAGCCACTCGCTGGTCGAGGGTACGATGGAGCTGCCCGACCTGATCGTCATGGCGCGCCGCCTGGGGGGCAAGACCGCCAAGCGCGCCGAGTCGACCTATCCCGAGAGCCTCGCCGACCTGTCGCCCGAAGACCTCAAGGCGTTGGGCGAGGAGTTCATCGAGCGCACCCGGATCCAGCGCAAGACCGACAAGCCGTTCTTCATCGACAAGATGCCGAACAATTTCGCGCACACCGGGCTGATCCACCTGATCCTGCCTAACGCCAAGATCATCGACGCACGTCGTCATCCGCTCGGCTGTTGCTTCTCGGGCTTCAAGCAGCACTTCGCGCGCGGCCAGGCGTTCAGCTACGACTTGACGGACATCGGCCGGTACTACGCCGACTATGTGGACCTGATGGCCCACTTCGACGCTGTCCTGCCGGGGCGGGTGCATCGGGTGATCTATGAGCGGCTGATCGAGGATCCCGAGGCGCAGATCCGCGCTTTGCTCGACCACTGCGGCCTGCCCTTCGAGGAGGCCTGCCTGTCGCCCCACGAGAATGAGCGCGCGGTGCGGACCGCCAGTTCAGAACAGGTCCGCCGTCCGATCTTCAAGGACGCCGTTGAGCACTGGCAGAAATTCGAATCGCATCTGGGGCCGCTGAAGCAGTCCTTGGGACCGGTGCTCAATGCGTACCCAGGCGCGCCTGTTATTTGACCATCTGCCCAACACCTCGCCATTTCTGCAACACTCACAGGAATTGCAGGCAAACCGAAAATTCAAACTTGCCCATCGATTAGGCGCGGGTCGAACATCGTTCCCTCAAAGCCGCAAGGGGAGCGACTGAATGTCGTCGGGATCGGTTCGTCTAAAGAAAGCGGGGGTCTACTCCGCCGCGTTGTTGGCCAGCAGCATGTTGTCGGGCGTCGCCTACGCCCAGGCGCAATCCAGCCAGAACACCGCGCTTGAAGAGGTGGTGGTCACCGCCCAGAAGCGCAGCGAGAATCTGCAGGACGTGCCGGTCAGCATCCAGGCGCTGGGCGGGGAGAAGCTGGAGCAGCTGCAGGTCAGCGCGTTCGGCGACTATGTGAAGTATCTGCCGAGCGTGTCGTTCACCAGCTCGGGTCCTGGCTTCGGTCAGGTTTATATGCGCGGCGTGGCCAGCGGAGGGGACGGCAACCATTCCGGTTCGCTGCCCAGCGTCGGCGTTTATCTGGACGAGCAGCCGGTCACCACCATCCAGGGCGCGCTGGACATCCACGTCTATGACGTCGCCCGGGTCGAGGCCCTGGCCGGTCCGCAAGGCACGCTGTACGGCGCCAGCTCGCAGGCCGGTACGCTGCGGATCATCACCAACAAGCCTTCGACGGCCGGCTTCGCCGCCGGCGTCGACGCGGAGTTGAACCAGGTCGCGCACGGCGATACGGGGCATGCGCTGGAAGGCTTCGTGAACATGCCGCTGTCGGACAAGGTCGCGGTTCGTCTCGTCGGCTGGGATGTCCGCGACGGCGGCTATATCGACAACGTGGCGGGCACGCGGACCTATACGCGCGGCGACACCAACCCGGCCAACGACTATACGATCAACAACAAGGCGCGGGTGCGCGACGACTATAACTCCGTCTACACGCAAGGCGGTCGCGCGGCGCTGCGCGTCGAGCTGGACGACAACTGGGTCGTTACGCCTCAGGTGATGGGCCAGGTCCAGAAGTCGAACGGCTCTTTCTCTTATGATCCCAAGGTTGGTGACCTGAAGGTCAAGCGCTTCTATCCGGAAAGCGCCAAGGACAAGTGGTACCAGGCGGCGATGACGATCGAGGGCCAAGTGGCCAATCTCGACGTCACCTATTCAGGCTCGTACCTGAAGCGGAAGACGGAGACGAACTCCGACTACACCGACTATTCCTACTTCTATGATCAGGTCGGCTACGGCTTCTACTGGACCGACAACGCCGGCAACCTGGTCAATCCGTCCCAGTTCATCCAGGGCCAGGACGACTACAAGAAGGAAAGCCACGAAATCCGTATCGCCTCGCCGCAGGATCAAAAGCTGCGGTTCGTGGTCGGCGGCTTCTACCAGAAGCAAACCCACGACATCTTCCAGAACTACCGGATCGCCGACATCGGCAGCGACATCTCGGTGCCTGGCTATACCGGCACCATCTGGCTGACCAAGCAGCAGCGCGTCGATCGGGACAAGGCGGTGTTCGGCCAAGCCGAATACGACATCACCGACAAGCTGATGCTGACGGCCGGCATCCGCTTCTTCAAGGCGCACAACACGCTGATCGGCTTCTACGGTTATGGGAAGGGCTACGGTTCGACCGGCGAGAAAGCGTGCTTCAAGGCGGCGGTGGTTCCGGGGTCGCCCTGCACCAACCTCGACAAGGGCGTGAAGGAAAGCGGCAACGTTCCCAAGGTGACGCTGACCTACAAGTTCGACGACGCCAAGCTGATCTACGCCACCTATTCCAAGGGCTTCCGCCCGGGCGGCATCAATCGGCGCAGCACCCTGCCGCCTTATCAGGCCGACTACCTGAAGAACTACGAAGCCGGCTGGAAGACCACGTGGCTGAACAACAGCTTCCGCTGGAACGGCGCGGTGTTCATGGAAGACTGGAAGAACTTCCAGTTCTCGATCCTGGGGGCCAACGGCCTGACCGAGATCAAGAACGCCAACCAGGCCCGCATCAAGGGTATTGAAAGCGACATCACCTGGGTTCCGGTCCAGGGGCTGACGATCAATGCGGCGGCGGCCTATACCGACGCCAAGCTGACGGCGAATTACTGCGGCTTCACCGACACCGCCGGCAATCCGGTCACCACCTGCGCGACCCCGCAGGCGCCTGACGGCACCTCGCTGCCCGTGACGCCGAAGTTCAAGGCCAACCTCACGGCCCGCTATGATTTCAGCTGGGGCGATTGGGACAACTACGTGCAGGGCTCGATCGTCGGCCAGAGCGCGAGCTGGACCGACTTGAGGCTTTCCGATCGCGCAGCGTTTGGCAAGCAGAAGGGCTGGGAAACGTTCGACGTTTCGGGTGGCATGGAGAAGGACGGTCTGTCGATCGGGCTCTATGTGAAGAACCTGTTCGACAAGCGCGCCAGTCTGGACCGAAACGCCCAGTGCGCAACGAGCGTCTGCGGAACGCAGTACTACATCACGCCCAACCAGCCCCGTACCCTTGGGGTCAAGGTGGGTAAGGCGTTCTAGCCTGTTGTGGGTAGCGTAACGGGGGGCGGTCCATCGGGCCGCCCCTTTTTGTTCTCGGGGGGAAGCTGAAATCGCGATGACGTCCCTGAAATCCAAGCCGCTGGGCATCTGGATGTGCGCGGCCCTCGTGGTCGGCAACATGATCGGTTCGGGCGTGTTCATGCTGCCCGCCTCCCTGGCGCCCTACGGCTGGAACGCCGTCATCGCCTGGCTGCTGACCATCGGCGGCTCGTTGTGCCTGGCCTATGTGTTCGCGAAGCTGGCGGGCGCCTTTCCGCGCGCCGGCGGACCCTTCGCCTACACCGAGGAAGCGTTCGGTCGCGCGCCCGGCTTTTTGGTGGCGTGGTCCTATTGGATCTCGGTGTGGGTCTCCAACGCGGCCATCGCCATCGCGGCGGTGAGCTACCTCAGCGTCTTCATGCCCGCGATCGCCAAGACGCCGGGTCTCGCGGCGCTGCTGACCGTGGCGGTGGTGTGGGCGGCGACGGCCATCAACTGCGCCGGGGCGCGATCGGCGGGCTGGATCCAGCTGGTCACCACGATCTTGAAACTGATCCCACTGATCGCGGTGGCGGGCCTGGCCTTTAGCGTACTGCACGCCAAGGGACCTGCAGTGATCGCGCCGTTCGAGCCTTCGGCCTTGTCCGGCGGCTCTATCACCGCCGCTGCGGCGCTGACCCTTTGGGCGCTGCTCGGGGTGGAGACCGCGACCATCCCGGCTGACAAGGTCAAGGACCCCGCACGCACCATTCCTCGCGCCACCCTGGCCGGCACTGCGTTCGCGGGCCTTGTCTATCTGGTCGTCTCGTCAGGCGTCTTGCTGCTGACGCCCACCGCCGTGCTGCAGGGGTCCAACGCGCCGTTCGTTGATTTCGTGACCTATCATGGCGGGGGAGACTTCCGGCTTGTTCTCGCGGCCTTCGCCGCGATCAGTGCGCTGGGCGCGCTCAACGGCTGGTCGCTGATCCAAGGGGAACTGCCCGCCGCCATGGCCCGCGAAGGGGTGTTTCCGTCCTGGTTCGGCAAGACCACCGCCAATGGGACGCCGGTTCGCTCGCACGTGGCGTCGAGTGCGCTCGTCACGATCCTGGTGCTGATGAACTACGCCAAGTCGATGGCCGACGCCTTCACCTTCATGGCCCTTTTAGCCACCGCCGCGTCGCTCTTCGCCTATCTTTTCTGTTCCCTGGCGGTGCTGCGGCTGATGCAGCAGGGCCGCATGGCGCCCTCCAAGGGGCTGGGCGCGGTGGCGGCCGTCGCGGCGGTCTATTCGGCCTGGACCTTCTATGGCGCCGGGTGGTCCGTGACTTTCTGGGGGCTGGTGCTGCTGGCCGCCGGCGTCCCGATCTACTGGCTGATGCGGAGAGCCGCCCGATGATGTCTCGCCTGGTTTTCGCCGCCGTTTTCGCCGCGCTGGCTCCCGCCGTCGCCTCGGCCCAGGTCGCCTATGTTCGGGCGGGCAAGCTGATCGACCCCCAGGCCGGCAAGGTGCTGTCCGATCAGGTGCTCCGTATCGAAGGCGATCGCATCGTCTCGGTCGGCCCCTGGAAGGGGGCGCCCAAGGACGCGAAGGTGGTCGACTGGTCGGGCCTGACTGTTCTGCCGGGCCTGATCGACATGCACACCCACATGGTCGACGACGAGCAGAGCGAGAACATCGCCCTGCCGCTGCTGCGCACGGCGGCTCAGCAGGCCTATATCGGCGCGAGACACGCCCGCGCGACCTTGATGGCCGGCTTCACCAGCGTGCGCGACGTCGGCGTCTGGCGCGCGCTAAGCGATGCGGCTCTTCGCGACGCCATCAACGAGGGACTCGTGGCGGGACCCCGGATGTCCGTCGCCGGCGCCTATGTCACCGCGCCGGGCGGGGGCGGGGAGATCACCGGCGTCGCGTCCGACGTGGCGATCCCCGCTGAGATGCGTCGCGGCGTGGTCGAAGACGCCGCCGACGTCCACAAGAAGGTCCGCGCCCTGCTGGTGGGCGGCGCGGACTTCATCAAGCTGATCGCCACCGGCGCCGTCCTGACCGAGGGCACCGAGCCTGGTCAGCTTGAACTGTCGGAAGAGGAAATTCGCGCCGCTGTCGAAGAGGCCGCCAAGCGCGGGACCTATGTCACCGCCCACGCCCATGGCGCCGAGGGGATCAAGATCGCCGTCCGCGCCGGGGTCCGGTCGATCGAGCACGGCTCGCTGATCGACGACGAGGGGATCGCTCTGATGAAGGCGAAGGGCGCCTTCCTGGTGGCCGACATCTATAATGGCGACTTCATCGACACCTATGGCCGCGAGCACGGCTGGCCGGCGGGCATGATCCGCAAGAACCGCGAGACCACCGACGCGCAGCGCGAAGGCTTCCGAAAGGCGGTCAAGGCGGGCGTCAAGATCGCTTACGGCACCGACGCCGGCGTCTATCCGCACGGCTGGAACGCTCGTCAGATGCCCTACATGGTCAAGTACGGCATGACCCCGATGCAGGCGATCCAGTCGGCGACCACGGTGGCGGCGGAGCTGATGGGCAAGACCGGCCAGGTCGGCTGCGACGCGGCCGGCTGCTACGGCGATCTGATCGCGGTGAAAGGCGATCCGCTATCGGACATCTCGACCCTGACCCAGGTGTCCAAGGTCATGAAGGACGGCGCAGTGGTGAAGGACGATTGAGGCCTCACGCGTCATTCGTTGTGCGTTGCAGCGTAATTTCGTTGTGCGACCGCAAAACAACTGTCATGACGCCGTGAGTAAGTGCCCGCTGAGTTGTCCAAGGAGGTCGTCATGGCCGAGAATCACTACTACGTCCGTCCCGTCGCCGGCGTGTGGCATGTGACCTGGAACGACTCGGCCGAACTGATCGGCGCCTACTCGTCGCAGCATGAAGCCGAGGCCCTGGCCCAGTTGCTGGCCCGCCACATGCGCGCCCAAGGCCGTAAGGCGGACGTCCACACGGCCGAGGCCGAGGCGCGTACGCCCTCGTGGGGTCGCAACCGCGCCGCCAATCAGGCCGCTTAGAGCCAGCCTTCGACCGCGCGCGTCACGACCGCGCGGGCCTCGTCCGGACTGAAGGTCGCCGGATCCAGGCACAGCTCCAGCCATAGCCCGTCCACCATCGCCGTCAGGGCGATCGCTGCCAGACGCGTGTCGCGCGCGCCCGCATCGGCCAGCAGAGTCTCCAGCCGGGCGCGGAAATCGGCATAGGAGGCCGCGTGGATGGCGGCCATGCGCGGCTTGGTCTTGACCAGCGACCAGAACCCGACCCAGGCGGCCAGCAGCCGTTCGTCCAGCACCGGCGGCGCGAAGCTGGCGCCCAGATAGGCCAGCAGCCGCGCGTGGGGCGTGTCTTCGGCTGTCGCCAGGGCCGCGTCCAGGGCGGCGTCGATCCGCTGCGAAACGGCCTCGTAGGCCGCCGCGACCAGGTCATCGACGCCTTCGAAATAGTGGCGCAGCAGGCCCGGCGAGACACCGGCCTCGGCGCAGATCGTCCGCACGCTGGCGCCGCCCACGCCCTCGCGCGCCAACACGGCCTCGGCGGCGGCCACCAGCGCCTGCCGTCGAACATCGGGCGCCTCGCGGGTGAAGGCAGCGCGGGTCATCGTCTGACCGATCTCGCCAAACAAGCTGTGTCATCCCGGACGGTCGAAGGCCGATCCGGGAGCCAGGGGCGGCTTTCCCAGAGGTTCTTCACCCCCTGGGTCCCGCCTCTCCGCTGCGCTCCGGCCGGGATGACACGATGATCTTGCCGAGGTGATCGCCTCACCACCCCTCCGGTGGCCGGGGCAGCCGGCTCTCCGGGATCAACGCCCGCATCTTGCGGCCGAAGCTGCGCAAGCTGACCTCGCTGGTGGCCAGCGGTCCGGCGGTGAAGGTGCGCGAGGCCATGCCCTGCTGCACGCGAGCCACCAGTTCGGTGTCCTCGGCGTTGACCTGCCGGTTGATGCGCCAGTTCAGATAGCGGGCGGCCTTCATCTCACGCCGCTCGTCGGGCAGGGCGTAGGCGATCTCGCGGATCATCGTCTGCTCGGCCGAGATCGGGATGAACTGCATGAAGTCCACCTGGTCCGGATAGATGTCGAAGGCGAAGTTCGGCCAGAGCTTGAAGTAGGTCCACAGCCGCTTGCGGTCGGCCGGCAGGTGCGGAACGTCGGGCAGCAGGTCCTGATAGAGCCGCTCGGACGGGCTCTCTGACGGCTCGTCGATCAGCTGGCCCCACATCTTGTCGACGAAGGCCTCGGCCTCGACGCCATAGCCCTTGCCGAACAGCCGGGTCAGGCCCGGATGGGCGACCGGGATGTGCAGGCCGTCCGAATAGTTGTCGCTGATGTTCTTCCAGTTCACCGCGCGCGGCCGCAGCGTGACGCGGCCAAACGGCTGAAGCTCCTCGAAGCGGTAGTGCGCCACCTCGTCTTCGTAGGGCGCCATCATGGTCGCCACCGAGGGGCCGTCGCCCTCGATGCGGACAAAGACGAAACCGCGCCAGATTTCGGTTTCGATGGAGGCCAGACCCTCCCTGGTCATGTCGAGGGCTGGATAATCGTCGCGCATCGGCACGCCGATCAGCCGGCCTTCCAGGTCATAGGTCCAGGCGTGGTAGGGACAGACGATCCGCCCGCCGCAGCGGCCGACCGGGCCGTCCAGCAGCCGCGCCCCGCGGTGGCGGCAGACATTGGCGAAGGCGCGCACGCCGCCATCCTTGCCCCGCACGACCACCAGGCTCTCGCCGACGAAGTCGAAGGTGTGGAAATCGCCGGCCTTGGGGATGTCGTTCAGATGGCAGACGATCTGCCACGACGGGCGGAAGACCTTGTCCTGCTCTTCCTTGAAGAACCGCTCGCTGGTGTAAATCCAGCCGGGCAGGCCCCAGTCGGAAAGGGGGTCATGGTTGGGAAGGGCGGTCATGGATTTCCGCTCCAAAACAACGGTGTCATCCCGGCCATAGCGCATAGCGCGGAGAGCCGGGATCCAGGGGCGGGCGGTAGTGGGTTGACCCCTGGGTCCCGGGTCTCCGCTGCGCTGCGCCCGGGATGACACCCTGATTGAACTTTTGAAGTGAACATCACCGCCCCACCACCGAGAGCTTCACGGCCGTGGCGAAGTCCTTGTCGCGCAGGATCTCGCGGGCGGCGTTGCGGCCTGGATTGCCCGAGACGCCGCCGCCGGGGTGCGTGCCCGCGCCGCACATGTAGAGACCTGCGATCGGCGCCCGATGGCTGGCGTGGCCGAGCAGCGGACGCGTGGCCCACAGTTGATCCAGCGACATGTGACCGTGCATGATGTCGCCGCCGATCAGGCCAAACTTCCGCTCCAGATCCAGCGGCGACAGGATCATCCGGCCCAGCACCGAGGCCTTGAAGCCCGGCGCCCATTGGTCGACCGTGTCGATGATCAAGTCGGCGGCGGCCTCGCGCGCATCGTCCCAGGAACGACCATCGGGCAGCTCCGGCGCGAACTGCTGGCAGAACAGGCTCGCCACATGCTGTCCGGGCGGGGCGAGGCTGGTGTCCAGGCTGGACGGGATCAGCATCTCGACGATCGGGGCCTTGCTGATCCCTCCGGCCTTCGCGTCACGATAGGCCGCGTCCATGTAGTCGAGGCTGGGGGCGATCACGATGCCCGACTGGTGATGCTCGGCGGTCTCGCGGCCTGGCAGGCAGGTGAAGCTGGGCAGCTCCGACAGCGCCACATTCATCCGGAACGTGCCAGAGCCGTTCTTGTAGCCATCGACCGCCTTGCGGAAGTCCGGCGCGAGGGCCGAGGGCGGCACCAGCTTCTTGTACAGCAGCGCCGGATTGACGTTGGCGCTGACGATCGGGGCCATGATCTGGCGGCCGTCGACCAGCTGCACGCCGGCGGCCTTCCCGCCGTCGATGTGGACGCCTTCGACCGGGGCGTCGAGCAGGATCTCGACACCCGCCGCTTCGCACGCCTTGGCCATGGCCTGGGTGATCGCGCCCATGCCGCCGACCGCGTGGCCCCAGGCGCCCTTCTTGCCGTTCACCTCGCCAAAGGTGTGGTGCAGCAGGACATAGGCCGAGCCGGGCGTATCGGGACTGGCGAAGTTGCCGACCACGGCGTCGAAGCCGAAAGCGGCCTTGACCGGCTCGCTCTCGAACCAGCCGTCCAGCACGTCGCGGGCGCTCTTGGTGAACAGGTCCAAGAGGTCGCGCTTGCGCTGGCGCGACAGGAAGGCCAGGCGCCCGCCCTGGCGCAGGGCGCGCAGTAGGCCCGGCAGACCATCGCCGAGGTTCGGCGGCGTCTCCTGGGCCAAGTCGCGCAGGATGTCGCCGATCTCGTCCAGCATCGCGTAGTAGTCGGGGAGCACCTCGGCGTCGCGCCGGCTGTACTTGCGGAACTCCTCTTGTGTGCGCTCCAGGCCTCCGCCCAGCTTGATGTACTTGTCGTCGCTGATCGGCAGGAAGTTCGAGATCGGCCGCTCCAAGAAGGTCAGGCCCAGCTCGCGCAGGCCCATGTCGGCGATCACGCGGGGGTTCAGGAGGCTGACGGTGTAGCTGGCCACCGAGTTGCGGAAGCCGGGGTGGAATTCCTCGGTCACCGCCGCGCCGCCGACGACGCCCCGCGCCTCGCAGACCGTGACCTTCAATCCGGCCTTGGCCAGGTAGAAGGCGCAGACGAGGCCGTTGTGGCCCCCGCCGATGATGACGGCGTCGCGGGTCTGGGTTGTGGCCATGGTGTTCTCCCCGTGCAGGTGGGGAGAGTGTTGCTATACGATCGTATAATAGGCAAGGGCGATGCCGCAGATCCTCCCCCTAGCGGGGAGGTGTCCGCAAGGCGGACGGAGGGGGAAGTCTGCTGAACTTGCCTCTTCCCCCTCCGTCGTCTCTTCGAGCCGACACCTCCCCCGTCAGGGGGAGGATTTTGGTCAAGCCGCCTCCGACTTCCCCCGCGCCGTCAGCCAGTACATCACCGGCGTCGCCACCCGGCTCAGAAGGGTCGAAGTGATCAGGCCGCCGATGATGGCGATGGCCAGCGGCGAGTAGAGGCCCGATCGCTCCAGGGCCAGCGGCAGCAGGCCGCCGATGGCGGTGACGCTCGTCAGCAGCACGGGCAGAAAGCGGACCTCGCCGGCCTTCTCGATGGCGTCGTGCAGGTTCATGCCCTCGCGCCGCAGCTGCTCGGTGAAGTCCACCAACAGGATCGAGTTCTTGATCTCGATGCCGATCAACGCGATCAGGCCGATCGTGGCGGTGAACGACAGCGAGTTGCCGGTCAGAGCCAGGGCCAGAACCGCCCCAAACACGCCGAATGGGATGATGCCGGCGACCACCAGGGCGGTCTTAAACTTCTGGAACTCCAGAACCAGCACCGCCAGGATGCCGAAGATCGCCACCAGCACCGCAGCGCCCAAGCCGGCGAAGCTTTCCGACTGCGCCTCGGCCTGGCCGCCCAGCGACAGGCGATAGCCAGGCGGCATCGGGACTTCCTTTTCCAGGCGCTGCACCACGTCCTCAGTGACCTTGGCCGTCAGGTAGCCGGTCGCAACATAGCTGGTCACCGTGACCGTGCGTTCTCGGTCGAAGCGGTCGATACGAGCGGGGCTGGAGCGCAGGGTCGGTGTTGCGATCGCGCCAAGCGGCGCCGCCTCACCCTCGGCGGTCGGGACATAGACGCTGTTCAGAGCCGAGAGCGGATTGCGCGCCGCCCCGTCGACCTGCGCCGTCGGCAGGCGCACCCGCACGGCATAGTCGTCCCCGTCCGGATCGCGGAAGCGCGCGGCCTCCTCGCCAGACAGCGCCAGACGCGTCACGCGGCGGGCGGCGCCGGCGGGCACGCCCAGGGCGGCGGCCTTGGCTTCGTCGACGCCCAGATCAAGGTCCGTGCGATCCAGGCGCATCGGATTGCTGACGTCTCGCGCGCCGGCCGTGTCTTTCAGCGCCGCCTCGGTCCGGGCGGCCAGCGCTTTCAGCACTTCGAGATTCTGGCCGGTTATGCGGATGGCGATCGGCGCGTCGATCGGCGGGCCGTTCTCGAAGGCCACCACGGTGATGCGCGCGCCGGGGTACTTGGCGAAGTCAGCGCGCAGGGTGTCCAGAACCTTGTCGCTCTTGCCCGGCTTCCAGGCCTCGAAGCTGGCATAGACCTCGGCGAAGCTGTTGGAGCTCTCGCGCTGGCTCTTGTTGTAGAAGATCTGCGGATTGCCACGGCCAAGATTGCTGGCGCGCCAGAGGATCTCGGGCTCCTTGGCCAGGCGGCTGTCGACGAAGCGTAGGGCCTGGTCTGTGCGGGCCAGAGAGGCGCCGTCCGGCGTCTCGATGCGGATCAGGAACTGCGGCGTCTCGGCCGGCGGGAACAGCGAGCTGCCGATCACCTTCACCAGCGGCACGGTGGTGGCGCACAGGGCCAGCATCAGCGCCAGGGCCAGCCAGGGCCGCGACAACGAGGCGTGCAGCACCGGGCGATAGAAGCGCTGGATCCCGCCATTCACGGCGCGCAGGATAGCGTTGCCCTCGGGATCGGAGTGCTTGTCGAGGATCCGACTGGCCAGGAACGGGATGATGGTCAGCGACACCAAGAGCGAAGCGCCGACCGTGCATAGCACCGTCACCGGGAGCGACTTGATGTAGGCGCCCGAGCCGGCGGGCAGGGCCATCAGCGGCAGGAAGGCCAGCATCAGGGTGGCGGTGCAGCCGATCACCGCCAGGCCGATCTGGCGGGCGCCGTTGACGGCCGCCTCGGTCCGCTCCTCGCCCTCGCGGATGCGGCGGGCGATGTTCTCGGTGATGACGATACTGTCGTCGACCAGAAGGCCCAGCGCCAGCACGAAGCCGGCGATCGACAGCTGGTTCAGGGTGAACCCGAACGCCTGCAGCATCGACAGGCCGATCAGCAGGCTGAGCGGGATCGACACCATCACCACCACACCGGCGCGCGGTCCCAGCGGCAACAGGGTGATCAGCACCAAAACAAGCGCGATGCCGAAGTCGCGGAACAGGTTCTTCAGGCGATGCTTGACGTTCTCGGCCTGGAAGAAGGCGCGCTCCAGCTTCACCCCGGCGGGCAGGGCGCGCTCGTACTCATCCAGGACCTTGCGGACTTCCTGGGTGATCTTGGCGACGTCCTGGCCGTCCTTCTGCTTGACGGTGACGAACACCGCCCGCTTGCCGTTGAAGCGCGCGACGTGGGTCGGCTCCTGCTGGGCCCAGCCGATGGTGGCGACGTCCGAGACGCGCACGACCTTGCCGCCGATCGATCGCACGGGGGTGTCGCCGATCGTCTTCAGGTCGCGGAAAGCGCCGCCGGACTTGACGTTGAAACGTCGCTCCCCGGCCTGCACCGCGCCGATGGGCGCCTCGGCGCCGGCCGCGCGCAGGGCGTCGGTCACGGCCGTAGCGGGCAGCTTCAGGGCCGATAGCCGGGCCAGGTCCAGCGTCACCTGCACGTCCGACGGCGGCGCGCCCCAGTACTGCGCTTCACGCACGCCGGGCACCCGGTCGAGCCGTTCGCGCAGGCGGTCAGCCACCTTCTCCAGACGGCGCATCGGCAAGGTGTCGCTGGTCAGCGCCACCTGGACGACCGAAACCTCCGTCGTACGGGCGCGCTGGATGTCGAGACGGGCCAGACCGGCGGGCAGGTTACCCCGGATGGCGTTCACCTCGCGGACCACCTGGTCGTACTTCCGCTCCGGATCGACGTCCCAGGTGAAGTGAACCGAGACGACCGCCGCGCCGTCCAGGCTGACCGACTCGACCTTGTCGATGTTGTCGAGGCCGTCGACCGCGTCCTCGATCGGATCGACGACCAGTTGCTCCATCTCCGAGGGCTCGGCGCCCGGCAGCACCGCGCGGACGACCACGATCGGAATGGGGAAGTGGGGGTCTTCCGAGCGTGGAATGCTGGTGAAGGCGTTGATCCCCAGCATCACCAGGAGGCCAAACGCCACCAGCGTGAACTGCCAGCGGCGAACCGCGAAGGTCGAGAGGTCGAACTTCACGGCCTAGCGCCCCAGCCGGGTGGGATCGACCACGGACACGGCCTCGCCATCGGAGACGAAGCCAGCGCCAGCGGTGATGACCTGGGCGCCGTTCGCCAGGCCTGAGACCAGGGCGTCGTCGCCGTCGAACCCGCCAAAGCCCACGGCTGTCCTCCGCGCCTTGCCGCCGTCGACCCGGAAGACGAAGGCGCGTTGGCCGTTGGCCTCCAGCACCGCTTCGGCCGGCACGCGGGCATAGGTGGTCGTCACGCCGGGCGCGGCGCGGACGCTGAGCGTGGCGTGGGCGACCTGGCCGCTCCGCAGCGCGGGCGGCGGCGCGGAGAGCTCGATCTCGACCAGAATCGCGCCTGTGCGGGTGTCGGCGGCTTCGCCGACCCGGGTGATGCGGCCGTTGAGCGCGGTCTCGCCAATTTCCTCGACCTTCACCGTCGCCGTATCGCCCACCCGAACGCGGGCGGCGTCGCGAGCGGCGAGCGGCAGGCGCAGCACGAGCGGACTGGTCAGGTCCGCGACCCGAGCCACCACCTGGCCTGCGCCAACCACCTCACCCGCCTGAGCGCGGCGCTCGAGCACTACGCCCGAGACCGGGGAGACGAGGCTGGCCCAGCGACGATCGAAGTGCGCCGCGTCATAGGCGGCCTGGGCCGCTTTCAGCGCACTGGTCCGGTCGTCGATGCGCTGGCGGCTGACATAGCCCTTCTCGAACAGCACCTTGTCGCGCTCCAGGTCGCGGCGCACGCGCTCGAGGTCGGCTTGGGTCTGTTGTTGGCGGGCGTCGACACCGGCGGGGTCGATGGCGGCGATCAGTTGGCCGGCGCGCACGCTGTCGCCGGCCTCGACCTTCATCGTGGTCAAGACGCCAGGGATCCGGAACGACAGGGCCATTTCGCGGCGGCGCTCCAGAGTCCCCGCGCCCGCCACCGCGCCGGCGGCGTCAGGGGCGGCGACGCGGGCGGCCTCAACCGGCGTCGGCGCCGTCGGCGCGTCTGTCTTGGCCTTACCGCCACAGGCGCTCAGCGTCGCCGCCAGAAGGAGGGCCGCCAGGGGAGGGAGCGGGGTCCGCCACATAAGATGTTCCAAATCAATCAGCGATAAGTTATCGGTGATTGATAACAGTGTCTTGTCAAGCTGGCCAGACGAGTTCTAGGACGTTTGGATGAAGTCGCCGCAGATCAGGTCGCCTCGCAAAGCCAAGGGCCACGGGGCCGAGCGCCGCGAAGAGATCCTTGACGCCGCCCAGGGGCTGTTCGCGCAGAAGGGCGTGCACGCCGTCTCCACGCGCCAGATCGCCGAGATCGCCGGCATCTCGCAGCCGGCCCTCTACGCCTACTTCACCACCAAGGACGACATCGCCGCCGAACTGTGTGTGCGCGCCTTCGCGATTCTGGGGCGACGAATGGCCGAGGCGCGGGTGAACTACACCCCGACGACCGAGAACTTCGATCGTTGTCTGCGGGTCTATATCGACTTTGGCCTCGACCATCCCGACGCCTATCGTGTGGCGTTCATGCTGGAAAAGAGCGTCGACGGATCTTTCCTCGAAAAGACCGGCGGAAAGCCGATGGCGGCCGGCCAGGAAGTGTTTCAGGTCTTCGTCGAGATGGTCGGCGAGTTGCACGCCAGCGGGCTGATGGCCGGCGACGACGTCATGGCGGCGACCCAATCCCTGTGGGCCGGATTGCACGGGCTGGTCTCGCTGCTGATCGCCCGGCCGGAGTTCCCGTGGATCGAGCGCGAGACGCTGATCGCCACCCACGTCGCCATGCTGCGCAGAGGGGCCCTCAAATAGGCGCCGCGCTCAAGCCAGGGCGTTGAAGTCGACGCCCTCGGCCTCTAAGTGAGCGCCTCGCTCTTTCGGCCCCAGCTCTCGGGAAGGATCCCCATGGCCAAGCTCCTGCCGCTCCAATCGTTCAGCCTGCAGGAGACCGAGGAAGGCTATCGCCTGCTGGTCTCGGCCATTGGCGGCGAGTCGATCTACGTCTCGATCACCCCCGACCAGATGGACGACATCATCGACAGCCTCGAGAACGCCATGGGCGGCGAGGCGGATGGCGCTGAAGCCGAGGACGACGACGCGTTCTAAGGCGCGCCAAGCGAGGCGAGCGCCCTTAGGCCCCGCGCGAGCGCGGCGGGCTTCCCAGCCGCGCCAAGCGAGATCCGCAAGCCTTCGCCGGTCGCGCCAGGCGCCCTGAACGCTTCGGCGCCGACCAGGGCCAGGCCGCGTTCGCGCGCCTTCTGCGTGGCGATCGCGCCCGGAAGCCAAACATGCAGGCTCTCGGGGCCGCCGATCGCCTGGGGCAGGATTTCCGACGCCAGCGTCCGGCGCGCCATGGCCTCGGCGCGCACGCCCGCAAGCACCTTGGCGGCCCCGCCCTCGCGGATCCAGGCGGTGACCACGCCCGCCATCAGGGGGGCGGGCATCTGGGCGATGGCGTGCAGCGCTTCCGCCAGGCCCTCGGCGCGTCCCGGCGGACTGACGACATAGGCCAGCCGCAGCCCCGGCGAGAGCGCCTTGGCGGTGGTCGCGACATGGAACACACCCTCGGGCCAGAGGGCGGCCAGGGCGGGCAGGGGCTTGGCCGGCAAAAGGCCATAGGCGTCGTCTTCCAAGATCGTCACGCCCGCCGCGCGCGCCACGTCGATGATCGCCGCGCGGCGCGACGCGCCCATGGTCGCGGTCGTCGGGTTCTGGAAGGTCGGGGTGCAGCAGATCAGGCGAGGATCATGGGCCGCTACCAGCCGCGCCAGCGCCTCGGGATCCAAGCCCTCGGCGTCGATCGGGCAGGCGAGGAGCTTCAGCCCGCGCCGGGTGGCCGTCGCCAGAAGGCCTGGATAGGCCAGGGCCTCGACCAGGATCGTGTCGCCCGGCCGCGTCAGGTGATCGATCAGGGCGGTTAGCGCCGTCTGGGCGCCGCTGGTGACGACCACCCGCGCTGGATCGACCGCGCCGAGGGTGGGAGCCAGCCACGCGGCGCCCGCCGCGCGCTGAGCCAGCGAGCCCGCGCCGGGATGATAGGCCATCAGGGTCGCGGGGTCGGTGCGGGCCAGGATCGCGCCGGTGGTCTCGCGCAGAAGGCCGGCAAGGCTCACCCCCTGCGGCGGGGGCGGCAGGTTCATCGACAGATCGACGAGGCCGCTCTCCTCGTCTTCCATCCGTCGTCGGATGAAAGTGCCGCGCCCGGTCGTCCCTTCGATCAGCCCCTGCTCGCGCGCCAGGCCGTAAGCGCGGGTGACGGTGGTGAAGTCCACGCCTATCCGTCGCGCTACCTCACGCTGGGCGGGGATCTGATCGCCGGCCTGCAACTCGCCCTCGGCTATCGCCGCCTCCAGCGCCAGGGCGATCCGGCGATAGGCGGGGCCCTCCAGCGCTTCCGCCCGCCGCAACCAGGCGGCGGCTGGATTCGGTGATCCCTTAGTTGCGGGCATGGCGGCATATCCATACATTATGTTCGTAATGTATGGATCAATCGCGCGATTGTAGGAAGGGCTTTTGATGGCCGACGTCACCTATCCCAACGCTCCGACCCCTATCCGGGCGGGCCTGAAGTGCTGCTGCCCTCGCTGCGGCGAAGGCAAGCTGTTCCAGGGGTTCCTGAAGCTGGCGCCCGCCTGCGATCGCTGCGGCTTGGACTACGGGTTTGCCGATCCGGCCGACGGTCCGGCCTTCTTCGTGATGAGCGGCGTCGGCATTCTGGTAACCGCCGTCTTCGCCTGGGTCGAGGTCGTCTATCGTCCGCCGATGTGGGTGCATCTGGTCACGGTCTTCCCGGCCTTCCTGCTCGGGTGCCTGGCGACCTTGCGCCCCGTGAAGAGCTGGCTCGTCGCCGCGCAATACATCAACAAGGCCGAGGAAGGCCGCTTCGAAAGCCTGGGCCGCCACGACTTCGATCCGCGACGGCTCTAGGAGCGTCTTACTTCAGCAGCAGCTGGCCGCGGCGGCTCAGCTCGTCCTTGATCTTGCCGGCGGCCATGCCCAGCAGACCGGGCAGGGACAGGTCGAGACGCGCATGGTCGTCCAGCACCTGCACAACGCCGGTGATGGTCTGACCCATGGCCACGGCCGAGAAGTTCAGCACATCGCCCGCCCAGCTCTGGGTGAAGCGCGCGGCGTCACCGCCGGGGATCTGGCCGGCCAGCTGCGACAGGCCCTCTTCCAGGCGACGCCGGGCTTCGGCCGCGCCCAACTGATGGGGGATGTTGATGCTGACGGTCTTGGCCATGGCGTCCTCGTGATTCCGAGCCGTTGAAATGCGCGCGGTGGACGGCAAGTTCAATACGTCCGATTTTGTCGCATAAGCCGGTCAAGGTCGTTCCCATCAGATGAGGGACGACGACATGACCGACTTCGCCATGACCCAGCCGTTCGCCACGCCGCGCCGATCTGCTCGTTTCGTCCGCCCCGGGCGTCCGGGTGGCTTGTGGGGCGCTGTCCACTATGCCGGCGTGCTGCTGGTCTGGCTGGCCCTGTTCGTTGTCGACCGTCCGCTGGCCCTGAAGGTCATGGCCGAACGCCGGGCCGACTCGCCAATCCCGCGTCACTGGGGCTGGTAGAGGCCCGCAAACGGCGCCATCCCTGCGGTCATGTTGATCGCCGCTTCCGCTCGCCCGGTCTCACATCCGCTGAAGGCCCCGTTCCGCATCTCGCGCGGCGTTAAGACCGCCGCCGAGGTGATCGAGGTGATTGCAGGGGGCGACGGCCATGTCGGGCGCGGCGAGAGCGTGCCCTACGCCCGCTATGGAGAGACGGTGGAGAGCGTCCTGGCGCAACTGGCGCCGGCGCTCGCGGCCGATGATGTCGAGGCCGCCTGCGCCGCTCTGCAGCCAGGCGCGGCCCGCAATGCACTGGATCTGGCCCTGTGGGACCTGCGCGCCCGACGCACCGGCCTCAGCGTCGCTAAGACGACCGGCCTGCCCATCCCGACCGATTTGGTGACGGCGGTGACGGTCAGTCTCGACACCCCTGAGGCCATGGCCGCGGCCGCGGCCGCCGTCGCCGACGCGCCGCTGATCAAGATCAAGCTGTCGGCCGAGGATCCCGCCGCCCGCCTGCGCGCCGTCGCCGGCGCCGCACCGCAGTCGCGGTTCATCGTCGATCCCAACGAGGGCTGGACCTTCGCTATCCTGGACGGCCTGAAGTCGCTGCTCGCCGACCTGCCGATCGCCCTTGTCGAGCAGCCGCTTCCTGCGGGCGAGGATCAGGCGCTCGACGGCTGGGACCCGCCGTTCACCGTCTGCGCCGACGAGAGCGTCCATGTCGGCGGCGATCTGGCCGCCCTGCGCGGGCGCTATTCGGCGGTGAACCTCAAGCTCGACAAGACCGGCGGCCTGACCGAGGCAGTGACCATGCTGAAGGCGGCGCGCGCCCTGGGCTTTCAGGTGATGACCGGCTGCATGGTCGCCTCGTCTCTGGGCGTGGCGCCGGCCTTGCACCTGGGCGGGGCCAGCGACTTCGCCGATCTCGACGGGCCCTGGTGGCTGGCGACGGATCATCCCGGTGGCTTGCGTGTGGACCGGGGAAGGATCGCGCCGCCAAAGCCTGGCTTCTGGGGAGATGGTCAGGCCGCCGAAGGACTCTGGCTCTAATTCGCTTCCCCGCTAGGGGAGGAACCTAGCCGCGTGTTCCCCGTGTCGACTCCGCCGCCGCAAGAGCCGCATCGCACGACGGGCTCAAGCCGTGCGCCACAGCGGTGTGTCAGAATTTCAGGTGGACCCTCGTTTCCTGACATCCAGCGATCGCCCCACGCCATTAGGGCAGCGATCAGTGGGAAAAGATCACGCCCCTCCTGGGTGAGACGGTACTCCCAGCGCTCGGGCCTCTCCTGGTAGCGGACCCGCTCCAGCATGCGGCGCGCCACCAGCCGCTCCAGACGGTCGGTCAGGATGTTGCTGGCGACCTTCAGTTCCTCTTGGAAATCGCTGAACCGGCGCAACCCGTAGAACGCCCCGGCGACCACGTGGGCGGTCCAACGGTCGCCCAGCACCTCGATCCCGCGCTCCAGCATGGGGTGCAGCGCCTGACCGCCGACGTCGTCATGGCTGGCGCGGCGCGAGTGTCGAGCGCGGGGGGCGGGCTCCAGGCCAGCGCCCGGGCCGGGCGACAGGGTGATGTCGCGGACCTTGACGATCTCACCGCAGGCGGCGCAGCACAGAACCGGCTTCAGCGGCTCTCCGCAGGTGGCATGGATGATCTGATGCGACGGGCAGGTCGGATCGAAGCGCCAGCGCATCTCCCAGCCCAGCAGCATCAAGGCCGAGTCGTAGAGATCGCGGCCCATCGGCGTCAGGCGATACTCCGACCGTGGCGGGCGATCCTGATAGAGCCGGCGCTCCAGTACGCCCCCGGTCTCCAGCCGCTTGAGTCTATCGGTCAGCAGCGAGCGCGCGACCCCGGTCATCTCCACGAAGCCGTCAAAGCGCGAAACGCCCATGAAGGCCGCATAAAGCACCAGCAGCGTCCAGCGGTCGCCGATCAGGTTCAGCGCGCGGGCGGCTGAACTGCGGCGCACCAGCGCCGTACGGGCGGGGTCTGAAGCCGTCGGCGGGACCATGGCGGGCTTGGTGGAGCGTTTCGGTCTGGCGAGTCAATGTTCGACGATGGCGTGGACTCCCGAGCCGTCGCTTGTATAATCGGACTAACTAGAACAAGCGGGGATGAGGCCATGGTCTACGTACTGGGTGGCTGGCAGAGCGATTTCGCCGCCAACTGGAGCCGCGAGGGCCGCGAACTGGCCGACGCCTTCTCCGAGGCTGTCGGCGAGGGTCTGGCCGCAGTGGATCTCGATCCCGAGGACGTCGAGACCGGCCACGTCGGCAACTTCGCCGCCGAACTGTTCGCCGGCCAAGGGCACCTTGGCGGCATGTTCGGCTTGGTGCATCCCGCGTTCGATGGCCTGCCGACCGCACGCCATGAGGCGGCCTGCGCGTCAGGCAGCATCGCCATCCTCGCCGCCGCCGCCGAGATCGAAGCCGGGCGCTATGACCTCGCCTGCGTGGCGGGGGTCGAACAAATGCGCAATGTGCCCGGCCAGAAGGCGGCCGAGAACCTGGGCAGCGCGGCCTGGGTCGGACACGAGTTCCAGGACGCCCGCTTCCTGTGGCCGCGTGCGTTCTCCGACCTCGCCGACGAGTACGATCGCCGTTATGGGCTGAAGTACGAGCACCTGATGGGCATCGCCGAGGTCAATTTCGCCAACGGCAAGCGCAATCCCAACGCCCAAACCCGCAGCTGGAACTTTGGGCCTGACGCCTTCACCGCCGACGAGGTCGCCAACCCGGTGGTCGAGGGCCGCACCCGCAAGCAGGACTGCGGCCAGGTCACCGACGGCTCGACCGTCATTTTCCTGGCCTCGGAAAAGCGCGCACGCGCCTATGCCGACAAGCGCGGGATCGCGCTCGAGAGCATTCCTCGCATCAAGGGCTGGGGCCATCGCTCGGCGCCTTTGAGCTACGCGCGAAAGATCGAGGCCAGTCGCGATCAGGACTACGTGTTCCCGCAGGTCCGTCGCGCCATCCTCGACGCCCGCGCCCGGGCCGGGATCGCGCCGGATGTGTCAGGGCTCGATGCGGTCGAGACCCACGATTGCTTCACCGCCACCGAGTACATGGCCATCGACCACCTGGGCCTGACCGCGCCGGGCGAGAGCTGGAAGGCCGTCGAGAACGGCGACATCGCCATCGGTGGCAGGCTGCCGATCAATCCGTCGGGCGGCCTGATCGGCACGGGCCATCCCGTCGGGGCCACCGGGGTGCGGATGGTTCTCGACGCGTGGAAACAGACGACGGGTCAAGCCGGCGACTATCAGGTTGAGGGCGCCAGGACCGTGCAGACCCTGAACATCGGCGGGTCCACGACGACGACCGTGAGTTTCGTTGTGGGGACGTAGGGATCCAAATCCTCCCCCTGGCGGGGGAGGTGGCGCGAAGCGCCGGAGGGGGAAGTCTTGTTGATCTTGCCGCTTCCCTCTCCGTCGCCGCTACGCGTCGACGCCTCCCCCGCTGGGGGGAGGATCCATTTCCGTCATCGCCCCGTATCATCCGCATCTTCCCGTCAGAGCCCTCCATGCCCATCCTCACCATCCTCGCCGTCAACGCCGCCGTATCAGCGATCGCGTTCCTCGTTCTCTGGGCCGTCAGTCTACGGACGAAGGACGTCAGCTTCATCGACGCCTGGTGGGGACCCAGCATGGCGCTGCTGGCCTGGAGCACGATGCTGCAAGGCCCGCACACCCCGCACGGCCTGCTGCTGACGGGGCTCTGCACCCTGTGGGCAGCACGGCTGGGGCTCTATCTCCTATGGCGCTGGCGCAAGCACGGCGCGGATCGCCGCTATGTCGCGATCTTCGCCCACTATGAGAAGACCAAGCGCTGGAACTTCGCCACCACGTCGCTGATCATCGTATTCGGCCTGCAGGCGGTGCTGAGCTATCTGGTGGCGCTGCCGGTGCAACTCGGACAGGGACCGGGCATGCTCGGCGGTCTGGCCTATGCTGGCGCGGCCCTGACGGTCGTCGGGATCCTGTTCGAGACGATCGGCGACGCCCAGCTGACCGCTTTCAAGGCCAACCCGGACAACGCCGGCAAGGTGATGGACAAGGGCCTGTGGCGCTACACCCGCCACCCGAACTATTTCGGCGACGCCTGCGTCTGGTGGGGCCTGTATCTGATCGCCGCCGAGACGGGCCTGGGCGCCTGGGCTCTGCCGGGGCCGCTGCTGATGACCTTCCTGCTGACCAAGTGGAGCGGCGTGCCGACCACCGAGGGCAAGATGCGCAAGAGCAAGCCGGGTTACGAAGAGTATGTCGCGCGCACCAGCGGCTTCGTGCCGTGGTTCCCGAAGAAGGGGTGAGGCGCAAAAAGGTGTCATCCCGGCCGAAGCGCAGCGTAGAGCCGGGACCCAGGGGCGGCGCGCACGGCGCTTCGTCACCCCTGGGTCCCGGATAGCCTCTACGAGGCTTCCGGGATGACACGGGTAGAAACGGGAGAGGGTTTTCCTTACGCCTCCAGCTTCTCGATCAGCGCCATCGCCGCCGCCGGATTCCTCACCTTCGCCCCGGCGATGAAGTAGGCGAACACGTCGCCGCGCTGCGCCCATTGGCGGGTCTGGGCGACCACGCCGTCCAGCTCCTCGGAGGTCATGCCGGTAGGCTCGTCCTCGCGGCTGCACATCAGCCGGGCGTAGCTGAAGTCGGCGGTGGGCTGGTCGATGCACGGCCACTCCGGCGCCTCGTCGTCGACGGCGTAGACGATGGCCACGCCATACTGAGCGCAGAGGTCGTAGAACTGCTGGCAGGCGAAGGTCGGACTGCGCACCTCCATCGCGTGACGCAGGCGCACGCCCTTCTGCTCCTTTGGCAGTAACTTCAGAAAACCCTCGAAATCCGCCGGATCGAACTTCTTGGTGGCCATGAACTGCCAGTTGATGGGGCCAAGCTTCGAACCCAGCTCTTCCAGCCCCTGCGACAGGAATTTCTCCAGCGAGTCGTTGTTTTCCGACAGCACCCGGCGGTTGGTGCAAAAGCGGCTGGCCTTGACCGAGAACTCGAAGTCGTCGGGCGTCTCGTCGCGCCACTTCATCCAGCTGTTGGGCTTGAAGGTCGAATAGTAGGTGCCGTTGATCTCGATGCTGGTCAGCTTGGACGACGCGTATTTCAGCTCGTCTTTCTGCTTGAGGTCATCGGGATAGAAGGTCCCGCGCCAGGGCTCGAACGTCCAGCCGCCGATGCCGGTTCTGATCTTGCCCATGGCTGGATGTTCCCTTGATGTTCTCGCGGAAATTAGGCGAGGTTTGGCGGGGCGTCGAGAGGTAATAGCGCCCCCTCCGTCACGATACTGACGCATCGTGACACCTCCCCCGCGATGCGGGGGAGGAGGCCATTCATCCTCGCCCGTGCAACGGGGGAGGGGGACCGCGAAGCGGTGGAGGGAGCGCTTAGGCCGTCCTCAACACTCTACCCGGTTCACCGACAGCCCCACCGCCAGGCCGCCCATCGAAGTTTCCTTGTAGATCTCGTTCATGTCCTCGCCGGTGCGCTTCATCGTGGCGATGACCTTGTCGAGCGACACAGAGTGCTGGCCGTCGCCCAGTAGGGCCAGGCGGGCGGCGTCGATGGCCTTGATGGCGCCCATGGCGTTGCGCTCGATGCAGGGGATCTGCACCAAGCCGCCGATCGGGTCGCAGGTGAGGCCAAGGTTGTGCTCCATGCCGATCTCGGCGGCGTTCTCGATCTGGGCGTTGGTCCCGCCGAGCGCGGCGGCGAGACCCGCCGCCGCCATCGAGCAGGCGACGCCCACCTCGCCCTGGCAGCCGACCTCGGCGCCGCTGATCGAGGCGTTCATCTTGTAGAGCGCGCCGATGGCGGCGGCGGTCAGCAGGAAGGTCCGCACCTGCTCGGGCGTTCCCTTGTGAAACCGGACGAAGAACCGCAGCACGGCCGGAACCAGACCCGCCGCGCCATTGGTCGGGGCGGTGACCACCCGGCCGCCGGCGGCGTTCTCCTCGTTGACCGCCATGGCCCACAGATTGACGAAGTCCATCGCGGCCAGCGGGTCGCTCATCTGGCGCTCCATCCGGCCCAGGATGGTCTGGTGGATCTGTCGGGCGCGGCGCTTGACCGTGAGGCCTCCCGGCAAGACGCCCTCCTGGCGCATGCCGCGATCGATGCAGGCTTCCATGGCGCCGAAGATGCGGTCGAGACCTGCGTTCATCTCGCCTTCGCTCATGCGAGCGCGTTCGTTGGCGGCCATCACCTCGGCGATCGAAAGGTCCGCCTGCTCGGCGCGGTCCAGCAGGTCGGCTGCGCTCTCGAACGGGAAGGGGATGGCGGGGCCTTCCTCGGGCGGGGCGTTGCGACCCATCTCGCTTTCGTCGCGAACGAAGCCGCCGCCGATCGAGAAGTAGGTCCGCTCGGCCAGAAGCGCGCCGGCCTTGTCGAAGGCGCTGAAGGTCAGACCGTTCGGGTGCTGGGGCAGGCGTTCATGGCCCAGCCAGACGATGTCGCGCGCCGCGTCAAAGGCGATGTCGATCTCGCCGCCCAGCTTCAGCGACTGGCTGGCCTGGCTTTCCAGCAGGGCGGCCTCGCCGGCGTCGGGATCGAGTTCCGCCGGCACGAAGCCCATCAGGCCCAGGATCACCGCGCGGTCGGTGGCGTGGCCTTTACCGGTGAGGGCCAGGGACGCGTAGAGCCGCGTTTCGACCCGCGCGACGGAGGTCAGCTTCCCGGCCTCGCGCAGCCGACCGATGAACAGCACTGCCGCCGTCATCGGGCCCATGGTGTGGCTGCTCGACGGGCCGACGCCGAGTTTGAAGAGGTCGAAGACAGAGGCGGTCATGGGGGAGGTCGCAAACTCAAGGTGCCATCCCGGAAGCCTCGGAGAGGCTATCCGGGACCCAGGGGCGGCGCGCACGGCGCTTTGTCACCCCTGGGTCCCGGCTCTACGCTACGCTCCGGCGGGGATGACACGGGAAGGAGCGTTTCGGACGAACCCTACTTCCGCTCGGCCTTGCTGGCGTCGCGCGCGGCCTTGAACTCGGAGTCCGCGCCCCAGTCGGGCCAGCGGCTCGAGCCGGCCAGATCGCGGCCGACGCTGTAGACCAGCGCGATGTCGGCGCTCATGCCGTCCAGTCGCCAGTTGTCGTTCCACTCGTCGGCGGGCTGGTGATAGGCGTTGATGCGGTAGGCGTCCGAGGCGGCCTTACCGGCGGCGACGCCGCCCTCGACCAGGTCCTCGCCCGAGCCGAACGAGATGGCCGGCACGCCGCGCTTGGCGAACGGGAAGTGGTCCGAGCGGTAGAAGTAGCCGGCTTCAGTGGCCGGATCAGGCGTGTAGGTCCGGCCGACGGCCTTGCCCTTGGCGATCAGGTCGTCGAGCAAATCCAGCTTGGCGTTGCCCGAGATCGTGAAATCCTTGGCCGGACCGGTCGGATCCAGGGCGTCGGTGTTGATGACGCCAGCCGTCTTGGCCAGCGGATACAGCGGATTGGCCGCGTAGTACTCCGAGCCCAGGAGGCCCTTTTCCTCGGCGGTGACCGCCAGGAAGACCATCGAGCGGTCCGGCTTGGGGCCGGCGGCGGCGATGCGGCCCATCTCCAGCATGGCGGCGATGCCCGTCGCGTTGTCGACGGCGCCGTTATAGATTTTGTCGCCCTTGGCGTCTGGCAGGCCAACGCCCAAGTGGTCCCAGTGGCCGCTGAAGATCACGGTTTCGTCGGGGCGCTTGGCGCCGGTGACCTTGCCGACGACGTTCTTCGACACGATCACCTCGTGCTTGACCTTGTAGTCCGCCGAGAAGGTCGCGCCCTTCAGTTCCACCGGCTTGAAGTCGCGGCTCTGCGCGGCCTTCTTGAGGGCGTCGAAGTCGAGGCCGGCCTTCTTGAACAGATCCACGGCGACGTCGCGCTGGATCCAGCCTTCCATCGGCGGGTGCGATTTGGCCGGTTCCTTGCGGACGATGTCGAACATCGTGTTGGTGTTGGAGTTCTTCACCGTGGCCCAGCCGTAAGAGGCCGGGGCGGTTTCGTGGACGATCAGCAGGCCGGCCGCGCCTTGGCGGGCGGCTTCCTCGAACTTGTAGGTCCAGCGGCCGTAATAGGTCATGGCCTTGCCGCCGAAATCACCCGAGCCCGTCTCGAAATCAGGATCGTTGATCAGGACGACGACGACCTTGCCCTTCAGGTCCATGCCCTTGAAGTCGTCCCAGTTGCGCTCGGGCGCCTTGACGCCGTAGCCGGCGAAGACGATCGGCGCGTCCTTGATGGAAACGGCGTTCACATTGGTCATCGCCGCGCGGATAGCGACCTGTTCGCCCTGGTTCAGCATGATGTGGTCGGCGCCGACCATCACGTGGGCCATCACCGGTCCGTCGATGTCGAACTTGCCGAGCGGCACGTCCTGGGTCCACAGGCGCTTGCCGTCCTTCAGGTCGCCGCCCGGCTCTAGACCCACGGCCTTCATCTGTTCGGTGATGTAGGCGACGGTCTTTGTCTCGCCGGCTGTAGCGGGGCCTCGGCCCTCGAAGGCGTCCGAAGACAGCGTCTTGATGTGGGCGGCCAGCTTGGCGGGGTCGATCTTGGGCGCGTCCGACGCGTGCGCCAGCATGGGCGCGGCGAACAGGGCGGTGGCGAGCAGCAGGCGTTTCATCGGTAAGCCCTCTTGGAGCAAATCTTGTCGTTGGGCGCGGACCCTAGATCGCTCTTGCCCCAAGGGGAAGCGGTTTACCGCTACCCCTAATTCCGATCTCCCCGGCGAATGCCGGGGCCCAGATCCATCCGGCGCCTCTTGGGTGTTCGCGCCAATAGACAGCGCACTTTTCGGAGGCGCTTGCGGGCTCGATCTGGACCCCGGCGTTCGCCGGGGAAGCCGGTTTAGAGGGCGCTGACCCGCCGCCCGTCGACCGCCCAGCGCTCCAGCGTCGTCCCATCCCAGACGTGCAGCGCGTCATAGAGGTTGATCGTCGGGTCGCAGTGACCCGGTTGCAGCCAGACGATGTCGCCGACCTTCGGCGCGTCAGCCGGCCAGGCGCGGGTCGGATCGGCGTCGGCGCCGGCCACAGCCTTGTCGAAGCCCAGCGGGTCGCGACCGCTGGCCTTCAGCACGTCGATCAGGGCCGGGTGGGCGATCATGCCGTGCTCGTCGCCCATCGGACGCCATAGCGAGCCCGTAGCGGCGCCGGCGACGACGCGGGCAGGCGGACCGTCCATCGACACGGCCTTGAAGCCGGCGTCACAGGTGACGTGGCTCTTGTGATTGGCCGAGACAACCGTGCTGGCGATGAACATCGCCGGCTCGAAGCCCCAGGCCTGTCCGTCCGGAGCGCCGCAGGCGTCGTATTCGACGTCCATCACCGCATAAGAGCCCGCCTGCAGTTCGGTATAGACGCCCGAGGCGAGGTCATAGGCGTGCGTGCCCGTCCCGCCGCCCGTTACCACCGGCGGCGGCAGCCCCGCCTCTGTCAGTTCCGCGACCAGGGCCTTGAGCGTGGCGAACGCGGCCTCATCGGCCGATCTGCGCAGACCAAGGTCGTCCATGTGCTGCAGGTGACCGAGATAGGCCTGGATGCCCGCGAACCGCAGTCCCGGCGCGGCGTCGGCGGCGCGCGCCAGCCGCAGGGCGTCTTTTGGATAGGCGCCGGCGCGATGGGTGCCGAGGTCCAGGTCGATCACCAGATCTAGCGTCGCGCCCGCCGCCACCGCCGCGTCCGACAGGCTGTCAATCTGGCCCTCGTCGTCGGCGACCGCGCCCACGCGCGCGCCGGTCTTGGCCAGGGCCGCCAGCCGCGCCGCGCCCCAGGGCGGTGAGGGGGCGGTGACCAGCACGTCCCGCACGCCGCCCGCGACATAGGCCTCGGCCTCGCCAACGGTCTGGCAGCACAGGCCGACCGCGCCGCCCTCGATGGTCAGGCGGCCGAGCGTCGAGCATTTGTGCGTCTTGCCATGCGCGCGCAGGCGCACGCCGGCCGCATCGCACAGCGCCTGCATCCGGGCGAGGTTTCGCTCCAGCGCGGCGCGGTCGACCACGAGCAGCGGAGTCTGGGGGAGGGCGGTCGCGGGCGGCAGGTTCATGTCTATCCCCAATATCTCCGCTGTCATCCCGGGCGGCGCAGCCGACCCGGGATCCAGGGGAGCAGCAGCGTGGCGGCCCCTGGGTCCCGGCTCTCCGCTGCGCTGCAGCCGGGATGACAAGGTGTTTGTTCGTTAGATTTGACCGCTCAAAACCTTGGCGAACAACCCCGGATCGACATTGCCGCCCGACAGGACGATCGCGACCGTCTTGCCCGCCACATCAACCTTGCCAGTCAGCGCCGCCGTGAGGGCCACGCAGCCGCCGGGCTCCACCACCAGCTTCAGGGTCGAGAAGGCGTAGCGCATCGCCTCGGCCACTTCGGCGTCCGTCACCGCGACCACGCCGGACAGGGTCTTCTGGTTGATCGGCCAGGTCAGGTCTCCGGGGATCGGCGTCAGCAGGGCGTCGCAGATCGAGCGGGCGTCCTTGTCGATCGTCTCCCGCTGGCCGCTTTCGAGCGAGCGGCGCGTCTCGTCGAAGCCGGCGGGCTCGACGCCCCAGATTTCCGTCGCCGGCGAGAGGGCCTTCACCGCCGTGGAGGTCCCGGCGATCAGGCCGCCGCCGCCGACGCAGCAGATCAGGCTGTCCAGGCTCGCGCCCCGTGCGGCAGCCTGGGCGACGATCTCCAGACCCACGGTGCCCTGGCCGGCGATGATGTGCGGATCATCATACGAGGGCACAACCACGCAGCCGCGCTCAGCTGCGATCTGATCGGCGATGGCGACGCGGTCCTCCGTGAAGCGGTCATAGAAGCGAATTTCGGCGCCGAAGCCTCGGGTGCCCTCGACCTTCACTGACGGCGAGTCGGAGGGCATCACGATCAAGGCCGGACAGCCGACCAGCTTGGCCGCCAGCGCTACGCCCTGGGCATGGTTGCCCGATGAAAAGGCCACAACGCCGCGCGATTTCTCTTCGTCGGTGAGTTGGCTCAGTCGGTTGTAAGCGCCTCGAAACTTGAAGGCTCCCGCCCGCTGCAAAGTCTCCGGCTTCAGGAAGATCCGCCCACCAAGACGTTCGTTCAGAGCGGGGCTTTCGATCAGCGGCGTTTCGACGGCAAGGCCCTTCAGGCGCACGGCGGCGGCTTGGATATCGGCGAGGGAGACGGTCATGGCGCGAGGCTAGCGCGTGCGCCCAAGGATCGAAACCCTTCCCGACCGCTGCCGTTAGCGCCATATAAAGACGGGCCATAATGTTCAGGACGACTCGATGAAGACCGCCACCTCCGCCGCCGTGGCTTCCTTGACGCTCGCCGGCGCAGCGCTGGGATGCGCCGCGCCCGCCTTCGCCGGTGAAGCGTTCGTCGGCGTGTACAAGCACGATGTGACCTTTATCGGCAAAGCCGTGGGCCTGGGCGCGGCCGGCCGCGAGGGGGGCGCCGACATCCACCTAGGCTATCGCACCAACCGCATCGAGAGCCTTGATTGGCTGGGCAAGCCGCAGGTTCACGCCATGGTGTCGATCAACACCAACAACACCTCGAACTTCGCCGCAGTCGGCTTCAACTGGAAGGTGGAACTGGGCCAGCCAGGCGGCTTCTATCTGCGCCCCGGCATGGGTCTGGCCTACACCGACGGCAAGGCCGGCCTGCCGCCCGCCAACGCGCCGAACCTGACGCCGGAGGAGCGCGCGCGCCGCACCTGGCTCTACTACAACCGCATCGACTTCGGCTCGAAGGTGCTGTTCGAGCCCGAGCTGGCGCTGGGCTACCAGGTCAATGACAAGGTATCGGTCGAGCTCAGCTACACCCACCTCTCGAACGGTCAGATCTTCCACCAGGGCAAGAACCAGGGGCTTGACGACGCGGGGGTCCGGCTGGTTTACGCCTTCTGACTTCGCGGAGGGCCTGTTTGACGGCCCGCGCGGCGCCGCCCAAAATTTAGACCACGTCCGGGGTCGAGTCCTGTCGAAGGACCCCGTGGCGTCACTCGGCAGGCGACAAGGCGTATCCAAACCATGGCTAACGTGACCGTTGTCGGCGCCCAGTGGGGCGACGAGGGCAAGGGCAAGATCGTTGACTGGCTCAGCAACCGGGCCGACGTCGTCGTGCGCTTCCAGGGCGGCCACAACGCCGGCCATACGCTGGTGGTCGACGGCAAGGTCTACAAGCTGGCCCTGCTGCCGTCAGGCGTTGTGCAGGGCAAGACCTCGGTGATCGGCAACGGGGTCGTTGTCGATCCCTGGCACCTCTTGACCGAGATCGACAAGATCGCCGACCAGGGCGTGGCGATCACGCCCGAGCTGCTGATCCTGGCCGACAACGCCTGTTTGATCCTGCCGCTGCACCGCGATCTGGACCAGGCGCGCGAGGCCGCCTCGACCCAGAAGATCGGCACTACCGGTCGCGGCATCGGTCCGGCCTATGAGGACAAGGTCGGCCGCCGGGCCATCCGCGTCGCCGACCTGGCCGACCCCGAGGCTCTGAAGCCCAAGATCGATCGCCTGCTGGCCCATCACGGCGCCCTGCGTCGCGGCCTGGGTCTGCCGGAGGCGTCGGCCCAGGAACTGTTCGACGCCCTGATGGAACTCGCCCCGCGCATCCTGGCCTACGCTCAGCCGGCCTGGCGGGTGCTGGACCAGGCTTACAAGGCCGGCCGCAAGATCCTGTTCGAAGGCGCCCAGGGCTCGCTGCTTGACGTCGATCACGGCACCTATCCGTTCGTCACCTCGTCCAACACGGCCGCAGGGCAGGCCTCGGCCGGCTCGGGCATGGGCCCGTCGGCGACCGGCTATGTGCTGGGCATCGTCAAGGCCTACACCACCCGTGTGGGCGAGGGGCCGTTCCCGGCCGAGCTGTTCGACGACGTCGGCAAGCACCTCTCGACGGTGGGCCGCGAGGTCGGCGTCAACACCGGCCGCGCGCGTCGCTGCGGCTGGTTCGACTCGGTGCTGGTGCGCCAGTCGGTGGCCATCAACGGCATTCACGGCGTGGCCCTGACCAAGCTGGACGTGCTGGACGGCCTGAAGACCCTGAAGATCTGCGTTGGCTACAAGATCGGCGACAAGGTGCTGGACTATCTGCCCGCGGGCCTGCGCGACCAGGCCGCCGCCACGCCGGTCTATGAGGAGATTGAGGGCTGGACGGAAAGCACCGCCGGCGCCCGTTCATTCAAGGACCTGAACGCCAACGCCATCAAGTATGTGCGCCGCGTCGAGGAATTGATCGGCGCGCCGGTCGCCCTCTTGTCGACAAGCCCCGAGCGCGACGACACGATCCTGATGCGCGACCCATTCCAGGGGTAAGCTGACTAAAGAGTCAGCCTCAACGGTCACGCTTAAATGCTTATTGAACATTGTGGGCGTTAACTCTCGCGACTTTGGTTCGCGGGAGTGAGCGTTTGGCTCTCCGGGATATTCTCGATGACGGCCAAGCGGGCTCAATGCTTGGGGTCACTCGACGTAGCCGTGTAGCGCGGTTGACGGCGACCGGCATGGTCGCGGCTCTGCTCGGCTTTTATATCGGCCGGTCGGCGCTGATCGCATGGGTGATTGCGAACGCCGTCTGCGAATTTTCGCTGCTCTACCTTGAGCGATCGTATCGGCCAGACTGGGGGCGAGGCATCGTCCGGTTCATGCGGATCGCGCCGCCTTCGGCCTTCGCGATGGTCTGGTCGTTCATGGCGGCCTACTGCGTCATCAACGGTCCGATGGCGATGCGGTACGCGGCGATGCTGATTTTGTTCGGCATGGTCGTGGAGGGTGTCCGTTACGCCATGAACAGCTTGGCGGCGATGCTGGCGCTGACCGTCTGGCCGTTCCTGATGCTGGCGGCGCTGCCGCTGTTGGCCAAGCACTTCGTTCTTGTGGACCGGCTCGCGGCGTTCATGATCCTGCTGGGCCTGGTCGGCTATGTCGCCGACGCCGTGCGCACCATGCGTGCCTCGGTCAAGGCGCGCGAGGAGGCCGAAGCCAAGGCCCTTGAGGCCAGCCGCGCCAAGTCCGCCTTCCTGGCGATGATGAGCCACGAACTGCGGACGCCGATGAACGGCGTTCTGGGTCTAGTCCACGCGCTGCGCGGCACTCGGCTGGACAAGCGGCAGTCCGAGTACCTGGAAATGATCGAAGAGTCGGGCCACGGCCTGATGACGATCCTCAATGACATTCTGGATCTCTCGAAGATCGAGGCTGGCAAGCTGACCCTTGAGGTCGCCCCGTTCGATATCCGCAAGCTGACGCTGCAGACACGGGCGATCTGGAGCGAGAGCGCTCGGCTCAAAGGGCTGGACCTGATCCTGGAGATTGATCCAGCCGCCCCTGTTTGGGTTTTGGGCGACGCCGCGCGCGTGCGTCAGATCCTGATGAACCTGGTTTCGAACGCCCTCAAGTTCACCGAGACCGGGCGCGTGGTCATTCACCTGGAGGCCGCAGACGCCGGAGGCGTCGTGCTCGCGGTGAGCGATACCGGCGTGGGCATCAGCGCGGACCAGATCAGCCGCCTGTTCACGCCGTTCGGCCAGGTCGACCCCTCGATCGCCCGCCGCTATGGCGGCACCGGTCTGGGCCTGTCGATTTGCCGCCAGCTGGCGACGCTGATGGACGGCGAGGTGCAGGTGTCGAGCGAAGCCGGCGTCGGCTCGACCTTTACCGTTCGACTGCCGCTCAAGGCGACTGCGGCGCCGGCGATGGAGACCGCGCGCGCGCCGACGCCGTATCTGGAAGGCGCGCGCGTGCTGGTGGTCGACGACAACGCGGTCAATCAAAAGGTCGCGTGCGCGATTCTTGAGGCTGTGGGCGCGGTCGTCGCGGTTGCGGACGATGGTCACATGGCCCTCGCGCGCCTGCGGATCGAGGACTTCGAGGTCGTTCTGATGGACGTCCATATGCCGGGCATGGATGGCGTGGAGGCGGTGCGGCGCATCCGCGCCGGCGAGGCCGGTCGCAGCGATATCCCCGTGGTGGCTCTCACCGCCGACGCGATGGCTGGCGACGCCGAGCGCCTGATGGCGCAAGGATTCGACGATGCTCACCCTAAGCCGATCCAACCGGCGGGACTGCTGGCGACGGTGGCGGCTCAGCGCAGGAGCGCTTCGTCCGGGATGATGGACCAACGACAGGCGGTCTTGAGCTAGAGTCCCTTAGGTTGCAAAGGCAGCCTTGGCCTCGCTGTGGTTAGCGTTTGTTAGCCAACGTCGTTCTATGAAAGCTTGTCTTTCTGGGGGTTTCTTTTGTCAGCTCTTGCGCGTACTCGCCGGCCTAAGCTGAACAGGGCCGATCGCATGATGCGAAGCCTGCGCGCCTTGGAGCGTACGGCCTCGACCAGTCGCGTCCTCAATCTTCTCGCCGTAGAGGCCGACAGCGCCCAGCGCCCCGAGTACAGCGAGGCGCCGTTGTTTCGCAACCGGCTGCTCAACACCGCCATCGTGCTCAAGCACCGCCTGCGCCACGACGACATCTACCTGTTCGACGACGCCCGCCCGACCGCGACCAAGATCATCATTCCGTTTGACCGCAACGACCTAGGGCTTGGTGGACAGTCGGTGTTCGTCGGACAACGCGGCTGGGTCGACCTAGTGGTTGAGGCCTGCAACGCTTCGGGCGACATGACCCGTGACCTGGCGACCCTGCGCCTGATCGACATGCTGCCGTCGCTGGACCCGTTCCTCCTGCGCGAGCACTTGCGCCGCCACGGGATCTTCGTGGCCAACTGCTATTTCTCACTGTCGGCGGCCGACTACGAAAACATGCAGGGCTTCGTGACCCAGGAGATCGCCCGCCTGATCGAGCTGGCCTACCGCGGCTCGGGGGGCGTGGGGCGCGCTCACGCTGCGCGGCTGGTCGAGGCGCTCCTTTCCACCGACGTGGATGAGCGTCTGGAACCGCTGCGCGCGACCCTGGTCATGGAGGGCGAGAGCTTCAAGGAGGGCGTCTTCAGTTGGAAGGGCTTCCTCTACTATAAGTGGATGCTGACCAAGCTTTGGTCCGACCTTGCCGCAGTGGGGCAGGAGATCGGCCGCCTTGTGGTGACCGGCAACAAGGACGCCGAGGCCGCGAAGTTTGTCGACGACAGCCGACGTCGCCTGCAGGGGGGCATCCTCGTCGAGCGCGCGGCGGTCATGCGTACGCTGAAGGTTTACGATAGTGCGTTCGAGGACCTGATCGACAACGGTCGCCCGATCGCGTTCCGGGACTTCCTGTTGCGCGCCCCTGAGATGTTTCTGTCGTTGGGCGAGCGGGTGGGGGTGATCTCCCACATTTCGAGCTATTGGCGCTACCGCTTCCCGCCTGGCGAGCCTCTGACGGTCGATATCGAGGAAGGTATCGACATCCTGATGGACTTCGAAGCCGGTCTGGCAGTGCCGCTCTCCGACTAGATCGTCCGATGGCGACGGCTCGGAGCGACCTGGTCGATAAGTGGATTTTTACACTCTGAAATTAAGACTGAACGCCAGTCTCGGGAGTCGTGTTCGTGTTCGACGGGAACGTCCGCACAATTCAGCGTGTCGCCGCCAAGGTGCAGCGAGTCATGGTCGTGGACCCCAATCCCGCGACCGCACGCCTGTTGTCGGAACAACTGCGCCCCTTGGGCGGCGTGCAGATCTTTTCGGCCCCGACCGCCGAGAAGGGCTACGCCATGGCCCGCGCGGTCGACCCTCAACTGATCTTCGTCGAACACGGCGCGTCTTCGGGCGTCGATGGATTGGCTTTCACGCGCAAGCTGCGTCGCAGTGACCTGGCGTCCCGCGAGGCGCCGGTGATCATGTGCACCTCCGAAGCGACCGCCGAGGTGATCCTAGGCGCGCGCGACGCGGGCGTTCACGAGTTCATGCGCAAGCCGTTCAATCTGAAAGACCTTGAGCGCCGTCTCGAAGCCGTGACCTTGAAGCCGCGCGACTGGGTGGAGGCGGTGGCCTATGTCGGTCCCGACCGGCGTCGCTTCAATTCGGCCGATTACAAGGGCCCTCGCAAACGCAAGGCCGATGGCGCAGGTACGCCGGCGACGCGCCTTTCCCAGGCCCTTCGCATCGTCAAGTCAGCCGCTCAGGCGCTCGACTCCGATCCGGCACAGGCTCGGCGCGCCCTAGTCGCCCAGGCGGTGGAGCTGCGGCGTGTGGGCGAAATGGTCAAGGAACCCCGCCTGATGCAGGCGGCCGAGGCCTTGATGAGCTGCATGCAATCCGACATCGCCGGTCCCGCTGCGCGTCAGGAACTGGTCAAGCGCATCGACGCCCTAATGGGTTTCATGGCTCCGGAAGACAAGGTCCGCGCGGCCTGATGGCGTCAGCGATGTCCGGCAGGACGTTGCAGCCAGTGGCGTAGGGCGCCGTTGACCGCGCCGGGCGCTTCCATCGGCGTCATGTGTCCCGTCTTTGGGATCACCACCAGGTGAGAGCATCCGATCGCCGCCGCCATTTCCCGATGGGCTTCAGCCGGCGTGATCTGGTCGTTCTCGCCGACGATCACCACCAAGGGAACGCGAAGGGCGCGTAACGCGGCTTCGCCATCTTCGCGCTCCAGGCTGTTCTGGCGCAGGAACACCTCGCGGCCCAGGCGCTGGGTCATGTCGACGATGCGGGTGGTGAGCTCGCGATCGTCGAGGCGGGAGGCGTCGACATAGCTCTTCAGGATCGCCTGGCCGATTCCCATGAAGGTTCCGCCCCTGGCGGCGGCCTTGTTCAGCGCCTGACGCTGGGCGGCGCGCTGGGGCGTGTCGACCCGGATCGAGGTGTCCAGCAGGGCAAGGCGCTCGATGCGCTCGGGCGCGATCCGGGCGATGTCCTGGGCCACATAGCCGCCCATCGAGAAGCCGGCCAAGGCGAAGGTCGGCTCGGCGGTCTCGAGCACGTGTTCGGCCATCTCGCGGATCGTGGCGTAGGGCGAAAGGTCGGGAACCCAGGGGCGAGCAAGGTCCGCCAGACCGCTGATCTGATCGCGCCACAGCTCGGCGTCGTTAAGGAGTCCGGGGAGCAGGATCAACTGTGGCAGGGGAGCGGCGGTGTCAGGCATGGCGAGCTTCATAGTAGCGCCCAGGCCCGCGGTTCCCATTCGGAATGTTTGCCGACGCGCTTCACCGGTCGCCGCAAGGGCTTGGCCAGCACGCAAACGGTCAGCTGACCCAAACAAAAAGGGCGCCCCGAGGAGCGCCCCTTCGTCAAACCGGTGAGCCGAAGCCTCAGGCCTCGACCATGTTCTTGGCGATCGCCGCCTCGCGCATGGTCTTCTGCAGCTTCTCGAACGCGCGGACCTCGATCTGGCGGACCCGTTCGCGCGAGACGCCGTACTGGGCCGCAAGCTCTTCAAGGGTGGTCGGCTCGTCTTTCAGGCGCCGCTCGGTGAGGATATGGCGCTCGCGGTCGGTCAGCTCGACCATCGCCTCTTCCAGAAGCGACATCCGCAGCGACTTTTCCTCGTCCTCGGCTACGCGGGTTTCCTGGGAGACCTGCTCCTCATCGGCCAGCCAGTCCTGCCACTCGCTTTCGCCGTCGGCGCGCAGCGGCGCGTTCAGCGAAGCGTCGGGGCCCGACAGACGGCGGTTCATCGAGATGACTTCGCTGTCCAGCACGCCCAGCTTGGTGGCGATCTGGCTGACCTGGTCGGGGTGCAGATCGCCTTCCTGGAAGGCGGCGATCTGGCTCTTGGCCTTGCGCAGGTTGAAGAACAGCTTCTTCTGAGCGGCGGTGGTGCCCATCTTCACCAGCGACCAGGAGCGCAGGATGTATTCCTGGATCGAGGCGCGGATCCACCACATGGCGTAGGTGGCCAGGCGGAAGCCCTTTTCGGGCTCGAACTTCTTGACCGCCTGCATAAGGCCGACATTGCCTTCGGAGATCACTTCGCCGATCGGCAGGCCGTAGCCGCGATAGCCCATCGCGATCTTGGCCACGAGACGCAGGTGGCTGGTGACCATCTTGTGGGCCGCTTGCGGGTCCTGATGCTCTTTCCAGCGTTGGGCCAGCATGAACTCTTCGTCCTTGCTGAGCATCGGGAACTTGCGGATCTCGGTGAGGTAACGCGACAAGCCGCCGTCCGGCGACATCACCGATAGAGAATTCACGGCCATCTTACTCATATCCCCTTGCGTGCGGATCCGCTCGCCAATCGCGCGCGATCATCCCCCACACGAAGGACTAGATAGTTCGCTGAGCGGCGGTTTGAAGAGCGGTAACGCATTTGTAATGTCCGAGTTCCGGGCTGGGGTATTCCGGCGCGACTTGATCCTGAGCGCGCATGGGCCAATCTGCTGCTCGAACCGAGGAGTCTCCGGATGTTTCGTCTTATCTTTCGCGTCCTGATCGCCGCCTTCGGCCTCTGGCTGGCGACCCAGATCGTGCCGGGCGTCACAGCGGACGGCTGGAAGACCCTGATCATCGCCGGCTTGCTGCTTGGGATCGTCAACGCCGTCGTGCGTCCGATCGTAACGGTACTGACGTTCCCGCTGACCCTGGCGACGCTTGGCCTGTTTCTGCTGGTGGTGAACGCCGGCATGATCGGGCTGGTGGCCTGGATGCTGGACGGGCTCAGGGTCCAGGGCCTGTGGGCGGGCATCCTGGCGGCCGTCGTCACCGGCGTGGTCAGCTGGGGCGGCCAGATCCTGCTTGGGGACGCAAAGGAAGAGCGGGAGTAGGCGCCCCCGCGTAAGGCTGTACGCATAGCCGCGTTGGCGTAACCTCGGTTTCCGGGAGGAAGCCGAGATGAAGATCACCGGCGTCAATCACCTGGCTCTTGTGTGCCGCGACATGGCCGAGACGGTGAGGTTCTATACCGAGATCCTGCAGATGCCGCTGGTCAAGACCGTGGCCCTGCCCGATGGCGGCCAGCACTTCTTCTTCGACTGCGGCGGCGGATCCTGCCTGGCCTTTTTCTGGTGGCCCGATGTCCCGCCGGCCGCGCCGGGCGTCGCCTCGGTCAAGGCCTTCCCGGCCGAGGCCAAGACCGCCGTCGGCTCGATGAACCATGTGGCCTTCAGCGTCGACGAGGCCGATCTGGACACCTGCCTTGAGCGCCTCCAAGCCGCAGGCGTTCCGGTGTTTCCAATGGTCGTGAACCACGATGACAGCGAGATGGGCGTCGCCCGCAAGCTTCATCCGGGCGTCTTCGTGCGGTCGGTCTATTTCACCGATCCGAACGGGATCATGATGGAACTGGCCGCCTTCACGCGTGCTTTCGGACCGGGCGATGTGCGCCACGAGCCGGCGTCCGCAACGGTGAGCGCCTGATGCCGCGCCTGCGTCAGATTCCCAGGGCCGAAGTCACCGACAAGGGGACCTTGCGGCTCTATGACCTGCTGTTCGGAGACCGCGATCCGGTGGCCGAGCCCGGAACCGACACCGGTACGCGCGGCGACTGGTGGACGGTCTTCGCAGCAAGCCCGGACATCTTGCGTCACGCCGCCCAAGGCTTCGCTCTCTACCGTGACCCCGTCCGCAAGCTCGACCCTGTGCTCCGCGAGCTGGCCCAGACGCGCGCCGGGTGGGCGCGGGGCAGCCAGTTCGTGTTCTCGCAGCACTGCAAGTCTCTGCGTGGCTTGGGCGTGTCCGAGGAGAAGATCGCCGCCGTTCCGCAATGGCAGGTCTCCGAGCTCTTCGACACTCATGAACGCGCGGTGCTCGCTTATGCCGACGGTCTTGTCCTGGACGGCGGCCGCGTGGCCGACGGAGTGTTTGCGGCGCTGAAGGCGTTCCTCTGCGACGAAGAGATCCTGGAACTGACCTACATCACCTGCCTCTATGAGATGCATGCGGTGATGAGCCGGGCCCTGCGCACCGAGTTCGATGATCGCGACGAGCCCGTGGTTGAAGTCGCGGCTCCAGAGGCGTTCAGGTCGAGGGATTTCCTGGATACCGGTCGTTAAGTATAACTATAAGTATTCGATTTCACTCCGTAAAAATCGCCGCAAACACTGTGACGGCGCTGTGAAGTTTTCGCGAAATTCGCTAGCCTGATCGCGCCCATTAGGATCGCGTTAGGTGCGTGCTGGCCTCTTGCTCTCGCGAGTGGAGGCGTATCGATGTTCACCCTGCGTGACACTGTTTCTTTCCTGGAGCCGGCGCGAGAGGATCACCTCGGCAAGGCGCTCTACGAGCGATTCCGGGAAGAGCCCGATACCCTGATCATCCCGGTCCTGGACCGGGACGACCGTCCGATCGGACTGGTCGAGCGCAACGCCTTCTTCCTGCGCATGGCGGCCGAATACGGGCGCGCGCTCTACGCCAACCGTCCGATCTCCACGCTGATGGACCGTGAGCCACTGGTCGTCGACGCCGAGATGGCGCTGGCCGAGTTCACCTCCGATAGCCTGTCCTATCGCGCCTCGGACCTGCTGCGCGGGTTCATCGTCACCGAGAACGAGCGTTATCTCGGCGTCGGCACGGTGCTCGCGCTGTTGCAGGCGGCCAACGAATCCAATCGCCGCAGCGTGGCGGATCTGGCCGCCGCCAAGGCCGATGTCGAACGCGCCCAGACCTTCATGACCGCCGTGGTCGAGGCTATGCCGTCGATGGTTTTCGTCAAGCGCGCCGCAGATCACCGCTATGTGCTACTCAACCGCGCTGGCGAAAACACCCTGGGCATGCAGCGCGAGGCGGTGGTGGGTAAGACCGACGCCGACTTCCATCCAGCAGAGCTGGCCGCTGTTTACGTCGAGCGCGATCGCGAAGTTCTGGAGTCGCGAGAGGTCCGGGTCATCGAAGAAGACCGGGTCCCGCGACGCGACGGCACTGAGGCTATTCTCCGCACCAAGAAAATCGCTATCTGCAACGCCGACGGCGAGCCCGAGTACCTGTTGGGCGTCTCGGAGGATATCGCCGAGCGCAAGCGGGCAGAAGCTCAGATCGCGCGGCTGGCGCACTACGACCCGCTGACCGACCTGCCCAACCGCGTTCTCTTCCAGAAGTCGCTGAGCGAGGCTCTGGCGCGGCGTTCACGCAAGGGCGACGCCCTGGCGGTGCATTTCGTGGATCTGGACCGCTTCAAAACCGTCAACGACACCCTGGGCCATCCGCTCGGCGACGCCCTGCTGAAGATCGCCGCCGAGCGTCTGCGCGGTTGCGTGCGCGAAGGCGACACCGTGGCGCGCCTGGGCGGAGACGAGTTCGCTGTTGTTCAGACGGGACTGGACGACGCCAACGGCGCCACGCGCCTGGCGGCCCGGATCGTCGAGGCCATGTCCGCGCCGTTCGATCTACAAGGTCATCAGGTCGTGATCGGCGCCAGCGTCGGCGTCAGCCTGGCGCCCACCGATGGCGATGAAGCCGACGAGCTGCTGAAGAAGGCGGACATGGCGCTGTACCGCGCCAAGGCCGACGGGCGCGGCGCCTACCACTTCTTCGAGCGCGCCATGGACGAGCAGTTGCAGGCCCGTCGCGCCCTGGAGCTGGATCTGCGTCGCGCGGTGCAGGCGGGCGAGTTCGAACTGGTCTACCAGCCCCTCTATCATCTGGGGGACGAACGGGTGACCGGTTGCGAGGCCTTGCTGCGCTGGCGTCACCCCGAACGCGGCACGGTCTCGCCGGCCGACTTCATCCCCCTGGCCGAGGAGATCGGCCTGATCGTTCCGCTGGGCGAGTGGGTTCTACGACACGCCTGCGCCGAGGCCGCCAACTGGCCCGACCATGTCCGCCTGGCCGTCAATCTGTCGCCGGCCCAGTTCCGCGATCGTGGTCTCGTCGGGACCGTCGTCTCGGCGCTGGCAAGCTCTGGGCTGCCGGCCGAGCGGCTGGAGCTGGAGATCACCGAGTCGGTCCTTCTGCAGGACAGCGCGGCCAACATGACCATGCTGCATGACCTCAAGGCGCTGGGCGTGCGAATCTCGATGGATGACTTCGGCACCGGCTACAGCTCGCTGAGCTATCTCCGCAGCTTCCCCTTCGACAAGATCAAGATCGACCAGACGTTCGTCCGCGACATCCTGCACGACAGCGACGCCCTGGCGATCATCCGGGCCGTGCTGGACCTGGGCGCCTCGATGGGCGTCACCACGACGGCCGAGGGCGTCGAGACGCTGGAGCAGTTGAACGCCCTGCGCGGTCAGGGCTGCGCCGAAATCCAGGGCTATTTCATCAGCCGCCCGGCTCCCGCCAGCGAGATCGCCAGGATGCTGGGGATCACCGAGACATCTGCCGCTGAAGCGGCGGCGCCCGTGATCACGCTCTCCCAGAGAGAAAAGCAAGGATCCGCGCCGTCGGCGGGCGACAAAGAGGGGCTGCAGCCCAAAACGGGGCGCCGGCACGCCGGTTGACAGCTAACCTCTCACCGTGACCCCCTCCCTCGGGGGAAGGGGTGTCTTCACGCCACCCGCTTCAGCGCCGCGCCCAGGTCTTCGACCATCTCGGGCGTGGAGGCCCACGAGCACATGAAGCGCACCGTGCCGTCCAGGAAACGGTAGACGAACCAGCCTTCGCCGCGCAGGCGTTCCAGGGTGGGTTCGTCCATTTCGACGAATATCCCGTTGGCCTCGACCGGGTGTCGGATCGGGAAGGGCATCAGGTCCGCGAGTTTGCGGGCCATGGCGTTGGCGTGAGCGGCGCGCGCGGCCCAGGCGCCGGTTCCACCATCCTCGGCCAAAAGGCCAAGCCAAGGGGCGGCCAGGAAGCGCCCTTTCGAGATGAGCTGGCCGGCGTGCTTCAGGCGCGCGTCCAGCCGACGGGCGTGGTTTGGGTTGAGGAACACCACGGCCTCGGTCGGGGTCGAGCCGGCCTTGGTGCCGCCCATCACCAGGATGTCGACGCCCATCCTGGCGATGCTCTTCAGGTCGAAGCCGGCGGCGACCGCATTGGCCAGACGCGCGCCGTCCAGATGGACGCCGTAGCCCTTGGCCTTCACCGGCGCGATCAGGCTTTCCAGGTGCGCCTTCGAGTAAACCGTGCCGTACTCGGTGGCGGTGGTGAGCGACAGGGCCGCCGCAGGCTGGCGGTAGGAGACATCCGGCTGCGCCAGCGCTGCCTCCAGCGCCGCGAGCTCCATCTTGCCTGAAGCGCCCGGCAAGCCAATCAGGCCGACGCCCTGGCCAAAGAAGCCCGGCGCGCCGGTCTCGTCGGTGCAGATATGGGCGTGCTCATGAGCCAGAACCGCCTCGTGCGGCGCGGCCAGCAGCGTCAGGGCGAAGGCGTTGGCGGCGGTGCCCGACGCGGTGAACCGCACCTCGGCGTCCGCGTCCAGCGCCGCGCGGATGCGGTCGGCGGCGGCGCGGCTAACGTGGTCGGTTCCGTAGCCCGAGGCCGTTCCCGCATTGGCGGCGATCAAGGCCTCCATCACTTCCGGCATGGCCCCGGCGACATTGTCGGAGGCGAAATCGTAGCGGGCCATGGGTCCTCGGTGCGCAAACTTCGGCCACCGGATGCCACGGCTAGATGGGGGCGTCCAGAAGCTCCCTTCCCATCAGAGGGAGGGGAGTTCGCGCGCCCAGGCCCGCACGTCGTCGACGAACAGCCCCGGCTCCTCCATCGCTGCGAAGTGGCCGCCGCGCGGCATCTCGCTCCAGCGGGTGATGTTGTAGGCGCGGTCGGCCCACGAGCGGGGCGGGGGCTTGTAGATGCTCTCGCCGGGGAAATTGGCGAAGGCGGTGGGCGTCTCGCAGCGCTGACCTTCCGCCAGGACCGGGCCGCCTTCCTCCAGCATGGCGCGGTAGTACCAGGCGCCGGTCGTGAAGCTGCCGGTCGTCACGTAGAGCATCAGGTTGATCAGCAGCTGGTCGCGCGTGAATACCTGCTCGAACGGCTTGCCGGAGAGGTCGGCCCAGTCGTGGAAGCGTTCCAGGATCCAGGCCGCCTGGCCGACCGGATTGTTGGCGCCAAGCCAAGCCACCGATTGCGGCTTGCTGGCCTGCAGCCGGAAATAGGCGCCCCAGAGGTCCATCTGGGCGCCGAACCCGGTGATCCAGTCGATCTCGTCCTGGGTGCGTGGCGGACCGGCCGGACGTAGGCCGATCATGTTCAGATGGATGGCCTTCACATGCGCGCCGTGGTCGAGGCCGAGCCACGAGGTGACGAGCCCGCCCCAGTCACCGCCCTGGGCGAGGTAGGTCTCGTAGCCCAGCTCGCGGGTCATCAGGGTGTTGAACAGGCGCGCCGTGGCGCGCTGGCCCAGCGGCCGCTTGGGCTTACCCGAAAAGCCGAAGCCCGGCAGCGAGGGGATTATTAGATCGAAGGCGTCCGCCGGATCGCCGCCATGGCGGGATGGGAAGGCCAGGGGCTCGATCGCGTCCCAGAACTCGAAGTGGCTGCCCGGCCAGCCGTGGGTGATCAGGAGCGGTCGCTTGCCGCCGGCCTCGCCGACCACGTGGACGAAGTGGATGTCGAGATCCTCGACCGTGGTGGTGAACTGCGGAAAGCGGTTCAGATTGGCCTGCGCCGCGCCGACGTCGAAACCGTCGGTCCAATAGGCGCAGAGGCCCCTCAGGAAGTCCGCGTCGCAGCCATAGCCCCAGCCGCCGCCCTCGGGCGCGGGTGGAAACTCATAGGCGCGCACCTGGTCCAGCACCTTGTCGATCTGGTCGCGGGTCCAGTTGACCTCGAACGTCTTCACCATGACGGCCTCCCTGTTCCGCGGGAGGGTCCGCGCATTTCCCTGACGGAGGTCAAGCCGGCGCGAACCGCATCCGCACCTTGGGCCAGAGCATGTTGACCGCCAGGCCCGTCAGCACCAGGGCGGCGGCGATCAGTTTCCAGGCGGGCAGGCCCTCATGCAGCAAAAGCGCGGAAGCGCCCATTCCAAACACCGGCACCAGCAGCGCCATCGGCGTGACGGTGGCGGCGGGGTGTCTCGCCAGCAGCCAGCCCCAGGCGGCGTAGCCGAACATGGTATTGCCCACCGCCTGCCAGGCGACAGCCGCCCAGGTCCAGGGCGTGGCGGCGGTGACGCCTTGGACGATGGCCGGCCAGCCCTCCAGCCACAGGGACATAAGGAACAACGGCGGGATCGAGAACAGGCTGGCCCAGACCACATAGCCCAGCATGTTCACTGACCCGGCCTGGCGGGCGACGATGTTGCCGGCCGACCAGCTGGCGGCGGCCAGCAGCACCAGGATCACGCCCAGCGGCGTCGCCGAGCCGCCGCCGTGTGCGGCGATCAGGATGATGCCCGACGCGGCCAGCAGCAGGGCCACCACCTGGAAGCCCTGAACGCGCTCGCGGCTGATCCACATGGCCATGCCGATGGTGAAGAACACCTGGGTCTGCACGACCAGCGAGGCCAGGCCCGGCGAGATGTGGCCCTTCATGGCCATGAACAGCAGGCCAAACTGACCCGCGCCGATCGCTACGCCATAGGCGGCGAGGTTGCCCCACGACACCGCCGGTCGCTTCACGAAGAACGCCATCGGCAACAGCACCATCGAAAAGCGCAGGGTGGCGAACAGCAGCGGCGGCAGGTGATCGAGGCCGATGCGGATGACGACGAAGTTGGTCCCCCAGACCGCCACCACGGCCAGGGCCAGCAGGAAGTGGCGCAAGGGCAGGGCGGCTTGGGGCATGGACGCTCCGTCGGCGGTGGTCACCTCCGATTGCGCCCCGCCTCGCGTCACGGCAACCGAAACATTGTCCCGATGACAATGCTGGCTGTGTTCAGAACAGCAGCGAGGCGGCGTTGCCGAGGTTATGCATCAGCACCGGCAGCAGCAGGCTGCCCGTACGCAGGCGCAGCCACACGGCGATCAGCGAAGGTCCGGCGGTCAGGGCGAAGACCAGCGGCTCGAACGAGATCTCGCCCTTCGAGACGCCGAACGCGTGGGCCAGACCAAACAGGGCGCAGGACAACGCCGCGCCCCAGCTCCAGTCGACGCCCAGGAAGCGGACCCGGCCCGTGAAGGCGCGGTCCAGGGCCAGCAACAGCAAGCCGCGATAGAACGCCTCTTCCTCGAGGCCGGGCATGGTCAGCTGGAAAGCCAGGGTCTCGGCGTCGGCGGGTTCGTTCGGAAAGGCGAGCGCCAGGCCGACGAACAACAACCCGTAGAGAGCCGCGACGACCAGCGGTCCCTTCAGATGCGCTTGTCGCCAGGTCAGGCCGCTCGCGCGCCAGCCAAGAACGGGCAGGGCGGCCAGGGCCAGGGTCGCGGCCAGGGCCGCCAGCTTGCCCTGCCAGTTCCAGTCGCCGCCGATCCAGTCGGGGACCACGCGATAGACCCGGGTCAGCAGGGCGTCGTTCAGCAGGACCAGTCCCGCCGCCACGAGAAGCCAGCGGAACGAGACGGCGCCGCGTCCGCTCAAAACCGCGATGACGCCGCCAGCCGACAAAAGCAGCGCCAGGATCGCGCCGATGCTCAACAATCCGTCCATGATCTCGCCTCGTGATGGGAGCGCGAGGCTTAGAGCGGCGCGGAATTGCGCGCTTCTCAGAACACGGCGGGGCGTTCCTCAGGAGTCGGCGCGTTGCGAAAGGCGCTGGGCGGACGCCCCTCCACGGCCTGGAAGGCGCGGTTGAACGAGGCCAGAGAGGCGAAGCCGCTGTCCAACGCGATGGCGATCAGCTTGTCGTCGGCCCGGGTCGGATCGGCGAGCAGCCGCTTGGCCTCGGCCACTCGGCAAGCGTTCAGGAAGGCGCGAAAATGGTCGTGCCCGAGGCGATGGTTGATCAGTCGTCGGACCGTGCGCTCCGGCGCGCCCATGCGGCGTACGACGTCGGCGAAATCAAGATCGGGCGCCAGATGGATCTTCTCGACCTCGACCAGCACGCGCAGGCGTTCGATCAGGCGTGTTTCCTCGGCCGGGGCATGTGAGGGGCTGGGCGCCCGTGCGGCGGCGTCGGCCGGCGCCGGCGCCGGCAGCAGGCGCAGCGCCAGCCACGCGGCGAAGGCCAGGAAGGCGGCGTTCTGAAGGATCGTGAATCCATGCGGGCCCCAGTCCAGTCCCATGACCAGGTCGACCAAGAAGTCCGCCGCCAGTTGGCTGGCCAGCAGCACCACCACAAGCACGCGGGCGCGACGGCTCTCGTCCACCAGATCACCGGCGCGGTCCCGCACCAGGCGCCAGGCCAGATAAGCCAGCATCGAGACGCCCAGCGCGATCAGCGCCCAGGACAGTCCGCGGCTGGCCAGGTCCGGGCCAAAGAGGCCTCGGTCGGCGCTGGCTATGATCAGCCAGGCCAGCCCCATGAAAAGCACGCCGCCCCGCGGGCGGAACAGCGGATCGAAGCTGGCCAGACAGAACCACCACAGGAAGGCGGCGGCGTAGCCGGCGATCAAGGCGCCGACCGTTCCGAGCGGACCGCTCAATCGGAGTGACGGGTCGGGCGTGTTGCCAGCCAGGAATCCGAGCAGACAGACGGCCATCGGGGCGAAATAGACCGCCACCCGGCGTGTCCTGGGATCCCGCGCCAGGAGGATCGTCAACAGCAGCAGCAGGGTGGCGCCGGCGACCCGAACGATCACATCGAGCTGGCTGATATCCATGGGGCTCCGGGGAACGACTTTGGTAGGCCTAGCACGAACCGGCGCGCTGGACCGCTCGCGCCACTCGCGAACGGCTGTTTGACGCCCCGGTCGTCGCCGCCTAGCTTCTCGCGCAAACAGGGAGAGAACGCCATGGCCTGGGACCTGCTCGTCACCAAGACCGATCTGCGCCGCACCGAGATCCGCGACGCCGCGCCGGCGCCGCTGGCCGATGGCGAGGTGCGCCTGGCGATCGAGAGCTTCGCCCTGACGGCCAACAACATCACCTATGCGGTGTTCGGCGAGATGATGAAGTACTGGGATTTCTTTCCCGCGCCGGAGGGCTTTGGGCGGGTTCCGGTCTGGGGTCACGCGCGCGTCGAGGCCAGCGCCCATCCCGAGATCGCGGTGGGCCAGCGCTTCTACGGCTACTGGCCGATGTCGACGCACCTGACGGTTCAGGCCCGGGCGGGCAAGAGCGGCTTCCTGGACGCCGCGCCGCATCGCCAGCCGATGGCCGTGATCTATAACCAGTATGCGGCGGTCGGAGCCGAGGAGCCGCTGGAAGCCTATCGCGCCCTGCTGCAGCCGCTGTTCATGACCTCGTTCCTGATCGAGGACCAGCTGGACGAGGCCGGCTTCCACGGCGCCCAGAGCGTGATCCTGTCCAGCGCCTCGTCCAAGACCGCCATCGCCCTGGCGGCGCTGCTGAAGCGGCGCGGCGGCGTGAAGGTCGTCGGCCTGACCTCGCCGCGCAACAAGGCCTTCGTCGAGGGGCTGGGCTTCTACGACGAGGTTGTTCTGTACGACAATATCGCCGGCGCGCCGATCGCGACGCCGGCCGTGTTCGTCGACTTCGCCGGCGACAGCCAGGTGCTGGGCGCGGTCCATAGCCGCTTCGGCGACGACCTCAAGGCTTCGATCCTGGTGGGCGGCACTCACTGGGAGGTCCCTCGCGCCCAGACGCAACTCCCGGGTCCGCAGCCCGTGTTCTTCTTCGCCCCCGACCGGATCGCCAAGCGTCGCCAGGATTGGGCCGGCGGCGAGTTCGACCAACGCTATGGGGCGGCCTGGACGCCCTTCGTGGCGGACGCCCCGCGCTGGCTGAAGGTCAAGGAAGGGCAGGGCCGGGAGGCGATCGTGGCGGCCTATCTGGAACAGGTCGAGGGCGGGACCGCGCCGGACGTGGGCGTGGTGCTGAGGCCTTAGAGGCCGCTACGCCGCGACGCAGGCTTCATCGTCCAAGCTGACGCCCAGCAAAGACCGCAGCGCCTGGGCGCCGTCGGGTGTCAGCCGCACCGCGCGACCCCGGGTCTCCAAGGTCAGCCAGCCGCGTGCGGTAAGCGCCGCCAGCAGTTTGACGCCCAGGGGGCCGGCCAGGTGATGGCGGCGCTCGGTCCAGTCCAGGCATTGACGGGCGACGCCGCGGGTCGAGCGCAGGCTGTCGACCGACACGCCGAGGTCCTCGAACCAGACGCGGCCCTCTGGCGTAACCTCATAGAGCTTGTCGGCGGTGGGACGGAGGAGATCATGGGCGATCAAGGCGTCGCAGACCTTGACCCCCAGCCGTCCGGCCAAGTGTCCGTAGCAACACCGCGCGTCGCGCAAGGCGCGCGCCTTGGAGGAGCGGGGCTTGTCCAGCGCGCGGATCGGCGCGGCGAGCACCGATAGGGCCTCGATCGCGTGAGCGACATCCGCGGAGGCCAGACGGTAGTAGCGATGACGACCCTGACGCTCCACGGCCAGAAGGCCGCCATCGACGAGCTTCGCCAGATGGTTGCTGGCGGCTTGGGCGGTGACCCCGGCGGCCCAGGCCAGAGCGCTTGCGGGCTGGGCGCGGCCGTCCTGCAGCGCCTGGAGCATGGCCGCGCGGGTCGGGTCGCCAATCAAGGCGGCGGGGGTGGCGATGTTGGCGTCCATGACCGGCACCTTAGACCGATTGCGGCCGGAATGGTTCATCGGCGCGTGTAGCAATCCGGCGCTGGACCGGGGCATGACGGCGTCCATGAGCACCTCGTCCCCGCCCCTGAGCTGGATCACCGCCGCCGCCAGCTTCGGCTTCTTCGTCACGCAGTTGGACGTGACTATCGTCAATGTCGCTCTGGACGCGATCGGGCGCGACTTCGTGGCGTCCACCGCCCAACTCCAGTGGGTGGTGGATGCGTATGTGCTGGCCCTGGCGGCGATGCTTCTGTCGGCGGGCGCGATCGGTGACCGGGTTGGACCGCGCCGCGCCTTCGTCGCGGGCCTGCTGCTGTTCGCCCTGACCTCCGCCGCCTGCGGGTTGGCGAGCAATCCCCTGACGCTTATCGGGGCGCGGGCGGCCCAGGGCGCGGCGGGCGCGCTGCTGATCCCGCCGTCCCTCGCCCTGATCGCTCACGCCGCCCACGGCGACGATCGCGCGCGGGCCGCGGCGGTGGGGTGGTGGACCGCCGCCGGCGGCGTATCGATCGCGGCCGGGCCGGTTCTGGGCGGCCTTCTGGTCGAGACCGTAGGTTGGCGCTGGGTGTTCTTCGTCAATCTGCCGGTTTGCGTGCTAGGCGCGATCCTGACCCTGGCGGTCGCGCCGGTGACGCCCGCCAAGCCCCGGGTCACGCTCGACCTTCCCGGCCAGGCCCTTGCGGTCGCCGCCGTCTCGCTTCTGGTCGGCGGGCTGATCGAGGGCGGCCATCGCGGCTGGAGCGGCGCGCCTCTGGCGGCCCTGGTCGCGGGCGCAGGCCTGGCGGGCGGCTTCGTGCTGTTCGAGCGGCGGACGCCGCATCCGGCCATGCCGCTCGATGTCTTCTGCAAGCGTCCGGCCTGGACCGCGCTGGTGGTCGGCTCATCGCTGAACTTCACCTATTACGGCCTGATCTTCGTTCTGGGCCTCTACATGCTGCGCGCGCTGCATTGGCCGCCGAGCCAGGCGGGCGTGGCGTTCCTGCCTCTCACCGCGACCTTCATCATCTCGAACCTCTTGAGCGGCGGCCTTGTCGCGCGGTTCGGCGCAAGGACGGTGACGGCCGGCGGCGTCCTGATCGCGGCCTGCGGCTACGCTCTGACAGCGCGACTGGACGCGACGAGCAGCCTCGTCGAGATGTTGCCGGGCTTCGCCTTGATCCCCGGCGGCATGGGCTTGGCGATCCCAGCCCTGACCAGCGGTCTGCTGGCCAGCGTCGATCGCCATGACGCCGGCGCGGCCTCGGGCGCGCTGAACGCCTGCCGCCAGGTCGGCGGGGCGGCGGGCGTGGCGATCTTCGGCGCGCTGGCGGGGGCGGATGCGGTAGCGGGGCTTCGGGTGTCGGGCATCAGCGCGGCGGCGCTGCTGGTCGGGGCGGGCCTGATTGTCCTTCTCCCGGAGGGGGAAGGCGGCTCATAGAAACGCCCGCCCAGGTTTCCCGGGGCGGGCGTCTTCGTCTTCAGTTCAGGTCAAGCGTCAGACCAGCGAGCCGTGGCACTGCTTGAACTTCTTGCCCGAGCCACAGGGGCAGGGGGCGTTGCGGTTGGTGCGCTCCCAGTCCTCGGGTAGGGCCGAGATCGGTAGGGCCTGACGCTGTTGCGGCGACAGGCCTTCCGGAATGGCTCCCGCGACGGCGGCGTTCTCGCCGGTAAGCGGGTCCAGATGGACCTCGACCAGGTTATCCAGCGGCGCGGTCGGAACCTCCGGCTCGGCATAGGCGATCTCGACCGTCATCAGCCAGCGGGTGGTGTTGGTGCGCAGGTCGCCTAGCAGCTTCTCGAACAGCGAGAAGGCTTCGGTCTTGTACTCGTTCAGCGGATCGCGCTGGCCGTAACCGCGCAGGCCGATGACGTTGCGCAGGTGATCCAGGTGCATCAGGTGTTCGCGCCACTGCAGATCGATCATCTGCAGCAGGAAGTTCTTCTCGACCGAGCGCATCTGCTCGGGCGTGATGATCTCCTCGCGCTGGGCCGCGTAGGCGTCGGCGGCCTTGGTGATGCGCTCCTTCATCTCCTCGTCGGCGATGCCTTCCTCGGCGGCCCACTCGGCGATCGGCAGGTCCAGACCCAGGATCGACTTCACGCGTTCGGTCAGGCCCTCGACATCCCACTGCTCGGCGTAGGCCTTGGGCGGCAGGTGGCGGGCGACCAGATCGTCGATCGTGTCGTGGCGCATCTCGGTGATGATTTCCGAGAGGTCGCTGGACTCCATGAACTCCTGGCGCTGCTCGAACACGGCCTTGCGCTGGTCGTTGACGACGTCGTCGTACTTCAGGAGATTCTTGCGGATTTCGTAGTTGCGCTGCTCGACGCGCTTTTGCGCCGTGGCGATGGCGTTGTTCAGCCACTTGTGGGTGATGGCTTCGCCTTCCTGGACGCCGAAGGTGCGCATGATCGCGTCCAGACGGTCGCCGGCGAAGATGCGCAGCAGGTCGTCCTCGCACGACAGGAAGAACTTCGACCGACCCGGGTCGCCCTGACGGCCGGTACGGCCGCGCAGCTGATTGTCGATGCGGCGGCTTTCGTGGCGCTCGGTGCCCAGCACGAACAGGCCACCGGCGGCCAGGGCCTGGGCCTTCTTGTCGGCGATCTCGCTCTCGAGGCGGGCGCGTTCTTCGGCCTCATCCTCGACCGTGATCTCCAGACCCATGCCGCGTTGCTGCTGGCGCCAGTTGAACAGGCGCATGTCGATGCTGCCGCCCAGCTGGATGTCGGTGCCCCGGCCGGCCATGTTGGTGGCGATGGTCACCGCGCCGGGCACGCCGGCGTCCGCGACGATCACGGCTTCCTGCTCGTGGAAGCGGGCGTTCAGCACCTGGTGCGGGATGCCCTTCTGCTTCTTGCCGTCATTCTCGAAGGTGTAGTTGGTCAGGAGCTTGGACAGCTCTTCCGACTTCTCGATCGAGACGGTGCCGACCAGGATCGGCTGGCCGCGCATGTGGCAATCGGCGATCTGCTTGAGGATCGCTTCATTCTTTTCGCGCTCGGTGCGATAGACTTCGTCGTCGTCGTCGATGCGCTGGATGGTCCGGTTGGTCGGAATCTCCGAGACGCTCATCTTGTAGATGTCGTCGAATTCCTGGGCCTCGGTCGACGCCGTGCCGGTCATGCCCGACAGCTTCTTGTAGAGGCGGAAGTAGTTCTGGATCGTCACCGAGGCCAGGGTCTGGTTCTCGGGCTGGATGTCGGCGCCTTCCTTGGCCTCGATGGCCTGGTGCAGGCCTTCGGACAGGCGGCGGCCGGTCATCATGCGGCCGGTGAACTCGTCGATCAGGATCACCTCGCCGCCCTTGACGATGTAGTCCTTGTCGCGCGTGTAGAGCACGTTGGCGCGCAGCGCCTGGTTGACGTGGTGCACCACCGAGACGTTGGCTGCGTCGTAGAGGCCCGCCGAATCCTCGGCCAGGTGGCCGCCGGCCATCAGGATCTCTTCGATCTTTTCCTGGCCGTCCTCGGTCAGGATGACTTGGCGCTGCTTCTCATCGTGGTCGTAGGTGGTCTTGTCGAGGATCAGCTCCTTCACCAGCACGTCGATGGTCTTGTAGAACTCGCTGCGATCCTCGGTCGGGCCCGAGATGATCAGCGGCGTGCGGGCCTCGTCGATCAGGATCGAGTCCACTTCGTCGACGATCGCGAAGTTGTGGCCGCGCTGGACCATTTCATCGACGCTGTAGACGAGGTTGTCGCGCAGGTAGTCGAAGCCGAACTCGTTGTTGGTGCCGTAGGTGATATCGCTGCGATAGGCGCGCTGACGCTCGCCTTGGCTCAGGCCGTTGACGATCACGCCGTACGACAGGCCCAGGAAGTTGTAGACCTGACCCATCCAGTCGGCGTCGCGACGGGCCAGATAGTCGTTGACGGTGATGACGTGGACGCCCTTGCCTTCCAGGGCGTTGAGGTACGTCGGCAGGGTGGCGACCAGCGTCTTGCCTTCGCCGGTGCGCATCTCCGAGATGCCCGAGAAGTGCAGCACCATGCCGCCGACCATCTGCACGTCGAAGTGGCGCATGCCCAGCACGCGCTTGGAGGCTTCGCGCACCACGGCGAACGCTTCATTGAGAATGTCGTCGAGCGTCGCGCCCTTTTCCAGGCGCGCCTTGAACTCAGCGGTCTTGCCCTTCAGCGCCTCGTCGGAGAGCGCCGCGTACTCGGCTTCATAGGCGTTGATCTTGGCCACGCGCGCGGCCAGCGTCTTGACCTTGCGTTCGTTGGAAGAGCCGAAGAGCTTTTTGGCGAAACCAAGCATTCAGAGAGAATCCGGAGGGCGGTTTGAACGAGGAGGCCGGCGCTAAGGCTGGAAGGCCTCGACTACGGAGATGAAAATCGGGCTAGAACAACGAGCAAACCCGCCGTTCTGGTGCGGCCGGAGACTTAAGCACCGGCCCCCCTGGTGTCAACGCGAAGACCCTAGAACAGAGAGGGTTTAAGGGGCTGAAACCCAGGCTCCAGGGGTGGTTTTCGCCGGCCAGAACGCTTTCGGCGGCGAAGCCGTTTCCTCTCGGGTAAAAACCGCGCTAGAGCCCATTTCAGCAAAGCCGGAGATCTTGGCCTTGAAGACCTCTTTCCGCCTGATGGGCGCGCTGGGCGCTGTGGCCTGCGCGCTGTTGATCGCCTCCTGCGGCCAGAACAAGGTCGCCGACAAGCCGCCCGAGCCGGGCGACACCGCCGTGGCGCGCGTCAACGGTCAGGTGATCTGGGCCAGTGACGTCAAGCGCGAAGCCGTGGCCCAGGGCCTGATCAGCGAAGGCGAGCCGCTGGACATCTCTAGCGAGGTTTTCCGCCAGCGTCTCGACGAGGTCATCGACCAGAAGCTGCTGGCCGCAGAGGCGGTCAAGCGCAAGCTCGACAAGGACCCGGTGGCTCAGCGCCGTCTGGCCGCCGCCCGCGAGCGCATCCTGGGCGACATGCTGGTCGAGGGCGTGGTCGAGAAGGCCGTGACCGAGGACGCCATCCGCAAGCTCTATGCCGAGCAGCAGAAGCTGTCGAAGCGCTCGGAAGAGATCCGCGCCCGCCAGATTCTGGTCGGCAGCCAGGCCGAGGCCGAAAGCATCAAGAAGCTGCTGGCCACCGGCGCCTCGTTCGATGCGCTCGCCATGGAGCGCTCGACCGATCAGGCCACGCGCTTCAACGGCGGCGACCTCGGCTACTTTACGCTGGACGTCATGCCCGAGGCTTACGGCGTGGCCCTGAAGGACGCCCAGAAGGGCGCGCTGGTCGGTCCGTTCGCCGCCGAGGGCGGCTGGGTGATCGTCAAGGTCGAGGACAAGCGCACCGAAGAGCCGATCACCCTGGAGGCCGCGCGGCCTCAGATCATCCGCTTCCTGACCTACGACCAGGTCCGCGACATCCTGGAGAAGCTGCGCGGCTCGGCCAAGGTTGAGATGATGATCGGCAAGTCGCAGGAACTGCCCGCTGGAGCGGCGCAGGAACCCGCGTCGGCCCCGCCCGAACTGCAAGGCGCCGCACCGGCCTCGGCCCCGCAGCCTCCCGCCCAACCCGCGAAGAAATAAGACTTAAGAGCGGCTCATGACCAAGACGACCAAGACTTCCGGGACGACGCCGGGCGAACCTGTCGCGGCCGCGACCGAGCGCGCGCACGGCGTTATCGACGCGATCGTCGATCCGCTGACTGCGGCGCTGAAACGCGCTGGTCTGCGCCGGGCCCAGAAGTCCGCCGGCGAGTCCGAGCAGCAAGCCGCAGCGCCGGCCAAGGCTGCGACGAGCGCCGGCAAGCCGGGCCTGGCGATCTCGCCGCTGGCCGTCCCGTTCCCGACCATTCCGCCGATCGCCGGCGTCGAGATCGCCACCGGTCGCGCGGGCTTCTACAAGCACGAGCGCGAAGACCTGCTGCTGATGCGCTTCGCCGAGGGCACCTCGGCGGCGGGCGTCTTCACCCGTCACGGCGTGGGCTCCGCGCCCGTCGACTGGTGTAAGCGCCAGTTGGCGGCGACCGGCGGGGCTGACGTGCGGGCCCTCGTGGTCAACGCCGGCTGCGCCAACAGCTTCACCGGCAAGCCCGGCGCCGACGCCGTGCGCCGCGTGGCCACCGCCGTGGGCAAGCGTCTGGACTGCCGCCAGCGCGACGTGATGATGGCCTCGACCGGCGTCATCGGCGTCATCCTGGACGACAGCAAGATCACTGCCCGCCTGCCCGAGGTGGAAAGCCGCCTGAAGGCCGACGCCTGGGCCGAGGCCGGCCGCGCGATCATGACCACCGACACCTTCCCGAAGGGCGCCTATGCGACCGCGGTGATCGACGGCGTCGAGGTCAAGATCGCCGGCATCGCCAAGGGCTCGGGCATGATCGCGCCCGACATGGCCACCATGCTCGCCTTCGTGGCCACCGACGCGGCCATCGCTCCGGCGGCGCTGCAGACCCTGGTCAGCCTCTACACCCGCACGACCTTCAACTGCGTGACGGTGGACGGGGACCGCTCGACCAACGACACGCTCCTGCTGTTCGCCACCGGACAGTCCGGCGCGCCCAAGATCAGCCGTCCGGGCGACAAGCGCCTTGCCGACTTCCGCGAAAAGCTGGAGGGCGTGCTGCTGGATCTGGCCCTGCAGCTGGTCAAGGACGGCGAGGGCGCGACCAAGTTCGTCAAGATCACCGTCAACGGCGCCGAAAGCCCGGCCAGCGCCCGCAAGATCGCCCGCACCATCGCCGAAAGTCCGCTGGTCAAGACCGCCTTCGCCGGCGAGGACGCCAACTGGGGTCGCATCGTCATGGCCGTGGGCCGCGCCGATGAGCCGGTGGCCCGCGAAAAGATCAGCGTGAAGTTCGGCGACCTCTACGCCGCCCGCGACGGGTTGATCTCCGCCGAGTACGACGAGGCCAAGATGAGCGCCTACGTCAAGAACCAGGAGTTCGAGGTGTCGGTCGACGTTGGCGTCGGTCGCGGCTCGGCCACGGTCTGGACCTGCGATCTGACCAAGCAGTACGTGGCGATCAACGGGGATTACCGGAGCTAGGGCGCAGCGACGCCGCAAAAGCCCGACCCTCCCGGCGAATGCCGGGATCCAGATCGAACCCACGGGCCCTAATCGGACTGGCGCCGCGCGATGTCGCGTCATCCCCAACCGCTCCGGATGAATCTGGGCCCCGGCATTCGCCGGGGAGGTCGGGCTTTTGTCTTTCTGCGGCCTTCTAGACGCTAGCCGGCCCGCTGGAATCCCGCACGATCAGCGTATGCGGATGCATCAGCTGGCGCGGTTCGCCGCCGCCGTCGCGGTGTCGGCGGATTTCTTCCAGCACCAGATCGACAGCGGCGCGGGCCATGGCCGCGATCGGTTGGTGGACCGTGGTCAGCGGCGGCCAGATATTGTCGGCGATCGAGGTGTCGTCGAAACCGACGATCGAGACGTCGCCCGGAACGTCGAGACCCAGGCGATGGGCGACGCCCGCCGTGGCGGCGGCCATGTCGTCATTGGCCGCGAAGATCGCCGTCGGACGCGGCTCGGCGGCCAGAAGGCGCTCGGCCGCCTCCAGGCCCGAGCGATAGGTGAAATAGCCCTGCTCGACGCGGATGTTCTCCTGCGGGATCCCGGCGGCCTTCAGGGCGGTCATGAAACCATCCAGGCGCTGCTGGCTGACCGTCTGGTTCGGGTGGCCCTTGATGAAGCCGAAGCGCTTGTGGCCAAGCCCGATCAGGTGCTGGGTCAGCTCGAAGGCCGCCGCTTCGTTGTCGATGCGGATGGTCGCCATGTCCGCGCTGGCCATACCGGGCGCGACGGCGACGGCGGCGGCGCCGGCGGCGCGAACCTCGGCCAGCACCTCGGCCGACTCGCACAGCGGCGGCGGCAGGATCAGGCCGTCGACGCCGGTCTTCAAAAGGCGGGCCAGGGTGGCGCGGGCCAGCTCGGGTTCGGCGCACTTTTCGATGACGATCTGGGCGCCGGTGCGGCTGCTTTCGTCCAGCGCCCCGACCAGGAACTCCGAGAGGTAGCCCGTCGAGGGGTTGTCGTAGAGCAGGCCGATGCGGAACGGCGCGCTGCCCGCCAGGCTGCGGGCGGCGGGGTTGGGCGCGTAGTTGAGGTCGGCGATGGCTTTTTCGACCAGTTGGCGGGTCTCTTCCTTGACCGTGCTCTCGCGGTTGATCACCCGTGACACCGTCATTGGCGAGACCCCCGCCCGGGCCGCCACGTCGCGGATCGTGGCGCTCTGGGTCGTCCGGCGGCGCTGGCGCTCGACAGGCTGGTTCATTCTAACGTCCGTCCCTCTTCGGCGCGGAGTCTAGACCGCTTCGGGTGGCGCTTGGAAGAGCAGCGGGATTTCCTGCTAAGACGTCGGTTATGACCTCTTTGGGCGCGATCATCCTGTGCGGCGGCGGCTCTCGGCGCATGGGCCGCGATAAGGCCGCGCTGGAGTGGGGCGGCCGGCGCGCGGTCGATCTCGTGGCCGACTTGGCGCGCGCTGTCAGCGCCGAGGCGCTGGTGACGGCGGGGGCGGACCTCGGCCTGCCTTGGGTCGCCGACGACGTAGCGGGGGCGGGGCCAGTCGGCGGAGTTCTGGCGGGCGCTCGGGCGCTGAGAACCGCGCGGCTGCTCGTGCTGGCGGTCGACGCGCCGACGATCAGGCCCGGCGATCTGGCTCCGCTGCTCTCGAACGGGGGCTGTTACGAGGGCCTACCGGCGCCGATGGTGCTTGAGGCCGCCGCCCTGCCGCCGGACGCGGAGGCCGGCTGGCCGCTGCGACGGTTGGTTGAGCGCACGGGGCTGGAGGTTCTGCCGGTTCCGGATGGGGCCCTTCTGCGCCTGCGCGGGGCCAATACGCCGGAGGAGCGGGACTGGCTGTTGGGCTCAAAATAGCATGTCATCCCGGCCGGAGCGCGCGGCGCGGAGCGCCGGGACCCAGGGGGTGAAGAAGCGCCGCGCTGGCCGCCCCTGGGTCCCGGATAAGCCCTTCGGGCCTTCCGGGATGACAAGCTAATACACGTCCCGTCGATACCGCCCCTCGTCGGTCAGGCGCTCCAGACCTTCGGCGCCCAGGATATCGACCAGGGCGCTATGGACCTCGCGCGACATGCCCTCCAGCGAGCCGCAGACATAGATCGCCGCGCCGTTGGCCACCCAGCGGCGCAGGAGATCGCCGCACGCGCGGAGGCGATGCTGGACATAGACCCGCTCGGCCTGGTCGCGGGAGAAGGCCAGATCCAGTCGGTCGAGCAGGCCCGAGTTCTTCCAGGCTTCCAGCTCGGCGCGGTGGAAGTAGTCGTGGGCGACGGTGCGCTCGCCGAAGACCAGCCAGTTCCAGCGCAGGCCGGCGGCGGCACGGGCCTTGAGGTGGGCGCGCAGGCCCGCCAGGCCCGTGCCTGCGCCGATCAGGATCAGGGGCCGAGTGGTCTCGGGGGCGTGGAAGCTGCGATTGACGCGCACTCGGGCTTCGATCGCCGCGCCGATCTTTGCGTGCCGGCACAGCCAGCCTGAGCCGAGGCCTGGCGCGCCGTCAGGACTGGACATCAGGCGGACGATCAGTTCGACTCCGCCGTCGTCGGGTAGCGAGGCGATCGAATACTCGCGATGGGGCAGGGGCGTCAGGCGCCGGGCCAGCGCCTCGATCGATAGGCCATGCAAGGCGCCGAGTTCGCCATCCTCCGGCGGCAGGCGAAGACCCGACAGGATGTCGGCGGCTTGGATCGGCAGGTCCAAGGCCGCAACCAAGGCGGCGACCCGCGCCGGGTCGTTGCGCGGCCCGATCTCCAGAATATCGCCGGCCTGCCAGGTCGCGCCCTGGGGCGGGGTCAGTCGGACGTGCCAGGCCTCGCCGCCGGGGCTGCCGGGATTCAGCAGAGTCCGCTCGGCGAGGGTCCAGGCGTGATAGGTGGGCTGCGTCCAGTCCGGCGCGTCGGTGACGCCGGTCAGGGTCGCCAGTTGTCCCTGCCAGTGGCGCAGGGCGGCCGGGTCGGCGTCGTCCACCTCCACGCGGTCGAACAGGGCTTGAGCGCCCTGGCCCGCCAGCCAGGCGTCCAGCGACCGCCCGAAAGCGCAGTAGTGGGCGTAGCTGGAATCCCCGAGGGCCAGCACGCCGTAGCGCAGGCCCGAAAGGTCGGCCGGCCCCTTCATCATGTCGCGGATGAAGGCGCGGGCCGGGTCGGGGGCGTCGCCCTCGCCGGTGGTGCTGACCACGAACAGGGCGCGGCCCGTCAGGTCTTGGGCGGTGACAGCTGAAAGGTCTTTCAGGGTGGCCGGCGCGCCGGCGTCCGACAGGGCCTTGGCGGTGGCCGTCGCCAGTTCCTCGGCGAAGCCCGTCTGGCTGGCGTAGGTGACCAGCACCGGTTCACCGGCGCCCTGCGACAGCGCCTCGGCGGCCCGCCGCGCCCGCTGGCCGCGCCAAGTCTCGCGCAGGGCGACGGCCAAACAGAAGAGGGCGTACAGCGCCACGACGACGCCGGCCCAGAACCAGCGACGGGCCTCGGGGGAGAGGGCGGAAAGGTCGGGCATCAGTCCAGCATCGCCTGTAGGGCGGGCGAGAGCCGTTCCTCAAGACCCGCCGGACCTCGGCTGACGATCAGGGCGGCAAGGTCGTGGTCGGCGGCGAAGGCGAGGGCGCGCTCCGGCGGCATGACGGTCAGGCTTGTGGCCCAGGCGTCGGCGCTGATGCAGTCCCTGGCCAGCACGGTGACACTGACGCTAGCGTGGAAGATCGGCGCGCCGGTGGCCGGGTTCAGCGTGTGGGCGTAGCGACGGCCGCCGTGATCGAAGAACCGGCGGTAGTCGCCCGAGGTGGCCACGGCCAGGTCGTGCAGAGCGACCAGGGTCTTCTGAGTGTCGTTGGCGGCGGGCTCGAAGGGTGGCGGGCGCTCCAGCTCGACCCACCAGGGCTGGCCATCGGGCTTGGCGCCGATTCCGCGCAGCTCGCCGCCGACCTCGACGAGGTAGCTCTTGACCCCGGCGCGATCCAGCGCAGAGGCGGCCTGGTCGACGCCAAAGCCCTTGGCGATGCCGTTCAGGTCCAGCTTTAGTCCGCCCGGCTGGAACAGGGCTTCGCCGTCCAGGACGAGGCGTTTCCAGCCGCAGGCCTCGCGGCGGGGGGCGATGTCTTCGGCCTGCGGGGGCTCTCCCGAGAACGGACGCGGACCAAAGCCCCAGAGGTCGGTCAGGGCGCCCAGAGTCGGATCGAACGCGCCCTGGCTCTGCTCGGCGACGGCGAGCGCGCGGCGCAGCACTGTCAGGGTGTCCTGCGGGAGCACGTTCCAGGATCCGGGCGCGGCGCGGTTGTAGCGAGACAGGTCCGAAAGAGGCTCCCACGGGCTCATCTGCGCGACGACCGCATCCAGAGCGCGTTGGACGCCGGCCTCCAGGGCCGCAAGGTCGGTCGTGGCCGGCAACACCGCCTTGACCGACCAGGTCGTGCCCATGGTCTCGCCGCCAAACGCGCGCACGAGCCCGCCCACGGGGCGGGCGGGGGGCGTGGCGATGGCGGGGACGAGGACGCGGGGCATGGGTTGCAACAACAAAAGCCGGGTCATCCCGGGCGACGAAGTCGACCCGGGACCCAGGGGCGAGCGACGGTGCGTCGGCCCCTGGGTCCCGGCTCGGCGCGCTACGCGCTGGGCCGGGATGACAGTTTTAAGGCCGCTGGGCTTCGATGACGGCGGTGTAGCTGGCGCTCATGCCGTCGCCGGCGAGCGGGGTGGCCGGCGCCGGCGCCGCGCCGGGAGCGCCGCCCGGAGGACCGCCCATGCCGCCGCGCGCGTCGGCTCCCGAGCGGACCGTGGCGTTGACCCAGTAGAGCCCGGCTTCCGGTAGGGTGAAGGTCACGGCGCCGTCAGGGCCCGACTTGACCTTGATTTCGCCGGGGGTCGCGCGCCAGCGAGCGCCGCCGGGGATCAGGGTGACTTCGAGGCCCGCAGCGGGCTTGCCGTCGATCACGAACTTGAACGTCGCCGCTTCGGTGGCGATGACGTCGGTCGGATGGGTGACGGGGACCAGCTCCAGGCCTTGGCCCGTCGGCTTCAGAGCCTCAAGGGTCGGCTTGTCGCGGGTGACGAAGGTCTCGTTGCGGCTGCTGGACTTGATGGTCTTCAGGTCGGCGGCGCCGGCCGGAACCTGCTTGGCGAAGTCTTCGGGCGAACCGCGGAAGCGCTTGACCTCGCCGTTCTCGGTCCAGCTGGCCATGACGCTGTTGCTGGCGGTGTAGATCTTGTAGGTGCCCGGCTTGGTCAGCTGGACGTCGAAGGTCGAGCGATATTGGCCCGTGGCGGCGTTCTGGATCTTGTCCGCCGCGCCGTCGGGCGCGATCACCTTGATGCCGTCGGTGCGCATGGCCCGGTGGTCGGGATAGAACAGCTCGTTGGAAATGGCCGCGTCCACGGTCACCCAGGCGCTGTCGCCCGACAGGGTGGTGAAGGCCGGCACCATCCAGCCCCGGTGGGCGGAGGCCGACATCGGCAGGGCCAGCGCAACGCCAACAGCGGCGACGGCGAGCAGGCGCGTCTTGAAGGTCATGGCTTTTCTCACTTCACGGAAACGGTGACGGTGCCCAGCTCGGCCGAGCCCTTGGCCGAAGCGGGCTTGCCGGGCTTGCCCCAGACGAACGGCACGCGGACGGCCTCGTGACCGCCGACTTCCCGGGCGGCCTCGACGACGAGGTTGTATTGGCCGGGCTTCAGGCTCTTCAGCGCGCCCTTGGCGCCGGAGAAAACAAGTTTCTGCGGACCTGGCGCGCGGGTGGCGCCGCTGACGCCGTCGGCGGGGAAGCTCATCTCGCGGCCGGCCTTGCGCCACCACTGGCGCATGTCCTTCAGCCACTTGGCCCCGTTGTCCTCGCGGTTCTTGGCGTCGTACCAGACGGCCAGGGTGCCGGCGGCGCTGGAGTCGGCCGGGTTCTCGATCCAGATGGCCACGTAGGGCTTGTGGTACTCGGCCACATTCAGCTTGGGCACCTCGACCGTGACATTGAGGTCGGCGGCCATCGCCGGTGCGCCGACGGCGGCGCCGGCGAAGGTGAGCAGGGAGATCGAACGCTTCACGGGGTCTGCCTCAGAGGTGGACGAACAGGATGACTAGAAGGACGGGCGCGACCAGGCCCAGCCCGACCAGGGGCCAGGTCAGCGGGCGCGCGCGGGCGTGGAACTGCAGCAGGATCAGGCCGGTGACCGTAAAGATCACGCAGGCGGCCGCGAAGATGTCGATGAACCAGCTCCAAGCCTTGCCGGTGTTGCGGCCCTTGTGCAGGTCGTTGAGCAGGCTGATCGCGCCACGGGTGGTCTTTTCATGCTCGACGGCGCCGGTCTCGCGGTCGATCGACACCCAGGCGTCGCCACCGGGTCGGGCTAGGGCCACATAGACCTCGTCGGCCGACCATTCGCCCTCGCGTCCGGCCACGTCGGCGCCGACGGCCTCGTCGAGGAACGGCTCTAGCTGAATGGGCAGGGGGCGCTTGCCCTCTTCCGGCCCCTTGGCCAGCACCGCCAGCAGGTCTGGCGGCAACGTCGCCTTGCGGCTGACGACCTTAGGCTCGGCCTCGATCTGACCGGCGTGGTTCAGGGTGATCCCGGTGATCGCGAACAGCAGCATGCCGATCAGCGATAGGGCCGCGCTGATCCAGTGCCACTGGTGCAGCTGCTTCAGCCAGAACGAGCGGCGATGTTGGGCGGCGGCGGATTTCACAGGCGGACAAGACGGGCGCTAGACGACGGAGAAACCGTCCTTACTTGAGAACGAATTGCAATTTCAAGAGCCAAGGCGGCGCCAATCTCAAGATCGCCCAAAAGGCGTCCAGCATGTCCGTGTCAGAAGCAAGGCTGTTCAGGGCGTCGCGTGTTGCGTTCCGCGCGCCAGGGCGCCGAGAAGCACATTGGCGGGCACGGGTTTGCGCAGGATGGGGCCATCGTCGACATCCGGCTCCTGGTAGCCGGTCAGGTAGACGAACGGGATGCCCTGACGGCTGAGCGCCTTGGCCACGGGCGTGATCAGGCGCCCGCCCAGATTGATGTCCAGCAGCGCACGATCCACGGCGTGGGCGTCCAACAGCTCCATCGCTTCCTCAATGGTGCCGGCGGGGCCGATCACCTTGGCGCCGGCGGCCGTCAGCACGCGGCTGAGTTCCATGGCCACGACAGCTTCGTCTTCGACCACGAGCACCTGCTGGTCGCTCAGGTTTGGCCCGGCCTCGGCGGTCAAGCCCGGACGGTAGACGGGCGCGCTTTCCACCGGCCGGGGATGGGCGCCCTGCAAAAGGTCGAGCCGCACCTTCAGGCCTTGGGGGCGCCAGACGTGCTCGATCCGCGCGCCGAGTTGTTTGACCGCGCTTTCGATCAGGGTCGAGCCGAATCCGCGTTGGGTCGGCGTCGCGATCGAGATCCCGGCGTCCTCGCGCCACATCAGGCGCAGGGCTCCCTTCTCGTCGAAGCTCCAGCTCACATTGAGGCGGCCCAGCGGTCGTGACAGCGCGCCGTACTTGCTGGCGTTGGTGGCGAGCTCGTGAATCACCAGGGCGAGCGACTGCGCCGCTAGGGCGTCGATCAGGACCGGCGGGCCCAGGATGGCGATTTGCTCGCCACCGTCGCCGCCATAGGGCTCCAGTTCCAGGCGGAGCAGGTCGTGCAGGTCCACACCGGTCCAGCGCGTCGTTGACAGCAGGCTGTGCGCCCGCGCCAGCGAACCGATCCGGCCCGACAGCGCGTCGACATACTGCTCCTTGGACTCAAACGGCGTCAGCTGCGCCAGGGATTGAACGACCGTCAGCACGTTCTTGGCGCGGTGATCCACTTCGCGGATCAGCAGACGCTCGGTCTCCTCCGCGCGCTTGCGATCGGAAATGTCGATGATCAGCGCATAGTAGCCCGTCACCTCGCCTTGCGGCGTCAGATCCGGAACATATCGCGCTTCGATGAAGCGGGGCCCCAGGCCTTGATAGTCGACCTCGCCCTCGAAGATCAGCGTCTCGCCCGCGAGGGCGCGCGTGACATGGTCTTTCAGGCGCCCGTAGGCGGCCTCCCCGATCACGTCGCGAAGCTGGCGACCTTCGATCGACGCCCGATCGGCCCCAAACCAGAGCTCATACGCGCGGTTGACGAAACGATAGCGCTCGTCGCGGTCGACATAGCTGATCAGGATCGGCACCGCATCGGCCACCGCGCTCGAGAAGCGGTCGCGATGTTCCGCAGGCGGGAAAGACGGCGGAGGTAGGTCGTCTCGAGACATGGAAAATGGACGCCCGACGCCGAAGTAGCAACGCGATACCGTTGCACGCCGCAGCTTCACGCCAAAGAGCGGCCACGTGAGGCAAACGGTCGCAGCAGCTTCAGGTTGCGCTTTCTGTCTGTGTGGATTCTTCCCGCCGGAAGGTGACGACGAGCACGTCACGCACCGCCGGCGCGCTCTCGTCACGCGGACGGATCGGCGTGACGCCGTGCAGCACCCGATGATCGTCGAGAAGCACCGCGTCGCCGGGCGCCGTCAGCGTGAAGGAGCCGAGGCTCGCGCTGTCGGGAGCGAAGATGTCGGTGACGCCGCTGTCGACATTCTGCCGGTCGACCAGCATCACGATCACCCAGTCGACCCCGTCGCGGTGCATGCCTTCGGGCGTGGGCAGCCCCTGTTCGCCGGCGCGCGCCTCGATGCGGAACTGATGCATTTCCACGTGCCAGGGGGTGTCCGACGCAGGCGAGAGCGGATCGAACAGGTCAAGCCCCATGGCGATCACGCCGCGCGTCACGGCATGGTCGGCGATCGCGTCGGAGACGGGCTCGAACCAGCGCTGAACCCCGCCGTTGAGGGGGTTGTAGTCGCGGCTCTGCCAGTGCGGCTGGTGGGGTTTGCGCGCCAGCAGGCCGGGCCCGACGGCGAAGGCCGCGAACCGTCGGCGGCGATAGCGACCGCCGTCGGCCATGAAGGTGTCGAGGCCAAGGTCGTTCCAACTGGCGGCGAAGGCGCTCCAATCGGCTGCGGCCTCGCCTCCCAGCATCGCCAGGGTTTGCTCGGCCGGGAAGCGGATAAAGCCCTGGTCGGCCAGACGCGCGCGCGGGCTCAAGCCGCCGCTCCAGGCTTGTGGAACAGGCCCAGTTTCAGGGTGGCGGCGATGCGCTCGGCCTTCTGGCCGATGATCGCCGCGCGGGGCGCGTCAAACAGCTCGGCGCAGGTCATGTGGAACAGGCCTAGCCATGGTGTGAACAGGCCTTCGGTGATCCCTTCGACGCCCTGGTGCGCCGCCACCGGCTGGCCCTTGTAGCGGCCCGAGGTGTTCAGCACCGACGACCAGAAGTCCTTCAGCTTGGCCAGATGCTCGGGCCAGCCTTCAGGGCCGATCGCGGTCTCGAAGATCGGACCCAGGCGGTGGTGCTGGCGGATCCGCGCGTAGAAGGTCTCGACCAGCCGGTCGATCTCCTCGTCGGTGAACGGAGCGGCGTCAGCGCGGGCCTGGGAGCGCGGGGAAACGGACATGGCCGCGATATGGACCCTGGCGCCCCGCGACAGAACCCCGCTGTGATCACACTTGGCTTCGAATTCTTACTTAAGGGGGGGCGTTCACTGAACCTCGAGCTGGAACGGCCCGGCCGGCAGACCTGCGGCGTCGAACAGGTTGAAGGTCGGGCTGTCGGCCCAGGCGAAGCGGACCTTTGAGCCGGATCCGCTCAACACCACGGAGGTCCCGTCGATGCGGCCGTCGACCCAGCGACAGGCGGTGTCGCACAGTTCGAAGCCAATCACTCGGTCCGAGCCGCGCGAGACCAGACGGCCGCCGCCCACCTGGGCGAAGCTGACCACCACGGTGTCGCCCGACCGCTTGGCGGAGACGACCTCGGGACCGGTGGTCACCGGCTCGCCATAGAGGCGGCGGGCGGCCAAGGCCAGTCGTCGGCCGACCTCCTGCTTGTTGGCGGGGTGGATATCGTAAGGATCGCCGATGTCGTGGGTGACCACCAGGCCCGCATGCGGATCGGCGGCCACGGCGCGGCGCTGGGCGTCGCGCAGGGCCGCGGTCCCGGCGGGCTGGCCCGGCGCGGTGGCGAAGGCGCCATAGTCTGCCAGCTGCACGACAAGCGCGGGCATGTCGGGCGACTGCCCCTCGCGCCGCTCGGCCATGAAGGCGCCCAGCAGACCGACATAGGCCTTGTCGCGGCCGACATTGGTCTCGCCTTGGTACCAGGCCAGGCCCGCGTAGGCGTAGGGCCCCATCGGGGCGAGCATGCCGTTGTAGAGGGTGGAGACGCCCGCCAGGGTGTCCCAAGGCGCGCGGGGCGGATCGCCGCCGGCGCGCGGTTCGATCCGGTAGGTCCAGGCGGTCAGCGGCAGCGCGGTCCCATCGGCCAGGGTCAGGACGCGCTTGGCCGGATCGCCGTACATCCCGCCGTTGGCGTAGGTGTCGTAGGCTGAGACCACAAGAACGTTCTTGCCGGCTTTCAGCGCGCCGGCGGGCAGGGCGTAGCGGCGGTCCAGCCAGGCGCCCGAGGTCGCCCCGACGCCCACGCCGTTGAGATAGGTGGTGTCCATCTCGTCGATCTGGGCGAGGCCCAGGGTGGCGGCCTGCGCCGCCTGGGCGGCGGTCAGCTCGATCTCGGTCTTGAACCAGACGACGCCGTTGAACTCCGCCAGGGCGGGGACGCCCCAGCGCTCCCAGATGCCGAGGCCCTGAGGCGCGGCGGTCCAGGTTCCGGCGCCGGTCCAGGGCGCCTGCGCCGCCTGGCTAGGGTTCTTGGCGCTCCACCAGGCCTTGATCACCTCGCCCCAGCGGCGGCTGGCGGCGTCCTGGTCCTTGATCGACAGGTTCAGGACCTCGATGGCGTCGTCATAGCCGCCGACCTTGCGCAACGCCGCGGGCGTCATCCAGGCTTCGATGCCTGAGCCGCCCCATGAGGCGTGGATCAGGCCCAGCGGGACGTTGCGCGTCTTCTGCAGCTCGCGGGCGAAGTAAAAGCAGCTGGCCGAAAAGGCGCCGACGTTGTCCTTGGTGGTCCGCTTCCAGGCGGGAGGCTTCTTGTAGTCCTTGGCGGGCGAGCGGGCGTCGGCCTTCTCGATGGTCGCCATGCGGATGTTGTCGTTGGGCGCGCCGTTGTTGATCTGGTTCCAGGCGTCGCCCGAGGCGGAGACCTGCATCTCCATGTTCGACTGGCCCGAGCACAGCCAGACATCGCCGACAAGGACGTCCGAGGCGCTGGCCTTGGCTGAAGCTGTGGCGGCGGTCAGGGTGTAGGGGCCGCCAGCGGGCGTGGCCGGGAAGTCGACGCGCCAGGCGCCGTCCGGGCTGGCCTTGGTGGTCAGGGTCTGGCCGGCGAAGGAGGCGGTGACCGTCTCGCCCGGCTTGGCGGTCCCGAACACCGGCAGGGGCCGGTCGCGCTGGACCACGGCGTGGTCGGCGAACAGGCCGTTCAGCAGGGACTGGGCGTTGGCGGGCCCGGCGAGGGCGACGGCCAGCAGGATCGGCGCGAGACGGCGCATGGTGAACTCCCTTTTGGCCGCCTTGTTGGCGGTCTTAGATTTCTCCGACTTCCCCGGCGAACGCCGGGGCCCAGATTCATCCGAAGCGCTTTGGGAGTGACTCGCCAACGATCTCGGCAAGGCCCGCAGCCCTCGTGGGTTCGATCTGGGCCCCGGCATTCGCCGGGGAGACCGGATTTTTTGAACGCGTCGACGGCGCCTAAGCCACCGTCAGCGTCGCCTTCTTCAGGTCCACCGAGTTCGGGCCCGCGTAGATCGAGAAGTCGCCCGGCTCGACGACGCGCTGCATGTCGAGGTTCCACATCCAAAGGTCGGACGGCTTGATCTCGAAGGTCACGGTGGTCTTGGCGCCGGGCGCCAGGGTGACGCGCTTGAAGTGCTTCAGCTCCAGCACCGGACGGGTGACCGTCGCAGTCTCGTCGTGGACGTAGAGCTGCACGACCTCGTCGCCGGCCACCTTGCCGGTGTTGGTCACGTCGACCTCGACCTTGACGCTCTCGCCCTGGCCGATCTTGGCCTTGGCCAGGCGCGGGGCTGAGATGTCGAAGGTCGTGTACGAGAGGCCGAAACCGAACGGATAGAGCGGGGTGACGTCGCCGCCCAGATAGCCGCGACGGGCCGTGGGCTTGCGGTTGTAGTAGATCGGCAGCTGGCCGACGTTGCGGGCGATGCTGACCGGCAGCTTGCCGCCCGGATTGGCGCGGCCGAACAGCACGTCGGCGGCGGCGTTGCCCGTCTCCTGGCCGAGATACCAGCCCTCGATGATGGCGTCGGCGCGCTCGGCCAGCAGGTTGATCGACAGGGGGCGGCCGTTCAGCAGGAACACCACGGTCGGCTTGCCGAGGTCGAAGATCGCCTTGGCCAGGTCGTTCTGCTGGCCGACCAGGTCCAGGCTCTCGCGGTCGCCCAGGTGATTGTCGGCCCAGGCCTCGCGGCTGGTCTGCTCGTTGTCGCCCAACACCATGACCACGACGTCGGCCTTCTTGGCGACTTCGACGGCTTCGGCGATCAGCTTGGCGTTGACGGCCGGGTCGGTGAAGTTGACCTGGTCCTGCGCCCAGATGCGCTGCTCGGTGATGCGCACGGCCTCGGCGTAGTCGAGGGCGAAGCCCTGGGCCTTGGCTTCGGCGGTCAGGCCCTCATAGATCGAGACCACGTGGCGCGGCACGTCCGAGTAGCCGCCGATCGGCGTGTCCTTGGCGTGTGTGCCCAGGAGAGCCAGGCGCTTGATCTTCTTGCCGTCGAGGGGAAGCACGCCCTTATCGTTCTTGAGCAGGACGACGGCCTTGCGGGCGGCCTCGCGGGCCAGGGCGACGGCGTCCGGCGTCGCGGTCTTGGCGTCGGCGGTCTTCTCGTCGCAGTAGGGGTTCTCGAAGAGGCCCGCCTGGAACTTCATCTCCAGCACCCGGGCGACCGCGGCGTCGACCTCGAACTGCGGGATGCGGCCGGCCTTCACCAGCTCGGGGATCAGGGCGTAGGCCTCGCCGTCGGGCAGCTCGACATCAACGCCGGCGTGCAGGGCGCGCACGGCCGTCTCGCCCAGGTCGTTGGTCAGCTTGTGGCGGCTGATCATTTCCTTGATGGCGAAGTAGTCGCTCTGGACAGAGCCCTTGTAGCCCCACTCCTCGCGCAGGATCTTGGTCAGCAGCCAGCGGCTGGCGTGCGAGGGCACGCCGTCGATCTCGTTGTAGCTCGGCATGACCGCACGGACCGGCAGCTCGGTCACCGCGCGCTCGAACGGCGGGAAGAAGTTCTCCCGCAGGATGCGCTCGGAAATCTGGGCCGGGCCGACATTGGTGCCGTTCTCGGGCTGACCGTGGCCGGTCATGTGTTTGAGGGTGACGAAGACCTTGTCCTTGGCCAGCGGCAGGGTCGCGCCCTGGAAGCCGCGGATGGCCGCCAGGCCGATCTCGGCGCAGACGTGCGGATCCTCGCCGTAGGTCTCCTCGATGCGGCCCCAGCGCGGATCGCGGGCCACGTCGACGACGGGCGCCAGCGCCAGGTTCGAGCCGCGGGCGCGCATCTCGCGGGCGGCGACGGCGAAGATCTTTTCGGTCAGCTCGGTGTCGAAGGTCGAGGCGAGAGCGATGGCCTGCGGGAAGCTGGTCGCGTCGCGCGCGACATAGCCGTGCAGAGCCTCGTCGTGCATCAACATCGGGATGCCCAGGCGCGTCTTTTCGACCGCCCACTTCTGGGCGGCGTTGGTGTAGCGCGCGGTTTCCTTGGCGTTGCGATTGACCGCGCCGTCATCAGCGCCGGCGGCCGCGCCGATCACCGTCACGGGCTTGGCGCCCTTGCGGTCGGACGGGCGCGAGATCTGGCCCAGGCCGTTAGGGAAGTTCTTGCTGGCCTGCTCGGGCGAGAACTCGCCTTCGGGTGTCTGGATCTTGTTCTTGGTCAGCCAGATGCCGATCAGCTGGGCGGCCTTCTCTTCCAACGTCATGCGCGAGAGCAGGTCCTGCACGCGCGCGTCGACGGGCTGGCTCGGATCCTTGTAGAGCGGCTTGTCGCCGGATTTCTTGGGAGCCTTGTCGGCGGCCAGGGCGAAACCGGGCGCGGCGGCGGCCGACAGGGCCGCGAGGCTCGCGCCGAACAGGCGGCGGGTGAGGGTGGTGGTCATCCGGTCGTTTCCCCGAGGCTGAGCGTGACGCTAGCGGCTCTCAGTCGCCGCTGTTGCCGGGCACTATGGGGGCGGTTGTCAGACCACTCAAGCAAGAAATGGTACCGGTCTCATTTCTTGTCGTACAAACCGCGCTTAGATTGCTCAGTGCAGCGGGCCAGATGCGGGCGACCCGGTGATGGGACGGCTGGCCTCGTCCATCCAATCGGGCCAGATGCGATCTGTCCAACCCGCCGCGCCGTATTGGCGGCGCAAGATGCCGAGCCACTGGCGCAGGTGCTCGGTCGCCATGGAGAGACGCGCGGCGCCGCCGTCTTCCGATCGGAAGGTGAGGGCGGCGCCTTCCGCACCCGACAGGATATCCACCGAGTCGACGCGCCAGCTGGCGGCGGGCGCCGTGGCCTCGACGGCGGGTTGCGGCGGCAGCGACGCCTCGGCCGCCTGCTGGGCGAACTCTTGCAGCAAGGCGTCGCTGGCAGAATCCAGGCGCTCCAGACCGCCGGTCAGACGCGGGACGAGCAAGTTCAAGAGCCGCTGGGTAAGCCACAGCACGATGGTCGCGCCATCGGCCGTTTCGCCACTGATCCGAATGCGATCCTCGACCGGGACATACTCGGTGGTCACGCGTTGGAGTTCGGGTGCGTCCGTCATCTCGTCTCCGGCCAAGCCTGAACAGGCCTTTTAACCGCAGTCGATCGCCCGCGAAGTCCGGAAAATGAAAAAGGGCCCGCCTGGGAGGGGTGCGGGCCCTTTCTGGTACGCGTTCAGAGGGATTGAACAGGACGGAAGATGACTCGAAAGCCGCTCTTCCGCCCCTCCCCATTTCGTCGCAGGTCGCGAACGAGTCGCAACACCATGATCGCCGACGCTATTTGCGCGGCGTCAGGATGTCGCCGAGGCGGTCGGCGGTCCCGGTGATCCGCTCCAGCCGCGGGTAGCGCAGGCCGCCCCGGTAGTCGATCTTGACCATCTTGTAGCGCGAGCCATCCTTGATCAGCAGTTCGACCAGCGGATTTTCGGGCTTGGCGGTCGCCTTGACCGCAGCCTTCAGCTTGTCGCTGTCCAACTGCTCGCCATTGACCGCCACCACGGTCAGGCCTTGGGTGAGCCCTGCCTTGAACGCCGGGCCGCCCCATTGGACGTCCGAGATGACCCCATCCGAACCCACGGTCAGGCCCAGCGAGTAGGTCAGGGCGGTGTTCTTGGCGCGGGCCTCGGCCGACTTCATGAACTCGGTCGGGGTGTCGGTATAGACCAGCTTGTAGCCGCCGCGCTCCAGGCCATCGAGCGGGGCCTCTTCCTGAACCTTCTGGATCCGGGTCTTCAGGAAGTTGGCCCAGTCGTTGGCGACCACGCCGTTCAGGGCCGCGACCACGTCATCGAACGTGTAGGTGCGCGGCACATAGGAGCCGTTGTCGACGCCGAAGAAGGCCTTGGCGAAGTCGTCCAGCGACTTCTTGCCGCCGGTCTTCTCGCGGATCACCGTGTCTGCGTCCAGCCAGACCAGCATGCCTTCGGAATAGTAGTCCTCGCTGCGCTGCCATGACAGCCACGAGAGCGGACGGCGGTTGGCGATAATGGGATCGTTGGTGGTGTCCTGCACCGGACGCCAGTCGCGGCCCCGACGGTTATCGTAGGCGGCGGCCGTGGCGGCGATGGAATCCATCGCCTGCTGCTTGGTGAGCAGACCCGAGCGCGCGGCCAGCACATTGCCCCAATACTGGGTCTGGCCCTCATAGACCCACATCAGGCTGTCGCGCATCGGCACGTTCAGGTTCGGGGTCCACAGGTCGGCGGCGCGGCGGAACTTGCCGTTCCACGAGTGGGTGTATTCGTGGCTCAGCAGGTCGCGGCCGACGAAGCTCTTGTCCCACTCGGTGAAGTACTTCGGCGTGACGCGGTTCTCGGAGCTGCGGTGGTGCTCCAGGCCGATGCCGCCCAGCTTGTCCGACAGGGCGACCAGGAAGTCGTAGTGGTCATAGTGGTGCGAGCCGAACACCTTGTAGGCCTGTTGCACCAGGTCCTTATGGACCTGGATGTGCTCAGGCTTGGCCTCCAGAAGTTCGGGGCTGTCGGCGACCATGTTCAGGCGCACGGGCGCGGGGCCGGTCGGGTCCAGATCGATCGACTTGAAGTACTTGCCCGCGAAGATCGGCGAGTCGACCAGGGTCTCGACCGTGGTGGGCTTGAAGGTGGTGACCTGCCCTTCGACCTTGTCGGTTTCCAGTGCTGAGGCCAGCTTCCAGCCTTCCGGCAGCTTGATGCTGGCCTCGATCGGGATCTGGCGGGTGTAGTAGCCGGCGGGGTACAGGGCGACCTGCAGCCATTGCAGGTTCAGCATCTCGGGCGTCACCTGGATGCGGCCGATCCGGCCTTCGACCGCGGTGAGGAACTGATAGCTGACCTGGATTTCCCGGGCGTCGGCGGGGACGTCGACGTGGAAGGCGTGGACGCTGACGACATCGCGGGTCCACGGGATGCGCTTGCCGTTGGCCGTGACCACCAGGCCCGCCAGCTTGTCGAGGTCGTTGCGCGGCGAGTGGCCGCCCGGCACCCACTGCGGATACAGGAAGATGAAGTGGCCGGCCTTGCTGACCGGAATGGTCGTGGTGACGGTCCAGATCTTGCGGTCCAGATCGGTGGCGTCCACCGTCAGCTTGAGCGGGCCAGCCGCGTAGGGGACGTCGCGGGGCGCCGGGATCGGCGCGGTGGGGGCGGCCGACTCCGGCCAGGGCTGCGACGCGGCCGGGCTAGGGACTTGGGCCAGAGCGGCGGTCGCGGCCAGGGACAGGACGGACACGGAGAAGAGCAGCGCTTTCACGAAACACCCCAATGCGGCGCGCGGGCGTGCTCCCCGCGACGAGAAGCCGGGATGTTTGTGGCCTTATCCGTGCCTTGTCGAGGGCGAGTTGGCCTCCGCATGCGGAATGTCGGGCGTTCGTTTCGGACCTGAAACGAAGCGTCTTTAGTGTAACCGAAATCCTCCCTCCAGCGGGGGAGGTGGCCCGAAGGGCCGGAGGGGGAAGTCCTACTGCCCCGGCCACTTCTCCCTCCGTCGCCGCTTCGCGCCGACACCTCCCCCGCTGGGGGGAGGATTGATGCTCGCTAGGTCTTGGGCAGGTTAATCTGTGAGTAACCTGTGGGGGACTCGCGCTATGGGCTGGACGGCCGCCGACGTCCGGTTCTGGCGAGACGGCTCGCCAGATAAGGTGCCCGGTTCAAGTCCGCGAAGTTCGCCCACCGCCATGCGTTTCGACGACCGCTTTCTCGAAGAACTGAAGTCCCGCCTTCGCCCGTCCGACGTGATCGGAAAGTCGGTGAAGCTGCGGCGGCAGGGGCGCGAATATGCGGGGCTGTCGCCGTTCACCAAGGAAAAGAGCCCATCGTTCTTCGTCAACGACGAGAAGGGCTTCTATCACTGCTTCTCCAGCGGCAAGCACGGCGACATCATCAGCTTCCTGCAGGAGACCGAGCGGCTGACCTTCGCCGAAGCCGTCGAGCGGTTGGCGGCCGAAGCGGGCATGAGCCTGCCCGAAGTCGACCCCCGCGCGGCGCGCGAAGAGCAGAAGCGCTCGTCGCTGGGCGACTGGATGGAACTGGCGGCCGCCTGGTTCGAGAGCGAGTTGCGCCGTCCGGTCGGCCAGGCCGCCCGCGCCTATCTGGAAAAGCGCGGCCTGCCCGAGAAGGAGTGGAGCCGCTTCCGCATTGGCTTCGCCCCCAACAACCGCACGGGACTGAAGGATTATCTGATCGCCAAGGGCGCCAAGCCAGGCGACCTCGTCGACGCCGGGGTGCTGATCGCGCCCGAGGACGGGGGCCAGCCCTATGACCGCTTCCGCGACCGGATCATCTTTCCGATCACCGACAGCCGGGGAAAGGTGGTCTCGTTCGGCGGCCGGGCGATGGATCCGCAGGCGCGAGCCAAGTATCTGAACGGCCCCGAGACCAGCCTCTTCCACAAGGGGCGGGTGCTGTACGGCCTGTTCGAGGCCCGCAAGATCCTGCACGCCGGCCAGAGCGGCGGCGAGAAGCCGCCGATGGTGGTGGTCGAGGGCTATATGGACGTCATCGCCTGTCAGCGCGCGGGCGTGCCGGCCGTGGCGGCCATGGGCACGGCGCTGACCGAGGAGCAGATGGAGGGGCTGTGGCGTCTGCATCCGACCCCCACCCTTTGCTTTGACGGCGACAAGGCCGGCAAGCGCGCCGCCGACCGCGCCATCGATCGCGCCCTGCCGCTGCTCAAGCCCGGCCGTTCGTTCCTGTTCTCTATGCCCGTGGGCGGCAAGGACCCCGACGACGTGTTGCGGGAGCAGGGCCCGGCCGCGCTGAAGGCCCAGCTTTCCGACACCAAGCCCTTCGTCGAGGCCCTGTTCGAACGCGAGCGCGACCTCGAGCCTTTCGACACGCCCGAGCAGCGGACCAATCTGAAGGTCCGCCTGCGCACCCTGGCGGCGACGATCGCCGACAAGGACCTTGCCCACGCCTATAAGGAAGAACTGCTCGATCGCCTGGACGAGATGCGCGCCGCGCGCCGCGTCAAGTCCGACTCCAGCGACGCGGGTCGCGCCTTGTCGCGTGCGCGCTGGGACAACACCCCGCGTCGGGCTTGGGGCAAGCCTCGCCTGGAAGGCGCCACCGCAGAGGGGCGGCAGGCCGCCGCCGCCTTGCAGCAAGCGCCGAGACCGTTCTCGGCCGCCTTGCTGGTTGCTGCGATCCGCGATCCCAAGGTGGTGGACGACCGCATTGAGGTCCTGATGAACCAGGGCTTCGGCGATGAACGTCTCGACGCCATCGCCCAGCAGCTGGTCAACCTGCGGCTGGAGGCCGACCACGTCGAGACCGGCTTGCTGAAGGGGCGGCTGGCCTCGGCCGGCTATGACGATAGCGTGCTGTCCTCGCTGGAGCGCGCGGCCGCCCACGTAAAGGCGTTGGATGTCGCCCAGAGCGCGGCCCAGAGCCCGGAGGAGGCGATCCGCGGGCTGTGGTCGCAGGCCTTCGACCTGCTGCTACGGCTCACCGCCCTGGAGCGGGCCGTCGACGACGCCAAGACCGACCTCGCCGACGAGAGCGACTTCCAGACTCTGCTGCGGCTCAAGACCGAGCGTGATGCGGTCAAGCGCCTGATCGAAAGCGGCGGCTGGACCGACCCGGCGCTGGTGTCGCAGGTGCTGCACTGAGGCCGAGGCCGAAATAGACGCGGCAAACGCCGAAACCGTCCACATCCATCTTGACACCGGCGTCACCCAAAGCCACATGCCGACTCAAGGATTTGCCACGCAGCTGACTGACATCACTCGGGCCGCCGGAGCGCGCGCCCTTATCGAAACAGGATGTCACCCTCGCCGCCGCCTCAGGTCCCCAGCGATCGCCGACCCTTTCAAGGGCAAGCTTACCGCGCTCATCGCCTGGACCTCCGCCGGTTTCCTGCGGAGCGCTCCGACATGGCGGGCCAGAGCGTTCGTGAGCCGCCTTACGGGAACGTGATCCTTGGGTAAGCGCTGATCAAGGCGCGGATCAGGCAGGCAAGCCATTTCGACAAGGATTTTATCGACGCGGGCCTCGCGGGGGCGACGCGTCGACTGCGGAGAGCTTGATGAGCAACAATTCCTCGGCCGAGACGGAAGCGCCCGAAACCACCGGTGGTGACGGTCCTCTGCTCGATCTGACCGACGCCGGCGTCAAGAAGTTCATCAAGCAGGCGAAAGCCCGCGGCTACGTCACGATGGACGAGCTGAACAAGGTGCTGCCGTCCGAGGAAGTCAGCCCTGACGCCATCGAAGACACGCTGGCCATGCTCAGCGAGATGGGCGTCAATGTGGTCGAGGCTGAGGAAGACGCCGAGAACGCCGAGGGCGGCGAGGTCGCCACGCGCGACGAGAGCACGGCCGTCATCGCCAGCGACAAGCCTGCGGCCTATGACCGCACCGACGACCCGGTCCGCATGTACCTGCGCGAGATGGGCTCGGTGGAGCTGCTGTCGCGCGAGGGCGAAATCGCCATCGCCAAGCGTATCGAGGCCGGCCGCGACACGATGATCCGCGGCCTGTGCGAGTCGGCCCTGACCTTCGAAGCCATCATGGTGTGGCGCGAGGAACTGGGCACCGGCCGCATCCTGCTGCGCGAAGTGATCGACCTGGAAGGCACCTACGCGGCGATCAATGGCGTCGCCGCCCAGCCGGCCGCCGAGGACGACGACGGCCCCGCCGAGCCGGTCGATGACGAAGCCGGCGAAGCCAAGGCCGAGGGCGCCGAAGGCGAGGACGAGGACGATTTCGACGACGGCGCTGGACCGACCGTCAGCGCCATGGAAGGCGAACTGCGCGAAGGCGTGATGGCCATCCTGGACGCCATCGCCAGCGAGTTCGAGAGCTTCCGCAAGCTGCAGGACAAGCTGGTCGGCAGCCGCCTGAAGGGCGAAGACCTCTCGGAAGCCGACCGAAAGGCCTACGAGCAGCTGTCGGCGACCATCATCCAGCATCTGAAGACGCTGAAGCTGAACAACAACCGCATCGAGGCGCTGGTCGAGCAGCTCTATGCGATCAACAAGCGCCTGATCGGCCTGGAAGGCCGCCTGCTGCGCCTGGCCGACAGCTACGGCATCAGCCGCGCCGAGTTCCTGAAGGCCTATTTCGGCGCCGAGCTGAACCCGACCTGGACCGAGCAAGTCAAGGCGATGGGCGTGCGCTGGACCAAGTTCGTCGAGAACGACAGCCAGTCGGTGCAGGACATCCGCCAGGAGATCGCGGCGCTGGCCACCGAGACCGGCGTGCCGATCGACGACTACCGCCGCATCGTCCAGACCGTGCAGAAGGGCGAGCGCGAAGCCCGTCAGGCGAAGAAGGAGATGGTCGAGGCCAACCTCCGCCTCGTGATCTCGATCGCCAAGAAGTACACCAACCGCGGCCTGCAGTTCCTGGACCTGATCCAGGAAGGCAACATCGGCCTGATGAAGGCGGTCGACAAGTTCGAGTACCGCCGGGGCTACAAGTTCTCGACTTACGCCACCTGGTGGATCCGTCAGGCGATCACCCGCTCGATCGCCGACCAGGCCCGCACGATCCGTATCCCGGTGCACATGATCGAGACGATCAACAAGATCGTCCGCACCTCGCGCCAGATGCTGCACGAGATCGGCCGCGAGCCGACCCCGGAAGAGCTGGCCGAGAAGCTGGCCATGCCGCTGGAAAAGGTCCGCAAGGTCCTGAAGATCGCCAAGGAGCCGATCTCGCTCGAAACGCCGATCGGCGACGAGGAAGACAGCCACTTGGGCGACTTCATCGAGGACAAGAACGCCGTCCTGCCGATCGACGCGGCCATCCAGAGCAACTTGCGCGAAACCACCACCCGCGTGCTGGCCTCGTTGACCCCGCGTGAAGAGCGGGTGCTGCGCATGCGCTTCGGCATCGGCATGAACACCGACCACACGCTGGAAGAAGTCGGCCAGCAGTTCTCGGTGACCCGCGAACGCATCCGTCAGATCGAGGCCAAGGCCCTGCGCAAGCTCAAGCACCCGTCGCGGTCGCGCAAGCTGCGCAGCTTCCTGGACAGCTAGGACATGGCGAGGGCGGCTCTCACGAGCCGCCCTTTCTGTTTGCGCGGTCGCCTAGAGCATTTTCCGATAAGTGTGAAACGGTTATCGGATCGAAAAATGCTCTAAACTTTTGAAATAGAGCCCTTTTTATCCGATCTGATTGGTTCAATCAGATCGGAAAGGGCTCTAGCGCGCCGGCGAGGCCACGATCAGGCCGACGATCCGCCGCACCAGCGGTAGCACCAGCAGCAGCGTGGGAAAGGCCACCAGCCACGACAGACCCCAGGCCGCCATCCAGGTCGCCGCGAACCCGGGCGACAGGCCCACGGATCGCAAGGTCGAGATACCCGAAACCACGAAAGTCATGATCACCGACAGCACCAGGGGCATGACGACGGCCGCGTAGCGGGCGGGCAGGCGCTGGAATCGGATGATCGAGGGATGAGATTGCATCGAAAGTCTCACTGACTAGGTCCGGCCATTTCGCATCCACCGGATAAGCTCCGGCTGTCCGGCCGGAACCGGAGAGGATGCGTTGCCTGACGTGAGACGCTTACGGTCGCGAAAGCGACAAGGGCTCCTTAGCGTCTTTGCGAGGAACTCGCAAGTGGCGTCAAAGATCAGCTATCTGCCGCCCGGCGCTCCATTCGGTCCGCCTGGCGTTCCATTTCATCCGCCTGGGCGGGCATTCGCCGGCCCACGGCCTTCAACTCCTCGTCGGTCACGATCTGGCCCCGCGCACGGTTGTCGGCGATCTGCTTGGCGCGATAGGCCGGATCCTCCAGGCGGGCGGCTTCCTCGCGCATCTGGCGGGCCCCGGCGCGCATCTGCGCGGCGCCCCTGGCCATGTCGATGCGGGTCTGCTTCATCGCAACGACCCGGGCGCGCTCGACCGCCTTGCTGGCTTCTTCGCTGACGCGGCGGACTTCTTCGGCCGAGAGACGGACTTGCCGGGCTTGGGCGCCGGCCTCGCGGGCGGCCGCCTCGATCTCGTCGCGATGGGCTTCAACCTGGCGGCGGATGTCCTCGGCGTTGACGCGGATGGCCTCGGCCTGAGCCCTGGCCCATTCGGCCTGCGCTTGCGCCTGAGCCCGGTTCCAGTCGGCTTGAGCGCGCGCTTGGACCTGATCATAGGTCTCGGAGGCGCTGGCCGACCGAGCATGCGGCGCTGGCGGAGCGGCTTGCACGAGGGGCGCGGCGTCGGGCGTGGACGCCGGAGGCGCCGGTTCGGCCGGCGGGGCGGACGGCAGGGGCGCGCTGGCGATCTTGGACGGCGGCGTTGGCGGGTTCGGCGGCGCGATCTGGCGCGTCACGGCGAAGGCGGCCAGCGGCGCGGCGACCAGCGCCAGGGCGCCGATGCAGAAGGCGACGGTCAGGGGGCGGCGGCGGGTGGGCGTGTCGGTCATGATGCTGGCGATCCTCGATTTCAGGGTCCGGCTGTCGGCCGCCATGGGCAGCGAAGCGACCGGCGTGAGTAGCGGCGTGGGATGAGCGGCCAGACGCACAAGCGTGCGGGCGTAGAGGGCGCGGTCGACGAAGCCGAGCGCGGCGGCGTCGGCGGCTTCTTCCGAACGCTGGCGCAGCACGGCGTGCAGCCGCCAGACCAGCGGGTTGAACCAGAAGATCGCCAGCACGACGCGCGAGATCAGCAGGAAGATCCAGTCGTGACGGCGCAGGTGGGCCAGCTCGTGGGCCATGATCGCCGGAGCGGTGTGGCGCTCGGCCAAGGTGGCCGGATCGATCAGGATGGCGCCGGGCGCGACGCCCCAGCTCAAGGGACCGGCGACGCGGTCGGAGCAGACGAGGTTGGGGCGGTCGGCGGGCGGCAGGTTCTCGATCGGAGCCAGCCACGACGGGCAGGTCACGGGATCGGCCCTCTGGGTCCAACGTGTCAGGGTCTGGAGCCCCAGCGCCAGCCGGGCGCCGATCAGCGCCGCGCCCAGCAGCCACAGGCCGCCCAGGATCGCGCTCGGCGTGATCCACGCAGGGGCTGGAGAGGCCGGGAGAGACGGTGTGGCGGGGGCGCTCAGAAGGGCGATGGGCGCGTCGTCGATTGGCGGCAGCAACGCCAGCTCGATCGGCGGCAGGGCGTTCATGATCACCGGCAGGGCCAGCAGCAGGCACACCGTCCCGCGCAGGATGTCCACGCGCTCCACAGGGCGCTGGGTCAGGTGACGCGAGGCGGCCAGGCCCGCGCCGGCGATCAGGCTGGACTTGATCAGCAGCGAAATCAGCAGCGTCCAGGTCATCGCTTGTCCTCCCCGTCGTGGGTGGCCTTGTCGATCATCGCCTCAAGGGCGGCGGCTTCTTCCGGCGTCAGCTTCTGGCCAAGGCCCAGAAGCGCGCTGGCGGCGCTGGCGGCCGAGCCGGCGAAGAAGGTGTCGATCAGGCGCCTAAGGGCCCCGACCGCGACGGTCTCGGGAGAGTGGGCGGGACGGTAGACGACGCCGTGGGCGCCGGACGAACGCTCGACCAGGCCCTTGCTCTCTAGTCGGACCAGCAGCGTGCGAACAGCGGAGTCGCTCAAGGAATCGGACAGGGCGGCGCGGACCTCGGCGGTCGTGGCGCTCTCCAGGCGGCAGAGGGTCTCGAAGACCTCGCGTTCGCGTCGGGGCAGGGTGTCGATCAAGGGTGGCTTCCGCAGGCTGGGTTCACTACACCTGTAGCGCTACATTTGTAGCGATGGAAGTGAACTCGCTGTAATGCGGAGGGCGCCTCGCCGAAGCGGCAGACCAGTAAGCCCGATTAGCTCTGACCGACCGTCACATCGACCATGATCTCGCCGGAGATGTCCTCCAGCGCCGCCTGCACTGCGGCGGCCGACAGGGTAGGCGGCAGACGCAGGCGGGCGTCCATGTGGAACAGCGGCGCGCCGGAGTGTGGCTCGACGCTGAGGAGGGTCTCGAAGGTCTCGATATTGGCGTGCAGGCCGCTGAGCACGCCCGTGACCTGGGCGACAATGCCGGGGCGATCCTGGCCGACCACACTGAAGGCGACCGTCTCGCCCGAAGCCGTCTGGGCCGCCAGGGCAGGCGCGATGCGGACTTCCAGCCCCTGGGCGTCCACCTCGGCGACAGCGGCGCGGAGGGCGTCGACCGATCCGGCCTCCAGGTCCACCAGTACCGACCCGACATAGAGCCCGCCCAACTGGCTCAGATGGCTCTCCAGCCAGTTGCCGCCGGCCGACAGCACCGCCTTGGCCAGCGCTTCGGTGAGGCCGGGCCGGTCACTACCGACGACGCTGAGGATCAGATGGGCCATGGAAACTCCCCGGAGAACGATTGGCGTCGAACCAGCCACGCACGCCGCCTGACGTCAATCCGGGGCGGATGCGGGTTCGGCGACCAGCCCCAGGAGGCCGCCCAGGGTCGGTGTCGTGTCGTCCCGGCGCCAGACGAGGCCCGTCTCAAGGATGGGGGGATCGACGAGGTCGACATAACGCACGCCCGCGCGCGCCAGATTGCGCAGCGAAGCCGGGACCAGCGCCATCCCGAGACCCGCTGAAACCAGGCTGATGATGGTCTGCATCTGGATCGCCTCCTGGACGATCCGGACGGGCTGTCCGCGTGCGGCTACATAGCTGGTGACCAGATCGTGGAACGCGGGCGCGACGGTGCGGGGAAACAGCACCAGCGGCGCATCGGGCAGTGCGCCTAGGTCCAGCGGTCCGTCGAGGCTCCAGCCTGAAGGCGTCGCGGCCACTAGCGGCTCGGAGACCAGGCGGCGATATTCCAGGGCGGTGGGCAGGGCGCGGTTGGGCGGCGGGATGACGATGCCGGCGTGACGCTCGCCGGCCAGCACCGCCGGCACCTGGACGTCGCTGGTGGCCTCGACCAGCTGGATCTCGACGTCAGGAAAGGCCTCGGCATAGCGCCGGACGAGATCGGGCAGGACGCTGTAGTCGGCGGTGCTGACGAACGACAGAGACAGGCGTCCGGTCTCGCCGTCGCGCAGCCGCTGGGCCATGTCGGGCAACGCGTCGATCGCCGCCAGCGCCTCGCGCACATGCGGCAGCCACTGCTGGCCCAGCGCAGTCAGTTCGACGTGCCGCTTGGTGCGTGCGAACAGCGTGGCGCCCAGGCTCTTCTCCAGCGCCAGGATCGACTGGCTGAGCGGCGGCTGGGTGATGCCCAGGCGCTCGGCGGCGCGGCCGAAATGCAGGGTCTCGGCTACGGCGGCGAAGTGGCGGTATTGACGAATATCCATATTGATATTTCTAGCGACTTAATCGGGGCTAATTAATATATTTCTGGATCGAGGCGCGTTGACCTAGAAAGTCCCCACGATCGACACTGGAATCCTCCCATGCCTCCCTATCGCTCACGCACCTCCACCCACGGCCGCAACATGGCCGGCGCCCGTGGCCTCTGGCGCGCTACCGGCATGAAGGACAGCGACTTCGGCAAGCCGATCATCGCCATCGCCAACAGCTTCACCCAGTTTGTGCCGGGTCACGTGCACCTGAAGGACCTGGGCCAGCTGGTCGCCCGCGAGATCGAGGCGGCCGGGGGCGTAGCCAAGGAGTTCAACACCATCGCCGTCGACGACGGCATCGCCATGGGCCACGGCGGGATGCTCTATTCGCTGCCCAGCCGCGACCTGATCGCCGACAGCGTCGAGTACATGGTCAACGCCCACTGCGCCGACGCGATCGTCTGCATCTCCAACTGCGACAAGATCACGCCCGGCATGCTGATGGCCGCCATGCGCCTGAACATCCCGGTGGTCTTCGTCTCCGGCGGGCCGATGGAAGCCGGCAAGGTGACGGTGAAGGGCAAGATCAAGGCGCTGGACCTGGTCGACGCCATGGTCGTGGCCGCTGACGACAGCTATTCCGACGAGGAAGTCGAGGCAATCGAGAAGGCCGCGTGCCCGACCTGCGGCTCGTGCTCGGGCATGTTCACCGCCAACTCGATGAACTGCCTGACCGAGGCCCTGGGTCTGTCGCTGCCCGGTAACGGCTCGGTCCTGGCCACGCACGCCGACCGCGAGGCGCTGTTCAAGGAGGCCGGCCGTCTGGTCGTCGATCTCTGCCAGCGCTGGTACGAGCAGGAAGACCCCACGGCCCTGCCGCGCGGGATCGCCACCCGGGCCGCGTTCGAGAACGCCATGAGCCTGGACATCGCCATGGGCGGCTCGACCAACACCGTGCTGCACCTCTTGGCCGCCGCGCACGAGGGCGGGGTCGACTTCAGCATGGCCGACATCGACCGCCTGTCGCGCCGCGTGCCGTGCCTGTCCAAGGTGGCGCCGGCCAAGAGCGACGTGCACATGGAGGACGTCCACCGCGCCGGCGGCGTCATGGCGATCCTCGGCGAGCTGGAGCGCGGCGGCCTGATCGACGCCGGCCAGCCGACCGTCCACGCCGCGACCCTGGGCGAGGCCCTGGCCCGCTGGGACATCGGCCGCACCAACAGCCAGACCGCCCACGAGTTCTTCAAGGCCGCGCCGGGCGGGAAGCCGACCCAGGTGGCCTTCAGCCAGGCCGCCCGCTGGGAGGAACTGGACCTCGACCGTGAAAAGGGCGTCATCCGCTCGGTCGAGCATCCGTTCTCGAAGGACGGCGGCCTGGCGGTGCTGTTCGGCAATCTCGCCCCCGAGGGCTGCATCGTGAAGACCGCCGGGGTCGACGAGTCGATCCTGACCTTCCGGGGGACGGCGCGCGTCTTTGAAAGCCAGGACTCGGCGGTCAGCGGCATCCTGGGCGGTCAGGTGAAGGCCGGCGAGGTCGTGGTGATCCGCTACGAAGGTCCCAAGGGCGGACCCGGCATGCAGGAGATGCTCTATCCGACCACCTATCTGAAATCGAAGGGCCTGGGCGCGGCCTGCGCCCTGATCACCGACGGCCGCTTCTCGGGCGGCACCTCGGGCCTGTCGATCGGCCACGTCTCGCCCGAAGCCGGCGAGGGCGGCCTGATTGCCCTCGTGGAGACCGGCGACTCGATCCTGATCGACATCCCGACGCGCGGCATCACGCTCGAAGTGTCCGATGACGTGCTGGCCGCCCGTCGCGAAGCCGAACTGGCCCGGGGCAAGGCCGCCTGGACGCCGAAGGATCGCCAGCGCGAGGTCAGCCCCGCCCTGCGCGCCTACGCCGCCATGACCACCAACGCCGCCCGCGGCGCGGTGCGCGACGTCAGCCAGATCGAACGCTGAGGCGACAACCGCCGTCCCGGCGAACCGGGACGGCGGGCTGTCCTCACGCGTGTTCCAGCGTGCGGGCCTGTGGCTGGTGAGAGTCCAGCGCGCGGTTCGGATCGGCCATTTCACAGACCATGCCGGCGAAGCCCAGATACTCTGCGGCGAAGGTCGCCGGCAGCAGCTCGACCAGCCAGGTGTTCTCGATCCACACCTCGATCACGTGGAAGTGGCCGCCGCGATCGCAGACATAGGCCTGCCAGCCGCGCGCCTTGGCCTTTTCCATCACCTCGTCGACGCTCTTGTCGACGCTGAGGGCGAAGTGGGTCGAGGTGCGGCGATCGGCGTCGGCCGGCTGAAGCTCCCACACCGCGCCGGCGTCGCCATTGGGGACCATGGCGCTGCCGGCGGGATAGATCTCGATGCCGGTGCCATGGCCATCGGCCTTGAACACCATGTAGCTGCCGGGGTTGGGCTGGAAGTCGACGACGACGCCGTTCATCACCTCGGCGAAGAACTCGGCCGCGCTCTTCGGGTCGGCGGCGGAGACGGACAGGTGGTGGATCATTTCGGGTTTCCCATTCGACACGGCAAGCCGCTCCCGTCGCGCGCGACGACCGCCGCGCGCCGGTAAGACGCTCACCTTTTGCTGTTCACAGATCGGCGTTACGCGGCCGAGGCCGCGCGATGTACGGACCAGCCAAGTAAGTCTCAACTTACAAGGCCGTCATGACGTCGAATTAACCCTGGAACGAAAAAGGCCCCGGCGTTCCCGCCGGGGCCTTTCCCTTTTCAGTCGCCAGATCCTAAGCCGCCAGATCCAGGCGGTCGGCGTTCATCACCTTGTTCCAGGCGGTGACGAAGTCGCAGACGAACTTCTCCTGCGAGTCCGCGCAGGCATAGACCTCGGCGAAGGCCCGCAGTTCGGCGTGGGAGCCGAAGATCAGGTCGACGCGGGTCGCCGTCCAGCGCGGCTCGCTGGACTTGCGGTCATGGCCGGCGAAGGCGTTGGCCGCCGTCGGGCTCCAGGTCGTGCCCATGCTGAGCAGATTGACGAAGAAGTCATTGGTCAGCACGCCGGGACGATCGGTGAACACCCCGTCCTTGGAGCCGCCGGCGTTCGCGTCCAGCACGCGCAGGCCGCCGACCAGAACCGTCATCTCCGGGGCCGAGAGGCCCAGCAACTGGGCGCGGTCGACCAGAGCTTCTTCCGGGGCCATGTAGTGCTTGCCCGGTCCGCGATAGTTGCGGAAGCCGTCTGAGCGGGGCTCCAGCGCCTCGAACGAGTGGGCGTCGGTCTGCTCGGCCGAGGCGTCCATGCGGCCCGGGGCGAACGGCACCGTGACGCTGGTACCGGCGTCTTTGGCCGCCTTTTCGATGGCCGCCGCGCCGCCCAGCACGATCAGGTCGGCCAGCGAGATCTTCTTGCCGCGACCGGCCGTGGCGTTGAAGGCCGACTGGACGCCTTCGAGGACCGCCAGCACCTTGGCCAGGACCGGCGGGTTGTTGACCGCCCAGTCCTTCTGCGGCGCCAGGCGGATGCGGGCGCCGTTGGCGCCGCCGCGCTTGTCCGACTTGCGATAGGTCGAGGCCGAGGCCCAGGCGGTCGAGACCAGTTCCGACACCGACAGGCCGGTGGCCAGGATCTTGGCCTTCAGCTCGGCGATGTCCTGATCATCAACCAGCGGGTGGTCGACGGCCGGGATCGGGTCCTGCCAGATCAGCTCTTCCTTCGGAACCAGCGGGCCCAGATAGCGGCCGATCGGACCCATGTCGCGGTGAGTCAGCTTGAACCAGGCGCGGGCGAAGGCGTCGGCGAACTGGTCCGGGTTCTCGTAGAACCGGCGCGAGATCTTCTCGTAGGCCGGGTCGAAGCGCAGGGCCAGGTCCGAGGTCAGCATGCGGGGCGCGTGCGTCTTGCTGGGATCAAACGCGTCCGGAATGTCGGCCGGGGCGTTCTTGGCCTGCCACTGCTTGGCGCCGGCCGGGCTTTCGGTCAGCTCCCACTCGTACTTGAACAGGTTGTCGAAGTAGTGGTTGCTCCAGCGCGTCGGCGTCTGGGTCCAGATCACTTCCGGGCCGCCGGTGATGGCGTCGGCGCCGACGCCCGTGCCGTACTTGCTCTTCCAGCCCAGGCCCTGGTCCTCGATCGCGCCGCCTTCCGGCTCGGGACCGATGAGCGACGGATCGCCCGCGCCGTGCGTCTTGCCGAAGGTGTGGCCGCCGGCGATCAGGGCGACGGTCTCCTCGTCGTTCATGGCCATGCGGGCGAAGGTCTCGCGGATGTCGCGCGCCGAGGCCAGCGGGTCGGGATTGCCGTTCGGGCCTTCCGGGTTCACGTAGATCAGGCCCATCTGGACCGCGCCCAGGGGCGAGTCGAGCTCCCGCTCGCCGCTGTAACGCTCATCACCCAGCCAGGAGCCTTCGGGGCCCCAGTACAGCTCTTCGGGCTCCCACTGGTCGGCGCGTCCGCCCGCGAACCCGAAGGTCTTGAAGCCCATCGACTCCAGGGCGACGTTGCCGACCAGCACATAGAGGTCGGCCCACGACAGCTTGGCGCCGTACTTCTGCTTGATCGGCCACAGCAGGCGGCGGGCCTTGTCGAGATTGGCGTTGTCCGGCCAGCTGTTCAGAGGGGCGAAGCGCTGTTGCCCGCCGCCCGCGCCGCCGCGCCCGTCGGTGATGCGATAGGTGCCGGCGCTGTGCCAGGCCAGGCGAATGAACAGGCCGCCATAGTGTCCGAAATCGGCCGGCCACCAGTCCTGGCTATCGGTCATCAGGGCGTGCAGGTCATTGATGACCGCGTCCAGGTCGAGGGTCTTGAACGCCTCGGCGTAGTCGAAGGCCTCGCCCATGGGATTGGAGCGCGGCGAATGCTGGTTCAGCCCTTCCAGACGCAGATTTTGCGGCCACCAGTCACGGTTAGCGCGGCCACGACCGTGGCCCATCGGGCATTGGCCCGCGATATTGTCTTCGACCTTGGCGTCCATTGGCGTGTTCCTTCGCGCGGGTGGTTCCGATCACCCCTCCGCAAAGGACACTACCTTTCCGCCTATCGGTAAAATTGATTGTTCTTATCATTTAGATAGGAAAAACCACTCCACAGGCGGCGCGGTGCTATTCCCGGATCGCGATCAGCGACTTGGTCAGTCCGATGAACGTCTCATCCACATGACGCGCGTCCGGATAGAGGAAGCGGAACTGGGCCTTGTCCAGCAGGCGCGCGTGTTGGACGTCGCGCATGGCCGCGCCGATGTCGGGGGCCTTCTGCGAGAAGCCCAGCGGGCCCTTCATCAGGCGGCGCGCACGCGCCTGCTCCGAGCGCCAGTGGAAGAACGGCGCAGAGAAGTGAGGCTCGATCGGGAACCAGAAGTACGGCGTCTGGACGTAGTAGCGCGGGGCCAGGCGTCGGCACTCGCGGGCGAAGGCCTCCATCCGCACCCAGTCGCCGACGTGCTCGACCACTGAGTTGGAGTGAACGAGGTCGAAGCTGTTGTCTGCGTGCTCGTGCAGGTCGCAGGCGTCGCCTACTACGGCGGTGAACAGCGGGTCTTCCACCGTGAACGGCTGCGGGTTGAACAGGCTGATATGGACCCGGTTGCGCTCCAGGAAAGCCCGGTCGAACAGGATGTTCCAATAGGTCGGCTCGCCGCCCAGGTCGGCGATGCGGCATTGACCGCGCTCGGCGAACGTCTTCTCGATCAGGGCCACGACCCTGGCCGCGCGGGCGCGACGAAAGCGGGCCGACAGCGACTTGTCGCTGTCCATGTCCTGAAGGGCGTGGATCAGTTTCATGCGGACAGCTTGTCGCAGGCCGCTTGAGATTTGGTGAAGCGAACGACGTTGGTCGGGGGCGCTATCCCGACAAGACCTCCGCCAGGGCCTGGAACATCGGCTTGGGGCGCCCGGCAGGATCGAAGGGCAGGGGCTGGTCCCAAGGACGCTGGCCGTTCTGGCCGCGCAGCCAGGAGTCGCTGTCGCGCACGCCCCAGACCGTGAAGGCGAAACGCTGCTGAGCGGGCAGGCTCATATAGGCGCCGGCCAGTTCCCGGGCGAGGTCGGCCTGGCGCTTGAGGAGATCGGGCAGACGGGCCAGGTCCGGCTTTTCGCCCAGCGAGACGTCCAGTTCGGACACATGGATTGGCAGGCCGAAGCTCGCCAGATCGCGCACGGCCGCGCGACACATGCCCGGACGGGTGAAGTCGAGGTCGAAGTGGCTCTGCGTGCCGATGCCGCCGATCGGCGCCCCGGCCTTCAGCAGGCGTTCGACCAGGCGCATGAAGGTCGCGCGCTTCGTCGGATTGTTCTCGAGATGGTACTCGTTGATGAACAGCACGGCGTTCGGATCGGCCTCCTTGGCGTGGTGGAACGCCAAGGTCATGTGCTCGTCGACGCCCAGATTACGGGTCCAGATCGATTGGCGAAGATCGACGCCGTTGTCTTCGACGGGCTCGTTGACCACGTCCCAGCCGGCGGCCAGGCCCCGGTAACGCCCCGCGACGGCGAGAATATAGTTGCGATAGGCGTCAGCGAACCGCTTGCCCTGGCCGTCCAGCTTGACGAAGGCGGGCATCCCCTGATCGTACCAGACCAGGGTGGTGCCGTAGAGCCGCATGCCGTGGCGTCGCGCGAAGTCGGCGATGGCGTCGGGGCGGTCGAAACGGAAGCGTCCGTCGTCCTGGAGGATGTACTCCATCTTCATCTCCCACTCGGGCGTGAGCTGGGAGTAGTTGCGCGCCAGAAGCTCGGCGAAGGCCGGTTCGTCCAGCTGGTGGCGCTGCACGCAGGCGCCGACCGGCGTCGAGGCGATGGACTTCAGGGGCGTGTCGGCGATGGGCTGGCTCTGCACCTCGCGAGCGCAGGCCGAGAGCGCCAGGGCGGAAGCGATCGCCGTTCTTCTCGTGACGTCCATCTTCTGTGTCATCCCGGACGGCTCGTAGAGGCGAGCCGGGACCCAGGGGGTGACGAAGCGCCGTGCGGGCCGCTCCTGGGTCCCGGCTCTACGCGCTGCGCGCTACGGCCGCGATGACAGGAGAGAGGACAGGCCATGTCGGGCCTACCGCCCGCCGAAGGCGGCGCGGCGGATGCTGAGCTCGTCCATCTGGGCGGCCTCGAAAGCGCCCAGCTTCTTGGCGGCCAGGATTTTGGCCTGCTCTGCCACGTGCTCGTACTTCTTGAGGTTCTCGAACGCCTCGGACAGCGCGTCACGGGCCCCGGCCTCTTCCTGCTGGCATTGCTCGATCTGCAAGAGCATCTCAGCCCGGCGGCGCTTGTAGCCCTCGCGATAGCCGATCATGTACCAGCCTGCGGAGGCGTCGTTCTCGGCGCTCTTGGCCTCGGCCTCAGCCTCGGCGTCCAGCATGGTGACACGCAGTTCGGCGGCCATCCGCCGTTCGGTGATCTCGGCCAGGCGCTTTTGCAGCGTTTCGACCTCGTGGTTGGAGATCCTGATCAGCGAGGCGGCCCACTTGGTCACGATCAGTACTCACTTTGTAGGATCTGGCCCAGGATCCCGAAAGAGTCGTCCAGAGACGTTGCTTCTTCCTTATCCTGGCTGAGGAAAGCTTCGATCGCCGGATTCAGGCGGATGGCGCGGTCGACGACGGGGTCGGCTCCAGCGCGATAGGCGCCGATGCGGATCAGCTCTTCCATGTTGGCGTAGGCGGCCATCACTTGGCGCGCGCCCTTGACGATGTCGCGCTCGTGCGGGTGCTGGCAGCCGGGCATGGTCCGGCTGATCGACTTCAGCACGTTGATGGCCGGGAAGCGGCCGCGCTCGGCGATGGCCCGCTCCATGACGATATGGCCGTCCAGGATACCGCGCGTGGCGTCGGCGATCGGCTCGTTGTGGTCGTCGCCGTCGACAAGCACCGTGAAGAGGGCCGTGATCGGCGCGGCTGTAGTGCCGTCGGGACGGATCGGCCCTGGCCCGGCGCGCTCCAACAGCTTGGGCAGTTCGGTGAAGACGGTGGGCGTATAGCCCTTGGTGGTCGGCGGCTCGCCGGCGGCGAGGCCGATCTCGCGCTGGGCCATGGCGAAACGGGTGACCGAGTCCATCAGGCACAGGACTTCCTGGTCCTGGTCGCGCATGAACTCGCTGATCGCCAGGGTCATGTAGGCGGCCTGGCGGCGGGTCAGGGCCGGCTCGTCCGAGGTGGCCACGACCACGACGGCGCGGCGCAGGCCTTCCTCCCCCAGGGTTTCCTCGACGAACTCGCGGACCTCTCGGCCCCGCTCGCCGATCAGGCCGACGACGACCGCGTCGCAGGTGGCTTCCTTGGCCAGCATCGACAGCAGCACCGACTTGCCGACGCCCGAGCCGGCGAAGATGCCCAGGCGCTGGCCGCGGCAGGTGGTGGTGAAGACGTTCATCGACCGCACGCCCAGATCCAGGCGCTCGCCGACCCGGCCGCGCGCGTGGGCCGGCGGCGGCGAGGTCTTCAGCGGGTAGGGGACCTCGCCCTGGGGCAGGGGGCCAAGGCCGTCGATCGGTTCGCCGAAGGCGTTGATGATCCGGCCCAGCCACGCCTTGGTCGGGCGGACCACGGCGCCTTCGGGCACGATGCGGATCTCCGCGCCCGGACCCACGCCTTCGACGGGGCCGAAGGGCATCAGCAGGGCGCGCGTCTCGCGGAAGCCGACCACCTCGGCGGGCAGGGGCTTTTGACCGAAGCGCTCGATCTCGACCCGCGCGCCGACGGCCAGGCGGGTCAGGCCGCCGCGCACCTCGATCAGCAGCCCGTTCACCGCGGCCACCCGACCATAGATGGTCAGCGGATCGATACGTTCGACGGCGGCGATAAGGCTACGCAAGACGGCTCCCGAAACAGCAGGCGCCAGACTCGACCAACGTGGTTAATCGGGAATGAACTCAACGCGTGGCGGGGCTCTTCGTCGGTGCGACCAATTGGTCGGTGAAGAAGCGGGTCACGGCGCTGTTGAAGTCGCGGTGGAACGCGGTCCGGTCAAAGCCGGGCTGGCTGGCGCAAAGGTGCGCGAGATGGGCGGGCGGCGCGCCCTCGCATGGCGGCAGGAAATCGAAATGGCCGGCCTTGGCGACGAGGCGATAATCATGCGGCCGACCAAGGTTGCGATGGACCGCGACGGCGTAGGCCTCGCCGGGCAGGATGGCGTCCTCGGCGCCGTTCCACAGCTGCAACGGGACGGTCAGCCTGGACAGGCCCTCCTTGGTGAAGGCGTAGCCCAGCGCCGGCGCGGCCGAGACGACGGCCTTGATGCGCGGATCGTGCGTCCAGGCGGCGGCCTTGGCTTCGGGCGGTATGGGATAGCGGCTCAGCAGAGCGCAGTCGAAGGCCTCTGGCGAGGCCTTGCAGTGGCCGGCCACCGTGCTCAGATCCGGAGCGCCGCCGGCGGCGACCAGCACCGTGAAACCGCCGGCCGAGAAGCCGAAGGCGCCGATCCGCGCGGGGTCCACGGCCGCCTTCAGCGGCGAGGCCGTCAACACCCAGTCGATGACCTGGGACAGGACGGCGGGGCGTTCGGAGAGCGCGGTCGAGCGGCTCTGATCCCGGAAGTTGTCGCCTGGATGGGTCGGCGCGGCGACGATGAAGCCGGCTTCGGCGAGGGCCTGGGCGGTGTCGATGTGGCTGCCGAAGAAGCCGCCGTTGCCGTGCGACATGACCACGAGCGGCAGATGATCGCCAGCGATCGGCGCGCCGGGAGCGACGGTCTGGCTCCAGCTGCCGAGACTCATGGGGGCGGGCGCAGCCTTGGTCGGATACCAGAGCCCGACCTCAATCGGCGGGCCATCGGGGCGGTTGGCTTTCAGCGCCATAAACCCGGCGTTCTCAGCGAGCGCCTGAGGCGCGATGACCCCGGCGGCGAGCAGGGCGGCGGCGAAGACTGCTTTGCGAAGCGACATGGAGATGCGGTGGTCCGTCAGGTGGAAGATGACCGCTGCATCGGGCCGGCCGCCGCGTGTTTCCAGTGCTTCTGCGCGAATGGGCGAACGGGTTCGCGGTCTGGCGAACGGGCGCGGACTGGCGACTCTGGCGCACCTCGCATAATCATCCGGCCATGAGCGCTGACGCTTCCAAACCGCCTTTGCTGGGCACCGCCCGAGAGTGGACCATCGATCTCGCCGTCGGTGTCGGCGTGGGCGTCCTGCTGGGCCTCATGGGTCCGTTTGGCAGCTTCTACAATGACGGCCCGGCCGTCCGGATCGCCTACTGGGTCTGCAGCATCGCCTTCGGCATGGTCCTGTTCGGGGGGCTGACGCGCCTGGCGACCGCCGCCGCCCGTCGATTCGGCGCGCCGGAATGGACGGCGCTTCCCCCGGTGATCCTCGTGGGCGGCGTTGTGCTGGCCGTTCCGGTGCGCATTTTCGCGATGGCCTTCTGGCCGGGCCTTGGAGAGGCGGTGCCGTTGGCCGAATGGTTCGCCCAATGCCTGGCGATCACCACGCCCATGGTCCTGGGCTTCTACGCGCTGAGAGTTCGCCGGCCGCAGCGCCGCGCCGCGGAGCCGATAACCCCAGCCGAGACTGTTCCCAGTCTGGACGCCGGCAACGTCCTCTACCTACGGATGGAGGACCACTATGTCCGCATCCGCACCGAGCACGGTTCGCGCCTTGAGATGGGCCCGTTGGCCCGGGTCACCGCGATGCTCTCCGGCGTCGAGGGCCTGCAGACCCATCGCTCCTGGTGGGTGGCGCGACGGGCGATCACCGGAGTCGAACGCGACGGCCGCAACCTTCGCCTGAGGTTGGTCGACGGCGAGACCGCGCCCGTGAGCCGCGCCTCGGTGGCCAAGCTTCGCGCGGCGGGCTGGCTGGCGGCCGAAGGCGACTAAAATCGTCCGCGACGGGGTGTCGCGGCGCGGTGCGGCGTGCGTCCAAAACCGATGTGGACAGTTCAGAGAAATCTCGCGACAGAACGCCGCGATTTCGTCTGCGAGGCGAACGGTCGGCGGCGGTTCTTAACGCGGTAACGGCGTTCGAACCGCTTTCCAGACCTCAGTTTTATCGATTTTAGCGGCCCAAATAGACGGCTGAAAAAGCCACCTGCGACGCCTGCGACCAATGTGTTCAGGGGCTCCGACGCGGCTTGCACCCGATTCGCAAATCAGATTAACCATTCGTCCAACGGGAAACATTCACCATTAACCAGTCTTAAATTAACTCTCCGGCAAAGTGGCCGAAGGGTTTCACCGGCGGACTCCCGCCAAAGACGTTCGAATACGCCAGTGTTGGCGTGGAGGGGCTCATGCGCGTACTGTTGATCGAGGATGACAGCGCGACGGCGCAGACCATCGAACTGATGCTGAAGTCTGAAGGCTTCAACGTCTATACGACGGATCTGGGTGAAGAAGGCGTCGATCTGGGCAAGATCTACGACTACGACCTTATCCTGCTCGACCTCAATCTTCCAGACATGAGCGGCATCGACGTTCTGCGCACCCTGCGGGTCGCGAAGATCAACACGCCGATCATGATCCTGTCGGGTTCGTCGGAAATCGACACCAAGGTCAAGACCTTCGCCGGCGGCGCCGACGACTACATGACCAAGCCTTTCCACAAGGACGAAATGATCGCCCGCATCCACGCGGTGGTCCGTCGTTCGAAGGGTCACGCCCAGTCGGTCATCAAGACTGGCGACATCGTGGTCAACCTGGACGCCAAGACGGTGGAAGTGAACGGCAACCGCGTTCACCTGACCGGCAAGGAGTACCAGATGCTGGAGCTCCTCTCCCTGCGCAAGGGCACGACCCTGACCAAGGAAATGTTCCTGAACCACCTGTACGGCGGCATGGACGAGCCGGAACTGAAGATCATCGACGTCTTCATCTGCAAGCTGCGCAAGAAGCTGGCCGCTTCGGCGCACGGCAAGCACCACATTGAGACGGTATGGGGCCGCGGTTACGTGCTGCGTGACCCGAATGAAGCGGTCAACGCCGCCTGAGTCGTCGGAATCTAGTCAGCGTAACAGTAAAGCGTACCCAAGACGCCCACCGCAAAGGTGGGCGTTTTCTTTTAGAGATCATAGGGTTGCGCTTCGCCGCGTTGCGAATGTCAACCTCGCCCGTGACAAATGGACAAAGGCGCGGAATAGTCCGTGCCGCCGAGCGCGAGGGCCTATAAGGTCCGGCGCGACGATTGCTGGGGGGCTTCCCAGCCGTGTCATTTTGACTTACGCGGCATCGACACCGACGGGGGACCGATGCAGGAATTCGATCCACGACGCAGCGCGACGCGCTGGGCGCCGCGGGTTTTCACGGCGGTCGCCGGCCTGGCCGCCCTGGGCCTGGGCTGGAAGCTGACCGCCGACGACGCCAGCGCGCCTGTGGCCAAGGCGCCGCTCGATCCCGCCGCCCTCGTAGCCTTGCAGCATATCGCCTTCGCCAGCGCCGAGGCTCAGCCTGGTTTCGAGCGCCCCGAAAACATCGAAGTTAAGGTCCGCCCAGGCGAAACCCTGCAAGGCGCCGTGCTGCGTACGGGCGTCGCGCCGGAAGAGGCCCGGCAAGTCGTCGCGACGCTGCAAGGCGCGATCGACACCGTCAACATCAAGGCCGGCATGGCCTTCGAGGCCGCTGTCGCGCAGCGTCGCAGCCAGCGCGGCCCGGCCCGTCTGGTCGGCCTGTCGATGCGCACCAGTCCGTCGTCGACCCTGACCGTCTCGCGCACCTTCGACGGTGCGCTGCGCCTGCGCGAGATGGAGGAGGAGGTCCGCGACGAGCAGCAGGTGGCCTGCGGCGAGATGAACGGCTCGTTCTACGAGAGCGTGGCCAGCGTCGGCGGCACGCCTTCGGTGATCAGCCAGGCGGCCAAGCTGTTCTCGCACAAGATCGACTTCTCGCGCGACATCAAGGAAGGCGACCGCTTCTGCCTGATCTTCGATCGCAAGGTGACCGAGAGCGGCCGCACCATCGAGGCCGGCGATCTCGAATACGCCGAGGTCAAGGGCCAGAAGTTCTACGCCTTCGATCGTCGCGGTGAAGACGGCAAGAGCCAGTTCTTCGACGAGACCGGCAAGAACATCAAAGGCTTCCTGCTGCGCACGCCGGTCGACGGCGCCCGGATCACCTCGAAGTTCGGTCTGCGCCGTCACCCCATCCTCGGCTACAACCGCGCTCACCAGGGCGTGGATTTCGGCGCGGGTACGGGTACGCCCATCCTCGCCGCCGGCGACGGGGTGGTGCTGGAAGCCCGCCGCTGGGCCGGCTACGGCAACTGGCTGCGGATCCGCCATTCGGGGCAATGGGACACCGGCTACGCCCATATCTCGCGCTACGCCAACGGTATTCGGCCGGGCGTGCGGGTGCGCCAGGGCCAGGTTGTGGCCTATGTCGGCTCCACAGGCATGTCGTCTGGGCCGCACCTGCACTATGAGGTCTGGCTGAACGGGCAACGGGTTAACCCGATCGGCGCCAAGGTGCCGCAGGGCACCATCCTGGCGGGCGCGGAGCTGGCCTCGTTCCGCTCGCAGAAGGCCCGTATTGACCGCATGCTCGCCGAGGGCGGAGCCGCCGTCAGTAACGAGGACACGCCCAAGTTGGCCGCAGCCGATATCCAGAAGGCCAAGTTCAGCCTGCGATAGGCCATTGTCGGGATTTGATCCTGGTCAGGGCGTCGTCTCAGGCGACGAACCATGCTCCTGTCAACGCGCCCGCGTGCGTCGTTGGAGAGGTCACCATGGATAAGCCCGTTCGTCGGAACCCCGCCCTGCGGCTGGCGCTGATCCGAAGGATCCACACTTGGCTTGGCGTCTTCGTCGCGCCCAGCGTCCTGTTCTTCGCACTGACCGGCGCCGTGCAACTCTACGGGCTTCACGAGTCGCACCACGGCTACAAGCCTGCCCCAGCGATCGAGAAGCTGGGCATGCTGCACAAGGACCAGGCTCTCAAGCTGAAGCCCAAGCGCGCGAAGCCCCCGGCCGCCGCCGCTGCGCCGACGGCGACGCCCAAGCCGGCCGCTCGCCCCGACGAGGGACCCAAGCCGGCGACGGCGATCCTGAAGGCGCTCTTTCTGGTCGTGGCCTTGGCGTTGACCGCTGCGACAGGGCTTGGCGTGTGGATGGCCGTGTTCCACGGCCGCGAACGCAAGGCTGCTGTTGTGCTGCTGGCGGCCGGAACCGTGGTCCCGATCATCTTGGCGCTGTTGACGCAGGGCGGTTGAAGCCTGTCTGGCTCAGGTCTAGAAGGCCTGCCTCAAATCGCCGTCCCGTCTTCCGTGGGACGGCGACGCCTCTCAGGTCCTCGTCTTTGCCCTCATCTCGCGCCGACCTCTACAGCGACCGCCGCTTTGTGGTCGGGATGGCGCTGCTGTGCTGCCTGCTCTGGGGCAGCGCCTTTCCGGCGGTGAAGGTCGGCTATGCGCTGCTGCACGTGGCCAAGACCGACACCGCCGCACAGATGCTGTTCGCCGGATGGCGGTTCCTCGCGGCAGGGCTGATCCTGTTGGCCCTGGCGGTTCTAGGTCGCAGGTCGGTGGCCGTCCCGCGCGACCAGATCGGACGCCTGCTGGGCCTCGGCGTCTTCCAGACCACGCTGCAGTACGTGTTCTTCTATATCGGCCTAGCCCACGCGACCGGGGTGAAGTCGTCGATCATGAACGCCACAGGCGCGTTCTTCGGGGTGGTCCTGGCCCATTTCCTGTTCCCCAATGACAAGCTGACGCCGCGCAAGGTGATCGGCTGCCTGCTGGGTTTCGCCGGCGTGCTGGCGGTGAACCTGGGCGGGAAGGGCTTCGACTTCGAGTTCAGCCTTTTGGGCGAGGGCTTTGTGGTCGCCGCCGCATTCGTGCTGGCGGCCGGCTCGATCTGGGGCCGGGCGATCTCGCAGACCCTCGATCCGATGGTGATGACCGGCTGGCAACTGGCCATCGGTGGCGCTGTGCTGCTGGCCATTGGGGCCGTTGCGGGCGGTCACCTTGAAGCCTTCGACGTTCGCTCGCTGGCGTTGCTGGCCTATATGGCCGGGCTGTCGGCCGCCGCCTTCGCGCTATGGAGCTTGCTGCTCAAGCACAATCCGGTGGGACTGCTGGCGGTGTTCAACTTCCTGATCCCGGTGTTCGGGGTGCTGCTGTCGGCCCTGTTCCTGCACGAGCCCGTGCTGGCCTGGAAGAACGCCGCCGCCCTCGCGCTCGTGTGCGGCGGCATCCTTCTGGTGACAGGGCGGGCGAGAGTCCGCGCCTAATCCACCCCCGCCACGGCCAGCAGGGCGGCGAGGCCGACCTGCATGCCCTTCAGGCTCTCGCCCTTTTCGACGTCGATCCATTCGTCCAGGGCGTGGGCGCGGCCGCCACGGAAGCCCGCGCCGATGGTCAGGGCCGGCACGCCCAGGCTCATGGGGATGTTGGAGTCGGTCGAGCTGGCCTCGCGCGTCGGCTTGTAGCCCAGCGCCTTCACCGCCCCCTCCGTCAGCGCCACGATCTCGGCGGTGGGCGGCGTGGCGCCGGCCGGACGCTCGCCGATCACCTTGGCCTGGTAGCTGACCGCGCCGTTCTTGGTGGAGCGCGCGGCGTTCTCGCCAGCGACGGCCTTGTCGAAGATCCCGATCAGGGTCTGGTCCAGCTTGGCCAGCTCGGCCGCGCTTTCCGAGCGCATGTCGAACTCCATGAAGACGTCGTGCGGGATCGAGTTCACCGAGGTGCCGCCGCCCGTGACGCTGGCCGAATAGGTGGTCTTGGGCTTCTTTGGGGCCTCGACCGCGTAGAGGTCAGTCACGGCCTTGGCCATGGCCGCCATCGGATTGACGATGCCGAATGCGCCGTAGCTGTGACCGCCCGGCCCCGTGAAGGTCACGCGATAGCGCTTGGAGCCGGTGCCCTGGTCGACGATCCGATCGGGATCACCGCCGTCCATCGAGAAGAACGAGGCGATCCGGCCCTTGTACGGGCCCTTATTGAAGAGGTAGCGCACCCCTCGCAGGTCGCCGGGGCCCTCCTCGCCGACATTGCCGACCACCAGAATGTCAGCCTTGGTCTTGATGCCTGCCGCGTCCATGGCGCGGACATAGGCCAGCAGGGTCGACAGCGCCCGGGTGTCGTCGCCGATACCAGGGGCCATCAGTTTCGTCCCTTCGCGGCGCACCTTCACGTCGGTGCCTTCGGGAAAGACGGTGTCGAGGTGGGCGGCGATGACCACGAACGGGCCCTTGCCCTTGGTGGCCGTGCCCGGACGTACGCCCATGACATTGCCCTCGGCGTCCATCTCGACGTTCTGCAGCCCGTGGGCCTTCAGCATCTCCAGATAGGCCTTGGCGCGCTGCTCTTCCTTGAACGGCGGGGCCGGGATCTCGGTCAGGGTGATGATGTCGGCGACCGTGCGGTCGAAGTCCGCGTCCAGCTTGGCGACCGCCTTCTTGAAGCCGGGCGAGGCGACGATCTTGGCGACGGTCTTGTCGGCGTCGGCGGTCTTGGGCGCGGCTATGGCGGGCGCGGCGACCAGCACGGCGGCGAGGGCGAGCAGGGAGGCGGTGTGGCGGAGCATGCGGCGAATCCTTCAGCTTCGCCGCACCCTAAACCGCCCACCCTAGCCCGCGCACCCCACCTTTCGCGGAGCCTAGACGGTCAGCGCGGCCTCGCCGCCCATCCAAGGGTCGCTGATCGAGTCCGCGCCGGTCTCGATCCGTCCGGCCAGGCGACGCAGCCAGGTCGGCTCGCCCTCCAGTCGGACGGTGACGTCGTACCAGCCCTGCTGGGTGGCCACGGTCCGCGCCACGGTGTCGACGCCCTTGAAGTCCACCTGCCAAGGCTCCTGACCTAGGATCTCCACGCGCACCGTCCGCGGAGAGGGGCGCACGTTGCTGACCGTCAGCAGGAGACCGTCTTCTGACGGGCGCGCGGCGATCTCAAGGCCGACATTGTCGCCGACGAACCGGCGGTGGAAGCCGTTGGGCCCTAGGAGCCACAGATCATAGGGGCCGGTCGGCCAGACGTCGCTCAGTTGCTTTTGCGGTCCTACTGTGTAGCGGCGCGGCGCCTGGTCCAGACGCAGACGATCATAGACATGCACCACGGCCGCGGCCGTCCCGGCGTTGCTGAACGTCAGGGCGATCGTCCCGTCGGCATAGCGGCCGTCGACCGCCAGGGCGTAGGGCAGGGCGCGCGACGGGCGCGGACCCTTGGCCTGGGACGGCGCGACCACTGCCGCCGGCGTCGGCGGCTTGGCGCGGGACAGCTTTGCGGCCCGACCCGCCGGCTCGGCCGTGGCGGGCAGAGCGGGGAAGGGCTTGGTGTTGGGTGTCTTGAAGTCGAAGCAGGTCGTCAGGTCGCCGCATACCGCCCGTCGCCAAGGCGAGATGTTGGGCTCCATCACGCCGAAGCGCGTTTCCAGGAAGCGGATGACCGACGTGTGGTCGAAGACCTGGCTATTGACGTAGCCGCCCCGGCTCCAGGGCGAGATCACATACAGAGGCACGCGGGGGCCCAGGCCATAGGGGCGGCCCATCAGGTCGTCGCGCTCGGACTTGGCCTCGGTGGGATTGCGCACCCGGTGGTGCTCGGCCGTCAGATCGACGGTCGAGGCGCCCAGCAGCTTGCCCGATGAGTCGTACGACGGCGGTGCGGGCGGCGGGACATGGTCGAAGAAGCCGTCGTTCTCGTCGAACATCACCAGGAACACCGTGCGCGCCCAGACCTTGGGATCGGCGCTCAGGGCGTCGATGACGCGCGCGGTGTAGTCCGCGCCTTGGGCGGGGCTGGAGGGGCCGGGATGCTCGGAGTCGGCGGCCGGGGCGATGATCCACGAGACCTGCGGCAGGCGGCCGGCCAACACGTCATCGCGCAGCTTGTCCAGGTGATGGGTCGACAGAGCCAACTGCTTCAGGCGCGGGTTCGAGCCCGGCAGGTCCTTGTGGGCGTCGCGATAGGCCTTGAACCCCGCCAAGGGGTTGTCGGTGAAGTTGTCGGCCATGTCCTGGTAGATGCGCCAGGAGACGCCGGCCTTCAGCAGCCGCTCGGGATAGGTGGTCCAGGTGTAGGATTCCTTGGCCCCGCCCTTTTCCGGAAAATCGTCATGGCTGTTCGAGATCGACGGGCCGCCGGCCTTTCCGAGCCCGTCATTGGTCCCGGTCCACAGAAACAGGCGGTTGGTGTTAGTGCCGGTCTGGGTCGAGCAGTGGTAGGCGTCGCACAGGGTGAAGGCGTCGGCCAGGGCGAACTGGAACGGGATATCGGCGCGCTGGAAATAGCCCATCGACCACGGTTTCTTGGCGTCTGGCCAGCGGTCCATGCGGCCCTGGTCCCAGGCGTCCTGGGCGTCGGTCCAGCTGTGCGGCGTGCCCTCGACGCGCATGTGGGCGAAGGTCTGGGCGCTGTTCAGGGGGAACGGCGCGAGGAGTTTGTCCTTGTTCCAGGCCTGGACGAAGACCGAGCCGTCTTGGCGACCAGCGGCGTCGCGTACGGGGATCGGGAACCGGTCGCCAAAGCCGCGCACGCCGTTCAGCGTTCCGAAATAGTGATCGAAGCTGCGGTTCTCCTGCATCAGGATCACCACGTGCTCGACATCCTGGATCGTACCGGTCCGCACATCCGCGTCGATCGCCGCGGCCCTTGCGAGCGCCGGCGGCAGGCTCAGGGCGCCGAGAGCGGCCAGCAGAGCGCGGCGGTCGAGATTGGGCATGGCGAGACTCCGGCGAAACTGAGCCGCAGGTAGCATGCGGTGTTTGGCGGGCGTGTGACAGGGGTTAGCGCGAGGGAGGCTCGGCTACGGTCTGCGCCGCGTCCCGCGCCTCGAGCGCCTTGCGGATGGCGTCGTGCGCCGCCTTGTCCAGGGTGTGTCCTGAGATCAGGATCGCGCCGGCGAGCGTCAAAAGCGCGGGCGCGACGGCGAAGCTGATCGAGAGCACGCCCAGCGCTAGCGGCGTATTCGCAGCCCCGAGGTCAGCCTTGAACCCAAAGAGGTCCAGCGCGCTGACGGAGGCGAAAACCGCGATGGCCGAGCCGATCTTCACAATCCCGCTCAGCAAGCCAAACATCAGACCGCTGCGATCTATCCCGCTCTTGAGGCGCTCCTCGTCGCCCAGGTCGGCCATCATGGCGCGCAACAGGATGGGCCCGGCGCTGTAGGGCAGGCCGGCCAGGGTCATGGTCACGATCCCCCACGCCAGACCCTCGGGCGCCATCAGCACGGATAACTGGGCGACAGCGTAGGCGACTGACGCGATCGCCAGCGCGCGATGCTTGCCGATCGCCTGTCCGAGCCGCCCCCAGAGGGGCGCGCCGAGCAGAGCGCCGGTGAAATAGAGCAGCAGTAAAAGACCCGCCTCAGATCGGTCCCAGCCGCGTATGGCTTCGAAGTAGAAGAAGAACAGCGTGCCCGCGATGACGGGGCCAGTCCCCAGAAGAACGTCCGACGCCAGCAATCGCAGGATCGATGGTCGTCGGATCAAATCCCAATAGTGACGCCACGTGGCGGACTGGGTGTTCGGCGGCGCCTGCGGCTCGTGGACGGCCCATAGCGCCAGGAGGATGGCCACAGGCAGGCTTAGGGCCACGAACCAGCCCATCGCCCGCACGCCCTGACCATAGTCGAGCCCGAAAGCCAGCTTCATCAATGGCGGCATGGCCAGCACGACCAGCATGCCCACGACCGTGAAGCCCTGCCACCAACTGAATACGCGCGCGCGCTGCCCATACTCCGGCGCGAGCCTGGCCGCCCAGGTGACATGCGCCATCGTCGCCATCGACTGGCCCAGGAAGCCCAGCACCAGCCAGAACAGGATGTAGTTTCCGTCGATGCCCGGCCGCGCCATGAACAGCATCCAGACCGCGAGCACGGCGATGGGCAGGCCCGCCACCAGCCAGGGCTTGAACCTGCCAAAGCGCGTGTTCGTCCTGTCGATCAGGAAGCCGAGGGCTGGATCAAGCCACAGATCGAACAGCCGGACCACGCCGAAGGCTACGCCGATTGCGGTCAGGCTGACGCCAAGATCCGTGGCGTAGTAGTTGGGCAGATAGACGACGACGGGCATGAGCATCGCCGCCACCGGAACGCACGGCAGCGCGAAGGCCGCCAGACGCCAGGTTCCTAAAGACCTGTGGCCGCTGTTTGCGCCCTCAGCGCGGATCGCCGCCGCTCCTATCACTCAAACACGATCACCGACCGCGCCAGTTCCCCGCGCTTCAGCTCGTCGAACGCCGAGTTGACGTCCTCCAGCTTGATCCGGCGCGAGATCAGTTCGTCCAGCTTCAGCTTGCCCGACATGTAGAAGTCCACCAGGCGCGGCATGTCGACCGGGAAGCGGTTGGAGCCCATATAGCTGCCCTGGATGCGGCGCTCGCCGAGGAAGTCGACGCCGTGCAGCTCGATCTTGGTGCCCACCGGGATCATGCCGATGACATTGGCCGTGCCGCCCCGGCGCAGCATCTTGAACGACGCTTCGGCCGTCTGCTTTAGGCCGATGGCCTCGAAGCTGTGATGCACGCCGCCGCCCGTCAGTTCGACCACGGCCTTGGCGATGTCGTCGACCTGCGAGGCGTCGATCACGTCGGTGGCGCCGAAGGTCTTGGCCAGCTCCAGCTTGGAGGCGATGCGGTCGATGGCGATGATCCGGCCGGCGCCGGCGATGGCCGCGCCGTTGAGGGTGGCCAGACCGACACCGCCGCAACCGATCACCGCCACGGTCTCGCCCGGACGGACGTTGGAGGTGTGCATCACTGCGCCAACGCCCGTCATCACCGAGCAGCCGATCAGGGCGGCGCGGTCGAACGGCATGTCCTTACGGATGGCGACGCACGCGTGCTCGTGCACCAGCATCATCTCGGCGAAGGACGACAGGTTCAGGAACTGGGCCATCGGGCCGGTCCCGCCGTTCAGGTCCTCCTTGAACAGGCGCGGGGCGTCGCTCTTGCTGCGGCGCGTCTCGGGGCTGATGCAGAGGTTCATGTGCCCGGTCAGACAGACCTCGCAGTGGCCGCAATAGGGGTTGAGGCAGGTGATGACGTGGTCGCCGACCTTGACGGTGCGCACCTCGGACCCGACCGCCTCGACAATGCCGGCGCTCTCGTGGCCCAGCACGGCGGGCAGGGCGTGGGTGTAGGAGCCTTCGACGAAGTGCAGGTCGGAGTGGCAGACCCCGGCGGCCTTGGTGCGGATCAGCACCTCGCGCGGGCCGGGCTTGCCAATGGCCACGGTCTCGATCTCGAGGGGTTTGCCCACCTCGCGCAGAACAGCGGCCTTCATGCTCGTCTCCCTCTTGTTTGGAAGGAGACTAGCGTTCCGTTCGGGGCGAACGGAAGGGCTATTCGAACAAATGTTTGGGGGTGTGAGCCCTTAAGCGGCCAGGGCTTCGGGTTGGCGTTCCGGGAGGATGCGGCTGACCGCCAGCAGGACCGTCATCGCGCCTTCGCCCGAGGTGATCACCGCCGACACCAGCGGCGAGTCCTCGCCGTCGCCCATCGCCGGGGGCGGATTGATCTGTTCGGCCTCGACCGTGAAGCTGTCGCAGACCGCGTCGACCAGCAGGCCGGCGACGTCGTTCTGGTTCTCGACCACGATGATGACCTGGCGGGCGCCGTCCTGGGCCGCGCCCTTGCCGAGACGCCAGGACAGGTCGATGACCGGCATGACCTGGCCGCGCAGGTTGATCACGCCGCGCACGTAGGGCGGAGCCTCGGGCAGCGGGGTCGGGGGCGTGACGCCGCGGATTTCGCGGACGGCGCTGACGGGAACGCAATAGGTCTGGGCGCCGACCTCGAACGACAGGACCTGCAGGGCCTGGCCTTGGGCGTAAGACACGGTGCTGGTCATGGCGGGTCTCCCTGAACGCGAAGGCTGCTAGAGACCCTCGATGCCGCCACCCTGTCATAAAAAGATGAACAAAGCGGTTCTGGCCAGGGTTGATGAAGTCTGTTCAGCCGCCGTTCAGGCTGGAAATCCGATCGTTGCCGCAACGCTTGGAACGTCGCATCGGGCGACGGCGGCGAAGACCTCAGGGAGGCCGGGATGGCCAACAAGATGATCAACACGGTCGGACGGGTCGCCGCCGGCGTCGCCGCCCTGTCGGTGGTCGCCGCCGCGACGACGGCTTCGGCGGACTCGCGCTATCACCGTCATCACCGCGACAAGGGCGGCGACGTCGCCGCCGCCGCGATCACGGCCGGGGTCATCGGTCTGGTCATCGGCGCTGCGATCGCCGACGACGACCATCGCGACAACCGTTATCGCGACCGCCGCTACGCGCCGCCCCCGCCCCCGCCTCCGCCGCGTTACGGCTATGGATACGGCTATGCTCCGCGTTCCTACTACGGCGACCGTGAGTGCTGGACGACCCGCGAGTACGACCGCTGGAGCGGCTCGTACTATGAGCGAACGGTCTGCCGCTAAGCCGCACCGGATCGGATCGCTGTTGTGAGCCAGCGATCTGCTCGGCGTCGACCGCCCCGTCGACGCCGGTCCAGCCCCGAGGTCCCCCGACCTCGGGGCTTTCTTATTCGAGGTGGGAAAGAGGACTCGACTCCGGCGCGGAATGAGAACAAAAAATGAACATTACTATGCACCGCCGGAGGGTCCGACATGTCGCCGCTCGTCAATTCCGCCTTCGACAGCCCGTTCAGCCCGGGCCTGAGATTGACCGAAGACCGACTGGATATCGCCGAGGCGGTGCTGGCGGGAGCGTGGCGTACGCTGCGCGCGGCGGGGTTCGGTGAGGCCGAGGTGCAGGCCTTGTTCGACCAGATCGCCGATCGTCCCGAGGACCTGGCGCGCCGCCTGCGAAAGATGGCCAACGCGGCCGGCTGACGCGAACGCGTCCAAAGCCAAGCCTTGCACGTAACCTTTACGATCCGGCCGCCACGCCCCTCTCCCGGTGTCCCCTTCGGGACGCGAAGTGGTCGGAAGCGCCGCCTGTCCGCCTACCGTCCCCTAGCGCGGCGGATGCGCCGCGGAGCCTCCCGTCGACACCCCAAGTTCGTGCGGGAGGCTCCGATGGCTCAACTTACCGAACGGTCGAGCAGGGCCCGCAGAATCTCGGCGCGTTGGGCGGTGTCCACCGAAATCCGGCCCGCCAGTTCCCGAATACCCGTCGGATAGGCTTCGCCGCCGTCGGCGACGGCGCGGGCCTGCTGGGCGAGGCGGCGCAGGTCGCGATCCAGGCGCTCGATCTCTTCACGCGCCAAGAGACGCGCCTCGGCCTGCAGCCGCTGAACGCGTTGGCTGGTGGACTCGGGGCCTCGCCCCAGGTCGTAGATTTCGGCCACGCCCGGCGCGGGCGACACGATCTTCAGCGGCTTGTTGGCCATGGTTCAGGGCTCCTCGAACGGGGCCGGTCGCTTCGGCCCTCGTTCAATCAAAGCCTGGCTTGGCGCGGCTGTTCCGTGCCCGGACCGTGAAAGCGTCACTGCGTGGCCTTCACGCCACAGGCCTGATGGCCCGACGGGCGCTCAGTAGGCCGAGTGGTTGTAGGGAAACTGCGAGGCCGAGGGCGGCGGGGCCGGCTGGGGCGGCGGCGCGGGCGCGGGAGCGGGAGCCGGCGCGTGCTGGGCCTGCGGCGGCGTCGGCGCGGGACGGCGGAACTTCAGGCTGCGACCCTGAAACTCGGCGCCGGTTTCCATCGCCAGCTGTTCGTGCGTGATGTCACCGTCGACGCGGGCTGTCCCATAAAGACGCACGCTCTGGGCGGTGACCGAGCCGATCACCATCCCGTGGATTTCCAGGGCCTGAGCGGTGACCGAACCCTCGATCCGGGCGTTCGGGCCCACAATCAGCTTGCCCACCTTGACGTCGCCCAGCACCACGCAGTCGAGGTGCACCTCAATGTCGCCGATGACGTCGCCCCGGATCGTCAGGCCTTTGGCGATCAGCGAAGCCGGCTTTGGCCGGGCCGGAGGCGGCGTGGGCGCGGGCTGGGGCTGAGGCTGAGCGACCTGCGGCGCCGCGGCGCGCTGCGGCTCCAGCGGAGTCAGGGCCAGCTTCGCGGGCGTCTCTTTCTTCTTGGCGAACATCGGCGGCGACCTTGTCTCGAAATGGGCGTTGGGAAGCCCCTCGCAGCAAGATATGGGCCGCCTTCGCCGATCTCACCCGCCGGCGTCGCGAACCTGGGTGATCGGACGGTCATCGCCCGGCGAGACCTCGGCATGCCAGACGGCGTTGCGGTCCTCGTAGACGACGCCCTCGGTCTCTCCTGGTTGCTCTTGCTTCTCGGCCGCCGCTCGGGCCGCCGACAACGCCGCATCGTGAGTCTCGAAGGTTTCGGAGAAGGTCTCCCCGACCTTGTAGGCCCAGCCGCCGTCGTGCTCGACGATATCGTAGGTGAGGGTGGTCATCGGCGAGTCTCCGTTGGGATGCGGAGATCGAACGAAGGGCAGGGGCCGAGGTTCCGACCAATGAAGTGGTGTTGGGCGAGCGCGCCGTCACCACCGACGCCGTCTCCGCCTCGCGCGCTACGGGGAATGTCACTGAGCTTCTCGCTCGGCCCGCAGATCGACCACAAGCAGCGCCCGAAGACGGGCGAATTGAAGAAGATCAGGCTGTGTGCGGTCTAGAGCCGGTCTTCATCGCAACACGCTTCGCCCGGGTCGTCTCTGGTCGGTTGGGAACTCGCATCATAAATTTTCATGTATGCGCGCCTCCAAAGACCGCTGCTGAAGCCTCTAACCAGCGGGAGGCTTCCATCATGGCCATCGCTGCGTTCTTCACCATCGCCCTGCTGGCCACGAGTCCGGAGGCCAAGGACATCGACGCCTTCATTCGCAAGGCGATGGACCGGGTGGAGGTGACGCCCGGCCTCTCCGTAGCGGTGGTCAAAGGACCCGACGTGGTGATGACGGCCGGCTACGGCGTGGCGGACCTGAGCAAGGGCGACGCCGTCGACGCCGACACGGGCTTCTACATCGCCTCGGCGACCAAGGCCTTCACTGCGCTGTCGATCGCCGCCATGGCCCATCGTGGGGAGCTCGGTCTCGACGCGCCGCTCAAGACCTGGGTCGGCAAGAGCCCTCTACCGGCCGACATCGCATCCTCGACCAGCCTCAACGATCTTCTAAGTCATCGCTCGGGTCTGGAGAACGAGCCGATCGCCTTCCGGGCGGCCTATTCAGGCGTGCACACGCCCAGGCTCATGAGCGCCCTGCTGGCGGAAACGCGCCGAAGCCAGCCGTCCGGAACGTTCCGCTACACCAACACCGGCTACAACCTGGCCTCCACGCTGATCGAGGACCGCTTCGGCCGGGGTTGGCGCGCGATGGTGGACAAGGCGGTCCTGACCCCGGCCGGAATGACCCATACCACGGCCCGTATCGACCGGGTCCGTCGCACAAGGCAGGTCGCGGTGGGCCATACGCCAGGTCTGGACGGGCGCATGGTTCCAAGCCCGTTGCAGAAGACCGACGCCACCATGCAGTCGGCCGGCGGCCTGGTTTCGACCGCTCGCGACATGGCCCGCTGGCTGGAGATCCAGGTGAATGACGGCGTCGTTGACGGCCACCGCGTTTTCCCGCCTGGCCTCGTCGCCTCGACTCACCGGTCGCTGGTCGCCCAGCAGACCACGTTCGGCCCCTATGTCCGCGACGGCTATGGCCTGGGCTGGCAGATCGGCCGCTACGGCGATGAGGTGCTGATCCACCATTTCGGCAACTTCGCCGGATCGCGGGCGCACGTCTCGTTCATGCCGCAGCGCGGCCTGGGCGTGGCGGTGATGGCCAATGAGGACGCCGTGGCGGGCGAGCTGGTCGATCTTGTGGCCGACTACGTCTACGACCGCTTCGCGGGGCGCGCAGATGTCGAAGCCCACTACGACGCCGAACTGGCGGCGCTTGTCGCGCGCCGCGACAAGCGGCTCAAGGGCCTGGCGGTCAGCCGAGCCGAGCGCGCCGCGCGGCCGTGGTCGCTGCGCGCGCCGACCCGGACCTATATCGGCGCCTATGAGAACCCGGCCATGGGACGCATCGATGTCGTCGAGCGCGACGGCCACATGGTCATGAAGGCTGGCGCGATGGCCTCGCCGGCCGAGGCGGCCGCTGATCCGGAAAGCGTCCGGGTCGAGCTGATCCCGCTCACCGGCCAGATCGTGCGCTTCGAGGCGCCCGGCAAGCTGGTCTACGACGGCAAGACCTACATTCGGCGGTAACGGTGCGACGCGGGTTCGCACGCCGCAGGCCGCGAGCCGGTCCAACGCCGCCTCTCCACGCTTTACGCACCATCAACACGTCCAAAGCAAAACGCCCGCCTCCGGGAGGCGGGCGTTTCAAAGCATCGGCGCAAAGGACTCGACGACGGCGACGGCGCTGGCCGCCGCGTCCCCTTAAGCCACCTTCACCCGCGCCGCGCTTTCCGGCAGGTCCGTGCCGAACGCGCGCTGGAAGAACTCGGCGACGGTGGGGCGTTCCAGTTCGTCGCACTTGTTCAGGAAGGTCAGACGGAAGGCCAGCGCCACGTCGTGATCGAAGATCTCGGCGTTCTGGGCCCAGGTAATGACCGTGCGCGGGCTCATGACCGTCGAGATGTCACCGTTCATGAAGGCGTTGCGGGTCATGTCGGCGACGCGGACCATCGCCGCCAGGGTGCGCTTCCCTTCGGCCGTGTCGTAGCCGGGGTTCTTGGCCAGAACGATGGCGGCCTCGACGTCGTGCTCGAGGTAGTTCAGCGTCGTGACGATCGACCAGCGGTCCATCTGGCCTTGGTTGATCTGCTGGGTGCCGTGATAGAGGCCCGTGGTGTCGCCCAGACCGATGGTGTTGGTCGTGGCGAACAGGCGGAAGTACGGATTGGCGCGGATGACGCGGTTCTGATCCAGCAGGGTCAGCTTGCCGCCGGCTTCCAGGACGCGCTGGATCACGAACATCACGTCGGGGCGCCCGGCGTCATACTCGTCGAACACCAGGGCGACGGGGCGCTGAAGCGTCCAGGGCAGGATGCCTTCGCGGAACTCGGTGATCTGCTTGCCGTCCTTCAGGACGATGGCGTCCTTGCCGACAAGGTCGATCCGGCTGACGTGGCTGTCGAGGTTCACACGAACCAGCGGCCAGTTCAGCCGGGCGGCGATCTGCTCGATGTGCGTCGACTTGCCCGTGCCGTGATAGCCCTGGACCATCACGCGACGGTCATAAGCGAAGCCGGCGCAGATGGCCTTGGTCGTCTGCGGGTCGAACTTGTAGGCCGGGTCGATGTCCGGCACGTGGCTGTCGCGGTGGCTGAAGGCCGGGACCTTCATGTCGCTGTCGACGCCGAACGCGTCGCGAAGCGTCACCCACTTGTCGGGGACCAGGGTGATCAGCGGATCGGCGGCGGAGCTGGTTTCGGCGAACTCGGGCATGCTTCCGGCTTACCGCCTTGGACCCGCCCGTTTCAAATGGAAATCCGCTCAAAGCGGGGGTTGGCGTGCACTTTCCTGGCGAGGACGCTGTTCCCGTAAGGGAAGGGGCGGCGAGGGAACGCCGCCCCGCCCAGCTTAGTTATTGGCCAGGATGACCGAAGCGATCAGGCCGGTGGCGACGGCGGCCAGGACGTACTGGTTGTCGACCTTCTGCCAGCGGTAGCCCCGCGGCGGGGCGCGGAGGCCGTGACGGCGCCAGTCGCTGACGTAGTAACCGTTGCCGCGATAGCGGGCGTCCAAGCGTTGGCCGCGAACCCAGCGGCGGTACTCGCGGCGGTCCTGACGGTTCTCGTAGCGGGCCTGATCGCGGCGACCCTGTTCGTAGGCCCGGTCGCGGGCGTCGTAGCGGCCGTCATGGCGGTAGGCCTGGGCCGAGGCGGCGGTGGCGCCGCCGGCCAGCATCAGGACGGCGAGCGAGGTGGTCAGAATGCGTTTCATGTCGGGTCTCCTTCGATGAGGATGTCAACGTAAGATGGTCGACCTAGTCCCTTGCTGAACGGCTATGTGCTTCTTAAGTTCATGTTTCAAAAGAGAAATGTTGTTTCGCCCCCTTGGCTTTGGGAAGGAGCGCGCCGCTTGTATCACCTCGACGTTCGGAGACTGTTCGCCGCCGCCGGCCGCGAGATCGGCGTGGCGTCCGCCCTGCTGATCGTGGCGCTGGGCGCCTTGGGTTTCGTGGGGATCGCCGACGAGGTGGTCGAGGGCGAAGCCCATGCGCTGGATCTGAAGGTGTTGCAGGCGCTGCGCGTCGATGGCCGGCCGGACGCTCTGGTCGGGCCGCAATGGCTGCACGTGGCGGCGGTCGACATCACCGCCCTCGGCTCGGTGGCCGTACTGACCCTGCTGATCCTGGCGGGCTTCGCGCTGCTGGGGTCGCTCAGGCGCTGGACCGAGGCCTGGCTGCTGGCGCTGGGCGCGCTGAGCGGTGTTGCGGTTAGCCAGGGCCTGAAGGCGCTCTTCGCTCGCGAGCGTCCGGATGAAGCTTATCGCGTGGTCGAGGCGGTCAACGCCAGTTTCCCGTCCGGCCACGCCATGCTGTCGGCGGTGGTGTTCCTGACCCTGGGCGTCCTGGCGTCCCGCTTCGCCGAAAGGCGACGGGTCAAGATCCTGGCGATCAGCGCTGCGGTGCTGGTCAGCCTGCTGGTCGGCGCCAGCCGGGTCTATCTGGGCGTCCACTGGACGAGCGACGTGCTGGCCGGTTGGAGCGTGGGCGCGGCCTGGGCGATGATCTGCTGGCTGGTCGCCTATCTGGTCGAGCGCCGCTTCAAGCCGTCTTCGGCTTCGGACGCCACCTGAGCTCCAGCGTCGTCCAGATCGCGCCGACGACATCGCCCAAGCCAACCGCCAGCCAGGCCTTCGGCAGCCAGTTCAACAGGACAAAGCCGCCGATGATCACGAGCGACATTACGCGCAGGACGACAGACGCTCGCATGAAGGTGCGCTGTCCGGTCCAGCCGGCGACGTGATAACCCATGGCGTAGGCCAGGAGCAGAAGCCCGCAGAACCGCACCCAGGGCAACGCCGAGGCGTCGACCGGCGAGTCGAGCAGGCGCAGCACCGTCATGGGTTGAACGGCCAGGGCCAGTCCGGCCGTCGACAGCAGACCGCCCCAGAACCAGATGCTCCAAGGCTTGCCGAACGGCACCGGCGTGACCGGCGTCGGCGGCTCGGCTGGCGCCCGCCACTGGGGGTCGTTGACTGTCATGATATGGTTCGCCCCCTGCTTCGGCGGCGACAATGGCGCATTCGCCCCGCGCGCCGCAAGGCGTGAAGCGGGCCTCGTTCCCGGATGCAGGGCTTGGCCGATGCGTCCGCGCGACGCGCGCTGGCTACACCATTCCCGATTTCTGCAACTGTTTGTAGGCCTTGATGACGCGCTGCAACTTGTGCTCAGCGCTGCGGTCGCCGCCGTTGGCGTCGGGGTGGCAGCGTTTGAGCAGTTCCTTGTAGCGGGTCTTGATCGCCGCCCCGTCGGCCGTCGCCTCCAGGTCCAGATCGGCCAGGGCCTGGCGTTCCAGCTTGCCCAGGCGGCGCTCGGCCGCCGACCGCTCGGCTTCGGCCCTCCGCTGCTGGGCGCGGAAGATGCCGAAGGGGTCGGCGAAGTGTCGCGCGTCGCGGGCGGCCATGGCGGCGGCCTCGCGAGAGTTGGCGTCGGCCTTGAAGCTCCAGGTCGGGCGACCGCCGGTCATCCGCTCGGTCTCCTGCTCGGCCCGAATCTGGGCCTCGCTCATGCCGGCGTAGAAGTTCCAGTTCTTGTTGTACTCGGCGGCGTGCCGCTGACAGAACCAGTAGTGGTCATTGGGCATGTCGCGCGACTTCGGCGCCTTGGCCGATCCGGCCAGGCGGCAGTCAGGATGGTCGCAGCGCTTCTCCCCGGGCTTGAGGCCCAGGACGTCGTGCGCGGGATCGTCTTCGCCCTCTTTGGGCGGCCGAACCCGGATGTCGTAAAATTTGGGACGGTACTCGAACGGCCGGTTCATGGCGTCTAGAGTAAGCCCGCGCTATTTGCGTTCAAGGATTGACAAGCACGAGACGTGTCATGGGCGCTGTCGCCGAGACCATCCGCCGCAAGCTTGAAGCGGCTTTTGCCCCGTCTGTCCTCGACCTGGTCGATGACAGCGACCGGCATCATGGCCATTCCGGCCACACCGGGGCCGGTGAAAGCCACTTCAACCTGCGGATTGAGTCGCAGGCTTTCGCGGGCAAGTCGCGGGTCATGCGCCAGCGGCTGGTGATGCATGCCCTCGCCGAGGAGCTGGCGGGTCCTGTTCACGCGCTCTCGATCACAGCGTCGGCGCCTGGAGACGCATAAGTCCGAGCGAATGGTAAGTTCAAACTTACTTTTTGCTTGCGCCGCCCCCACGACGCTGATTGCCTTGGTCCCCGGCGCGATCCTGCCGGAAGGCAAGAGTCCCCATGAGCGCTGACGTTCCTCCGCCCGCCGAAATCTCTGAAGACGCGATCGCCGCCGCCTTGCCGGCGCTGCTGGCAAGGTCCTATGCCCGCTATTCAAAGTTCACGGTGGCCGCAGCGGTGATCGATGAAACCGGCGCGGTCCACTACGGCGTCAATGTCGAGAACGCCGCCTATCCGCAGGGCACCTGCGCCGAGCAGACCGCGATCGGGGCGATGATCACCGCCGCCGGCGCGCGGCGCATCGACAAGGTGCTGATCGCAGCCGGATCCGACGCCGTGGTTCAGCCGTGCGGCGGCTGCCGCCAGCGCATCGCCGAGTTCGCGGGGGAGGCTTGCGAGATCGTCTCGGTCCAGGGCGGCAAGCCCACCGAGCGTGTGGCCTTCTGGGAGTTGTTGCCGCGTTCGTTCGGGCCCCGCGACCTCGACTAGAGGTCCACGCCCAACACGAAAGACGCCGCCGTGGGGTCCCACGGCGGCGTTTTCATTTTCAGGTTCTTCTGATCGAGACGCGCCGGGAGCGATGAGCCCCCGGCGCGCTGACGATTAGAAGCGGATGTTCATGCCCAGGTTGAAACGACGACCGAAGAGGTCGAAGTTGTCCGTGAGGCCGGTCTGAATGTTCGGCTCGACGCCGAAGATGTTGTTCACACCGCCACGGATGTAGGCCTTCTCGGTCACGTCGTAGCGGAACGAGATGTCCTGCTGCAGGAAACCGCCCGTGCTGAAGTATTCCTTCGGACGCGAGTCGCCGTTGGCGCCGACAAGGCGGTAGTTGAACAGTTCCTGGGCGGTCTGGTAGTCCGCGCGCCACGTCAGAGCCAGCGGACCCTTGGTCCAGGTCGCCGTCGTGCGGAAGCGCACGCGCGGGTTGTTGACCGTGGAGTCGATGTCCGTAGCCAGGCCCGGCAGCGTCGGGTTGGTGAAGTTCTGGCGGCGGATCAGGTAGTTACCCGTCACGCCCAGGTCCAGACGACCCCAATCCTTGCCCCCGAACAGGTCGCCCGGCTCGAAGTTGTAGCGCATCGTGAAGTCCATGCCGCGCGACAGCAGGGCCGCGAAGTTGAACGGACCTTCGATGAAGTTGTCGATCTCGTACGCGTTCGGGCCAGCCGAGGCCGGACGACGCGGAACGGCGGCGCAAGCGGTCGGGTTCAGGGCGTCTTCGTCAACGCAGAGGTTGGCGAGGGTCTGAGCCGACAGGGTCGAGATCGCGTTGGTGATCTTGATGTCATAGTAGTCGAAGATCATCGACAGACGCGGCACCCAACGCGGCGTGATGATCGCCGAGATGGTGTGGCTCTTCGATTCTTCCGGCAGCAGGTTCGGGTTGCTGCCGCTCTTGCCGTTGTTTGAGAACGTCGGGTTCGGGTCGACATAGGTGCTCGGAATGCCGAGCGCCGCGCAGTTCTTGATCCGGTTGTTACGGATACGCTGATCGGTCGTGCCCGCGATGACCGGCGACGAGCAAGGGTCGGTCAAGCTCGGGAAGGTGTCGAACGGCGGCGAGTAAAGTTCGCTCAGCGTCGGCGCGCGCACGGCCTTGCCGTAGGTGAAGCGGAAGGCGATGTCGCGAACCGGACGCCACGAACCGTTCACGCCCCAGGTCTTGGTGGTCCCGATCGTCGAGTAGTCCGAGTAGCGATAGGTGCCGCCGATTTCCAGGCTTTCGGCCAGGAACTTGTCCTTCAGCAGCGGCAAGCGCAGTTCACCGAAGGCTTCCTTGACGTTGAAGCCGATCTTGGCCAAGTCGCCGCCCGAGTTGCCGAACAGCACGCGATCGCCAAAGTCGGTCAGATCGGCGCTGGTTTCTTCCTTCCGGTATTCACCGCCGACGGCGATGCCGATCGGACCGGCGCCCCAGAAGTCCCACAGGTTGCCCGAGGCGAAGCCGCGGACGTCCTGCTGCTCGTTCATTTCCTTGGTGACGAGCTTGGTGAGGATGTAGTCCTTGGAATCGGCGAAGCCGCCGCTGCCGAAGACGCGCGAGGGCTTACAGTTGGCGATGGTCGGATCGTTAGCGGCATAGGCCACGCCATTCAGATTCTTGATCTGCACGCCGCGCTTGGCCAGCAGTTGCACGCGGCAGACGACCGCGCCGGCCTTGCCGAGCTCGCCAGCCGTGTCGACCACGGCGTCGATCGAGTAGGCGTAACGCTCGACGTCGATCGTTTCCGGCTCGGTGTTGACGGCCTTCATCTTGCCGTAGGTGTAGCCCAGCTCCCACGACACATCCTTCACGAAGGCCAGGGAGTCGAAGTCACCCTTGAAGCCGCCCACGAAGCGGGTGGTGTTACGATCGGCGATCGCCGGACGATAGCCAAGGTCGTAGCTGAAAACCCGCAGCAGGGCGCGACGGTCATTGACCGTGCCGGTCACGGCGCTGTCGCCAGTCGCCGTCGGGGCGCCGTAGATGGTGCGCTGGTTGTTGAGGATCGCGTTGCGCACCTCGGTCGGCATGTAGGCGTTGTCGAGACCGATCGTGAACGAGGTCAGCGCGCCGTAGTCGTTCGGATACTCGGTGGCGCCGAACGCGCGGATGTTCACGTTGGCGAAGTGCGGTTGGAAGATGTCGATGTTGGTTTCTTCGACATACTTCAGTTCGCTGAAGAACTTGACGTTGTCGGTGACGTCGAAGTTCGCGCCGATCTGGAAGCGCTCAGCCTTTTGCTGGGGCAGGCGGTTGGTTTCGACAACCGTGAGGCCGTCGCCGCTGCCGCCAAAGGTGGTGGTGCGGTTCACCGCGCCGACCGACTGACCCGCGCCGAAGTCGGCCAGGAACGGCGTGCCGTCCGCGCGGAACTGATAGGTCTTGCCCGGATTGGTCGCAAAGCAGTTGGCCGAGAAGGTGGCCGAGTTGGCTTGCGTCGCGGCGCAGGCGCCGTACGGGATGTCCGGGTCGGTCGTGATGCTGCCCGGGGTGCCGTTGGCGAGCACCAGCACACCGCCCAGCGGACGGTTCAGCGAGCGCAGGTTATAGCGCTTGTCGACATCGAAGACGCCGTCGTTGACCGCGCCGGTCGGGTCGACATCGAGGGTGACCAGGCGGGCGTTCTTCTGGATCCAGGAGATTTCCAGGTCCTTGTCGAACAGCACGTCCGAGCGCTGCGTTTCGGCATAGCCGTAAACGTTCAGGCGGCCGTCCATGAAGTTCTTGCCGGCGGTGATCGACAGTCGCTTGTTGTACTGCGACGTGTTCTGGCTCAGCTGACCGATCGCGGCGTCCATTTCGACGCCTTCGTAGTCATCGCGCATGATGAAGTTGACGACGCCCGACACGGCGTCTGCGCCGTACAGCGCCGAACCGGCGCCGGTCGTGACTTCAACGCGGCGAACCAGCGAGCTCGGAATGGTGTCGACGTCGACCGATGCGCCGCCCGGGGCGCCGGCCACGTGACGACGACCGTCGACCAGCACCAGAGTGCGGCCCGAGCCCAGGTTGCGCAGGTTCAGGAACGCCAGACCGCCGATGCCGACGAAGCCGCCGGTGGTGTCTTCATAGACCTGGCTGTTCTGCAGCGCGGGGATGTCGGCCAGATAGTCGACGATGTTGATCTCGCCCGACTGCTGGATTTCTTCCTGGCCGACCTGGATCAGCGGGGTGGGCGAATTGAGCGGGTTACGACGGATCAGCGATCCGGTGACCACCACTTCCTCGACGGCCGTCGAGTCCTGAGCCGCAGGCGCCGGCGCAGTCTGCGCCAGAGCGAGGGTCGGAGCGAAAGCCGCGAGGCTTCCCAGCATCGTCGTCGCCAGGAGAACCTTGGTTTTCAACGCCATATTCTTGTTGTCCTCGAAAGTACGCGCGCCCGCCGCGCCGCCGCGCGTGGGAGCTATGAGGGCCATTCCTCAAGAAGGACGTTAGAGACTTTCCGCCGCTCTAGCAGCGACCAAGGCGAGATTGCGGCAGGTTGACGGCGTGGCGTTACCAAAAAGTCACGTTTATGGTGTCGATCTGTCAAAATTGGGAAAATATTGCTCTAAAATGAGGTGATTGGGCTGCCAAGCTAGGGGTGATTGGGGTCAATTCTTGCGCGCGCGGCCCGCATTTTTTCGCTCTCGCGCCGGTGTTGGCGACTCTGGCGATGGGGGCGAGGTCTCTTCTGCGGCGTCTCATCAGCGTTCGGCGCCTAGCCTACGGGCGCCGACAGCTCAAACCGGGGCAATTGCAGCCTTTGTGGCGCATTCCTCCCGGAAAGATGTCTTTTCGTGGGCGCGATTTCGGCCTGAGGTGAATTTTGCGCGCGAGTCGCAAGGGTCTCCGCAGGTCATTCAGGTTTTTGGGGCTCCGCCGGAGGCGGGGATAGTTCGGGGAAGATTACAGATGAAAGTTGCTCTACTGGCGGGCGCCGCCCTCAGCGCGGTGCTGGGGACCTACGCCTATGCTCAAGAGGCGACGCCGCCTCAGACCACGGTCACCGAGGTCGTCGTGACCGGGTCGCGCATCAAGCGTCCTCAGTTCGACGGGACGATCCCTGGGGTGCAGGTCACCAAGGAAGAGATCATCCAGCGCGGGTTCAACAACGCCTACGACATCGTTCTGAGCCAGCCGATGGTCTATGTCGGCGCCAGCCCCTATGGCAGCAACGGGGGTCAGACCTCGAGCCTGGGCACCGCCTTCGCCGACCTGCTGGGTCTGGGCAGCCAGCGCACCCTGACCCTGGTCAACGGCCGCCGCCAGGTTTCGGGTAACGCCGCGACCCTGTTCGTCACCGGCAATAACGCCGGCTCGCAGGTCGATCTCGGCGCCATTCCCTCGCAGCTGATCGACCGGGTCGACACCCTGACCGTCGGCGGCGCCGCCGCTTACGGCTCGGACGCCATCGCCGGCGTGATCAACTACATCATCAAGGACAAATACGTCGGCAGCGAAGTGCGCGTGTCGGCGCGGACGTCCGAAAAGGGCGACGCCAACCGCTATAGCTTCAGCGTCATCCACGGCCAGAACCTGATGAACGACCGGGCCAATCTGACCCTGGCCTTCGAAGAAACCAAGACCAACGCCCTGTACGCCGACTCCCGGATGTGGACGCTCGACGCTGCTGTCGCGGTGACGAACGCGTTCAACGGTTCCAAGCGGAACCCGAACTTCGCCGCCAACGCCGCCATCGACGTTACGGGCCTGAACAACGGCGCCTTCCTGCGCAACACCGACGATGGGATTCCGTCGACGGCCTACGCCTATTTCACGCGCAATGCGCTGCAGTATCCGTCGGGCATCGCTTTTTCGCCCACGACCGCGACGGCTGGCTGTCCTACGACGATCGTCGGAGTCACGGCCTGTCTGTTGCCGACCGGCTCCGTCAGCTCGACTTCGCAGCTGGTCCCCGGCATTCCGACCGGCAATGGCCTCTACTTCACCAACGCGCCGTCGGGCACCTTCCCGAACTTCGCGCCGACCACTCTGCCCACCGGCGTCACCGCCGCGGCCGTGTTCGCCAAGTACGGCGTGACCCCGCCCGCCGGCCTGACCGCCGCCCAGCAAACCACGCTGGCCGTCAACGTGCTGCAAAGCAAGCTGCCGACCCTGCGTGAATATCTGGCGCAAAACCCGAACACCGACATAAACCTGATCGTCGGTTCGCTGTATTCGAACATCCCGCGGGTGGCGAACACCAACCCGGCCACAGCGGCCCTGTTCCCGTTCATCGCCAAGCCGGTGCGCTTCAACGCCAATGGTCAGGCTGAGAACTGGTCGTTCGCCAACATCGGGCCGAACGCACAAGGTGTTCTGGGCGCTGTCCCCGGTATCGAGGGCAACAACACCAGCCGCTACAGCCTGATCCAAAACGCGCAGGTTCGTAAGAACTTCACGGCCTTCGCGACCTTCGACATCAACGACCGGATCAAGGCCTACAGCCAGAACGTCTATTCGACGGTACGAACGGTGCTGCCGCGCAACGGGGCTCCCGGCAACGCCGTGACCACCGCCGGGAGCGAAGCCTCGGGCATTCTGGTCAGCATTAACAACCCGTACCTGAGCGCGGCGTCGCAGCAGCTGCTGCGCGACAGCGGCGCGGTCAATACGGCCAACAACTTCATCATGTCGCGCACCAACCAGGACATCCTGGGCAACAATCCGCTGCGCGGCGTCACCAACATCGGCAACTTCGCGCAAGGCCTGAAGGGCGACTTCGATTTCCTGGACCGCAACTGGACCTGGGACGTCTCCTACACCTACGGCAAGGCCGACGGTAACGTCGAGTTCACCGGCATCCGGGATCTGGAGTACCTGCTGGCGATCGACACCGTTCGCGACAGCAGCGGCGCCATCTCCTGCCGCGCCAAGACCAACGCCGCCGCCTATCTCGGCAAGAGCCCGTCGGTGATCGTCACCAACCTGGCCGATATTCCGCAGTCGGGCGGCCTCGTCGCGAAGCAGCCGTTCACGCCCGTCGTGACCCAGGCCATGATCGACAGCTGCCAGCCGCTGAATCCGTTCGGCTACAACCAGATGACGCAGGCGGCCAAGGACTACGTCACCGCTCAGCAGTTCTACGCTTTCAAGAACACCCAGACCTTCCTGCAAGGCTCGGTGACCGGCGACGTGTTCCAACTGCCGGGCGGTCCGCTGGGCGTGGCGCTCGCCGCTGAACGCCGCACCACCAAGAACGACTACTGGGTCGACGAAATCTCGCGCTATGGCCGCACGCGGTCGGCGGCGATCTCGGCCACCCAGTATGAGACCGAGGCGCAGGAATACGGCGTCGAGCTGAACATCCCCGTCCTGGGCAATGACTTCAGCCTGCCGTTCGCGCAACGTCTGGAGATCAACCCGGCCGTTCGCTGGTCCAAGCAGACCGGCGATGCGTCGACCTTCGTGAACCAGCTGGGTAAGACGGTCAGCCCGACCTACGATGGCGATCTCTCGAAGATCTGGTCGCTCGCGGCCACCTTCCAGCCGATCCGCGACATCACCTTCCGGGGTAACGTCACGCGCTCCATCCGCCAGCCGGACGGCGTGGAACTGTTCCTGGGCGGCCAGGCGTCGTTCACCTCGATGAGCGACCCCTGCGCGGTGGGCAACATCAGCTCGGGCCTGAACCCGACGGTCCGCAAGGCCAACTGTATCGCGGCTGTCCGGGCGGCCGGCTATGCGGCGACCAACGCCGACGCCGAGACCTTCCTGAGCACGTTCAACCCCGGCACCCCGTCGGTGCTGGGCGCCCGTTTCGGCAACATGGAGCTGAAGCCTGAGCGCGGCGAGAGCTGGACGGCGGGCGTGGTTCTGGAACCGCGTTTCATCCCGAACCTGCGCATGTCGTTCGACTACATCGACATCCAGCTGAAGGACCAGCTGACCCGCGTGTCGGCCGAGCAACTGCTGACCTACTGCTACGACTCCGCCTCGTATCCGAACAACAGCGCTCAGTTCGGCCTGAACACCTGTAACTCGGTTCCGCGTTACACGTCGGGCACCGAACCGAACCCCAGCCGCGCTTTCAGCGTCAACGACGGCTGGCAGTCGACCTATCTGAACCTGGCTCAGACCAACCTGCGCGCCGCCAACCTCGTTGTGGTCTATCGCAAGAAGCTGGCCGAGCTGTTCGGTTCGTCGAGCGACTGGGGCAGCCTGTCGGTGAACAGCAACTTCTACCGCATCTACGAGTCGAGCTTCAGCGGCACCGGCCTGCCGGGCGACACCGAGCAGTATCTCGGCAGCATCGGTACGCCGAAGTGGCAGAGCAACACCACGATCGGCTATTCGCGCGACAAGATCTCGACCAGCCTGAACATCAATACCGTGTCGGATACCATCCGTTTCAACGGGGCGGTTCCGGCGACGATCGAGCAGAACGCTTACCTCGATCGCAAGGGTTATGCGGTTTACAACCTGTACGTCGGCTACCAGCTCAACGACGAGGTTGACCTGCGGTTCAACGTCAACAACCTCGGCGGCAAGCGCTGGGAGCAGGAAGCGGTCGGCGCCATCTACAGCTCGGTCGGTCGCACCTTCCAGTTCAGCATCAACGCGCGCTTCTAAAGCGCTTTGAACGCGACAGCCCTCCCGATCCCCTGACATGTCTTGGGATCGGGAGGCGCTTGAGCGGCTTGAGCGTCAGCAGATACGAAGAGGGCGGCCCGCATCGCGCGGGCCGCCCTTTCTTTGACTTGAAACTAACGTGCGTTCCCGCGGGCCTCAGGCGAGCTGGGCAACCAGGCCTTCCAGTACGCGGCGCAGGTCAGCCTCGCGGAACGGCTTCTGCAGGACGGTGGACCCGCGGTGGTCCTCGGTGAGGCCCGCCTCGCCGTAGCCGCTGGCGAAGGCGAAGGGCACACCGCGCGCCTTCAGGGCGTCGGCGACCGGGAAGATCGGGCGGCCGCCCAGGTTCACGTCCAGCAGCGCCGCGTCGATGTCGGCCGAACCGGCCAGGCGCAGCGCCTCCTCGATCTCGGCGGCGGGGCCGATGATCGTACAGCCGAGATCGGTGAGCATGTCCTCGACAAGCATCGAGACCAGCGCCTCGTCTTCGACGACCAAAACCTTCAGGGACGACAGAGTCTTCATGTATCAGGGCTCCAAGGCGCGCAGGGGCAGCGCCATGTGGCAGACGAGGCCGGAGGCATCATAGGTCAGCTCGACGCCGCCGGATAGCTCGGCCGCAAGGCCTCTTTCCAGAAGTCGCGCGCCAAAGCCGCGACGGGCGGGCGGATGCACTTCCGGGCCGCCGCTTTCGGTCCAGGTCAGACGCAGGACATCCTGCTCCACGCGCCAGACCACCTTCACGCCGCCGAGCGGCGTGGACAACGCGCCATACTTCACCGCATTGGTCGCCAGCTCGTGGATTCCCATGCCCAAAGCCACGGCCGCCTTGGGCGTCAGGCGCACGTCGCTGACATAGTCGAAGCTGACCCGGTCCTCGCTGGCCATCGCGTGCAGTTCGACATCGAACACCTCGCGCAGGCTCGCGCCCTCCCAGCTTTCGCGGGTCAGCAGGTCGTGGGTCTGCGACAATGCGATCAGGCGCGTTTCGAACGCCTCGCGAAAGAACTCCGGCGAAGCGGTGGAGCGCAGGGTCTGGGCGGCGATCGACTGCACCGTGGCCAGGCTGTTCTTGACCCGATGGTTCAGTTCATTGACCAGCAGCTTCTGGCGCTCATCAGCGCGCTTGCGTTCGGTGATGTCCAGCGAGACTCCGGCCAGTCGCCGCACGCCGCCGTCGTCGGCGGTCTGAGCGGCGCGGCCGCGGGCGTGAAGCCAGCGTAGTTCCCCGCTGGGATGGATCACGCGGTACTCGACATCGTAGTCGGCGCTGTCGCGGATCGCGCTGTCGATCGCGGCCACGATTCGAGGACGATCGTCCGGATGGATCGTGGCGACGAGGTCAGCAAAGGTGAAGGGCTCTTCCGGTCGCCGGCCATAGTTGGCCTTGCAGAGATCTGAGGCCTCATAGGTCCTGGTCGCGACGTCCAGATCCCACGACCCCATGCGACCGCTGTCCAGCGCGAACTTCAGCCGTTCTTCGGCCTTCCGACGGTGATCCAGCTCAGCCAGCGCGTCGGCGTTCAGCTTGATCGACTCGATGGTCGCGGCCACCTGCGCGCCCAGACCGGTCAGCAGCGTCTCGTCCCGAACGGTGAAGCGGCCCGGCTCCGGGTGACCGAAGAGCAGGCCGCCCAGGACTTCGCCCTGACGCGTAGCCACGGGGATGGCCAGATAACTACGGACGGGCAGATGGCCATGCGGCATGCCGGCGCGCGGGGCGTTGCGGCCGTAAAGTGGGTCGAGGGTGATGTCGTCCGACCGCACAACGCCGGTGTTCTCGAACGTCGGCTCGAACAGCGGTGTCTTCCGAACCGGGGGGAAGTCGGCAAAGGCTTCGGGTGGCGCGCCAGAGAGCCGGTACAGCGCATAGCTTTTCCCATCCGGCTCGGTCTGGTTGTAGAAAAAGGCGCCATAGGCGGCGCCGCTGATATCGCGCGCGCCGTCCAACGCGATCTGAACGCAGGCGTCGACATCGTTGCTGGAGGCGATCGCTTCGGTGACCCGCGCCAGGGTGTCGGACTTGCCGATCTCCGCCGCCAGCTCGCGTTCGAGCTGGAGCAGGCGCGCGCCGCCGTCCGCGTCACGCGCTTCGCGATCCTCGCTTTCAGCCCCTACGGCCAATACGCGCCCCCAATACGCAGAACCCGGTGAGTTCTTAAGGAGGCCAAACGCGCTCGGCCGAACAGGGTTCCCGCGATTTCACGGTAGCACGTTAAGCGTCGCTGTCGTCGTCAAGTCGCGCGCTGATCCGCAGCGCCGTCACCTGATTTCGTTGCCGGCGCAGAACCTGGAACCGGTGCCGGTGGAAGATGAAGGTTTGCCCCGGCTCGGGGATCATCTGAGCTTCGTGGATAACCAGGCCGGCGATCGTCACCGCCTCGCCCTCGGGCAGACGCCAGTCCATGGCGCGGTTGAGGTCGCGGACCGTGACATGGCCATCGACATTGACCGAGCCGTCGGCCTGGCGGCGCACCCCGTCCAACGTCGTGTCGTGCTCGTCCTCGATTTCGCCGACGATCTCCTCGAGGATGTCCTCCAGCGTCACCAGACCCTGCAGCGCGCCATACTCGTCGACCACCAGGGCGAAGTGGCTCTTGCGCTTCAGGAAGGCGTTCAGCTGGTCCTTCAGGTTGGTGGTGTCCGGGATGAACCACGGCTCGCGCAGGATGGCGGCGATATCCAAGCCTTCCAGACCCGTCGGGCATTCGGCCAGGGCCTTGAGCAGGTCGCGGGCGTGCAGCACGCCGACGATGTTGTCGGGTTCTTCGCGATACAGCGGGATGCGGGTGTGCTGCGCCTCCAGCACCGCCTCCACCAGCTCGCGGGCGGGCAAGTCGGCGTCCAGCAGCACCATCGACTTGCGGTGGACCATGATCTCCGAGACGTCCATGTCCGACAGGTCTAGCACCCCGCCCAGCATGCGCCGGTCGCCGGCTTCGACCAGGCCTTCGGAGTGGTGATACTCGACCGCGCCGCGGATCTCCTCGTGCGCCGCCAGCACGTCGGTCTCCATGTCCATCCGCACACCGACCAGGCGCAGCGCACGGCGCACGATCCACTGAATGGCGTAGATGATCGGACCAAACAGCCGGACGATGAACAGGGTGGGCCCGGACAGGGCGCGCGCCACGTCGTCGGAGCGCACGATCGCCAGAGTCTTGGGCAGGACCTCGGCGAACACCAGCACCAGCACCGTCATGGCGGCGGTGGCGACCGCCACGCCCCACGGCCCGGGGATCAGGGTGGTCAGCACCTGGGTCGCCAGGGCCGAGGCCAGGATGTTGATCAGGTTGTTGCCGAGCAGCACCGCCCCGATCATCGTCTCCTGGTCAGACAGCAGCTTGTTGACCCGCCTGGCCGGCGCGTCGCCCTCGCGCTCCAACTGGTGCATCCGCGCCCGACTGGCGCCGGTCATGGACGTCTCGGCGGCCGAGAAGATGGCCGACAGGGTCAGCAGGGCGATGACGATCGGCGCGAGGCCAAGGAGGGCGGTGAGCATGGGGGTGTTCTAGCCCTCTAAGCCGCGCTTAGGGAGGCCCGCGATCAAGGAGTCGCTTCAGCCTGCGCCTTGCCCAGCGGCGTGTCCGGAAGCGGAGGATTGATGACAGACAGCACCGCGATCACCACGTAGAGCGCGGTGTGCAGGCCGATCAGGGCGCCGAACAACCAGCGCCGCTTGGTCAAGGCCGCGCCGCCGACCAAGACAACATAGATCGCCAGGTTCAGGGCGTAGTTGATCGCCAGAACCAGGCCGCTCTCCCGCGTCATGTTGACCGCCAATTGCCCGCAGACGCCGAGCAGGTTTGCGAGGATCAGCAGCCCTAGGATCGCACGCTTGTTGGCCCAGAAGTGCTCGTCGAGCGGCGCCTTGGGGTCGCTATCGTCGGGAAACACCAGCGCTGCGGCGATGAAGTAGGTCGCCGCCACAACCATGCCGCCGATCAGTAGGCCATAGCTGAAGGGCAGGGCGCGGTAATTGACCCAGGCGCTCTCCCAGAATGTCGCGACGTCCAGGGCCACGAACATCGCCAGTAGCGGCGTCAGCCAGCCGACGGGCTGGGCCTTGCGGTGCTTGAACGCGCGCGCCGTCCCGGTGGCGAGCACGCCGACGGACAGGCCCAACAGCAGCCCGTAGAAACTGAAGAAGAACTCGAACGCGCTCATGCCTTGCCCCTGGCGCGCCGACTCCGACGCATGCCCCGGCTCAACTTGGACGGGCGACTCTGTTTAGCCAATCCCGTCTGCGCATTTTCAGGCCGCGCCCTCGCTCAGCAGGAACGCCCGCAGCGCTTCCCGATCCACATCCTTGGCCACGAACGCATCGCCGATGCCGCGCGCCAGCACAAAGGTCAGCTTACCGCCCTCGGCCTTCTTGTCCTGACCGCAGTGGGCGATTAGGGCGTCAGCGCTGAAAGGCTCCGGACGAACGTCGGCGAGGGTCGTCGGCAGGCCGGCGGCCTTGATGGCGGCCTCTGCGCGGACCGCGTCCTGGGAGGGGCACAGACCTTGCGCAGCCGAGAAGCGGAACGCCTGGGCCATGCCCACGCCGACAGCCTCGCCGTGCTTGAGCGCGTCGCCAAAGCCCATCTCGGCCTCGATGGCGTGACCGAAGGTGTGGCCAAGGTTGAGAAGCGCGCGGCGGCCGGCCTCCTTCTCGTCCTCGGCGACGATCTCCGCCTTCATCTCGACGCTGCGGCCGACAGCGCGTACGAGCGCTTCGATATCGCGGTTCAGCACCGCCTGGACGTTGGCCTCGAGCCATTCGAAGAAGGCGAAGTCGCCCAGCAGGCCGTACTTGATGATCTCGGCGTAGCCGCAGGCCAGCTCGCGGGCGGGCAGGCTGGCCAGCACGTCGAGGTCGGCCAAAACCAGGCGCGGCTGGTGGAAGGCGCCGATCAGGTTCTTGCCGCGCGGCGTGTCTATGGCGGTCTTGCCGCCCACCGAGCTGTCGACCTGGGCCAGCAGTGTGGTCGGGACCTGCACGAAGTCGATCCCGCGCTTGTAGATCGCCGCCGCAAAGCCCGCGAGGTCGCCGACGACCCCGCCGCCGAACGCCACGATCTGATCGCCCCGCTCCAGGTTCAGGGCGAGAAGGCGGTCGGAAAGATCGGCGAGACCCTCGAAGCTCTTGCTCTCCTCGCCCGGCGGGATGGTGATCACGTCGACGGCTATACCGGCGCCTTGCAGCGCGGCGGAGAGGCGCTCGCCGTGATGGGCGCCGACATGGGCGTCGGTGACGACGGCGACGCGCTTGCGCTTGCCCAGGACGGCCGCGACACGGTCGCCGGCCTGATCCAGCAGGCCAGGCCCGATGACCACGTCATAGGCGCGCTCGCCCAGGCCCACGGAGACAGTGCGGATCATCGGAACTCCTTACGCCCGGGACTGGCGAAGCGCCGTCAGGATGGCCTCGACCGCGACCATGTGCGGGGTGTCACCGGTCTCGACGTGGACCTGGGCCTCGGCATAGGCCGGATAGCGGGCCTCGGCGAGCTCGGTCAGCACCTTCACCGGATCCTTGCCGCGCACCAGCGGACGATTATCCTTGCGCGAGACTCGGCGGGCCAGAAGCTCGACATCGGCCTTCAACCACACCGAGACGGCCTTCTCATTGATCAGGGCGCGGGTCTCGGCGTTGACGAACGCGCCGCCGCCGGTGGCCAGCACGTGCGGCGGCTCGTCCAGCAGGCGGGCGATCACGCGCCGCTCGCCGTCGCGAAAGGCGGGCTCGCCCAGCTCGGCGAAGATCTCCGAGATCGACCGCCCAGCGGCGGCCTCGACCTCGTTGTCGGCGTCGCGGAACGGCAGGCCCAGCACATTGGCCAGGCGTCGACCGACGCTGGACTTGCCCACGCCCATCAGGCCCACCAGCACGATCGTCTTGGCGCGCAGAGGCGCGAGCTCGTCGGAAACGATGGGGGCGGCCGCGGGGGCGGCTTCGGGAGTCGGATCAAGCTCGGTCATGATGCGGTCGCGGGTTTACACGAGGCTAGGCCTCAGCGCCAAGTTTGCGAGAGCCCCGTCATGCGTCATAACCAGTCCATGCCTCAATTGCTGCGTTTTCCGTCGCTGATCGCCCTGGCCGCCGCGCTGACGGCGCCGACCCTGGTCGCCGCCCAGGAGGCGGTTCAGGTCAAGAGCCTGGCCGCGCCCGACTATTTCTCCGGCGCCTTGGCCGATACCGGTTTGCCCGGCGACCTCTGGAAGGACACCGCGCCAGACTTGGCGCGCGAGGTGCTGCCCCGCATCGGAGGACCACGCGGCCTGTCGCCGGCCTTCGCCGATCTGGCGCGGCGGCTGCTGTCGACCGGCGCCAACGCCCCGGCCCGGATCGGCGACGACATCGAGATGGGCGCCCAGCGGGCTCTGGCCCTGATCGCCCTGGGTGAGGCGCGGGGCGTCGATGGCCTGCTGGATCGCACGACCGGCGCGGCCGGCAGCTCGGCCCTGTCGATGGCCGCGGCCGAGGCGGCGCTGATCACCGGCCAGGACGACAAGGCCTGCGCCGTGCAGGACGCCCTGACCGTGGATCGCGGAAGCGCCTATTGGCTGCGTCTGCGCGCCTTCTGCCAGTTGAAGGCCGGACAGGATGACGCCGCCCAACTGACCTTCCAACTAGCCCAGCAGCAGACCAAGGACGCCGACTACGCCCGCCTGATGGGCGCGGCGCTGGCGGGAACCACGCCCGGCGCGGCCTCTCTGAAAAACGGCGTCAACTACGCCCTGTCGCGCCGCCTGAACTTGGATGTGCAATCGGCTGCGGCCGTGGCCTCGGCGTCGCCGGCCCTGAAGCCGCTGACCTCTTCGGCGACGGGCGATCTTGCGGGCGTCGCGCCCGGCGCGGACCTCACCGCCACCGAAGCCTCGGCCCTGGCGTTCCTGCGACAGGCCAAGACGCTGCCAGCCTTTGTCGACGCGGCGCGGGCCTCGGCGGGCCCGATCGCGGCGCTGGCGGCGGCGGGCGGTCCGCTGCAGGATCCGGTGCTGATGGCCCGCGCCGCCGTGGCGGCCGGTGATCTGGCCAGCGCCCAGACGATACGGGCTCGCCTAGTGCAGGACAGCATTCCCGGCGCTAGCGGCGCGGACCTGGCGATCCTCGACGCCCTGATCACGGCGGCTTCCGGCAAGACCGACAACCAAGTGCTCGGCGCCCTCGTGTCGCGCGGAGCCAGTGGCGGCGCCCGCTCCCCGGCCCAGGCCGCCGCCCTGCTGCTGGCCAGCCTGGGCGGAACCCTGGATGCCGACGCGCGCGGGCAGGTCTACAATTTCGACGCGGGCAAGTCGGCGGCCCAGTCGGCCCGCCTGCTTCTGCTGGACGACGCGGGCGCAGCCAAGCGAGCGGGCGAGGCGGGGCTCCTGGCCCTGTCCATCGCCGCTGACGCCGGCGTCGCCGGCCCCGCGCCGGTGGACCGCGCCCGCATCGCCCGCGCCCTGCATCAGGCCGGCCTCGACGCTGACGCCCGCGCCATCGTCGTCGAGGGGCTGTTTAGCCTCGCCTACGGCAAATGAGCCAGGGCGAGGCCTGGGTCGAGGCCTTCCTTGAGATGATGGCCGTCGAGCGCGCGGCCGCCCGCAACACCCTGACCGCCTACGGCAAGGACCTGGAAGACGCGCGCGGCTTCCTGGGCCGTTCGGGCTGCGACCTGCACGACGCCGACGCCGAGACGATCGAGGCCTATTTCCAGGACCTCGGCGCGCGGGGCCTATCGCCCGCCACCGCCGCCCGCCGCCGTTCCGCCGTGCGCCAGTTCTACCGCTTCGTGCTAGGCGAGGGCTGGCGCGCCGAAGATCCGTCTCGCCGCGTGGCCGCGCCCAAGGCCGGCCGCCCCCTGCCCAAGGTGCTGGAGCGCGAGGAGATCGAGCGGCTGCTGGCGGCGGCCTCCGCCAAGGACAGCGCTCAGGGCCTGCGGTTGGCCTGCATGATCGAGCTGATCTACGCCTCGGGCCTGCGGATCTCCGAGCTGCTGGCCCTGCCGCTGTTGGCCCTGGCGCGCGATCCCGCCTACCTGATCGTCAAGGGCAAGGGCGGCAAGGAGCGGCTGGCGCCGCTGAACGACGCGGCCCGCGCGGCGGTGAAGGCCTATCTGGAAGCCCGACCGGCCTTCCTGTCCAAGGGGCAGAAGGACAGTCCATGGCTGTTCCCCTCGCGCGGGGCTTCGGGGCGCCTGACGCCGCGACGCGTCGGGCAACTCCTGGAAGACGCGGCCATCGCCGCCGGCGTCGACCGCCAGAAGGTCAGCCCCCACGTCCTGCGCCACGCCTTCGCCACCCACCTGCTGGAAGGCGGCGCCGACCTGCGGGTGATCCAGACCCTCTTGGGGCACGCCGACATCGCCACGACCCAGATCTACACCCACGTCGCGGGCGAGCATCTCCAGCACATTGTCCAGACCAAGCATCCGCTGGGGCGGAGGAAGGGATAGGGCGTCAGCTGTCCGTAGGTTTAGGTGTCATTCCCGCGCCAAGGACCAGAGGGACGACCACGGCGACGACGGGCGGTATGGCGGCGGTGGTCATGAGGAATCCGCGCCAGAAATCAACAGGTAAGCCCAGCAGCGGTATCGACCATTCCCGACCGAGCCATCGTATCGCGCCGCCCAAAGCGAGCGCCAGAAGCCAGATCACGACGCCTTGGCGTAATGTCATCGACTTGATCCGCTCGCTAGGCGTCATTGATGCTCTCCTCAAGATAAAAGGTCTAGAAGCTCCACCAGGAATTGCAAGCGCCCGCCGGTCATTGACGCGCAACCCAGCCACCGCTTAGGAAAGCCCCCACCAAATCTACGGGTTTGCCCTGCGGCCGCCCGAACCTCGAAAGGTCGGCCATGTCCGAAGAAACCCGCGACTCAAACGGCGCCGTCCTGGCCGACGGCGACAATGTCACCCTGATCAAGGACCTGAAGGTCAAGGGCTCGGGCGGGGTGACCCTCAAGCGCGGCACGCTGGTCAAGAAGATCCGCCTGACCGGCGACCCCGACGAGATCGAGGCCAATGTCGACAAGGTCCGGGGCCTGGTTCTGCGAACCGAGTTCGTCAAGAAGGCCTAACTTAACCTTGGTCTGCTAGGTCTGGCCTCCAGACAGGCGGAGAACCGCCGATGGGGGCTGGAAGGCCGATGGTGATGGTGACCGGGCAGGCGGGCGCGTTGGCGCTGATCGCTTACGCCAAGAACGCAAAGGCTGGGCCGTCGAGCGCGCTGTCCAAGGCGGTTGCGCCGGCCGCGACGCCGGCCCCGAACTCGCCGGAGGCCAAGAAGGCGGCCGAGGCCGCCGAGGCGATGGCCAAGCTCAAGAAAGACATGCGGCTGGGCAAGAAGAACGCCATCGGCGACGCCAAGGGCCGCGCCAAGGCCAAGCTGCAGCAGGTGGTCGAGCGGCTGAAGCTGCTGAAAAAGATCTACGCCAATGACCCCAAGGCCATGGCCAAGGCCCTGGCGGCTGCGGCCAAGGAGTTGCAGGCGGCGGTCAAGGACTACGGCAAGGCGGCCAAGGAGTCCGGGGAGCTCTACGCCCAGGATTTCTCCAGCCTGCCCGACGCCGCGACGGACCCCGAAGGCGCGGCCTCCCAGCGCAAGCAGCTCGAGGACGAGGCCAAGATGGAGGCCTCGGGGGACATGGAATTCATGAAGCTGGTCCGCGGCACGAGCCAGGCCCTGAAGGACGAGCTTCAGACCGCGAAGACCAAGGGCATCCTGACTCAGCCGGGCAAGTTCGAGCGCTCCGACGAGGTCAAGGAGGCCGAGGACGGCCTCAAAGAGCTCGACGAGATGACCGAGGACCTGGATCAACAGATCCGGCGCGACATGCCGCCGGGCAGCCTGATGAAGCTGGCGGCCTGAGGCCGCAGGTCAACGGCCGGTCGTTTGCTATTGGCCCTCGAACGCCGTGCGTAAGGCGGCGATGTCGAGTTTGACCATGCCCATCATCGCCTCGAAGGCCCGCTTGGCCTTGGCGGCGTCGGGATCGCGGATCATCTCGAGCAGCCCCCTTGGGGTGACCTGCCAGGAGAGGCCAAAGCGATCCTTCAACCAACCGCAGGCGCTGGGCGCGCCGCCGGCGTTGAGGAAGGCGTCCCAGTAGTAATCGACTTCCGCCTGATCATCGCAGTCGATCATCAAGGAGATCGCCTCGTTGAACTGGAACGCCGGACCGCCGTTCAGGCCCAGGAACGGCTTGCCGTCCAGCTCGAAGGCGACGGTCAGCACATCGCCGATCTTGGCGCCGTCGCCAGGGGTGTCGACGAGCGATCGCTGGACATCGGTGATCCGCGCGTTGGGAAAGACCGAAACATAGAACTCGGCGGCCTCCAGGGCCTTTCCGTCGAACCAGAGGCAGGTGGTGATCTGCGGCATGGGGGTTCTCCTTCGTCACTCTAGGACGCCGCAGGATCGGTCGCTCCGACAAGCGCGGAAATAATTTCGCGGCCTGTCTTCTGGCCGGGCGCGCGGTGGCCCATGTTCTCAGCCTCGGACGCCGCCTCGTCGTCGGCGTGATCAACAGGAAACGCCCCATGAAGACGCGTGAACTCGGTGATGGTCTGAAGGTCTCGGCGATCGGCCTCGGCTGCATGGGCATGGGCCAGGTCTATGGAACGGCGCTGGAGAAGGCTGACGCCTTGGCGTTGATGGCGCGCGCGGTCGAGTTGGGCGTGACCTTCTTCGACACCGCCGAAGTCTACGGCCCCTTCGCCAACGAGGAACTGGTCGGCGAGGGCCTGAAGCCCTTCCGCGACCAGGTGGTGATCGCCACCAAGTTCGGCTTCGACATCGGGCCTGAGGACCTGGGACAGGGCATGGCTCGCGTGCGGGGCGTCAACAGCCGGCCTGAGCACATCCGCGCCGTGGCCGAGGCCTCGCTGAAGCGGCTGGGGATCGAGACGATCGACCTCTTTTACCAGCATCGCGTCGATCCCAACGTGCCGATCGAGGACGTCGCCGGAACGGTCAAGGACCTGATCTCCGAAGGCAAGGTCAAGCATTTCGGCCTCTCGGAAGCCGGCGCCGCCACCATCCGCAAGGCCCACGCTGTCCAGCCGGTTGCGGCGCTGCAGAGCGAGTATTCGCTGTGGTTTCGCGAGCTGGAGGCCGAGATCCTCCCGACGCTGCGCGAGCTGAAGATCGGCCTGGTGCCCTACAGCCCGCTGGGGCGCGGCTTCCTGACCGGCGCGGTCAAGGCCGAGACGATGGGCGAGGGCGACTTCCGCAAGGGCCTGCCGCGCTTCCAGGCCGAGGCGCTGGCCAAGAACCTGTCGCTGGTCGACGCGCTGGCCGCCATCGCCGCCGACAAGGGCGTCACCCCGGCCCAGCTGGCCCTGGCGTGGATCCTCCACCAGGGCGATGACATCGCTCCGATCCCGGGCACGACCAAGATCCACCGCCTGGAGGAAAACATCGCCGCCGCCGACGTGACCTTCACCGCCGACGAACTGGCGCGCATCGCCGCCGCCGTGCCGGAAACGGCGATCGAGGGCGAGCGCTACAGCAAGACCGGCATGGCGATGGTCGGGCGGTAGGGGGGCGAGCGCGGGTTCAGGAGCGCCCCCTCCGTCACGTCGCCTATTGGCGCCGCGCCACCTCCCCCGCGATGCGGGTGAGGAGGCAGCTCAACCCTCCTGCCCCGCTTGCGGGGGAGGTGGATCGCTGCGGATACGCAGCGAGACGGAGGGGGCGAGCCGCCCGCCGCTCCGCCCAACCCGCCCCTTGATCCACGTCTCCACCTGCCCCCACACTCGGGCCTATGACCGAGAACCCCCTCCGCACCCTCGATTCCTTCGAGCTGCTCAAGCTGGGCAAGGCGTCGGTGACGGTGGGGAGCCTGGCGGCGGGGCTGCTGATCGTCGCAGCGGCGCTTTTTGCTGCGCGACTCACCTCTGCGGGGCTGCGGCGTCTTCGCGAGCGGGCGGGGGGCAATGCGGCGTCGCTGTATGTTGTCGAGAAGGTCGCCAGCTACAGCCTCGTCGTTGTCGGCGTCCTGGCCGGCCTGTCGACCATGGGGGTCAATCTCACCTCGTTGACGGTCTTCGCGGGCGCGCTGGGCGTGGGGGTGGGCCTCGGCCTGCAGGGGATCATCAAGGACTTCGCCTCGGGCGTTTCTCTGGTGTTCGAGCGGTTGGTGGCGGTGGGCGACTTCGTCGAGCTGCCCAACGGCGGGCGCGGCGTCGTGCACGAGATCGGCCCGCGCGCCACGCGCATCCGCACCAATGACAGCACCGACATCATCGTCCCCAACTCGGTGCTGGTGAACGATCAGGTGATCAACTGGACCCTGCGCGGCACCAACCGGCGCCTGCGGGTTCCGTTCGTCACCGCGTTCGGGACCGATAAGGAGAAGGTGCGCGAGGCGGTGCTGAAGGCCGCCAAGGCCGCGCCGTTCACCTCGCCCGACGACGCCACCCGCCGCGCTCAGGTCTGGCTGGTCGGCTATGGCGAGAGCAGCTTGAAGTTCGAGCTGGTGGTCTGGCCTACTGTCGAGGCCGTGCGCCGGCCAGCGGCGATCTTCGCGGCCTACACCTGGCTGATCGACGACGCCCTGCGCGAAGCCGGGATCGAGATCCCGTACCCGCAGCGCGACATCAGGCTGCGCGGCCTGTTCGGCGAGGAGGGCGAGGAAGCGATGGCCAGCCTGCGCCTGGAGCCGGCCGCGCGCCGGCGCAAGGCGTCCAAGGCGGCCCGCAGCGGCTCCAGCAACGACGCCGCCGCCGACCTGGAACGCGAGGATCCTGAAGAGGCGCCCATGACGCCGACTGAACGACGATAAGCTTGACGCGCTTTTTGCGCCGCCGCATGGTTCTCGCAATTGCGAAATGATCCCCTCGCGAAGGGGACGAAGCGGGGAGTGACCGGCATGAAGACGCCGCGCGGCTTTTTCAAACCCTTGGCCATCGGCGCGCCGACGCCCTATCGCGAGCTGCCCGCGCGCGTGGAGCGGATGATCCACTTCGTGCCGCCGCACCTGGAGAAGGTGCGCGCCAAGCTCCCCGAGATCGCCCCGACCGTCGACGTGATCCTGGCCAACCTCGAAGACGCCATCCCCGCAGACGCCAAGGGCGCGGCCTTGGCGGGCCTGGTGGCCATGTCGCGCGAGGTGGACTTCAAGGCGTTGGGCGTCGGCTTCTGGACGCGGATCAACTGCCTGAACTCGCCCTGGCACCTGGATGAGATCGCCACCATCGTCGAGAAGGCCGGCGACAAGATCGACGTGATCATGGTGCCCAAGGTCGAGGGGCCGTGGGACATCTTCTACATGGACCAGCTGCTGGCCTCGCTGGAGGCCAAGCACGGCGTCACCCGGCCGATCCTGCTGCACGCAATCCTGGAGACCGCCGAGGGCGTGATGAACGTCGAGGCTATCGCCGCAGCCAGCCCGCGCATGCAGGGGATTTCACTCGGCCCGGCGGACCTCGCCGCCAGCCGGGCGATGAAGACGACCCGCGTGGGCGGGGGGCACCCCGGCTATCGCGTCATCGAAGATCCGCATACGGATGGCTCGACCCGCGTCTCGGTGCAGCAGGACCTCTGGCACTACACCTTCGCCAAGATGGTCGACGCCTGCGCGGCCCATGGCATCAAGCCGTTCTACGGTCCGTTCGGGGCGATCGACGATCCGGTCGCCTGCGAGCAGCAGTTCCGCAACGCCTTCCTGATGGGCTGCGCCGGCGCCTGGAGCCTGCACCCCAGCCAGATCGCGATCGCCAAGCAGGTCTTCAGCCCCGACCCGGCCGAGGTCGCCTTCGCCAAGAAGATCCTCGAAGCCATGCCGGACGGCACGGGCGTCGCCATGATCGACGGCAAGATGCAGGACGACGCCACCTGGAAACAGGCCAAGGTGATGGTGGATTGCGCCAAGCAGATCGCGACGAAGGACGCGGAGTACGCGGGGCTGTACGGGTTCTGAGTTCCAAATCCTCCCCCCAGCGGGGGAGGTGGTCCGAAGGACCGGAGGGGGAAGAGGCAGGATCTGCAGGCCTTTCCCCCTCCGTCGTCTCTTCGAGCCGACACCTCCCCCGCTGGGGGGGTGAGGATTTTCCTGCTCAGTTCCCCGCCACCGTCGTCACCACCTTCGCGCCCGCCGTCAGCAGCTTGTGGATCGGGCACTTCTCGGCGATCTGGAACAGGCGCTCGCGCTGTTCGTCGGTGAGGTCGCCCTCCAGGGTGATGATGCGCTCGAAGCGCTCGTGCGGCGTGGCGTCCTTGTCGAACGACGAGAACACCTCGACGTGCAGGCCGCTGATGTCCCAGCCCTTCTGGTTGGCGTAGAGGCGCAGGGTCATGGTGGTGCAGGCCGCCAGGCCGGCGGCGACCAGCTCGTGCGGATCAGGACCCAGATCAAGGCCGCCCTGCGCCGCCGACAGATCGGCGACGATCGTCGCCGGGCCTGCCGTCACGAAGGTCTGCAGGCCGCCATGGCCGCTATCGGTGGCGGTGGCGAAGGGGCGGGTCGGGGTGGTCTCGGTCATCGGGGCTTCCTTGGATGGACGGCTGAAGCTGGCGCTTCGGCGTCCGTCGTTCAAGGCCGCGCCTGCGAGATCGGCGTCAGGGTGAAGTCCGGCTCGTGATCGGGACCCAATGTGATCGAGGCGACCGGGATCACCGGCCGCTGGCTTTTCAGGCCGATCTCGAACCGGGCGAGCAGCGAGGCCAGGATGATCTGGGCCTCGGCCAGGGCGAAGCCGGCCCCGATACAGACGCGCGGACCCGCCCCGAACGGCAGGAAAGCTTCAACGCCCCACGGGTGCGGCTGGTCGAGGAAACGCTCGGGGCGGAACGCTGTTGGCGCATCCCATAGTTTGCGGTGCCGGTGGATGACCCAGGGGCTGATGGTGATCGTGCAGCCGGGAACGACCGGGCAGCCCAGCACCTCGTCCGCCTCAAACGCCTGGCGCGCGATCATCGGCGCTGACGGATAGAGCCGCAGCGTTTCGAACAGCACCGAGCGCAGCAGTGGCCAGGGCTTCAGGTCGTCCAGGCTGGCGACCTTTTCGACCGGAAAGTCCAACACCTCGGCGCGGACGCGGCCTTGAGTGTCTGGGTCCAGCGCCAGCAGATAGGCCGCCCAGAACAGCAGGCGCGACGTCGTCTCGAAGCCGGCGGCCAGCATTGAGCTGCTCTGGTCGCGGATTTCCTGGTCGGACAAGGGCGCGCCGTCCTCGGTGCGCGCGGCGAGCAGGCGGTCCAGCAGGTCGCGAACCTCGGCGTGCGGCTTGGCCCGCCGCTCGGCGATCAGGGCGTCGACCGCCGTGAACCAGCGCTTGCCGATCCGCCGCCGCTCCCCGTCCATGAACAGCAGGTCGTCGGCGCCCTTGGCCACGAAGTCCATCAGGTTGAAGTGCGCCGGCCCCTCCATGTAGCGGCGGGCGAGGTCGGCCAGCACAGCGCCTTCGGCGTCGGCGCGGCGCGAGAAAAGCGCCCGCAATACCGCGTCCAGGGTGGCGCGGTGGAAGGCCTGGGCGAGGTTGGCGCGATCCTGGCCCTGCAGCGTTTCGGTCAGCCCGGCGCCGGCGGCGATGAAGTGGGGCAGCAGGCCGCCGGTCGCGGCGGGCGTGAAGACCGGGGCCAGGCTCTTGCGCTGCCGCCGCCAGGTTTCTCCCTCCGACATCAGCACGCCCTCGCCCACCAGCGGCTTGAGGGAACGCGCCGCCTTCAAGGGTCTCCGATACTTTGGTGAGGTCAGGACGTGGCGAACGGCCGTGGGGTCGTTCACGAACAGGCCGTGCTGGCCCATGAACATGTACGGCGTGACCAGGCTTTCGAAGTCTTCTTCGCAATAGGCCCCGATCAGGCTGCGGCCCATCTCCAGGGCGATGCGCAACTCACCCACGAACGAGCCGCCGAGCGGGCGGGGGTGAACCTTGGGGGCTGGAGGGATCAACGGCGCGGAGCGGACGATGGCGTCCATGGAGCGGCCTTCCGGATTCAGGACCCCGCAGCGGGCTCCATCCGGATCGGCACCCTAGGCGCGTTCAGGTTGCGATGCAATAATTCATCGCGTGTCGAATTATGCGGCTGCGGCCTGCGGGGAGAAGACGTCGAAGACGCGCTCTGCGCCACGCCAGACCTCTACGAAGTCGCAGCGGTGGTGCATGTCGAGAAGCTCGAACGCGCGGACGCGCGCGGCGTTGTCGTCGGCGCAGGGCGTGACGTCGAAGCGGGGGACCGAGCCGTCGGACTCGACACAGAAGAAGGTAAACACCTGCATGGGAACTGTGCGCTCTCATCAGGCGGGGCCGCGCACGTTCGATGGCGGGGGCCGCAGGGCGCAGGTCGGCTTCCGCAACCTGCTACAAAACAACATAGGACTCTATGTCGCGATTCACCAGACCAAGAGAGTCTCGAATCGAGACTCACCTGGGGATCGATCCTGTGGATAAAACGAGGCGACACCGGGGCGGTTCCCGGCCGAAATCTCGCCTCTTTCCCTCGGGGGATTCCATCTCTAGGTTCGCAGCCCTTCATCAACGGCGACGTTAAGAGTCCATGGCCGCCCATTATCTCGATTTCGAACGCCCTATCGCTGACCTGGAAAGCAAGATCGAAGAGCTGAGCCGGCTCTCCGAAACGGCCGGTCCAGGCGCGTTCGACACCGAGATCCAGGCCCTCCGCGACCGCGCCCAGGCGCTGCGCAAGGAGGCCTACGCCAATCTCGACGCCTGGCAGAAGACCATGGTCGCCCGCCACCCGCAGCGTCCGCACCTGCGTGACTACGTCGCCGGCCTGATCGACGAGTTCGTCGAACTGCGGGGCGACCGCAAGTTCGCTGATGACCAGGCCATCGTCGGCGGTCTGGGTCGTTTCCGCGGCCAGCCGGTCGTCGTCATGGGCCACGAGAAGGGCCACGACACCACCACCCGCCTGAAGCATAACTTCGGCATGGCCCGCCCCGAGGGCTACCGTAAAGCCGTGCGCCTGATGGACATGGCCGAGCGCTTCAACCTGCCGGTCATCACCTTCGTCGACACCGCCGGCGCCTATCCGGGCCTGGGGGCCGAGGAACGCGGCCAAGCCGAGGCCATCGCCCGCTCGACCGAGCGCTGCCTGACCCTCGGCGTGCCCATGGTCGCGACGATCGTGGGCGAGGGCGGTTCGGGCGGCGCTATCGCCTTGGCCGGCGCCAACCGCGTGCTGATCCTGGAGCACTCGATCTACTCGGTGATCTCGCCGGAAGGCGCCGCCTCGATCCTGTGGCGCGACGGCGCCCGGGCCAAGGATGCGGCCACCCAGATGCGCATTACAGCGCAGGACTTGATCAAGCTGGGCATCGTCGATCGCATCGTCGAAGAACCGGCAGGCGGCGCCCACTCCGACACCGAGGCGGCGATCCAGGCGGTCGGCGACGCGGTCGAGGACGAGCTGAAGGCCATGGCGGCGATGAGCGCCGCCGAGCTGAAGGCGCAGCGCGCCGAGCGCTTCTACGCCATCGGCCGTTCGGGTCTGCAGTAGGCTTTTTCCCAGCGCGCGAAGCGGGTTAGGCTGCGAGCAATCTCTGGAGCTCGCCCCATGACCCGCGCCGCTGTCCTGTCCGTCCTGACCTTGGCGCTGATGACCGCCGCCGCGCCCGCCGCCGTCGCTCAGGCGCCGAAGGCCGCCAAGCCCGCCAAGGCCGTGTCGGCGCTGGATCGCTGTCTGGCGACGCCCGAGGGCATGTCGACCTATGGCATGATCGACTGCATCGGCAAGGAGGTCGGCGTTCAGGACGCTCGCCTGAACCGCGCCTACCAAGCCGCCTTGATGCGTCTCGAGCGCCCGCGCCAGAAGGCCGCCCTGCAGAAGGCCCAGCGGGCCTGGATCGCCTTCCGTGACGCCGACTGCGCCGCCTATGTCGACGAGGACTGGGGCTCGATGGCCCGGGTCGAGTCGAACCAGTGCGTGCTGGACCATACGCGCCAGCGGGCCGATGAGTTGGAGCGCTATCGCGCCGGCTATTAGGCGCTTGCATGACGTAGCGGGCGCCGCCGCATAGTCTCCCGAAAATCGAGGGAGACCTGTCGTCATGGCCATCAAGACCCGTTTCACCGAGCTGTTCGGCGTCGAGCATCCGATCGCTCAAGGCGGCATGCAGTGGGTCGGCAAGGCCGAGCTCGTTTCGGCCGTCGCCAACGCCGGAGCTCTGGGTTTCCTGACCGCCCTGACCCAGCCCACGCCCGAGGCGCTGTCGAAGGAAATCGCCCGGACCCGCGAGATGACCGACAAGCCGTTCGGCGTGAACCTGACCATCCTGCCGGCCATGACGCCGCCGCCCTACGCCGAGTATCGCGCCGCGATCATTGAAGCCGGGATCAAGATCGTCGAGACCGCCGGCTACAAGCCGCAGGAGCATGTCGATCACTTCAAGGCCAACGGCGTGAAGGTGATCCACAAGTGCACCGCCGTCCGTCACGCCCTGAGCGCCGAGCGGATGGGCGTCGACGCCATCTCGATCGACGGTTTCGAGTGCGCCGGTCACCCGGGCGAGGACGACATCCCGGGCCTGATCCTGATCGCCGCCGCCGCTGACAAGGTGAAGATCCCGATGCTGGCCTCGGGCGGGATCGCCGATGCCCGCGGCCTGGTGGCGGCCCTGGCGCTCGGCGCCGACGGCGTCAACATGGGCACCCGCTTCTGCGTCACTCAGGAGGCCCCGATCCCGATGGCCTTCAAGGAGCAGATGGTCGCCAATGACGAGCGCCAGACCGACCTGATCTTCCGCACGCTGCACAACACCGCCCGCGTCATGCGCAACGCCGTGAGCCAGGAGGTGGTGCAGATCGAGCGGGCCGGCGGCGCCAAGTTCGAGGACGTCGCGCACCTCGTCGCCGGCACGCGCGGCCGCGACGCGCTGGCCCAGGGCGACACCAATGGCGGCATCTGGAGCGCCGGCATGGTCCAGGGCCTGATCCACGACATCCCGACCGTGAAGGACCTGGTCGATCGCATCGTCGCCGAGGCCGAGGACCTGATCCGAGGGCGTCTGGCCCGCATGGTCGGCTGAGGTCCAGGCCGGACTCCTGCGACAGTTGGTCGCAGCGATCCGGCCGAGACGGTAAACTCAGCTTAAGCGGCGCCTTGCAGGTTAAGGGCAAGGAGATCCGCAATGGCCTTGCCGAAAACCCAGTCTCTGCGCGTTGTGCTCGCCCTGACCGTGGGCGCACTGTTGCTCGCCACCGGCCTGGGGATCACCTTGACCGGCTGGACCGTGATCCAGGGCGACGCCCGTCGTCAGGCCGAGGTCGAGGCGCGCACTCTGCTGCAAGGCTATGCCGAGGCGATCGCCAAGGATATCGGCGCCCCAGTGACCCATGCCCACGCCGGCGCGGCGGCGGTCGAGGCTTTGGTGGCCGACCCGGGGTCTGCCAATCGCGACCAGGTGGGCCGCACCGTCCGACACATGATCGAAGCGCGCCCCGACGCCGTGGGTATGGCTGTGGCGTTCGAGCCAAACGCAATCGACGCCCGCGACGCGGCGTTCGTGACGCACCCGCATTCGGATCAGAACGGGCGCTACGTTCCCTATTTCTTCTGGACCCCGGACCGCACCATCGGTCTGGAGAAGCTGATCATGACCGCTGAGGGCGGCATCGACGGCTGGTACACCAAGCCCCTAGCCGAGAACCGTGACTTGGTTACGCCGCCCTATGTCTATCCGGTCAACGGCAAGGACGTGCCGATGAGCTCGGCGGTGGCGATCGTCCGCCGCGACGGCAAGCCGATCGGGGTGGTGACGACCGACATGTCGCTGGCCGCCATTGTCGACCGGACCGCCGGTTTGAGGCCGTTCGGCGTCGGCAAGGTGATGATCGCCGGCGGCGACAACCTTTGGGTCGCCCAGGCCGACAAGTCGCAGTTGGCCAAGCCGATGAAGGACGAAGGCCTGCGGGCGCTTTCCGATAAGGCCAAAAAGGACGGCTTCGCCATCGAGATCAAGGGCGGCACGCTGCGCGCCGCCGCTCCCGCCCGGATTCCCGGCGTCGCGGACGTCTGGACCGTGATGTTGGAGGCGCCGATGAGCGCGGTCATGGCCGGGGCCAATCGCGCCCTGGCTCTGATGGCGGCGGCCGGTCTGGCCTTCGTCGCCGCCGCCCTGGCTCTGACCTGGATCGTCGCGGGCCGCATCGTCGCGCCGGTCGAGAAGATGACCGGCTACATGGGCGCCCTGGCCGACGGCGACTATGAAACCGACACCCCGTTCGTCGAGCGCGGCGACGAGATCGGCGGCATGGCCCGTTCGGTCAAGGTCTTCCGCGACGCCCTGCTGGAACGCCGCCGCATCCGTCAGAGCGAGGAGGAGGCGCGCAATATCGCCGAGTCCGAACGCCGCTCGCGCGACGCCGCCGGCCAGCGCGAGGCCCAGGAGCGGGAGCAGGTGATGAACGCCCTGGCCGAGGGCCTTTCGAAGCTGTCGGCCGGTGATCTGGTCTGGCGTATCGACACCCCGTTTCCGCCGGCTTTCGAGACCCTGCGGGCCAACTTTAACGCCGCCATGGCCGATATGGAGAAGACCATCGCAGTGCTGGCCCAGAGCGCCGAGTCGGTGCGCGCCGGCTCGGCCGAGGTCTCGGCAGCCGCCGACGATCTGGCCCGCCGCACCGAGCAGCAGGCGGCCAGCATCGAAGAGACGGCCGCCGCGCTCGACGAGGTCACCGCAACGGTCCGTCAGTCGGCCGCCGGCGCCGATCAGGCCCGGAAGACCGTCGCCGCCAGCCGCGAGGCGACCGAGGCCTCCCGCCGCATCGTCGCCGACGCGGTGGCCGCCATGCGCGAGATCGAAAGCTCGTCGCAGTCGATCAGCCAGATCATCGGCGTGATCGACGAGATCGCCTTCCAGACCAACCTTCTGGCCCTCAACGCTGGCGTCGAGGCGGCGCGGGCGGGCGAGGCTGGCCGTGGCTTCGCGGTCGTCGCTCAGGAAGTGCGGGCCCTGGCCCAGCGCTCGGCCGACGCCGCCAAGGAGATCAAGACCCTGATCTCCACCTCGACCCAGCAGGTGGAGCAGGGCGTGGGTCTGATCGACCGCGCTGGAGCCGCCTTGGAAGGGGTCACCCGCCAGGCCGCCGAGATCAATGAACTCGTGGCGTCCATCGCCGCCTCGGCCCGCGATCAGGCCGCAAGCCTGTCGGAGGTGAACAGCGCCGTGAACCTGATGGACCAGAACACCCAGCAGAACGCCGCCATGGTCGAGGAGACCAACGCCGCTGGTCAGAACCTGGCCAATGAGGCCGAGCGCCTGGGGCAGGCCGTCAGCCGCTTCCGCCACGCCGGCGAAGCGGGGACCCCGCACCGCAACCGCCGCGCTGCCTGACGCGCGTCCCCTCCCTCGTCGTCAGGCGCAAAGGGGACACGACTTAGGCCTTCGAACTACAGGCTCAGCACCATTGGGCCGATGCCGGGATCGGTGCGGCTGGGTTTGCCCGTTTCGACATGTCCGGCGTAGCGCCACAGGAAGTCGGCGTCGGCCGCGTTGCTGAGGCTGATGTCGTACCAGAGGTCGCTGGCGGCCAGGTCCAGCGTGACCTCGCGCGTCTCGCCGCCCTTCAGGACGATGGTCTGCTGACGCGCGGCGCCGGCGGCGACGGGATAGCGCGGATCGACGCTGAGGCTCAGCGTCGCCTCGGCGGCGGCGTTATTGCGCAGGGTCAGGACAACCTTGCCAGCGGCCGGGTCTTCGCGCAGCGCCACCCGGATATCGCCGTCCTTGGACGGACGGCCCCGGAAATGGCGATAGAACCCGTTGGGGCCGTGGACGGCCAGATCATAGGCTTCCTTGTCCTTGTGGTTCCAGTGCGCGGCCGTGTGCCGCTCGCCCGCGACCAGGGTGTAGTGCCATGGCGGGCTCAAGCCGTAGGGCGCGTAGTCGTGGATGGTGAAGACCGCCGCGTGAGCGCCGGTGTTGGCCAGGTCGATCAGCAGATCTTCCCCGTTCGGTCGCAGGTCCGCTCCCAGGCGATAGGGCAGCGGCCGCGCCGGCCTCTGGGCGCGAGGTTGCTCGGCGGGGGTCTGGACGGCGGGGATCTTCAGGTCGGGCTGACGCGCGGCGTGGGCCAGGCGCTGGGTGTAGTCGTCGGTGGAGGGCAGCGCGACGGGGCGGGCGTTCGGCGTCTTGAAGTCGAAGCACGAGGTCAGGTCGCCTGACACCGCGCGTCGCCAGTCGGAGATGTTCGGCTCCATCACGCCGAAGCGCTTTTCCAGGAACTTCAGGGTCGAGGTGTGGTCGAACACCTGCGAGCAGACATAGCCGCCCCGGCTCCACGGCGAGACGATGATGGCCGGTACGCGGATGCCCAGGCCCAGCGGCTGCAGGCCGCGAACGCCGGGATGGGGGTTCTTGTCGTAGTCCTTGAACTCGCCGGCCACGCTGACGCCGCTGTGGCCCCGCGTCGGATCGGCGGCGGGCATCGGCGGCAGCATGTGGTCGAACAGGCCGCCGGCTTCGTCGTAGTTGAGGATGAAGACGGTCTTGGAGAACACCTCCGGGTGATCGACCAGGGCCTCGATCAGCTTGGCGGTCAGGTTCTCGCCGTCCGCCGGCGTCCAGCGCGGGTGCTCGGACAGCGCCGCCGCCGTGACGATCCACGACACCTGCGGCAGGCGGCCGGCGGCGATGTCGGCGCGGAAGGCTTCGACCAGCTGCTTGCCGTCTGACCGCGTCCGGTCAGGACCATCCTTGTGCTCGGAGACCCAGGCGCGGCCGCGCTTGTAGAGGTTGGAGTCCTTGTCGCAAGGACGGAAGGGCTTGAACACCGACAGGATGTTGTCGCCGAAATTGTCGTACTCCTGATAGACCTTCCAGCTCACCCCCGCCGCTTCCAGTCGTTCGGCGTAGGTGGTCCATTCGTAGGCCTTGATCGGCTTGTCGGTCGCCATGTCGGCCGAAGGGGTTTCGTCCTCGCCGTAGTTGCTCATCACCGGGTCGCCGCCGACGTGCCCGCCGCCGTTGCAGCCCGTCCACAGATGCAGGCGGTTGGGATAGGTCTGGGTCAGGGTCGAGCAGTGATAGGCGTCCAGGATCGTGAAGGTCGAGGCCAGGGCGTGGTAGTAGGGCAGGTCCGAGGCCTTGTAGTAGGTCATCCGGTGCTGCAGCTGGCGGGAAACGCCCCACTGATCGAAGCGTCCGCCATTGACGATGACCGTCGCGGCGGTGTGCCCCTGATCGGCGCCGTCGACCACATAGGCGTTCGTCGTCTTGGAGTCGGCCCAGTAGGGCTGGACGTAGCCGTCGGGATGCTGGTCGCTGGGTTGGCGCCAGACGGTGTGGCCGTTCCGCAGCCGCAGGGGGCGCGGGTCGCCGAGGCCGCGCACGCCCGGGAAGCTGCCGAAATAGTGGTCGAAGGCCCGGTTCTCCTGCATCAGGATCACGACGTGCTCGACGTCCATGATGGTCCCGGTGCGGTTGTTGGCCGGGGTGGCCATGGCCTTCTCCAGCGTCGCCAGCGTGGCGGCGCTGAGGCCGGCGGCGCCCAGCGTCTTGAGGAAATGGCGGCGATCAGCGGTCATGGCGACGTTCCTCAGCCGAAAGTCAGTTCACTGAAATTGAGGCGGTAGGCGATGTCGGTCGCGCCGGTCTCGGTATCGATGACGCGGTAGAGGATGTGCGGCGCGTTGTAGTCGTCGGCCTCCCACTGGATATCCAGCAGGCACATGGAGTGCAGGCTCGTGGACACGGGAGACACGCGGAAGAGATTCTTCTCCGGCTTCTCGATCTGGTTGAGACCGCAGAACTGCAGTTCCACCGCGTCGTAGCCCAGCGCGCCGCGCGCGCGGGCCACTTCGCCATAGTGCTGGTCACCTGTGATGAACACGACGCCCTGGCGGCGATGCCTGCGGACCATCTTGAACAGGCGGTCGCGGGCGCGCGGATAGTCCTCCCAGGTCTCCGAACCGGTGCCAGCGTTGAGCAGGATCTGCGTGCCGCTGATCACCAGGGTCAGGTCGGCCGGAACCGCCAGGCGGCCGTTCAGCCAGCGCCACTGACCTTCGCCGAGGATGTCGCCCCGGCCATCGGGCGCGTCGCGGCGCCAGCGTACGTCCAACATGATCACATGCAGCCGGCGCTGTCCGAACGTGAACAGTCGGCTGTTGTAGACGCCGTCCTCAGGCACGGAGGTGTCGGTCTCGATGTTCCAAAATCGCTGGAAAGTCGTCTTGGAGACCTCCTTCAGCGCGTAGGTTTTGTCGGCGTCATTGGCGCCGTAGTCGTGATCGTCCCAGGTCGCCATATGCTGGCCCTGGGCGCGCAGCTCGGCGAAGCCCGGCTGTTGGGCGAGTTGGGCGTAGGCCTTCGCGAAGGCGGCCGGGTCGTCCTTGGTGTCGACATAGACATTGTCGCCGATCCACAGGTTCAGGTCGGCCTTGGCGGCGGCGTAGGCCACCAGCGCCGGAGCCGGTTTCATCTGTCGGATGCAGCCCAGGATGGCGACCCGGCGGATGGGATCGGTGGACGGCGTCGCCGCTGTGGCGAGCGGGGCGGCGAGGGCGCTCAGGGTCGCGCCGCCGAGGCTGGCGGTCACGGTACGGCGGGTCGGGGTCATTTGCGGAAGACCTTGGCGGAGAAGTAGAGGGCCGAGCCCGCGGTCGTAATTCCGACAATGGCGGCGGCCGCGTAGCAAAGGTTGGTGAAGAAGCCGAGCCAGCTCAGGGACAGGCCGAAGTTCTTCAGCAGCATCAGGGCGACGCTACCGCCGTAGCCGGAGGCGTCGGCCAGATACATGAAGAAGGCCGCGTTGCCGGGCACGCCCAAGGCTGCGGTCAGTCGGTCGGCCAGCACCGCGTTATAGGGGATGAAACCCAGATAGACCCCGGCGCCCACGGCGATCATCCACCACAGCGGGCTCAGCAGATGCGCCTGCCAGGCCAGGGTGGCGAGAGCGATCAGGATCGCGCCCGCGATGATCATCACGTGATAGACCAGCACCGCGCGGCGGTTGTCGCGGATCAGCGCCGTCAGGCCGAACAGCGGCAGGATCAGCGCGGCGATCGGCAGTTCCGACAGGCTGAAAATGGCCGGGTCGTCGCCGTACCCTAGCGCCTCCCACAGTTCGACGGCGAAGTTGTCGCGGAAGTCGCGAACGGCGGTCAGTACGATGTAGGCGATGATCAGCAGCGCGATCCCCAAGCCGCCGCGCGCCCAGAAGGCCCGACGTTCTTCGCGGAACATGGGCTGGCGTGCCATGCGCTCGGCGATGTCGCGCGCGTCGGGGGGCGGGGTCTGCGATAGCATCCACACCGAAAACGCCAGGATCGGCAGGAAGAGGGCCCCCGTCGCGGCGGGCATCCACAGCTCCGGAACGCCGTAGTCGACGATTAGCGCCCGGCCGACCGACTTCACCACGCCCGAGGACACGATGAAGCTGATGCAGAGACCCGCGCCCAGCCACTCGGAGGCGCGCCGGCCTTCCAGGAAGCCGAACACCAGCCCCCAGATCATGCCCAGAGGCAGGCCGCTGAAGAAGATGGCGATGACCTTGAAGGGCGCCGGCAGGACGGCGAACAGGATCAGCGCCGTCCACGAGGTGAGCACAAAGCCCACGATCATGTAGGCGCGGTACTGCGGCCGGGCCTCGCTGACCACCTTGATGCCGATCAGCTTGGACAGGGCGTAGCCCAGCACCTGGGCGATCACGAGGGCGATCTTGAAGTCGACGACGAACGGCCAACCTTCGACGCCGGCGTAGCTGGCGACCGCGAACGGCTTGCGGAACGCGTACATGCAGAAATAGGTGGTGAACGCCGCCGCCAGGGCGTAGGCGGCCACCCATCCTGGGCCAGACTTGGCTAGGCCGCGCGTAAGTCTCGAGGTCATGCCGTTCCGAGATCCATAATACGGGATTATACTAAGGTGAGTATAATTCCGTATTATTATGATCGCGTGACGGTCGGCTTTGGCGCTGTCCCGTGTTCAGCGTCTAGGCGTTCAGCGCCGCCATCAGGTGGCGCTCGAGGAACGCCTCTAGGCTGTCGGTTTCGGCGTTCTTGTCCTTGGCCAGCTCATCGATACGGCGCAGGGCGATCGCCTGATCGGCGAAGGGTTCGTTGAGGAAGGCCAACTGCTCGGCGTCGTCCATCACGCCACCCTGCAGCGCCAGGGAGATGCGGGAGTCTTTCGACAGGCCGTCCATATAGCCAGGCTCGACGCTGCACAGATAGCGTTTCGCGGCCACGTGGAGGCGGATGGGTTCGCTGACCGGGAGGGGGAAGCGCGCCGCCGCCCAGTCAGCGCCGAGAGCCTCGTGCAAGTCGTCGACCCCCTCTTCCGCCGGGGCCTCGCCCAGGTCGTGGATCATGTGCCCGACATCGTGCAGCAGGCAGGCGATCACCAGGGCGGATGATAGCGCCTGCGCCTCGGCGTGGGCGGCCGATTGAAGGGCGTGTTGCAGCTGGTTGATGCCGTAGAGGCCGTAGGGGCGCCGGGCGTTGCCCAGATAGATGTCCCGGATTTCGTCGAACAGGACTTGAGTGGAGGTCAGCGCTGTCATAAAAATATCAAATCCATCACGTGACGATATTTGATATGCTTATAGAGCATCCCGCTTTAGCCCAGCAAGGCGAATAAAGGCGGAGACCGCCGGAATCTCCATGTTCTCGCGCAAGGTGACGATGTAGACGCCGCCGGTGCGCGGCAGGCCCTGGACGGGCAGGGCCTTGAGCCGAGCATCGTGCCCGGTCTCGCCATCCAGGATGCAGCCGAAGCCGATGCCATGGGCCGTGGCTTCCTTGACCGCCTCCCGGCTCTCGACGATGAAGCCGCGTTCGACGCTGGAGGCGCTGCGACCCAGAGCGATTTCCGTCAGGGCCCGTGTCACCGAGCCCTCTTCGCGCAGGACCAGCGGCAGGCCGCCCAGTTCGCGGGCTTCGATATGGTCGCGCTGGGCGAAGGGGTGGTCGACGGGGACCATCAGGTTCAGCGACTGCTCGAAAACCAGATGGCAGGCCAGGACCGGGTCGGGCTCCAGCAGCGAGATGATCGCCACATCGGCCCGGCACTCCATCACGTCCTGGGTCAGCGAGCGCGTATTGCCCAGCCGGGTGGAGATCTCGATATCGGGATAGGTCCGCCGGAACTGGCTGATCAGATGCATGGTCGCCGGCGGGGTCGAGAAGCCGATCGACATGCGGCCCCGCTTCAAGCCGCTGAACAGATTGGCGGTCATCTCGAAGTCGTCGACGCGGCTGATGACCAGTCGCGCCCGCGTATAGAGCTCGCGCCCGGCGTCGGTGAGGTTCTGGTTCTGGGTGCGGCGGTTCAGCAGCCGCACGCCGCAGATCTGCTCCAAGGCGTTGATCTGGTTGGAGATGTTGGGCTGCGAAACGCCCAGCACGGCGGCCGCCCGCGAGAACGAGCCCTGATCCACGACGGTGACAAAGGCCTTCAGCGCGCCGATCGACAGGCTGCCGGTCTCACGGCGCCGGCTACGCTCGGCGCCATCCTCGGGCGAAACGGGCATGATTCTCTCTTCGGCAGCGGACAGGCCCGGACCATACAAATCGGAACCGGAAACTCAAACAGACCGTGTCCCCACAAGCAGTCACGGGCCTTGTGACCAAAGAAAACGCCCTTCCGGCCTGAACCGGAAGGGCGTCGACGAAAGTCAGGTCAGATTAGTACGAGTAGGCGACGCGCAGGATGAAGTTCCGGCCCGGCTCCATGTAGTCCTTCTGGTAGGTCGGGTTCTTGCCCTTGGTCGTGTAGTAGCGGTGACCATCCAGGATGTTCTGCACGTCGAAGTCGACGGTCAGACCCTGGCGAATGGTGTAGCGGGTGTGCAGGTCGAGCGACTTGTTCGGCTGCACCCACTTGTCGACCGCGTTGTCGCGCGTGTCTTCGATATAGGCGCCCTGATACTGGTAGCTCAGCTTCGCTTCGATGCCGTACTTTTGGTAGGTCAGCGAGGTGTTGTAGATCAGGTCCGGCGCCTGCAGGAACGTGATCGGGTGGCCGCGACGATAGGCCAGACCCGTCTCGGCCTCGGACGTCTGCGAGGTGACGTTGGCCTCGACGCCGAAGCCGTCGAACGGCGCCGAGAGCCCCTCGAACGACTTGATCAGGTTCAGTTCCACGCCCGTCAGCGTCGCCTTCTCGCCGTTTTGCGGCTGGGTGATCGTAATCGTGCCTTCCTTGGTGGGGGCGTTGACCGAGCGACCGTTGGTGAAGATGAAGTGCTTGATCTTCTTGTGGAAGACGCCGATCGACACCACGCTCGAGCGGTCCGGATACCATTCGGCCGACAGGTCGAAATTGACCGACTCGCCGGGCTTCAGGTCCGGGTTGCCCCGGCTGATGGCGATGATCTCCTTGGTCGAGGGATCGCGGGTCACGCTCTCGCCGCGCGAGATGTTGGAATATTCCGGACGCGAGAAGCTGGTCCAGATCGCGCCGCGATAGACCAGGGTCTCGCCTTGGCGGTAGACGGCCGTCAGGCTGGGCAGGACGTTGGTGTAGTCGCGCTTGGTCTTGCCGAAGCCGGCGGTGGTGTCGCTGATCCAGGCGGTGGTCTCCACCTTGGTGTGCTCGATCCGCGCGCCGCCGACGACCTCGAGGCCGCCCGAACGCAGGTGCGCCAGGGCGTAGCCGGCATAGATGGTTTCCGAGCCCTTCTTATCGTCCTTGTTCAGGTCGGCGGTCGAGTAGGTCACCGGATTGGCGGCGCGGGCGGCGTTGACCGCGGCGATCACCCGATCGCGGCTCAGGACCGAGCCGTAATAGTAGCGGTCCTTGAAGAAGCCATCGACCTGGCGCTCGACCAGGCCCGACGGCGCCAGCGACTTGCCCGCCAGCGGCGTGCCCGACAGGTCGCCTTCCCAGATCGGGGTGGAGTCGTAGTCGCGCTCCGACTTCAGGTACTTGAAGCCGGTCTTCACATAGTCGAACAGGCCGCCGACCTCGTAGCGGGCGTCGACCTTCAGCGCGGTGCGGGCGTCGGACTGCTTGTCCTTGCTCATCGAGGCGCCGTCGAAGGGCAGCAGGTCGTCGCGGTGGTCGACATTGGCCGCATAGGCGGGCAGCTGCGCCATCGGGAAACGCGGATCGGCCGACGACCAGAGGATGCCCGTCGAGGTGAACATCGGGTCGGTCGAGCACTTATCGCAGTTGTAGCCGATGCCGTAGTACAGCGGCGTGCCTTTCTCGCCGTACGAGTAGCTGACGTCGTAGTCCAGGCTCAGGCGATCGAAGCGGCTCTGGCCACCGGCGTTGATGGTGTAGAGCGAGGATTCCTGGTCCTGGGACTCGTGGGTGCGGGCGAACTGGAAGGCCTGCGGGTTCCAGACGCCTGAGCGGCCGAACAGCGACCAGTACGAGTTGCCCGACTTGCGGTCGGCGTCGGTGATCAGGCCGTCCTTGTCGGCATCGACGATCTGGCCGACCGTGTAGCCGTAGATATTGCCCTTCACCGGATCGCGGCCGGTGATCATCTGCTCGGGCTGGCGCAGGGTGGTGTCTTCCAGGTTCACCTGGGTCAGGCGCTTGGTCGGACGGCTGCGGAAGTCGGTGTAGTCGTTGGTGCCTGTGCGGTTCAGCTTGGCGTACTGGCCGCGGACATAGAAGTTGTGCTGGTCGATCTGGTAGTCGGCCGAGAAGTTGCCGCCGAAGCGCTCCTGCTCGCCGCGACGGAAGTCCAGGTCGATGCCCGGCAGGTACATCGAGCGGCTGTCGATCGCCTCGATCGAGTCCTTGCGCCAGCGGTAGGGCTCCCACTCGCCGTCGTTCTCGGACTCTTCGTTCGTGTAGTGGCTCTTGCCGTAATAGATCGAGCCGAACAGGCCGAAGTCGCCGTTGCCGAACTTGCGGGCGCCGTCGATCTGGATCTGGCCGCTGCCGGCCGGCTCGTCCTGCTTCTGGGCGCGGTCATTGAGGCCGTACGAGGCGAAGACGCGCAGGGTCGGCTTGCGGAAGTCGAAGGCGGTCGGCGTGACGAAGTTGACCGAGCCGCCGATCGCGTCGCCGTCCAGGTCCGGGGTCAGGGTCTTGTTGACCGCGATCGCCTTCAGGCCGTTGGGCGGCAGCACCGTCATCGACATCTTGCGCGAGCCGGAGTCGGTCAGGGCCACGCGCACGCCGTTGATCGAATAGGCGTTGTAGGTGCTGGCCAGGCCGCGGATCGAGACGTACTCGCCTTCGCCGGTCTCCTGGTTGACCACGACGTTGACGCCGGGGATGCGGGCCAGGGCGTCGGCCACGTTGGCGTCGGGCAGCTTGCCCAGGTCGTCGGCCGAGATGACGTTGACGACGCCGGTGGCCTTCTTCTGCTGGTCGATCGAGTTGGCGGTCGACAGGCGCTGGCCGGTGATGACCACTTCGCTGACGGCGTCGTCGGCCGCCGGCTTGGCCGGAGTCTTCTGGCTCTGATTATTCGTCGACTGAGCGTGAGCGGCCGATCCGAGCGCGATGGCGAACAGGCTGACGCCGGTCAGGGCCGCGAGCTTGAGGCGCGATGGCGGGCTGAACATGGATAACTCCGTTGAATGTGTCCCGACGCCCGCCCAGGCGCGCGCCGTCCCCTCCCGTCGGCGAACACCGACGGGTTAACGACCTGGCGGCCCGGCAAGGAGGCCGTCAGGGAAGATCTGTGCGAGGCTGGATCCCGTCTGCGATGCGCCGTTCGGGAAGCCCCCCTCCGAACGGTCATATAAAAAATGCAAATGAGACGAGTTTTGATATACGATTAAAGTATGACGGCTTGTTGACGGCGCCGCGCCCACGGCGTCGCCGCTTCACGCGGCGCGCCGCTGAAGGGACGGAAAGGGCTGCGGAGCGCCGGACCTGCGTCCGGAAGCAAGGGGTGTGTGTACCGTTTCGACGAAGCCAGGACGCTCCGCGCAGCCGTTATCCGCCAGCGTCCCGTCAGGTGGCCCTGTTCAGGCCTTACCGGGACCCGCGCCCCCGGTTTCCCGGGCGCGCGACGATCGGAGAGGACGAGCCACTACAGGCTAAGACACATCCTTTTGCCTCCAACCACGCCGACGGCGGGCGGGTCTGGCCAGCAACCAGATCCCCGGACCGTCCGAGTATCCCCCTCGGACCTCCACCGCTCGACCGCCCCCCGCCGCCGCAATCGGTCGCTGGCCAACGCGCCCTTTCCCCGCGACGAGGTGCAGTCATTATGGCGGCGGTTTCAACGCCGGGGATCGGGCGGCGTGCAAAAGTGACAAGGCGTTGATTGTGCTGGGATCCGCTCCGCCAACACCGAGCGTTCACGCCCGCCAATCCCCGTAAAACCGCTCCCAGAGAAAGAGGGCTGAAGCGCGAAACCCTCTCCCAGAGGGAGAGGGTGGGGCCCATCGCCTGCGATGGGAGGGTGAGGGGTTACGGCCCTTTGACACCGATCGCCCTCTGATGGCGTCATGACGCCCTTGGGGGCCAACCATGGCGACGATGAAGGTTTCCCTGCCCGATGCGATGTTGGCTTGGTCGAAGACCAGACCCGGTCGGGCTGCTATCCCAACGCCAGCGAGTATGTCTGCGCCGCCGCGACCAGGACCGCGCGGATGGGATCGACCGGCTGCAACGGCTGGTCGATGAGGGGCTGGGGAGTGGGGTTGAGGAGCGTTCGCTGCGGGAGGTGCGGGCGGAGGCGCGGCGGCGGGCGAGCGGTGAATAGAATGCACTGTCAACGTAAATCCGTCCCCGCCCCTTCACCGTCATCCCGCGCGTCATGCGTGCTACCCGCATGACGTAGGTGCCAAGGGCGAGGGCGGGGTGGAAGAAGGTGATCGTCAATCTTCGAGTGTGGCGAGTAGGGGCGGGGGGCGCGGATTGGTTGCGTTCGATTGGGATTTGCGTTTTGCTTCATGGAGCTTAGGGGGAGTGGGATGGTTAGAAAATCGCAAGCACTAGATCCAAAGTTGGTGCTTGCTCAGGGGCAATCAATCGACTTGGTAGTCGCAAATCCTTCTGAGCGAGATACAGAAGAGTTAGTTATAGCGGTAGTTGGTCCGATTGGCTCAGGAGTCTCGACATGTTCTGAGATTATAGCTGAATCATTGAGGAGGGACTACGCTTATACATCCGGGGATGTGATAAAGGTTAGTAATCTAATCGCTGGTAATGCTGCCAAGGTTGGAATGGAGCATGATGTAAGCGATCAGGCCACTCGTGTTGAATCTCTTCAAAAAATTGGCAGTGAGTTGAGGAGGGCTTACGGTCCAACGACTGTAATTGATCTTGCTATAGCGGAAATATCATCGAAGCGGCCAGTTCAAGCCGCAAGCGCCAATTCTGATGGCTTATCTCCGCCTCCAGTAAGTCGCCGGCATTTTACAATTATAGATTCTATCAAGAATCCTGAAGAATTTGATAGATTGAGATCTGTGTATAAAGATATGATTTGGATGATTGGTGTATTTGCTCCAGAGGATGTTAGAAAAAGGCGGTTGGAAAGTAAATTCCATAGATCGGAAGATGTTATTAGGGCGATGCGTATTGACGAAAATGAGGGAATTGATAGCGGGCAGCGCGTGTCCGATGCTATGGAGCGCGCCGATTATTTCATTAGAAATGACACGTTTTCGCTCACTAGGCCGACTAGAGCGATTGGGCGCTTCCTTGATGTAATATTTGGGACTGAGTTGATTACGCCGACTGTGGATGAAAGTTCCATGTATGCGGCAGCAACAGCGGCTGCGCGTAGTGCTTGTCTATCAAGACAAGTTGGCGCGGTGATTGTGAATAAGCACGGAGAGGTAATAGGTACGGGAACGAATGATGTTCCAGCGTATGGTGGCGGATTATATTCTTCTGGTGATGGTGACGACCGCTGCCACAATTGGGGGGGTATTTGTTATAATGATAAGAAGAAGGATGAGCTCGCGACTGAAACGGCATCATCTTTAAATAAAGCGAAGCTGCTAGTTAACGGTAAGCTTCGCGAAACTACAAAGTCTGTTAGAAGTAGTCGAATTAAAGGATTGATAGAATTTTCACGAGCTGTTCATGCGGAAATGGAAGCCATAATTTCAGTAGCTAGATCTGGTGCGAGCGGTCTAATAGGTTCAACGTTGTATTCAACAACCTATCCATGCCACGGATGCGCTAGGCATATTGTTGCAGCGGGTATTTCTAGAGTTGTATATGTTGAGCCTTATCCGAAAAGTCTAGCATTGGAATTGCATCATGATGCAATATCCACTGACGAGGCGCATGCTTTGAACAAGGTGATATTTGTGCAATACGAAGGGGCTGCTCCGAAGAACATGCTCAAGCTCTTCTATGGGCGGGGAAATCGGAAATCAGGAGGTAAACTAAATTTACCCCTGCGTCGTTTTGCGCATCCAGCTCGCACTGAAGCTCTTGACGATTTTGCGGCGCGGGAGAAAATGGCTGTTGGTAGCTTAGCTCGGCTCGCCGAAGTTTAAGTTAAAAATGACGCGGTGGGGACCGGCAGTGAAAAATCCAAAGCAGCTGGATCTGCCGTTTGATTCTTCAATGGCAGAGCGTGAGTCTGTAGTGCGTGTCGGCTCCTTCGGTGCCAAGCGCGTGGACGCTCATGTTCGTGTAACATATCAGAACCTTGTCGCTCGGGGGTTCGTCAGACCTGCTAGTCGTAAGCTTTAAAGGCCACACTGCCGTGAGCGGTGTCCGAGAGGCTAACACCTTCCCCCGCCTCACCCCATCCCCGACGCCAGCCCCAGGTGCTCGACGAACGGTTCGAAATCCCGGGCGCTGAACAGCAGGGCGTGGCCGCTCTCGAGGCACCGCGCGGCGATCAGGGTGTCGATGGTCTTGCGGGGCGTGACGCCCAGGGCGCGCAGGGTCCGGTAATGCCGCGCGGCCTGCAGCGCGACGTCGCGGCCGCCGATCTGGCCCCCTCCACCGGCGTTCGCCGGTCCCCCTCCCCCGGTGGGGGAGGAGAGGGGCTGGCGTCTCCCACTCGCCCCCTTCCTTCTCCCCTTGCGGGAGAAGGTGGCGGCCGGAGGCCGGCGGATGAGGGGTGGATAGGTCTGTCCGGAAGGGCCCGCGCGACCCCTCACCCGGCCGCTGCGCGGCCACCCTCTCCCGCAGGGGGAGAGGGTTTTACAGCCGCTTCTTCCGGAACGCCTCGGCCTGTTCGGCCCGCAGCTCGGCGCGCACCCGTTTGGGGGCGGCCTTGTCGACCGCTTCGCCCGGGGCGGTGAGGACCTCGTTGGCGAATTCCAGGTCCATCAGCTTCATGCGCTTGATCTCGTCGCGCAGGCGGGCGGCGGTCTCGAATTCGAGGTTGGCGGCGGACTCGCGCATCTTGGCCTCCAGGTCCTTGAGCGCGGCCTTGAAGTTGTCGCCGCTGAACGGGCGGTCGTCGGTCTCGGACAGGCCCATGGGCACCAGCACGCGGTCGCCGCGCTCGTAGGGGCTGTTGAGGATGTCCTTGATGTCGCGCTTGACGCTCTCGGGCGTGATGCCGTTGGCCAGGTTGTAGGCGTGCTGCTTCTCGCGGCGGCGGGCGGTCTCGGCCATGGCCCGCTCCATCGAGCCGGTGACCCGGTCGGCGTAGAGGATGACCTTCCCGTCCACGTTCCGCGCGGCGCGGCCGATGGTCTGGATCAGGCTGGTCTCCGAGCGCAGGAAGCCTTCCTTGTCGGCGTCGAGAATGGCCACGAGGCCGCACTCGGGAATGTCGAGGCCTTCGCGAAGCAGGTTGATGCCCACCAGCACGTCGAAGTGGCCCAGGCGCAGGTCGCGGATGATCTCGATGCGCTCGATGGTGTCGACGTCGCTGTGCATGTAGCGGACGCGGATGCCCTGTTCGTTCAGGTACTCGGTCAGGTCCTCGGCCATCTTTTTCGTGAGGACGGTGACCAGGGTGCGGTAGCCCTTCTTGATGGTCTGGCGGATCTCGTCGACCACGTCGTCGACCTGGCTGGCGCCGTCCTTGGAGACGGGGCGCACCTCGACCGGCGGGTCGATCAGGCCGGTGGGGCGGATGACCTGCTCGGCGAAGACGCCGCCGGCCCGCTCCAGCTCCCAGGCAGCCGGAGTGGCGCTGACGTGCACCGACTGCGGCCGCATGGCGTCCCACTCCTCGAACTTGAGGGGGCGGTTGTCGAGGGCGGACGGCAGGCGGAAGCCGTATTCCGCGAGCGTCCATTTGCGGTTGCGGTCGCCCTTGTACATGGCGCCGATCTGCGGAACCGTCTGGTGGCTCTCGTCGGTGAAGAGCAGGGCGTTGTCGGGGATGTATTCGAAGAAGGTGGGCGGCGGCTCGCCCGGCTTTCGGCCTGACAGGTAGCGGCTGTAGTTCTCGATGCCGGCGCACGAGCCGGTGGTCTCGATCATCTCCAGGTCAAAGGTCGTGCGCTGCTCCAGACGCTGGGCTTCCAGCAGCTTGCCGTTGGCGACCAGCCAGTCCAGGCGCTCCTTGAGCTCCTTCTTGATCTCGACAATGGCCTGCCGGAGCGTCGGGCGCGGGGTGACGTGGTGGCTGTTGGCGTAGACCTTGATCATCTCAAGGTCGGCCGTCTTCTTGCCGGTCAGGGTGTCGAACTCCGACAGGGCCTCGACCTCGTCGCCGAACATGGTCACGCGCCAGGCGCGATCCTCGTAGTGGGCGGGGAAGATCTCGATGGTGTCGCCCCGGCGGCGGAACGTGCCGCGCTCGAAGGCCTGGTCGTTGCGCTTGTACTGCTGGGCCACCAGGTCGGCGATCAGCTGCTTTTCGTCCACCCGCTGGCCGACCTCCAGGGTGAAGGTCATGGCGGTGTAGGTCTCGACCGAGCCGATGCCGTAGATGCACGAGACCGAGGCCACGACGATGACGTCGTCGCGCTCCAGGATCGCCCGGGTGGCCGAGTGGCGCATCCGGTCGATCTGCTCGTTAATCGAGGAGTCCTTCTCGATATAGGTGTCCGTCCGGGGGACGTAGGCTTCGGGCTGGTAGTAGTCGTAGTAGCTGACGAAGTACTCGACCGCGTTCTCCGGGAAGAACGACTTCATCTCGCTATAGAGCTGGGCGGCCAGGGTCTTGTTGGGTGCCAGGATCAGGGCCGGGCGCTGGGTGCGCGCGATGACCTGGGCCATGGTGAAGGTCTTGCCCGAGCCGGTGACGCCCAGCAGCACCTGGTCCTGGTCGCCGTTCTCGATGCCTTCCACCAGTTCGGCGATGGCGGTCGGCTGGTCGCCGGCGGGCTGGTAGTCGCTGACCAGCTTGAACTTCTTTCCGCCCTCGGACTTGTCCGGGCGCGAGGGGCGGTGCGGGGTCCACAGCGCCGGGATCGCGCCGCCGGGAACCGTGTCCAGCACGAAGGGCGTCGAGACGTCGGAGACGCCGGAGGTGTCGCGAGAAGGCATGGGCCCAAGTTAAGAGCGCACAGGGGCGAAGGCTAGGGGGCCTGCTGACGGGGAATGGCAGCAGGCTGGCGGCAGGATGCTCCCGGCCCGGCCTTACGCCGCCATGTTGGCGATGTGCTGGCGGTTGATGCGGATGACGCCCAACTGCTCTAGCGACAGCAGTAGGCGCCACAACTGCGACAGCTCCAGGCCCAGCGAGCGGCGCATGGCCGGGGCCTCCAGGGCCTTGAGATTGATGGCGAGGCCCGCGCTGAGGCCGCTGCGCTCGCCGTCGTCGTCCTCCAGCGGACCCATCCGCTCGACGAGGCCGCGGGCGACGAGCGCCTTGAGGCGGCGGCGGACGGTCTCGCTGGAGACGTTCAGCGCGGCGGCCACGCCCTCGATCGACACCGGGTGACGCTCGTCGCCGGCCTCGGGGTCGCTCAGGTCGGCGCGCTGGCTGTTGGGCAGGTGCTGCAGGTTGGCGGCGGCGATCGTGTGGACGATCAGGAACTCCAGCGGGTCCAGGTCCATCGCCCGCTGACGGGCGTCGATCCAGTTGAGGACGAAGGTGGTCGTCGTGCGGCGGACGGCGCGGGCGACATCGCTGGGGATCAACATGCGGGGCGTCTCCGTGGGGGGAAGGGCGAGCGGCTCACCAGGGGATGGGCTGGCCGTCATAGGCGAAGAAGCCGCCGCTATCGGCGGGCTCCAGCTGGGACAGCGTCTTGAGCAGGCGCTGGGCGGCGTCGTCGGGGGTGAACAGGGTCTTGGGCGAGCGGGCGAACGGCGCGCTGAGCGCGGTGGCGACGGTGCCGGGGTGCAGCGCCACGCAGACGGCGCGCGGGCGCTCGCGTTGCAGCTCCAGCGCCTGGCAGCGGATCATCATGTTCAGCGCCGCCTTGCTGGCGCGATAGGCGTGCCAGCCGCCCAGGCGGTTGTCGCCGATGCTGCCGACCCGGGCGGAGATCGCGGCGATGACGCTCGGCTCGTCCTTGGGGAGCAGCGGGGCCAGGTGCTTGAGCACCAGGCTGGGGATGATCGTGTTGACCTCGAACAGGCGCAGCATCGCTGCGGCGCTGACCGCGCGCATGCTCTTTTCGGGCGTCAGGCCGGCGTCGTGCAGCAGGCCGGTGGCGATCAGCAGCAGGGTGACGACGCCCCGCTCGCGAAGCTGGCGGGCGAGATCGGCGAGGGCGGTCTCGTCCAGCAGGTCAACGGCCAGAAACGGGGTGCGAGGATCTTCGGGCCAGTCGTCCGGACGCGCGCGGCCGACGCCGATGACGGCGCTCCAGCCCGGCTCGGCGGCCAGGCGCGCCACGAAGGCGCGACCAAGACCGCCGCTGGCGCCGACAACGATGGCGAGGCGGTCGCTCATGCCGGCAGGCTCGCCAGCAGCGCGCCGACCAGCAGGGCGCCGCACGCGACGACGGTCAGAGGCAATCGCAGCTTGCGATACCAGTCAGGCAGGGCGCGCGCGGTCATGTCCCAGGCGCCCTGCGCTGCGAGGGCGAGCGCAAGACCCAGCAGGCCGGCCGAGACCAGGACGGGCGAACCGGCGCCGGAGACCAGGGCCGCGACCGCGAAGCCGACGATCGGCGGGGCCATGGCGATCACCAGGGTGGCGATGTCCGCCCGCGCGCCCAGCGCGGCCTGCGCCGCCCGGACGCCGCCGAGGAAGGCGAGGATCGCGCCGGCATAGGCGGCTTGGGCGATCCACGCCGTTCCGGCGGGCAGCAGGCCGGCGAGAAGCAGAAGCGGCGGGGCGACAAACGGGATCAGGCCCAGGACGCCGAGCACGGTCATGGCCTTAGCGGCGCCGGCGCCGGCGCTCGCGCGCGGGGCGCTGTCGCCACGGGGTTCCAGGATGTGGATCGCGCCGTCCATCGGACGTCTCCCTCGGTCAAACCTGATCGAGAGATATTTAGTATATCAACTGGTATAAAGAAAGGGCGGCGAACCGCTTAAGGGTTTGTGCCGCCCTCAGCCCCAGTCGGCGGCGGCCAGGACCGGCTCCGGCGGCTCGTCGGTTCCCCACACGGGCGGAGACGTGGCGAAGGCGCGCAGGAACGCCCCGCAGGTGCTGGCGATCAGCTTTTCCAGGTTCATGGCGCGCAGGTGCGCGCCCTCCAGCTGATCCTGATGCAGACAGGCCAGCAGCAGCGGCGAGACCAGTTGCAGCGCCGCCATGCGCGGATCGACGTCGGCCCGCATCTCGCCGCGCGCGATGTGCAGCTTCAGTCGCGCCTCCAGGGCCTGCAGGGTCGGCTCCACAATGTGTTCCAGAGCCGGGCGGCCATAGCTCGGATCCATCAGGCCCTCGGCCAGGCTGAGGGCGAACACATCGCCCAGGCGCACCGTCTTCTCGGCCCGCAGCGCGTTCACGAGGCTGCGGGCATAGGTGTAGATCGAGGCCTCGAAGGGCAGGTCGCTGAGGCGCTGGGCGTCGAGGCCCGGGCGGCCCCGGCGCAGGCACTCCTCCAGCACCGCGTCGATCACCGCGCGGCGGTCGCCGAAATAATGGCGCAGGGTCGGCGGCGACACCTCGGCGGCGGCGGCCAGGTCGCGAAAGCTCGCGCGCTCGCCGCCCCGCGCCATGAGGTGAAGCGTCATCTTCTCCAACAAGTCGCGGCGCTTGGCCTCGTAGTCGAGATCCTTCGCGCCCTTGGTTCTGGACAAGGTGAAAGCACTCCTTCATGGCCAAGATACCGTCGCCGCCGAGGCGGCGCAAACCTTGGCCCCCTCGGAATCCCTAGGGTCTGACGGGCGCGTGGCCTTTGAATGGCGCCGCGCCGCCATGCCAAGCATCACGTCGTTCCGAGCTTTCGATGTGTTCGGTAGGCCTCGACGGGCAGGCCGCCCACGCCCCAGTTTTCAAGCGCGATCTCGTCGAGGACCACGAAGGTCGTGTTCGGGTCCTTGCCCAGCACCTCGCTGAGAAGACTGGTCACGCCGGCGATCAGGCGGGCCTTCTGCTCGGCCGTGACGCCTTCGCGGGTCACCTGGATGTTCACATAGGGCATGGGTTCAGCCTTTCTCGATAATCTGGAAGACCTTGGCGATGATCCGCCAGCGGCCGTCGTCACGGACCAGGGTCAGCAGGTCGACGAAGTCGCGCGCGCCCAGCGTGCAACGCACGCGCACTGCGGCGGCGTTGGCCCCGGCGAAGGCGATCTCGTCGATGATGTCCCGGCGTGGATCCGCCGAAGCCGCAGGCGGGGTGCGCCCGCGCACCACCTCGAAATAGGTGGGCATGTCGCGATAGAGCGTCGGGCTTTCGTCCGCCGTGGCGTAGATCGCCCGGGGGTGAAACACCTCCGCCAGCAGATCCACGTCGCACGCGTAGAGCGCGTCGAAGTACGTCTGGAGCACCTCCTGGACACCGGCGAAGTCACTCACGGTGTCTTGGTGCGGCGGTGAACCTTCCAGGTGATGGCGAGCGTCATGGGCGTAGGGGGTCATGGCGTGGTCTCCGGTTGAGGGCCACTGCGCAGGTATGGTTACGCGTTACGCTTGCCTACCTGGTTTCCAATGGTTACTACGCTTTGACGTTTCCTGGTGGTAACCGAGCGTTTGGCATGGGCCTGAAAGTCCGCAAGAATCGTAGCGCGCCGCCGCCCGAACCGTGCGCGCTGACGGAGTGCATGGCCGTCATCTCCGGGGCATGGGCTCCGAATGTGATCTGGCATCTGCGCGCCGGCCCAAGGCGGTTCAGCGAGCTGCGGACCGATATTCCGCCGGTGTCGGCCAAGGTGCTGTCCCAGCGGCTTAAGGAGCTGGAGGCCCGGGGCGTGCTCTCGCGAACGATCCAGCCCACCTCGCCGCCGTCGGTGGAATACGCCCTGACGCCACTGGGCGAAGGACTCGTTCCGGCCTTGGAGGCGATCGTGGCGGTGGGGCATCGGCTCAAGGCGGCCCATGCGGCTGAGCGCGTGTGAGCCGCGAGGTCTCGGCCCTCCCTAGCGGGGGTCCAGGCTCCGAAGATAGGCCTTCAGGTCCGCCCGCTGATCGTCGTCGAACTTGACCTGTGGCATGCGCGGGTGAGTAGGCGGGGAGCCTTCCTCGGGCGGCGATTGCGGCGACAGCATGCCCTCAGAGAGCACGCGATCCAGGCCGCCGGGCGGGTAACGCAGGTAGAGCTTGGCGAAGGCCGGCGCGCCGGGGAGGGGGCTCTTCAGCCCGCTCACCGCGTGACAGCCGCCGCACTGGCGCTGTGCCAGCTTCTGGCCGTTGACCACTGAGACCTGGGCGCTGGCGGCCGTCGTCATGGCGGCAAGACCGCCGGCCAGGAGTGAGGCGGCGACGAGCGTGCGGATCGGGCGCGGCATGGCGGGCTCCTGTTCGAAGCGAAGTCTAGAGCCATCCGGGCGTCAGGTCAGTCGGTAAGAACACCTACCGCCCTGACAGCGAACGGCGTTCGGGGGGGGCGTTGACTCGCTCGAGTACTGTGTGACATACAGTGTGCATCACACACCATGTGATGCACACTATGTGGCGCACACCGAATGCCGACCGATACGGACATCTTTGAATCGCTCCGCCAGGAGCTGCGGCGGGGGACCTTGATCCTCGCCGTCCTCGCTCAGCTCAGGGAAGAGCGCTACGGCTACAGCCTGCGTCAGGCGCTCTCGTCAGTGGGCGTGGAGATCGACGAAGGCGCGCTCTACCCGATGCTGCGCCGCCTCGAGGCCCAAGGGCTGCTGGCCAGCGAATGGCGCGAGGAAGACAAGCGTAAGAAGCGTTTCTATCAGCTGTCGAGCGAGGGGCGGGCCGTGCTGGCCCGCCTCGCCGACGAATGGCGCGCGATCAACGCCGCGCTGGAGCCGCTCCTAGAGCCTGCCCCTTCTGATGGACATCACAAGGGATGAGCAGGCTCGATTTCAAACAGGTCGAGCGTGGCGGCCAAAACCGCTCGCACTTTTGGCGGCCACGCTCGTGACGGCCGCTACTCTCACCCAAGGACCCAATGACATGAGCGATCTGATCGATCGTTATCTGGGCGCCGTCGCCGCCCTGCTGCCCAAGGCTTCGCGCCAGGACATCGTCGCCGAGTTGCGCGACCTGATCGTCAACCGCATCGAGGAGCGCGAGGCGACCTTGGGTCGCCCGCTCGACAAGCGCGAGATCGAGGAGCTGCTGCGTGAAATCGGCCATCCGATCGCGGTGGCCGGACGGTATGGCCCGCACATGGCGCTGATCGGGCCGGAGATCTATCCGTTCTGGCTGTTTGGCGTGAAGGTGCTGCTGGCGGTGGCGGCCCTGGCGGCGATCATTCCGGCGGGCGTGGCCCTGTTGACCGCCTATGGCGACGCGCGCCTGGTGTTCCGCACGGTGACCGACTTCATTCCCACCGCGTTGACCTTGGTCGGCGCCGCCACCTTGGTCGCCGCCGCCATTGAGCGCGGCTGGATCAAGGCCGACGGCTTCCGGAACTGGAAGGTCAGCGAGCTGCCGCGTGTCTCCGACAGCAAGGCCCTGTTCTCCAGGAGCCGGTTCGATGGCCTGTTCGAGGTGGTCGCGACCCTGCTGTTCATCGGCTGGTGGACCAGGGTGGTGGAGTTCCCGACCGGCAATGTGATCACCACGCGTGGCGGCGAGGTGGCCCTGACCTTTTCGCCAATCTTCCAGACTCTCTACTGGCCGATCCTGGCCATGGCGGTGGTGCAGGTGGTGTCGGGTCTGATCCTGGTGATCAAGCCGGGCTGGGTGCGGGCGCGGGCGGGCGTCGAGATCATCTGCGCGCTGATCGGCCTCGCCATCGCCGCCGCCCTCTGGCCCGCCATGCCGCTCGTCACCCTGGTCGCGCCGGAAGCGACCACGGCCGGTCTCGCGAACTTGCAGAGGACGGTGAATCTGAGTCTTCAGGTTGCGCTGTGTGTCGCCATTGCGATCAATCTGCTGAAGCTGATCGTCGATGGCTGGCGGCTGGTCCGGGGGCGGTAGCCGAGGTCGCCCGGGGCGCTATTGAGCGCCCCGTTCGCGCTCTTGTCGTTAACCTTGTGTCTTTGCCGAGTAACGATAAGTCCCGCGTCAGATTCCCGCCGGATGAGTTGAGCAACGGCGTGGCGAGGCCTTGGCGGCCGCAAAAAAACGACGATCGGGGGTGTCCAGCTTTTTGCGAGGATTCAAGGCGTTAACGTTTCGACTGTGCGACGCTTAGGCGCAGACCTCATGTTGCGGCGCGGCAAGTGCTTGCGAGTCGGTCACGGATACGTCATAAGCCGCTACAAGTAGGATCTTGGCCACAGCGTGATACGGCCAGTCCTCCGCTTCGGAAGAGTCTCCGCCAGTGATTTTCGCGGGGTTTCCGGGGCGCTTTTGTCGGGGAGCCGGAGGCTCTCGCCGCGCAGGACACGAGTTTTGTATATCAAGTCGCAGACGCGCGCGGACGCGCGCGGGCTGGTCGGCGCCGTATTGGTGGGGTCCATCACGGGTCTCGCCCTGGGCGGCGTTTACCTTCTGGGTGGCCTGGCCCAATCGGCCTCCACCCATGCTCGCGTCGCCCGATTGGCGGAAGGCGCTTCGGGGGATTTCTCCGAGGCGGCGATGCTCAGCGCTTCTACGCGTATGGACCCCGGCGCGCTCGCCGTGGCCAAGCGTCATGATCCCCAACTTTTCGCCGCCGTCGATCAACGTGATCGTCAGTCGGCGATGCTGGCCGCCCGCCTCGAAGGCGCAGGCTCGGCCCTCTTGCCTGGCCAGACCGGCCGCACCGGCCCGCTGATGCTGCGCGCCAGCTTCGGCACGATGTTCAACGGCGCGGGGGGCGGTCCGTTCCAGATCGGCAACGCCCTGCAGAGCTCGCGTGAGCTCGAATGCCTGGCGCAGGCGATCTATTACGAGGCGCGGGGCGAGACCCCCAGCGGCCAGGCGGCCGTGGCTCAGGTGGTGTTGAACCGCGTGCGCCACCCGGCCTTCCCGAAGTCGATCTGCGGCGTCGTGTTCCAGGGCGCCTACAACCGCACGGGCTGCCAGTTCAGCTTCGCCTGCGATGGTTCGATGCGACGCGCCCGCGACAGCGGCGCCTGGAGCCGCGCCCGCAAGGTCGCCACCCGCGCCCTGGCCGGCACGATGGCCAGCGAAGTCGGCTCGGCCACCCACTTCCACACAGTCAATGTCTCGCCGGGCTGGGGCCCGCGCCTGCTGCGCGTGACCCAGGTGGGCATGCACATCTTCTATCGCTTCGGTCGCCGCACCGGCGGTTCGAGCCTGTCGCCGACGGTTGACGACATCGCGCCGTCCGAGATCGCCAGCCTGACGGCCGACGGTCGCGGCCCGGTGGCCTACACCAGCCTGGCCCGCCTCGAGCCGGGCGCCACGGCGCCGGGCGTGGGCGGTCCGATCGGGCCGGTCACCGAGCCGGCCTCCGCGCCGAGCGTCGCGCCCGCGAAGGCTCCGACCCTCACCCCCGTCAAGGCGATGGCGCCGGCCAACGACAAGCCGGTGCTCGAAGGCCTGAAGGCTACAGTAGGGGCCGGGAGCGGAGCTGCTTCCTGACGGTTCCAGGCATGTGGCTGCTGGCGAAGCGCATCTGCTTCGCCCTCTTGCCCACCAGGTAGTGCAGCGCCTTGCCGTGGGCGGCCTCCCAGACCACCTGGGCGGCGTCCTCGACGGGATAGACCTCCAGCCCTCCGGCCTTCAGCGACTCCGACATCGACTTGTTGGAGCCGTCCGAGGCCGCGTTGAGGATCGGCGTCTCGACGAACCAAGGCATGACGCAGGCGACGCTGACGCCGTAGGCGGCGTACTCGACGTCCAGCGCCTCTGAGAGGCCCCGCACGGCGAACTTGGTGGCCGAATAGACCGCCAGCTTCGGCGAGCCATAGAGGCCCGCGCACGAGGCCACATTGATCAGCCGCCCGCCGGCCACCTTCAGCAGCGGCAGACCCGCGCGGGCGCCGTTGATCACGCCCTTGATGTTGATGTCGATCTGGATGTCGCAGTCGGCGTCGGACATCTCGCTCAGCATGCCGAACCGGGCGACGCCGGCGTTGTTCAGCAGCGCGTCGGCCTTGCCGCCGGTCTCGCGGCCGAACTCGCCGATGGCGTTCTCCCAGGCCTCGCGGTCGCGGACGTCGAGATGATGGATCGAGCCGTTCTCGGGGCCGATGGCCAGCAGCGCCGCTTTCAGTCCCGCCTTGTCGATGTCCGAGAGGCCGACGAACCAGCCCTCCTTGGCGAACCGCTTCGCGCACGCCAGGCCGATGCCGCTGGCCGCGCCCGTGATGAAGATGCTCTTGCGCCCGTTCGCCGGCATGGACCCCTCCCGTATCATTGTTATCAATGATCAGATGCCGAACGGGCGGAAGGGTCAAGGGGCGTAGAGCGCCCCTCGGCTCCCTCGCGATGGCGAGGGAGCGTCCTGGCGTTCAGATCAGTCGGTCTGGTCGTCGATCTCGGCGTCCGGGCCGTTTTTCTTGATCGACTCGATGGCGTTCTTGGCCGAGGCCTTGGACGCGTAGCCCTCGGTCCAGAAGATGGTTTCGCTGTTGTAGGTGAAATAGGCGACGAACTCGCCGGCCTTGTTCTTCTTGATGATGAACTTGTGGGCCATCGGCGCTTCTCCTTTGCGGATCTGAAATCTCGTCGGCCCCACCCGACGGACAAGCGTCGCCTTGGCGGCGAGGCCTGTCAATCGCGGCCTTGTCACGTCGGGCGAGGGCCGTCGATGATGGGGCGCAACCTGTCGCCGAGTCTCTGTCCCATGTCGCATGATCGTCTCGACCAGCTTTCGATGGACCTGCTGGGTCGGTCCTATGAGGACCTCAACGACGTCCAGAAGCGGGTCATCGACCTGATCCTGGCCGAGCAGCCGTCCGACCCCCGCGCGATCTTCGACGAGGGCACCTTCTGGACGCGCCTGGCGGACAAGGTGGCCGCGATCGGCGGGTCGTGGGGCTTCATCGGCGGCTTCGCCCTGGCGCTGGTGCTGTGGATGGGCCTGAACCTGGCCCTGAAGCCTCTGAACCTGGCCTTCGATCCCTATCCGTTCATCTTCCTGAACCTGCTGCTGTCGACCCTGGCGGCCATCCAGGCACCGGTGATCATGATGAGCCAGAACCGCCAGGCGGCGAAGGATCGCCTGACCGCCGAGCACGACTACGCCGTCAACCTGCGGGCCGAGCTGGAGATCATGCGGGTGATCGACAAGGTGGACGCCCTGCGCAGCGACGAACTGATGATCCTGTGTCGTGAGCACGCCGAGCGGCTGGCGGTGCTACAGGAGGAGGTGGCGATCCTGCGGGCGGAGCGGGGCGGGTGAGCCTGACCCTCGCTACGGCCCAGTTCGCCGTCAGCGCCGACATCGACGCCAACGGGGCGGCGATCGAGCGCCTGATGCGCGAGGCCCGGGCGAGGGGCGCGGATGTCGTCCATTTTCCGGAAGCGGCCTTGTCCGGCTATGCGGGCGTCGATTTTGCGAGCTTCGAGGGCTTCGACTGGCCGCGTCTGGAGGCGGCGACCCGCCGCGTCATGGCGCTGGCGGGCGCGCTGGGCCTCTGGACGATCCTGGGCTCGGCGCATCCGCTGTCCGAAGGCCGTAAGCCCCACAACTGCGCCTATGTCATCGACGCCTCGGGCGCGCTGGTGGACCGTTACGACAAGCGGTTCTGCGCCGGCGACGCGGCGGGCCTGACCGGGGATCTCGCCCATTACACACCGGGCGACCACTTCGCCGTCTTCGAGATCAACGGCGTCCGCTGCGGCGTGCTGATCTGCCATGACTACCGCTATCCCGAGCTTTATCGCGCCTATCACCGGCGAGGCTTGCGACTGATGTTCCACGGCTTCCACGCGGGCGGGCTGTCGGCCGAGCGGTTTTCGGCGATGGAGGCCGACGTCGGTCGCCATCACCTGACGGGCGGAACGACCCTTCCGGCGATCACCATGCCGGCGGGGATGATCGCCAGCGCCTCGAACAACAACCTGTGGATCAGCTGTCCGAACTCGTCGGCGCCGAAAAGCTGCTGGCCATCGTTCGTGGTCCGCCCGGATGGCGTGATCACCGGGGCGCTGGAGCCCGAGACCGAAGGGGTGCTGCTGTCGGTGATCGACCCCGACGCGGCGATCTACGACAGCACCGCCGCCTGGCGCGACCGGGCCATCGACGGGGTGCTGCACTCAGGCGAAGTGGCGGACGATCCGAGGTCGAGAGACCGGATGGGGCTTTAGGGGGGCCTGGCGAGCTCCGAATGCGCCCCCTCCGTCGCGTCGCCTATCGGCGCCGCGCCACCTCCCCCGTTCCACGGGTGAGGAGGACGCCGCAACCCTCCTGCCCCGCTTGCGGGGGAGGTGGCGCGCGGCGCAGCCGCGTGACGGAGGGGGCGCTTTCTCGCCTCCCGCTAACCCGCCCGCGCCCGTCGCAGCGCTTGAGGCGGCTGTCCGAACGCGCGGATGAACGCCCGCCGCATCCGCTCGGGATCGCCAAAGCCGGTCTCCAGGGCCACGTCCTCGACCTGTAGCGGCTGGCTGTCCAGGAGGGCGCGAGCGGCCTCGACGCGCAGGCGCTCGATGGCCTTGGCCGGGGTGACGCCGGTCTCCTGGGCGAACAGACGGGCGAAGTTGCGCGGGCTCATGGCGGCGCGGTCGGCCAGTTGCTCGACGGTCAGCGGCTCGGACAGGTTCTGGCGGGCCCAGGAGAGCAGGGCGTCGAAGCGGCCGGGGCGCAGGTCGATCAGGGCCGAGTGCTGCGACTGGCCTCCGGGGCGGTGGTGATAGACCACCAGTTGCTGGGCCGTCCGCCGCGCCACCGCTTCGCCCTCGTCGGCGCCGATCAGGGCCAGGGACAGGTCGATGCCGGCGGTGATGCCCGCCGAGCTCCATACCGACCCGTCCTGAATCCAGATCCGATCGGGCTCGAGCCTGATGTTCGGATAGCGACGCTGGAAGTCCTGGGTCCGGCTCCAGTGGGTGGTGGCGCGCTTGCCGTCCAAGAGGCCGGCCTCGGCCAGGACATAGGTTCCCGAACAGACGCTGGCGACGCGCCGTGACGAGCGGCCAGCCTCGCGCACGAAGGCCAGGGTCTCGGGACAGGTGGCGGGAACCTTCACCGCATCGCCGCCGGCGATCAGCAGGGTGTCCAATGGCGGGGCCTCGGCCAGGGCCTTGGTCTGGACGACCATGCCCGAAGTGCTCGGGACGAGGCCCCCGCGCAACGACAGGAAGTGCAGGCTGTAGGCGCCCGGCGACAGCCGTCCGGCGATCTCGAACGCCGCGATCGGGCCGGTGGCGTCCAGCAGCTGGAAGCCCGGATAGACGAGGAAGCCGATCGCGCGGGACATGTCGGAGGGCTCTGGCTGAAATCGCGGGAACTATGTCATTTCCGCCAGAGAGCCGTCGAGTCATATTCGGCGTCGAATGTGACGGAGACCATCGCATGAGCCAGACTCTACAGATCGTGATCGCCCTGTTCCCAGGCGTCACGCACCTGGACTTTACCGGACCGCACCAGGTGCTGTGCCGACTGCCCGGCGCCAAGGTGACGGTGGCCAGCCTGGCGGGCGGCGAGATTGAGGCCGATGGCCTGGTCTTCGCCCGACTGCCCAAGCTGTCGGACATCGAGACCTGCGACGTGCTGATCGTACCGGGCGGATTTGGCACGACCCAGGCGATGGGCGACCCTGACTTCATCGCCGAGATTAGGCGGCTGGCCGACGGCGCGCGCTATGTCTGCTCGGTCTGCACTGGCTCGCTGGTGCTGGCGGCGACGGGCCTGCTCAAGGACAAGCGCGCGGCCTGCCATTGGGCCTGGCGGGACCAACTGGCGCTGTTCGGCGCCATCCCCGACGCTTCGCGGGTGGCGCGCGATGGCCGCTACATCACCGGCGGCGGGGTGACGGCCGGCATCGACTTCGCCCTGACCCTGATCGCGGAATTGGCCGGCGACGAGGTGGCCCAGGGTATCCAGCTGGCGGTGGAGTACGCGCCCGCCCCGCCGTTCAACGCCGGCCGTCCCGAGACCGCGCCGCCGCAGGTGCTTGAGCGGATCACCGCGCTTTACGGCAAAGGGATGGACGAGCGGGTGGCGGCCGCGAAGGCGGCGGCGGGGATGCTGTAAGTTCTATGCTCACATCCCGTGTCATCCCGGGCGGCGAAGCCGACCCGGGACCCAGGGGCCAAGCGCAGTGAAGTTGCCCCTGGGTCCCGGCTCTCCGCGCTACGCGCTGCGGCCGGGATGACACGGTTGTTGAGGTGGGGGGCGTCTCACCCCACCTTCACCCCCGTCATCGAGATGGCCGCGAACACATCGTCGTTGAAGAAGCTGACCGGCTCGCCCTTCTCCTGGGCCCCCAGCACATAGAGCAGCGGCAGGTAGTGTTCGGCGCTGTTGATCGCGGCCTCGGCGTCGGGGCCGAGGGTGCGCCAGTCGATCAGCGGATCGTGGTCGCCGGCCAGGATCAGGCGCTTGGCGGTTTCGTTGAAGCGGTCGGCCCAGGGCGGCGCTTCGGGGCGGCGGAAGTCGGCGGCGCGCAGGTTGTGGACGATGTCGCCGCTGCCCATGATCAGCACGCCCTCGTCGCGCAGTGGGGCCAGGCGCCGGCCGGCCTCGTAGTGCCAGCGGTCGCTCCGACCGCGATCGAGACTCAGCTGGACGACGGGAATGTCTGCTTGCGGATACATCGGCGCCAGCACACCCCAGGCGCCGTGGTCGAGGCCGCGCGTCGGGTGCTGCAGGACGGTGTCGGGCGCCAGCAGCTCCGCCACTCGCGCGGCCAAGGCCGGGTCGCCCGGCGCCGGATAGCGCACGTCGAACAGGGCCTGCGGGAATCCGAAGAAGTCATGGATCGTTTCGGGCGCGGCCGAGGCGCTGACGGCTGAGGCTCCCCGCGTCTCCCAATGGGCGCTGACCATCAGGATCGCCTTGGGGCGGGGAAGCGCGGCGCCCAGCCGCGCCCAGTCGCGACGCCAAGCGTTATCTTCGATCGCGTTCATCGGCGAGCCGTGGCCGACGAAGAGGGCAGGCATGCGGGACATGAAGATCCGGCCTTATTAGAAACAGTGTAGGTTACAGATAGTGGCCGCGACGCCATGGCGCAAGATGACGTTCGGGTGACGGCTTCCGCCCCCGGACGCGCTTTGCTATGCGGCGAGCGTGACCGCCGCGCCGCCCCAGATTCCCCCGGACGTGACCCCTGTTCCGACCGAGCCGACGGCTCAGTCGGTCAGCCATGCGCCGGTGCGGGAAAACGTGCGGGGCGGGGCGCTGGACTTCCTGCGCTTCCTGGCCTCGCTGCTGATCGTGGTCTACCACTATGGCGCCGAGAGCCCGATGCGGATCGAGCGCTTCGCCCAGGTGTTCTCGCGCGGCTTTCTGGCCACCGACTTCTTTCTCATCCTGTCAGGCTACGTGCTGGGCAGGGCCTATGGCGCCTCGACCCTGAGCGGGCGGCTGAGCACGCCACAGTTCTGGGTGCGCCGCGCGGCGCGGGTGTGGCCGGGCCATCTGGCCGTGCTGGCCATGCTGGTCGTGCTGGTCCTCGTGCTGAACGCCATCGGCACCGACGCCCACAAGCCCAGCCGCTTTGCGTGGGACCAGCTGGCGCCGCAGGCGCTGCTGGTTCACGCCTGGGGCTTTCCCAGCGACGGCTGGAACTTGCCCAGCTGGAGTCTGTCGGCGCTGATTGTCTGCTACGCCCTGTTCCCATCCTTCTGGCGCGCGGTCAGCAAGATCCGCCAGGCCTGGCTGCTGCCGCTGCTGGGCCTCGCCATCTTGGCCGCCTTCGAGGTGCTGGCCGAGACCGTCTTCGACCAGGGCCTGGCGGACCTGCGCTTCCAGTTTGGGGTGATCCGGGCCCTGCCGCTGTTCATTCTGGGTGTCTGCCTGGCGCGCACGGTCGACATGCGCTGGCCGTCGGAGAAGGCCGCCCACGCCCTGCTGTGGGGCGGGGTCGCCCTGCTGGTGATCACCCAGCCGCTGGACCGCTACGCCTTGCCGGATCCGCTGCTGTTCGACGCTCCGTCGCTGCTGGCCATCGCCATGATCGTACTGGGCGCGGGGCGCCTGCCGGTCAAACGTCCGCGCCAGTGGATCGAGGAAGGCGCCAAGCTGTCGTTCGCCCTCTTCATCACCCACATCTTCGTTGGCGTGATCTACTGGAGCGCGGTGCACAAGCTGATCGACACCGTGCCGATCGGCATCGGCTGGCAGTGGCTGATGTGGCTGGCGGGCTTTCCGATCGCGTATGGCGCAGCCTGGCTGTTCCACCGCTATGTCGACCAGCCGCTGCAGGACCGCATCCAGCCGCTGTTGCGGCGGTAGGGGGGCTTTATCCCGGTGTCATCCCGGAAGCGCGGAGCGCTATCCGGGACCCAGGGGCGGCGGGCATGGCGTTTCTGCACCCCCTGGGTCCCGGGTCGGCTGCGCCGCCCGGGATGACACGGGTTCTAGGGCTACCGGTGGCCAGAGCATCCAAGGCCAGGCTTGGCGCGTAACAGTGTTATCGATTGTCGTTGGAGAACGCCATGCTGGTCCTGATGCTCGCCCTGTCCCTGCAAGCGGCGACGCCGCCGGCCGCCCCCTTGGCCGGGGACTGGGTCGTGGACCTGTCGGCGACGCCGGCCGAGCCCTACTACAAGGGCATGAGCCTGAAACTCGAAGCCGACGGCACGGTGACCGGCAGCTTCTACGACAGCGAGATCCAGGCTGGGCGCTGGAAGACGGCCGGCGGCCGTACCTGCGCCAGCTTCCGCACCACCGACGGCGCGGGACCCTACCACACGAGCGTCTGCCAGGGCGCGAGCGGGCTTGAGGGCCAGACCTGGGCCGAGCACCGCAACTTCGTCTTCCTGTGGCGCGCCAAGCCGGCGACGGCCGAGGACCGCAAGGCGAAATGGTGGTGACGCAGGGGGCGCTTTCCACAGTCTCGCCCATTCGATAAGTCACCCAGCCATGACCAGACTGATCCCCCTGCAAGGCGTCGAGAACTTCCGTGACTTCGGTGACTACGCCGCAGGGGCGGGGCGGCTGAAGAAGGGCGTGTTGTTTCGCGCCGCCCACCAGGCCGAGGCGACGGACGAAGACTTGGCCCATCTGGCCTCGCTGGGCATCGCCGCCCTGGTCGACCTGCGACGTCCGAACGAGCGTGAGCGTGCGCCGTCGCGGCGGTGGGACGGCTTTTCGGCGAGCGTCATCGAAAACGACCTGGGCGCGACCGGCGAGGATCCCTGGCACACCTTCCTCAAGGAGTCGGATCTCTCCGAAGCGTCGATCCACGCCTATATGGACGAATACTATCGTCGCGCCCCGTTCAAGGCGCGGCACCTGGATCTGTTCAGCCGCTACTTCCAGGCGGTCGCGAAGGGCGAGGGCGCGGTGCTGATCCACTGCGCGGCGGGCAAGGACCGCACCGGCATCCTGGCGGCCCTGACCCATCATATCGCCGGCGTGTCCGACGAAGACATCATCGACGACTACCTGCTGACCAACGACCCGACCCGCTTCGAGCGGCGCGGCCATATCTTCCTGAACAACATCTTCGAGATGACCGGCAAGCGTCCAACCGAGGCGGCGATGCGGGCGGCCATGGGCGTGGAGGCGCGGTATCTCGCGGCGGCCTTCGCGGCGATCAACGCGCAGTACGGCTCGCTGGACGGTTATCTGGATCAGGCTGTGGGACTGGACGCCGATACCCGCGAGCGGGTGCGGGAGCATATTCTTCTGTAGAGCGTTCGCGCCACACGGGAGGGTGTTCACCTGCGGTGGAACCCTGCAGGTCGGGCGCCCGGCAGGATGGCCAGGACCGCTTGCGACCCTAGTCGGGCGTTAGCCAGACGCCGAGTGGAATCCCTCTCTCCAGAGAGAGGGATTCTTGAGCGCCCGACTTCCACCCTTTGCGGTCCTTCGGATTGTCCGCTCGCCACTCTGAGCGATCCTCGCTGTCAGATGCTTTTATTGTGAAGCTCTCGAACAAGCTTTCCCAGAGCAGCAAGCAAAAGTGATAGATACGCAATGCACCACCCGCTAGCGGAAATGGTGAAATTGCCTAATATTAGATCTAACGCCCACAGACCTAGCAGGGCGACTATCAGCCCAAATACAAAAAAGAAAAAAGATATCTTAGCAACTGCCGATGAAAAATTCGTCTGCCCGCAATTATCTTCCACGAATTTTCCGTTGAATATGAATAAAGCAGTAGCTCCTCCTAGCGCGTAGCCTGTCAGTCTCGCCCACCAGACATCCTTTTCATAAAAGGCGAAGTATACAGCCCCCGCTAAAAGGCTATAGGCGCACAATAGGTAAACGAAATTGAATACCGGCTTCATAGTTCTATATTGCGTCGGCATCTCGGACTCCGAGGGGCTTTCCGCCTCCTCAAGGTACCAGCTTGGCTGGACTGTGCGGCGCCTGCAACCCACCCTTCACCGACATCCGCCATGTCCGCTCACCGCCCCGCTCAATCGGTAAGGTGACAAACGAGCGTTTAACCGCCAACCTCCCCGGACGGTCCCGCCAGAGGGCCGCGCTTGGGGGTCAGGGTATGAGTGAGTTGGCGGGAACGCCTCCGGGCTTGAGCGATGTCGCGGGCGCGGAGGGACGGGAAGACGTCCTCACGCCGCCGCCGACCGGCAAGCTGTCCAAGGGGGCGCTGAGCTGGATCCTGCACCAGGGGACCCGCGACCCCTATGTGATCCTGGTCACCATCTATGTGTTCGCGCCGTACTTCTCGCGGGTGCTGATCGGCGATCCGGTCAAGGGCCAGGCGACGGTCGCCGACATCTCCACCACCTATGGCCTGCTCACGGCGCTGCTGGCGCCGATCCTGGGCGCTTCGATCGAGCGCTACGGGCGGCGCAAGCCGCTGATGGCCTTCGGTCTGGCGATCATGGTCCCTCTGCTTTTCGCCCTGTGGTGGGCGACGCCCGGCGGGTTGCCGGTGGGGCTGATCGGCGTGTTCCTGATCATCCTGGGCGTCGTCTACAACTGTGGCGACGTCCTGCAGAACTCGCTGCTGTCGCGCGCCGCCGAGAAGGGCCAGGAGCCGGTGCTGTCGGGTCTGGGCTATGCGGTCGCCAACGGGCTGTCCGTGGCGTTGCTGATCTTCGTGATGTGGGCCTTCGTGCTGCCCGGCCAGGTGTCCTGGTCGTTCGTGCCGGCCGCGCCCTTGTTCGGCCTGAGCCAGACCGCCCATGAGCCCAGCCGCATCGTCGGACCGCTGGCCGGGGCGGTCATGCTGCTGGGCGCGATCCCGTTCTTCCTGTGGACGCGCGACGCGCCGCCCACCGGGGTGTCGTTCGTCGCCTCGCTGAAGGAAGGCTTCAAGCTGATCCTCGACACCTTCGGCAATCTGAAGGGTCATGCCGACGTCGCGAAGTTCCTCGGCGCGCGGATGCTCTATTGCGACGGCATGACCGCGCTGCTGATCTTCGGCGGTCTGTTCGCGGCGGGGCTGATGAAATGGGGCGAGCTGGAGATGCTGGCCTACGGGATTTCGCTGTCGATCTTCGGCGTGCTGGGCGGTCTGCTGGCCCCGTGGCTGGATCGGGTGCTCGGCCCGCGCCGCGCCATCCAGCTGGAGGTCGGGGCCTGTATCCTGATCCTGGTCGCCATGCTGGGCATGACCCGCGAGCAGATTCTCTATGTCTGGCCGTGGGACGCCAGCCACGGCGTGCTCTGGAACGGACCGATGTTCCGCACCCTGCCCGAGGTGATCTATCTCTGCCTGGGCCTGCTGATCGCCGTCTTCGTCACCGCGCAATACGCCTCAAGCCGCACCCTGCTGGTGCGCCTGGCCCCGCCCGACCGGATGGCGGCGTTCTTTGGCCTGTTCTCGCTGTCGGGCACCGCGACCATGTGGGTCGGCTCGCTGCTGGTGGCCCTCGCCACGAAGCTGTTCGCCAGCCAGGTGGCGGGCTTCATCCCGATCGCCGGATTGCTGGCGCTGGGGCTGCTGGGCTTGTTCACCGTGAAGGGCGGCGGACGCGAGGCGATTTAGCAGCGCTCTGCGTTCTTCGAGGCTCACACCTCAGGATCGGGAAACCCGTTGCTGAACGTCGCATCCCGAGGAGCGCGCCTCGAAGGACGCAAGGACGCCCCCTCCGTCACGCGGCTGCGCCGCGCGCCACCTCCCCCGCAAGCGGGGCAGGAGGGTTGCGGCTTCCTCCTCACCCGCGTCGCGCGGGGGAGGAGGCGCGGCGCCGCTAGGCGACGTGACGGAGGGGGCGCGCACTGGCTTCGACCCGTCGACCCCGCTATCACCCTCCGCATGCGCCACGTCGCTTTCTTCACCGCACCCTGGCGCGAGCCGGTCTGGGCGCTCGCGCCGTTCCGGGACGAGGCCTACGCCTGCGCGCTGGTCACGGGCGGCGCGGGGCGGTGGTCGTACCTGCTGCGTGCGCCCGACGCGACGCTGGCCCTGTCGGAGAAGGAACCAGCCGATCCCTTCGCGGCCCTGACCGAGCTGGTCGGCCCCCGCCAGCCCAGCCATCCCGAGGGGCCGCCGTTCCAGGGCGGCGTGGTGGGCCTCGGCGCCTATGAGCTGGGCGACCGGGTCGAGAACCTGGGCCTTGGCCGCACCGACTGGCCGGACCTGACCTGCGCCCGCTACCCGGCCCTGCTGGCCTTTGACCACCATGCCCGTCAGGTTTTGGCGGTCGGCCGGGGCAAGACCGAGGCCGAGAGCAAGGCGCGCGCGGCGCACGCTCTGACCTGGCTGGACGCGGCCATGCCTGACAGCCGCGAACCGGTCGGTCCTCTTTGCGCCGACCTGATCGCCAGTGACGCCGACGCCTATGAGGTCGCCGTGGCTCAGGTTGTCGAGCGGATCCTCAGTGGCGAGATCTTCCAGGCCAACATCGCCCGCGCCTGGACGGGACGGCTGGCGGCGAGCGCTGATCCGTTCGACCTGTTCGTGCGGCTGCGCGAGCAGAGCCCCGCGCCGTTCTCGGCCTATTGGCGGCTCCCGGGTCGCGCCTTGGTGTCCAACTCGCCCGAGCGGTTCCTGAAGCTGGACTCGACCGGCGCCATCGTCACCCAGCCGATCAAGGGTACGCGCCCCAGGGGCGGGGACGCCGACGAGGATCGCGCCCTGGCCGCTGAGCTACTGGCCAGCGACAAGGATCGCGCCGAGAACCTGATGATCGTCGATCTGATGCGCAACGACCTGGCGCGCGTGGCGCCGGCCGGCAGCGTCCGCGCGCCGGAACTGTTCAAGGTCGAGAGCTTCGCCAACGTCCATCATCTGGTCTCGACGGTCACCGCACGGCTGGCCCCCGGACGCGGCGTCGCCGACCTGTTGCGGGCCAGTTTCCCGCCGGGTTCGATCACCGGCGCGCCAAAGGTCCAGGCCATGCGGGTCATCGCGGAACTGGAGCCGCCGCGCGGCCCATATTGCGGGAGCCTGTTCTGGGCCGGGATCGATGGGGCGTTCGACTCCAGCGTCCTGATCCGCACCGTGGCCTTGGTCGAGGATGGCGGGGGTTGGCGGCTGGAGGCGCGGGCCGGGGCGGGGATCGTCGCCGACAGCGATCCTCGCGGCGAGCGCCGGGAGACCGAGGCCAAGATTGCGGCCCTCAAGACGGCGCTGACCCAATGACCGCCCTGGATCTCATTCCTCGCGACGACCGTGGTCTGCTGCTGGGCGACGGCCTGTTCGAGACGATGCTGGCGGTCGATGGCGTGATCGCGCATCTGGCCGCCCATCTCGACCGGATGGCCGCCGGTTGCCTGAGCCTGGGCCTTGCGTTCGATCGCGACGCCGCCGAGCAGGCCGCGCGCACCGCTGTCCCGGCCCAGGGGCGTTTCGCGGTGCGCCTGACCCTGACCGCCGGCTCGGGCGGGCGAGGGCTGGACCGTCCCGAGGCGTCGGCGCTGCGCTTGTTCGCCACCGCCGCGCCGTCGACCGCGCCCGCAGGTCCTGCGGCCCTGATCGTAGCGTCGACCCGGCGCAACGAGGGCTCGCCCGCCGCGCGGCTGAAGACCCTGTCCTATCTCGACAACGTCCTGGCGCGGGGCGAAGCGCGCGTGGGCGGAGCCGACGAGGCGGTGATGCTGAACAATCGTGGCGAGGTGGCCTGCGCGGCGGCGGCGAACCTGTTCTGGTTGGCCGAAGGGCGCCTGTTCACCCCGCGTCTGGAGTGCGGCGTGCTGGCGGGGATCACGCGCGGGCGACTGCTGGCGCAAGAGCGCGTCGAAGAGGTCGCGGCGGGCTTGGACGCGCTGGAGCGGGCCGAGGCGGTGGTGCTGACCAACAGCCTGATCGGCGTTCGCCCGGTCTCGCGCCTGGGGGACCGGGTCCTACCGGAGCATCCCCTGGCGGAGCGCCTGAGCGCGATGCTCGCCCGATAGCCTGGTGTGCTTCAAGGGCTGACGGGCCTTAGTTGGACGTCGACCAGGGTATCGTTTCCACCTTTCGCGGACGCAGATAGAAGGTGCGTTGGAAGGTGATGCTGGTCGGCAGAACCAGCTTGATCGGCGAGGCGTAGGCGTAGCTGGCGCGGGCCATGATCACGCTCTTGCTGGCCGGAAGCACGCCGACCGGAATATCGGTCAGCACCGCGCCCTGGGCGGGGCAGTTGCTCATCCCGCCTGCGGAGGCTCGCGACCATGCCACGGTGTCCCTGCCCGTGGCGTCGGAGGTGACGCTGGCCACACACATCTTCAGAGGCGCAGACGGGAACGGCGCCATGATGATCGTGCCGATCTTGAAGACGTCGGTCATGCTGTTTGGACCCGTCTGGCTGCTCTGGGCCACCAGGTCGCCGATCTGGGACGCGATGTTGGACAGGCGCCGCTGGGCCATCATCGCCTGGGTCATTTCGGCGAGGCCGCAGTACATCACGATCAGCACCGGCGCGATCAGCGCGAACTCCACCGCCGACACGCCGCGCTTGTCGCGCCAGAAGCGGGCAAGGGGACGACGCGCACTCATTGATCGTAGGGCTCGTTGGTGAAGGAGGTCGCGGCGTAGATGATGCGCTGGCCGTTGGAGGTCTGAAGGCCGGTGTTGAGCAGCGGCGTGATCAGCGGCCAGGTATAGTAGGCGCGGACCAGGACGATGGAGCCGGAGGTTCCGGGGTTCCAGCTCATGGTGGTCGGCACCGTGCCGTCCGTGGCCGAGGTGGTGCCGGTCGAGTAGTCCGCGAACGTTCGCACGTCCAGGCGCAGGGCGGTCGTGCAACGAGATCCCAGCCAGTTCATGCGGTTGCAGACGGCGGTCTTGAATGCGGCGGCGTCGCTCCCGGCGGTCTGGACTTCGCCGGTGCGGATGGTGCGGCCTGCGTCGATGACCGCGCTTTCCAGGGTGATGGAGACCAGGAAGACCAGGCCCAGTTCGATGATCGCGAAGATCAGCATCAGGAAGGGTATGGCCACCAGCGCAAACTCGACGGCGGTCGCGCCCTGTTCGGCGCGCGCGAAACGGCGGGCCGAGCGGGCCAGCCGGAGACGAGCGCGGGCGAGGAGCAAACGAGAGGCCATGAGGCGGGCGGTCCTGCTTTCAGGCGCACGCTAGCCGAACGATCCTAACCACAGGTTATAACGGGCCCGCCAGGACGCGCCGTATAAAGAAGTGCTTGCCGGGTTACGGAGCGCCAGGGCCCAGGCGCGTGCACTGGGGCGCACAGGCGTAGCTGCTGGCCGTCGCGCCGCGATAGACGGTGACGCCGCCGCCGCTGTTCTCGGAGACCACGATCTGGCGATCGGCGAGGGGACGGCCGCCCGCGCCGAAGGCCAGCAAGCTGGTGACTCCCGGACGCTTGCCCAGCACGACGAGCGTGCGATCGTTGACGACGCTGACATCGGCGATGGTCGGATCGCCCACGACGACATCGCGCACCGGCCCGGTCAGGCTCATATAGGCGGCCTGACCCGCCGACACCGGCAGGTCGATCGGCGCCGAACCCGGTGTCGTGGCCACCAAAATCTTGTCGCTCGGCAGGACTTGCGCGCTCGCGGGAGCGCCCGAAAGGGCCGCGAAGACGGCGATGACCAGCGATAGACGGCGCATGATGGTTTCCGATCCCGGATCCGAACGAACCCCAAGATCATTTTTATTGGTCAACAAAAGACTAAGATCGCGGAACGTGCGACCAAGCGCCGCTTGAGAAAGTCCTTGAATCAAAAGGGCTTGGCGGCGTTCGCGGCGGCCATGGTTAAGAATAAATAACGGTAAATACAAATAAACCAAAAGAAAATCGCCGTAAACTATTCGCTGTTTACTGGCCATTAAGTGCAGTCGGCGAAATTGATCGTGTTTTCGGGGGTGAGCAAGTCGAACGGCTTGAGAGCCTCAAATCAACTAGCTCTGGTTTAGGAGACCAAGTCATGACCAAGTTCGTCACTCGCTTCCTGAAGGATGAATCGGGCGCCACGGCCATCGAATATGGCCTGATCGTCGCCCTGATCGCCGTGGTCATCGTGACCGCCGTCACGACCCTCGGAACCAAGCTGAACCTCGCCTTCACGAAGGCCGGCACGGCTGTGTCGACGGCGGCTGGCACCTAAGCCACCCGCTTCACACTCGAAAAGAAGAGGGTCGAGGCTCCCGCCTCGGCCCTTTTCTTTATTTTCGGTCCGTCTTTACTGGTGTGACTGCTCGCCGGAAGTCCGGCGAAGAAACCATTGCTTCACGGGTGCGGCCTCAGAGTGAGGCGAACGCAACAAGGCCCGTCTCGCCCATGCAGGCTCTTCAGATCCCGCTGCTGCTGATCTTTCCGGCCCTGGCCATCGTCGGGGCGCTGAAAGACCTCACCAGCTATACGATCCCCAACTGGATCTCGCTGTCCCTGATCGCCGCCTTCGTCCCTGCGGCCCTCGTCAGCGGCGCGCCGCTCGCCCAGATCGGACTTTGCCTGGCCGTGGGTCTTGGCGCGTTGGTGCTGGGCATGGGGATGTTCGCCGCAGGCTGGATCGGCGGGGGCGACGGCAAGTTGTTCGCCGTCTGCGCCCTGTGGCTGGGCTGGCCGGCGGTGCTGCCGTTCATGCTCTATACGGGCCTTGCGGGCGGCGCCCTGACCTTTGCGATCCTGGGCCTGCGCTCGGGCTGGCTGGCGCCGGCCGTGGCGGGCGGGCCCGCTTGGCTCCGCAAATTGGGGACGAATGGCGGAGACCTGCCCTACGGCGTGGCCATCGCCGTCGGCGCCCTGGCGGCCTTTCCGCAAGGGGCTTTGGCCCACGGAATCCTGGGTTGAGGTCTCTCCGCGGCTGACTCCTGGCGCGACAGCCTGTCGCGCGATCGGCGGCGTCCCGCGGCAAAACTTTTAGCAGGCGTTAACCATGCGGAGGCCACCATAGGGGCGTGGCCAGAAAGGCTGACTGACGAATCGTGCGTGCTCGCCGGACCGGCGGCCGTCCGGCTCACCCTAGAGTTTCAGCCTGCTCATGAGCCCCGTTCGCCTATTGATCGTCCTGATCGCCGCGGTGTCGGCCATCGGCCTGGCCGTGGTGCTGCAGCGCGCCTTGGGCGCCAAGCCAGCCGCGCCGACGGGTCTTGTCGAGTCATCCGGCCCGGGGGTTCCGCAAGGCAAGCCCATGACCCAGGTGCTGGTCGCCAAGCGCGATCTGCCGGTGGGTACGCGACTGGTCGCCGCCGATGTGGGCTGGCAGGCCTGGCCCAGCGACTCGATCAACACCGCCTTCATCACCAACGGCGCCGCGCCGGCGTCGCCGGACGGTAAGGTCCAGGCGGCCAAGGCCGTCGTCGCCGCGACCGCCGACCAGATGATCGGCGGCGATCCGGCCAAGGTGGTCGAGGGCGCGATCGTGCGCGACCCGATCCTGGTCGGTGAGCCCATCACCCCCCGCAAGATCGTGCGCGGCGGCGAGGGCGGTTACCTGTCCGTTGTCCTGACCCCCGGCAAGCGCGCCATGTCGGTGCCGGTCAGCTCCGACACCGCCGTGGGCGGCTTCATCCTGCCCGGCGACCGGGTGGACGTGCTGACCACCCGCGAGACGCCGACCCCAGGGGACGCCGGCGGCAAGGTCACGGTCGCCGAGACTGTCTTGCAAAACATCCGCGTCCTCGCCCTCGACCAGGCCACCGCCGCCGAGAAGGACGCCAAGTCGATCGTCGCCGCCACCGCGACGCTGGAGGTCGGTCCGGTCGAGGCCGAGACCCTGGCGCGCGCCAAGGCCGGCGGCGCCATCAGCCTCGCCCTGCGGGCTTACACCGACATGGGCGGTCCGTCGGGCGTGACCCAGGTGGTCGCCCGCGACGACTCCACGGTTCGCATCAACCGAGGCGGCCAGACCAGCAGCGTGGCGGTGCGCCCATGAGCCGTCCGGTGTCCGCTCCTCCCCTGAAAGCTCCGATGTCCGCTTCGCGTCGTCTTGTGGCGGTTCAGGCCGTCGCCCTGCTGGCGCTGGCGCCGGCCGCCCCCGTCTTCGCCGACGGTCCTGTCGGCGGGTCGCACACCTATCGACCGCCGGCCCGGGTGGTCCGCGATGTCGCGCCGCCCGCGCCGGCCCCGATGATGGTCCGCGCCGAGGATCAGGTCGCTCGCGTCGTCATGACCGCCGACCAGAGCGCCGCGACGCTGGAGTTGGCCAAGGGCAAGTCGGCGATCGTCGAACTGCCCAGCGAGGTCCGCGACCTGCTCGTCACCAATCCGCAGATCGCCGACGCGGTGCTACGCGACAAGCGCCGCATCTACATCGTGGGTCTGGCCGAAGGCACGACCGACGCGGCCTTCTTCGACGCCGCCGGCCGCCGGATCCTGTCGCTGAGCATCCGGGTCAGCCAGCCGGTCGATCAGCTGGCCGCCATGCTCGGCAAGATCATGCCTGACGCCAAGATCAGCGTCTCGCCCATCCGTGACAGCGTGGTGCTGAGCGGCGTCGTCCGCAGCGCCTCGGAGTCGGAGAGCGCCGCCCGGATCGCCGCCCAGTTCGTCGGTTCGCCGGAGAAGGTGCTGAACATGATCAGCGTCGCCGGCAAGGACCAGGTGATGCTGCAGGTCCGCATCGTCGAGGTGCAGCGCAACGTCATCAAGCAGCTGGGCGTGGACCTGAACGCGGTGATCGGGCAGCTGGGCGAAACCCAATACACCTTTGGCATGGCGCCGGGTTACGGCGTCAACGGCAGTCTGCTAGGCGGGTTGACCGGCGGCTACAAGATGGACACCACCAAGCAGCCGGTCATGCAGACCCCCTGCACCGGCCCTGGCTGGAATCCGGGCTCGCTCTGCCCCGTTGTGGTCCGCAGCGGCGGTAACTCCGACACCGCCACGATCCAGAACACCGCCGGCGATCCTGGCCTCAACTCCGCCAAGGGCATGATCCAGGCGTTCGAGCGCGTGGGTCTGGTGCGCACCCTGGCCGAGCCGAACCTGGCGGCGGTGTCGGGCGAGGCGGGTCACTTCCTCGTCGGCGGCGAGTTCCCCGTGCCCACGGGCAGCGACCAGAGCGGCAAGGTCACGATCGAGTTCAAACCCTACGGCGTGGGTCTGGGCTACACGCCGGTGGTGCTGTCGGGCGGCCGGATTTCACTGAAGCTGTCGACCGAGGTGTCGGAACTGACGAGCCTCGGTGCTTTCACGCTCAGCGCGGGTACGAACACGGCCCTGACCGTTCCAGGCCTGTCGGTACGCCGTGTCGAAAGCACGGTCGAGCTGCCGTCGGGTGGTTCGCTCATGCTGGCGGGTCTGCTGCAGCAGACCACCAAGGAAACGATCGACTCGCTGCCGGGCATGACCAACATGCCGATCCTCGGGTCGCTGTTCCGCTCGCGGGACTTCCTGAACAACCAGACCGAGCTGGTGGTCATCATCACCCCCTACATCATCGACCCGACCAAGCCGCAGAACCTGCAGACGCCGGCCGACGGCCTGCGCTTCGCCGGGGACATGAGCACGGTGCTGCTGGGTCGGCTGAACAAGGTGGTCAAGGCGCCGGCCGGCGCCAATGCAGGGCGCGCCTATCAGGGCCCCGTCGGTTATGTGATCGAGTAGGACGCCGCCATGACGCTTCGCATTCTGGTCAAGACCGTCCTCGTTGGAGCCGCCGTGGCGGGCCTCTCCGCCTGCGCCTCGACCCCGCCCGATCAAGGCCCCAGCAAGCTGGCCGCCACCGAAACCCAGCAGTGGATGGACCGGATCAAGGTCGACTCCGCGCCGGACGAAATTCTGCTGGCCGTCCATACCGGCGGCCTGTCGGCCAACCAGTCGGCGGCGCTGGAGGCCCTGGTCTCGCGCTGGATGGAGGCCGAGGCTCGCGAACTGGTCGTTGCTGCGCCCAACAATGCCGGCGCCATGGCCATCCAGATCCGCGATCGCCTGGCCCTGCTGGGGGCGGGCTCGCGGGTGCGGATCATCGGCGTGGACCCCGCCGCCGCCGATCAGGGCGCGATCCGCGTCGGCTTCGTCCGCTACGAGGCCCGGCCGATTAAGTGCGGTCGCTGGGAGAACCTTACGGCCACCCGCGACAACACCGTCTCCGAGAACTTCGGCTGCGCCATGGCGGCCAACATTGCCGCCCAAGTCGCCAATCCCGAGGACCTGCTGCGGCCGCGCGACATGACCCCCGCCGACACGGGCCGTCGCGACACCGTCCTGGGCAAGTACCGCAAGGGCGAGGTCACCAGCTCTGTCAAGGATGACCAGGCCAGCGGCGTCGTCTCGAAGGCGATCCAGTAATGCGGCCGACCGACAACGATCCCTTCGACCTGGGCTTCGACGCCGCCGACGAGTTCACGACCGGCGCGAACGATCCCTGGCGCTCGTCGACGCCGTCGCTGACGCCGACCGGCGGCTTTGAAGACCCATTCGCCGACTTCCCGCCGGCCCAACCGCGTGAGGATGCTCCGCCGCCCGCGCGGTCGCTGCAGACCGTCCCGCCGACGACGCGTCCGACGCCCCAGGCCCGACCGGTCCAGCAGGCGGCTCCGGTCATGACGCGTGATGTCGGCGAGCGCGATTTCGACAGGGCGCCCGAGATGGTCGCGCCCGCCTATCCCGAACCGATCGCCGACAGCGGCCTGGGCGATGCGGCGATCCCGCGCATCACCATCCACGCCTTCTGCGCGCGGCCCGAAACCGCCGCCCTGATCGAGCAGGCCGCCGCCGATCGCCGGATGGCCCGCGCCTCGACCATCGTCCACGATGGCGGTCTGGCCGCAGCCGTCGACTACTACCAGAACCAGCCGACGCCCTCGCTGGTGATGGTTGAGACGCTGGACGGCGCTCAGCGCCTCCTGCACATGCTCGACAGCTTGGCCCAGGTCTGCGACCCGGGCACCAAGGTGGTCGTGGTGGGCCAGACCAACGACATCGCCCTCTACCGCGAGCTGATGCGCCGCGGGGTGAGCGAGTATCTGACCCAGCCCTTGGGTCCGCTGCAGGTGATCCGCGCGGTCGGCGCGCTCTACGCCGATCCGGCCGCCCCGTTCGTCGGCCGGCAGATTGCGTTTGTCGGCGCCAAGGGCGGCGTCGGCGCCTCGACCCTGGCCCACAACTTCGCCTGGACCATGGCCGAGAACATGCAGACGGCCACGGTGCTGGTCGATCTGGATCTGGCCTTCGGCACCGCCGGCCTCGACTTCAACCAGGACCCCCTTCAAGGCGTGCTGGACGCGCTGAGCCAGCCTGATCGCCTCGATCCCGTTCTGATGGACCGGATGATGGTGCGTTGCGGCGACCGACTCTCATTGTTCGCCGCGCCCGCGTCGCTGGATGGCGACTACGAGTTCGGGGCCGATGCGTTCGAGGAAGTCACCCAGAAGATTCGCGGCGCGGCGCCTTTCGTGGTGCTGGACCTGCCGCACGTCTGGAACGCCTGGAGCCGCCGGGTGCTGATCGGCTCCGACGATCTGGTGGTGGTGGCGACGCCGGACCTCGCCAGCTTGCGGAACGCCAAGAACATCATCGACCTCGTTCGGGGCTCGCGCCCCAACGACGCCCCACCGCGCCTGCTGCTGAACCAGGTGGGCGTGCCGGGCCGGCCGGAGATCCCGGTGAAGGATTTCGGCGAGGCCCTGGGCGTCCAGCCCTCGCTGGTTCTGCCGTTCGATCCCAAGCCCTACGGCCAGGCGGCGAACAACGGTCAGATGCTGGCCGAGGTGGCGCCGAAGTCGAAGGCCGCCGAGGGGCTGGAGCACCTGGCGCGCCTGATCAGCCGGCGCGAGCCGCCGCCGACGCAGAAGACTTCGTTGTTCTCGGGCCTGTTCAAGAAGAAGTAGATGTTCGGCAAGCGCGATCCGTCAGCCTCCGGCGATCCCAAGGCGCCGCCCCCCGCACCGGCGGGCGGCGCGGCCATCGCCACGCGGCCGCAGCGGATCGAGCCTGTCGCACCGCCCGAGCCCAAGGCTCCGGCGCCGAAGGTCAACGGGCCTGCGCCCAAGGCGACGGCTGGCCTGGAGCAACTGCGCGCCGCCCAGGGGCAGCCGCAGACCGCTCACATCGTGCGCGAGCAGAGCGACTACTACCACGCCACCAAGACCACGATCTTCAACGCCCTGCTCAACACCATCGACCTGAGCCAGCTGGCCCAGCTCGACCAGAAGCAGGCGGCCGAGGAAATCCGCGACATCGTCGCCGAACTGGTGGCGATCAAGAACGTCTCGATGTCCATCGCCGAGCAGGAACACCTGGTCCAGGACATCATCAACGACGTCCTCGGCTATGGCCCGCTGGAGCCCCTGCTAAGTCGCGACGACATCGCCGACATCATGGTGAATGGCGCGCATCGCGTGTTCATCGAAGTCGGCGGCAAGGTCCAGCTGACCAATGTCCGCTTCCGCGACAATCTGCAGCTGATGAACATCTGCCAGCGGATCGTCAGCCAGGTCGGCCGTCGGGTCGACGAAAGCTCGCCGATCTGCGACGCCCGCCTGCCTGACGGCTCGCGCGTCAACGTCATCGCGCCGCCCTTGGCTCTCGATGGTCCCACCCTGACCATCCGGAAGTTCAAGAAGGATAAGCTGACCATGAAGAACCTGGTGGAGTTCAACTCCATCAGCCCTGAAGGGGCGCGGGTTCTGGGGGTGATCGGCGCCTGCCGCTGCAACATCGTGATCTCGGGCGGTACGGGCTCGGGCAAGACGACGCTGCTCAACACCATGACCGCGTTCATCGACCCCACCGAACGGGTCGTGACCTGCGAAGACGCCGCCGAACTGCAGCTGCAACAGCCCCATGTGGTGCGCCTGGAAACCCGTCCGCCGAACCTGGAAGGCTCTGGCGCCGTCACCATGCGCGACCTGGTCAAGAACTGTCTGCGGATGCGCCCCGAACGCATCATCGTCGGCGAAGTCCGCGGTCCCGAGGCGTTCGACCTGCTGCAGGCCATGAACACCGGCCACGACGGCTCGATGGGCACGCTGCACGCCAACAGCCCGCGCGAGGCGATCAGCCGTATCGAGAGCATGATCACTATGGGCGGCTATGGCCTGCCCTCGAAGACGATCAAGGAGATGATCGTCGGCTCGGTGGACGTCATCATCCAGGCGGCGCGTCTGCGCGACGGTTCGCGGCGCATCACCCACATCACCGAGGTGGTCGGCCTGGAAGGCGACGTGATCGTCACCCAGGACCTGTTCGTCTACGAGATCACCGGCGAGGACGAGAACGGCAAGGTCGTAGGCAAGCACCGCTCGACCGGCATCGCCCGTCCGCGCTTCTGGGATCGCGCCCGTTACTACGGCCTCGAGCGCGAGCTGGCCGAAGCCCTCGACGCGGCGGAGTAGCCGATGCTGTTCGTCCTGGCCGGTATCCTGGGCTTCATCACCATCGCCGGGCTCGGCTTTGCGTTCGCCGGCGGCGACAGCGCCCAGGCCAAGGCCGCCAAGCGCGCCCAGGTGATCGCCAAGGGCGGCGAGCGCCAGGCCAGCGTCCGCGCCAAGGCGGCCGCTAGCACGCCCGACGCCCGCCGTCAGGCTATCCTTAAGGCGCTCAAGGACCAGGAGCGCAAGCAAAAGAAGGCCTCGCTCAGCATCGCCGCGCGCCTGCAGGCCGCAGGCCTGGGCGAGAACGTCAAGATGTTCTGGATCGTCAGCGGGGTCCTGGGCCTGTTCGTGGCGATGATCATCCTGCTGCTGGGGCAGTCGCCGCTGGTGGCCATCGGCGCTGGCTTCGCCGCCGGGGCCGGCTTGCCGCGCTGGGTGCTGGGATTCCTCGCCAACGGCCGGACTCAGAAGTTTACTGCGGCGTTCGCCGACGCCGTCGACATCATCGTGCGCGGCATCAAGTCCGGCCTGCCGGTCCACGACTGCCTGAAGATCATCGGCAAGGAGTGTCCCGAACCTTTGGCCGGGGAGTTCCGCATCCTGACCGAGAACGTGGCCATGGGCGTGCCGATGGATGCGGCGCTGGAAAAGATGTACGAGCGGATGCCCACCAACGAGCTGCGCTTCTTCTCGATCGTGCTGGCCATCCAGCAGAAGACCGGCGGCAACCTGGCCGAGGCGCTGGGCAACCTCTCCACCGTGCTGCGCGCGCGCAAACTGATGAAGGAGAAGATCAAGGCGCTGTCGGCCGAAGCCGTCGCCTCGGCCTTCATCATCGGCTGCCTGCCGCCGGGCGTCGTCACCCTGATCAGCGTCACCTCGCCGGCCTACATGGCCCCGATGTTCACCGATCCGCGCGGCCACCTGATGCTGCTGGTCAGCGCCGTGTGGATGAGCATCGGCATCTTCGTGATGCGCAACATGATCAACTTCAAGTTCTGAGGGGGAGGGTCCGATGTCGCTTGTCGAAACCCTAACCAACCCCTCGAACGTCCTGACGGCGTTTATTGCCGTGGTCGTGTTCGCCACCATCATCACCCTGGCCTCGCCGGTGATGCGCGACAATAATCTGGAAGGTCGCCTGAAGTCGGTAGCCAACCGCCGGGAGGAACTGCGGCGCCGGTCGCGGCAGTCGATCGCGACGCGCGGCGGCGGGGCTGGCGGCAGCCTGCGCCACCAGGACGAAGGTCTTTACAAGAACGTCGTGGAGCGGCTGCAGCTGTCGCGCCTGCTGGAGGACCCCAAGGTCGTCGAGAAGCTGGCCCAAGCCGGCTTCCGCGGCCCCAAGCCCGTCAGCACGTTTTACTTTTTCCGGTTCGCCATGCCGTTCGCCTTCGCGGCGGGCGCGGCCTTCTATCTTTACCTGATCAACGACTTCGGCCTGCTGCCGATCCAGAAGCTGTGCGCCTGCGTGGCCTTCCTGGCCTTCGGCTACTATGCGCCCAACGTCTACATCACCAATGTCGCCCAGAAGCGCCGCGAGTCGATCGTGGCCGCCTTCCCGGACGCACTGGACCTGCTGTTGATCTGCGTGGAAAGCGGTATGTCGATCGAGGCGGCGATCCAGAAGGTCGGGGCCGAGGTCGGGGCCCAATCGATGGAACTGGCCGAGGAACTGTCCCTCCTGACGGCCGAACTGTCGTACCTGCCCGATCGCCGGCTGGCCTATGAGAACCTGGCCCGCCGCACCAACCATCCCGGGATCAAGTCGGTCGCCACGGCCATGATCCAGGCCGAGCGCTACGGCACGCCTCTGGGTACGGCGCTGCGCGTCATGGCCAAGGAAAACCGCGAGCTGCGTCTGTCGGCGGCCGAAAAGAAGGCGGCGGCCCTGCCGGCCCAGCTGACTGTGCCGATGATCCTGTTCTTCCTGCCGGTGCTGTTCGTGATGATCCTGGGCCCGGCGATCATGAAGGTTCAGGACGCCTTCAAGTAGCGCTCAGGGCTGGCTGCGCTCTGGCGTAGGTCTTGCGCTGTCTCGACCGTTCAGTGTCGGTTTGGGACAGCTCCTATGGGATATGCGGGTAAAGAGCCTCCGGTGCGTGCTTTCGCGGAGGCGGAAGAGGGTGGGGCCGCCCTGGAGATGGGCCTGCTTTTGGGCCTGGCGGCCTTCTTCGCCTTCACCCTGAGACACGTCGTGGCGACGCCGCTGCTGACCACCTTCACCAAGGCTGCCAAGGTGGTGAGTCAGGCGCTCGGGTAGGGCGGAGCGCGGTCAGCGCCCGCCGCTGGCTCTCATGGCGTCCCAGCTGCGGGCTTGGCCAGCCTGGCCGGTGACCGCGCGCAGATAGGCCAGATTGTTGGCGACCTGCTCGGGCGGCAGGTCGGCGCGGACCAGCTTCTCGGCTTCCGGCAGACGGCCCTGGAGCCCGACCACCAGGGCCAGATTCTGGCGCACCTGGATGGTCGCCGACGGCAGGGTGACGGCGCGGCGCAGCTGGGCCTCGGCGCCGCTAAGGTCGCCCTTCGCGGCCAGATGCATCGCGTAGTTGGCCAGCGGCGTAGCTTCGTTGGGACCCAGCGCGATCGCCTGGCGGTGCGCGGCTTCGGCTTCCTCGTCGCGCTCGGCCTGCTCATAGGCGACGCCCAGCAGGGTCAGCGGACGCCAGTCCTTGGGCGATTGGGCGGCGACCTTGCGGGCGGGCTCGATCGCATAGAAGCCCTGGCCGCGCGCGATATGGGCGCGCGCCAGTTCCAGCAGCAGATCCTTGTCGTCGGGATGGGCGATCAGGCCCTTGGTCGCCGCAATGGCGGACTCGTCGGCGCGGCCCAGCGCGCGCAGAGCCTTTGCCAGGCCCGCGCCGGCCTCGGCGTCGCCGGGATCAACCTCGAACTCCGCGCCCCAGAAGGCGGCCTGGGCCAGCGGGTCCAGGCGACGCGCCTCGGCCCGCTGCTGCGGCGAGGCCTTCACCGGCGCCGGGGCGGCCTTGGCTGGGGTCGCCGCCGTTGCCTGGGCCTTGGGCGGATCTGCCGCCAGAACCGGGCTCGCCACGACCAAGGCGATGGGGGCGAGAACGGTTGCGATGAGCGCGCGCTTGCGACACATGAAGACGAGTCTCCAAAAGGTTCGCGCATCATCCCGCGCGGGCCTCAAGGAATCGTTAAGCATAGTTTTTAAGGGTTTCGCCGATGACCGACGCCGCGCATCCGATCCTCGCCGAGACCGACGGCAAGGCGATCCCGGTGCATCCTGTCGCGGAGACCGAGGTCGAGGCCTTCCTGGCGCGAAAGCGTACGCCCGTAAGGACTTACGCCGCCGCTAACAAGTTCGCGGGCAAGGCCGGGCAGGTGGTGGCGATCCCGGGCGCCAGCGGCGCGATCGAGCAGGTGCTGATGGGCGTGGGCGCTGGCCGCGCGGATCTGTCGCTGCTGCGCGGTCTGGCGGGGAAGCTGCCGGCCGGCGATTACGCGCTCTCGCGCCTGCCCAAGGGGCTGGACGGCGAACAGGCGGCGCTGGCCTTCGCGCTCGGGACCTATCGCTTCGATCGCTACAAGAAACGCGGCGAGGCGATCCCGCGCCTGATGGCCCCCAAAGGCGTCGACGCCGCCTTTGTCACCGCCCTGGCGCACGCCTGCGCCCTGTGCCGCGACATGGTCAACACCCCGGCCAACGACATGGGGCCGCTGCAGATCGAGACGATCGCCGGCGAGGTCGCCGAGAAGTACGGCGCGACCCTGTCGGTGGTGCGCGGCGATGACCTGCTGAAGGAGAACTATCCCGCCGTACACGCCGTGGGCCGCGCTGCGGTCGACGCCCGCGCCCCGCGGATGATCGAGATCGCCTGGGGTGATCCGTCCCATCCGGTTCTGGTCCTGGTGGGCAAGGGCGTGGTGTTCGACACCGGCGGCCTCGACATCAAGCCCTCGTCGGGCATGCGCCTGATGAAGAAGGATATGGGCGGCGCCGCCCACGCCCTGGCCCTGGGGCGCATGGTCATGGAAGCGCGCTTGCCCGTGCGCCTGGTGATCCTGACCCCCGTGGTCGAAAACGCCATCGCCGGCGACGCCATGCGGCCGGGCGACGTGCTGCAGACCCGCGCCGGGCTGACCGTCGAGGTCGGCAACACCGACGCCGAAGGCCGGCTGATCCTGGCCGACGCTCTGACCCGGGCCGCCGAACTGAAGCCTGCCCTGACCCTGGACTTCGCCACCCTGACCGGCGCGGCGCGGGTGGCCATGGGGCCGTTCGTGATCCCGTTCTGGACCGCCGACGACACCCTGGCGGGCCAGATCGAGACCGCCTCGCGCAAGGTGTCGGACCCCCTGTGGCGTCTGCCCCTGACCGAGGCCTATCGCGATGCGCTGGACAGCGACATCGCCGACCTGAAGAACGACCCCGACGGCTGGGCCCAGGCGGGCGCGACCACGGCGGCGTTGTTCCTGCAGCGCTTTGCTCCGAGCGAGGGAAGCTGGGCCCACTTCGACGTCTTCGCCTGGAACCCGAAGGGGCGGCCCGGCTATCCGGTGGGCGCCGAGGTCCAAGCGATCCGCGCGGCCTTCGCCATGCTGCAAGCCAGGTTCGCCCGATGAGCGCGCCTGACCGCCGCCTCACCCTGGTCCGCGATGGCGTCGCGGATCGCCGGCTCGAGGGCCTCGTCGCCGCCGAGGGCTTCGCCGATGTGACGCCGATGCAGGTCAGCGCCCCGATCGCCAGCCTGCGCAAGGCGCCCGAGCCGGACGCCGAGCAGGAGGACCAACTGGTCTTCGGCGAGCTGTTCGACGTGCTGTTCGAGGTCGGCGACTTCGCCTTCGGCCAGGCCCGGCGCGACCGCTATGTCGGCTATGTGCTGCTGGAGGCCCTGTCGGCGCCGGTGCTGACGCCTGATCATCGCATCGCCGTCCCGCGCACCTACGCCTTCGCCGAGCCGGACATCAAGTCGGCCATCGTCGGGCTCTACAGCCTGAACGCCCTGGTCACGGTTGAGGCGCGGGAGGGGCGGTTCGTCCGGGGCGCCCGGTCGGGCTGGTTCGTCGAGCATCATCTGTCGCCGGTTGGCCGCTTCGAGGCTGACTATGTCGCCGTCGCCGAGCGGTTTCTCCACGCGCCCTATCAGTGGGGCGGACGCGAGAGTTTGGGCCTGGACTGTTCGGCGCTTGTCCAACAGTCGCTCTATGCCTGCGGCCGGGCCTGTCCGCGCGATACCGACATGCAGCGCGACGTCTTCCCGGAGATCGCCGAGGCCGACAGACGGCGCGGCGATCTGGTGTTCTGGAAGGGGCACGTGGCGATCCTGCTGGATCCCGACACCATCCTGCACGCCAACGCCCACCACATGGCGACCGCGATCGAGCCGCTGGCCGAGGCGATCACGCGGATCGCCGCGACGCCGACGGGCGGGGTGCTGGGGTATCGGCGGGTTTAGTTAGGGCGCGCCCACTCCGTCTCGGCGCTGCACGCCGATCCACCTCCCCCGCAAGCGGGGCAGGAGGGGAGCCGTCATCCTCCTCACCCGTGAAACGGGGGAGGTGTCGCCACGCCGTAGGCGAGGTGACGGAGGGGGCGCTTTTTCGCCAAACAAAAAGGCCGCGGCGCTTTCGCGTCGCGGCCTCTTCGTATCGGATGTCGAAGAGCCTTAGGCCTTCGGGGCAGCCGGGGCGGCGGCGGCCGGAGCGGCCGGTGTCGCGGCGGCGCCAGCGGCGGGCGCAGCGCCTTCCGCGGCCGGAGCCGCGCCTTCAGCCGCCGGGGCGGCGCCTTCGGCCGGAGCGGCGGCCGCAGCCGGACGCGGCGGCGGAACCGGCAGCTTGCTGCCTAGGCTGTGCATGTAGGCGATGATCGCGACGCGATCTTCCGACTTCTTCAGGCCGACGAACGTCATGTTCGTACCCGAGACGTACTTGCCCGGAGCCTTCAGGAATTCATACAGGTGGTCGTAGTCCCACACCGGGGTCTTGGCGCCGAAGTCCTTCATGGCGCCCGAATAGTTGAAGCCCACGTGCGAGGCCGGCTTGCGACCCACGACGTCCCACAGGCCAGGGCCGGTGCCGTTGGCGTTGCTGGCGTCGAACTTGTGGCAGGCGGCGCACTTGGCCGAGACGGCTTGGCCGGCGGCCACGTTGGCCGGGGTCAGGACGGCGTTCCAGTCGGGCAGGGTCTCGACCGCCGCCGCGCCGCCTTCGGCGCCTTCTTCCTGGACCGCGATCTCGTAGCCGGCCTTTTCGACTTCGTGCTTGGCGAAGACGATGGACGACGCTTCCCGCAGACCGAAAATAACGAGGCCGGTCAGCAGCACGCCGCCAGCGATCTTGTTGAACGTCAGGTCGCTCATTTCAGCCTTGTCAGCCTCTTATCGGCCCGTCGAACGGCGGGCTTGAAACCCGCGCGCCGGAATCACAAGGACGAGTCTCCAGCGCGCGTCATGTTGCGCTCGCGTCTCTTACACGCTACCGCCCCTCGCGCAACAGGGCGGCGGAGATTTGCACCGATGAACCCCCTCATTCTGATCCCGGCTCGGATGGCCGCGACCCGCCTGCCGGGCAAGCCCCTGGCCGATATCGGCGGGGTCCCGATGATCGTGCGGGTTCTGCGCCAGGGCCTCGAAGCGGGTATTGGGCCGGTCGCGGTCGCCGCTGGTGACCCTGAAATCGTCGAAGCTGTTCAAAAGGCTGGCGGAAACGCGGTGCTCACCGACCCCGACCTGCCGTCCGGTTCGGATCGGATCCTGGCGGCGCTGGCGCAACTGGATCCGGGGTTCGAGCACGACGTGGTGATCAACCTGCAGGGCGACATGCCGTTCGTCGACCCGGCGGTTCTCTCCGACTGCGCGCGAATACTTAAGGAGTTCGGCGACGCCGACATCGCCACCGTCGTGGCCCCTGAGTCGTCGCCGGCCGACCGGAGCAACCCGGATGTGGTCAAGGCGGTGCTGGCGATGGAAGAGGACGGCCAAAGCGGCCGGGCGCTCTATTTCACCCGCTCGACCCTCTACGGCGACGGCCCCGTCTGGCGCCACATCGGCATCTATGGCTATCGCCGCGAGGCGCTGGAGGCGTTCAACGCCGCCGCGCCCTCGTCGCTGGAAAAGCGCGAGAAGCTGGAGCAGCTGCGCGCCATGGAACTGGGCCTGACGATCCGCGCAGCGGTGGCGCAGACCGCGCCCATCTCCGTCGACAATCCTTCCGACCTCGAAGCGGCGCGACAGGCCGCAGGAAAGAACGCATGAGCATCCTCAAGAAGATCGCCTTCCAGGGCGAGCCCGGCGCCAACAGCCACGAGGCGTGCCGCACCTATTTCCCCGACTTCGAGGCCTATCCCTGCAAGACTTTTGAAGAGGCCTTCGAGGCCATCAAGTCGGGCGTTTGCCAGCTGGGCATGATCCCGATCGAGAACTCGATCGCCGGCCGCGTGGCCGACGTGCACCACCTGTTGCCGGCCTCGGGCCTGAAGATCATTGGCGAGCGGTTCAAGCCGATCCGCTTCCAGCTGATGGCCAACAAGGGCGTCAAGCTGGAGGACATCAGGGTCGTCAGCTCGATGCCAATCGCGCTCAGCCAGTGCCGCAATAGCTTGAAGCGCCTGGGCGTCGAGACCGAGGCCGCCGGCGACACCGCCGGCGCGGCCAAGGCCCTGGCCCTGAAGCCCAACCCGACCCACGCCGCTGTCGCGCCGGCCCTGGCCGCCGAGATCTATGGCCTCGACATCCTGGCCCGGGACATCGAGGACGAGCGCCACAACACCACGCGCTTCCTGGTGATGACCGCCGACAAGGCCCCCGCCGCGCCGGACTTCACCCACCGCTGCGTGACCAGCTTCGTCTTCCGCGTCCGCAACCTCCCCGCCGCGCTCTACAAGGCGTTGGGCGGCTTTGCGACCAACGGCGTCAACATGACCAAGCTGGAAAGCTACATGGAGGGCGGCAATTTCACCGCCACCTTCTTCTATGCCGAGGTCGACGGCCGTCCCGAGGACCGCAACCTGGCCCTGGCGCTGGACGAGCTGAAGTTCTTCTCCGAGCGCTTCGAGATCCTGGGCGTGTATCCGGCCGATCCGTTCCGGGATCGGGGGGCGTAGCGCCCTTCAAAGGCCCACAATATCGTGTCATCCCGGCCGCAGCGCGAAGCGCGGAGCGCCGGGACCCAGCGGCGGCGCGCACGACGTTTCGTCACCCCCTGGGTCCCGGATAACGCCTGCGGCGTTTCCGGGATGACACAGGGTTTTTAGCGCTCTACCCCGGCAGCCTGATCAGCGCCCGCAGGCCGCCCAGGGCCGAGCGGGACAGCACCAGGTCCCCGCCGAGGCCCCGGGCCATGTCGCGGGCGATGGCCAACCCCAAGCCCACGCCCTTCTCGTTCTGGTTCCGGCTTTCGTCGAGCCGCGAGAAGGGCTTGAAGGCCTCCTCGTACTTGTCTTCAGGAATGCCCGGACCGTCGTCGTCGACGGCGACATCGACCCCACCAGTCTGACGCGGGCTGACCGTCACGCGCACCCGGTCGGCGTGGGCCACGCCGTTGTCGATCAGGTTGGCCAGGGCCCGGCGGAAGGTGAGGGGCCGCAGGCGCGTCTCCAGGCCTTGCGTGATCTCGGTCTCGACCGCCGCCCCGCCGCGCTCGGCGTCGGCCACCACGCCCTCGACGAGTTCGGAGAGGTCGACCACCTGGATGGCCTCGCCCCCCTCGCCGCGGGCGAAGGCCAGGTACTCGTCGATCATGTGCTCCATCTCGGCCAGATCGCCCTTCATGGCCTCCATCTGCTCGCAGGGCTCGGCCATGGCCATTTCCAGCTTCAGCCGGGTCAGGGGCGTGCGCAGGTCGTGGCTGACGCTGGCCAGGAGGGCGGTGCGCTGCTCGATATGGCGCTGGATGCGCAGCTTCATGGCGATGAAGGCCAGCGCCGCCTGACGCACCTCCCGCGCGCCGTGCGGCTTGAAGTCCGGATCCTCGCCCCGGCCGAAGGCGTCGGCGGCCTCGGCCAGGCGCTCGATGGCCCGCACCTGGTTGCGGATGAACAGGATCGCCACCGCCGTCAGCAGCATGGTCGCCACCACCATCCACAGGATGAAGATGTGGCCTTGCGTGGCGTAGGCGCGGTCGCGCAGGGCGTAGATCTGCAGCACGCCGCCGTCGACCTTCACGCGGATGTCGATGTAGGCGCGGTAGCGGGTGGTGTCGAACCAGAACGGGTTGTCCAGTCGGTCTTCCAGCGCCCGGTCCAGCGAGCGGTCGAGCGCGGCGAACAGCGAGGGGCGGTGGCCGGTCGGTAGTTTGCGGCCCTTCTGGAAGGCGATCGACAGCGACAGCGAGTCTTCGGCGCGCTTGGCCAGTTTCTCCACGGCGGCGGGGCTGGGATCGTCCTCGTAGGATTGCACCGCCCAGGCGATGTCGCCGGCCAGGCCCTCGGACAGCTTGGCGGTGACGCTCTGCCAGTGGGCGTCGAAAAACGCCCAGGTCACGGCGATCTGCATGATCGCCACGGGCAGAACGATGATCAGCAGGCTGCGACCGAACAGCGTGGTCGGCAGCAGGCGCTTCAGCGCGGGCGGGATATCGAGCCGGGCGAGGGGCAACCTAAATCCTCCCCCCAGCGGGGGAGGTGGCGCGAAGCGCCGGAGGGGGAAGAGGACAACCCCGCCGTCGGCCAACTTCCCCCTCCGTCCGCTGCGCGGACACCTCCCCCGCGCGGGGGAGGATTTGGACGGCGCACCCCATCAATCCGGCGCCAGCCGATACCCAATCCCTCGCACCGTCTGCAGGTAGCGCGGGTTCTTCGGATCGGGCTCGATCTTGCGGCGAAGGCGCGTGACCTGGACGTCTACGGCGCGGCCGGTGGCGTCGGCGGTGTCGCGGGCCAGTTCCAGGCGGTCGACCGGCTCGTGCAGCGAGCGGGCCAGCCGACGAAGGAGGGTCACTTCGGCCTCGGTGATCCGCACGGCCTCGCCGTCGCACGACAGCTCTCCCCGGTCGGCGTCGAAGGTGCAGCGGCCCAGACTCAGCGCCTTGGGACCCACCGGGCGGGCGGCCGAGCGGCGCAGGATGGCCTCGATGCGCAGGAGCAGCTCCTGCGGCTCGAAAGGCTTGCCCAGATAGTCGTCGACGCCGCTGGACAGGCCCTCGATCCGGTCGGCGGTCTGGTCGCGGGCCGTCAGCATCAGGATCGGCGTGCGCCCGGCCTCGCCGCCCTTGGCGCGCAGGCGCTTGGTGAAGGCCATGCCGTCCTCGCCGGGCATCATCACGTCCAGCACCATCAGGTCGAAGTCCAGGGCCTCGAACAGCTTGTCGGCCCCGGCGGCGCTGGAGGCGGCGGTGACGCGAAAGCCCGCGCGGCTCAGGAATTCCTTGATCAGCTTGCGCAGCCGGTCGTCGTCGTCGACCACCAGGATGTGGCGTTCGCGGCGCTCGTCAGGGGTCATGTGGAAATCCGTCGTGCTGGGCCGACACCTTGCCGCGATCCGGCCAGCGCCGCCAGGATGCGTCGCGTACCGGCCACCCCGTCCAGGCCCCCGGTGCGGTAGGCCCGAGCCAGCAGGGCCCGCAGCCGCTCGGCCGTGCGCTGCTCGAAGGCCACGCCCTCGGCGGTGAGGGTCGCGGGGCGGCGACGGCCGTCCAGATCGCCGGAGACGCGCTCGACCAGACCGGCCTTTTCCAGATCGGCGAGGGTGCGGCTGGCGGCCTGCTTCGACAGGCTGGTCAGCTTCGAAAGGTCCTGCACCCCGATGCCCGGGCGACGGCGCAGCAGGAACGCCGCGCGCCAGTGCGAGCGGCCAAGACCCAGGGCCTCGGTCTCGAGCACCGCGTCCACGGCCGCCCAAAGCGAGGCCTCGGCCAGCAGGATCAGTTCCAGCCCGCCGTCCAGCTCCTCCTCGCGGAGGATCAGACGGGGATCGTCCGAACCGGGCTGCAGCGGGGCTATCATCGCAGGGAGTCCATTTTATTTGACGCGTCCCGCGACGGGGCGTCTAAGAACCCGGTTCCCAATAAGGAGGTCTTGGGCCGATGTCTCTGGTTCCCTTCGACGATCGCGACGGTTGGATCTGGCTTGACGGGCAGTTCGTGCCCTGGCGCGAAGCGAAGGTGCATGTTTTGACCCATGGCCTCCACTATGCGTCGTCGGTGTTCGAAGGTGAGCGCATGTATGGCGGTGAAATCTTCAAGCTGACCGAGCATACCGAGCGCCTGTTCAAGTCGGCCGAGATCCTCGATTTCAAGATCCCTTACACGGTGGCCGAGATCGACGAGGCCTGCAAGGCGACGGCGGCGAAGAACGGCCTGAAGGACTGCTATGTGCGTCCGATCGCCTGGCGCGGCAGCGAGATGATCGGCGTTTCGGCGCAACAGACCAAGATCCACGTCGCCATCGCCGTCTGGGAGTGGCCGAGCTATTTCGACCCGGCGACCAAGGCCAAGGGCATCCGCCTGACCTGGGCCAAGTACCAGCGTCCCGACCCCAAGACCGCGCCCGTCGCCGCCAAGGCCGCAGGCCTCTACATGATCTGCACCATCTCTAAGCACGCCGCCGAGAAGGACGGCTACGCCGACGCGATGATGCTGGACTATCGCGGCTATGTGGCCGAGGCGACCGGCGCAAACGTGTTCTTCGTCAAGGACGGCGTGCTGCACACCCCCAAGCCCGACTGCTTCCTGGACGGCATCACCCGCCGCACGGTGATCGACATCGCCAAGGGCAAGGGGATCGAGGTCGTCGAGCGCCACATCCAGAAGGAGGAGCTGTCGACCTTTAGCGAGTGCTTCATCGTCGGCACCGCCGCCGAGGTGACCCCGGTCTCGGAAGTGGGCGAGTTCAAGTTCACGCCCGCCAAGCTGTCGCTGGACCTGATGGACACCTACGCCGCCCTGGTGCGCGGCGAGGCTATGGCGACGGCCTAAGCCATCCCGCAAGCCGAACCGAAGACGCCGCCCGGGATCTCCCGGGCGGCTTTTTCGTTGGGGCCTCCCTCATCCCGGGGAGGAAAGAGTTGAAACGTCACTGAAGGCCAGATATTGCGACGCACTCGCATTCTCAGGATCTTCCAATGTCGTCTCGTGTCGCCCTTCTGCTGTCGTCCGCCCTGTTGGGAGGCGTCGTGGCCAGCCCCGCCTCGGCGCGGCAGGTCGAGACGACCCAGGTCGAAGAGGTGGTCATCACCGGCTCGCAGGTGCGTCTGCCGCCGGCCTATGCCGGTGGCCAAGTCGCCAAGGGCGCGCGCGTCGGCCTGCTGGGCGCGCTGGACACGATGGACACGCCGTTCGCCATCACCAGCTACACCGAAGCCCTGATCCGCAACCAGCAGGCCCGCAGCGTCGCCGACGTGCTGCAGAACGACCCAACCGTCCGCGTGACCAAGGGCTTTGGCAATTTCCAGGAGCTGTACGTCGTTCGCGGCTTCCCGGTCTATTCCGACGACATGACCTATAACGGTCTCTACGGCGTGCTGCCGCGCCAATTCGTGGCGGCCGAGCTGATCGAGCGGGTCGACGTCTTTCGCGGCGCCAACGCCTTTCTGAACGGCGCGGCTCCCGGCGGCAGCGGCGTCGGCGGCGCGTTCAACCTGACGCCCAAGCGCGCGTCCAGCACCCCGCTGACCCGCTTCACGGCCGGCTGGGACGGCGGCGAGCAGGTCTACGGCTCGGCCGACATCGCTCGCCGTTTTGGTCAGAACGACGCCTATGGCGCACGCGTGAATCTGGCCCTGCGCGGCGGCGAGACGGCTGTCGACCGCGAAAAGCGCGACCTGACGGTGCTGGGCCTGGGTCTGGACCGTCGCGGCGAACGCGCCCGCTTCTCGGCCGACCTCGGCTGGCAGGATCACCGGATCGAGGGCGCGCGTCCGACCGTGACCCCCGCCGGCGCCATCCCCAGGGCCCCCTCGGCCAACAAGAACTTCGCCCAGCCCTGGACGCACACCGACGAGCGCCAGCTGTTCGGCGCGGCGCGCGGCGAGTTCGACCTGACCAACACGGTCAGCGCCTGGGCCGCCCTGGGCGGTCGTCAGGGCAAGGAAGACAACGTGCTGGCCAACCCGACGGCCCAGGCGGACGGCGCACTGAGCGCCTACCGCTTCGACAACGTCCGCAAGGACTCGATCCTCTCGACGGACGCGGGCCTGCGCGCGAAGTTCACGACCGGTTCGGTCGGTCACGCCATCGTCGCCTCGGTGGCCCAGGTCAACCTGAAGTCCAAGAACGCCTACGCCTTCTCGAACTTCGCCGGCTTCGCCAGCAACCTCTACAACCCGGTGGCCGTCGCCGCGCCGAACCCGAACTTCTTCGTGGGCGGCTCGAAGAGCGATCCGAACGTCACCGAGCGCGTCAGGAACCGCAGCGTCGCGGTGGCCGACACCCTGTCGTTCCTGGACGAGCGCCTGCTGGTCACGGTGGGCGTGCGCTATCAGGACATCCAGACCCGCTCGTATGACTATAACACCGGGGCCCGCAACGGCGCCTATGACGGAGACGCCACCACCCCGGCCCTGGCGGCGGTGTTCAAGCCCAGCGACAAGGTTTCGCTGTACGCCAACTACGCCGAGGCCCTGGTCCCCGGGAAGATCGCCCCGGCCCAGGTCAACGGCGTGGCGGTGGCGAATGTCGGTGAGATCCTGTCGCCGTTCCGCGGCGAGCAGACCGAGATCGGCGCCAAGTACGACGCCGGCGCGTTCGGCGGTTCGATCAGCCTGTTCCGCACCACCCAGCCGGCCGAGTACTTCGAAACGTCCAGCCGCCGCTACACCGCCGGCGGCGAGCAGGAGAACCAAGGCGTCGAACTGACCGTCTTCGGTCAGCCCGCTCCGGGCCTGCGCCTCCTGGGCGGCGCCACCTGGCTGGACGCCCAGATCAACCGCGCCCTGTCGTCTGCGCTGCAGGGCAAGACCCCGATCGGCGTGCCGGAGTTCCAGGCCAATCTGAACCTGGAGTGGGACATCGCCACGCTCGAGGGCCTGACCCTGGAGGGCCGCGTGGTCCACACCGGTTCGCAGCAGGCCAACACCGCCAACACCGTGTCGCTCGACGCATGGACCCGCTACGACCTCGGCGCCCGCTACGCCTTCGAGGCCGGCGGCAAGGCGGTCACCCTGCGGGCCCGCGTCGAGAACCTGACCGACAACAATCAGTGGGTCGCGGTCGGCGGCTATCCGGGCGCCAACTATCTGACGCTGGGCGCCCCGCGCACCCTGCGCCTGTCGATCAGTACGGACTTCTAGCGCCGATGAAGGCCCGGACGCTCCGCGCCTGGTCGTGGGTTCACAAGTGGTCGAGCCTGGTCTCGACCGCCTTCCTTCTGATGCTCTGCGTCACGGGGTTGCCGCTCGTGTTCACCCACGAGATCGAGCATGTCCTGATGGAAGAGGCCTGGACGCCTGCGCGTCCGGACGGCCCCAAGCTGACCCTCGATCAGGTGCTGGAGACCGCGCTCGCCCGTAAGCCGGGCGAGGTTCCGGCCTTCATGAGCTTCGACGAAGACCGGCCGGTGGTGAACGTCACCAGCGTGCAGCCGGGCGGCAAGGCGGGAGTCTACAGCTTCCAACCCATCGACCACACCAGCGGCGATCCCGCTCCGCCGGTAGCGGGGCATCCTGTCATGGAGTTCCTGCTCCAGCTGCACACCGACATGTTCCTAGGTCTGGCGGGTATGTTGTTCCTGGGCGCGATGGGGCTGCTGCTGATCGCGGCCCTGGTCTCGGGCGTGGTGCTCTACGCGCCGTTCATGCGCCGGCTGCCCTTCGGCACGGTGCGGGCCAGCAAGCGGGCGCGCACCCGCTGGCTGGACTATCACAACCTGCTGGGCGCGGTGACGGCGGCTTGGGTGCTGGTCGTTGGCGCCACCGGCGTCGTCAACACCCTGGCCACGCCGATCGTTGGCTACTGGAAGAATACGGCGCTCAAGGAGCTGACGCAGGCCTATGACAGCCCCGTCGCGCCGGGCCAGCGCAGCTCGCTGCAGGCCGCCGTCGACAAGGCGAAGGCCGCGCTGCCGGACAAGGACCTGCAGTTCGTCGCCTTCCCGGGCTCGGACTATTCGACCGACCACCACTACGCGGTGTTCTTCCACGGCAAGACGCCGCTGACCAAGCACCTGACCACGCCAGCCCTGATCGACGCCCGCACCGGCGAGCTGGCCGCCATTGCGCCGACGCCCTGGTACGTCAAGACCCTGTCCTTGTCGCAGCCGCTGCACTTTGGCGACTATGGCGGGCTGGGGCTGAAGATCGTCTGGGCGCTGCTGGACATCGCCACGATCGTGATTCTGGCCTCCGGACTCTACCTGTGGCTCGCCAAGCGGAAGGCCGCGCGATGAAGACCGGTCACCATCTGACGCTGTGGCAGGTGTTTAGCGTACCGGCGGCGATCGCCGCGCTGAGCCTCTTCGGCTTGGTCGTCGCCCTGCTGGGCGATGGCCTCTGGAACGGGATCGGCGCGCTGACGCTTGGGGCGTCGGTCATCGCGACCGTCTGGGCCTTGGCGGCGCGCCGACGTTAGGCGGAACTAACGCCCCTCCAGGTCCCTGCCGCCGCACGCCGTCGGCTGTCGCACCGGATTGCAGACCGCGACCTTGCTGTCCGGCAGGCGCACCGTATAGCCGCCGGCAAAGCGCGGATCGGCCCAGATGTAGTCGGTCGAGATGTACTGGGCGCCGCTGGTGAAGGCGGCGGTGCGCTGGGTGGTGTCGTTGGATCGGGCCGCGCGCGTATCGGCGTCGGCGCGGGTGCGGACGATGAAGCCGGCCTTCACGGCCGCGGCGATGCGGTCCTTCTCGCCGACCGGATCGTTGAGCGTCAGATAGGCGGCGGCGGGCGAGGCCTCGTCGGTGTTGACGAACATGGCCCGGCCTTCCAGCGAGGCGCGCTTGCCCCGGTAGATCGCGACCTTGGCCGGTCCCTCATCGAGCGCGAAGAACACCTTGCCGCGCGCCGCGCCCAGCCTGGGCCAGCCGCCGCCCAACTTCGCGCCGGCCAGGACGCCATCGCGCAGGGTCTTGGCCTTGCCCTGGACCTGGTCCGGCGTGATCAGCCGGTCGTCGCCGAACACCGAGCGGATCTCGGCGTCCAACGCGTCGAACAGGGGTTCGGTGAAGGGCAGGGGCGTCACCCCGCCCGGCATCGTGGCCGCGCCCTCCTTGGCGTTCAGCATGATCAGGATCGGAACGTGGTCGCGGTGGGCGTCCGACCAGGCGCGGATTGTCTTCAGGCAGGCCACGAAGGTCACGCACGAGGATCGGAAGTCGACATCGGGCATGTGCAGGGTCTTGAAGCCTGGTTTGGCCAGGGCGGCGGCCACGTCGGGCGTGAGACTGGTTCCCCGGCCGAACACCGTCAGCGGCTTGGCGTACAGACCGCCCTGGGGGTCCGCGACGATGTCGATTTCCAGTTGCCGCGCCCCGGCGTCCAGCTGTTCGACCAGCGGGCGATGTCCATAGTCGATGCCCAGCGCGGACTTTCCGCGCGCGGCGACCATGACGGCCATCTCCTCGGGCGGGATCGGCAGCTTGTAGGAATTGTGGGTCCCCACGACCATCATGTCGGTCATGCCCAGCGCGTCTAGCCGCTGACGCACGCAGGCGGGCTGCTCGTCCGAGGCGGGACAGGGGGCGGCGGCGACCGCCAGGGCGGCGAGAAGGTTCAACATTGCGGGGCTCCGAAACCGTACCTGCCCCCTAGCGCCCGCACGTGACGGTTTGACGTCGCGGAGGACGAGAGCGGGGCGTCTGTCATCAATCCTTGATGGTGCTGATACGCCGCAGTCACCGATGCTCCCTATTGCCCGCGCAACTGTCGGCGCCCCTCCCCGGGCGTTCAGCCGACACCAGTACAAGGGGGTATTCCTATGTCTCGCAGCAAGATCGCGCTTCTCGTGGGCGCGGCGCAACTCGTCATGGCCGCTCTGGCCCCGGTCGCCGAGGCCCGCGTCGCCGACCCCGCCCCGGTGTCGGCCGCCGACACCGACACGTCCGAAGTCGACGCCGTGGTTGTCACCGGTTTCCGCAAGTCGCTGGGCGTGGCCCGCGAGGCCAAGAAGACCAGCGCCATCGTTTCGGACGTGATCGTCGCCGAGGACATGGCCAAGTTCCCCGACCTGAACCTCGCCGAGTCGCTGCAGCGCCTGCCCGGCGTGGCCATCAACCGCGAAGGCGGCGAAGGCCGTCGCGTTTCGCTGCGCGGCCTGGGTCCCGACTTCACCCGCGTTCAGCTGAACGGCATGGAAGTGCTGGGCAATGTCGACTCGCCGATGGACAGCCGCGGCCAGACCTCGCGCGACCGGGCCTTCGACTTCAACATCTTCGCCTCGGACCTGTTCTCGAAAGTCGACGTGCGCAAGTCGTTCTCGGCCGAACAGGACGAAGGCGGCATGGCCGGCACCGTCGGCCTCTACACCGCCAAGCCGTTCGACTACGCCGGGACCAAGGGCGCGATGTCGCTGCAGGTCGGCACCAACAGCGCCACCAAGGACACCCAGCCGCGGGGCGCGGCGATGATCGCCAAGAACTGGGACGACAAGTTCGGCCTGCTGGCCTCGGTGGCCTACTCCAAGCGCAAGACCGAGGAGCAGGGCTACAACACCTACGGCGCGGGCACCCAGAAGGCCCTGGCCGCCAACGTCGTCAATCTGAACGCCGCCGACGCGGCCAAGGCGATGAACGGCGAACTGATCTTCGCGCGCGGCAACCGTCTGTCAGTGTGGGGTTCGGACCAGGAACGCCTGGGGATCACCGCCGCCGCCCAATGGCGCCCGGTCGAGAACGTCACCCTGACGCTGGACGCCCTGCACGGCAAGTTCACCAACGACCGCACCGAGATCCACCTGGCCACCCGCGCCACGGTCGGCTCGACGGTCCTGGGTGCGGCCACCCCGCACTCGGGCAATCTGGTCAGTCCCCCGCCGGTGCTCAATTCGATCCAGTACGACAAGTACAACACGATCATCTACGCCGACGTCGACAACACCGTCTTCGCGACCGAGACCCGCCGCCAGTCGGCCAAGAACACCTTCGATCAGCTGGTTCTGACTGGCGAGTGGGCGGTGTCGGACAAACTGCGCTTCGACGGCCACATCGGCCAGGAGACCTCGGACTACGACATCCCGATGTCGGACAAGTTCTACACCGAGGCGTTCGGCGGCCTGATCACCGACTATCGCGGCGACACCGGCAAGAACACCTACAAGTGGAACACCACCGATCCGAACAATTACCGCGCCCACGAGATCGACTTCTCGGCCACCTACCAGACCACCAAGCTGAAGAACGCCGAGTTCAACGGAGCCTATGACTTCAACGACGCCGTGACCCTGAAGGGCGGTCTGTCGTATCGCGGGTTCAAGAACGAGGGCTACTCGCAGACCAACGACGACGTGAACAAGACGGCCTGGGAAAAGGGCACGCTGGACGACCGTCTCGACGGCGTGACCAAGGTCTTCACCCAGCACAAGGACCAGTCGTGGATCATCGTCGACTGGGACAAGGCCCTGGCCAAGTACGGCGTAACCCGCACTTTGGGCGCGCCGCGCTCGATCTACGCGGTCGAGGAAGACACCAAGGCCGGCTATCTGCAGCTGGACTGGAAGGCCGACTTCATGGGTATGCCGCTGCGCGGCAACACCGGTCTGCGCGCCTATGAAACCGAACTGACCTCGTCGGGCGTCATGGCGGTCAAGGGCGTCAACACGCCCAGCGTCGCCAAGAAGACCTATTCGGGCGTGCTGCCGTCGCTGAACGCGGTGCTGGAGGTCTCCGACCGCTTCCAGATCCGCATGGCCGCAGCCCAGAACATCAACCGCCCGGCCCTGGGCGCCTACGCCATGAACGGCTCGATCAGCGTTGACGGCACGACCGTCACCGTCTCGACCGGCAATCCGAACCTCGAGCCCTACACCTCGGACGAGTTCGACCTGGCGGCCGAGTGGTACTTCGGCGACATCGGCATGCTGACCGCCGGCGTGTTCCACAAGAATATCGACGGCCTGGTCGCCAGCCAGACGACGACCAATGTCAGCTACGCCAGCACGGGCCTGGCCGAAGGCCTCTATCCGGGCGTCACGGCCTCGACCAATGTCGCCGCCTACACCCGCCAGGTGAACCTCAACAACGCCAAACTGACCGGCTTGGAGCTGAGCGCCCAGAGCGACTTCTTCTTCCTGCCCGGTGCGCTGAAGAACATGGGCGCGGTCGCCAACCTGACTTTGATCGACAGCGAGACGACCAGCCTGGTCAACGGCAAGAACCAGAAGACCGACATCTTCGGGCTATCGGACATCAACGCCAACGCCACGCTGTACTACGAGACCGCCAAGTATGGCGGCCGCATCTCGGCCAACTATCGCTCGGACTATCTGATCGACAGCGGCGCGTTCAACGCCACCACCTATGTCGACGCGGCGGCCTTCTACCAGCTGACCCCGCGCATCCGCCTGTCGCTGGACGCCATCAACCTGACCGATGAGCGCGAAGAGCAGGTCAACAGCTTCAACAACGGCTTCGGCCAGACCGGCGCCCGTCGCCTGTGGAACTTCACCACCAGCGGGCGCACGGTGTTCGTGGGGGCCAATATCCAGTTCTAAGGACTGGGTTGAGCCAGGCGACAAAGACGCCGCCCGGGCGCGATCCTGGGCGGCGTATTTTTTGTTGGGGGCTCGAAGGATGCAAGAACGCCCTCTCCGTCACGCGGCTTTCGCCGCGCACCACCTCCCCCGCAAGCGGGGCAGGAGGGGGACGGCTTCCTCCTCACTCGTGACACGGGGGAGGTGGCGCGGCGCGGATACGCGACGTGACGGAGGGGGCGCTGACACGCCCGACGTCATGCGTGGGTCGCGGCGTCAATTCCCAGTCGGCCTTGATGGCGCTGTTCCTCGAGGAACTGGTCGAGGCGGGCGAGGGCTAGGACCTCCGCAGCAGGCGATCCAGCCGCGCACGGTCAGTTGGCGAGAGGTCCATCCCGGCCGCCTTGGCCCAGAGCGTAAGCGCCGCGTCGATCCGGCCGCGCCCGGCCTCGGCCTCGCCCCAGACCAGATGCAACCGGCCCCACTGCGGCGCGCGCTCGGCGGCGGCCTCGAAGGCGCGGACGGCGGCGCTCGAGTCGCTCCGGCGCAGCGCGAGCAGACCCTGCTCGTAGCGCACCTCGGCCAGGCGCGGTGCGCGCTCCTGCGCCACTTTCAGCGCCGCCTCGGCGCCGGTTAGATCCCCCCGCGCCAGACGCGAGCGGCCTTCGGCGAGATGCGCCCAGGGCAGGCTCGGCGCGAGGGCCTTGGCGCGAGCGAACCAATGGTCGGCGCCAGTCCAGTCTCGCAACGCCGAAGCCGCCTCGCCCCGGGCGATGACGGCCTGGTAGGCGTCCTGCGGCGTGGGCGCGAGCACGTCGCGGGCCTCGGCCGGGCGGCCGGCGGCGATCAGGGCGCGAGCCTTGAGGGGCAGGCCCTCGCTGTTGCGGGTGGCCGCGTCGAGCGCGCGATAGGCGTCGATCTCCTGGCGGAGCGGCCCCCCGGCGCGGATCGGCGCGCGGCTGCGGCGGTCCAGAGCGGACTCCATGGCCGCGACTGAACTGAGCGCTGCTGCGCCGTCGGCCCGCGCCAAGGCGATCTCGGCCTGGAAACGCGTGATGTCGCGCGGCTCCAGTGTGGTCTGATCAAGGCCATCCTGGATGAACTGACGGGCCAGGGTCGCGTCATGGGCGCGTGCGCTGATCAAGGTTGCGAGCCAGGGGCGAAGAGCGATCGGAAGGTCGGGGTCACGAAACGAGGCTATACCGTGGTCGCCTGTCAGGCGCTGGATCGTCATCTGGGCCTCCAGGCGCATCAGGATGGTTGCGCCTCGGAATCGCTCGTTCTGATCACGGTCGCGAAGCGCGAGAAGTCGCCGCGCGTCCGCCAAGGCGGCCTCGTCATGACCCAGCCTCAGATGGGCCCGGAAAAGGTTGAGCCGTGCGGTCATGATGTTCGGATCCAGCGCGAGCGCCCGTCGTGCGAGGCGTATCGTCTCGTTCGGCTCGGCAACGGCGTTGGCCCAAAGGTCGTAGTTGTTGGCCAGCGGCATGTCGCTGGTTTCGGGCCGCGCGATCACGCCTTTGACGCTGGCGATCGCCTCTTCGTAGCGCCCCGAGGCCTTCAGGTATTGTACCCAGTTAGTGGGGTCAGCCTTTGAGAAGGCCGCCTCGGCCAGCTTCACGAACAGGACGTCGATCTGGTCGGCGGGGCCTGTCACCGACGACACGCCATGGCGCGAGGATCGCAGCACCAGGGTGACCTTGCCGTCTCCGCCGTCGACAATCTGACCCGTGACCTCGGTCTGGCGGCCCAGCCAGCGCCGAAGAAGGCGGCTCAACTCTTCGACGGACAGACCCGTCTCGGGGATCTCGATGCTGACGGCGTCGCCACCGTCGCGAATGCTGGAGGTGGCGACGAAGGATCCGCGATTGGTGGAGTCCCTTATGGCGCCCATCTCGGTCACCAGCCGCAGGGCCGCCGCCTCTCCGGTCAGGCCTCGCGCGGCGTAGGCTTCGGGCACGCTAAAGGGGCGGACGATGATGCTGCGGTCCTGGCTGGCGCTCCACAGCGCCACGCCGGCGCCGAGCGCGGCCATGACGCCGACCAGCATCAGGAGGCCATGGCTCCAGACCAGGAGGCGCTCGCGGCGGATCTGCAGCTCCAGCAATCGCCCCTGGCGGATTAGCAGCGTCCGCGCCGGACTGTCCGGGGCGGGGTCGTGGCGCTCCTCGTCCATGGCGATCTCGACCGCGTCGGTCGTGCCTGGAACCTCGTCGCCGTGCTGCGTCTCGCCCGCGCCGCCCTTGGCCATCGCGCTCCCCCGAACTGCCCCGGCGGGAAGCTAAACAGTGTTCGGCGAAAGCAAAAGGGCCGCCCGGCGTATCGCCAGGCGGCCCTCAGCAGTTTGATCGGCGAGAGGCTTTACGCCGCTTCCGCCGCCGTCTCCGCCGGCAGGCGGATCAGGTAGTCGAAGGCGCTGAGCGAGGCTTTAGCGCCTTCGCCCATGGCGATGATGATCTGCTTGTAGGGCGTCACCGTCGCGTCGCCGGCGGCGAAGACGCCGGGGATCGTGGTTTCGCCGCGATAGTCGACCTCGATCTCGCCGCGCGGCGACAGGGCCACGCCCGAGTCCTTCAGCCACTCGGTATTGGGCACCAGGCCGATCTGCACGAACACGCCTTCCAGGTCGACGCGGTGGGTCGCGTCGCTGTTGCGGTCCTTGTAGGTCAGGCCATTCACCTTGGAGCCGTCGCCGTGAATCTCGGTGGTCATGGCCGAGGTGACGATCTTGACGTTCGGCAGGCTGGCCAGCTTGCGCTGGAGCACGGCGTCGGCGCGCAGCTGGCTGTCGAACTCGATCAGCGTGACGTGGGCGACGATGCCGGCCAGGTCGATGGCCGCCTCGACGCCGCTGTTGCCGCCGCCGATCACCGCCACGCGCTTGCCCTTGAACAGCGGGCCGTCGCAGTGCGGGCAATAGGCCACGCCCTTGTTCTTGTATTCGGCCTCGCCGGGCACATTGACGTTCCGCCAGCGGGCGCCGGTCGACAGGATGATCGTGCGCGACTTCAGGCTGGCGCCGTTCTCGAGCTTGATCTCGTGCAGGCCGCCCGGCGTCTTGGCCGGGATCAGGCCCACGGCCTTCTGCAGGTTCATCACGTCGACCTCATAGTCCTTGACGTGCTGTTCCAGCGCCGAGGCCAGCTTGGGGCCTTCGGTGTGCGGCACCGAGATGAAATTCTCGATGTCCATGGTGTCCAGCACCTGGCCGCCGAAGCGTTCGGCCGCGACGCCGGTGCGGATGCCCTTGCGGGCGGCGTAGATGGCCGCCGCGGCGCCGGCCGGACCGCCGCCGACGACCAGGACCTCAAACGCGTCCTTGGCCTTGATCTTTTCGGCCATCCGGTCGGCCGCGCCGGTGTCCAGCTTGGCCAGGATCTGCTCGACCTCCATGCGGCCCTGGCCGAAGGGCTGGCCGTTCAGCAGGATGGTCGGCACCGCCATCACCTGGCGCGCCTCGACCTCGGCTTTGAAGAGAGCGCCGTCGATGGCGACGTGACGGATGCGCGGGTTCAGCGCGCTCATCGTGTTCAGCGCCTGCACCACGTCGGGGCAGTTCTGGCACGACTGCGAGAAATAGGTTTCGAAGTTGTAGTCGCCGTCCAGGCCCTTGATGCGCTCGATCACCTCGGCGTCGAGACGCGGCGGGTGGCCGCCCACGTGCAGCAGCGCCAGCACCAGCGAGGTGAACTCGTGGCCCAGGGGCAGGCCGGCGAAGCGCACGTCAGCATCGCCCGCCGCGCGGGTGATGGCGAACGAGGGCTTGCGGGCGTCATCGCCGTCGAAGCGGACGCTGACCTTGTCGGAGGTGGAGGCGACGTCGTCCAGCAGGGCGCGCATCTCGATCGAGCCCTGGGAGTCGTCCAGCGAAGCGACCAGCGTGATCGGCTGGCGCAGGTTCTGCAGATAGGTGGTCAGTTGGGCTTTCAGACCGGCGTCCAGCATGGCGGGCTCCCTGGGAGGCTGGGGGAGTGGAAGGGCGTTCGATTGTCGAGGGGGAGGGGAGATCGAACGCGGCGAACGATCGGGTAGTGCGGATTAGGGGGCGCGCCGCCCCGCCTCGGGCTGGAGGCGGGGCGGCGGCCAGTGTCGAAAGACTTAGATCTTGCCGACCAGGTCCAGCGACGGGGCGAGGGTCTTTTCACCCTCTTCCCACTTGGCCGGGCAGACTTCGCCCGGGTGGCTGGCTACGTACTGGGCGGCCTTGACCTTGCGCAGCAGTTCAGCGGCGTTGCGGCCGATGCCCTCGGCGGTGACTTCCATGAATTGGATCACGCCTTGCGGGTCGACCAGGAAGGTGCCGCGGTCGGCCAGGCCGACGCCCGGACGCATGATCTCGAAGTTGTTGGTCACTTGGCCCGACGGATCGCCGATCATCGTGTACTTGATCTTGCCGATCGCCGGCGAGCTGTCGTGCCAGGCCTTGTGCGAGAAGTGCGTGTCGGTCGACACCGCGTAGATCTCGACGCCCAGCTTCTGGAACGTGTCGTAGTGATCGGCGAGATCTTCCAGTTCCGTCGGGCAGACGAAGGTGAAGTCGGCCGGATAGAAGAAGAAGACCGACCACTTGCCCTTGGTGTCCGCCTCGCTGACCGTGACGAACTTGCCGTCCTTGTAGGCCTGGGCGGTGAAGGGTTTGATCTCGGTGTTGATCAGCGACATGGGGCGCTCCGGTTGGAAAGGATGGCGGCTGTCTATCCTGCGCCGCACAATCGATCCAATTGATAAAACTTCTAGATGGAATAGGTTTCATCTATGCTTTGAAGGGCGTTGATTGGGATCAAGATCCGTCCGCAGCGGAGGTTCGCGCGTATCTCCGACAGGAGGTGACCCCATGCTGAACACCGCGTTCGCTGTTCTCGCGTTGGCGCAAGCTGCTGCAGCGCAACCCCAGACGCCGCTCATCGACCCCGCCCGTCACTATTCGGGGGTGTGGATGGAGGTGGGCCGCACGCCGATGCGCATCACCAAGGGCTGCGTGGCCGCCACAACGGTCTACAATCGGATCGACGAGCGCCGCGTCGCGGTCGAGGACGACTGCCGCCAGGGCGGTGTCAACGGCAAGCGCAAGGCGATCAAGGGCGACGGCGTCATCGAGGATCCGGGCGTCAACCGCCGCCTGAAGGTCTCATACCTGCCGTTCGTCACCTGGCGCTACGAGGTGCTGGACCAGGATCCGGCCGGCGCCTGGTTCATCTCCGCCAGCCCTGACCGCCGCAAGATCTTTCTGTACACCCGCGCGCCGGCCTCGCCCGAGCTGCTGAAGAGCATGACGGATCGGGCCCGCGCCCTCGGCTATCAAGGCGAGATCGAATACCCCGCGCCGCCGCCCGTCGGGCGGTAGCCGGCGGGCTTCCCTCTGCGTCACGCTTTCAGCAAACGCCGTTGTCTGATCTGATCCCTCCCAGGAAAGAACAATGCCTGGGAGGGCGTCTTGCAAACTTCAATGGTGGCGCCGGTGATGGCGCTGGTGGCGTGGTCGCTGGTGATCTGGCTCTGGATGTACGTGCAGAGGATTCCGGCGATGCAGAAGGCCGGGATCAAGCCGCAGGACGCGCGGTTCCCGGGCTCGCTGGACAAGCTGCCCGACGGCGCGCGGCAGGCGGCCGACAACTACAATCACCTGATGGAGCAGCCGACCATCTTCTACGCGGCGGCGCTGGCGATCCAGGCGGCGGGTCACGCCGACGGCATGGCCGTGCATTTCGCTTGGGTCTATGTCGGCCTGCGCGTGGTTCACAGCCTGGTGCAGACCACGGTCAATCTGGTGGCGCTGCGGTTCCTGGTCTTCGTGCTGTCGACCGGCGTCCTGGCGGCGATGGTCATCCGTGAGCTGATGAAGCTGTTCTAGAAAAACCGTGTCATCCCGGCCGTAGCGCGGAGAGCCGGGACCCAAGGGCGGCGGGCGCTGCGCCCTTGCAACCCCTGGGTCCCGGATCGGCCCTGCGGGCCGTCCGGGATGACACCTGTTTTTACTATCGCCCGCCCTGCACCTAGTTGGCGTCCAGCCCGATATCCAGAACCGGCGCCGAGTGCGTCAGCGCGCCGACGCTGATCACGTCCACGCCGGTCTCGGCGATCGCCCGCACGGTCGTGAGGTTCACCCCGCCGGAAGCCTCCAGCACCGCCCGGTTCTTGGCCAGGGCGACGGCCGCGCGCAGGTCGGCGAGGCTGAAGTTGTCCAGCATCACCACGTCGGGGCCGTGCTTGAGGGCCTCTTCCAGCTGATCGAGGCCGTCGACCTCGACCTCGACCTTGACGAGGTGACCGGCATGGGCGCGGGCGCGGCGCACGGCCTCGCCGACCCCGCCGCAGGCGGCGACGTGGTTGTCCTTGATCAGGATGGCGTCATCCAGGCCAAAGCGGTGGTTGACCCCGCCGCCGCAGCGCACCGCGTACTTCTCCAGCGCCCGCAGGCCCGGCGTGGTCTTGCGGGTGTCGACGATGGTGGCGCCCGTCCCCTCGACCATCCGGACATAGGCGCGGGTCAGCGTGGCGATTCCGGACATCCGGCCCAGCAGGTTTAGGCCCGTGCGCTCGGCGATCAGCACGGCGCGTGCGTTTCCTTCCGCGCGGGCCAGAACCGCGCCCGGCGTGACGTCGGCGCCGTCGGGCGTGACCACTTCGAAGGTGGCGGTCGGGTCCACCGCCGCCAGCGCCAGCCTCGCGCACGACAGGCCCGAGACCCGACCGTCCTGGCGGCTGACCCACGCCACCGACAGTCGGGCGTCCGGATCGATACAGGCCTGGCCGGTGATGTCGCCGGCCCGGCCCAGGTCTTCGGCGAGGGCCAGATCGACGATCGGACGGACGAGCAGGTCGTCGAGGGGCGAGAGCGGCGTGCTGGTCATGGTCTTACTCAGCGGCGTAACGCAGGGTCGCGTCGGTGGGATTCTGCGTCACGAAGGTGCGAACCGCTTCCGCCATGGCCGGGAAGTCGGCGCGATAGTGCCCGCCTCGACTTTCACGCCGCGCGAGGGCCGCGTCGACGATCAGGCGAGCGGCGACCAAGGTCGGGCAGGGGCCGTGCGCGGCCTCCAGCGCCTCGACCTGGGCCAGCAGGCGGGTGAGGCCCCAGGCGTCGCGGATGACGCCGGCGTCGCGGCTCATGGCCTGCCGCAGGCCTTGCAGCGCGGCGTCGGGAAGGTCGGGGAGGGGCGCAAGGCTCAGGGGATCGCCGCCGCTCACGCCCTCCCTCGCCGCCGCGCGGCCTGCGCGGGCGCCGAACACGGCCGCTTCCAGGAGGCTGTTGGACGCCAGGCGGTTGGCGCCCTGAACGCCGGTCGAAGCGCATTCGCCGGCGGCGTAGAGGCCCGCAAGGCTGGTGCGGCCGTCCAGATCCGTCGCCACCCCGCCCATGTGGTAGTGGACGGCGGGCGTGACCGGGATCATCGCCTGGCGCGGATCGACACCGGCGCTCATGCAGGCCTCGAACACAGCTGGGAATTCGTGCGGGAAGTGGTCGCCGACCGCCTGCGTGGCGTCGAGGAAGGCGCCGCGACCGGCCGCGCGCTCGGCGTGGATCGCGCGGGCCACCACGTCGCGCGGCGCCAGCTCCTTGGCCGGGTGATAATCGGCCATGAAAGCGCGGCCATCGGCGTTGCGCAGGATCGCGCCCTCGCCGCGCAGGGCTTCGGTGGCCAGCGGGGCGGGGTCGCGGCCGATGTCGATGGCGGTGGGGTGGAACTGCACGAACTCGGGATCGGCGATCGTCGCGCCGGCCAAGGCGGCAAGGCCCAGACCCTCGCCGCGCACCTCGGCGGGCGTGGTGGTGACGGCATAGAGGCCGCCGATCCCGCCGGTGGCCAGGATGACCGCCGCACTGCGGATCTCGACGAGCGCACCGTCGATCTCGACCAGCACGCCGACGACGCGGCCGTTGGCGTCCTGCAGCAGGCGGCGCGCGCGGGCGCCTTCGCGGATTTCGATCGTCGGCGTGGCGCGGACCGTAGCGACCACAGCGGCCATGATCGCCGCGCCGGCGCCATCGCCGCCGACCCGAGCGACCCGGGCGGCCGAGTGAGCCGCCTCGAGGCTGAGCACAAAGCTGTCGTCAGCCTTGCGGTCGAACGGCGCGCCCAGAGCGGCAAGGTCGCGCACGGCCTGCGGACCTTCGCGGGTCAGCAGGTCGACGGCCTCGGGATCGCAAAGACCCGCGCCGGCCGCGATCGTGTCGGCGGCGTGGAGCGCAGGGGTGTCGTCACCCGACAACGCCGCGGCCATGCCGCCCTGCGCCCAGGCGCTGGAGCAGCCGGTCGCCAGCGGGGTCGGCGACAGGACCATCGCCGTCTTCGCCGCCAGCGCGGCGGTGAGACCGGCCAAGCCTGCGCCCAGGATCACGGGGCCGTCGAAGGTCATGCGTTCGATCATTCTACGCTCCACTCCGCTCTCCGATTGTCATCCCGGGCGAAGACCCGGGATCGTCGGAGCGCGGGCGCTTGCCGCGGTCCCGGCTCGGCGCGCTTCGCGCTTGGCCGGGATGACAGTTTCAAAGGCTAGATCAGCTCCACATCCACGTGATGCCGGGCCTTCACCAGGTCGTACCGGGCCGGAACGACCGGCGGCGGCAGGTCGATCATCCGCTGCACGGCCAAGCGCGCGCGGTCGAGAATGTCGGCGTCGACCGTCACCTCGAACTGTTCGTGGACCAGCGAGTCGTAGATGTTCTGCAGCGTGATCCGCTTCATATGCGGGCACATGTTGCAGGGGCCGATGAACTGGGTCGCCGGGCTCTCGGCCTGGACGTTGCTGGCCATCGAGCACTCGGTGATCAACACCACCTGGGCCGGCTTTTTCGCGGCGACATAGTCGTTCATCGCCGCCGTCGAGCCGGCGAAGTCGGCGGCTTCCAGGATCTCGGCCGGGCACTCGGGGTGAGCCAGCACCTCGGCGCCGGGCCAGGCCGCGCGCATGTCGGCGATGTCCTGGGCGGTGAAGCGTTTGTGCACCTCGCAGTGGCCGGCCCAGGCGATGATCTTGACGTCCGTCTGGCGCGCGACGTTGCGGGCCAGGAACTCGTCGGGGATCAGGATGACCTTGTCGGTCCCCCATTCCTTGGCGGCCCACTCCACCACCTGCACCGCGTTGGCGCTGGTGCAGCAGATGTCGGTCTCGGCCTTCACGTCGGCGGTCGTGTTGACGTAGGTCACCACCGGTACGCCCGGATAGCGCTGCTTGATCAGCCGCACGTCCGCGCCGGTGATCGAGGAAGCGAGGCTGCAACCGGCCTTCAGGTCGGGGATCAGGATCTTCTTCTGCGGCGACAGGACCTTGCTGGTCTCGGCCATGAAGTGGACGCCCGCCTGGACGATGATCTGGGCGTCGCTCTTGGCGGCTTCCTTGGCCAGCGCCAGGCTGTCGCCCACGAAGTCGCCGACGCCGTGGAAGATGTCCGGCGTCATGTAGTTGTGCGCCAGGATCGCGGCGTTCTTCGCGCGCTTGAGGCGGTTGATCTCGACGATCAGCGGAGCCTGCGTCCGCCACTCCATCGGGGTGACGTGATGCTTGACCTTCTCCCAGATCGGCGCGGTCTGCGCCTCGATCTCGGCGGTGAATTCCCCCTTGAACGCGTTGGGGGCGGCGAAGCCGTCAGCCATCTGATCCTCCGTTATGCTCAAAGTGAGCATTACCAGGGCCTCAAAAAACGCCGGGACCGTCTCGAACGTTCCGATCAGGATCCGGCGTCGGGGTTATGCTGAAAATGAGCATAACTGACGAGCCACAGATATAGCGTCTGCGAGGCGGAAAGCAAACGGGCTTCTTGGCCGAGCTGACCGCATTTTCCGCTCAAGAGCACCGCGGGAGGGAGGTGAAAGAATTCTTCGCGCCCAGCTGGCTGGGCATAGTTAGGTGCGAGAAAAATTCCTTACAAGCGCGTAATGTGGAAGAAAAATCTCTCAATACGTCCTGGTTCGCGAGAAACGTGCATCCACATCGTGATGTAGCGCCGGGAAAAGCCGAGCTATCCAATGAAGTATAAGATCTTGTCGCATCGTTTCTCGATGTGAGCGGTGCGCGATCGATATTTGATATATATCAATAATATTTTGAAATTCCGCCTAGCGCACCGGGCTATCAATATTAAGTCGAATTAATCATGTGACTTTAATGAGACAGGAATTCTTCATCCCGTTTCATCGCTGTGATGTTTGTTGACCTCATTTAGATTCAGTCCGTAGCTCCGGCCGTCTGGCTCCACTTCGAGAGCCTGGGGGCGCACACCAGTTGGTGCGTGGAAATGCTGGGGAGTAACAACCTTGAATACGAGCTCGATCCGGAAGCGACTGTTCGCTTCCACCATGATCTGCGGTGTGGCCCTGCTGGCCGCCGGTCAAGTCGCCGCGCAGACCGCGCCGACCGGCCAGAACGCTGAACAGACGCAAGTCGAGGAAGTCGTCGTTACCGGTTCGCTGTTCCGCCGCACCGACACGGAGACCCCGTCGCCGGTCACCGTGCTGACGTCGGAAAACCTGGCGCGCGCGGGTATCGCGACCGCCGCGGACGCCATTCGCTCCATTTCCGCCGACGGCGCGGGCTCGATTGGCACCGGCTTCCAGACGGGCTTCTCGGCCGGTGGTTCGGCCGTCTCACTGCGCGGCCTGGGCGTCTCGTCGACCCTCGTGCTGGTTGACGGCCTGCGTTCAACCAACTTCCCCATCAATGACGACGGCCACAACGCCTATGTTGACCTGAACTCGATCCCGTTCAGCCTGATCGAACGCATCGAAGTGCTGAAAGACGGCGCTTCGTCGTCTTACGGGGCCGACGCCATCGGCGGCGTGGTGAACCTGAAGCTGAAGAAGCAGTTTGTCGGCGTCAAAGGCAGCATGGAAGCCGGCGAGAGTGATCGTGGCGACGCCGAACATCGTCGCGCCGATATCACGCTGGGCTATGGCGACTACGCCGAGACCGGCTGGAACGTGTACGTCAACGCCGAGTACCAGACCAATGGCCGGGTCTCGAACCACAGCCGAGGCTTCCCTTACAACACTCAGGACCTGAGCTCGATCGGCGGCCTGGACAACAATACGGCCGACCAATCGCTGACCACCGCAACGCCGAACGCCGTGGTGACGCGCGTCAGCCAGTCGGACCTGAACAACCCCCTGTCGGGCAAGGCAGGTTCGCCACTGACCACCTCGTACCAGTCGCTGAACTTGAACTGCGCCAACGGCACCTTCACCCAGACGTCGGCCTCGGCCAACGGCACCGGCTGCCGGTGGAACCTCGTCGACTCCTATCGCCAGATCGCGCCGAAGCAAAAGCGCTATGCGTTCAACGGCCGCCTGAGCTTCCGCCTGAACGAAAACGTCGAGGGCTACGCGACCGGCAGCTACTCGAAGAGCTACGTCAACATCAAGGGTCTGCCGTCCGCTATCCGGAACACCCAGCCCTTCGGCGGCGCGCCCGCCCTGGCCTCGTCGAACCCCGGCATCGTCCTGCCGGTGTGGATCTGCCCGGCGGGCGTCAATTGTTCGACCGCTCCGGACCGTCGTTTGAACCCGAACAACCCGTTCGCGGCGGCCTTCGCGGCTGACCCGGCCAACGGCGCTGCGCGGATCTACTACCTGTTCGGCGACATCCCCGGCGGCAGCGAGCGTGACAACGAGGTCATCCGCGGCACGATCGGCTTCAACGGCTCGTTCGGCGATGACTGGAACTGGCGTGTGGAAGCCGTCGGCGCCCGTGACAATTTGAAGCTGACCCAGCACGGCCTGATCAACATCGCAAGCCTGATGACGGCGATCAACACCGGCTCGTATAACTTCGTCGACCCGACGCAGAACAGCGCCGCCGTGCGGAACGCGATTTCGCCGGACAAGATCACGCCGTCGCACTCGTCGTTGATGGCGATCGACGCCTCGATCACCAAGCGGCTGTTCGCCCTGCCGGGCGGCGACGCCCAGTTGGCCGTCGGCGTCCAAGCGCGCAAGGAAGTCCTGGAAAACAACAACCAGAACGTCCGCCTCGACACCTACGGCCTGACAACGGCTTCGGCCTTCGGCAAGCACACGGTCAAGGCCGCCTTTTTCGAAATCGCCGCGCCGGTCCATGACACGCTCGAGCTGAACCTGTCGGGTCGCTACGACGACTATTCGGAAGGTTTCAGCCACTTCTCGCCGAAATTCGGCGCGAAATTCACGCCGATGAAGCAACTGGCGTTCCGCGGCACCTACTCCAAGGGCTTCCGCGCGCCGACCTTCGCTGAATCGGGCCCGCGCTCGCAGTACGCCGGCTTTGTGACCACCACCCCGCCGGCGGCGTTCCAGGCTGCTCACGGTGGTTCGACCAACCCTTACTCGCAGGCCTACAGCTTGGGTCGCGGCGTCGCGGGCTCCCCGAACCTGAAGCCGGAGAAGTCGCGTAGCTTCACGCTGGGCGCCATCGTCGAGCCGACCCGGTGGTTGAGCCTCACGGTCGACTACTACAACGTGAAGAAGTCCGACCTGATCGTCGCCGGTCCGGACGTGTCGAAGGCCGTGGCGGCCTACTATGCGGCCGGCAACCAGACTGCAGGTTGCGCTGCGGTGGCCGCCGTGGGCGCTGGCTACTCGTGTAACGTCGTCGACGCGCCGGATCCGTTGTTCCCGACGGCGCAGCCGCGCGTGCTGATCATCAACGTTCCCTACGTCAACGCGAACTACGCGGCCACGGCGGGCGTGGATTTCTCGGCCACCGGCAAGTTCAATCTGACTGACGACATCAAGCTGACCAGCCGTGTCGAAGTCACCCACCTGCTCAAGTACGACCTGCACACGGCCACGGAAGTGCAGAAGTACGCTGGCACGCTGGGCCCGTACGACCTGTCGTCGGGTAACGGCACGCCGGACTGGAAGGGCAATTGGCAGAACACGCTGGCTTTCGGTGACAAGTATACCCTGTCGGCCACGGCCTACTATGTGGGTAGCATCAAGTCTGTCGCGGCCGACACCAACGGCAGCACTGATTGCGTCGCGGGCAACCCTTACGCCACCGGCAATGCCGCTGTCGCCAGCAAGTTCTGCACGATCAAGAAGTTCATCAACGTGGACATGAACGCCACGGCGCAGATCCGGGACGGCGTGCAACTGTACGCCAATGTCGGCAACGTCTTCGATAAGAAGGCGCCGATCGCGCCGGGGGCTTACGCTTCGGCTCCGAACTTCCTGACGACCTTCCACTACGCCGGTCTGATCGGCCGTACGTTCAAGGTGGGTGTGCGTTTCGAGTACTAGAGCAGCGCCTGCGTGCGCGTTGAGGGGCCGGCTCCGAAAGGAGCCGGCCCTTTTTCTTTGCGCGTCAAACGGCCGGTCCGTGCTCAAGCGGCTTCAGGTCCGGTTCGACCCAGGCCAGGCGGGCCTGCGGCGTGAACAGGCGCTCGCGAGACCAGTGGGTGAGGGGCCAGTCCTTGTCGCCCAGCGGCGTCGCCAGCAGACGGCGCGCGGCCTCGGCGTCGTCCAGGCCCGGCGGCAGAGCGGCGGCGAAGGCGCGGATGGCGGCCAGATAGGCCTGGGTGATGGTCTCGTGATAGCCGCTCTGGTCGTCGTTCACTCCGCCGACCGCGACATTGTAGGTCCGGATGATGGTCGGCAGGTCGCGCTCAAGGCCCGCGTCGCGGGTGCGGACCAGTCGCAGGGTCGCGGTCAGGTGGGCGGCGTGGGTCCACTCGGCCTTGGGCAGGGTGTGGTCCAGCAGGCGCTCGGCCAAGGCGGCGATGTCGGCGTTGGAATAGGCGGTCATGGCGCGATGCTAAAGGCCGCGCGTGGCGATGGGCCAGCGCCTTTCGTCAAGCCGGACCTCGATATCGGCGATCTTGGGCAGATCCTCGGCGATCCATTCCGTCAAGCGCTGATAGTGCGACAGAAAGCGGTCGAGCGCTGCGGCGTCCAGGGTCCGGCCAGTCTGGCGGCCTTCCGCCGCAAGACGCGCCCGGAGGTTTGCTTCCTGCTCGCCGCGCCAGACGCGAACGGTGAGGAAATCCGGCGCGGTCAGCAGCATCAGGCGGTCTAGCCGTGCGAACAGGGGGCGATAGGCGTTCGCCAGCGCCGTGTTGGCGAAGGCGCGCCAGACGCCGAGCGGGTCTTCGTCGGCCTCCAGGGCGTTGACCGGCGCGTCAAGGGCGCTCGGGGCCTGCGGACGGGCGCCCACGCACCAGCCCTCCAGCAGCACGACATCGGCGGGGCCTTCGAACACTGGCCACGTCGCCGGTGGCGCGGGATCGTCGGCGGCCTTGTCGAAGCGGGGCAGGGCGACAGCGCCGGAGCGCCCCAGCGCGTCCAACAGCGCCAGGCCCAGCGCCGGATCGTGCGTGCCCGGAACCCCCCGTGTCTGGAGCAGGGGATGAACGGTCCGCGCCAGGCGCTCACGAGCCTCGCGCGGCAAATAGAGGTCGTCGATCGACAGGTTGGCGGTCCGCAGGCCCTGGGTCTCCAGCAGCTGCGTCAGCAACAGCGTCAGGGTCGATTTGCCGGCGCCCTGAGGGCCGCAAATCCCGACCACCAGGGGCGTGCGCCCGCGCGTCCGGGCCCAGTCGCCGATACGGCGCGCCAGGGGCAGGTGAAGGCTCCGGGCCAGATCGGCGAAGCGGGGCGGCAGCCCCTCGTCGCCCATGAACGCGGTGAGCAGGGCGGCTTCTTCGGCCGACGGCTCGCTCATCAGAGCGGATTGGTCCACCGCACCGCGTCCGGCAGTGGCAAGGAGGCCTCGAAGATCAGGCCGTCGACCTGGAAGTCGAAGCGGGCTTCGCCCTTCTGCTCGCGGCGGATCGAGCTTTCGATCAGCCGGGTGCCAAAGCCCGGCGTCGTGGGCGGCGTCACCGGCGGACCGCCCACGTCGCGCCAGACAAAGCTCAGCGTGTCGGTCAGCGGATCGCGGCGCCAGGTCAGTTCGACACGTCCGTTCGGGGCCGACAGCGCCCCGTACTTGGCGCTGTTGGTGGCCAGTTCGTGGAACACCATCGACAGGCCGACGGCGGTGTGAGGGGCCAGGGCCACGGCGGGGCCTGAGCGGTCCACCCGATCGACATGCGCGCCGAGGCTGGCCTCGACCAGGGCGGCCATGTCGGCCTCGCGCCAGCCGGTGCGGGTCAGCAGATCGTGGGCGCCGGACAGGGCGATCAGGCGCTCAGTGAAGACGTTCAGCGGCGCGCCCTCGGTCTTGGCGAAGGTCTGGCGGGCGAGGGCCTGAACCGTGGCCAGGGTGTTCTTCACCCGGTGGTTCAGTTCGTTGATCATGACGCCCTGGCGCTCCTCGCGGGCCTGCAGCTCCTGAGAGGCGGTGCGCAGGGCGTCATGGACCGCGGCGATCTCCTCAAGGCTGTCGCCCGGCGCCGGCGGCAGGGCCTCTCCGCGCCCGATGGCCGAGGCGTCATGGACCAGGCGGCGCATGTCCTGATTGATGCGTCCTGAATAGACCAGGGCCAGCCAGATCCCCAGCCCCAGCAGCAGCAGGAACACGCCCGTCCCCACCGCCACCGCGCGGTTGACAGTGCTGGCCAGCTCGTCGCGCGGGATGGCCACCACCAGCGTCCAGCCCGTCTGCGGCGAGCGGGTATAGGCCACCATGGTGGGCACGCCCTCTAGGGAAACGCTCTTGTTCACCCCTTCGGTGGAGCGGCGGAGGTTCTCCTCCATGTCCTTGGACGCCAGCGCGCCGGTGAACTTCTCGTTCAGGCGCGAGCGGGCGATGACGCGCCGCTTGTTGTCGAGCAAGGTCGCCACCCAGCGGTCGGGCACGCGCTGCTGGCGGAAGACCGAGGTGAACGAGGCGGAGTCGACCACGTAGGACAGCACGTAGAACCGACCCTGCACCGTGATCGGCGTGCCCACCGTGATGACGGGCTTGCCGACGACAGGGCCGTCCAGCAGGTCGGAGACCTTGCTGCGCCCGGCCGCGTAGGCGCTGGCCTCGTCTGGCGTGCGCTTGATCCGGGGCAGGGGGCTGCCATAGGGCACGCGCGTGTTCAGCACCTGCTGGCCATTGGCGTCGGCGACGACAATCCAGCCCGAACGGTTGTGCATGGCCCTCAGCGCGCGGGCGTGGAATGCGGCCCAGTCGCCGTTGATCAAGGCCTGGTCGGTCGCCAGCGTCTCGGCCACCGAGATGCCCGTCGCGGCCTGACGATCAACGGCGCCGTTCAGGGCGCGGGCGGTGGTGACGAGCTGCTGGTAGAGCTGCCCGCGCGACTCGCGGTCCGCCCGGGCCAGCAGAAAGCCCATCGACAGCAGGGCCGGCACCAGCAGACTGATGGTCAGCAGCACCAGGCGGCCGCGCACCGAGTTGGCGCGTCGTCGCTGGCCGTCTTTCGCCCTTTCGAGCCCTGGCATTCCTGGCGCCCGCCGCGACGAGAGCGCCGTGCCGCTCTCCGAGTCTGTATAGCCGAGCGTGCAGGGGCTCGCGTCCGAAAAATCGGGAGCTTGGGTTAATGCGCGACGGGTTTGGCCGGCGGCCTTGTATCCCTCGCCCCGCTTTGTGCGTTATGAGACGCGTATGAAAGCGTTGCCCAACATCCTGACCAGCTCGCGCCTTGTGATGGCGCTGTTCATGTTCGTGGCCCTCGCCGCCGCCGCCGGCGCCGTGCCGTATGTCAGCGAACAGCTGACGGCCGAGAGCCAGTTGCGCCTGGAGCGTTGGGCCTTCTACGCCTTCGCCATCGCCGCGATCACCGACTTCTTCGACGGGTGGCTGGCGCGCAAGCTGGACGCCGTCAGCGTGTGGGGCGCCATTCTGGACCCGATCGGCGACAAGATCCTGGTCTGCGGCGCGCTGCTGGGGCTGATGGCCCTGGGTCCCAACCCGATGGTGGTGCTGCCGGCGGGCCTGATCCTGTTCCGGGAGTTTACGGTCAGCGCCCTGCGCGAGGTCGGCGCCAGCAAGGGCGTCAAGCTGCCGGTCACCCTGCTGGCCAAGTGGAAGACCACCCTGCAACTGGTGGCGATTGGCGCCGAGATGATCCTGGCTTCGTGGGCGGCCTTCGGCCTGCCGCAGGAGCCCAGCCTAGTGGGCGGCTTCACGCTCTTTGCTCACGGCCTTCTGTGGCTGGCGACGATCGTGACTCTGGTCACCGGCGCGCAGTACTGGGAAGCGGCCCGCAAGGCGCTGGCGTAGGTCGAAGCGGCGTAGGTTGAAGCCGCTAAGGGGGGGGAGGCGCACCAAATCCTCCCCCTAGCGGGGGAGGTGTCGGCGAATCCGACCGAGGGGGAAGAAGCCGGCTTGGCAGCACTTCCCCCTCCGGCCTTCGGCCTCCTCCCCCTCTGGGGGGAGGATTTTCAAAACGTCCGACTTGGGTCGCGAACGACCTCAAGGCCGCCTTCAGAAATCCGGCCTCCGTTCGCTGTCTCCCGAAACCCCGCTGAACCCATTCCGACCTCGTCCGTTTCCCGATGGCGTAGCTTCGGGGAAACCGTTTCGTGACATTGCAGCAGAGTCTGGCCTTCGCGCTGATCGGCGCGACTGTGATCGCCTTTATCTGGGGGCGGTGGCGTTATGACTTGATCGCGCTGGGGGCTCTGGCTGTCGGCATGGCCTTGGGTTTGATCCCGGTGAAAGCGGCCTTCGAGGGCTTCGCCAACGACATCGTCATCATCATCGCCAGCGCCCTGGTGTTGTCGGCGGCGGTCGCCCGGAGCGGCTTCGTCGACATGGTCATGGCGCCGCTGCTGCCCAAGCTGAAGGACGAGCGCAGCCAGGTGCCCGTGCTGGCGGGGACGACGGCGGTGCTGTCGATGGCCACCAAGAACGTCGGGGCGCTGGCGTTGATGATGCCCAGCGCCCTGCAGATCGCCAAGCGCACCGGCGTGCCGCCCGGCCGCCTGCTGATGCCGATGGCGTTCGGCTCGTTGGTCGGGGGCCTGGCGGTGCTGGTCGGCACTTCGCCTAACATCATCGTATCGGAAGTGCGCCAGGAGGCCCTGGGTCAGCCCTTCAAGATGTTCGACTTCCTGCCGGTCGGCGGGATCCTGACCCTGATCGCCATCGCCTATCTCACGGTCGGCTACCGCCTGTTGCCGCGCTCGCGCCAGGCGGCGATCGACGTCGACGCGGCCCTGGCGGCCAAGGCCTATGTCACCGAGGTCGCCGTACCGGAGGACTGGGCCTTCCAGGCCGACACCGTGGGCGCGCTGAAGAAGGCCGCCGACGGCGCGGTGTCGGTGGTGGCCATCCTGCGTGGCCGCAAGCGGCTGGAGTCGCCGCACGCCAACACCAAGATCCATGCGGGCGATATCCTGTTGCTGGAGGGCGAGCAGCAGGCGCTCAACCAACTGATCGTCGCGGCCAAGCTGCGGCTCAGCGACGCCGATCGGCCTGTGGCGATGAACGAGCCGACCGACGAGGTGCGGGTGGTCGAGGCGGTGATCGGCGGGGAGAGCGATCTGATCGGCGAGTCGGCCCGCAGCCTGACCCTCAGCCACGTCCACGGCGTCAACCTGCTGGGCGTGTCGCGCAGCGGCCATCGTCTGGCGGGTCGCCTGGCGACGATCCGCCTGCGGGCGGGGGATATCCTGGTCCTGCAAGGCGGCGAGCATTCGCTGCCGACCGCCTTGCAGGCGCTGGGCCTGCTGCCGCTGGCCGAGCGCGAGGTGCGGCTGGGCGGAGTGCGTCACGCCCTCTTGCCGGTGATCATCCTGGCCGTGGCCATGGCCCTTGTCGCGACGGGCGTCGTGCCGGTGGCCGGCGGCTTCTTCGGCGCGGCGGTCCTGGTCGTCGCGACGGGCGCCTTGCGGATGCGGGAAGCCTACGCCGCGCTGGAGGCGCCGGTGCTGGTGCTGGTGGCCGCGCTGATCCCGGTGAGCGACACCGTGCAGAAGACCGGTGGCGCGGACCTGATCGCGACCTGGCTGTCAGGCGCGTTCCACGGCCTGCCACCGCTTCTCACCCTGACGGCGATGATGGCGGTGGCCATGGCCGCCACGCCGTTCCTCAACAACGCCGCCACCGTGCTGATCGCCGCGCCGATCGGCATGGGCGTGGCCCAGCGCTTGGGCCTGTCGCCCGATCCGTTCCTGATGGCCGTGGCCGTCGGGGCGGGTTGCGACTTCCTCACGCCGGTGGGCCACCAATGCAACACCCTGGTGTTGGGGCCGGGCGGGTATCGCTTTGGCGACTATGCGCGTCTCGGCGCGCCGCTGACGATCTTGATCCTCTTGATCGCGCCGTGGCTGATCGCCTGGATCTGGCCGTTCACGGGGTAGGGCGCGCTACTCGTCCGACGGCGCGTCGCGCGGTTCGACCACCGCCGGGTCGCTGGGGCCAAACAGCAGCCAGGCGTCGTCGCCGGGTTCGCCGCCCTCTTCGCGCTCGGCTCGCATCATCGAGGCCAGCCAGCTCGCGCCCGTCATTCGCAAAACCATCGTCGTCTCCTTCGCGATGATGCAGTTGAGAATGAATTGCAAATAAGAGTCTGGCAAGGTCCTTAAGGTGTCGGAACGCGCCCGCCTTGGAGCGGAGCGGTGAAATATTCTCGATAGAATTCGCGATCCGGAGAAATGAGTAAAAAGACCTGCGACGGTATTTCCCTTGATATCTCCAGAAAAATCGTGTTTATGGTCGTATCGAATTCGCTGCCGCTCGGCCTGCTATTCCTTGCTCCCGGACTGGGAGCGCCGGACGCGCCTACCGAACTTCCAACGAAATTTGATCGTCGACCGGGCGTTCCGGACGACGAACACCTATGCCTACAAGGAACATCCCCATGGCGACTGGAACCGTGAAGTGGTTCAACTCCACCAAGGGCTTCGGCTTCATTCAACCCGACAACGGCGGTTCGGACATCTTCGTCCACATCTCGGCTGTTGAGCGCGCGGGCCTCGGCTCGCTGAACGAAGGCCAGAAGATCTCGTACGAGCCCGAGGTCGACCGCCGCAGCGGCAAGACCTCGGCCGGCCAGCTGCAAGCGGCCTAAAGCCCAGCAGCGAGCCAACAGGTTCGAAAAGACGACAGGCCGGCGCTCGCGCCGGCCTGTTTTCGTTTGGGGTCATTCCCTCGCAGGGCCGCCGAGGCTAATCATCTTCCAGCCTTTTCGGAGACGCTTTCCATGCGGGCCTTTCGCCTCCTGGCCGCCCTGATGCTGGCGTTCGCGTTGTCGGCCTGCGGGACGGTGTCGCGCGAGGCGTTCACGGCTCAGGACCTGGGCGCGGTGGCGCCGAAAGGACTCTCCGATGTGCGGTTCAGCGCCGCCGACCCCGCCGCCAGCCTCAAGTTCGCGCAGGACGTCCATCGCCACACGGCCGGCCGGAAGGTCAATGTGCTGGCGATCTCGGGCGGCGGCTCGAACGGCGCCTACGGCGCCGGCGTCCTGGTGGGCTGGACAGAGGCGGGGAACCGTCCCGACTTCGACATCGTCACCGGTGTCTCCACCGGCGCCCTGACCGCGCCCTTCGCCTTCCTGGGTAAGGATTGGGACCGCCGCCTGACCGAGGCCTACACCAGCGAGGCGGCCGACCGTATTCTGGAGCGGCGGGGGCTGGATCTGTTCTTCACGGCCAGCATCTTCCGAAACAACGCCCTGCGCGACCTCGTGGCCAAGTATGTCGACCCGCCGCTGCTCTATGCGGTCGCCATCGAGCACGCCAAGGGCCGGCGCCTGATGATCGCCACCACCAACCTCGACACCGAACAGGCGATGATCTGGGACATGGGCGCGATCGCCTCGCGCGGCGACGCGGCGGCCCTGCAGCTGTTCCGCGAGGTGCTCGTCGCTTCGGCCAGCATCCCCGGGGTCTTCCCGCCCAGCCTGATCGAGGTGGAAGGGCCTAATCGCACGCTCTCGGAGATGCATGTCGACGGCAGCGTCACCACCCCGTTCTTCGTCGCGCCCGAGACCTTGCTGCTGTCGATCCTGCCGGGGCAGGACAAGACCGGGCCCGGCGAGGTCTCGGTGATCGTCAACGGCCAGATCGACGGCGGCTTCGGCTTCACCAAGGGCGACGCCCTGTCCATCGTGGGCCGCTCTTGGATCGCCATGAACAAGGCCCAGATGCGCACCCACCTGACCGCCAACGCCGCCTTCACCCGGCGCAACGGCGGGGTGTTCCGCTACACGGCCATTCCCGACGACGCCAAGGGCGACTTCTCGGGCCTGGACTTCGCGTCGGAGGGCCGGCGGGCGCTGTTCAAGCTGGGCCATGACCTTGGCAAGTCCGGCGCGGCCTGGGTCGCGCCGACCGATCCGACGAGCGAGGCCAAGTCCGCAGATCGCGCGTCTTGATCCGAGGCTGCGGGGGCCGCCAAGGCGCGTGAACGCTGTTCGGTCGGGCGGGTGTTAACCGCGCGTCAAGATGCGGGGTTGCGCCAAACCGACTCCGTCTCTACACGGGCGCCTTAACCTGCAAGATGGTCGACAGCGGGCGCGCGGATGTGCGCGACCGTGTCTTTGCGCGAGTTAGCCATGCCCAAGAGAACAGACATCTCCTCGATCCTGATCATCGGCGCGGGGCCGATCGTCATCGGTCAGGCCTGTGAGTTCGACTATTCGGGTGTCCAGGCCTGCAAGGCCCTGCGCGCCGAGGGCTACCGGATCATCCTAGTCAACTCGAACCCCGCCACGATCATGACCGATCCGGACGTGGCGGACGCGACCTATATCGAGCCGATCACGCCCGAGATGGTCGCCAAGATCATCGAGAAGGAGCGCCCCGACGCGCTGCTGCCGACCATGGGCGGCCAGACGGCTCTGAACACGGCGCTCGCCCTGGAAGAGCAGGGCGTGCTGGCCAAGTTCGGCGTCGAGATGATCGGCGCCAAGGCCGAGGTCATCGACAAGGCCGAGGACCGTCAGAAGTTCCGCGACGCCATGGACAAGCTGGGCCTCGAGAGCCCGCGTTCGCGCGCCTGCCACACCCTGGACGAGGCCATGGAAGGCCTGGAGTTCGTCGGCCTGCCGGCGATCATCCGCCCGTCCTTCACCCTGGCCGGCACCGGCGGCGGCATCGCCTACAATGTCGAGGAGTTCAAGGAGATCGTCGAGCGCGGCCTCGACCTCTCGCCGACCACCGAGGTGCTGGTCGAGGAGAGCGTCCTGGGCTGGAAGGAGTACGAGATGGAGGTCGTCCGCGACAAGGCGGACAACTGCATCATCGTCTGCTCGATCGAGAACATCGACCCGATGGGCGTCCACACCGGCGACTCGATCACCGTCGCCCCGGCCCTGACCCTGACGGACAAGGAATACCAGTGGATGCGCGCGGCCTCGATCGCCGTGCTGCGCGAGATCGGCGTGGAGACCGGCGGCTCGAACGTGCAGTTCGCCGTGAACCCCAAGGACGGCCGCATGGTCGTCATCGAGATGAACCCTCGCGTCTCGCGCTCGTCGGCGCTGGCCTCGAAGGCCACCGGCTTCCCGATCGCCAAGGTCGCCGCGCGCCTGGCCGTCGGCTACACCCTCGATGAGCTGAAGAACGACATCACCGGCGGCGCGACCCCGGCCTCGTTCGAGCCCAGCATCGACTACGTCGTCACCAAGATCCCGCGCTTCGCGTTCGAGAAGTATCCGGGCTCCGAACCCCTGCTGACCACGGCCATGAAGTCGGTCGGCGAGGTCATGGCCATCGGCCGTACCTTCAAGGAAAGCGTCCAGAAGGCCCTGCGCGGCCTAGAGACCGGCCTGGTCGGCTTCGACGAGGTGCTGATCGACGGCGCCGATGATCCCGACAACGGCAAGGCCGCAGTGATCCGCGCGCTGGGCACGCCCACGCCCGACCGTCTGCGCGTCATCGCCCAGGCCTTCCGCCACGGCCTGACCGTGGACGAGGTCAACGCCGCTTGCAGCTACGAGCCCTGGTTCCTGCGCCAGATCGCCGAGATCGTCCGCCAGGAAGGCTGGGTGAAGGCCGGCGGCCTGCCGACCACGGCGCAAGGCTTCCGCGAACTGAAGGCCCAGGGCTTCTCGGACGCGCGCTTGGCCAAGCTGACCGGTTCGACCGAAAAGGCCGTGCGCGCCGCCCGTCAGGCCCTCAACGTGCGCCCGGTGTTCAAGCGCATCGACAGCTGCGCCGGCGAGTTCCTGGCCTCCACGCCCTACATGTACTCGACCTACGAGTTCGGCGCCCTGGGCCAGGTTCCCGAGTGCGAGAGCGATCCGTCGACCGCCAAGAAGGCCGTGATCCTGGGCGGTGGTCCCAACCGGATCGGCCAGGGCATCGAGTTCGACTACTGCTGCTGCCATGCGGCCTTCGCGCTGGACCAGATCGGCGTGGAGTCGATCATGGTCAACTGCAACCCCGAGACCGTCTCGACCGACTACGACACCTCCGACCGCCTGTACTTCGAGCCGCTGACGGCCGAGGACGTGCTGGAGCTGCTCCACGTCGAGATGAGCAAGGGGACGCTGGCCGGCGTCATCGTCCAGTTCGGCGGCCAGACCCCGCTGAAGCTGGCCCACGCCCTGGAAGAGGCCGGTGTGCCGATCCTGGGCACCAGCCCGGACGCCATCGACCTGGCCGAGGACCGCGAGCGCTTCCAGCAACTGCTGAACGGTCTCAAGATCGCCCAGCCGGAAAACGCCATCGCCCGCAGCTGGGACGAAGCCCGCGCCGAAGGTGAGAAGATCGGCTTCCCGTTCGTAATGCGTCCGTCCTACGTGCTGGGCGGCCGGGGCATGGAGATCATCCGTGACCACGACGCCATGGAGCGCTACATCGCCGGCGCCGGCGAGATCTCGCTCGAGCACCCGATCCTGCTTGACCACTATCTGAGCCGCGCCACCGAGGTCGATGTCGACGCCCTGTGCGACGGCAAGGACGTGTTCGTGGCCGGCGTGCTGGAGCACATCGAGGAAGCCGGCGTCCACTCGGGCGACTCGGCGTGTTCGATGCCGCCCTTCTCGCTGAAGGCCGAAACCGTCGAGGAGCTGAAGCGCCAGACGGTGCAGATGGCCCTGGCTCTGAACGTCCGCGGCCTGATGAACGTGCAGTTCGCCATCGAGGAGCCGCACAGCGACAACCCGCGCATCTATGTGCTGGAAGTGAATCCACGCGCCTCGCGCACCGTGCCGTTCGTGGCCAAGACCATCGGCCAGCCAGTCGCCGCCATCGCCGCCAAGATCATGGCCGGCGCGACCCTCGCCGAATTTGGCCTGAAGGACCTTCCCTACGACCACATCGCGGTCAAGGAAGCGGTCTTCCCGTTCGCCCGCTTCGCCGGCGTCGACACGGTGCTGGGCCCGGAAATGCGGTCGACCGGCGAGGTCATGGGCCTCGATTGGAAGCGCGACGGCGAAACCAGCATGGGCCCGGCCTTCGCCCGCGCCTTCGCCAAGAGCCAGCTGGGCGGCGGCGTCAAGCTGCCGACCAAGGGGACGGCCTTCGTCTCGGTCAAGGAGAGCGACAAGCCCTGGATCGTCGAGCCGGTGAAGCTGTTGCAGGCGGCCGGCTTCAAGGTGCTGTCGACGGAAGGCACCCAGGCCTATCTGGCCGAGCAGGGCGTCCAGGTCGAGCACGTCAAGAAGGTCCTCGAAGGCCGTCCGCACATCGTCGACGTGATGAAGAACGGCGGCGTGCAGCTGGTCTTTAACACCACCGAAGGCAAGCAAGCGCTGGAAGACAGCTTCGAGATCCGTCGCACGGCCCTGATGATGAAGGTGCCGTACTACACGACCTCGGCGGGCGCCCTGGCCGCCGCCCAAGCCATCGCCGGCGCCCCGGCCGAGGCCCTGGACGTGCGTCCGCTGCAAAGCTACGCGGCGGAGTAGGCGGCAGCGCCCCCTCCGTCACGCGGCTGCGCCGCGCGCCACCTCCCCCGCCATGCGGGTGAGGAGGAAACCCATCCTCACCCGTGAAACGGGGGAGGGGAACCGAGAAGCGGTGGAGGGGCGCTTGCCTTCAGCGGCGCTCACTCCACCCGCACCCCGTTCTTCACCTTATAGCACCGCCGGCTCCCCAACTCCGTGCCACAGAAGCCGGGCTCCATCGTGCCCTGGTTCAGCATCACGTACGGGTCACGCCGGCACTGGAACCATTCGTGCTGGAAGCTCAGGTGGTCGATGTCGCGGTGGAACACCGGCTGCTGGTCCACCGTGTAGAACCGCGCCATGGCGGTGAGGCCGCCGAAGCTGCCCCGACCGTTGACCAGTCCGCAGATGCGGCCGGTGCGGGTGGACCATACCGCGCCGAGTTCCAGCGGGCTGGACTGCTGCAAGCGCGCTTCGAGATTAGCGTGGACAATCCGCCAGTTGCTCCGCGCCAGCGGCGTGTAGCGCGCGGCCTGCGCGGGGGAGGGCGGCGGCAGGTCGGCGTTCTCGCGCTCGAACTTCGCGAGGTCGACGCCGGTGAGCACCATCGCGCCGAGCGCGCCCAGCGCGCCGAACACGGCGATCGTCGACATGACCAGCGCCGCCGCCGAGGCGCGCGTGCGTCGGGCGCCAAAATCTGAAATGGCCATGACCTGTTCCTCTCCCTCGGACGGGAGAGTGGCGGCGCATCCGAATTTTACAAGTCTAAATTAATTACAGGCGTAATTATTTGCCGATCGCCTGGCCGAAGACCAGGATGCCTCCATCGGGCGCGCGGATCATGAACTCGCGCTGGCCATAGCTCTGATCCACCGGCCCGTGGACATCTTCGGGCGGCAGGGCGGCCAGGCGCGGCGTCAGTTCAGCGACCACGGCGTCCACGTCGCGAACGTCGATATAGTAGGCGAAACCACCCGCGCCGCGGGGTTTGACACCGGCTTCCGCGGCCTCCAGAAGCCGAAACCCTACCGTCTCGCGATGGACGTAGGCATAGCCGGGTTGTCGGTATCGCGCCGCGAAGCCCAGCAGGTCGACGAAGAAGGCCAGGGCCGTCTCCAGATCCCGCACGTGCAGGAAGGGCGTCACCTGGATGAAGTTGGTCATGGTCGCGCCTCCGGACTCCAGTTTGCGCCAGCGCCTCGCCTGGGGCCAGAGGTTCCCGCAGCGGACCGTGCGCGAGCTTGCTGTTCGATGCTATGCAGACGCGCATTGCTGGGGGACGCATGAGAATCATCAAAGCCTTTGATCGCGACCGCGTCCTGTTCGCCGTGGCGGCGACGGTGATCCCTGTTCTGCTCTGCGGCTTCATGTTCGGCTTCGACATCCCGCTGAACCGCGCCCGCTTCTGGGCGCTGCCGAAGGGCGACATGGCGGCGATGACGGCGGCTTGGGAGGCCTTTGTCCGCCAGCCCTGGCATTGGCCGGTGACCACGGTCACGGGCCTGCACGACAAGCCGATCTCCATCGTGTTCACCGACAGCCTGCCCTGGCTGTCGATCGCCCTGAAGGCGACGGGCCTTTCGCGCTGGCTCAACCCGATGGGCCTGTTCCTGTTTCTGTCCTATCCGCTTCAGGTCTGGAGCATGATCGCGTTGCTCAGGGCGCTGGGCGTTCGTGATCGCTGGACCCTGCTGCTGGGCGGTCTGCTGTCGCTGGTGGTTCCGGCCTGGATCGAGCGGCAGTTCGGCCATATCGCCCTGTCGGGTCACTGGATCCTGATCCTGAGCCTGACCCTGGCCGTTCGGTCGATCCGCGAGGGACTGACCTGGCTTCGCGCTCTCGCCTTTGCGGGCCTGGCTTTTCTGGCCACGGGCGTCCACGCCTATCATCTGGTGCCAATCGCCGCCTGTCTGGGCGCGGCGGGGCTTTCGGAGATCACCCAGCGTCGGCCGGACGGCGTCTGGAACGCCGTGATCGCCGGCGGGCTGGCCGGCTGGGCGGTGTGGATCGCCACCAAGATGCTGGGCTACGACCAGGGCCTGGGCATGACCGGCGGGGCGGCGGCCCTGGGCTTCTACTCGATGAACCTGGTCGGGCCGTTCTGGCCGCAGGCATCGCGGCTGTTTGGACAGGCGTGGACCGGCGAGTGGTTCCAGGGCGCGCTCGACGCCACGGGCGGCCAGGCGTTCGAGGGCTTCAACTATCTGGGCGTCGGCGCGCTGGCGCTGATCCTGGCCATGGCCGGGACCGAAGCCGTGGGCGCGATCCGCCGGCGCGGCGTCAGCCAGGTGCTCCTGGCGCGATGGACGCCGCTGATCCTGGCGATGCTGGCGCTATCTTTGTGGGCGGTCGGCTGGAGCGCCTACGCCCTCAAGACCCCGATCTACACGCTTCCCAAGCCAAGCGGCGACCTGGCCGAGACCATCGGCGGGTTCCGGGCGCACGGCCGCTTCTTCTGGCTGGTGGGCTACCTGCTGCTGGCCCTGGCCGTGACCTGGACGGCCAAGCTGCCGCGCAAGGCGGCGCTGGCCGCGCTCCTGGCCGCGCTGGCTCTGCAGGTCGTCGACACCAGCAACCTGCGGCTTGCGGTGCGTGAGGTCTTCGCCAAGCCGGACTGGGCGGCCTATCCCCTGGCCCTGACCAGCAGCAAGACCATGGTGGGACGGCCTTGGACGTTCGCTCCGGCCTATTTCTGCAGTCCGTCCCAGCGGGACCTGAGGGTGATCCGGCAAATGAACCTGGCGATCGTGCGCGGCGGGGGGACCACCAACACCTTCGCCACGGCGCGCAACAACGATCCGCCATGCGACCGGCCGCGTCCCGAACTCTCGGTCGACGCCGCGCCAGGCGACCGCCGCGTCACCGTGGTCCTGCGCAACGAGCGGGCTCAAGGCGGCTTCCTAAACCTCGTGGCGGCGCGATCGGACTGCTACATGTTCGGGCGAGGCGTCGCCTGCGGACGGGATCTGCGCGGCGTGCATGGCCTTCGCGCGCTGAAACCGGGCGAGGTGGCCGGGCCGCCTTGATTGCGCCGAGCAAACGAGGGTTTTGTCGGCCTGGAAGGGCTTGCTAGTACTCCTTACGCGCGAGCGCGATGGAGCCGTATTGGGGGCGGGGCGTGTTGAACAAGAAAGCTTGGCTGTGGATCGGCGCGGCGGCGCTGTGGTGCCTGGTGCTGGCGGCGGCGCTGTCGGCGAACCGTATCCTGTCGCTGTCGGTCGACAGCTCCTACCACCTGCAGGTGATGGAGGTGGTGCGCCATGCGTTCATCATTCCGCTGCAGGGGCACGAGTGGATGGCCGAGATGGCCTACTACCCCAAGCTCAGCCACCGGTTCGCGGGCCTGTTCGCGACGCTGGGCTGGCAGCATCTGAACGCGCTCTTGATGGCGGGCGTGCTGTCGGCGGCGGTGGCCTGGATCTGCCTGTTCGAGCAGGCGCGGCGGGTGTCGCTGACTTTCCTGATTCTGGCCCTGGTGCTTAGCCTGATCAACATCAAGATCACGCGCGGCGCTTTCGGCGGTGAGCTGATCGACAACTTCTTCTTCCCCCAGATCGTCGGCGAGGGCGTCAACCTGATCGCCCTGACCCTCGCGGTGGTGCTGCTGCGGCGGTCGCGACGCGACTTCGTGCTGTTCGCGGTGGCGGCCGTCGCCTTCTGCGGCTGCTTCCACCTGGTGCCGACCCTGCAACTGGCGGGGGCCTTGATGGCCATGCTGGGCGTGACCTGGCTGCGTGAGATTCTGCGGACCCGCAAGTTCGAGCCGATCGGCCTGGCGGGCCTGATCGCGATTCCGACCGCAATCGTGCTGAACCCGTTCTTCAGCAAGATGAAGTTCATCGCCGGCAACAACGGCAGCGTGAACCTGGGCGTCAACCTGTCGCTGGAGGCCCTGGCGGGCGTCTCGGCGCTGCTGGTGGTCCTGTCGGCCTGGGTCCTGCTGGTCCATCTGCTGCGTCCGGTCGACGATCCCGAGCACGAAGAGGCCGACACCTCGGCCCTGATGTTCGCCGCGCTGGGCGCGGCCTGCGGCGCGGCCATGCTGGCCCAGTACGCGGTACTGAAACTCACCGGCGACGGCTCGCCCTATGCGGTGCTGAAACACAGCTTTGGCGTGTTTGCGATGCTGGCCTTCGTGGTCCCGCTGTGGGGCCTGACGGTGCTTGGCGTTCGGGGCGTCTCGGCGGAAGAGGCCTTGGGCGATCGCCGGCTCCAGGCTGGCGTGGCCCTGGCCGTCATCGCCCAGATCGCGGCGATGCTGGCGCTTTATGTCCGTCCGAGCCTGATGGACGTGCCCCGGGTCAATGCGATCATGGAGGACATCCGCCAGGTCCGTGTCACCCGCGGTCTGCACGGCGACGCGGCGATGTTCTCGGCTGAGTTTCCGACGCCGGTCGTGACCTATATGGGCACGATCGCCATGCTGCAGTCGGCGCATGGCGCCAACGTGCTGAGCCTGATCGACGACGGCCGGCCCGACCGCGCCGGCGACGTCCCCTACATCGTCACCCTGGCGGGCGACGCCTATGACAAGCCGGGCTGCCGCTCGGGCGCGCCGATCGGCCTGGTGGTCGTGGTGGCCGGTCCGTGCCTGGAGCCGCCGTCCCTGCGGTTCAAGCAAGGCGCGTCGGGCGTGCCCTATCTGCGCGAAGGCTGGTCCGTGCCCGAGATCGGCGGCGTCTGGGCGGATGGCAAGCGCTCGACGGTCGAGGTCCCGATCGCCGACTGGCAACGGAGCCTGAAGTCACCGGTGCTGGAGGTGGCGACCTTCGCCTTCCTGCCTCTGCCGGACTCCAAGCGCACGGTGATCGTCTCGGTCCCTGGCGGCGCGCAGGAGCGCTTCGTGTTCGATCGCCAGAAGGCGGTCAATCACGGCTTCGTCGTGCCACTGTCGGCCGAGGCGCTGAAGGGCCAGACCCTGCTCGTCACGATCGAAAGCCCTGATGCGGCCACGCCCAAGTCGCTGGGCCTGGGCGAGGACACCCGGATGCTCGGCGCGGGCCTGGAGGCGATGCGGATCGTGGGCGCGGGTCAGCCCTAAAGCGCGGTTCAGGCGTCTTCGCCGCCGCTCGGGGCGTGGGCGAAGACCCAGAAGTGGCTCAGCACGAACAGGGCGGCGGTGTAGCTCACCGCCGCCGACCCCTGGGCCGCCACGCTCCATAGCGGTCCGGTCGGCAGCACCAGCTTGGCCAGGGTCAGAACCCCCTGGTTCAGGGCGAAGGCGGCGGCCACTGCGACGACATAACGTGCGGGGGCCGAGCGCGCGGTCTTGCGAGCCTTGAACACGAAGAGCTTGCTCAGCACGAAGCTGACGCAGATCCCGATGGCATAGCCGACGGCGTTGGCCAGATGCGGATCCAGACGCAGCCCCAGGTCCAGGGCCAGGATGATCGAGAAGCCGACCAGGGTGTTGAACACGCCCGCCACGCCATAGCGCAGCGCCGACACCAAAAAGTCCCGGCGCGCGGGGGTCAGCAGGGCCGCCAGGCTCACGCGTCGAACCCGTAGCGGTCCATCACCACGTAGAGCGGTCGGTTCTTCACCTCTTGATAGATGCGGGCGACGTATTCGCCGAGCGATCCGATGGCCAGCATCTGCAGGCCAAAGCTCAGCAGGATCACGACCATCAGCGAGGGGTATCCCGGCACGTCCCGGCCCCACAGCAGGGTGCGCACGACGATCAGCCCCGCCATGCCGCAGGCCAGCACCCCGGCGATCAGGCCCACATAGCTCCAGATCCGGATCGGTGCGCTGCTGAACGAGGTGATGCCGTCCAGGGCGAAGTTCCAGAGCTTCCAGTAGCGGAACGAGCTGGTCCCCGCCGCGCGCTCGGGGCGCACATAGGGCACCGGCGTTTGCCGGAAGCCGACCCAGGCGAACAGGCCCTTCATGAACCGGTTTCGCTCGGGCAGTTGCTTGAGCACCTCGACGACTCGCCGGTCCATCAGCCGATAGTCGCCGGCGTTGTAGGGCAGGTCGACGTCCGACAGCCTGTTGAAGGCGCGGTAGAAGCCCTGGGCCGTGGCGCGTTTCAGAAATCCGTCGGAGGTGCGGTCGACCCGCACGCCATAGGCCACATCGGCGCCCGCTTCCCAGGCGTCGATGAACTGGCCGATCAGCTCGGGCGGGTCCTGCAGGTCGCAGTCGATCGGCACCACCATGTCGCCCGACGCCGCATCCAGCCCCGCCGACAGGGCGGTCTCCTTGCCGAAGTTGCGGGCTAGGTTGATGATCTTGATGCGCGGATCGCGCTGGTGATGCTTCAGCAGCACCGCAAGCGTGTGGTCGCGGCTGCCGTCGTTGACGCAGACGATCTCGTAGTCGACGGCCAGCTTGGCCAGCTCGGCGTCTATCCGCTCGAAGAACAGGTCCAGCACCGCCTGCTCGTTGTAGCAGGGCGCGATGATCGACAGCCTCTTACCGACACGCGAACGCGGGGCGACGACGGGCAGGGCGGACGCAGCGGCTTCAACCATGATGCTGGTTTAGCCGCGTTGCGCGCCCAGGGGGAAGAGGTGAGGGCTAGAAGCCGATCTTCACCCGCAGAGTCGCCACGATCGCATCACGCGCGTCGCGGTTTCCAGAGGGCCGGATCACGTACTGCAGGTCGGGCTGCAGGGTGACGGGGCCAAAGCTGTCGGCATAGGTGGCTTCCAGCGCGGTCTCGGTGTGGCCCGGGTTCATGCCCGCGTCCCGCGCGTTGGCGCGCTCGCGATGCGAGAGGTAGGCCTGATTGATCCCGAACGAGGCCTGGCTGGCCGGTCGGCTCGCCACGGGTTGTTCGATCAGCACCCCGGCCTGCCAGCCGCCCCGGAAGGGGCTGGTGACGCCGTCGGAGATCCCGGCGCGCGCGAAGGCCGTGACGCGGCCCGGCTCGTCCTCGCCGCCCTTGATCCGCCGCTCGGCCAGGACATAGGCGCCATAGGCGCGGCGCTGGACCGGATCGCCGGCGGTGGTGACGTCGCGCCAGTCGTCCTGGCGCTTGGAATAGGCCCAACCGCCGACGGCCACCTTGCCGGCGCCGCTCCAGCCGGCCTCGCCGATCGCCAGCATGCCGTCGTCGAAGCTGAAATCAGGGCCGCCCGGATCGCCCGGCACGCCGGCGCGAGCGTTGATCACCGCGCCTTGCACATAGCCGCCGCTTTCCGTGGTCCAGCGCAGGCGCGCCGAGAGGGCGGTGGAGGGGAAGATCGAGGGACCGTTCGGGCCCGTCGCCGCCAGTTCCGAGCCGATGCCGAAGGCGGGCGCGATCAGCAGGCCGGCGCTTTCATTGGCGTAGAACTCGCTGTTGACGTCGTACAGGCCCACTAGGGCCGATCCCCGGCCGCCGGCGAAGCTCTGCTCGACGAAGGCCTCGAACAGGCGCGCGCGCTGCTGGCTGACTTCGATATTGTTGACGCCCTGCAGCGTGCCGGCGTCGTCGTTGGGCGTGGCGCCCGAATTGTTCAGAGCCGACACGTGAAGCGTGGCGCCGGACCAGCCCATGGCCGACTCCAGGTCCAGGTCTGCGGAGAGCTTCAGGTTGTCGAGCACGCGGGCCTTGTGGGTCGTACCGCCCCGGACGACACCGGCCACGTCGGCCACATAGTCGAGCTTCAGGGTCAGGGCGTCACCGGCCATAGCCGGGCTCGCGGTGCCCGCCAGAGCGAGGCCCAGAACGCTATACGCCACGAGAAGGTTACGGCTGTTCATTGTGGTTCGCCTCCAGACCCCTTCTGGGTCCTCTAGGCGGCCAGTGTCCGACAGTGACGCTTAGGTGTGGTAAAAGATCAGGTTTAACAGCGATTTACCTCCCCAATCCGGGTCAGGCAGCCGCACGCTCCCCGGCGCGTTCGCTGGTCAGGCGGAACTCGCCGACGCGGCCGGCTAGGTCCAGGGCCTCGCCGCGCAGCGAATGGGTGGCCGCGGTGGTCTGCTCCACCATGGCCGCGTTCTGCTGAGTGACCTGATCCATATGGTTGACGGCGGTGTTCACCTGGCGGAGCCCGACGGCCTGCTCTTCGGACGAGCGCGCGATGTCGTTGACCAGGGTGTGGACGCGCAGGACCTCGGCGACGATGCGCGTCAGGGTCTCACCGGTCTGACCGACGAGGTCGACGCCGGCGTCCACCTGGGCCCCGGACTCGCTGATCAGGGTCTTGATCTCCTTGGCCGCGTCGGCCGAGCGCTGCGCCAGGGCGCGCACTTCCATGGCGACCACGGCGAAACCTCGACCGGCTTCGCCTGCGCGCGCGGCCTCCACGCCAGCGTTGAGGGCCAGAAGGTTGGTCTGGAAGGCGATCTCGTCGATGACGCCAATGATCTGCCCGATCTTGTCCGACGACCGCTGGATGGCGCTCATCGCGGCGACGGCGCGCTCGACGACCTCGCCGGAGGTCTCGGCCTGGGCCTTGGCCTGGCTGACCACGGCGGCCGCTTCACGGGCGCCGTCGGTGGCGCGACCAACGGTGGCGGCGATCTGATCCAGGGCGGCGGCGGTTTCTTCCAGGCTGGCGGCCTGCTGTTCTGTGCGACGCGACAGGTCGTCGGCCGCCGAGGCGATCTCCTCGGAACTGGCGCGCATGTTGCGTGCGCCGTGGGCGATGGCGGCGAGCGTTCGCGACAGGCGGGCGACCGCAGCGTTGAAGTCGGTGCGCAGTTCCTCGTAGTCGGCCGGGAACGACTTGGTGATCGAGGCGGTCAGGTCGCCTTCCGAGAGTCGGTTCAGGGCTGCGGCCAGCTCGCTGACCACCGTCTGGCGCTCGGCGTCGGCGCGCCGGCGCTCCTGGTCGTTGGCGCGGCGCTCGGCGTCCATGGCGTCGCGGGCCGACTCCTGTTCAACGCGGGCAGTTCGACGTTCAAGGGCGGCGTTGCGGAAGGTTACGATGGTGCGCGCCATCGCTCCCAACTCATCCTTGCGGTGGCGGAAGGGGGGCTCCTGTTCGTAGTCGCCGTCCGCCAGTCGGCCCATATAGGCGCCGATCACGCCGAGCGGGCGCAGCAGGCGCGTACGGGTCATGACGATCGCTGTCGCGCCGATCGCGCAGGCGATAATCGCGACAAGCAGTCCAGCGATTACGGCCAGGATCTGCTGATCGGCCAAAGATTTCTCGTGCGCGGCGTCCAGCGCCGCTTGCGCCTGGTCCAGCTTGTCCATCGCCGCGATGGCCGCCTCCATCTTGCCCGCAAGCGTGACACTGGTGGCGTCGAACTCGCCCATCAGGGCGTTGCCGGCGTCGGTGCCGCTGTCGACATAGCCCCGCGCCATCTTCTGGCCAGTCTGGTAGTAGGCCGGGAAGGCGGCCTCGACCTCTTCGAACGCCGTCTTCAATTCAGGCGCTTCCAGCGCTTCGGCCAATGTCTTCGCGCGCGCGACGTTCGTCTTGAACTCTTCGGCGTTCTTGGCCGCTTCATCCCAGCCGTCGTCCAACCCATTGAGGCCTCGGGTCGCGGAGACGTCCGTCAGGAATTGTTGGACCTGAACAATCTCCAGCTGGATGTTCTTGGTCACAACCGCGAGCTCAAGCGTTTGGCTGTTGACGCGCTCGTCGCGAGCGCCCTCGACGACGCGATCTCGCCTCTGCACCTCGGTGAAGCCGGTCGCGCCCAAAACAGCCAACACACAGAAGGCGCTCAAGCCGCCGATCATCATCGTGATGAAGCGCTCCAGCTTGCGAGACGAAAACGTTTGCATCTCAGCGTTGTCTGCGGACATGGCTGGCGTGACCCATCTGATGTCGAAAGTCTTGTTATCCGAGTTCGTATCGGTCGCCCGATGTTAAGGAGCCCATAACGGCTGGAGCGGTCGAAAACTCATTATCGGTAACGACGCGCCTCCAGGTTTTCTGTTGATCCAGATCAATTATTGGTTGGGGCAGGTGTAATGTCTCAGATGCACTTGCGTCTTGATCGTGCCTGCTCACGGGAAAAAGGCGGTGCGGCCGTGCCTTCCGTTGAGCGGCAGGGCTCACAGCCCCGCCGTCACCATCCCGCCTTCCTTGATCGCCTTCATGCAGACGGTGGTGGTGTAGCGCTGCACGCCCGGCATCTGGCTCAGCTCCTTGCGCAGCAGCTGGTCGAGGTCCTCGACGTCGGCCGCGACGATACGCAGCAGGTAGTCGCCCGCCCCGGCCGTGGAGTAGCAGTCGGTGATGGCCGGATGGCGCGTGACGGCCGCCTCGAAGGCTTCGTAGCGGGCGAACTCCACGGTGGCCAGGGCGTAGACCGTCAGCCCCTTGCCCAGCGCCTTGGCGTCGAGACGGGCGTGGTAGCCGGTGATGACGCCCTGCTTCTCCAGCGCCTGCACGCGCGACCAACACGGCGACTTCGACAGCCCCACCCGCTCGGCCAGGGCGGCGAACGAGATGCGGGCGTCCGCCTCCAGGATGCGGAGGATGGAGAGATCTGTGCGGCTCAGAGTGGTCATCGTTCTGCTAGTGTCCAAAAAGTCAGAACGATGTTCTAGCTGGCGCGACGCTCGGCGTGCAAACCAGAACAATGTCCGCCGGAACGCCGCCTAAGGTCCCTCCATGGCGCAAGACATGACCTACGCGCGATACCTCGCGCTCGACGAACTGCTCTCGGCCCAGAAGCCGCTGAGCGACCGGCACGACGAACTGCTGTTCATCGTCATCCACCAGACCAAGGAGCTGTGGCTCAAGGAGATCCTCCACGAGGTCGCCCTGGCCATGAAGCTGATCGCCGGCGGCGACGTCGAGCCGGCCTACAAGGCCCTGGCGCGGGTCTCGCGGATCCAGACGGTGATGACCCTGTCCTGGGACGTGCTGGCGACCATGACCCCGGCCGACTACCTCAGCTTCCGCGATGACCTGGGTACGAGCTCGGGCTTCCAGTCGCACCAGTTCCGGGCGCTGGAGTACCTGCTGGGCCTGAAGGACCAGAGCTTCCTCAAGTTCCATACCGAGCGGCCCGAGGCCCTGGCGATGCTGAAGGCGGCGCTGGAGTCGCCCAGCCTGTACGACGTGGCCATCGCCCAGCTGCCGCGCCACGGCCTGACCGTGCCCGACAGCGCCTTGCACCGCGACTTCAGCCAGACCTATGTTCCCTCACCCGAAGTCGAGGCCGCGTGGCTGGAGGTCTATCGCGACCCCAAGCGCTACTGGGAGCTCTATCAATTGGCCGAGAAGCTGGTCGATCTGGACGACGCCCTGGTCACCTGGCGCCACAAGCACGTGCTGACCGTCGAGCGGATCATCGGCGGGCGCCCGGGCACCGGCGGCACTGACGGGGTCGGCTACCTGGCCAGCACCCTGCGCCGCCGCGCCTTCCCCGAGCTGTGGTCGCTGAGGACCAAGCTCTGATGGCCGCGCGCAAGGACCTGTTCTCGCGCGCCCTGTCCGCCGCCCCGGGGCGCCTGCACATGGCCGCCCACAGCCACCACCTGTGGCCGGACGTGACGCTGGCCGCCCAGATCGAGGCCTGGGAGGACGCCGCGGTCCTCGCCGACCACAAGTGGGACAAGGCGCTGGGCCAGGTCTATCCGGCGGCGCAGGGCCTTGTGGCGCGCGAGCTGGATCTGCCGTCCAGCGAAACGGTGGTCTTCGCGCCCAACACCCATCTCCTGCTGGCGACGCTGGTCTCGGCGATCGAGCGGCCGCGCCCGTTGCGGGTGCTGTCGACCAACGGCGAGTTCCACTCGTTCCGCCGCCAGGCCCAGCGCTGGGTCGAATCCGGCGAGATCACCCTGACCCTCATCGACGCCGAGGCGCCCGACTTCGCCGAGCGGTTCCCGGCCGCCGCGTGGACCGGCGATCACGACCTGATCTTCGTCAGCCACGTGTTCTTCAAGACCGGCTTCGTCTTCGATCGCGTGTGGGAGCTGGCCGCGCTTGCGCGCCCGCAGGGGCCGTGGGTGGTGGTCGACGGCTATCACGGCTTCCGCGCCGTGCCGACCGACCTCTCGAGCGTCGCGGATCGGCTGTTCTACGTGTCGGGCGGCTACAAGTACGCGATGGCGGGGGAGGGGGCGGCGTTCCTGCACGCCCCACCCGGCTTTGGCCCGCGCCCGGTGCAGACCGGCTGGTACGCCGAGTTCGGTGACCTGGAAGGGCCGCCCGGCGGGGTCGGCTATGTCAGCGACGCCGGGCGCTTCATGGGCGCGACCTTCGATCCGTCGGGCCTCTATCGCTTCGTCGCGGCAGGGCGGATGCTGGAGGCCGAGGGCCTCACCACGGCGTCCGTCGCCGCCCACGCGCGGGCGCTGCAGGTGCGCTTGCTGGACAAGATCGCGGCTGGCGAGGCGGGGCCCTTGCGCGAAGCGGTGGTGCTGAACCCGCCGGGCAATGGCCCGCAGGCCCGTTTCCTGGCCCTGCGCCACGCCAGCGCCAACGCCTGGAAACACGCGCTGGCGGCCAAGGGCGCAGTGGTCGACGTGCGTGACGACGTGCTGCGGGTGGGGCTGTCAGCCTACCACGACGAGGCGGATGTCGCGGCGTTTTGCGAGGCGTGTGCGGGGCTGTAGGGACACAAATGCCGTGTCATCCCGGAAAGCGCGCAGCGCTTATCCGGGACCCAGGGGGTGACGAGATTCAGAGCGCGCCGCTCCTGGGTCCCGGGTCGGCTTCGCCGCCCGGGATGACACAGGAATTTTAAGTGGGGGCGCTTGAGCCCTAAGCCGCCAACTGCTCCAGCGTGCGCAGCATCGAGGCCATGGCTTCGCCGGCGGGCTTGCCGTCGCGGACGTAGTCGCCGCTTTCGAACAGATTGACCAGCTCGGCGCGGGCGCGGCTGACGCGGCTCTTCACCGTGCCGACGGCGACGCCGATCATCTCGGCGGCCTCTTCATACGAGAAGCCGCCGGCGCCGATCAGGATCAGCGCCTCGCGCTGGTTCTCGGGCAGCATCATCATCGCCTGGCGCAGGTCGTCCAGGGCGATGGCGCCGTCGAAATTGGTGTTGGCCACCAGGGTGCGCTCGGCCATCTCCTGGTCCAGCGCCACCGAGCGCCAGCTGCGGCGCTTGTCGGAATAGAACTGGTTGCGCAGGATCATGAAGGTCCAGGCCTTCATGTTGGTGCCCATGGTGAAGCTGGCCCGGCTGGCCCAGGCCTTGGCCACGGCCTCCTGCGCCAGATCGTCGGCCATCGCCGGATTGCCGCACAGCGAGCGCGCGAACGCGCGCAGGTGCGGGATCAAGGCGACCAGATCGCGCTCGAAGGTCTTTTGGGTCTGCAGGTCCATGGGGGCCTCCCTCGACAATATCTCGAGCTCTACAACGAGCCGAAGCGGGGGAGGTTCCCGAGAGAACGCTGTTATGGTTAAGCCGCTTCCTTACGCTGCGAGCGGCCGACATAGCGGTCGCCGGGCAGGGCGGTGACGTGGCCCCAGCGGACCAGGCTGGCCAGGGCCTTGATGACGGCCTGCTCGATGCGCTTGCCGCCCTTCTTGAAGCGTTGGGCCAGGGCCGTGACGTCCAGCGGCTCGCCGGCGGCCTCCAGGGCGGCCAGCACGGCCGGCGGGCGGTCGGCGGCGTCCTTGGGGAAGTCCAGCAGGTCGTCGGCGGCCTCGGCCGGGGCCTCGCCCAAGTCCAGCTCGCCGCTCTTGGCGGCCGCGCCCTTGGCGAAGCGGGGGATCTGGTAGTCGGGCCGCAGCCAGCGCACCTGGCCGGCCGCCTCCTCGCGTGCCCGCTCGGCGTTCAGGGCCACCAGCCGCTCCAGGATCTGCTCGTCGGTCAGGTCGCGCGGCCAGCCGTAGGCGTCCGCCGTCGCCGCGTCGATCTGGTCGTGCAGCTCCTTGAGGATCAGCACCCGGCCGCGCGTCTTCTGGTCCTGCTCGACCGGCGTCAGCTCGGCGCCGGCGCGGACCTTTTCCAGCAGGTTGTAGAGCCCGGTCAGGGTCAGGTCGTCGTTCTCGGCCAGCACGGTCTTGCGCGTGGCGTCGAGTTCCTCGCCGAGCGCGCGCAGGCGGGCTTTGATCGCCTCCGGCGGGTCGGGGAAGGGGAAGGTCGCAAAGCAGTCGGTGTTGTACACTGGTGTGTTCGCTTTCCCGGCGCGCCCTCCGACGTTTACGGCGAACACAGTGTGCATCCGGCCACCTAGAATGGCGAGGAGCAGCGGATCGTCGCTGCAAACAACACGTAATTTCTGATCGGGAAGCACCTCAGAGGGGAGAAATGTGAAGTATCTCTGTGGAGAATTTTCAAGCGTGACGGTGTACCGATCAGAGTTCGAAATCGCGTCGCGAAGGGCATCTCGATTGGCCTCGAACTTCCAGTATGCCTCTCGAAGTCTCGGATTTCTTTCTTTCTCGCGTGTTGGCTTCACATGCTCTAAAATATAAGAATAGACGGATGGCATTATCGTTCTAAGTTCTATTTCAGAAAATTTATTCAAATCAAGGGCGTAAAATCCTCGCCAAGATTGTCCAACGTCGTGCCCATTCATTATTTGTGGTGCAAATTTCTCGCGGTCATCCTGTTTCGGAAACGGGAAGTCGCGAGTCTTTCCGTCGATATGAAGGCCCCTCGAGTATGGCTTTACGCCGGCGTGACATAGTCCAGCATTGGACTTTAGCTGCACTAGGCGGCTTAGGTCTGTTCCCCTTGTAAGGTTCGAGTTTATGTAATCCACTTCAAGTGAAACAATCGACCCACAAATTGGGGTTTTTGCTGAAGCTTTTTGGGTTTCTGGGGGCGGGGCTGGGGGCCCGTGGGGGTGGGGGTGGTGGGGGGGGGCCCCCCCCCCCCCCCCTTCGTCACGCGGCTGCGCCGCGCGACACCTCCCGCGTTTTGCGGGGGAGGTGGCTCGACGCGGATACGCGGCGAGACGGAGGGGGCGCGGCGTCAGTCGTCCCGCCGGCCCCCAAACCGGGGGAAAACCGCCTCAAGCTGTGGATGGAGGGCGGGGCGGGAAACGGTTCGGAAACCAAGTTACGCGACATATCGCCTCATGTTTGAACCGAAAGGTTTGGCCATGGATTTCCTTGAGCACGCACACCAACACACGCAGATCCGCGAGGCGCTCGGCGCGGCGATTTCCGAGCAGCGGACGTTCGATGTCCGCGAACTGAAGTCCGATCGTCTGTGCCCTACCGGGTGCTGGCTGCACGGCGAGGGCTCGCGGCGCTGGGCCGGGAACCATGCGTTCCTGGGCCTCTTGGAGGCGCATCGCGACTTTCACCTGCGGGCCGCCGAGGTGGCCGAGCTGGCTAACCGCGGCGCTTATGTCGAGGCCCAGCGGGCGCTACGCAACGGCACGCCCTTCGCCTACGCCCTGGCCGACTTGAACGCCGCGTTCCGGCGCATGAAGGCCGCGGCGAGCGTGGCGGCGTAAGGGGCTCACCCCTTCCGGAAGAACCCGAAGATCCGTTCGGCCAGGGCCTGGCTGACGCCGTCGACCTTGACCAGGTCCTCGACGCTGGCGCGGCTGACGCCCTTGGCCGAGCCGAAGGCGTGCAGCAAAGCCTTCTTGCGGCCCGGACCCACCCCCTCGATCTCGTCGAGCGGGTTCTTCTTCAGGTCCATGCTGCGGCGGGTGCGGTGGGCGCCGATGGCGAAGCGGTGGGCCTCGTCGCGCAGGCGCTGCAGGTAGTAGAGCACCGGCGACTTGGGCTCGAGCATGAAGGGGGTCTGGCCGGGGATGAAGAACCGCTCCAGCCCCGCGTCGCGATCCGGCCCCTTGGCGACGCCCACCACGGCGATGTCGTCGACACCGAGGTCGGCCATGATCTCCAGCGCCGCGTCCAGCTGGCCCTTGCCGCCGTCGACCAGCACGAGGTCGGGCCGATTGGCGTCGTCGCCTTCTTCCTCTTCCTTCACGAGGCGCGCGAAGCGGCGGCGCAGCACCTCCTTCATCATGCCGTAGTCATCGCCGGGGGTGAGCTCGGTCGAGCGGATGTTGAACTTGCGGTACTGCCCCTTCATGAAGCCTTCGGGGCCGGCCACGATCATGCCGCCGACGGCGTTCGTGCCCTGGATGTGGCTGTTGTCATAGACCTCGATCCGTTCCGGCGGCGCGTCCAACTTGAAGGCCTCGGCCACCCCGGCCAGCAGCTTGGTCTGGGCGCTGCCCTCGGCCATCTTGCGGCCCAGGGCCTCCTTGGCGTTGGTCAGGGCGTGCTGGACCAGGTCCGCCTTCTCGCCGCGCTTGGGCACGCTGATCTCGACCTTGCGGCCGCTCTTCAAGGCGAAGGCCTCGGACAGCAACTCGCTCTCGGCCGGCTGGACATTGGCCAGGATCAGGCGCGGGATCCGCTTGTCGTCGTAGAACTGGCCCAGGAACGCGGTAATAATCCGCTGCTCCTCGGTGACGGTCTCGTCCTCGCTCTCGTCCGCATTGCCGGTGATGCGGGGGAAGTAGGCGCGATTGCCCCAGTTCTGGCCGGCGCGGAAAAAGAACACCTGCACGCAGGCCTGGCCCCCCTCGACGTGCAGGGCCACGACGTCGGCCTCCTCGACGGTTTCGGGGTTGATCTGGGTTTCCTGGGCCACGGCCGAGAGGGCGCGGATGCGGTCGCGGAGACGGGCGGCGCGTTCGAACTCCAGGTCTTCGGCGGCCTCTTCCATCTGCTTGGCCATGCTGGCCATCACCGCGCGCGACTTGCCCCGCAGGAAGGCCTCGGCCTGGTCCACGAGGGCCTGATAGTCGTCCTTGCCGATTAGGCCGGTGCAGGGCGCGGCGCAGCGCTTGATCTGATGCAGCATGCAGGGCCGGTCGCGGCTCTCGTAGACGCTGTCGCTACAGGAGCGCAGCAGGAACGCCTTCTGCAGGGTGTTCAGGGTCCGGTTCACAGCCCAGGCGCTGGCGAACGGCCCGAAATAGTCGCCCTTGATCGTGTGCGCGCCGCGATGCTTGCGAAGCTGAGGGGCGTCGTGGTCGCGACGGATGACGATCTCGGGAAAACTCTTGTCGTCGCGCAGCAGCACGTTGAAGCGGGGTTTGAGCTGCTTGATCAGGTTGATCTCAAGCAGCAAGGCGTCGGCCTCGGTGCGGGTGGTGACGAACTCCATCGACCGCGTCGCGTCGACCATGTGGGCGATGCGGTTGGTGTGGAAGCGGCCTTGGGCGTACTGGACGACCCGTTTTTTCAGGCTCTTGGCCTTGCCGACATAGAGCACCTCCTCGCCCTCGCCGATCATGCGATAGACGCCCGGCGCGTCAGGCAGGCGCGTGACCTCGTCCTTGATCAGGGCGGCGCCGGCTAGGCGGGGGGAGGGGGAGTCGGAAGTTACGTCGGTCACGGGGCAGATATAGGCGAGTCCAGGGCGTTCAGCGACGTTCCAGGCTGTGGAAGACGCGCGCGATGATGACGCGGTCGGCCTCGACCCGATAGCGGATGATGTACCCGCGTCCGCCGAACGGCACGAAGAGCTCACGCCCTCGAAAGCCGACGGCTTGGCGACCGCGTTCGGGGGAGTGCTCTAGTGATCGGAAGGCGGCGAATAGCGCGGGACCAATCTTCGCCGCGGCGTTGGGGGGGGCGCTCGACCAGCCAAGTTTCCAGATAGCGAATATCGCTGTAAGCGCGCGGCGAAACCTGGACAGGCTTCATCGCGGGGGTGGCGGTCCGCCCGGCTTGCCCCAGCCGTTCATCCAGTCGCCGAGTTCGTCCAGCGGGATGCCGTTGTCCTCCGCGACGACCGCGTCGCAGATCGCGTCGACCTCCGTCCAGACGGCCGCATCGTCCTCTTCGAGGCGGTGGCGAACATAGTCTTCTACGGATCGGCCGGCCGCATCTGCGCGCGCCCGCAAGCTCTCAGCTAGCGCCTCGTCGATCTCCAGCGTTATTCCACCATCCGCCATGTTCTAACTATGTTCCATTTGCGATTTGTCGTCAACGCCCCCGGGCGCTATGACCCCGCCCATGACCCCACGCAGCCTCTTCGTCACCCCGCTCTATGAAGCCTCTCTCGCCGGCGAGAAGGGCTTCGACGCCTTCATCGACGACCTGCACGACGCCTGCGTCGCGATCGCCGAGGAGGACGAGGCCGGTCAGGCCTGGGCCTACAACAAGGGGTATCTGGGCTATACTTCCTACGCCTCGCTGAACGACCTGCCGCTGCGCGACAGCTTGTTCGCGGACCTCAAGAAGAAGCTCGACAAGCACGCCGCCGCCTTCGCTAAGGATCTGCGGTTCGACCTGGGCGCCGGCAAGCTGGTGATGGACAGCTTCTGGATCAACATCCTCGAGCCGGGCGGCCAGCACACGGGCCATATCCATCCCCACAGCGTCATTTCCGGCACGGTCTATGTGACCATCCCGCCGGGCGCCTCGGCCATCAAGTTCGAGGACCCGCGCCTGCCGATGATGATGGCCGCCCCGACCCGTGAGGCCGACGCCCCCGAGGGCCTGCAGCCCTTCGTCTATGTCCAGCCGGCGCCCGGGGCGATCCTGATGTGGGAGAGCTGGCTGCGCCACGAGGTGACGCCCAACCAAGCTGACGAGCAGCGGATCAGCGTCAGCTTCAACTACGCCTGGCGGTAGCGCTTTCCCTTCGGGAAATGCTAGGCCCCGCACAGGACGGGTTTGTCCTGGATTTCCGCGCGGGGCCAAATGAGCAAGACGGGCGCATCGTTCCTGGTCAACTTCGCCGTGGCGGCGGGGCTGCTCTACGTGTTCCGTACCGTGCTGTGGCCGTTCGCCCTGGCGCTGGTGCTGGCGATCCTGATCATGTCGCTGAGCGATCGGGTTGTCCGCCTGATGCCCAAGGCGCGGCCCTGGATGGTGTTCGCCGTCACGGCGGTGATCGTCGGGTCGGTCATTGTCTTCAGCATGGCGGTGGTGATCGAGGGCGCGTCCCAGATCGTCGAGCGGATACCGGCCATGCTGGCGCGCATCGACCAACTGCTGGCCCTGATCCATCCGCCGGGCGGCGGAACCCTCAGCCTTGAGGCCCTGACCCAGAAGGTCGAGCTTGGCCCTGTGGCGGACCAATTGCTGACCAGCGTCCAGGACGCGACGGCCGGCCTGGGTCTGACGCTGATCTACCTGTTCTTTCTGCTGATCTCCAAGCCGATGATCGAGAAGAGGGTGGAGCAGATCGTCGCCTCGCGCGGCGGTCGGGGCTTGGCCATGGTGCTGGAGCGCAGCTTCACCGGTGTCGAGAGCTACATGTACGTCCAGTCGGTGACGGGCCTGATGATCGCGGCCGGCTCGGGGGCGGTGATGCTGGCCGTGGGGCTTGAGAACGCGCTGTTCTGGAGCCTGGTGATCTTCCTGTTCTCGTACCTGCCGGTGCTGGGGGTTCTGGCCGGCAGCCTGGGACCGACCCTGTTCGCGCTGCTACAGTTTCCCAGCCTGACCCCGGCGATCATCGTGTTCGTGGGCATCCAGATCATGTCGTCGATCATCGGCAATCTGGTGCTGCCCAAGATGCAGGCCGACAGCCAGAACATCGACCCGGCGGCCAGCCTGATCGCGGTGGGCATGTGGACCGTGATCTGGGGCGTGCCCGGCGCCTTCCTGGCGATCCCGCTGACGCTGGCGCTGATGTACGCCCTGGCCCAGTACGAAGACCTGCGCTGGCTGGCGGTGCTGATCTCGCACGACGGCGATCCCACGCCGATGGAACCGGCGGAGTAGCTACGGACGGCGGCCGGCGGCCAGCGCTTGCAGTCTAGGCCGCACTCGCAGGAAACGGACGTATAGCGCTTCGAGGATCTTCAAAGCCCAAGGCGCGCGCGCCAGCAGCCCGAACGGCCGCAGGATCGGGATCGCGCGCCACATCGCCGCGAAGGCCGCAGCGCCGGACAACAGCTGGCCGTTCTCGCGCGCATGGAAGCGGGTCAGCAGCGCCGCGCGGTCGATCGGGCAACTGGTGTCGCCATCGGTCACATCCAGAAACTGGATCGCGCCTCGCCGGTCGAGGCGGCGCATCAGGGCGATCTCGCGCAGGCACAACGGGCAGGCGCCGTCGAACCAGACGGTCAGGCGCGGGTCTTGGAGAGGCGCTGTAGCCATGGTGATGATATGGGGGCTCACTGGCGGGGACGGAAGCGGTCTCTACCCCAGACTCGCGGCTTCCAGCGCCGCCACGGCGCGTAGCACCCGATCCTCTCCGCCGCAGACCTCCAGCAGGGCAAGGCCGTCCAGCAACGCCAGGATCGTCGCGGCCGCGCCGGGCGGATCGGGAACGAGAGCCGGGTCCAGCCGCGCCTCGATCCAGGCGAGGAAGCCTTCGCCGATCTGCCGGGCGATGTCGGCGAACGGAGGCTCTTCACGGGCCGCAGCGGCGATGGCCTCGATCCACAGCCGCATGAAGGGGCGAAACGCCGGATCGACCACCAGACGCGCGGCGCGGGCGGTCAGCGCCGCCTGCGACAGGCGCTGGTCGGCGGGCAGGGCGATTTCCAGGCGCGCGGCCATGCCGCCGGCCAGGCTTTGCATCGCCAGCGCCAACACCTCGGTCTTGTCCACGAAGTAGTAGAGCAGCATCCGATCGCTGACCCCGGCCGCCGCCGCCAGTTGGCGCAGGCTGGCTTGGGAGAGGCCGGTCGCCAGCAGATGCTCGGCCAAGGCGGCGATCACGCGCTGCCGCTGTTCGTCCCGAACGTTCATGCCGCCTTTCCGGTTGTAGCGATCGCTACATTACGCTAAATATGTAGCAATCGCTACATGAGGTTCCGATGCCCGCGTCCGTGTACGCTATCCTGCCCGCCAGCGCAGCCCTCGGCTTGCTGGCCGCGTTCGCCGTCATGGCGCTGCGACCCCAGTCGGGGCCCCGCGCCTGGATGGTCCCGGCGATCCTGTCAGCCGCTTTCTTCGCGATCTCGGTCGATGTGATCGCCAAGGCCGGACCCCTGGGCTTCTGGACAGAGCATCTGCGTGGACCTTGGGGCGCCCAGATCTGGTGCGACCTGCTGCTGGCCGCCGGAACGGCCACGGCCCTGCTGCTGCCGCGCGCGCGGGCCGTGGGCATGCGGCCGATCCCCTGGATGCTGGCGGTGCTGGCCAGCGGCTCGATCGGCCTGCTCGCCATGACCGCTCGATGTCTTTTCCTGGAAGCCCGTTCAGCCAACCTGTCGAAAGAGGCAGCCCAATGATCCCGTTTCGCCTGTTCCTGTTGACCTGCCTCGCCGTCATCGTCGGCTACACCAGCGTCACCATAGCCAACCACGGCTGGAACCTGCTGCCGATCTTCTTCGGCGACATGGCGGCGATGGGCTGGCCGGGGCAGTTCAATCTGGACTTCTTCTGCTTCCTGCTGCTGTCGGGCCTCTGGGTCTCGTGGCGCGGCCGGTTCCGGCCCGCCGCCTTGGGCCTGGGCCTGCTGGCGGTGTTCGGCGGAATGCTGTTCCTGTCGATCTACCTGCTGATCGCCCTATCGCGGTCCAAGGGCGACATCCGCCAGGTGCTGCTCGGCGACCGCGCCTGAGCGATCAGTGCGGCCGCGCTTGGGCCAGGGCCTGGGCCAGGGTCTCCAGCGAGAACGGCTTGCTGATGAACGGCCAGTCGCCCGCCCGCGCGCGGCCCTGGTCGCCGCCGGTATAGCCCGAACACAGCACCACCGGCAGGCCGGGGCGCCTGGCCGCCAGATCCTCGGCCAAGTCCACACCGCTCTTGCCGCCCGGCATGATCACGTCGCTGAGCACCAGCTGGATGCCCTCGTCCTGCGCCAGGCGCGACAGGGCCTCATCGACGCTGCTGGCGCGCACCACCATGTGTCCAAGGTCGTTGAGCATCGCCTCGACCAGCTCGGCGACTTGCGGATCGTCCTCGACCAGCAGAATGCGCGAGGGCGTCTGAGCCCGGATCGGGTCGCCGCGGGACGTGGCTTCGCCGCTGGCTTCGCCCTCCGCCACCGGCAGCAGCAAGGCGACGGTTGCGCCCTGGGCCGGCTGGCTTTCGATCAGCACTGAGCCGCCGCTCTGGCGGGCGAAGCCATAGACCTGCGATAGACCGAGCCCCGTACCCTCGCCGGGCGGCTTGGTGGTGAAGAAGGGTTCGACGGCGCGGGCGATCGTCTGGGCGTCCATGCCGGAACCGGTGTCGCGGACGGCGACGCGTAGATATTGCCCGGGCTCCAGATCGCCTTCCTTTCGCTCCAGGGTGACCGGGCGGGACTCGACGCTCACCTGGCCGCCCGGCGGGGTGGCGTCGCGGGCGTTGACCACCAGATTGAGCAGGGCGGCCTCGAACTGGCCCGCGTCGATCCGCGCGCTGCGCACGCCGGCCCCCAGGCGCAGCTCGAAGCCGTAGGCGTCGCCCAGGGCGCGCTTGAGCAGTCCTTCGCTTTCAGCGATCAGCCGGTCGATGCGGCACACCTCGGGCTTCAGCGGTTGCCGGCGCGCGAACGCCAGCAGGTGCTGGGTCAGTTTCTCGCCGCGCTTGGCCGCAGCCAGGGCCGCGCCGACCATCCGCTCGCGACGGCGCGCGTCGTCGGGGTGGCGCTCGACCACGTCCAGCGCGCCGATGATCACCGTCAGCAGGTTATTGAAATCGTGAGCGACGCCCCCGGTTAGCTGGCCGATGGCTTCCAGTTTCTGCGATTGCAACAGGGCGGCCTGGGCGGCGTCGCGCTCGGCGACGGCGGCGGCGACGCGCTCTTCCAGAAGCTCGTTCAGGCCCGTCAGATTGGCCTCGGCCTGCTTGGCCTCGGTGGTGTCGAAAGCCATGCCGATGAAGCCGGCGAACGCGCCGGACGGGTCAAGGCGTGGCTGCGAGAAGGACTTCAGCCACCGCCACTCGCCATCGGCGCGGCGATAGCGGGCTTCCAGCGTGAAGGGCTGACGGGAGGACTCGCCCGCCGCCTGCTCCTTCAGGATACGCGGCAGGTCTTCGGGAAAGATCCGGGTCCGCCAATCCAGCGTCAGGGCGGCCTCGTAGTCGAGACCGGCGAAGGCGACATAAGCGTTGTTGACGAATTCGCGGACGCCCCCGGGCCGGGTAACCCACATCAAGGCCGGGGCGCTGTCGGCCAGGGCCCGGAACCGGGCCTCGCTTTCGCGCACCTCGGCTTCGGCGCGGCGGCGATTGGTGACGTCGAAGTTGAGACCGATCATCCGGACCGGTTTGCCGGTCTCGTCGCGCAGGACTTCGCCGCGTCCGTGCACCCACCGTTCGCCCTGGCTGGTGTCGGCCAGACGGTACTCGACCTCGTAATCCCGAAGATTGTCCAGCGCGCCGAAGACGATCGCCTCGGCCATCGCCCGGTCATCAGGGTGAATGTAGCGGGAGATGTCGGCGAGCACGATCTCGACATCCTCCGGAATCCTCAGGTTCCGACGCGCGCCGGGCGACAGATAGAGCTCGGATGTCGCCAGGTCATAGTCCCAAGGGCCGACGCCGGCGGCGGTCTGGGTGACGCGCAGTCGCCGCTCGGCGTTGGCGCGGTCTTCGCGGGCCTGGGCCAGACCGCGCATGGCCCAGCGCAGCCCCTCGACGACGGCGACCACCATGATCCCGCAGATCAGGTAGATGACCATGGTCGACAGTTCGTCGCTGGTCAGGGCTTCACCGTCGCGGCCTCCCCACAGCCACCAGCCGAAGACGGCGCCGGCCAGGGTGGGGATCAGCCCCCAGCGCCAGCCGGCGTACAGCGACACCAGCATGATGGCGGGGAAGAAGGGCTGGGTCGCGCCTACCCCGCCGCTGAGACCCAGCAGGCCGACGCGCATCAGCACGGCCATGACCACGCCGATCACCGCGGCGGCGGCGCAACGCCACGCCGGTGGCGGAACCGGAGGGATCAGCCATGCGCTAATCAGCGCGTGGACACGTCCTTGGTCGTCAGGGGCGCGGATCGGTGTGTCTTTCTTCTCCATCTCCGCTCCAAGGCAAAGATGTCTTGCACAGAAGATGGACACGCTTACCTAGGACACGCAACACGGGAGATCACCATGGCCGACGCGCCGAACACCGGGCTGACCGCGAAACAACGTTCCGACATCGCCGCGTCGTTGAACAAGGTGCTCGCCGACAGCTACGCGCTGTACCTGAAAACGCACGGCTATCACTGGAACGTTCGCGGGCCGAACTTCCAGTCGCTGCATGTGCTGCTTGAAGGACAGTACCAGGAAGAATGGGCCGCTCTGGACGCAATCGCCGAGCGCATCCGCGCCCTGGGCGAGCTGGCGCCGCAGGGCTACGCCGCCTTCGGCAACCTCTCCAGCCTCAAGGACGGCGATCCCGAGCAGGATTGGGAAGGTATGATCGGTGAGCTGAAGGCCGACAACGAAACGGTCATCAGGACGCTGCGCGACGCTTTCCCGGTCGCCGACGAGGCGGGCGACGAGGCGACGGCCGACCTGCTGACCCAGCGCCTCCAGGCCCATGAGAAGCACGCCTGGATGCTGCGCTCCACCCTGGGCGCGAAGTAGCGATCCCGCGTGGGGGCGGACGCCCGAAGCCTGATTGAACGCTGGAAGGCCGTCGCCGCCCTCGGGGTGGTCGGCGGCCTTTCGGCCTGCGCGACCTATTATGTTCCGACCGGGTCCGGCCGCGACGCCGGCCTGATGCGCGTCACCGCCAGCTTCAGCGAGCGCGGCCTCAAGCGCTATGTCGCCAACATGGATCCGGCCATGCTGGCCTTGGCGCGCCGGCACGATCCCCGGCCGCACAAGGACTATTGGGGCCGCGTGCCCGGCTGGGAGGTGATCCGCCTCAAGGACATCCCGCGCCTTGGTGATCGCGATCCGGACTTCTACGAGGCGCGACTGATCAATTCGCTGCGTCCGGCCATCCCCGAGGCGCTGGAGGCCGCCAAGCCTTTCGTGCTCACAGGCTCGGCCGACGCGCGCGCCAAGGCGCTGCATTGCCTGACCCAAGCGGTCTATTACGAGGCGGGTTTCGAGCCCGGCGAGGGGCAGATGGCGGTGGCCCAGACGGTGATCAACCGCATGCGCCACCCGGGCTATCCGAAGTCGATCTGCGGCGTGATCTATGAAGGCGCGGCGCGCAGCACCGGCTGTCAGTTCAGCTTCGCCTGCGACGGCTCTCTGGCGCGCGAACCGGTCCCGGCGATCTGGGCCAACGCCCAGGCGGTCGCCAAGCGCGCCCTGAACGGCTTTGTCTTCAAGCCGGTGGGCGTCGCCACCCACTACCACGCCGATTACGTCTCGCCGTACTGGGCGCCGACCCTGGTCAAGCTGAGGCAGTTTGGCCAGCACATCTTCTATCGCTGGACAGGCCCGTCCGGGACCTTGGCGGCGTTCCGCGGCCGCTATTCGGGCAATGAGAATGTCAGCGCCGACATCCTGATGGCCGCCGACCCGCGCACACTGGAGGCCGCGCCCCCCGAGGTGCTCGCCGCTCAAGCCGCGCCCGCCGCCGCCACGCCGTTGGCGACCGGGGCCGTGGCCCAGATGTTAGGGGTGTCGAATCTGGTCCTGCCGGACGCCAAGCTGGTGGCGGTTCCGGACGCCAACTCGCCGACCGGCGAGCGGGTGACCGTGCAGGGGCGCGTGGCCGGTCGCCGCATTCCGACTCCCGACGAGATCGCCCGGATCAACCGGAGGCTCGAAGCCGTTGCCGGCGTGGAGCCCCCAACGGCGGAGGCCCCGCCCGCGCCGCCGTCCTCGCCGCCAAAGCCCAAGCCTCGTCCGCCGAGTCCGCTGGATCCGTTGAATTGAAAATCCTCCCCCGCTAGGGGGAGGATTTGGGCGCTAAACCCTCACCAAACCCCGATCTTGTTCGCCTCGGCGTGGCTGATCGGATGGTGCGCGGCCTTGTGGTCTTCCTCGGCCAGGAAGCGCACGGCCTCCAGCGCGGCCATGCAGCCCATGCCGGCGGCCGTCACCGCCTGGCGGTAGACGTCGTCGGTGACGTCGCCGGCGGCGTAGACGCCCTCGATCGCGGTCGAGGCCGTGCCGGGCTTGACCTTCAGATAGCCGCCCGGACCGGTCTCCAGCTGGCCGGCGAACAGTTCCGACGACGGCGCGTGGCCGATGGCGATAAACACGCCGTCGGCGGCGACTTCTTGGGTCTCGCCGGTCTTGATGTTCTTCAGGCGGGCGCCAGTGACGCCCATGGGATCAGTCTGACCTAGAACCTCGTCGATGACGCTGTCCCAGATCACCTCGATCTTCGGATGGGCCAGCAGACGCTCCTGCAGGATCTTCTCGGCGCGCAGCTCGTCCTTGCGGTGCACTAGGGTGACCTTGCTGGCGAAGCTGGTCAGGAACAGCGCCTCTTCGACGGCCGTGTTGCCGCCGCCGACCACGATGACGTCCTTGTTGCGATAGAAGAAGCCGTCGCAGGTGGCGCAGGCGCTGACGCCGAAGCCCTGGAACTTGCTCTCGCTCTCCAGACCCAGCCACTTGGCCTGGGCGCCGGTGGCGATGATGATCGTCTCGGCGATCCAGTCCTGGCCGCTGTCGGTCTTCACCGTGAACGGACGCTTGGACAGGTCGACGCTGGTGACGATGTCGCTGACGAACTCGGTGCCGACATGCTCGGCCTGGGCGCGCATCTGGTCCATCAGCCAGGGGCCTTGGATCACGTCGGCGAAGCCCGGATAGTTCTCGACATCCGTCGTGATGGTCAGCTGGCCACCGGGCTGGATGCCGGCGATCAGCACGGGCTTCAGCAGGGCGCGAGCGGCGTAGATGGCGGCGGTGTAGCCGGCGGGACCCGATCCGATGATCAGGCAGCGGGTCTGGCGAGGGGAGGGCGTAGACATGGGCGGAGATATAGTGTGGATTCTCCGCAGTGGCGACATAAGCCACGGGAGGAAAACCTGATGAAGCTCGGAGTTCTACTGGGCGTGGGTATCGTCGCCCTGTTCGCAGGCCTGGCCAATGTCTGGTTCGGCGACATGCTCGTCGGTCTGGGCCTGGTCACCATGTTCCTGATGGTCGCGGGCTATTCGGCCTGGCAGGGCAAGAAGGAATATGACGCCCGACCGCGGGGCGAGCCAATCGCCGAGTAGGCGGCTATCCAAGGGACCTGAAGGCATGAAAAGCGGCTTGCCGATCGGCATGGGCGTCGGGATCGCTCTGGGTGTGGCTTTAGGTCTGGCCCTGGATAACCTGGCGCTGGGGCTAGGCTTGGGCGTCGCCTTTGGTGGCGGCTTCGGCGCCATGGCCCATGCGGCCACAGCGGCGAACGACAAGAAGGCCAAGAGCGGCGACGGCGGCGTGTACGCCGATGGCGGCTCCAGCGACTCTGGCGGTGACTGCGGCGGGGATGGCGGCGGCGGCTGCGATTGACGGCTCGTCCACCTTTGGCGGGTTAAGCTGAGGGCAACCACGTTTCCGGGCTTTCGCCCGAGGAGCACGCCCATGTCCGCGCCCTTTATCGAAATCGCCGGCCGCAAGATCGGCTCTGACCATTCCCCATATGTGATCTGCGAGCTGTCGGGGAACCATAACGGCAGCCTTGAGCGCTGCCTGACCATGGTCGACGCTGCGGCCGACACCGGCTGTGACGCCATCAAGATCCAGACCTACACCGCCGACACCATCACGCTGGACGTCGATCGGCCCGAGTTCAAAATCCACGGCGGGCTGTGGGACGGGCGGACCCTCTATGAGCTCTACGAAGAGGCCCACACCCCGTTCGAGTGGCACGCGGCGATCTTCGAGCGCGCCCGCCAGCGCGGCGTGACGATCTTCTCCAGCCCCTTCGACGAGACCGCCGTCGACCTGCTCGACAGCTTGGGCGCGCCGGCCTTCAAGATCGCTTCATTTGAGGCCGTCGACCTGCCGCTGATCCGCTACGCCGCCGCCAAGGGTAAGCCGCTGATCATCTCGACCGGCATGGCCAACCTGACCGAGATGCAGACCGCCCTCGACACGGCCCTGGCGGCCGGCGCGCCGGGCGTGCTGCTGCTGCACTGTGTGTCGAGCTATCCGGCCACGTTTGCTGACGCGAACGTTCGGACCGTGCCGGATATGGCCGCACGCTTCGGTTGCCCGATCGGCCTCTCGGACCACACCCCGGGCACGGCCGCCTCGGTGGCGGCGGTCAGCCTGGGGGCCTGCGCGGTCGAGAAGCACTTCACCCTGGCCCGCGCCGACGGCGGCCCCGACGCCGCCTTCAGCCTGGAGCCCGCCGAGTTCAAGGCCTTGGTCGACGACACCAAGAACGCCTGGGCGGCGCTCGGCCGGGCGCACTATGACGTGCTGGGCTCGGAGGCCACGAGCCTGCTGTTCCGCCGCTCGCTTTACGTCACCGCCGACGTCAAGAAGGGCGAGCCCCTGACGCGGGCCAATGTCCGCTCGGTCCGCCCGGGCAACGGCCTGCCGCCCGCCGATCTCGACAAGGTGCTGGCCGGCAAGGCTGCCCGCGACCTGACCCGCGGCGAGCCGCTGGACTGGTCGATGGTCGGCTAGAGCGTGACGCCGAAAGTGGGAACCGGTTTCGGCGTAAGTCACGCTCTAAGTGTTTGATTTAGAGCCTCGTTATCGCGTCAAACGAGTCCGTTTTGACGGGCGAGGCTCTAGGCCGCGAACGGCTCGATGCTGGCGATGTCCGGCGCGACGCCTCGCTTGGCCATTTCCAGGTCGTAGCGGTTCTGCAGATTGAGCCAGAACTGCGCGCTGGCGCCGAACAGACGCTCCAGGCGCAGAGCCGTGTCGATGGTCACCGGGGTTTGTCCCCGGACAAGCTTCTCGATCCGAGGGCGAGCGATATGCAGCCGGGCTGCGACACGGCCAGGCGTAAGGCTATAGGGCTTCAGGAACTCTTCCAGCAGGATCTCGCCCGGATGGACCGGGGCGAGGGGATCGTTGTCCTGCACGATATCCTTGCTCATCACCTGGCTCCTTCGAAAGCGCCACTGGCGCTCAGTGATAGTCCACGAACTCGACATCCGCCGGTCCGGTTTCGGTCCAGACAAAGACCAGCCGGAACTGATCGTTGATCCGGATCGAATGCTGACCCTTACGGTCTCCGGACAAAGCTTCGAGCCGATTACCCGGCGGCGTGCGAAGGTCGTTCAGGGCAACGGCGGCTTCCAGCATCTCCAACTTGCGCTTGGCGACCCTGATGAGGTCGGACGGAAAACCTTTTCCGGGGGACACCCCTTCGAGGATGGCCTTCGCGCGCAGGTCCTTGAAGGTCTGGATCGCCATCGCCCTCTCCAAGGCGACTTGTATCGCGCCGCGACACGAACATCAAGGACACGTGTCGCGTCGCGATACAGCTGCTAAGCCGCCCAGGTCACCGGCAGGCGCAGGAAGACGTTCCCCGCCGCCGTGGGTTCGGGCAGGGCGCCGGCGCGGATGTTCACCTGCAGCGAGGGCAGGATCAGGGTCGGGGCGGCCAGGGTGGCGTCGCGGGCCTGGCGCATGGCGACGAAGTCGTCCTCCTGGGAGCCGCCGCCCACATGGATGTTGCGCGCCCGTTCCTCGGCCACCGTCGTCTCCCAGCGGAACGTGTCGCGGCCCGCCGGCAGGTAGTCGTGGCCGACGAAGACCCGGGTTTCCGGCGGCAGGGCCAGCACCTTCTGGATCGATCGATATAGCGTGCGCGCGTCGCCGCCAGGGAAGTCCGCGCGGGCGGTGCCGTAGTCGGGCATGAACAGGGTGTCGCCCACGAAGGCCGCGTCGCCGATCCGATAGGTCAGGCAGGCCGGGGTGTGGCCCGGCGTGTGCAGCGCCTCGATCGAGAGCGCGCCGAGCGGCAGCACGTCGCCTTCCTCCATCAGCACGTCGAACACCGCGCCGTCGGGGCTGGCGTCGGACTCGAACATCGGGATGAAGGTCTTCTGGACTTCGGTGATCCTGGCGCCGATGACGATCTTCGCGCCGGTCTTGCGGCGGATCAGGTCGGCGGCCGACAGGTGGTCGGCGTGGGCGTGGGTCTCCAGCACATAGGCCAGATGCAGACCCCGGTCGCGCACGGCCGCCAGCAGGGCGTCGGCCGAGGCGGTGGAGAGCTTGCCCGCCTTGGGTTCGAAATCCAGCACCGGATCGATAATCGCTGCGGTCTTGGTGGCCGGATCGACCACCAGATAGCTGGCGGTGAAGGTCGCGGTGTCGAAAAACGCTTGAACGTCGGGTCGCATGGTCTGAGCCTTTCTGCAGCACGGCCTTCATATAAGAACTTGCTAATTTAGCACAAGCTAATATATGGCGCTCATGTTCGATCTCTCGCGTTTCTCCGTCAGCCAGTTCGAGGCCAGCGCCGCTGAAGCCGCCAAGCTTCTGCGCGCCCTCGGCAACGAGCGGCGGTTGATGATCCTGTGCCAGCTTGCCGAGGGCGAACGGTCGGTGGGGCAGATCCAGCCCCTAGTCGGCCTGTCGCAATCGGCCTTGTCCCAGCACCTGGCGGTGCTGCGCGACGAGGGCGTCGTGGCCGCGCGCCGCGAAGCCACCACGGTCTGGTACCGGATCGCCGACCCCGCCGCCCTCAAGGTGGTGGCGACGCTCGCGGAGATCTTTTGTCCTCCAGCCGAAAGCGCCCCCCATGACCACGCTTCCTCCCACCCCGCTGAAACCTGAAGACGCCGCCCAACGCCTGGCCGACGGCCGGGCGGTGCTGGTCGACATCCGTGAAGCCGACGAGTTCGCCCGCCGCCGCGCCCGCGGCGCGCTGTCGCGTCCCTTGTCCTCCCTTGAGAGCCAAGGCCTCGGTCTGCCTGACGCGCGCGAGGTGATCTTCACCTGCCGCACCGGCATGCGCACCGGCGCCAACGGCCAGCGCCTGGCCAATGTCTGCGGCGGGCGCGCCTTTGTCGTCGAGGGCGGTCTCGACGCCTGGGACGCCGCCGGCCTGCCGGTTGAGCACAACACCAAGGCGCCGCTGGAGATGATGCGCCAGGTGCAGATCGTCGCCGGCCTGCTGGTGCTGGTCGGGGTGGTGCTGGGCCTTGCGGTCTCGCCGCTGTTCTTCGGGATCGCCGGGTTCGTCGGCGCGGGCCTGACCTTCGCCGGAGCCACCGGCTTCTGCGGCATGGCCCGCCTGCTGGCCCTGGCCCCCTGGAACCGTCCGGTGGCGGCCTAAGGCCATGGACCCCGCCCTGCTGACCGCCGCCCTGAGCGGCGCCCTGGTCGCGCTGTTGCTGACCCTGTTCGGCGGCGGCGGATCGGTGCTGGCCACGCCCTTGCTGCTCTATGTCGTCGGCGTGCGTGACCCGCACGTGGCGATCGGCACCTCGGCCGCGGCCGTGGCGGTCAACGCCGCCGTGGGCCTCGCCGCCCAGGCCAAGGCCGGGCGCGTCAAGTGGCCCTGCGCCCTGACCTTCGGCGCGCCCGGCCTCGTCGGTTCGCTGCTGGGCGCGCACATGGCCAAGGCGGTCAACGGCCAACACCTCTTGGCCTGGTTCGCCCTGGCCATGGCGGCGGTGGGCCTGTCGATGTTCCGCGCGCCCAGCTCGCCGGGCGATCCCGACGTCCAGATCGACCCGGCCAAGGCCTCGCGGCTCGTCCCGGTCGGGGCGGCGACGGGGCTGGCCGCCGGCTTCTTCGGCATCGGCGGCGGCTTTCTGATCGCGCCCGGCCTGATGGCGGCCACCGGCATGACTCTGGCCAATGCGGCCGCGTCGTCCCTGGTCTCGGTGACGCTGTTCGGGGCGGCCACCAGCCTCAGCTACGCCGCCTCGGGTCTGGTCGACGGCCGGCTGTTCCTGGCCCTGATCGTCGGCGGCGCCGCCGGCGTGGCGATCGGCGCCAAGCTGGCCCCGCACCTGGCCGCCCGCGCCCTGCTGGCGCGGCGACTGTTCGCGGTGATGATCGTCGCCACGGCGGGCTATGTCGCTTGGCGCGCTCTGGCCTGAGCCGTCGTCAGATCAGACCCAGCCGCTTGCCGGTGGCCTTGTCGATCGTGCGCTTGGGCAGGATCTCGGTCATCAGCACCTGCATCGGCGAGGGCGAGATCACGTAGCGGACCTTGGGGGCGGGCGCGGTCAGGGCCGTGGCGATAGTCTCGCCGATCCGCTCGGGCGGGAGGCCCGACTTGCCGAGGCTCAGCATGAAGCCGCGCATCCGCTCCAGCGCCTTGGCGTAGGGGGTGTTGGCGTAGCGGGCGACGTCGACCTGCTCGGCCTTGTCCCAGATCGGCGTGGCCACCGCGCCGGGGGCCACGACCACGACGTCAACGCCGAAGGGCAGGAGCTCGCGGCGCAGCGACTCCGAAAAGCCCTCCAGTCCGAACTTGGTCGTGCAGTAGGGGCCCATGAACGGGTTGGCGTTGCGACCGCCGACCGACGAGATGTTGACGATCCGGCCCGGCTGGCTGACCCGCTCGCCGCCGGCGCCCAAGAGCGGCGCGAAGGCCTGGGTGGCGTTCAGCACGCCGGTCAGGTTGACTTCCAACTGGTGGCGGAATTCCTCGACCGGCAGGTAGAGCAGCGGCCCGGCCACCGCGATCCCCGCGTTGTTGACGAGGCCCGCCAGGGTCTTGCCGCCCAGCGCCGCCTCGACCTGCCTTGCCCCGGCGCGCACCGCCGCCTCGTCGACCACATCGAAGATCAGCGGGGTGAACGCCTCGCCGAACTCGGCCTTCAGGCGCTCGCCGTCGGCGGTCTTGCGGACGCTGCCGAAGACGTGGAAGCCCTGGCCGAGCAGCACCTTGGTCGCCGCATGGCCGATGCCGGTCGAGACGCCGGTGATCACGACGGATTTTGACTGAGCCACGTGCGGTTTCCTTCCCCTGTTGCGGGGCAAGATGGGCGATCTGAACAGGGTTCGCTAGGGGGCTTACCGCGCCCCCTCTCCCAGAGGGAGAGGGTTGGGGTGAGGGGTTACGGCGCCTGACGGAGCGCCGGACAGTCGCCAGACCTCGTAACCCCTCACCCTCCCACCGCTTCGCGGCGGGCCCCTCCCTCTCCCTTTGGAAGAGGGAACCTACACCCGCACCAAACCCCGCATCCCCTCCCAGCCGACATTCATCAGCGCATCGACAAAGCCCATGTACGGGGTGAACGGTTCGCGCCCTTGCGGATATTCCACCAACCGGAACGGCTGGAACCGCGCGGGGAAGCCGGCGGCCTGGAACACGCCGTCTTCCTCCATGTAGCCGGTCGAGCCCACCGGCGAGACGTATTCATTCGCTTCGACCGCGCGGCAGATCGCCAGCAGGTGCTCCGACCGCGCGCCGGGCGCCTTGAGGTCCGACGCGCGGACAAACGCCGGTGTGATCCCTAACTGCGCCGCCGCTGCCTGGGTCAAGCCACAGGTCAGTTGGGCCAGCCCCCCGTCACGCTCGCGGTCCAGTTGTCGTGTCATGAAGGCGAAGCCCTCGGCGAAGAACGGGCGCTTGCCATAGGCGTGGCGGATGGCGGCCAGGTGCTTGTCGCGCCAGGGCTGGCTGTCGTCGATCTGGATGGCGTGGATCGGCGTGTCGCGGTCGTGCTTCTTGACCGGCACGGTCAGCATCAGCTCGCCCTGGGTGGTCAGGATGCGGTTGCGCGACTGCCAGGAGCGGCGCGCGAACTGCACGTCATCCAGGCACACGAACACCGATGCGGCCGCCATCAGCTGGAAATAGCCCAGATACGGCAGATAGGTCGGCTGCATGATCACCGCCGTCCGGGGAGGCGATGTCGCGATCATCCGGCGCGGGCGACGGGCGGCGCGGCGACGTCGCGGGCGCGGGCCATGGCGGCGTTGACCTCGGCCAGCTTGGCGGCCTTGGCGTAAGGCTCCCAAGCGCCGGGGATGAAGCGCTCGCCGAACCGATCGGCCAGCTTGGCGCGCAAGGCCTTGAGCCCCGAGATGGCCTCCAGCGAATGGTAGATCCAGCGCGGCTGGGCGTCGGCGTGGATCATCGGGCCGATCGTCGCGGCGCCAAAGCCCGAGAGCAGGGTGCGCAGCTCGCCGGGCAGGGTCTTGAGGTCCGCCTCGCGCACGCACTCGGCCACCACCAGCCTGGCGCCGCCGCTCTTGTAGAGATAGGCCCGGAAGGTCGCACCCTGAGCGGTGAAGTTCTGAACGTAGAGAGGGCAGGGGCCGTCGAAGGCTTCGACCTCATAGACATAGGTGAAGAAGGTTTTCTTCACGAGCGCGGGCGTCGCCAGGCCCAGCGGTTTGAACAGGGGCGTCGGATTGGCGGCCCAGACGATCGTCTCGTCGGGCGAAGTCTCGGCCAGCAACTGGCGTGGCGGGACAAGGCAGTTCAGCTCGACCTTGACGCCAAGCTTGACGAGGGCGGCGTGCAGGCCGTCGAACATGCGGGCGAAACCGCCCTCCGGCAGGCTGGCCACGAGGTTGGCGGTGCGCCCCGACAGTCCGCGCGGGATGGCGTAGAGCTCGTCTGTCCACGGATCGGTCGTCTTGGCGTGGGCCAGGGCCGTCAGATCGGCCGCCGCCGGGAACACCCGGTTGATGGCCATCGGGATCACCGCGTCGCCATGCACCAGGGCCGGGTCGGCGCCCAGATGCCAGCGGACATAGTCCTCCAGCGTGGCGGCGATCTCGGGCGGGTAGGCCGCCAGACGCGCAGCCAGGCTGTCGTCGGCGGGCTTGCGGACCTTGTAGGCCGGGCAGTCGATGGCGGGGCCGCCGAAGTCCCAGGTGAAGACTCGCCGGCCCTCGAAATCGGCGCTCATCGAGCCGAAGCGGTTGTCGAAGGTCGTAAACCGCGCCCCGTGGGCGCTCAGGGTCTGGACGATCGGGTCGTTCTCGCCGCCGAAATAGACGCAGCCGTCGCGCATCTCGCGGCCGTGGATCACCTTGCATCGCGCGACGCCGCCCAGGGCCTCGAAGCGCTCCTGCAGGACGATGTCACGCCAGCCCAGGCGATGGGCTTCAAGGGCCGCCAGCACGCCGGTCAGGCCGCCGCCGACGATGCGGATCCGCTGGGGGTTACTCACGCGGTTGCTCCCCAGACCACGAGATCGCTGTTGGGCGCGACGCGCACGCCGTTCTGGATGTTGTCGAAAGACACCTTCAGGGCGGTGGTCTCGACGAGGCCGAGCTCGTCGACCAGCCGGCGCACCAGACCCTCTTCGGTGTAGAACAGGTTGAACAGGCCCGCCTCGCCGGTTTCGGGGGTGGCCAGGCGCCAGCCGTTCGGCTCTTCCTCGACGCCCTTGCCGCATCGGTAGTCGTCGATCAGGCGCGTGCGGACAAAGACCTCGGCGCCGGGCGCCAGATGGGCGCGGGCGGCGGTCAGCATCGCGCTCGCTTGGGTGTTCGTCAGGTAGCAAAGCAGATTGGGGATCAGCAGAACGTCGATCGCCTCGTCGCCGAGGTCCGGCAGACCCTTGGACAGGTCCGCCTCGATCAGGGTGACGGCCTCGCCCAGGTTCCAGCGACAGTCGGCCAGCGCCGCCGCCGAATAGTCGACATTGGTCAGGTTCCAGCCATAGGCGGCGTAGAGCGACAGGTTGTTGCCCGTGCCGCCGCCTAGCTCGACCACCCGGCCGCGCTTCTGGTGCAGGCCACGCTTGAAGAAGTGCCGGGCGATGAACTCGTCCGGGTATTTCAGACCGCGAATGTCGGGCAGGGCGCGCATGATGGCGCGGAGAGTCGGGCCGAACCAGCGAACAACTTGTTAACGATAATGGCGCGGCGCGAGGCGGAATGTCGCAGGGGGGGCGCTTACAGCATCCCTAAAAACGCCTCCGCCACCCGCTCGGCCCCGCGCCCGTCGCAGACCATCGCGCTGGCCGTCGACAACGCCGCGCGGCGGTCCTCATCAGCGATCAGGCTCTGCGCCAGGGCGACGAACGCCGCGTCGAAATCCGGAGCGGTCACCTCCAGGCACGGTGTCACGCCCGTCGCTTCCAGGGCGCGGGCGGCGGCGATCTGGTTTTCGGCCAGGATCAGGGTCAGGGCCGGGAGGGCCAGCACGCAACGTTCCCAGGTGGTGGATCCGCCGGCGCCGATGGCCAGGTCCGCCTCCAGCACCAGGCGCGGCATGTCCTGGGCGTCGACGTGCAGCACAAGACGCGGGTCCTTGGCGGTCAGCGCTCGGAGGGCGGACAAGCTGGGCGCGGCCGCGCCGACAACGAGATCCAGTGTCACATCGCCCAGGATCGGGGCCAGCAACGCGACCACCCGGCCGGTGATCCCGCCGACATCGGTCATGCCCAGCGACACCAGGATCCGCCGAACGGGACCACGCGCGGCGCGCCGCGCCAGGGCAGCCTCGCGAAGGGCCACGAAGGCGGGGCGCACCGGCGCATGGTTGGGGCCCAGCAGCAGGCGGGCGTGGGCGGGGACAAGGCCAGCATAGTCCTCAGGCCGCCGCGCGGGCCCGGCGTCCAGCACGAGGTCGGCGGCCAGCGGTCTGTCGGCCAGGTCGTCGATGACCAGGGTTGGGCGGCCCTTGGCGACTGCCCGCTGGTCGTCGGCGGACAGGGCGTAGTTGTCGAACACCACGGCGTCGAAGGGCTGCGTCGTGTCCGTGCGGGCCATGTCGGGGCCAAAGGCGTCCAGCACACCTGCGACCTCTGGTGTCGCAAGGAAGGCGCAGGCCGCGCCGCGCGCCTGAAGGGCTCGCGCCAGGGTCAGGGACCGCATCACGTGGCCCCCGCCGATGCTCGGACCGGCCGCGCAGACGAAGACGATGCGCGGGGTCATGCCCGCCGGTCGCCGCCGTAGTCCTGCAGGTCCGGCCGGCTGGCGACGAAGGCGCGGATGTCGTCGGAGGTGAAGGCGCGGTTCGTTGGATAGAGGGCGTCATACACTGCGGCGACGAAGGCGTAGTCGTCGGGCCGGTCGACCGTCCAGCGCACCGCGCCCTGGTCAGGGAAACACGGAAGCCAGGCGCAGTTCCAGCGCTCGGGTTGGTTCCACAGGTCCCAGGTGACGTGCTCGAAGGCTTCTTTCGTCGTCGCCTCGGCGGCCGCGCGGCGAAGGGCGGCGGCGGTCATCACCTCGACGTCGGTGCCCTTGGGATGGGCGTGGCCTTCGGGGGTGTTGCTGACATAGTCGGCGCCCTTGGACAGGCATAGGTCGATCGTGGCGTCGATCAGGGTCGGATCGGCCAGCGGGCAGTCGGCGGTCAGGCGCACCACATGATCAGCCGGATGGGCGTCCAGCGCGCCGATGAAACGCTGTTGGACATTTTCGAGCGAGCCGCGAAACACCGCGATCCCCTCGCGCCGCATCGCCGCCTCGATCGCGTCGTCCTCGGGCCGGTCGGAGGTGGCGACGACCAGCTTGTCGATGCGCCCGGCCCGCGAGACCCGCTCTATCTGCCGCACGATCATCGGCTGGCGCTGGATCGGCATCAGCACCTTGCCCGGCAGCCGGGTGGAGCTCATGCGGGCCTGTAGAATAGCGAGGATCATGACCCGATTTCACGCGGGTTCGGCGGCGGGGGCAAGGGGCGTTCGGACGTGTCGAGCAAGAGGTTCCTGCGAGTCTATGACAGTGTATGCGGGCGCGGGGCAAATCGCCGCATCACCGGCTTCAAGGCTTCACATTCAACTTCGCTAAGCTTCTCTGTGCGCCTTCTAGCGTTCGCGCGCTCTGTGAGGCTCAATGAACGCCGCTGCCCCTGTAGATGTCCACGCCGCCGATGCGGTCTTGCGGCAGGCGCTAGAGTCGGCGCCTCAGGGTTTCGCGCTGTTCGACAGCCAAGATCGCTGCGTCTTCTGGAACAAGCGCTATGGCGAGCTCTGGGCCCGATGGGGCGTCACCCTGACGGCCGGGAGCGACTTTGAGAGCCTGCTGCGAGCGGGTCTAGGGGCGGGGCGCTACCCTGAGGCCGGCGACGACCCAGAGGCTTGGCTGGCCCATCAGCTCGAGCGACGCAAACTAGACCACATCGAGGAGATCCGCGAAGAGTTCGGGGAGCATCTGCGGTTTGAAAGCCGGCGCACGCCCGCCGGCGGCTTGATCACGGCCTGCTTTAAAATCGACGAGCTGCGGCGACGAGAAGTCCAAGCGCTCGCGGACGGCGGCTTTCTGGACACGATCGTCGAGAACACGCCGGCCATGCTTTTCGTCAAGGACGGCGAGACAGGCCAGTTTCTGCTGGTCAACAGGGCCGCCGAAACCCAACTGGGCGTGCCGCGCGGCGAGCTTCTTGGGCGCAGCGACTATGACTTCTTTCCCAAGGAGCAGGCCGACGCCTTCGCCGCCGCCGACCGTCAAGTGATCGCGAGCGGCGAGCTCTTTACGATCGACGAAGAGCCGCTGGACACGCCGCACAACGGCCGCCGGTGGCTGCACACCCGCAAGATCGCGATCCCGGGCGAGGATGGCCGCAGCCACCTGCTGGTGATCTGCGAAGACATCACCGAGCGCAAGGCCAGCGCCGCGGCCCTGGCCGAAGCCCTGCAGAAGGCCGAGGCGGCCAGCGTCGCCAAGAGCGAGTTCCTGGCCAATATGAGCCATGAAATCCGCACGCCTCTGAACGGGGTGATCGGCATGGCCGAGGTGCTCAGCCGCACCGCGCTGGACGACGCCCAACGCGAGATGATGGAGGTGATCCTCAACTCCGGCCGGGCGCTGAATCTGCTGCTTAGTGACATTCTCGATCTGTCCAAGATCGAAGCCGGTGGGCTCGAGATGTCGCGCGATCCGGTGGATCTGCGCGAGGCCATCACCGCCGCAGTGGCCGTCTTCAAAGCCGTGGCCGAGAACAAGGGTCTGACCTTCCGGCTGACCTTCGCCGACGATTTCCACGACCATGTGCTTGGCGACGCCCTCCGCATCCGCCAGATCGTGGCAAACCTGACGAGCAACGCCGTCAAATTCACGGCCTCCGGGTCGGTGACCATCGAGGCCCGGACGCGGGTCGCGCCGGATGGCCGGGTCGACCTGACCGTCAGCGTACAGGACACCGGCGAGGGCTTCGACAGCGCCATGGCCGATCGGCTGTTCGAGCGCTTCCAGCAGGCCGATGGCTCGGTGACACGCAAGGTCGGCGGCACGGGCCTGGGACTACCGATCGCGCGTCGCCTGGCTCGCTTGATGGAGGGCGATGTTTCCTGCGCCGCCCAGCCGGGCGGGGGGGCCACCTTCCGCTTCGAGGCCCGCCTCGCCGTCGATGGCCGCCGGTCGCAGCCGTCGCCGGTCGATCCGCGCTCAGAGGGAACGCTGGATCGACGGCTGCGGGTGCTGCTGGCTGAGGATCATCCGACCAACCAGAAGGTAATCGGGCTGATGCTGGCGGACGCCGCCGACGTCGTCGTGGCCGTCGACGGCCGGGCCGCCGTCGAGGCCTATGAAAAGGACGCCTTCGATGTGGTGCTGATGGACACCCAGATGCCGGTCATGGACGGCCTGGCCGCCATCACTGAGATCCGCCGGCGCGAACGCGAGGCGCAGGGCCGGCGCATCCCGATCGTCTCCCTGACGGCCAACGCCATGCCGCATCAGGTCCAGGCTTGTCTTGAGGCGGGCGCCGACCTGCACCTGGCCAAACCGGTCAGCATCCAGGGCCTGTTCGCCACGCTCAACGCGGCGCTGGAGGTCGGTTCGGGCGGCGAGGGGTAGAGAGTTCCCGATCGGTTTGGAACGGCAACCGGGTCCAAACCGCCAAGGTGCAGGGGGCGCGAGACCTAGCTCTTATCTTCAGCCTGCCGGCGCAGAGGGAAAAACGATCCGTCTACATAGCCAGCAGGCGGGCGGCTTGGTCGTCGGGCAGGGACAGGATCGCCTGGATCCAGATGATCGCCGCCGCGCAGCGCTCCCCGTCATTGGGTGATCGCGGCTGACCGCTGGACACGGCCTTGATCCAAGCGAGGTCGCCGCCTTTCTGGCCGAAGATTTCAACGGCCTTCTGAAGGTCGGCCTCCGAGACTGGGTCGCGCGTTACAGGCTGCTTTTGCCCCTTCACGGCGATCTCGAATTGCAGGGCGTTGTGCGCGTTAAGCTTGGGTAGGAACTCGCGCGGTATATTGGTGGCGGTGTCCTGTGTCAGGCCGCCGTATTCGACGTACTCATAGCACATGCGCGGATAGACCGGCTTCACCTCGGTCATCAATCGCAGTTGCGCCTCGCCGTAGGCGATGAGGTCAGCGTCCGGCGCGCGCTTGGCGTTGGGCAGCACGCGGTCGCGGATGCCGCGCATGAAGGTGAAGGTACGGTTCTGGGCTTCCAGCGCGTTTGCGCCGCCGCTCTTCGCATAGCGGATAAGGTCTGTCTCGAAGGCGGCGTAGTCCTCGGGGAAATGCTTACGGACCAGATCAAAGGTCTCGCCAGCGCCGGCGGCCTTGAGGCCGTCGCGAAAGCCTTCGCGATCCGCTTCAGTCACCTCGACGCCGGCCGTGGCTGGCGCGGTCGGGGGCGGTGTCTGCGCGGCGGCCGCCAGAGGCGTGCTGGCCAGGAAGAGCGCGGCCAGAACGATCAAGTGACGCGACATGCCTACCCCGAGTGACAACTATAGGTGATTAAAGCTCTATCGTTGCAATCACTAGCCTTTAGCGGTGGCAGGCGCCAGGGGTCTATTGGCGGCGCGGCTTCCAATGCGAATTTGCCTCATCGGAGTCCCAATACGACGACGGCTTGGCGGCGAACCCAAGTGCGGCCTGACGACTTGAGTGGTGGGGGCAGCAGTCGTCCAAGCCCTGAGCTTCTCGAAGATAGAAGCGCGCCGACGACCTAATAGGAAATCAGGCTTTCGGCTTAGCTGTGCGGGGCTTGCGGGCCTTCGGCGGGGCGGGTTCATCCGAGGTCTTGGCGTCGGCGGGGCGCGCCTTGGGCTTCACCTTCGCCTTCACCGCCGCCGCCCTATAATCCTTGGCCGGCTCGATGACCGGCTCTGGAACCTCCACCCCGATCCTGGCCAGCACCTCGCGGGCGGCGCGATCGGTTTCGTTGACGGGCTCGTAGGTCCAGCCGTGGAAGGCCCCGCCATAGGGGCGGGCCGCGCCCTGGCGTTCCAGTTCCTCGTGGAACAGGCGGAACTTCAGGCTGGAGCCGTCCATCTTCAGCACGAACACCGGCTTGCCCGTCGAGGCCGCCTCGGTGGCCATGTTGGTCGAGTCCTCGGTGACGAGGATATAGTCGGCGCCCGCCAGGAACGCGAAATAGGGGTTGGGACCCTCGCCGTTCCAGATCATGCCCGGCAAGTGGCGCAGGCGCGCGGTCATCAGCGCCCGGGCGGCGTCGGGCGTACGGCGCGAGAAGGTCATCAACAGGCTGCCGCCATCCTGCTCCAGCGGGATCTGGATGGAGTGGGCGATCTGGGCCGCCCGCTCGCTGGAGAGATCAAAGGCCTTGGACTTGCCGCCGACCAGCACCGCCACCCGCGGTTTGGGCAGGGGCTCGATCAGGTCCTTGAACGCCTGATACTCACTCGTCAGGCGCTGGGGCGTCACCCGGTGCGGAGAGCCGGTGATCGGCAGGATGTTGTCGCCCGACATGCGGTCATGCTTGGGCGGGATCACCAGGTCGAACATGTGCGCCGGCACGCGCGGGTCCTGGATCTGAACCACGAAGGTCTTGCCGCCCGACCAGCGCTTGGCCCGGATCGACAGGGGCAGGGTGGCGCGGCCAGCGGCGATCCAAAGGTCGGGCCAGTCGTCGGGGTTTCCGCTGTCGGGAACGCCGCTCTCCGGCGTCAGCCAGCGTTTGGGCAGGAGGTTTAGCCACCAGGGCAGGCGGCCGGTGTTTCCCCGCCAGCCCACGCGCTTGACGGTGACCTCACAGGGCGCCAGACGCGCGAGCGCCTCCGACAGACCCACGACCTGGGCCTCGATGCCGGCGCGACCATCGGAAACGGCCCAAACCTTCAACGGCCGGGTCTTCGACGGGGCGAGGGTGTCCTGGGTCAAGTGATCGATCCCGGAAGCGCGAAGGGGCCGGCGGCAAACGAAACAAGGCCGCTATGCTAGCGGCCTCGCTTCCTTGAACCGGACTTGTGGCGGTGCTGAGGCGGAAGACCGCCTTACAGCCACTCCACCTTGAGGATCTCATAGGCCTTCACGCCACCGGGCGTGTTGACCTCGACCACCTCGCCGACCTCCTTGCCGATCATCGCGCGCGACAGCGGCGAGGACAGCGAGATACGGCCCGACTTCACGTCGGCCTCGTGGTCGCCCACGATCTGGTAGCGCGCCTCTTCCTCGGTGTCCTCGTCGACCACCGAGACCGTGGCCCCGAATTTCACCTGCTTGCCCGAGAGCTTGGACACGTCGATGACCTGGGCGCGGGCGATCTTGTCCTCGATCTCGGCGATCTGGCCTTCGATCCAGCCCTGGCGCTCCTTGGCGGCATGGTATTCGGCGTTTTCCGACAGGTCGCCGTGCGAACGCGCCTCGGCGATCGCCGCGATCACGGCGGGCCGTTCGACGGTCTTCAAACGCTTCAGTTCTTCGTCGAGGGTCTGATACCCCGCGACGGTCATCGGCACTTTTTCCATTGCGGATTTTAGCTCGGACGCCTTGGGAGGAAGATCTTCCAGTCGCGGGCGCGCACAACCGGGGGCTGGAAGGATAGGCGCCGGCTCCCGGTAACGCAAGGGGGCCAAGCTCCAGCTTAGGTTCAAGGGGGCGCCGATCCACGCCCCCGAGGCCCTAGGCGCGGCGTCGAAGCGGCTCTTGAACGTGACCTTGCGGCAGATCGAACTGGCTCACCAGTTGCGCCAACTGCGCGGCGTCGCCGTTCAGAGTCTGGGTGGCGACCGAGGTCTGCTCGACCATGCCGGCGTTCTCCTGCAGCACCTGATCCATCTGGTTCACCGCGCCGTTGATCTGGGCCAGGCCGTTGGCCTGTTCCTGGGCGGAGGCGGCGATGGTCCGGACCAGACCGTCGATCTCGGCGATCTGGGCCACGATACGCTCAAGGGCCTCGCCGGTGCGGCCGACCAGGCCCACGCCAGTCTCCACCTGCTGGGTGGAGGTCGAGATCAGGGTTCGGATCTCCTTGGCCGCCTCGGCCGAGCGCTGGGCCAGGGCGCGGACTTCCTGCGCCACGACGGCGAAGCCGCGTCCGGCCTCGCCCGCGCGGGCGGCCTCGACCCCGGCGTTCAGGGCCAGCAGATTGGTCTGGAAGGCGATCTCGTCGATGACCCCGATGATCTGGCTGATCGATTGCGAGGAGTCCTCGATGGCCGTCATCGCCGCGACGGCTTGTTCGACGACCTCGCCCGAGCGCCGGGCGTCGTCGCGTGCGCGGCCCACCACGTCGGCGGCCCGGTTGGCGCCTGTGGCGGTCTGGCCGACCGTGGCGGTGATCTCGTCCATCGCCGCAGCGGTCTCCTCCAGGCTGGCGGCCTGGCGCTCGGTGCGGCGGGCCAGGCTGACGGCGGCCTCGGCGATCTGGTCGGAACCAGCGCGCACGCCGCTGACCCGCTGCTCGATCACCGAGAGGGCGTCGGCCAGCTTGTCGGCGGCGGTGTTGAAGTCGGCGCGAAGCGGTTCGTAGGCCTCGGCGAAGCGATCGGTGAGGCGCAGGGTCAAATCACCTCGGGCCAGGTGCGACAGTCCCTGTCCCAGAGCGGCGACGGCGTTGGCGCGCTGAGCCTCGTCCCGCTCGCGTGCGGCGGCGTTCCGCGCGTGGGTCTCTTCCTCGGAGCGACGCGCGTTCTCCGCCGCGTCGTTCGCGGCGCGAGCCTCGCCCACGGCGTCTTCGGCCTTGGCCCGCTCCGACGACGCGACCGCGAACATGTTGTTGACGCTGGCGGTCACCGCGATCAGGGCGCCGGCTTCGACAATCAGGATGACGGCGTGGACGATCACGCGGCCCAGGCTCGCCGAGCCCGGGAACACCGCGCTGGGCAGCAGGTAGGACAGGCCCAGGTGATGCACGGCGACGGTGGCTGCAGCGGCGGCGATCACCACCCAGTCGCAGTAGACCACCAGCAGGGCCAGGGCGGCGAAATAGGCCATGTGCATGTCAGTCTGCCAGGCATGGCCGCCCATGGCCGCAACCAGCAGCGAAACCTGCGCCATCAAGGCGACGCCCACCATCGACCGGCCGCCGGACCCTTCACCGCCAAACTTCCAGGCCAGGGTCGCGCCGACCGCAGCCACCACCGCTGCGATCGCAACGCCCATCACCGGTTCATGGACCGCTAGGCGCGCGCCGAGCACGATAGGAACCATCAGCCAGGCGAGGGCGATGATCAGCTTGCCGCCGACCTGGCGCTGGGCGTCGAGGTTGGAAAAGGTAATCTTCATGACGTTACTGGCTCCGAAGCCGGACGCGCGCAGGCGCCGGCGAGGGCGGGGTCGAGCAAGAGCAGCGCCCCGGCGGTCCGGGCGCGCTGGTTCAAGGCGGCAGGGTCGCCGCGCAGAATGACGATGAAAGGCGCGCCGCCAGCTCCGGCGATGTCACCGGCGGCTGCAGCCGCGCTGACCACACGGGCTGCATCCCACCAGGGTGGGAAAACAGCGGCTACGCGACCAGCGGTGCGCGGTTGGCCGTCGATGGCGGCAGCCGCGAAAAAGCTGCCGATAATGCCCAGGGTTGAGAGAGCAAGCGGCCCGGCCACCGCAGCGAAGCGGCGGGCTGTAGGGGCATGCGTGCTCAAGGGGCGACCTCCACCGGACAGGCGCATTAACCGCACAGTCCGTATGGCCGTTCTCGTCGATCATCCCTTGTCTGACGGTTAATTTCCGTCAAAGGCGGCGCTTGGTCGCACGTCGCGAGGGTCAGTCTTGATCCCAGTCAAGACTGACCCTCGAATCTTGCCGGCTGGCGCGGAATCTCCGCGAATCAAGCGTCCTTGGGCGTCGTGTTGATCATCCACGGAACGCCGAATTTGTCGGTGAAGCTGCCGTAGCCCGGCGACCAGAACGTCTCGGCGAAGGGCATGCCGATCGTGCCGCCTTCCGACAGGGCGTCGAACACGCGGCGGGCTTCGACGGGATCGTCGGTGTGGTAGGTGACGTCAAAGCCGTTCTTCGGCTTGCCGATATTCGGGGCGAACTCAGGCGGCATGTCGGCGCCCATGATCGACTGGTCGCCGACGTCGAGCCAGGCGTGCATCAGCCAGTCCTTGTACTTGGGGTCCATCGGCGGGCCGTCGGGCGGACCCTCGCCGAACGGAAAGGCGGCCGTGACCTTGCCCCCCAGCACCTGGGCGTAGAACTCGAAAGCCTGGCGACATTGGCCCTGAAAGCTGAGGCTGGTGACGATCTTCATGGCGTTCCTCCTTGTGCCGGTCTCGAGACTAGCGCCGGTCCGTGTCGTCTTATGGCAGCAGCGGCTCAGGCGTAGTCGTAGGGGCCGCCGCGCTGCAGGGCGCGCTGATAGGCCGGGCGGGCGTGGATGCGGTCGAGGAACGCCTTGATGCGCGGGTGGTCGGCAGCCCCCGCGCGCTGGGCGGCGGCCTCCAGCGGGAAGCTCATCATGATGTCGGCGCCGGTCAGATTACCGCCCGCGAACCAGGTCGACTTGGCGAGCTCCGCCTCCCAATAGTCGATGTGGGCCTTGAGCTGGGGATCGACGAAGCCCTTCTGGGCGCGGGCGGCGATCGATCTGACTAGCCCCTTCATCAGGCCGGGCGCGCGGGCGGGCAGGGCGGTGAACACCAGCTTCATCAGCAGCGGCGGCATGGCCGAGCCTTCGGCATAGTGCAGCCAGTAGGTATAGCGCAGTCGGTCCGGCGTGCCGGGCGCTGGAACAAGGCGGCCGCCGCCGTACATGGCGATGACGTACTCGACGATCGCGCCGGTCTCGGCCAACACTGTGTCGCCGTCGGTGATCACCGGGGACTTGCCCAGCGGGTGGATGGCCTTCAGCTCGGGCGGCGCGAGCATGGTCTTGGCGTCGCGCTGATAGCGCTTGATCTCGTAGGGCAGGCCCAACTCCTCCAGCAGCCAAAGCACACGCTGGCTGCGCGAATTGTTGAGGTGGTGGACCACGATCATCGAAGGCTTCCCCATTTTGATAAGGCGTCGACCGACGATGGGGCCGCGTTCAAGGTTCGGCAAGATTTACCATCTCTTCTCTCGCCCCAGTCGAGTAGGGGGGAGTAAGGATGACCGGAGCGTTCAATCGGTTGTCTCTGGCGGGCAAGCTGATGGCGGCGGGGGGCGGGGCCCTGGGCGCGCTGTTGGTGGCGGCCTCGCTGCTGATCACCTGGAGCAGCGATGTCGCGGTCCGCGACCTGGCCGAGCGCTACGCCGCCAGCATGACCGGTGAGAGCGCTCAGGGGGTCAAGAACGACCTCGACGCCGCAGATGCGGTGGTGCGGTCCGCGGCCGCGCTGTTTGCGGCCAGCTATGAGGCCGGCCAGCGGGATCGCGCTCTTTACATGGCGCAGCTAAAGCCGGTCTCGACGGCCGCAGACGCGATGCTCGGAGGGTGGCTGATGTTCCAGCCCAATGTTCTGGGCGACGACGCGGCCTATGCCGGCAAGGCTGACCTGGGTTCGACCGCCAGCGGCCGCTTCATCGGCTACTGGGTGCGCGAGGGCCAGCGGGTGGCGATCTCGGGCGGAGACGACGGCGAGTTCGACGAGGACTTCTACAAGACCAGCTTCAACAGCGGCCGACCGGCGGTGATGGAGCCCTATTCCGACAACGTCGCCGATGGCGGCGGCCAGAAGCAGGTGCTGATGACCTCCATCACCTATCCGGTGACGGCGGGCGGCCGCGTCATCGGCGTGATGGGCGCGGACCTGGCGCTGGACGACATCGCCGCGCGGCTGAACGCGCTGAAGCCCTTCAACGACGGCCGGGCCATGCTGGTCTCGCCGGGCGGCCTGTGGGTGTCGCATCCCGACGCGGCGCTGCGGATGAAGCCCTACGCCGATCCGGGGCTGGACGTGGTGCGCCGGGTCATGGCCGACGGCAAACCGGCTGTGGTGGCCGGCATAGCGCTAAACGGACACAGGGCCCAGCGCCTGGTGGCGCCGGTGCGGCTGGCCTCGGGCGCCACTTGGGCCATGGTGGTTGATGTCAGCGAAGCGGCGCTGCTGGCCCCCGCCCGCCGTCTGGCGGTGGGTCTGGCGATCGGCGGGCTTGCGCTGCTGGCGGCGGCGCTCGGCGTGCTGGCGGTGGCCTCCCGCGCCTTGATCGGTCGGCCGTTGCTGGCGCTGCGCGAGACGGTGAGGGGGCTGGCCGAAAACCGCTATGACCGTGCGGTGACCGAGACCGAACGCGCCGACGAGATTGGCTCGATCGCCCGCGCGCTCGAAACCCTGCGGACGGAGCTGGCTCGCGCCCAAGCGCTGCGGAACGAGCAGGAAGCGTTGCGCCAGGCGGCTGACGCCGATCGTGATCGGGCCGCGGCCCTGACCCTGTCGATCGACGAGCAGACCGAGGTCGTCACCCAGGTCGGCGACGCCCTGGCGGCCGTGGCGGGCGGCGACCTGTCGCGCCGCATCGCCGGTCCCTTCGCGCCCGTCTATGAGCCGCTGCGCCAGGACTTCAACACCGCCGTCGAGAGCCTGGAGCAGGCGATCGGTGAGATCGCCGAGGCCGCCGACGCCATCGGCGCGGCCGCCGACACCCTGTCGCAGGCGTCCGGCGAACTGGCGCGTCGCACCCAGCGTCAGGCGATGGGACTGGAGCGCGCCGCCGGTTCGCTCAACGCCGTCACCGACGCCATGGGCGGCGCTGCGGCTGACGCCGACGAGACCCGCCGGCTGGTCGGTTCCGCGCGGGGCGAGGCCGACCAAGGCGGCGCGGTGGTCAGCGAGGCCGCCCAGACCATGGGCCAGATCGACGCCTCCTCACGCCGCATCAGCGATATTGTCGGCCTGATCGACGAGATCGCCTTCCAGACCAACCTCCTGGCGCTGAACGCCGGGGTCGAGGCGGCGCGGGCCGGTGAGGCCGGACGCGGTTTTGCGGTGGTGGCCCAGGAGGTTCGCGCCCTGGCCCAGCGCTCGGCGGAGTCCGCGCGGCAGATCAAGGGGCTGATCGGCGAGTCCGGCGCCAGTGTCGAGGCCGGGGTGGCCCTGGTCGAGCGGACCGGCGCGGCGCTGCACGGGGTGGCGGGCCGGATCGCCGGCATTGACGCTGCGGCCAGCCGCATCGCCGAAGCCCTGCGCGACCAGGCCCGCGACCTTAGTGCCGTCAACACCGAGGTCTCCGAGATCGAACGCTTCACCCAGGAAAACCTGGCCATGGTCGAGAAGGCCCGCGTGGCCGACGAGGCCTTGGCCGGCCAGGGGGCGCGGCTGATGTCGCTGGTCGGACGCTTCCGTCTCGGCGCGGGCCGCCGTCGGGCGGCTTAAGCCGCGTCAGGCGCCGACCACCGCCTCGACCACGTGCGCGCGAAAGAGGACCGCGATCAGGTCGGTCTGGGTGATCACGCCGATCAGCCGTCCGTCGGCGTCGACCACCATGGCCTCGTGAGCGTGTCCGCTGGACAGGATCGGCAGCAGGGCCGAAATCGGCGTGTCCTCCGTCACCTGATGGGCGGGCGTCTGCAGAGCCGCCTCGACCGCGCCGCCTCGCGCCGCCTGGAGTTCCGCCCGGCGGGCCATCCCGCGCACGCGGTTGTCGCTGTCGACCACCGGGGCGACCCGCAGATCGTGCAGCCGCAGGATGTCCAGGGCGCTCTCGGCGGACTGCTCCAGCCGCAAGCTCAGCACGTCGCGCGACATTACATCACCGCAGCGGATCTGAGCGTGCAGGCGCTGGGCCGCCGACAACTCCACCTGCCGGAAAAGCGCGTCCAGATCCTCGGGACTGACGTCCAGCAACTCGCCATAGCGGGCCAGGGCCTTGTCGAGGTCTGCCGCGCTGTAGCCCGCCCTGGCGGTCGGGACGGGGTCCCTGGTGTGGTGCGGGCTGGCCGCCGGAGCTGGCGGACGGTGGGGGTAGGCATGGCCGGTCAGGCGCCCCCAGACCATTCCCGCCGCGACCAGCAGCGCCGAGTCCAGAGCCACCGGATTGAGCGCGAAGAGGTAGCCCGCCGCGGCGACCTTGCCGCCGCCGATGACGCAGATCAGCGCCACCGCCCCGCCTGGGGGGTGAAGGCAGCCCAGCAGCATCATGGTCGCGATCGCCAGACCCACGGCCATCGGCGCGGCGATCATCGGATAGGGAACGAGCATCGCTACGGTAACGCCGACCAGGGCCGAGACAAGATTGCCACCCAGCACCGCACGCGGCTGGGCCAAGGGGCTGGCGGGCACAGCGAAGACCAGCACGGCCGAGGCTCCGATCGGAGCCACTAGCAAGGGATGCAGCCAGTCGCCGCCGCCAACCGCCAGGCGTCCCAGCAGTCCGGCGAACAAAAGTCCCAGCAGGGCGCCCAGCCCGCCGCGCGCGGCGTCGTTGGGGCGGATCGGGGTCTTGCCGCGGATCAGAACGTGCAGAGAATGGCTCATGGGCCGGCCTTAGAGCCTGCCGCGCCTGCGGTCTTGTCGTTTTTTGTACAGGCGGTTCAAGAAAACTGGCGAGGCGGCTCAGGCCGACGCCGTCTCGATCTCTTCCATGACGGCAGCGCGCCAGCCGCGCTCGAGGGTCCACGCGGCTATGCCCAACCACAGCAGGCCCAGGAACGCGTGGCCGCGCTGCCAGTAGCCGACATCATGGCCTGTGCGGACGTTCCAGACGCCGGTCAGCAGGGCGAAGACCAGCAGGAGGCCCAGGAACCAGCCCAGCGAGAAATGCGCCAGTCGCCGATAGCCGGGCTGGCCCCACAACGCCCAGGCGGCGAACAGCGGGGCGAATTGAATGCCCAGGCCCACGCCGCAGGCCCGATGCATCGGGTCTGGCCAATGGAAGATCCCGGCGAACACCGCGCCAAGGCCCGTCAGGGCGACGAACAGGCCGGCGAAGGCCGAGACCACCCGGCGTCCGCCCGCGTGCTCAAGCGCGTGGGTGAACCCCGCGCCGGCGAACAGGCCTGCGATCCCGGCGACGACCATGCCGTAGTTGAAGATTTCGGGCATCGGTGCGGCCGGTCCGCCCAACTCGCTGATGAACTGAGCGCCGGCGTCGAAGCCTGGAAACAGCCGCTGCGCCAGCCAGACGTCGGCCACCATCAGGGCCGGCGCGATCACGCCGATCTTCAGGTAGGCGCCGGTGCGGGCGGTCAACAGGCTAGTCCTGACTGGAAAGGGAGCCAAAAATCACTCGCGGCGGCGGCGGGGTCAATCGCTTCTCCGCCAAATATGCTGTGTCATCCCGGCCGGACCCCGGCGGAAGCCGGGGGTAGAGCCGGGACCCAGGGGAAGCGGCAGTGCGCCGGCCTCTGGGTCCCGGATAGCCTCTGCGAGGCTTCCGGGATGACACATTAAGCGTCCTACTTCGCCGCCGACGGATGACCGGCCGGAGCGAAGGCCGCGCCGAAGAAGTCGCCCTTCTTCCAGGTCGGGCGGGCCGGCGCATTGGCCAGCTCGCGGGCGATCTCGTAGTTCACCAGGGCGAACTTGGCGGCGGCCTGATAGTCGATCGGCTGCTTCAGGTCGTCGGCCGGGTGGTGGTAGTTGGTCTTCAGGAAGGTCGTGAACGCCTTCTCGCCGCCGTTCTGGAAGCCCGTCATCAGGAACACCGACGGCACGCCCTGTTCGACGAAGCGGTAGTGGTCCGAGCGGGTGAACAGGCCTTCTTCCGGCAGCGGGTCGCCCGACAGGCCGATGCCCAGGCGGTCAGCGGCGTGCTTGACGGCGTCGCCGACGGTCGAGCGGTTGGCGCCGAACGCGATCACGTCGGTGAACGGATACAGCAGGACCGGCATGTCCAGGTTCACGTTGGCGGCGATGTCGGCCTTCTTCACCGTCGGGTTGTTGGCGAAGTAGTCCGAGCCGACCAGGCCCTTTTCCTCGGCGGTGACCGCCAGCAGGATGATCGAGCGCTTGGGGCGCACTTTGCTGTTCTTGAAGCCGCGAGCGACTTCCAGCAGGGTGGCGATGCCCGAGGCGTTGTCCAGCGCGCCGTTGTTGATGGCGTCCTCGCCGGGCTTGGCGTTCGGCTTGATTCCGATGTGGTCCAGGTGCGCCGACAGGATGATCGTCTGGGCCTTCAGGGTCGGATCCGACCCCTCGATGACGCCAACGACGTTGCTGCTCTCGCGCTTCTCGACCTCGGTCTTCAGCTCGATCTTGACCTTGGTGGCCAGCGGGAAGCCCTTGACGACGCCCTCCGGCTTTTCCGCCTCAGCCATGGCGGCGTCCAGCGAACCCGCCGCGCCGGCGAACAGCTTGGCCGCACCGGCCTGGCTCAGCGACGCCAGCGACGGCGCGCCAGGGGCGCGAATGGCGCCGACGTCCTGGGCGTTGCGCCACACCACGCGCCAGGCCTTCATGCCGGCTACGCCCGCCTTGAACGGACGGCGCTTTTCGCCGCTGGGCGTCGACAGGGTGATCACGCCGACGGCGCCGCGCTTCTCGGCCTCGGCCCGCTTGGTGTTCGGGCTGCTCAGGTGGGCGCGCTCTTCGGTCTGGATCGAGGCCGGGGCGCCGCCCAGCATGACGACGATCTTGCCCTTGACGTCCAGGCCCGCGTAGTCGTCGCGGTTGCGGGTGGGGTCGACCACGCCGTAGCCGACGAACACCACCGGCGCCTCGACGGTCAGGTCGGTGGCCTGGGCCTGCGGCGTGGGCAGGAAGTCTTCGCCGAACGTGAGCGCCACGGCCTTGCCGTCGGCGCCCGTCACGGTCATCGCGCCTTCGCCCGCCGGGCGGAACGAGATCAGCGGCACGCGCTGCAGATAGGCGCCGTTGTCGCCGGCCGGCTTGACGCCGAGCAGGGCGTATTGGGCGGCCACATAGTTGGCGGCGATGTCGTAGCCGCGGGTGCCGGCCTCGCGGCCTTCCAGCAGGTCGTCGGCCAGGAAGGTCATGTGGGTCTTGATGATGTCGGCCGACGGCGCGAAGTCCGAAACCGGTCCAGCCTTCTTGGTGACCTTCTGAACAGCGGCGGCCTTGGGCGGCGTCGCGGCCAGGACCGGCTGGGCGACCATCAGCAAGGCGGCGCTGGCGAGCGCGACGCGGCGGATAAACGACATGACTTGAGACGCTCCTCGGGCGTGTAGCCAAAATTATGATTGGTTTTGGAGGCGCGACCGCCCCAATCCCCCGCAGCGCGGACCCCCAAGTCCGCGACGGCGGCGAACCATGTCGACCCTGTGACAGCTTGTCGAGACGGGGGAGTCTGAACGTTTTGTAATCTTGGGCAGGTTTTGGCGCGAAGCGCGGCGTTAGGGTCAGGCGTTTCCGCCCCCGTCCCAACACGCGCACGCCGTGGCCGGGAGCGGTCCGAGGGGCGGAAGATCGCACCTCATCCCTGGGGCAGATCAAACCCGTCGCGGGTTAACGGGCGTCAAAAATCGTCACCGAGGCGTGAATTTTACCATCTCTCCTCGCCAGGGCTTAACCCAACCTGTCGGATAACCCCGGGCAAGCAGAGAGGACACTGTCCATGCAGGCCCTATCCATCGCCGCCTCGGGGATGCTCGCCGCCGCCGACCGGCTCAGCGCCAGCGCCCAGCGCGTCGCCGCCGGCGAGCAGCAGGCCGAGAAGAACGCCGAGCCCCGCGACGTCGACTACGTCAAGGAGCGCGTCGAGCAGATCGGCGCATCCACCGACGTCAAGGCCAATGCGGCGGTGGTCCGCACGGCCGACAAGATGACCGGCGCCCTCCTCGACATGAAGGTCTGAGCCCGTCCATCCCTTCCGGACACGTGTCCGGGCGATGGGCTCCCCCGCCGGACGCCTGGCAGCGCCCCCCATTGCCGCAGGCGTCCGGCCGCCGCCTCCCGCTTTGCCCCCTAGTCTTGCGGGAGGCGGCTCCCACTTTTGCCTCGCGTGCGAAACGGTTGGAGCAACTGCATCGTGTCTTGAGTGGCGATTTGGCTAAATGCCCGTCGTCGCCCTGCGTTGGCGGATGGTGAGGATCAGCGTGAGGACCAAGGCCGCGCCCAGGCTGGTCAGAAGGCCCGCCGGCGGCAGAGTGACCGCGCAGACGGTCAGCGAGAGGCCGGCCAGAACCAGGATCGCAGCGCTTCGCCGCGTGGTGCGCGCCCAGCGCCCTTCCACGTCGTCAACGGGGGCCCGCAACTTCGCCAGGAAGTTGCCGCCGACCGCGATAGACAGTCCAGCGAAGGCGGCGAGCAGGCGGGTTCCAAACTCGGGCCCAGCGTTCAGTGGTCCCACGTAGATGCTGATCATCCAGGCCTGAGCTGCGATCAGCACCGCTGCGTTGGTCAGCATGGTGAAATTCACGAACCAGACCCCGGCGGGTGTGATGCGGGGAGTCTGTCTTTCCAAGCCGCGCTGGGTGAACACCAGCAGACCTGCCAGCACGGCGGGCATCGCCACGATCATGAAGGTCTGGAACGGCCTGGCGGTCTCGAACGCCGCCGTAAGATCGCCGGCCTCGCGGGCCCGCCAGGCGATGGCGCCTGTGGAGCCGGTCACGGAGGCCGCGATCAGGAGTTTCGACGACAGTTTGATGTGTTCAGTCATTCCGGTCTCCTGGGCGCCCGAGGCCGGACATGGCGGCGGTCGAGCTTTCGCGGCGCGCCGGCGACCTGCCGATGCCCAGGGTCTCCGCGAAAGCCATCAGCGCGTCCTCAAGCACCGAAAGCTTCAGGTGATAGGTGATGGTGTTGGCGTGCTTCACCGGCTCCACGAGGTCCGCCTCGCGCAGGACAGAGAAATGGGCCGACATCGTCGGCTTCGAGACCGGAAAGTGCTCCGCCAGCTCGCCAGCCGTCATGGGCCGCTCGCGAAGCAACTGCAGGACCCCGCGACGGGTTGGATCAGAGAGTGCTTTGAAAACGGCGTTCATATTTGAAATTTAGCAAATGATCGAAATAGGGTCTAGCAACTAGCGGAAACCTACCCGGGCGCGTCCCCAACAAGGGGGATAGGTCTTCACCCTGGCGTCAGCACCATTTTCAGCGCGCCCGCCTCGCGGCTCTCGAACAGGCGATAGGCCTCGGCGCCGTCACTGAGCGCCATGCGGTGGCTGATGTACTTCTCAGGGCGCAGGCGTCCCGAGCGCACCAGCGGAAACAGCGCCGGCAGTTCCTCGGGCACCGAGCAGGTGCCGACCCGGAAGGTCAGGCCCGCCCCGAAGGCGCGTTCCAGCGGGAAGGCGAAGCGCTTGGCCTGCTGCACGCCGATCACCGACACCACGCCGCGCGGCCGCACGAGGCGCAGGGCCGCGTCGACCGTGGCCTCGCCGCCGACCGCCTCGATCACGCAGTCCAAACCCCGGCCCTTGGTGTCCTCGCGCACGCGCGCCAGCGCTTCGTCGGGATGCAGGGCGATGGCGCCGGCCTCCTCCGCCAACGCCCGGCGGGCGGGCAGGGGATCGACGGCGTAGACGATGTGCGCGCCCATCACATAGGCGCTCTCCACCGCCATCAGCCCGATGGGGCCAAGGCCGATCACCGCAACGCTGGAGCCCGGCTTCACCTCGGCGTTGCGCGCTCCGAACCAGGCCGTGGCCAGGGCGTCGGTCATCATCAGCGCCTGGTCCATCGAAACGCCTTCGGGCACCGGCACGGCGTTCATGTCGGCGGCCGGCACGCGCACGGCCTCGGCCTGCGAGCCCTGCAGCCGGGCCGACAGGCCATAGCAGGCGCCCTGGCTGTTCTCGCAGGTCTGGATCACGCCCGACAGGCACGAGCGGCAGCGCCCGCAGCCCACGGCGGCCGGCAGCATAACCTTCTCGCCGACCTTCAGCCGCTGGACCCCGCGCCCGACTTCGACCACCTCGCCGACCGCCTCGTGACCGACGCAGAACCCCAGGTCCTCCGAGAAGCCGTGGCCATGGTAGATGTGCAGGTCCGACCCGCAAATCGAGCAGGCGGTGACCTTGACGATCGCATCGCGGTCCGACTGGGGCGTGGGATCGTCCATGCTCTCGTAGCGGACGTCGCGGGCGCCGTGGTAGCGCAGGGCTTTCATCGTTCTTTTCCCCTCAGAGCGACAGGCCGCCGTCGACCACCAGGGTGTGGCCGGTGACGTAGGACGCCAGCGGCGAGGCCAGGAACAGCGCCGCCCCGGCCATGTCGGCGGGCGTGCCCATCCGGCGTTGCGGAATGGCGGCCAGCGCCCCGGCCAGACGTTCGGGATTGGCGGTGGTGACCTTGGTCAGCTTGGTCTCGACGAGGCCCGGCGCCAGGCCGTTGACCCGCACCCCTTCCGGCGCCCAGGCCTGGCCCAGGGTCTTGGTCAGGCTGATCGCCCCCGCCTTCGAGGCCGCATAGGCCGGATTGCCGATATTGGCCTTCAGGCCCGAGATCGAGCTGACGATGATCACGCTGCCCTGGCTCTGGGTCAGGGCCGGCTTGAAGCGGCGGGCGCAGGCCATCAGGCTGTCGAGATTGACCGCCATCACCCGGTCCCAGCCGGCCCGTTCGAACTCGCCGCGTTTGTAGACGACGGTCCCCTGGCAGAGGACCAGGACGTCGAGGGTCTCGAACGGGTCGGCGGCGGCCTCGACGGCGTCGGGATCGCCGACATCGACCTGGGCGTAGAACAGGCCGGAGAGATCCGAACCCTCGGCGGGGTCATAGTCGGCCGCGCTGGCCCGCGTGCCCCAGACGGCGACCTCTGCGCCGCGCGCCTTGAACGCGTGCGCGATCCCGTTGCCGATCCCGCTGGACCCGCCCACGACCAGTACACGTTTGCCCGTGAAATCGGTGTCGTCGATCATCCCCGCGTTCTCCCTTTTTCAAAGGATAGGCGCGGGTGACGTAGGGGAGGTCAAAACATGAAGATGCTCCCCCGTGATACAGGGGAGCTGTCGCGGAGCGACTGAGGGGGCGAGTTGGGCGAAAGCCGCGTTAGCCCCCTCCGGCCCTCTGGGCCACCTCCCCCGCATCGCGGGGGAGGATCCAAGAGGTCGAGGCCTTACTTCGCCTGATCCATCAGGCCCGCAAACCGCTCGAACAGATAAAGGCTGTCCGTCGGGCCCGGCGACGCTTCGGGGTGGTGCTGGACCGAGAACACCGGCTTATCCTTCAGGGCGATGCCGGCGTTGGTGCCGTCGAACAGCGAGACGTGGGTCTCCTGCACCGGGGCGGGCAGGGAGGCGCTGTCGACCGTGAAGCCGTGGTTCATCGAGACGATCTCGACCTTGCCAGTGGTCAGGTCCTTGACCGGGTGGTTGGCGCCGTGGTGGCCCTGTTCCATCTTCACCGTCTTGGCGCCCAGCGCCAGGGCCAGCATCTGGTGGCCCAGGCAGATGCCGAAGATCGGCTTGCCGCTGGCGACCAGCTTCTGGATCTCGGGTACCGAATACTGGCCGGTGGCGGCCGGGTCACCCGGGCCGTTGCTCAGCATCACGCCGTCGGGGTTACGGGCCAGGATGTCCTCGGCCGAGGTGTTCGCCGGCACCACCGTGGCGCGGGCGCCGACGTGGGCGAGCGCGCGCAGGATATTGCGCTTGACGCCGTAGTCGACGACCACGACCTCGTACTTGGGCTTGTCCAGCTTGGCGTAGCCTTCAGGCCACGACCACAGGCCCTCGTCCCAGGTGAAGGTCTGGGTGGTCGAGGCGTCCTTGGCGAGATCCAGGCCTTCGAGGCCGGCCCAGGCCTTGGCCTTGGCGACCAGCGCCTCGAGGTCGAACTTGCCGTCCGGCGAATGGGCGATGACGCCGTGCGGCATGCCGGTCTCGCGGATCTTGCGGGTCAGGGCGCGGGTGTCGACGCCCGCCAGGCCGATGACGCCGCGGTTCTTCATCCAGGCGTCGAAGTCGCCGCCGGCGCGCCAGTTGGCCTGTTCGGTCGGGACGTCGCGGAACAGGGCGCCGCGTGCGGCGGTCTCGGCCACGCCGGTGATCTGCTCGACGTCCTCGACGTTCGTGCCGACATTGCCCACGTGCGGGAAGGTGAAGGCCACGATCTGGGCCATGTAGGAGGGGTCGGTCAGGATCTCCTGATAGCCCGTCATGGCGGTGTTGAAGCACACCTCGCCGACCGCATCGCCGACCGCGCCGCAGCCCACGCCCTGCAGGATCGTGCCGTCGGCCAGGGCCAACACGCCAGTGACGCCGGGGAGAAGGTCTTGGGACATTCTATGGAGCGCTCCTGAACGCGGCTGGGCCCGGAATTGGGCGGTCATTTTCGCAAAAAGACGGACCCGGGGTAACCCCCGTCCGGCCCCCACGCGCAGGAGCGTCTCCTTGCAAGAAAGCGGACGGGCTTTGGGCCCGTCCGCCGCGCAAACGGCGCGGTGTCTAGGGGCTATGTGGGAGGGGGTCAACCCCTGTTGATCACGGGCTTTTCTCGCGTCGCCACATTCCCGTGATCGGCGAACGGGCGCCCTCGCCTGCGGACGCCAAAACCCCTTATGGTGCAAGGCTTCCAAGCCATCGAAGCGCGACGATCACGGGAGGACGGCCCATGCTCGAGTTGCGTCCCAATTGCGAGTGCTGCGACCGCGATCTGCCGCCGGCCAGCCCGACAGCTCGAATCTGCACGTTCGAACACACCTTCTGCGCGGCCTGCGCAGAAGCTTATGACGACCGCTGTCCCGATTGCGGCGGTGGGTTGGTGGCGCGACCGATCCGTCCCGAAAGCCAGCTCCATCGCTATCCGGCTTCGCTGCGGCGCGTGACTCGCGGACGCCGCATCGAGCGTACGCCGCGCGGACTTGGCGATCAGCCTGCAGGGTGCGCCTGACCGACTCCATCCTGCGAAATGGCCTGGACAATGGCTGGATCGACCGACTGAACGGCGCTGATTGGTCAGGGCGATTGGCCCGATCTCTGGTCTGATGAGCGGTGCGCGGACGCGCCCCAACGAGAAACAGAACCTGTGATCCAGGCGCGGTCAGTCCAGCGAAAATCCGAAAATTCCACCGTTAACGGGCTGTAGGCGACAGTCCCCGATCTCTGCCCCCGGTGTCAAAAGGTCTGACCTTGATGTCAGACGTGTTGACGAACGCGCCATTTTGCGAGAGGGTTTGGTAGCGCTACCAAAATGTGAGCGCCAAAAAGCAAGGCTGCTCGTCTTCAAGCGGGCTTTCGGGAGGAAGGGGATCTCAATGCGGAAATTCGCTATGGGCGCGCGTCTGCGCCGCGCCGCGCTTCTGGGCGCTACGATGCTGTCGGGCATGATTGCTGTCGAAGCGCATGCCCAGACCGCGCCGGCCGCCGACGACGCCGTCGACGCGATCGTCGTCACTGGCTATCGCAAGAGCCTGGCGCAATCGACCGTCGCCAAGCGCGAGACCACGGGCTTCGCCGACGCCATCTTCGCCGAGGATATCGGCAAGTTCCCCGACTCCAACATCGCCGAGTCGTTCAACCGCGTTCCTGGCATCACCATCACCCGCGACATCACCGGGGAGGGCGTCAACGTCGCCATCCGGGGCCTGGGCAGCAACTTCACCAACGTGACGCTGAACGGCGCCTCGATCGCCGTGGCCTCGTCGGGCGCGACCGACGCGCAAGGCACCGACCGCTCGGTCGACCTCAGCTTCTTCCCGACCGATCTCTTCACCAAGCTGACGGTGAACAAGAGCTATTCGGCCAGCCTGCTGGAAGGCGGCGCGGCGGGTAACATCGACATGCGCTCGGCGCGTCCGTTCGACCGTCCTGGCCAACATGTGAGCATGAACGTTCAGGGCGTGAAGGCCGACGGCGCCAAGCTGGGCGGCAAGGGCTCGCTGATCGCCAGCAAGACCTGGGACAATTTCGGCGTCCTGTTCGGCGTTTCGGGCCAGCGCCTGAAGACCGACACCCGCGGTTACGAAACCATCGGCTACACCAATCCGAACCTGTCGGCCGCCCAGTGCGGCGCGACCAGCGGCTGTAACCCCACCGGCGGCGGCAACTGGACGATCCCGGGCACGGTTCCGGTCGGCGCGGGCGCGGGTCTGGTGGCCGGCACGGTGATCGACCGCGACTTCCTGCTGTCCAAGAACCCCGGCGCGACCATCCAGCAGATCGACAACGGCCTGTTGCCGCGCATCGGCCGTCCGTCGGCCTCTTACGGTAACCGCGACCGCATCAATCTGGTCGGCAGCCTGGAGTGGCGTCCGAACGACGACGTCAACTTCTATGTCGACGGCATGTACGGCTACAAGAAGACCGACCTGATCCGCGAAGACATCATGTGGATCGTCCGCAACGGCGCGGTCATTCCGCTGAACACCAAATACGACAAGGCCGACTGCTCGACCGGTTGCACGGTGACGCAGGGCACCTACGCCAACTCGAACTTCTTCCTGGAATTCCGTCCCTATCTCGAAAAGACTGAGCTGTGGGGGATCAATCCGGGCGGCGAATGGCGCATCAACGACAAGCTGAAGTTCGAGGCCCAGGCCAACTACACCAAGAGCAACTTCCACCGCGAAAGCCCGACGTTCGGTCCGGTCACCGCGCTGGGGGTGGGCACGACGGTGGAATACACCGCCAACCCGACCGGCATCCCGACCATCAAGAGCAGTGTCGACCTGAACAACCCGGCCAACTTCGTCTGGACCGGCGGTCGCGTGAACATGCAGGACGAGAAGCGCTGGTACGAGACCAAGGGCGCGCGCGCCGCGCTCACCTGGGGCGACCAGGCTCTGAACCTGAAGGTCGGCGCCAACTATGACGACATCTCGCGCACCATCCGCGGCTACGACAACAGCCAGGCCTGGCAGAACGCGACCTGCGGCAACAATCCGAACATCTTCCTGCCGTCGCCGAACGGTCAGCCGCCCTGCCAGGGCCTGAACCAGCCGGGCGCCGCGCCGGCCGGCTATCCGACCTATCCCGGCTATGGCACGGGCTACACGGCGGGCCAGACGACGCCGCTCAGCTACGGCGGCTCGCTGATCCCGACCACGGCCATCGCCAGCTACCTGAAGCCCGGTCCTGCCGGCTTCGTCACGGTCGACTGGGACAAGGTCAAGCAGGCGTCCAAGTACGACCAGTTCCACGACAACACGCCTGAGACCGGCGGCTCCAACACCGGCGCCAGCGGCGGCTATATCAACGAGAAGAACAGCGCGGCCTTCACCGAACTTAACGGCGTGACCCAGGTGCTGGACAGCGACCTGCGCTTCAATGTCGGCGTCCGCTATGTCCGCACCAAGCAGACGATCGGCGGTCGCGTATCGGTGGCCGATCCGCGCAACGCGCCGGCTTCGGGCGCGCTCGCCGATGGCGCGCGCTACCCCAACATCACCAACTTCGTCTACACCGAGAACACCTACTCCAAGTGGCTCCCGGCCGCGAGCATCGCCTATGATGTCAGCGAGCGCGCTGTCGCCCGCGCGGCGGTGTCGGAGACGATGACCCGCCCGGATCCGGCCGCCCAGCTGCCGGGCGTCAGCTTCGGCGCGCCTTCGGCTGACCAGGCCACGATCGGCAACTCCGCCCTCGCGCCGTACTTCTCGAAGAACATCGACCTGGGCTTCGAGTTCTACACCGGCCAGGAAGGCCTGATCGCGGTCAACGCCTTCCGCAAGTCGATCACCGGCTTCACCCAGAACCAGGTGACCACCCAGCCGTTCGCGGCCCTGGCCCAGTACGGCATCACCTACGACACCCTCAACGACACCCAGAAGACGGCGATCAACTCGCGCGGCGGTCCGACCCAGGCCCAGGTGCAGGTCCAGTCGCAGATCAACGTGCCCAACAAGCTGACGATCAACGGCCTGGAATTCCAGTGGGTGCAGCCGCTCGACTTCCTGACCAGCCGCTTCGGCGTCGAAGGTCTGGGCGTCAACGCCAACGCCACCATCGTCGACCAGACCAGCAATGGTCCGGCCACCGCGCTGGGCGTGGCCAAGTACACGTACAACCTCACGGGCTACTACGAGCACAACGGCGTTAGCCTGCGCCTGAGCCATGTGTTCCGGAAGGGCTCGCAAGTCAGCGGCCTGAACCAGAACGGCATCGCCGCCGCCGCCCTGTTCTCGGACGACTACAAGCAGACCGACTTCTCCTCGACCTATGACCTGGCGAAGATCTTCGGTCTGAACAACGCGCCGCAGGTGACCTTCAACATCACCAACCTGACCAACGAGTCGCTGCGCTCGTACTTCCAGTACGACAACGCGACCTTCACCTACTACAAGCCGGGCCGCCAATATGTTCTCGGCCTGCGGATGAGCTTCTAACCGTCTACCCCCCCGCCCGTCGGCGCCGGCCTTTTCCCGGCCCCGGCGGGTCTACTTCGGCTCGACTGCTTGGCCCTTCTCCTCCGGGCTGTTGCAGTGTTCCACGGCGCGCTTCCCCCCGAAGCGCGCCGCTCTTTTTTGGCGTTTGGGACGCCGCGCGGACAACTTGTCGCAATCGGTTAGGGCTTCACGATTCAGCTTCGTTAACACCTTCCGGGCAAGCTCCACCGTGCAAGGAGCATCGTCCATGGCCACCGCCGCCAACCCATCCCCGGTCAAGGTTTCTCCCCCCGCTCGCTCGGCTCTGACGCTTGGCGAAACCCTTCTCCACATGGCGCTTTCGGCGGCGATCCCCATCAGCGCAGTGTTCTTCGTCGCGCTGACCTTCTAGGCGCTCACCGGCGCGGCGCGCGCCGTTCCAGCCACCACAGCATCCCCAGCACGGCCAGCAGTGTAAGGGCCCAGGGCCACGGCGACCCTGGCGCCTGACGCTCTGCCGCCGTTGGTCCTGCGGCCGCCGTCTCGACCAGCGCCTGCGTCGCCGCCCGCGCCTCTGCCTGCGCCAGCGAAGGCGCTGCGTCGGCAGGCTGGACGTAGAGAGCGCTCCGGCGATCGCCGTCCACGACCGTCCGCCAGCCCGAGGTGTCGGGCCAGTAGGCCGCACACGCGCGCGGCGCGGCGCGCGGGTCGACCAGCGGCCGCCGCGCCGCGCCGTCAGGCTCCATCACGCTAAGCGCCTCCGTCCCCCCGCAAAGGGAGACCCGCTCGCCGGCCCGCGCCAGGCCCAGAGCCTGTACGCCAGGCCTCTCGCCGGGACGAGCCACGGTCGCGAACAACTCGCTCCACAGCTCGCCGTGGCGGTCGGCGCGGCCGGTCAGCACCAGAGCGTAGCTGTCGGCCACGGTCCATAGCGCCACCCGGCCCTGGCCCCGCGCGCGCCAGGCGGCTAGCGGCTGGCCGTCCTTGGTCACCGCGAGCGGCACGCCGCCCAAGGTGGCGGGCAGGATGTCGTGCCGGTTGACGTCCGAGTTCGGGCCGTTCAGCCGCACGGCGCGCAGGCCGTCGGTCTCAGTGGTCGGCAGGCCAAGCATCGCCCAGTCGCGGCGCACGGCGTCGGACAGCGGACCGCTGGGCCGCAAGACGAGGCCAAGGCCACCGCGCACGGCGCCGTCGATGGCGGCGCGGTCCTGGCGGTCCAGGGTCTCCCAGCGGCGATCGTCGATGACCAGCAGATCCACCGCATTCAGCGTTGTGCGGGTCAGGGCCACCGGTGCGTCGCCCAACTGCACGCCGCCGCCCAGCGAGACCTCGAGGTTCAGGGCGATCCCGGCGTCCTGGGCCCAGCGGCGCAGGTACTTGGTCTCGGCGCTCGGCGCCCCGGCCAGGACGAAGACGCGCGGGCTGACCGGCGCGCGGGCCTCGACCGGGATCTCGACATGCTCGACCTGGCGGCCGGCGGCGTCGCGCAGGCGCAGGTCGAACAGCACCGGACCCGCCGCGCGCGCCGCGCCCGACAGGCTAAAGCGGGCGCCGGCCTTGACCTCGGCCTTTTCGACGACGGCCCCTGCGGGGTCCAGCAACTCGACCACGCCGGCCTTCAGCGCGCCGATCTCGCCGCCCACTGTGAAGCGGGCGCCGGGCGCGACAGGCGCGGGCAGGGCCAGGGCGATGATCCCCTTGGGCGGGGCGGGCGGGGCGAAGCTCGCGGGGCGGTCCAGCGGGATGCGATCGCGGGGCGACAGGCCATGACCCTCGATCCGCAGGCGGCCGGGCTCGGGATAGAGCCGCAAGGCCGTGGCCAGGTCCGGAACCCGGATCGCGCCGCTCGCGCGGGTCGCCTCGGGCAGGGCCACGACGACGTCGCCCGAGGAGGCGGGCAGGTGGGCGGGCGCCCCCTCCGTCAGCACCACCAGCCGTCCGGGCGCGGTCAAGACGTGGGGCGGAAACAGGGTCAGCCACAGGAGGGCGCCCGCAGCGACCTGCAAGCCGGCCAAGACGACGAAGCGCCAGGTGGGACCCCGCTTGGGCGCAGCGGCGGCGCGGCGACGCAGGGCAAGACGCGTCAGGCTGACGACCAGCGCGCCGACGATCACGACTAGGGACAGGAGCGAAGGACCGGTCATCGCAGGGCGTCCAGATAGCGGCGCCCGCGCGGGTCGACCGGGGCGCGGCGCTGCACGCCTGGCGTGGGACGCTCCAGCGCGGTCCAGAGCAGAGCGCGCAGCTTGCGCCGGCAGTCCTGGCACTGCGGCTCGTTGCGGACGGTGTCGATGGCGGCGCTCAGCGACAGGGCGTCGGGCAGGCGGCCGGCGTTGGCGGCGACCCAACGGGTCAGGGCCTCAAGGTTCGGGGCGGCGGCGGCGCCCGTCTGGCCCAGGGCCCGCCAAGCCGCGACGGCCGGGCTGTCGGCCGGATCGCGGACCAACGGCGCCAGGCGCCCGGCGACGATGCCGTCGCGCTTGCCGCTCATCCGCCGCGACAGGTCGATCGGCGGCAGCTTGGGCGGGGTGCGGGCCAAATAGATCCGCGTCGCCTGCTGGGCGGTCTTCAGCAGAACCAGCGCCCGGTTGGCGTGCGGCAGGGCCGCCTTCACCTCGCCCTGACGGAGGGCGCGTTCGGAGTCCCACATGGCGTCCAGCGCCTGGGCCAGGGTGGCGCGGGTGCTGGGCGAGAACAGGGTTGCGGCGTCACCCGTATCGTGGGCGTGGCCGAACTGGGCGAGCAGCTTGTCCATGTCGCCCAGCGGCGAGCCGTCGCTTTCGCCGCCATGGTCGTGGCCGTCGCCCGGACCGTGGTCGTGGTCGTCATGCGCCTCGGCCTTTGCTGGCGGGGCGGCGGGGCCGTCATTGGTCGGCAGGTCCAGCGCCGGAGCGTCGCTGGTGGGCAGGGCCAGGCCCACCCCGCCGCCGCCGCCCTCGGCCTCCTCGCCCATGAACTGGCCGTAGCGCAGGCGCAGCTGGGCCTGGTCTTCGCCAAGGCCGTTGGCGCTGTCCATGAACGTGTCGGCCGAGATCCGGGACTTGCGGGCAAGAAGCGCTTCGGCGTCGATGATGATCTGACGCTGGCTGCGGAAATAGACCGGCAGGATCTTGCGGGCCATGCCCTCCAGGCCGTCGACCGGCGGCGGGTCGTTGGGCCAGCGCAGGATGACGCTGGGGCCCTCGACCGTCTGGGCGGCGGGCTGGCGGCTGTCGCGGACGGTCAGCTGGACGATCAGGTCGCCGCCGCGCGCGAGGCCCTCGCGCGCCAGGTCCAGCGACACGGGGAAACGCTTCAGCCGCGCATCGCCCTGGCCGGTCACCGTCTGGGTCCGCTCGGTGGTGGTGATGTTCTCGCCTTCGCCCTTGGTGACGGTGATCTTCAGGGTGGCGGTCGCGGCGACGCCATAGTCGTCGCGCGCCTCGAACACAGGCGTCCAGCGAGTCTGGCCCGGTTCGACGAAGGAGAGGGCGGCGGTCGGGGTCACCATGCGGACCACGGGCGGCGCGTCAGGGATCATTTCCAGCCGGTGCAGCCGCTGGCGGGCAAGGCCCGGCGCCTCGATCCGATAGAGGGCCGAGCGCTCGAAGGTCCGCGCCCCGGTCCAGCGGCCGCCGTCGCGGCGCAGGGGCAGGGCGGCCTCGCCCGGCAAGGTCAGGCTCGCCGCCTCGGGCTGCGGCAGGAAGCCCAGGCTCCAGGCGACCTGCGATCCGGCGGGCGCGCGGACGTCGAGGCTGCTCTGCTCGAAGGGGCGCTGGCCGGTGTAGGCGGGCGGGATGATCCGCAACCGCGCGCCGGTCAGGTGCGGGGCGGCCAGCGGCGCGGGCGTGGCGGCGCCTTGGCCTCGACCGGTCTCGTCCGGCGCGGGCCAAAGGGCGGCGGCCGCGATGACCAGCGCACTGGAACCGACCGAGGCGGCGATGGCGCGGGTCGACCAAGCTGGACGCAGGTCGAGGGCGGAGGCTTCTTTCAGCCGCTCGCGAAGCCGCGCCTGCTGCAGGGCCGCCAGGCCCGTCAGGGTTTCGGGCGGCGCGAAGAGGAGGTCGCTGCTGTCCTCCAGCCCCGGCGCCTGGGCGTCGAGGGCGGCGGTCAGCCAGCTCCGGTCGAAGCGCTGTGTGCGCCGCCAGCTTGTCCAGGCGAGGGCGGCGAGACCCGCCGCGCCGACGGCGAGGGTCCCCAACGGTCCGGCCAGACGCCAAGCCGCGACGCCGCCGGCCAGAACGGCGGGTGCGCCGACCGCCAGGGTGTCGAGCACCACGCGCAGGCGGGCGGCGCGGGGCAGGTGGGCCAGGGCGGCGATCATGCCAGCACCGGCCGTTTCCGGCGCGTGGCCAGCCAGCGCTCGGCGGCGAACAGCGCCGCGATCAGCACCGCCAGCCACGGGCGCAGGTCGATCGGATGCGGATTGAACGTCAGGGCCCGACGCGCCTCGCCAAGCGCCGGCGCATAGTCCTGGGCGGCGACGCGGGCGGGCGCGGGCGGCGGGTCCAGCAAGGCCCACAGCCGGTCGGGGAAGTCGGGCTCGACCAGGGCCGGCAGGGTCTTGGGGGCGAGAGAGCGGGTCAGTTGCAGAACGCGGCCCTGGCCATATCGGCCCTCCACCGCCAGCGGCTCCGCCAGGGCGTCGCGCCAGACCACGGTCTTGGGCCCCTCGACGGGGGAGGGCGCGTCGTTGGCTAGCAGCACCACGCCGCCGCGCTCGATCCAGGACAGCACGGCGTCCGACAGCGGCGCGCCCGACAGCCAGATCAGGGTCTTGGCTTGGGCGGGCAGGGGCTGGTCGACGGGCGCGGCGTCGAAGGCTGGGGCTTGCTCCGGGCCGGCATAGGCCGCTGCGGCCGCGCGGAAATACTGGACCGCCTCGGTCCGCTCGGTGGCGTAGCGGACCACCAGGCTCGGCGGCGTTCGCTGGGGCTTGGCGCTGGACGCGGCGTTGACCGGGGCGACCTTCCAGGTGACCTTTCGCGACAGCACGAGCCGCCCGCCGTCGGCGTCGAAGGCCGGGGGAACGACCAGCGTCAGCGAGGTTCCGGTCGGGAGCTCGGCGTCGAGTTGGCGGATCAGGCTGGAGAGCTCGCCTGCCTGAGGCGGCGCGGCGCGGTCGGCGCCGGGAAAGCCAGGCGCCAGCCAGACGCGGCGCGCGCCGTTATCCGGAACCTGCGCCGCGTCGACACCCGGAGCGAGGGCGACCACGGGACGTGCATCGCCGCTCGGTCGCAGCACCGGGCGCGCCAGGGCGAAGGCGACGGCGACGATCAGTGCGATCCGCACCGCCAGCAGCAGGCGCTCATCCAACTGGAGACGCTGGACGGGCTTGGGGTTGGGGTTCAGCCAGCGCAGGGCGGCGAAGTCGATGGTCCGGGTCTCGGTGCGTCGGGCGATATGGATCGCCAGCGGAACCGCGACGGCCAGCAGGGCGGCGAGCGCGGCGGGCAGCAGCAGGGCGGGGATCATCGGACCGCCGCCGCGCGGGCCAGGGCCTGGATCGGCCCGTCGGGATCCTGGTCGGCGAAGTGCTCGGCGAAGCGCACGCCCCGGCTTTCCAGACGCGCGCGCAGGGCCGCGCGGGCCTCGCCAAAGCGCTTGAGGAAGTCGGCGCGCAGGGATCGGCCGTCGCCGGCCAGCTCAGCCCTGTTCTCCGGATCGCGGAACCGAAGCGAGCTGTCGAACGGGAAGTCGCGCTCGTCGCCGGTCAGCAGCTGGACGAACGACACGTCGCGGCCCGAGGCGGCCAGGCGCTCGGCGGCGGCGACGCAGGCCTCGTCGAAGCCGTCGGTGATGAAGATGACGAGATCGCCGGGCGCGATGCGCTCGCCCAGGGTCTTCAGGTCACGGTCCCAGTGCGGCGCGCCGCCGGGCCTGAGCGGGCTGATCTCGAGGCGGATGCGGTCGCGCTGGCGCTTGTCGCCGGACGGGGCCAGCACCAGCGGCCCCTTGTCCCGGGCGACGACGAGGCCGAAGCGGTCGCCTTGCAGGAGGGCGATCTCGATCAGGGCGGCGGTCAGACGGCGGGCGGCGTCGAAGCGCGTCCAGGCGGGCCGCGCCAGATCGGCCTGGGCCATCGAGGCGCTGGCGTCCAGCACGATCCAGATCGCCACCGGGCTTTCGCGTTCGGCGTCGCGGACGAAGAACTTATCGGACCGCGAATAGAGCTTCCAGTCGATCCGCCGCAGGTCATCGCCGCGTTCGTAGGCGCGGTACTGGGCGAACTCCATCGCCCCGCCGCGATTGCGGCTGGCGTGGGCGCCGTCACCGACCAGCACGGCGGCCGCGCGCGGCGCCAGCGACAGGCGTCGCAGGCGGGTGCGCAGGTCTGGAGGCAGGTCGAACGGCGACATGCGCTGGATCAGTCGCGGGCGGGCGCGGGCAGGGCGGCCAGCAGGGCGGCGACCACGTCGTCGGTCGTCTTGCGCTCGGCCTCGGCGGCGAAGGACAAGAGGATGCGGTGGCGCAGCACCGGCGCGGCCAGGGCGGCGACGTCCTCGCGAGTGGCGGCCAGGCGTCCGTGCAGCAGGGCGCGGGCCTTGGCGGCCAGCACCAGGGCCTGGCCTGCGCGCGGACCGGCGCCCCAGCGGACATAGTCCTGGATGGCGGGCGGGGCGTCGGGGCCGGGGCGGGTGGCGCGGATCAGGCTGGTGATCCAGGTCAGCAGGCCGTCGCTGACATGGGCCTGGCGCACCCACTTTTGCAGCTCAACGATGTCGGCGCCGGTCATCACCGCCTTGGGGGCCTCGATCGCGCCGCCGGTGGTCAGGGCCAGGATCGCCCGCTCTTCCTCGGCGGTTGGATAGCCCACGCGGATGTTCAGCAGGAAGCGGTCCAGTTGGGCCTCGGGCAGGGGATAGGTGCCGGCCTGCTCCAGAGGGTTCTGCGTGGCCAGCACGAAGAACGGCTCCGACAGAGCGTGGGTCACGCCCGCATAGCTGACCTGGTGCTCCTGCATGGCCTCCAGCAGCGCGGCCTGGGTCTTGGGCGGGGTGCGGTTCAGCTCGTCGGCCAGGAACAGGTTGGTGAAGACCGGACCCTGCTGGAAGCGGAAGTGGCGATGGCCCGTGCCGTGGTCTTCCTCCAGCACCTCGGTGCCCAGGATGTCGCTGGGCATCAGGTCGGGGGTGAACTGCACGCGGCGGAAGTCCAGCGACAGGGCCTGGCCAAGGGTGCGGACCAGCAGGGTCTTGCCCAGGCCTGGCACGCCCTCGATCAGGCAGTGGCCGCCGGCCAGCAGGCCGATCAGGAGCTGCTCGACCACCTCGTCCTGGCCGACAATGGCCTGGCCGATGGCGGCGCGCAGCTGCGACAGACGCTGAAGCTTGCCCGCGATCTCGGCTTCGGTGGGGGTCTTGGTCATAGGCAATCCGAACAGAGAAGGAGGCGATCAGGCGGTGAGGGCGTAGAGCACGATGTTGACCGCGAACTTGGTGTTGTCATCGGCCAGGAAGCGCTTGTTGCGCCAGTCGTAATCCCATTCGCAGCCGTAATCCTTGTTGCTGTAGAGCACACCGAGGCGCCCGCCGATCTCGATGCCCTTCAGATAGTCGTGGACGAGATCGTCGCCCCAGCCGTTCAGCTCGAAGCTGGTGGCGGGCGGGCCGTCGAACTTGAAGAAGTTGCGGTAGATCAGGTGGTCGTTGGGCAGCTTCTTCAGGGCCTCTGCCCCGAACAGCTTGGCCATCTGGCGCTCGAACGACTTGGCGAACAGGCCGTCGATATCGTGGTTGCAGTCGTCGACGAAAACGAAGCCGCCGTTGCGGACATAGGTCTTGAAGTTCTCGGCCTCGGCGGGGCTGAACTCGACCAGCTTGTGGCCGGCGAGGTAGCAGAATGGGGCGGTCAGCATGGCCGGGTCGGAGAGCCGAACGACGCGCTCCTCGGGATCGACCCGCAACGTGGTGTAGTCGACCAGCGAGGTCAGGATGTTGGCCGGCATGCGCTGGTCGACGTCCCAGTCGCCGCTGTCGTAGCGCAGGCGCGTGAACCAGAAATCATAGGCCGCAGCGGCCCTAATAGCGGCCTTGGGAGACGACGGGAGGCTGGCCAGCCAACCTCCCATCGCACCGCCCGCCAGCAGACGCAGACACTCCGAACGGGTTACGCGACTGCTGGCCATGGGTGTGTGTCAGACGGCGTCCGACAGCGAGGTGAACGTGAAGTCCCGCACGCGCATCGGCGGGATCATGTACTTCATGCCGCCGCCTTCGCTGACGCGGACCGGACGGCCCAGGTCGTCGATATTGTTCAGCATGATCACCGGCGACTCGTTGAAGCGGAAGTTCTTCACCGGGTACTTCAGCTGGCCGTTCTCGATGTAGAAGGTGCCGTCGCGGGTCAGGCCCGTCAGCAGCACGGTCTGCGGATCGACCATCCGGATGTACCAGGTGCGGGTCACCAGGATGCCGCGCTCGGTCTCGCGCACGAGGTCGGCGGTCGACTTGGTTCCGCCCGACATGATGATGTTGCCCGGGCGGCCGACGACCTTCTTGCCCTGCTTCTGCGCCCAGTAGGGCGAGTACATCAGGTTGGCGATCTTGCCGTTCTCGACCATGGCCATCTTCTCGCGGGCGCGGCCCGAGCCGTCCCAGGGCAGGACCGCGAGGTCCGGGTGCCAGGGGTCGGAGATGAAGCTGACGCGCGGGTCATAGACCTGTTCGCCTAGCTTGTTGCCGCCGCCCTTCTTGGACAGGAAGCTGCGGCCTTCGTCCGCCGCGCGGGCGTCGAAGAAGTTGAACATGAACGAGATCAGGCCCGAGGCGGCGGCCGGCTCGAGGATCACCGTATACTTGCCCGGCTCCAGGGCCTGGGCCTCGGCCGAGGCGCTGGCCTTGCGCATGGCGATCTCGATGTCGCTGGCCGGCTTGAAGGGGGTGGAGTCCTGCAGGTTGCGGGCGACCCAGCCCGAACCGCGACCATCGGCCGTGCGGACGGTGCAGGTGTAATCCATCTCGGTCGAGCGCTGATAACCGAACGCGCCCTTGCTGTTGGCGAAGGCCACGAAGCTCTGCTCGTCGTTCAGGAACCCGGCCGCGATCAGGCTCTTGGACCGGCAGGGCGCGATCGACGCCATGGCGATGTCGGCGCGCTGTTCGGGCGTGATGGCCGCCGTCGCCGCGCTGAAGGTCGAGCTGGGCTTGTAGACCTGCTTTTCGACCGCCGGGATGAACTCGGGGTTCTCCGGCGCCAGGCGGGCCAGCTCCTCGGCGCGCTTGACCGCGCGGGCCAGGGACGCGTCCGAGAAGTCGTTGGTCGACGACGTGCCCACCCGACGGCCGAAGGCCACCGAGACGCCCAGATTGGTGTCGCTGACCACGCCGCTGGTCGAGACGTTGTTCAGCGCGAAGCGGATGTTGCCTTCGATCGAGCCCGTCAACTGGGCGGTGCATTCGTCCGCCGTCGAGAACTTGAGGACCTTGTCGAGGATCGTCTTGGCCTCGGCTTCCGTCATGATACCCATGATGTGTCTCCCTCGATCCGCTTAACCGAGCGAGCGCGCGGTATTGATGACGTTGATGCCGTCGAACCGGGTGGTCGACGAACCGTGGCTGACGGCCGAAACCTGGCTGGGCTGGCCCTTGCCGTCGAAGAACGACCCGAACAGGCGGTAGTCCCGCTCGTCACAGATCGCCGAGCAGGCGTTCCAGAACTCGGGCGTGCGCATCTGGTAGGCGACGTCCTCCAGCGGCTGGGTGATCTTGCCGTCCTTGATCTCGTAGAACAGCGTGCCGCCGAACTGGGCGTTGTAGCGCTGCTGGTCGATCGAGAACGAGCCCCGACCCAGGATGTAGATGCCGTTCTCGACGTTGCCGATCATGTCGGCCAGGCTGAGCGGCTTCTTGCCGGGCTGCAGCGACACGTTGGGCATGCGCTGGAACTGCACCGTCGACCAGGAGTCGGCGTACGAGCAGCCGTCGCTCTCGGTCTTGCCCAGGATGTGGGCCTGGTCGCGGGTGGCCTGGTAGTCGACCAGCTTGCCGTCCTTGATCAGTGGCCAGCTCTTGGTCTTGATGCCCTCGTCGTCATAGCCGACGGCGCCCAGGCTGCCCGGCTGCAGCTTGTCGGCGACGATGTTGACGATCTCGTTGCCGTACTGGAAGCGCTGTTCGCGCTTGTCCAGCGTGGCGAAGCTGGTGCCGGCGTAGTTGGCCTCGTAGCCCAGCACGCGGTCCAGCTCGAGCGGGTGGCCGATCGACTCGTGGATGGTCAGGCCCAGGTGGTTGGGATCCAGCACCAGGTCGTAACGGCCCGGCTTCACCGACTTGGCGGTCAGCTTCTCGCGCGCCTGGACGGCGGCGGCCTGGGCGTCCTCGACCATGTCGTAGGACTTGTTGTAGCTGATGATGCCGTTGGGCGAGAGGACCTTATCCTCGGCCTTGGGATCCAGGTACTCGTAGCCCATGCCCATCGGGGCCGAGAGGCCCTCGCGCGAGCGGAACTTGCCGGTGGCCTTGTCGATCGCAGTGACCGTAAACGGCGCCCAGACGCGATGGATGTCCTGGTCGATGTAGGAGCCGTCGCTGCTGGCGAAGTACTTCTGCTCGTTGATCAGGAACAGGCTGGAATTGACGAAGTTGGCCCCGGCCTTCAGGGCCGCGCCGTTGACCCGCATCAGGAGGTCGACCTTCTCCTGCAGCGACACTTCCATGCCGTTGCGGCGGATGGGCGTGGCCCACTTCACCTCCCCGACGCCCTTGGTCGGCGCCAGCTGGACCGGCGCGGTCTGGTTCTTGGCGTTCGCCTTGGCGATGGCGACGGCCAGGCGGGCTGTCTGGGCCACCGACTCCGGCGACATGTTGTTGGTGGCGGCGAAGCCCCAGGCGCCGCCGGCGATGACGCGCACGCCCACGCCGCTGGACTCGGTGTTGGTCACGCCCTGGACATTGGCCTCGCGCGTCAGGATGAACTGGCGCAGGTAGCGGCCGACGCGGACGTCGCAATAGGTGGCGCCAGCCGCCTTGGCCGCGGTCAAAGCCGCGTCGGCGAGACGCTTCTTGACCGCGACGTCCATGGTCTCGACCAGCTGTTCGGCGGCGATCGCCTGGCCAAAGCCCGGCAGCAGCACGCCCCCGGCGCCGATGCCGCAGGCCGCGAGGAATTGTCGTCTATCCAAGGTGTCTCCTCCCCAGTGGCCCACGATCCGGGGCACGGTCTCGCCTGTTCCGGACCGGCCGGAATCTCACGCGGTGGAAGTTCTGACGCAGACCAGTGTCTGAGGTCAAATATTTCTCAGATGTAATGTTTCCGCGCCCTCTGTTTGCACGCGCGAAGCAATTGGCTACCGATCCGGCTGCAAACTTGCCTTACCAGGGAAAAGGGTTCTTCGAGCGGGGTGCGACGCGGATTTCCTCGCCGTCCAGGGTTCGGGCGCCGGCCGGCGAGGGGGCGCGGCAGGCGCCGCTCGCCGTCAACGAGAGGGCGGCGGGCTCAAATCGAAGGCGCCCAGCGCCGCTTCCTGGAGCAAAGGGCCGTGCGCCTCAGCGCGCCGGCCCAGCCTCGCTGCGGCGCACGCGTATGGCCGGCTGACTGCCGACCTTCATGCGATAGCTGCCCATGGCGGCCTTGCGGATCTCGACGCTGGTCCCGGCCTTGGGCGGCTTGCTCAGGATCTCCTGATCGATCTGGCGCCAGACCGCGCCGTCTTCGAGCGTGACCACGAGGCGGCCCTCGGCGTCGGTGCGGGCGGCCTTGACGACGGCCTCGAGAGTCTCGGTCTCGGCCTTGTCGGCGCCGCGATCCAGGATCGACAGGGTGGGCAGCTCCAAGCCGAATGCCTGGCGGCGCGCCGCGCGGGCCGTCTGTTTGTCGATGATGATGACCTCGCCGGTCTCCTGGGCCTTGGTCACCGACTGGGCGGCCTTGTCATAGCAGGCCAGACGCTCGCCGTCGGTCTTGATCGTGCTGCAGGCCTTCAGCGCCTTGATCACGTCGGGCTCGGGCCCGGACTGGGCCAGGGCGGCGCCGGCTGACAGGGTCACGAGCAGGACGAGGGCGGGACGCAGCATGATGGTGTTCCTCACGACGCGTCGTTCTTTCCACCCAGCAGCCAGCCGGTCAAGGAGAGGCGCTTTGCCTCGGCGTAGCTGGCCACCTGGGCCACTGAATGCGGCGTCGGCACCTTGAACAGGGTCAGTACGTTGAAGCCCGGCGCGAGGCCGCGCGCCACGTCGCCCGCGGCGTCATGGAACAGCAGCTGACCGCCCCAGTCTGGTCGCCAGCGGCGGGTGAAGCCCAGGGTGAAGGCGGCGAGGCGGTAATCCTTGCGATGGCTGTCGTCATGCACCGTCAGGAAGTCGCCGGGACGATAGTAGGAGGCCTGGACCCGTACGCCGCCCACCTCGGGCGCGCCGATGATCTGGCCGCCAAAGTCGAGGAAGGCGCGGCTCTCCAGGAACTCCGTCGCCCGGTGGATCGGCGCGGTCGGCGCGCGCGGATACTCGTCCTGCAGCGCGTAGGACATGTGAACGAACGAAAACCCCCGGGCGGCGCGCTTGAGGGCGCCTTGCAGGAACTGGCGCACCTGCGCCTCGCCGAACTTCTTGATGACCTCCGGCGTGATGACCAGCGTTTCGGAAGCCTCGTCAGGGGCGACGATGTTCCAGGTCAGCGACTCCAAAAGCCCGGTGACGGCGTCGGCGTCCTGCGGCTCCAGGAACACGGGGATCTGCACATGGCCGTCGCGCGCGAAACGCTCCGCAAGGGTGTCGATCGGCAGGTCGGTGTTGATTCTCAACGGCGGGTGATGGGGCATCGGAGCTCGGATACGCGACGGATGGGCGGGCTTGAGCCGCCTTTCGCCTATTCAAGCGTTGCTTCTGGTCGCGGCGCAACCGCGCGCCGATCGATCTTGCCTTGTCCGAGATTCTTCACGGGTGAAACATACGGCTCAAGATTAACGCGCGCTGCGTAGCGCCCGGTAGCACTAGCAGAACTGGCGGCGGCCGTTTGTGGGGCATGATTTTCCGCGCCAACGTGCGGCGCGTCAGTTGTCGACGGAGGGCGACCGGTGGCGTCGAAGCCGGTCTACTGAGCGCAAATGGTCGCTCATCCTACTGGCGCGGGTTAGATATTCTTCAATGTTTCCTGTCGCGAACGTACATGTAACGCTTATGCTTCCTAGCGGCTGGAGATTTCCTGCCCTAGCCCCGCCTGGGCGGACGCGAATGTGTCGCATTTGAGACACTGGTGCGAATTTCTTGCTACGCAGACACGCGCCGCCGTTGACCAATTCCGTCTGACAAAGCCTACCTGCGCCCAATGCCCGTTTCGTCACAGAACCGGGGGGGAGCGTCTGTCTCGTTCGGGCGGGACGACGCCGAAGCTTTTGGAGGTGGAATTTGTTGGGTTTTGTTAGCCGTCGAAAGAGCCTGTTGGCCTCTTCCATCCTGTGCGGCGTCATGCTGCCGGCCGCCGCTGCTTGGGCGCAACAGGCCGAAGAGCCCGCCCAGGTCGAAGAAATCGTCGTCACCGGTTCGCGCATCGCGCGCGCCGACCTGACCTCGGCCAGCCCGATCGCCCAAGTCGGCGACAAGGAGCTGAAGCAGTCGGGCGTGGTGAACACCGAAAACCTGCTGAACACCCTGCCGCAGGCCGTTCCGGGCATCACCTCGACCGTCAACAACGGTAACAACGGCACCGCCACGGTGAACCTGCGCGGCCTGGGCTCGAACCGCACCCTGGTGCTGGTCGATGGCAAGCGTCAGACCCCGACCACCTCGGCCGGTAGCGTCGACCTGAACCTGATCCCGCCGGCCCTGATCAAGCGCATCGACGTCGTGTCGGGCGGCGGCTCGGCCGTTTACGGCTCGGACGCTATCTCGGGCGTCGTCAACTTCGTCCTGAAGAACGACTTCGAAGGCCTTGAGTTCTCGGCTGGCTACTCGGAGACCGACGGCGGCGAAGCGCCGATCTACTCGGCCGACCTGACGATGGGCGCCAACTTCGCCGATCGTAAGGGCAACGTCGTCCTGAGCCTCGGCTACAACAAGCGTGAAGCCCTGACCCAAGGCGAGCGCGGCGGCATGCTGGCCCGCGCCTGGGGCGACAACGCCGCTCGTACGGGCCTTGTGCCGTCGGGTTCGGGCTCGATGGAACCGGGCCGCGTCGATCCGTTCGTTGCGGGCAAGTTCGTGACGCTGCCGGGCGTCGCCAACAGCGCCGCCAACTCGGCCTATTTCCTGCCGACCGGTGACGTTCGCCTCTATGACGCGAACAACGACACCTACAACTTCGCGCCGGTCAACTATCTGCAGACCCCGCAAGAGCGTTTCTCGGTCACCTCGCTGGCCAGCTATGAGATCAAGCCGGGTCTGACCGCCTACGCCAAGGGCAACTTCGTCAACTCGAAGGTCGTCACCCAGCTGGCTCCGACTCCGGTCGGCAGCCGCATCTTCCGCTTCACGCTGGACAACAACCCGTTCCTGACGGCGGCCGCCAAGACGGCCCTGAACAGCCTGGGTTCCAGCACCAGCTACTCGATCCCGACCTCGAGCCCCTGGGCGACCGGCACCTACACCGACGTCGACACCGACGGCGATGGCCTGTTCGACACCGTCACGGGCGTGTTCAACAAGCGCCTCAGCGACGTTGGCCCGCGCGTCTCGGCGTTCAACTTCACCGGCTTCCAGATGCAACTGGGCCTGAAGGGCAATATCGAGGCCATCAACGGCGGCTTCGACATCTACTATCAATACGGCAACACCCACGGCAGCAACTCGCTGCTGGGCGACACCAGCCTGGCTCGCATCCAGCAAGGCCTGCTGCTGAACGCCGCCGGCACCGCCTGCGCCGATCCGTCGGGCGGCTGCGTCCCGGTGAACATCTTCGGTCAGGGCACGATGTCGGCGGCCGCGGCCAACTTCATCAAGACCCGCATCAACTCGTCGCAAGACTACGAGCAGATGTACGGTGGCTTCAGCATCAACGGTGACACGGCCAACCAGTTCTCGCTGCCCGCGGGCCCGATCGGCTTCGCCGTGGGCTTCGAGTACCGTTCGGAAGACTTCAACTTCAACCCCAGCCAAGACCTGGCCACGGGTAACCTGACGGGCTTCAACGCCAGCCCGCCGGTCGCCGGTCGCTTCGACGTGTACGAAGGCTACGCCGAAGTGCTGGTTCCGCTGTTGAAGGACCTGCCGCTGGTCAAGTCGCTGGACCTGGAACTGGCCGGCCGTACGTCGGACTACACCGGTCAGCCGAAGGCCGTTCAGACCTACAAGGTCGCCGGTTCGTGGAAGGTGTTCGACGACCTGATGCTGCGCGCCTCGTACAACAAGGCGATCCGCGCTCCGTCGGTTGGCGAACTGTTCTCGCCGCAAAGCAACAACTTCCCGACCGCCACCGATCCCTGCTCGGCCCGTGGCGCGCCGACCGCCGCGATCCGCCAAGCCTGCATTAACTCGGGCGTTGCGGCTAGCGTCGTGGGCCTGATCAACGCCAACCAGCAGACCCAGACCCTGACGGGCGGCAACCCGAACCTGCGTCCGGAAGAGGGCAAGACCTTCACGGCCGGTTTCGTGTACACGCCGTCGTGGCTGCCGGGCTTCTCGATCACCGGTGACTACTTCGACATCGAGATCACGGACGCCATCGCCTCGTTCGGCGGCAGCGCCGCCAACGTGATGAACGTCTGCTACGGCCCGCTGGTCAACGGTAACCCGAACTCGCCGTACTGCCAGGCCATCAAGCGCCTGTCGAACGGCTCGATCGACTTCGTCACCCTGACCAACCAGAACGTCGCGACGGTCACGACCGCTGGCTTCGACATCGGTGTCTCGTACCGCACGACCCTGGAACAACTGGGTCTGCCGGATTGGGGCTCGCTGGCGTTCCGCTCGCTGTACACCAACACCTGGGACTCGACGTCGACGCCGGACGAAATCTCGACGCCGATCAAGTGCGCCGACAAGTTCGGTACGCGCTGCGGCAACCCGACCCCGCGTCACAAGCTGCGTTCGACGATGAACTGGACCATGAACCAGTTCGGCGTGAACATCGTCTGGAACCACCTGGACGACGTGCTGGACGACAACCCCGCCAGCAAGTTCACCGTCGAGCGTATCGGCGCCAAGAACTACTGGGATCTGTCGGCCGACTGGAACGTCAATGACAACCTGGCCTTCACGGCCGGCGTGCGTAACCTGACGCAGGAAGCCTATCCGATCCTGGGCGGCAACGCCTCGCCGTCGAACAGCGGTTACCCCGCCACGTACGACGTGCTGGGCCGGACGTTCTTCCTGAACGCCCGCCTGCGCTACTAATCGAGGCGTCCCCGCCGTTTCGGCGGCGGGGAAACCCTGATTTCGAAGGCCCGCCTCAAGCGATTGAGGCGGGTTTTCTTTTGAGCGATGGCTTGCGCCTCAGCGCGGAACGACGTCGAAGGCGATCGTCAGGCGGTGGTCGGCCTCGGTGAACGGCTGGGTGCCGTGCCACAGGCACGACGGGAACAACGCCAGGGTTCCGCGCTCGGGCTTGATGAAGTGCTCGGCCTCGAGCGTCGGCCGCGTCAGACACCCCGGACGGCCAAAGCGGAGCCAGCCGGCGCGCGTGGTCTCATCGTCAAACCGGCCCGGCAGGTCCAGATAGAAGGCCGACGAGATCCAGCCGCGCGGATGCACGTGGTCTGCGTGGAAGCCCTCGGACCTCAGCCGCACCGACCAGCCGCCCGCAAAGGCGAAGTCGGATGACCGCCGCCTGCGGATCGGATCCTCGCCCGCGCCCAAGGCCTCGACATACCGCGCCACAGCCTTGCCGGCCGAGGCGAAGAAGGCCTGCACCAACGGGTCGCGCGAACGGTCCAACGACGGAACCTGGCTGCCACCCCGCAGGGATTGGTTCAGCGGGTGGGTCTTCAGATCGTGCAGTTGCAGCATCCGGTCGCGCAGGGCGTCGAGGAAGGCGTCGAGGCTCTCCCAGCCGTCCGGGGTATCGAGCTTGTCGGTGCGCACCAGCGCCGCATAGTCGCGGAAGAGATCGCCGCGCGGATCGCCGGTGATCCGCCAGGCGGTGTTGCGCAGCACCAGGGCGTACTGGTCGTCGGGCGCGCCGGCGACCAGGGTCTCGGCCGTGCGCGCGGCGGCCTCGGCGTCGCCGTGCGCCAGCAGCGCTTCGCACAGCACCGTCTGGCTTTCCGCAGCACCTGGCGCGAGACGCGCGGCCTCGCGGGCGTGGGACAGCATCCGCGCCGGGTCGCCCACCGCCCCCGCCGCCCGCGCCGCCGCGATCCTTAAGCCCAGATCGCCGGGCGCGCGGGCCAGGGCGTCCGCCAGCGTCGCGTCGGCCCCGGTGTGGTCGCCCGCAAAGGTCAGGACGTTGCTACGGATCGTCCACAGATTGGCGTCATCGGGATGTCGGGCGAGGGCTCGGTCAAGTTGACCGAGCGCGACCTCGGCGCGGCCCGAGCGCATCCAGCGCAGCTGGGCCAGGTTCAGGTGGACGGCGGCGTCGTTCGGGCGCGCGGCCAGAGCCCGTTCGAACGTCGCTTCGGCCTCGTCATAGCGGTGCAGCGCCTGCAGCGCCCTGCCCAGCACCAGCCGCACCTCGGGGACATCAAGGCCCAGCGCGATGGTTTTACGCGCGGCCTCTTCGGCCTCATCGTCCAGCGAGAGGTCGCCCAAGGTGGCGGCCAGATTGTACCAGGCAAAGCGGTCGCCGGGCGCGCGGGTCACGGCGCGGCGGTTGAACGCCAGGGCCTCGCCTGTCCGGCCCAAGGCCTTCAGCGCAGCCGCGTGAACCATCAAGAGGCCGGGCGTGGCCTGGGGCAGGGCGGCCGGAGCTGTCGTGAGCCTCAGGGCGTCGGCGGGCCGCCCGTGGTCGACGAGCGTCCAGGCCTGGTTTGTGACGAGATCGGTCATGGCGCGCCGCAGTTTGTCCCCGTTCAGTCTTTGGCGCTCCCAGCGGCGGACCACAACCGCCAAGGCGTGCAAATTCCCCGAGGACCGTCCGGTGCGGGCCTGCTATGCCTGCCGCCATGAGCACGATCACGACCGTCGGCGTCGACGCCGACGACACCCTCTGGCACTGCGAGAGCCTGTTCCGCCTGTCCCACGCCCGCTTTCTGGACCTGCTGTCAGAGCACGGCGATCCGGAGAAGATCGAGGCCCAGCTGCTGGCGGTCGAGAAACGCAACCTGCGGGTCTATGGCTACGGGGCCAAGGGCTTCACCCTGTCGATGATCGAGACGGCGCTGGAGGTCACCGACGGCGCGGTCGACACCCGCGTGATCCGCGAAATCCTGGCCGTCGGGCGCGAGATGCTGACCGAGCCGATCGAGCCGCTGCCGGGCGTCGAGAACGCGCTTTCGGCGCTGTCTGACCGCTACCGCCTGATCCTGATCACCAAGGGGGACTTGCTGCACCAGGAGCAGAAGCTGGCCTCGTCGGGCCTGGGTGACTATTTCGTCGCTGTCGAGATCGTGTCGGAGAAGGACGCTGATACCTATCGCCGGGTCTTCGACCGTTACGGCACGGGCGCGGAGCAGGCGGTGATGGCCGGCAACTCGATGCGCTCGGACATTCTGCCGGCTCTGGAGGCCGGCTGCTGGGGCGCCTTGATCCCGTACCCGCTGGTCTGGTCCCACGAGGCCGCCGAGGCGCCGGTGGGGCATCCGCGCTACGTCGAGCTGGCTAGCATTGGGGAATTACCGGCTTGGGTGGAGGGGATTTCGCGCTAAAGGGCCCCCTCCGTCTCGGCGCACCGCGCCGATCCACCTCCCCCGCGAGCGGGGCAGGAGGGGTGTCATCCTCCCCTGCGGAGCGGGGGAGGTGGCCCGGAGGGCCGGAGGGGGCGCTCAAGCCCGCTTTTTCCCCACCTTCGCCAGCCAGTCCCGCGCCGGGCGCTCGAAGAACACCAGCGACAGATAGGCGATCGGGAACAAGGCCACGACCCAGAACAACACCCACAAGCGCATCAGGTCGCCGCTCAGGTTCCACATCCCCAGTCCCACCCAGGCCAGGCCCATTTTCAGGGCGATGGGGTGCAGAAGGTACAGGCTGAACGACAGCTGCGCCCAGGGCGCCAGGCGCTGGCTGACTCCGCCGTGCGCGCCCTTGGCGTCGGCCGCCACGCCCAGCAGGCCGATGGCGTAAACGACGAACAGCAGGATCGTCCGCTCCACCCCGGCCCACGACAGGATCAGATAGGCCCCCAGCAGCAGCCACATCAGGAGGTTCGGACGCGGGATCTTGGCCAGCCAGTCGCGCAGCTGGAACGCGGCCATGCCGATCAGGAAGCCGGGCACAGCCCGCAGCATGCCGTAGTCCCAGGTCCATTGGTGGAACGGCCGGTCGCCATGGGGCGTCTGCAGCATCACGACGATCGAGGCCAGGGCCACGGCCAGGGTCACCCAGGGACCACGCGCGGTCAGCAGGAAGATCAGCGGCAGGACCAGATACATCGCCATCTCGGCGCTGATCGCCCAGCTGACGAAGTTCCAGGTCTGGGAGTGGCAGACGCCCCAGGCGTGGACGAAGATGATGTTGGGCACGATGCAGGCCACGTCATAGCGGCGCGGGTCGCGATCCTGGATCCAGCCGGCCGCGCCGGCGGCGGCCACGGCGATGAACACCAGCATCGTCGCCCAGTGCAGCGGCCCCAGCCGCGCCACCCGCTTCTGGATGAAGTCGCGGTACTTGTCGAAGCTGGTCAGGCGGCCGGTATAGATCGCCGCCATGACGTAGCCGGAGATGAAGAAGAACAGGTCGACGATCAGGCTGAACGTCTTGATCGTATCGTCCGCCCACTGCCACTGGCCGTCCAGATTGATGAAGCGGTTGAAGTGGAACACCACGATCATCACGGCGCCGACGATGCGCAGGGCGTCTAGATGCAGCATCTGGTCGGAATCGGGTTGGAGCGGGGGGAGCTTGGGCATGGCAGGCATGTGCCATGAGACGCCCCCTCCGTCACGATGCTTCGCATCGCGCCACCTCCCCCGCACGCGGGGCAGGAGGGATAAGGCCGCTTCCTCCTCACCCCCCTTCGCGGGGGAGGTGGCGCGGCGCCGCCAGGCGACGCGACGGAGGGGGCGCTTCTGCCCCTAGATCGCCACTCGCTTGGCCATGGCGCTGCGGCGGGCGTTGGTTTCTTCCTGTGCGCGCTGCACCGCTTCGGTCTCGGTGGCGTGCAACAGGTGGTCGATGACCCGTTCCAGGTGGTCGCGCATGGCCTGGCGGGCGGCGGCGGGGTCGCGCGCCTTGAGGGCGTCGACGACGCGGCGATGCTCGGCGATGCGAGGTTCCAGGCCCATGCCGCGCGCACGGGTCAGGATGTTGCGAGCCAAGGGCGAGCGGTTGCGCCAGTCCCACAGGTTTTCGATCGTGGCGATGATCGCGCCGTTGCCGGTGGCCCGCGCGATGGTCAGGTGGAACTCGCGGTCGGCGTCCTCGCCGCGGATTTCCTCCTCCTCGTGCATGCGGGTCAGCAGCCCTTCGAGGACCTCGATCTGCTCGTCGCTGATCGAGGTGGCGGCCAGGGCTGCGGCCTCGCCCTCGAACAGACGACGAGCCTCGATCAGTTCGAAGGCGCCGATCTCGAAGTCGATCTCGGCCGACGGCGCCATGGGGCGGACATTGCCGGTGACATAGATGCCCAGGCCATGGCGGGCCTCGATCATGCCCAGCATTTCCAGGGCGATCATCGCCTCGCGCAGGGTCGGCCGCGAGACCCCGAACTGCTCGGCCAGCTCGCGCTCGGTCGGCAGGCGGTCGCCCAGCTTGTAACGGCCGGCCTCGATATCGTCGGCGACGGAGTCGGCGATCTTGCGGTAGAGCTTGACGTTGTCAGACATGGCGATCGGGCTTGAGCAGGCGCTTAAAAACGCTCGGCGGACGTAGGGAGAAGCGAATCCCTACCACGCCGCACAACGCCGAAGAGCCTCCTTTTTGGCGCGGATCGTCGCAGAGGTCTGGCCTCGCTCACCAGTCGTGCATCGAGCCGTCGAGGCGGCGCGCGATCGGCAGATAGGCCCGCTGGTAGGGGTACTTGGCGGCCAGATCCTCGTCGATGTCGACGCCCAGGCCCGGCGCATCGCCCGGATGCAGCATGCCGTCCTTGAAGGTGTAGGCGTGCGGGAACACCGCATCGGTCTCAGGCGTGTGGCGCATGTACTCCTGGACGCCGAAGTTCGGGATCGACAGGTCGAAGTGCAGAGCCGCGCCCATGCACACCGGCGACAGGTCGGTGGCGCCATGGCAGCCGGTGCGTACTTGGTAAAGGTCGGCGAAGCTGGCCAGCTTCTTCAGGTGCGTGATGCCGCCGGCATGGACGACCGTGGCGCGGATGTAGTCGATCAGCTGCTCCTCGATCAGCTGCTTGCAGTCCCAGATCGCGTTGAAGATCTCGCCCACGGCCAGCGGCGTCGTGGTGTGCTGGCGGATCAGGCGGAAGCTGGCCTGGTTTTCGGCCGGCGTGGCGTCCTCCATCCAGAACAGGCGGTAGGGCTCGAGATCCTTGCCGAGCCGGCCAGCCTCGATCGGGGTCAGGCGGTGGTGGACGTCGTGCAGCAGGTGGACGTCGTCGCCCAGCCGGGCGCGCGCGGCCTCGAACAGGGCCGGGGTCGAGCGCATGTAGCGCTCGGTCGACCAGATCGTCTCCTTGGGCAGGTCGCTGTCGGCCGGCTCGTAGAAGAACTTGTCCTTGGAGACGCCGTATGTCCCGCTCATGCCGGGCACGCCGGTCTGCAGGCGAATGGCCTTGTACCCCTGCTCGGCGTAGATCGCGGCGTTGTCGAGGGTCTCGTCGATCGTCTCGCCGTTGGCGTGGCCGTAGACCACGACCCCCGTGCGGCATGCGCCGCCCAGCAGTTGGTACACCGGCAGGCCGGCGATCTTGCCCTTGATGTCCCACAGGGCGGTGTCGACGGCGGCGATGGCGGCCATGGTCACCGGGCCCCGGCGCCAGTAGGCGCCACGATAGAGGTACTGCCAGATGTCCTCGATCTGGTGGGCGTCGCGGCCGATCAGGCAGGGAATGACATGCTGGGTCAGATAGGCCTCGACCGCCAGCTCGCGGCCGTTCAGCGTGGCGTCGCCCAGGCCGTACACGCCCTCGTCGGTGATGATCTTCAGCGTGACGAAGTTGCGTCCCGGGCAGGTGACGATGGTCTTGGCGGCGATAATTTTGGGCATGGGACGCTTCGACCTCGTTGAGACACAGCACTGGGCAGGGGCGAAAGCCACGGCGCGCGGCTTGCCGCGCGTGCCTCCCATCTCCTCCCTGCCTATCGATGTACCGGTACCATAAAGCTTGTCAACCCGGTGGTCTGACCACTATGACAGGGTGTCCCGACCTTCGACGGGGCCAGACAAGAATGTTCGCGTGAACATCGCGAGGGAGTGAAACCGATGCGCCTGATGGCTCTGATCCTCGGTCTTACGCTGCTGGCCGCCCCGGCCGCGCGCGCCGAGGACGGTTATGATCTCTGGCTCCGTTACAAGCCCGTCGAGGGTGGGGCGCGCGCCGCCTACGCCGCTCGGGCCGCCGCCATCGCCCCCGTCGCCGACACCCCGACCCTGGCGGTGGCGCGCGCCGAACTGGAGCGCGGACTGACCGGCCTCGTTGGCGCGCCCGCTTCGGCCGCCGCCGGGTCGCGCGACGGCGTGGTCCTGCTGAGCGCGGGCGCGACGCCGGCCATCACCGGCCTTGGCCTGCCGCTGCAGACGCTGGGCGAGGAGGGCTACCTGATCCGCACCGTGTCGGTGGGCGGCAAGGCCACCACCGTCATCGCCGCCAACCGCGACATCGGCGTACTGTACGGCGTGTACCGCTATCTTTCGCTGATCCAGACCGGCCAAAGCGTCGAGAAGCTAGACATCGTCTCGGTCCCCAAGGTGAAGCTGCGCATGCTGAATCACTGGGACAACCTGGATCGCCATGTCGAGCGCGGCTATTCGGGCCAGTCGATCTTCGACTGGTGGCGGCTGCCCGGCCATGTGGATCCGCGCATGGTCGATTACGCCCGCGCCAACGCCTCGCTGGGGATTAACGGCACGGTCCTGAACAACGTCAACGCCAAGGCCGACAGCCTGACAGCGCCGTTCCTCATCAAGGCCGCGGCTCTGGCCGACACCTTCCGGCCCTACGGGATCAAGGTCTATCTGTCGGCCCGCTTCTCGGCGCCGATGGAGATCGGGGGCCTCAAGACCGCCGATCCGCTGGACCCGGCGGTGCGCGCCTTCTGGAAGGCCAAGGCCGACGAGATCTACAAGACCATCCCCGACTTCGGCGGCTTCCTGGTGAAGGCCAATTCCGAGGGGCAACCGGGGCCGCAGGATTATGGTCGCACCCATGTCGACGGCGCCAACATGCTGGCCGACGCGGTCGGTCCGCATGGCGGCGTCGTGTTCTGGCGCGCCTTCGTCTATTCGCACGAGCAGCCCGATGATCGCGCCAAGCAGGGCTATAACGAGTTCAAGCCGTTCGACGGCCAGTTCCGCGACAACGTGGTCATCCAGGTCAAGAACGGCGCGATCGACTTCCAGCCGCGCGAGCCGTTCCACCCGCTGTTCGGGGCCATGCCCAAGACCAATCTCGGCATGGAGTTCCAGATCACCAAGGAATACCTCGGCTTCTCGACCCACCTTGTCTATCTGGGCCCGCTGTTCGAGGAGACCCTGCGCTCTGACACCATGGCCAAGGGCAAGGGCTCGACGGTCGCCAAGGTGGTCGACGGCGCGCTGGACGGTCGCAAGCTGACCGCCATGGCCGGCGTGGCCAATATCGGCTCGGACCGCAACTGGAGCGGCTCGCAGTTCGACCAGGCCAACTGGTACGTCTTCGGGCGCCTCGCCTGGGACCCTGAGGCGGGGACACGCGCCATCGCCGAGGATTGGACCAAGATGACCTTCGGCGCCGACCCCCGCCTGGTGACGCCGGTCGTGTCGATGATGATGGGCTCGCGCGAGGCGGCGGTGGACTACATGACGCCGCTGGGTCTGCACCACCAGATGGGCGAGGGGCACCACTATGGCCCTGGTCCCTGGGTCAGTGGCGGCCCGCGCGCCGACTGGACCAGCGTCTACTACGCCAAGGCCAGTGAAACGGGGATCGGCTTTGATCGCACCCCCACCGGCAGCAACGCCACGGCCCAGTACGCGCCGCCCGTCGGCGCCTGTTACGCAGACCTCAAGTGTGTCGACGAGAAGGACCTGCTTTGGTTCCACCACCTGCCCTGGGATTATCGCCTGAAGTCCGGCGACACCCTTTGGAACGGCTTGGTGAAGTCCTATTCGCGGGGCGTGTCCTATGTGGACAGCATGGAAAAGACCTGGGCGGGGCTGGCCCCCTATGTCGACGCGCCGCGCCACCGTGAGGTCGCCGACTACCTGGAGATCCAGCGGAGCGAAGCGCAGTGGTGGCGCGACGCTTCGATCGCCTGGTTCCAGACCTTTTCCAAGCGCCCGCTGCCGCCGGGCGAAAAGCCGCCGGAGAAGTCGCTGGAGGACTACAAGAGCCTCAAATTCCCCTGGGCGCCGGGGAACGGAAAATAGGGTGTACAAGGCTGTGTCATCCCGAGCGCGCTCCGCTCGGGATGCCTTCGGCTTTAGCCCGCTTTGAGCCTGAACGGCGTCAGTATTTCGCGCTCGACACGATGTGGCGCCCGGGAAACCGAAATCCGCGCCGCTCGGCAAAAAATGATGTGCAAATCGCGCCTCTTCGCCGGAATCGCGACTGAAAATGGTTCCCTCAGGGCGACGCCCTGCATAATCATGCCCCTTGATTGATGCGTCGGATCCACGGCGCGCGTTTCAGGTGAGGGGCCTTTCCATGTTCCAGACGTCTTTCCGGCGCCGCGCGCTCGCGCTGGCGGCTTCGGTGGCATTCGCGGCGCTGTCGTCGGGCGCCGCGCTGGCCGCCGACGGATATCAGGCGCCGCCCGCGCCGATCGCCCAGATCCTGGATGCGGCGCCGACGCCGGGCGTGTCGGTCAGCCCCGACCGCAAGGTCCTGGCCCAGTTGGGACGCGAGAACCTGCCGTCCATCGCCGCCGTGTCGGAGCCGATCCTGCGGCTGGGCGGCTATCGCATCAACCCGCGCAACAACGGCCCGATCGAGGCGCGCGCCGCCTGGATGAACGCCCTGACGCTGCAGGACGTCGCGACCGGCAAGACGCGCGCGGTGGCCCTGCCCGCCGGCGCGCGCTTCCTGTCGCCCAGCTGGTCGCCGGACGGCGGCAAGATGGCCTTCGTCATGGACGCCAAGAACGGCCTTGAGCTGTGGGTTGTCGATGTGAAGGCCGCCACCGCGCGCAGGGTCTCGGACGTCGCCGTCAGCGGCGTGTTCGGCTCGGGCTATGACTGGCTGCCGGACGGTTCCGGATTCCTGGTGCAGGCGGTGGCGTCAGGCCGTGGCGCGCCCCCCACTAAGGACCTGACGCCGGCGGGGCCGACGATCCAGGAGTCCAAGGGCCGCACCGCCGCCATCCGGACCTACCAGGACCTGCTGACCAACGCCTATGACGAGGCGCTGTTCGACTACTACTTCACCTCGCAATTGACCCGGGTGGACCTGGTCGATGGCAAGGCGACGGCGGTCGGCAAGCCCGGGGTGATCTCAGGCGCCAGTATCTCGCCCGACGGCCAGTACGTGCTGACCAACCGCCTGAAGCGTCCCTACAGCTATCTCGTCCCGGCCAGCCAGTTCCCGACCGAGATCGCGGTTTCGACCATCGACGGCCAGCCGGTGAAGACGCTGGTCGACCGCCCCCTGGCCGACAACCTGCCGGCCGCCTTCGACGCCGTACCCACCGGCGTGCGCTCGGTCTCCTGGCGCGCCGATGCGCCGGCCACCCTGGTCTGGGCCGAGGCCCAGGACGGGGGCGAGCCGCGCAAGAAGGTGGCGATCCACGACAGCGTCTTCATGCAGGCTGCGCCGTTCAACGGCGCGCCGACCAAGCTGATCGACCTGGAGCAGCGCTATCGCGGCATCGAATGGGGGCGCGGCGACGTGGCCCTGCTGACCAGCCGCTGGTGGCAGACCCGCAACCAGAAGCTCATCCTGATCGATCCGTCGAAGCCGGGGACCGGCCGGGTGATCGTCGATCGCAACTATCAGGATCGCTACAATGATCCGGGTCGCGCCCTGACCCGTCGGGACGCCAAGGGCGAGGATCTTTTGCACTTCACGCCGGACGGCAAGTCGGTGTTCGTCGCCGGCGACGGCGCGTCGGCCAAGGGCGAGTTCCCGTTCGTGGGCCGCATGTCGTTGGCCGACGGCAAGGTGACCAAGCTCTGGCAAGCCCAGGCGCCGTACTATCAGGTGCCGGTCGCCCTGGCCGACGAAGCGGGCAAGACGGTGATCACCCGCCGCGAAAGCGCCAAGGAGCAACCCAACTACTACATCCAAGCGGTCGCCCCGGGCGCCAAGGCCAGGGCCCTGACCGGCTTCCCCGACCGCGCGCCGCAGTTCGCCGGCGTCACCAAGCAGACCATCACCTATAAGCGTGCGGACGGCGTGACCCTGTCGGGCGTGCTCTATCTGCCGGCGGGTTATGACAAGGCCAAGGACGGTCCGCTGCCGCTGCTGATGTGGGCTTACCCTGCCGAGTTCACCGATGCGGCCGTGGCCAGCCAGACCGTGGACGACGGCAACCGCTTCACGCGTCCGGGCGGGACCAGCCACCTGTTCCTGTTGACCCAGGGCTACGCCATCCTCGACAATCCGGCGTTCCCGATCATCGGCCAGAACGGGGCCGAGCCGAACGACACCTACATCCAGCAACTGACGGCGGACGCTCAAGCGGCCGTGGATGCGGTGGTGGCGATGGGCGTGGCCGACCGCGACCGCATCGCCGTCGGCGGCCACAGCTATGGCGCGTTCATGACCGCCAACCTGCTGGCCCACACGCGCCTGTTCCGGGCCGGCATCGCCCGCTCGGGCGCCTACAACCGCACCCTGACGCCGTTCGGCTTCCAGGCTGAGCAGCGCACCTACTGGGAGGCGACCGACACCTATACGAAGATGAGCCCGTTCACCTACGCCCCGAACATCAAGGACCCGATCCTGCTGATCCACGGCGAGGCCGACGACAATTCGGGCACCTTCCCGGTGCAGAGCGAGCGCTTCTACGCCGCGCTGAAGGGGGCGGGCGCGACGGTGCGCTACGTGACCCTGCCGAATGAGGCTCACGGCTATCGCGCGCGGGAGTCCACCGGCCACACCCTCTGGGAAATGAGCCAGTGGATGGACAAGTACGTGAAGAACGCGCCCAAGCGCGAGACCAAGTAAGAGCGACGCCGCCCCGCTTGTCCTAAGCGGGGCGGCGCCCGCGCCGTTGTGTCGCGCCCCTGCGCTCCGTAGGAAGGCCCTATCCGATCGCCCGAACTCGCCGCCCATGGCAAGGTCGCGCCCGGAGACACCACCATGAGTCGAACGACCGCTCACCGCGCCTTTCGGCGAACGATGAATCTGATCGCCGGCGGCAAGCCTCTGGCGTCGGCGCTCAAGGCGATCGTGCAGGCCGTAGAGGCCGAGGACCCCACGATCCTCTGTAGCATCCTGTTGTTGGACGCCGAACGCCGGCGGCTGTTGCTGGGCGCCGCGCCCAGCCTGCCGAGCTTCTACAACAAAGCGATCGAGGGCCTGGAGATCGGGCCGTCGGTGGGCTCCTGCGGAACGGCGGCCTATCTGGGGCGTCGGGTGACCATCGATGACATCCAGTCCAGTCCGCTGTGGGTCGACTTTCGCGATCTGGCGGCGGAGGCTGGACTGGCCTCGTGTTGGTCCGAGCCGATAAGGACCTACGACGGGACCGTGGTCGGAACTTTCGCGATCTATCACCGCGAGATCAGTGCGCCCGACAAGGAAGACATCGCCTTCATCGAAGCCGCCGCTCAGCTGGCGGCGTTCGCGATCGACCGGCGACGCGCCGAGGAGGAGCTGGCGGCCAGCGAGGCGCGCGCGCGGCTGGCGGCTGAGCAGGCCCTGGAAACCGCGCGGAACCTGTCCAGTTTCTTCGACGTGTCGGCCGACCTGCTTTGCATCCGGGACTTGGAGGGGCGGTTCGTCAAGGTGAACCGAGCGTGGGAAACGGTGCTGGGCCATCCTGTCGAGACCCTGGAAGGCAAGGCCCTGCTGCCCCTGCTGCATCCGGATGATGTGGCGGCGACCCGCGCCCATATGGAGCAGGCCGAAGCGGACGGTGAGGTCAATGGCTTCGTGAACCGCTATCGGCGCGCAGACGGCTCGTACTGTCCGCTGGAGTGGCGTTCCCGACGGTTCGGTGACCTGTTCTTCGGGGTTGCGCGCGACGTCACCGAGCGGCTTCGGATCGAGGCGGAGATGGCCGAGGCCAGAGACGCCGCCGAAGCAGCCAACCGGGCCAAGAGCGACTTTCTCGCCAATATGAGCCACGAGATCCGCACCCCGCTGAACGGCGTCATCGCCATCGCTGCGGCGTTGGGCGAGACCCCGCTCACGCCGAAGCAGGCGGAGATGGTCGACATGATCCGGCGTTCGGGCGAGACCCTGGAGCGCCTCGTCTCCGACATCCTCGACGTCTCGAAGATCGAGGCGGGCCAGATCACCATACAGGCGCACGCCTTCGATCTGGGCGGGCTGATCGACGGGCTGCTCGATGTCGCGCGACTGCGGGCCAAGGACAAGGGCGTCAGCGTCCGCCTGGAACGGAGCGCGGCCGCGACCGGCGGCTTCCTGGGCGACAGCGTGCGGATCGGCCAGGTGATCAGCAACCTGCTGTCCAACGCCGTGAAGTTCACCGACCAGGGCGAAGTGACCGTTCGCGTCGAGGTGAATGAGGCGGGCGAAGGTGAGGCGCCGCGCCTTTGCGTTGAAGTCGAAGACACGGGTGTCGGCTTCGACGCTGACAAGGCCGACGTGATCTTCCAGCGCTTCAGCCAGGCCGACAGCACGATCACGCGCCGGTTCGGCGGGTCGGGTCTGGGTCTGTCGATCAGCAAGACCCTGGTCGAGATGATGGGCGGCGAGATCACGGCGCGGTCCAAGCCCGGCGCGGGCAGCCTCTTCCGGGTGGTGCTGCCGTTGAACCGGGCGGTGCTGGCGGCTGACGCCGAGACCGACGCGGCGTACCAAGACGTTTGGGGCGAGGGCTTGAAGGTGTTGCTGGCTGAAGATCACCCGATCAACCAGCGCGTGGTGCAACTGATCCTCGAACCGTGCGGCGCCGAGGTGACCGTGGTCGAGAACGGCGCGGAGGCCGTGGCGGCCACAGCGTCCCAGGCCTTCGACATCGTCCTGATGGACATGCAGATGCCGGTGATGGACGGTCTGGCCGCAACCCGAGCCATCCGCGCGAGGGAAGGGGATGGGCCGCACATGCCGATCATCATGCTCAGCGCCAACGCGATGGCCAGCCACCGGCAGGATGCGTTGCAGGCCGGCGCTGATCTGCACCTGGCCAAGCCGATAACAGTCTCGGCCCTTCTGGACGGCATAGGCCAGGTTATGGCGCGCTGATCCGGGCGGGGACGTTGGTTTTCCTTCACCTTTGCCCGGCAAGCGCCTAAATCGAGCGGCTCGCGGCCTGGGGCCGCCCGAAACCCTGCTTGGACTTGGCCGCGTGATCACCTTCCAGGACGTCTCTAAAACCTACGCCGAGGGCGCGCCGCCTGCGTTGCGCGGGGTTTCTCTGTCGGTGAACGCCGGCGAGGTGTTCGGCGTGATTGGCGCCTCGGGCGCTGGCAAGTCCACCCTGATCCGGCTGATCAACGGCCTGGAGGCCCCAAGCGCCGGCCACGTGATCGTCGATGGCGACGACGTCGCCGCCCTGGGCGTCGAAGGCCTGCGCGCCCTGCGCCGCCGGGTCGGGATGATCTTCCAGCACTTCAACCTGTTGTCGGGCAAGACGGTCGCCCAGAACGTCGCCTTTCCGCTGAAGCTGGCCGGCCGTCCCGCCGCCGAGGTCAGGGCGCGGACGGCCGAGCTGCTGGAGCGCGTGGGACTGACCGTCCATGCCGACAAGTATCCTGCCCAACTCTCCGGCGGTCAGAAGCAGCGCGTCGGCATCGCCCGCGCCCTGGCCACCAATCCCAAGGTCCTGCTCTGCGACGAGGCCACCAGCGCGCTGGATCCGGAGACCACTGAGCAGATCCTGGACCTTATTTCGGGCCTGAACCGGGAACTGGGTCTGACCATCGTGCTGATCACCCACGAGATGGACGTCGTGCGCCGCGTCTGCGACCGCGTCGCCGTGCTGGACGCCGGCTGTGTGGTGGAGGAGGGCGCTGTCGAAGAAGTGTTCCTGCATCCGACCAGTGACACCGCGCGCCGCTTCGTGCGCGAAGCCGAGGGCGATGTCTCCGCCGCGCCGGGCGTGGGCGGCCGTGTGGTGCGCCTGACCTTCAAGGGCGAGGCGACCTACAAGCCGGTGCTGGGCGAGGTGGCCCGCGCCACCGGCGTCGACTATTCCATCCTGGGCGGGCGAATCCATCGTCTGCGCGAGACGCCCTACGGCCAACTGACCCTGGCCCTGACCGGCGGCGACGTCGCCGCCGCCATCGCCCAGTTCCAGGCCTCCGGTGTGCGCGTGGATGAGCTTTCCGGGGAGACCGCCCAATGAGCGCCTCGAACATCGACTGGAGCGAGATCGGCCAAGCCACGCTCGACACTCTGGCCATGCTGGGCGGCTCGATGGTTCTCACCATCGCGGTCGGCCTGCCGCTGGGCGTGATCCTGTTCCTGACCGGCAAGGGCCAGATGCTGGAGAACCGGCTGGCCAACGGGGCGCTGTCGCTGCTGGTCAACATCCTGCGTTCGGTGCCGTTCGTGATCCTCCTGATCGTGATGATCCCGCTGACGGTGGCGCTGGTCGGCACGTCGCTGGGCGTGGCCGGCGCGATCCCGCCGCTGGTGGCCGGCGCCGCGCCGTTCTTTGCGCGTCTGGTCGAGACCGCCCTGCGCGAGGTCGACAAGGGCGTGATCGAGGCCAGCTTCGCCATGGGCGCCAAGCGGCGCCAGGTGGTGCTGGGCGCATTGCTGCCCGAGGCGCTGCCGGGCCTCGTTGCGGCCGCGACCGTCACGGCCGTGGCGCTGGTCTCCTACACCGCCATGGCCGGCGTGGTCGGCGCGGGCGGTTTGGGTGACCTGGCTATCCGCTTCGGCTATCAGCGCTTCCAGACCGACGTGATGGTCGTGACCGTGGTGCTGATGCTGGTGCTGGTGCAGGTGCTGCAGATGATCGGCGACGCGGTGGTGCGCCACGTTTCGCACAAGTAGGTCTGTGAACATGACGATTGAAGCCGACCACGACCCCCACTGGGACGCCGCTGTCGCCGAGAGCTTGCTCGGCAAGACCCTGCTGATGAACCTGACCTTCCTCGACGACGAGGGTGAGGTGCAGGAGCGCCAGCAGTTCTTCGGCGTGGTTATCGACGCCACCGAACATGAGGGGATCGTGCTGGATCTGCTGGGCGAGCACGACGGGGACACCTACACCCTGCCGCCGCAGACCTCCGCCATCCAGAAGGCCGAGGCGGGCCTGACCAGCTTGGCGGGCGACAAGCCCGACTTCGTGGCCAGCTGGATCATCCAGGGACCGCCGGACGTCGCCAATGACGTGGACGACGAAGTCTGAGCGGCCGCTCTCTTCTTGAGGGCTCGTCAGGAAATCTGATTTCGTGCGTGATGCGTATCAGGGCAAAAGCCTACCGCTAAGATCGCCTTTATGGAGCTGTTCATGGTCGCCCGCCGCGCCTTCGTCGCCCTCAGCCTCGCCGCCCTGGCGCTGACCGCCTGCGGCCCGAAGGCCCCCAAGGCCAGCGACGCCAACACCCTGACCGTGGCCGCCACCGCCGTGCCGCACGCGGAAGTGCTGGAGTTCATCAAGCCAAAGCTGGCGGCGCAGGGCCTGAACATCGACATCAAGGTGTTCAACGACTACGTTCAGCCCAACACCCAGGTCGCCGAAAAGCGCATCGACGTCAGCTACTTCCAGACCTTGCCGTATCTGGAGAGCTTCAATCGCGACAAGGGGACCAACCTGATCCCGCTACAGGGCGTCCACGTCGAGCCGATCGGGACCTATTCGGCCAAGTGGAAGTCGATCGCCGAGGTTCCGAATGGCGCTGTGATCGCCATCCCCAATGACGCCTCGACCGAAGGCCGCGCCCTGATTCTGCTGGCCAAGAACGGCGTCATCGCCATCAAGGACCCCAAGAACCCGCTGACCAGCCTGCGCGACATCACCAGCAACCCGAAGAACCTGAAGTTCAAGGAGCTGGAGGCGCCGGCCCTGCCGCGGGTGCTGAACCAGGTCGATCTGGCGGTTATCAACACCAACTACGCCCTCGACGCCAAGCTGAACCCCAGCAATGACGCCCTGATCATCGAGGACAAGACCAGCCCCTATGTGAACTATCTGGTCGGCCGTCCCGACAATAAGGACGACCCGCGCGTCAAGAAACTGGCGGCGGCTCTGACCACGCCCGAGGTCAAGGCGTTCATCGAGCAGAAGTACGCCGGCGCGGTGGTTCCGGCGTTCTGAGGGGACGGCGCGTTTCTCCCCAGGGGTGGGGAGTCTCCGTCCTCTAGCGTCCTCTAACATTTCAGCTTACCTATCAGCGCCTGCTGCTCACGGATTCTCCATGGCCTCGCCGTCGCTGAAATTGCCCGTTGGACGCCGCCTTGTGCTGGATGTCGCCAATTCCTCCGGCCTGGAGGACTGGGCGCCTGAGTTGCAGAAGACCAAGGTTTATGAGCGGATCCTGCTGGACCTGATCCTGGGCGAACTGCCGGCCGGTTCGCGCCTGGACGAGCAATCGCTGGCGGCGCACTACGACACCGGCCTGGCGGGCGTCCGCGACGCCCTCGGGCGCCTGGCGCTGGAGGGCCTGGTCATCCGCCGCGCGCGGTCGGGCACCACGGTCGCGCCGCTGGACCTGGTGGAGCTGCGCCAGGGCTACGAGGCGCGGGTGCTGATCGAGCCGCACTGCGCCCAGCTCGCGGCCAAGACGGCCAGCAAGGCCGAGGCCCAGGCGATGTACGATGTGTTCGCCGACGGGGAGGAGGCCGCTCGGACCTGCGATCTGCCGGCCCTGGTGGCGATGGACCTGCGTTTCCACGCCGCCGTCGCCCGCGCCTCGGGCAATCTGGCCCTGGCCCGCATCTTGATCCCCTTACAGCACAAGGCCGCCCGCTTCTGGGTGTTCTCATTCAACGGCGCGTCTGAGCAGGAACTTCTCGATGAGATCGAGGAGCATCGTCAGGTCGCGCGCGTGATCGCCAGTGGTGACGTCGAAGGCTCGCGGCAAGCGATGCTGCGGATCCTCGACGTCCAGCCCGAGGCTGGCGCTCGATCTTAGATCGCAGGCCTGGGCGTCACGTCCCCTAGATCATTGTTCCCTTTACGTAAGCTGCAGCATTCAGGTCACACCTTCTTCGCAATCTCTTCTGAAATGTCAGAAGGCATTTTGACGAAGATCAAGAGATCCCCAGATATCGACCCGTGACCGCCGGGGCCCCTGGCCCGGCGCCGTGAAGGTTCGATCCATGTCGTCTCCGCGCATCCTCCTGTCGGCCAGCCTCCTGGCCCTCTCCGCCGCGTCGCCCGCCCTGGCAGACGCGCAGCTTTCCGACCGCGTCGATGCGGTGGTGATCGTGGCGCGCGACAAGGCAGGCCTTTTGGAGAAAGAGCCCAGCCAGACGGTGTTCGGCATCGACAAGCCGCTGATCGAGACGCCACGCTCGGCCAGTCTGGTCAGCGACCTGACGCTGGAGCGCTATGGCGTTCTCACCCTGGACGGCGCCACCAAGGTCGCGCCCGGCACGCATACGGCCAGTTTCTATGGTGTGCCCGGCTCGCTGAACATTCGCGGCACCCTGGCCGAGAACTACTTCCGGGGCTTCAAGCGCGTCGAGAACCGCGGCACCTACTCGACCCCGATCGGCGGCGCGGCGCGCCTCGAGATCCTGCGCGGTCCGCCGACCCCCGTGTACGGCGCGGGCAAGGTCGGGGGCCTCGTCAACTTCGTTCCGAAGTCCGCCCGCGACGAGGGCCGGTTCCTGGCCGGACCGGAAGGGGAGGTGAGCGCCACCTTCGGCAGCTACAACAAGAAGCTGCTCACCGCCCAGTTCGGCGCGCCGGTGAGCCTCGGCGGCGCTGAGGGCGGGGTCTATGTCTATGGCGAGGCCGAGGACAGCCACAGCTTCTACAAGGGGATCTATCCGCGTCACCAGACCCTGGAGCTGTCGTCCGATTTCGACCTCGGGAACGGCTGGAGCACCGCTTTCGGCGGGATGCTGTTCCGCTCGCGGGGCGACGTGCAGACGCCGGGCTGGAACCGCCTGACCCAGGACCTGATCGACAACCGCACCTACATCACTGGCCGCGATACGACGCTGAAGGACACGGACGGCAACGGCCGGCTGACGCCCAACGAGGTGGGCTTCTATCCCTTCGCCAGCGCGCTCTACATCCCGTACTACGGCTTTTTCAGTACCGATGCGGTCCATACGCTGGACGTCGGTGTCGGGACCAAAAAGCTGGACCGCCGCACGGTCTATATCAGCCCCGCCGACTTCTCGAAGACCGACACCCAGACGCTGTACTTCGATCTGGCCAAGGACCTGGGCGAGGATCGCGTGCTGAAGCTGCAGCTGTTCCACGACCGTCAGGACAACAAGCGGTACGTCTCCTACGGCTATCCGTCGGCGATCGACGCCAAGGTCAGCGAGATCCGCCTGACCTACGCCTTCCCGACCACCCTTGGCGCGGCCAGCGCCCGCACACTGGTCGGCGGCTCCCATCGCTGGTTCGAGGGGCGGCGGCGTGAGAGCTACAACAGCGGCATGATCGCCCTGGATCGTCGCGACATCAGCTTTGGCGCGACCCCGACCGACATCATCGACAGCCCGTTCGACGACGAGCCGGGCGGCGTCGGGCTGAAGTGGGAGAACGACAACCGCTCGACCTGGAAACAGACCGGCGTCTTCGTCACCACCGACATCGACGTCGGCCCCCTGAACCTGATCCTGGGCGGGCGCTGGGATCGCTACAGCGTCGAGAGCCAGGACACCGGCTTCCTCAGCTATACGGTCACGGGCCGCAAGACGGCCGAGCGCAACAGGGCGACCTGGAACGCCAGCCTGACCTACAAGCTTCCGATTGGCCTGATGCCCTACGCCAGCTACGCCAAGGCTGCGGCGCTGGAGATGAGCCAGGGCGGCGACATCGCACCGGGTCTGGTGGCCGACGGCTCGTGGCTCTCCAGTTCGGATCTCGCCGAGGCCGGGGTGAAGTTCCAGCTGCTGCGTGGGACCTTGATCGGCTCGCTGGCCGCCTATCGCCAGAACCGCACCCAGATCACCGGCGCGATCGCTCCGCCCACCGTCCAGGGCACGCACGCCAAGGGCATGGAACTGGAGATCCGCTGGCTGGCGTCCGAGCGGCTGTCCTTCACCTTCGCCGGCAACAACCAGCGCACGACGATCAAGGGACCGGACAGCTCGTTCCAGTACATCCCGGCCTACACCGCCGGCGTGCCGGGCGCGCAGGCCTATGGCGGTTCCTATTTGGTGTGGAGCTTTGCCGGCCTGCCGGGCCGGAGCGGCGACTACGCCTACACCCTGACGCCGAAGTCGGTGCTCAGCCTCTACGGGACCTACACCAGCAAGGGCTACGACTGGGGTCAGGCTGGCGCGACGCTGGGCATCAGCCATGTGGGCCGCACCTCAGGTACGGTGCAGAATGCGGTGCGCTATCCGGCCTATGAGGTGGTCAATGCGTCGGCGTATGTGACGCGCGGGCCGTACACCGTATCGTTCAATGTCGATAATCTGTTCGACACCTTCTATTTCACGCCCGACGCCGACACCTACGCCAACCTCGGCGCCTTGCCCGGCAAGGGGCGCGAGTGGCGGGCCACCCTGAAGCGGACCTTTTGATGATCGAGCTATTCTTCCTCCCCCGTAGCGAAGCGTGCGGGGGAGGTGGCGCGGCGCCGAAAGGCGACGTGACGGAGGGGGCGCTAGCGGCCGCACGACGCCCCCTCCGTCGCGATGCCGCGCATCGCGCCACCTCCCCCGTTTCACGGGTGAGGAGGCAAGGCTGATGATCGACACCGCGTCTCGTTTCCGTCCCTGGTCGCTCTTGGCGGCGTTCAGCCTGCTGCTGTTCCTGATCACTGCCTCGACCTACGGCTCGCTGGGTGTGGTTCTGCCCGCCATGATCGGCGAACTGAACTGGAGCTTTGAAAAGGCGTTCCTGGGCTTTTCCGTGCTGGGCGTCTTCACCGGCGCCTCGTCCTGGCTGCCGGCGATCCTGATCCGGAAGATTGGCGTTCGCGGGACTCTGCTGGCGGGTGCGGTCGTGCTGGCCGGCGGTTTTGTGGGCCTAGCCAACGCCGAGAGCCTGCTCAGCTACTATGTCGGCGCAGCGGCTTGCGGCGTCGGCTTTCAGATGGCCGCGCTGATCCCGGGCACCCACGTGCTGTCGGCCCTGTTTCGCCAGCGCGCCCTGCCGTTCGGCGTCTATTTCACCTTCGGATCGCTCGGCGGCGCCGCCGGGCCGTGGATGGTGCTCACCCTGATGGGCGCCAGCGGCGGCGACTGGCGCGTTTTCTGGATGGTGCAGGCGGTTCTGGCCGTCGTGGTCGGGGGATTCTGCGCCCTGATGGTGGGCGGCTCAAAATGGCTGGCGGCCGCCGCCCACGAGGTCGACATCGAGGTCGAGCAGGCGGCGCGGCAAGCGCTCGCCAACGCCCGTGTCTATCGGACCGCGCACGAATGGACGGTCCGCCAGGCGCTGCGGACGCCGCAGTTCTACATCCTGGTGTCGGCCTATTTCTCTCACCTGCTGGTCGGGGTCACCGTCGCCAGCGTCTCGGTCTCGCACCTCACCGAGTTGGGCGTCGCCGCCGGTGTGGCGGCCGTGGCGGCTGGGGCTTTGGCCGCCAAGATGCTGAGCCTGGAGGCCTTGATGCAGACCCTGGCCCGGCTCGCCGGCGGCGCCTTGGGGGACCGGGTGGATCCGCGGTGGCTGCTGGTCTTTGCTCAGGGAATGTTGGTGGTCGGCCTGCTGGCCTTGTCCAAGGCGACGACCCCCGCGCTGATGCTGGTCTATGCGATCGGGACAGGTGTCGGCTTTGGCCTGACGGTCTTGGCCGTGACGGTGCTGCTGCTGAACTACTACGGTCGCCAGAGCAATCTGGAGTTGTTCTCCTTGACCTGTCTGGTCGGGGCCGTGTCGGCGGCGGGGCCGTTCATCGCCGGCGCCATGCGCGACCGGCTGGGCAGCTTCACCCCGACGTTCGAACTCTTCGCCGCCGTCACCGCGTTGGTGTTCGTGGCGGTCCTCGTGATGCGCCCGCCCCGCGCGCCGATCGCCTGACAGACGCACAAAAAAGCCGCCCCGGTGGAGCCGGGGCGGCTTCGATGTCTACCCTGTTGTGTCGCTTAGAAAGCGGCCTTCAGGCTGACGACCAGACGGCTGTCATAGATCTTGCCGAGGCTGTGTTCGTCGGTGTCGTGGTAGCGCAGGTCGGCCGACAGCTTGTCGGTCAGGGCGTAGGCCACGCCCACGTTCCAGGTGTTGTAGTCCTTGTAGTTCTTGATCGACTGGTGGCCGACGGCGCCCGACAGGGTCAGCTTTTCAGCGACGGGCATGGCGGCGTTGGCTTCGAAGTACGTCGCGTCGCCGCCCTTGCCCGGGTATTCCGGCGAGTAGTACACGGCGGCGCCCAGGGTGGCCGGGCCAAAGGCGCGCGAGGCGGCGGCCTTCAGTTCAACGTAGCTGTAGGAACCGGGCGTCAGGCCCTTGTCCTTGCTGTAGCCGTAGTACAGCACGCCGAAGTCGAGCGAGGTGTCGCCCACGGTCGGCTTCACGCCGGCGTAGAAGTCAATTTCGGTTTTCGGGTCGTTGGCGCCGAAGTCGACGTTCGAGGCCCACACGCCGGCGTAGCCAATGCCGTACGACAGGTCGATGCCGCCCTGGAGGGCCGGATCTTCTTGGGTTTGGCTCACGCCGCGGAAGACGTAGTCGCTGGTCACGCCGACATTGTACGAAGCCTTCAGCTCCTGGGCCGAGGCGGCGCCCGCGAGGGCGAGCGTGGCGGCCGCGGCGGCCAGCGCGATCTTCATCGAGTTCATAGTCTTATCCCCTTATCTGTGCCGTCAGCCAGGTTGGTTCCCGGCCCCCGACTGCGCCTGCAAGCGCATTTGCGTCCCCGTTGGATTAGTCGGGGACACGTCTCTAAGTGCAATCGAGCGGTGGCGAACGCCAGTCAGAAGGGCGTGCATGGCTCAAACTTTGGGCGATGTGTGACGATTTTGCTTCAATGCAGGCGCATGGGGGCAACATGCGCCTGAAAAGCGAATCCAGCTTGGCTGTGTCTTTACCGCATGGAAAGGCTTGCGCCCCCGAGATGCAGGCCCCCATCGACCAGCAGGGTCTCGCCCGTCACGTGTCGCGAGGCCGGTGACGCCAGGAAGACGGCCGCTCCGGCGATGTCCTCGGCGGTTGAGGCGACCTTCAGCGGCGTCGCTGCCGCCGCGCCGGCCCGCAGGCGCTCGACGCGCTCGGCGTCCATGGCCTTTCCGAACCAAGGTGTGTCGATGAAGCCGGGGCAGACGGCGTTGACGCGGATGCGCGGCGCCAGGGCGCGGGCCAGCGACAGGGTCATGGTGGTCATCGCGCCCTTCGACGCGGCGTAGGGCACCGAGGAGCCGTTGCCGACCACGCCCGCGATCGAAGAGGTGTTGACCACCGCGCCGGGGGCGGGGGCGGCTTCCAGCAGCGAGCGCGCGGCGCGGACCATCTGGAAGGCGCCGACCACATTCACCGAATAGAGCCGCAGGAAGTCTTCCGCGTTCACCGCGTCGAGGTCGGCGTGGTTCGGGGCGAACTTGGTCATGCCGGCGTTGTTGAACAGCGCGTCGATGCGGCCCGAGGCGTCGGCGGCGGCGGCGATCCTGCGGCAGTCCTCGTCGCTGGACACGTCGCCTTGAGCCAGCGCCGCCTTGGCGCCCTGGGCCTCGACCAGTCGGGCGGTTTCTTCAGCTTCCTCGGCGCTGCGGGCGAAGTTGATCACCACGAGGCCCGCGCCGCGTCGGGCGGTCTCTACGGCGATCGCGCGGCCAAGGCCGGTGGAGCCGCCGGTGACCACCACGGTGAAGCCTTCGAAATCCCGTCCCGACATCGCATCTCTCCCGAACATCTGTTTGCGACCTTGTAGCGGGGCGCCGCGCGCTTGTCTCGCGGGGCGCGGAGGCCTAAACCGCGCCGATGACCGATCTGAACGTCACCCAGTTGGGCCGCGTCGTCGACGCGCCCGAAAGCCCCGAAGCCGCCGTCCTCGAGCGCGTGCCCAATCCGCAGAGCGATGTGCTCTATCTGGCGCGCTTCGTTGCGCCCGAGTTCACCTCGCTGTGCCCCGTGACCGGCCAGCCCGACTTCGCGCATCTCGTGATCGACTATGCGCCCGGCGACTGGCTGATCGAGAGCAAGTCCCTGAAGCTCTACCTCACCAGCTTCCGTAACCACGGCTCGTTCCACGAGGACTGCACGGTCAAGGTCGCGCGGAAGATGGTCGAGATCGCAGAGCCGCGCTGGCTGCGTATCGGCGGCTACTGGTATCCGCGTGGCGGCATTCCGATTGACGTGTTCTGGCAGACCGGACCCGCGCCCGAGGGGCTGTGGGTTCCCGATCAGGGCGTCGCGCCTTATCGCGGCCGGGGCTGAGCTTCCCTAGGCTCACCAGTAACTGGTGATCGCCGCGACGTCCGGGCGCGCGCGTTCCTGAGGCTGTTCGGTGGGCGTGCCCAAGTAGAGATAGCCGGCGACCTGCTCGCCGGCGCTGAGTCCGAGGATTGCGGTCGCGCGCGGGTCGTAGCTGTACCAGTCGGTGATCCAGTTGGCGCCCCAGCCCAGGGCGGCCGCCGCGAGCAAGAGCTGATGGCAAACCGCCGAGGCGCTCTGACGCTGCTCCCACTCCGGGATCTCGCCGGGGATGTGTCGTGAGACAACCGCGACGCAAACGGGCGGGCGGGTCAGCTTGCGGAGGGCGGCCGTCGCCTTGGTGGGATTGGCTTGGCTGTCGGCGAGCACCGCGATCCGTTCGGCGAAGACGTCCTTGGCCTCGCCTGTCAGGACGATGAAGCGCCACGGGGCTAGCTTGCCATGATCGGGCACGCGCGCGGCGATACGCAAGATCTCGCCAAGCTGCGCATCGTCGGGCCCCGGCGCGGTCAAGGTCATGGCGCTGGCCGAGCGGCGCTTGGCCAGGAAGGCCACGACCTCAGGCGCGGCCTCGACCGGCAGGGTCTCGCCAAACGCGGGGGCGGGGGGAACGGAACCGGCCAAGACGATCTCTCCGAAGCGCTGTAAGCCGCAGACCTATGGCCGCAACGCGGTCGCGACAAGGGATGAGCGCATTGGTCGACGACTCCAACCGCAAGCCCGATTGGCTCAGGTCGCATGGACGACCCTGGGGCGTATCGTCCAGCAGGGTGGTCTACGACAACCCTTGGATCACCCTGACAGAATATCAGGCGGTCGCGCCGACCGGACGTCCGGCGCTTTATGGCAAGGTCGGCTTCAAGAATCAGGCGATCGGGATCGTGCCGCTGCACGACGACGGGACGGTGACCATCGTCGGCCAGAACCGCTTCGCCTTGGCGAACTATAGCTGGGAGTTGCCGGAGGGCGGCGCGCCGCACAGCGAGGATCCGCTGGATGGGGCCAAGCGCGAACTGGCCGAGGAGGTCGGGCTGCAGGCCGCTGACTGGCGGTTGATCCTGCGCATGGAGCTCTCCAACTCCGTCACCGACGAGATCGCCTTTGGCTTCCTGGCGATGGGCCTTTCGACCACGAACGGCGAGCCGGACGAGACCGAGGACTTCGCCGTGGCGCGCGTGCCCTTCCGCGACGCGCTGAACGCGGCGGTCGCCGGCCACATGCCCGACGCAATTACAGTGGCGTTGTTGCTGAGAACGCACCATATGGCGGTGCGAGGCGAACTGCCGGCCGCCCTGGCCGCTCTGATCCTCGCATAGGGCGCGGTTCATCGGGCTAGAGCATTTCTAAAAAAGATGCGCTATGTTCGTTTCGCGCCTGGGAAGGGAGAGCCCGATGGCCAAGCATCTCGAAGTGGTGACGTCCGATACCGAAACGCCGGTGTGGGTCGCGCTGCGAAACCAGGCCGAACACGCGGCCAAGGCCGAGCCGGCGCTGGCTTCGCTGCTCAATGCGGTGATCCTCAGTCACGACAATCTGGCCGACGCCCTGACTTTCCAGCTGGCGCGCAAGCTGGGCGACCAGGAAATGCGGGCGATGACGGCGCGCGAGTTCGCCGCCGACGCCTTTGCGGATGATCGCTCGATTGTCGAGGCGGCCGAGGCCGACCTGAAGGCGGTGTTCGAGCGCGATCCGGCCTGTAAGGGCTACGTCCAGCCGTTCCTGTTCTTCAAGGGTTTCCTGGCGCTGCAGACCCACCGCGTGTCGCACTGGCTGTGGAACCAGGGGCGCGAGACCCTGGCCTTCTATCTGCAGAGCCGCTCCAGCGAGGTCTTCCAGGTCGACATCAACCCGGCCGCCAAGATCGGCAAGGGTGTGTTCATCGACCACGGCACCGGCATCGTCATCGGCGAGACGGCGGTGGTCGGCGACGACGTCTCCATGTTGCACGGCGTGACCCTGGGCGGCACGGGCGCCGAGCGCGGCGACCGTCACCCCAAGATCGGCAAGGGCGTGCTGCTGGGCGCCGGCGCCAAGGTGCTGGGCAACATCACGGTCGGCGACTACGCCAAGGTGGCTTCGGGCTCGGTGGTGCTGCGGCCGGTTCCCGCGCATTGCACGGCCGCCGGGGTCCCCGCTCGCCTGGTCAACTGCCCGACCTGCGAAGAGCCGGCCAAGACCATGGACCACACCCTGGCCGAGACGGTCTATTCGCCCAACAGCTACGAGATCTGAGTGAAGCGCTTTTCGCGTCGTCTCGGCGGCCTGTTCTTGGCCGCCCTCATTGGGTTCGCCGCGCCGGCGCTGGCGGACCCTGCACCGGTGGGCGGCTATGCGATCGTCAAACGCTATCCCCACGATAGCCGGGCGTTCACGCAGGGTCTGCTCTATCGCGACGGGTTCATCTTTGAGAGCACCGGCCTGCGCGGTCGCTCCTTCATTCGCAAATGGAACCTGGAAACCGGCGCGATCGAAGCCGAGCGTACCGTGGATTCTCATTACTTCGGCGAGGGCATCGTCGACTGGAAGAACCGGCTCTATGAGCTGACCTGGACCGACCAGGTCGGCTTCATCTACGACATCGACAGCTTCGAGAAGCTCGGCGAGTTCAGCTATCCGGGCGAAGGCTGGGCCCTGGCCCGCGACGACAAGCGGATCATGATGAGCGACGGCAGCGCCTTCATCCGCTTTCTCGACCCCGAGACGCTGAAGGAGACCGGGCGCGTCCAGGTCACTGACAATGGCGTCCCGGTCACCAATCTCAATGAACTGGAGTGGGTGAAGGGCGAACTGCTGGCCAATGTCTGGCAAACGACCCGCATTGCGCGCATCGACGTGACCACAGGCCGAGTCAAGGGCTGGATCGAACTCGGCGGTCTGCTGAAGGAAGCCGGCGTCACCGGCGACCGCGACGATGTTCTCAACGGCATCGCCTACGATCCGGTGGCGGACCGCCTGTTCGTCACCGGCAAGCTCTGGCCGGTGCTCTTCGAAATCAAACCGACCGAAGCGCGATAGACGACGGAACCGCCGTCGGGGCAGGGCGTTTCCCTGACGTCCGCCCCTCTACGCCCCCCCGACCTAGTGGGCGGACCTGGGCCCCGGCAGCGAGACGCGCCGGGGCCCAAATCATATCCGCCTTTAGCCTTGGGGCGCACAGGCGGTGAGGGCGGGCCTCTGCTTCAAGGATATCTGTTTGGCCTCCGGCGCCTTAGCCTGCGCCAGGCCGTAAACAACGCCCGTCCAGATGGCCAAGGCGGCCAGAACCTGCGGGAGGGTAATCTCTCGGCTTGAGAGGCGGGGAACGGTCTGCGGCATGGCCCGGACTATCCCTCGGTTGCGCCGCTCGCGATAACGACTTATCCGTCGACCTTCTGTGAGGTTTTTTCACATGGCTCGGCGGCAACTGCCTTCGTTGAACGCGCTACGCGCTTTCGAGGCGTTCGGCCGGCATGGACGCATGACCCTGGCGGCCGACGAACTGTGCGTGACGCACGGGGCTGTCAGCCGCCAGATCCGGCAGCTTGAGGAACAGCTGGGCGTGACCTTGACCGAAGGGCCGCGCTCGCGTCTGCGCCTGACGGCGGAGGGCTTGAAACTGGCCCAGGCGCTGTCGCCCGCCTTCGACCAGATCGAGGCGGCCGTGCCACGCCATGTCCAGGCGGGACCTAAGCCGCTGGTGGTGTCTTGCCTGCCGACCTTTGCGATGAAGTGGCTCATTCCGCGCCTGCCGCGCTTCCAGGCGGCGCACCCCGAGATTCCGGTGCGCGTGGCGGAGTCCAATGGACCGTTCGATTTCAAGGCCGACGGGATCGATCTGGCGATTCGCATGCGCTCGCCGGACACGGTGGTGACCTACGAGGCGGTCGCGACCCCGTTTATGGAGCACTATCACGGGCCCGTCATGGCGCCGGAGCTGGCGACCAGCTCAATGACCCTGGAGCAGATTTTCGCCATGCCGCGCCTGTTGACGCGAACCTTCGTCGAGAGTTGGTCCGACTGGGCGCGAAACGTCGAACTCGACCACCTACCGCCGGCGGTCAGCGAGCAGGAGTTCGACCATTATTTCTACATGATCGAGGCGGCGGCCGCAGGCCTGGGCGTCGCGATCGGTCCCTGGGCCTTTGTCCAGCGCGATCTGGCCAGCGGCCGGCTGGTGGCGCCGCTGGGTTTCACGTCCGGACGAGCCAAGATCGTGGCCGTCACACCGCCCGACGGCGCTACGCAGGAGACCCTTCTGTTCCGCGATTGGCTGCTGTCGGAGGGAGCGTCCACACCTTCTCCACCTCAAGCGGCTTGCCGTTCTCGCGGCGGGCGCTAGTTTCGCGCGGACAAGCGCCCCGGGCGCCCAGCCATCAATGAGGATACCCCCGTGGACGCCACGACCGTCGCCAAGCTCGAAAAGCACCTGAAGCGCACCTTCGGCAACCCGCACATCCAGGTGAAGCCGCGCCCGAAGCAGAAGGACTCGGCCGAGGTCGAAGTCGCCGGCGAGTTCATCGGCGTCGTGTTCCAGGACGAGGACGAGGACGGCTCGTTCATGTTCGAGATGGCCATTCTCGGCGAAGACCTCGACTAAATCGAACGCGTCCCGCCCTGTTGGTGATCGACAGGGCGGAGGCGGCCGCGATCTTGAGTATCTGCGGCTCTGTCGGGCGTTGATCCCCGACCTCCGCCCCGCTTGAATGGGGCATGACCTTTCATGTTCTCGACCGCCCCGTGTGCTCAACCCTGATGGGCCGACAGAGTCATCTGGCGATCCGGCGTGGGCGCGCCTTCCGGATGCATCCCGACTTCGGCCTGTTCGCCGGTCTCGAGGATGAAGGTCCTGAGGCGCTGGCCGACCTCGGCGCGTTGGTGCGCGACCGCGGGACGGTGGGACTGATCGCGCCTGAAGCGACGCCGCCGGTTCCCGGAACCGAGGTGGTCTCCAACGCGGTGTGTCTGCAGATGGAGGCGATCGAGGTCGCGCCCGCCTGGGACGTCGCCTTCGAGATGCTGGACCTTGGCGACGCCGACGGGCCCGAGATGCTGGCCCTGGCCACCCTGACCAAGCCTGGCCCGTTCTTCTCGCGCACGCACCAGCTCGGCGACTTCATCGGCGTGCGGCGGGACGGTCAACTCATTGCCATGGCCGGCCAACGCATGCGTCCGGACGGCTATACCGAGGCCAGCGGCGTCTGCGTCCATCCCGACCATCGCGGCCAAGGCTATGCGGCCAGACTATTGCGCGAAGTGACCGCCCGGATCCTGGCGCGCGGCGAGAAGGCCTTCCTGCACAGCTACACCGACAATGCGACGGCGATCCGGCTCTATGAGTCGCTGGGCTATCGCGGGCGGCGGGAGCTGGTGTTCACGATCCTCCAACCCGGCGAGGCCTAACAACGCTCAAAAGAAACCCCGGAAGGCTGACCTTCCGGGGTTTCCCATGAGTGGTTGATCGAGGCTCTAAGCCCCCATCGCCTTAGCGCCGGCCTTGCGGGCCCAGCGGTAGAGGCTGACCACCACGATCGCGGCGGCGGCCAGGGACAGGACCATCCCGACATGCTCGGACGGCGCGAAGGGCACGGCGAGCGGTTCGCCCTTGCCTGTGGAGACGATCAGCAGGGCCAGGGACACGTTGAACAGGCTCTCGCCGACGATGAAGCCCGAGGCGATCAGCACGCCTAGGCGCTTGGCGGCTTCGGCCGAGCGGTCCTTGGCCACAATCTTCTCGAACAGCCAGCCGGCGACGGCGCCGACGACGACCGGGGCGGTGACGGAGCTGGGCAGATAGATCGCCAGGCCCACGCCGAGCGGCGGCAGGCTGAGGCGATCCTTGCTGGTCTTGCGCAGGATGGCGTCGACCGCGACGAGAGCCAGGCCGATCACGGCGCCGTAGCCCAGAAGGCCCCAGTCGAGGTTTCCGCCCAGCACGCCCTTGGCCAGGGTCGAGATCAGCGTGGCCTGGGGCGCGGCCAGTGGCTCATCGGCGATCGCTTGCAGGTTCGGCGCGCCGGCGAAGCCGTTGGAGCGGTTCAGGAGCTCCAGCACGAACGGAATGACCACCGAGCCCGACAGCACGCCGATGATCAGGCCGACCTGCTGCTTCCACGGGGTGGCGTCGACCAGCTGGCCGGTCTTCAGATCCTGAAGGTTGTCGTTGGCGACAACGGCGACGGCCAGGACGCACGTCGTGACATAGAGGGCGAAGGCGATCAGCGCCTTGGTTACGTCGGGACCAATGACGCCCCGACCGACCATGCCGACCATCAGCGAGGCGCCCAGGACGCTCAGGATGGCGATGCCAGACACCGGGCTGTTGGACGAGCCGATCAGGCCGGCCATGTAGCCGCAGACGGCGGCGGCCAGCAGGCCCGCGAAGACCAGATAGCCGATGCCGATGGCGACCAGCGGCGTCGTCAGCTGGGCGATCGGTCCGCCCGTCAGGAAGTGGGCGAGGAACCAGCCGGCGGGGGCGAGCAGCAGAACCGACACGAGGCCCACGATCCCGATGGGGATGTCCTGCTCGACGCGGGGAAGGGTCGATCCGCCGGCCTTCCGCGTCTTGGCGGCGGCGAAGGCCGATTTCAGGCCGGCTGTGATCGGCCCGACCAGTTTGGCGAGCGTCCAGATCGCGGCCGCGCCGATGACGCCCGCGCCCAGGAACCGCACCTGGGTCTTCCAGACGGTCAGGGCGTGGGTGGCCGCGTCGGCGTCCGGCATCGGGGTCGCGACGGTGAGGATCGGCGTCAGGATCGCCCAGGCGATGAACAGGCCTGCGAACATGGCGACGCCGACCGTGATGCCCATCAGGTGACCCGCGCCCATCAGGGCCAGCGAGCTGGAGGCGCCCAGTCCGGTCGCGCCCGACGCGGCGCCGAGCTTAAACTTGAAATAGCCGGCGACCTCAGCCGCGAACAGCTTGGCCGCGCCCAAGGCGCCGAACAGCGCCGAGGCGATCGCGCCCATGCTGACAGCGGCGAGGCCCGCCTTGCCCTCGGCCGCGCCTTCGCGAGAGCCTGTGCCGACCTTCAGAACCTCGGCGGCGGCGACGCCTTCGGGGTAGGGCAGGTTGGAGTTGGTCACCAAGGCTCGCCGAAGGGGAATGGTGTACATCACCCCTAGGATGCCGCCGACCGCGCAGGCGCCGAAGGTCGGCAGGAACGGCACATTGGCCCACCAGCCGATCATCAACAGGCCGGGCAGGACGAAGATCACCGACGACAGCGTGCCCGCCGCCGAGGCGATCGTCTGGACGATGTTGTTTTCCTGGATGGTCGAGGTCTTGAACGCCCGCAGCAGGGCCATCGAGATGACGGCGGCGGGGATCGAGGTGGCGAAGGTCAGGCCGACCTTCAGGCCCAGATAGACCTGGGCGGCGGTGAAGACCAGCGTGATCAGAATGCCGAGGAGGACCCCGCGAAGGGTGAGTTCCGTGCGCGGCGCGGTCGTATCGGCCATGAACATGTCCAAGAAAAGATTAAGGCGGCCGGACCTTGCACGCCCGACCGCCTCAAACTCAAGTCTCGATTTTTGCGATCATCACGTGTCCGGTGACGATCATCGCTGCAAAACTCTAGCCGCGTGTGCGCCCGGCGCAGGTCATTTTTACCGAGTTCGCCAGCTGCTCGTCCTGTTCGATCACGGCCAGCTTGTAGGCGTTGACGCACTGGTTGGCGTTGATCAAGCTGGCGGCCTGCTGAGCGCGTCGCCATTGGTCAGGTGTGGTCTGGGCCTTCACCTGAGCGCGGATCGTTTGAACGTGGCGCCAAGCGTCGACCTCCAAGCTCCGAAACGGAGTCGGGCCAGGCGCAAGGAAGATCGTAGGATTGGGGGTTGCCTGGTTCGGCGCTGGCGACGGCGGCGGCTGCTGCTGCGCCGAAGCGGCCGAAACCGCACAAAGACCGAGGGCGAGCCCGGCCATGATCATCTTGCCGTTAAACATACCCTATCCTCCAATTAGTGTCTTGGAAGAGTTTCTCAACCTTTCGGCGATGTAAAGCTCAAACACGCGAAGGCCGCCTCAATCCCAAGATGAGGCGGCCTCCGCTTCTTGTCTTTGAGGCCTAGAGCACCCCGAGCATCTCGGCCACCAGCGGGTGGCGGACGATGTCGCGATCGGCGAGGCGGACGACGGCGATGTTGGAGACCGCGTCGAACTTGGCGGCCACCTCGGCCAGGCCTGAGATGCCGGGCAGCAGGTCGGACTGGTTCGGGTCGCCGGTGACCACCATGGTCGAGTGCCAGCCCAGGCGGGTCAGCAGCATTTTCAGCTGCATGTAGGTGCAGTTCTGAGCCTCGTCGATCACCACGAAGGCATTGTTGAGGGTGCGGCCGCGCATAAAGCCGACCGGCGCGATCTCGATGGCGCCCTCGGCCATCAGGGCCCGCATGCGCTTGACCGACAGGCGGTCGGTGAGAGCGTCGTAGAGCGGGCGCAGATAGGGGGCCAGCTTGTCCTCCATGTCGCCTGGCAGATAGCCGATCGACTCGCCGGCTTCGACGGCGGGGCGCGAGAGCACGATGCGGCTGACGCGGCCGGCTTCCAGCGCCTCTACGGCCTTGGAGATGGCGATGTAGGTCTTGCCGGTGCCCGCCGGGCCCAGGGCCATGACGAGGTTCTTCTCGTCGATAGCTTCCATCAGCTGCGCCTGGCCGGGCGATTTCGGTTTTATCGTTTTTAGGTAGCTCTGGTCCCGACTATCCCCTCTCGCGCCTCCCTCGGCAGGCAGAGGTGACCAGCCGCCGCGGTGATCGACCGGCAGGCGACGCACCTTGGCGTCGTCATATTGGCCGGTCTCCTGCACGCCTTCGCGCGCCATCCGCTTCAGGGCTCGCTTGGTCATCAAAGCCTCCATTCAGACATGAAAAAAGGACGAGGCCTTGAGGCGTCGTCCTTGGCGGTGAGCTGGGTTGTCACGAAGTCGCGTGCGCGGCGGGACGGCTCGGGAACGCTTCCGCAGGGAGAAGTCCCTGGAGACGGTGCTGTACGCCGAAACGCCAAGAGCCACACCTCGTCTTCGTCAGCGGGCGGATACGAGGCGCTTGTCCTCGGACCCGTTACGAAAGGAAAATGATTCCCGCTTGAGGAATGTTCCCTCTCGAATCGCCCAACTACAATGGCGCATCATGGTTTCCGGGGCGTTAACCTGAAAATCGCGCGCAAGAAAACGAGGCATACGGATGACTGTCTATTCCCTAGGCGCCACGGCGCCGACGCTTCCCGCGCCAGGCGAATACTGGATCGCCCCGACCGCGAGCGTGATGGGGAACGTGATTCTCAAGAAGAACGCCAGTATTTGGTGGGGCGCGATCGCGCGGGGAGACAACGATCCCATTACGATCGGCGAGAACAGCAACGTTCAGGACGGCTCGGTGCTCCACACTGATCTTGGTGTTCCGTTGACCATTGGCGCGAACGTCACCATCGGTCACATGGTGATGCTGCACGGCTGCACGATCGGTGACGGCTCGCTGATCGGCATCGGCTCGATTGTCCTGAATGGGGCCAAGATCGGGAAGAACTGCCTGATCGGCGCGGGCGCCTTGATCACCGAAGGCAAGGAAATTCCGGACAATTCGATGGTGATGGGCGCGCCCGGCAAGGTGGTCCGCGAGATCGGCGAGCAGCACGCCATGATCCTGCAGGCCTCGGCTCTGCACTATGTCGAGAACTGGAAACGCTACGCGCGCGATCTTACGGTCGTGGCCGAATAGACGTTGGACCCGAACGGATGTTGGGAGCGCCGCCCGCAGTTGGGGGGGCGGGGCGGCGCTCCCGCTCCTCGCGCGGGACACGTGCGCGCGCGAAGAACGTTTCACGGCGGATCCAGCTTCCGCCGCGATCTACCGCGCTAAGACAGAATAGCTGTGTTGATCCACATTTCGTGTATAGGTAGTATATACAGGATTTCAGGTTGCGGGGAAATCGAAACTCGCCCCGTTGGCGTCGTGTGATCTTCAAGCGCCTTGCGCACGGCTCAAAGCCAGACCAATCTCTGCCTTAACAATGATAACCTTCCAGGGAGGGCGTCGGGGCCATGGCCAGCGAGCGCTTTGATTACATCGTCATCGGCGGCGGCTCCGCCGGCTGCGTCCTGGCCGCGCGCCTGACCGAGGATCCGAACGTCAAGGTTCTACTGCTGGAGGCCGGCGGCAAGAACAAGTCCATCCTGGTGAAGATGCCGGCCGGCGTCGGCCAGCTGATCAAGGACAAGGGCGAGCAGAACTGGGGCTTCTGGACCGAAGCCGAGCCGCACCTCGACAACCGCAAACTCTGGTGGCCGCGCGGCAAGGGCCTGGGCGGAAGCTCGGCCATCAACGGTATGATCTATATTCGCGGTCACGCCCGCGACTATGACCAGTGGCGGCAGATGGGTCTGACCGGCTGGTCGTATTCGGAGGTCTTGCCCTATTTCAAGCGCTCGGAAACCCATCACGCCGGCGGCGACGCCTATCACGGCGACAAGGGGCCCCTGCATGTGTCGAAGGGCGAGTCCGACAGTCCGTTCTACCGCACGCTGATCGAGGCGGGTCGCCAGGCGGGGCACAAGACCACCAAGGACTTCAATGGCTATCAGCAGGAAGGCTTTGGCCCCTACGACCTGACCATCCGCGACGGCCAGCGCTGGAGCGCGGCCATGGCCTATCTGTCCGAGGCCCTGTCGCGTCCGAACCTCACCTGCGTGACCGAGGCCCGCACCACGCGGATCATCCTGGAGAAGCGCCGCGCCGTCGGCGTCGAGTACGTGGTCGGCAAGTCGCGCGAGAAGAAGATCGCCTATGCCGACGCCGAGGTGCTGCTGAGCGCCGGCGCGGTGCAATCGCCACAGATCCTGCAGCTGTCGGGCATCGGCGCGCCGGACGACCTGACGCCGCATGGTATCGCCGTGGCGCATGAGTCCAAGGGGGTCGGCGCCAACCTGCAGGACCACCTGGACGTCTGCGTCTCCTGGACCGCCAAGAACCTCAAGACCGCCTACTCGGCCAATAAGGGGCTGAACAAGCTGGGCGTCGGCATGAACTACATGTTCTTCGGCAAGGGCCTGGGGCGCCAGCAGTTCCTGGAAAGCGGCGCCTTCCTGAAATCACGCCCGGATCTCGACCGTCCGGACCTGCAGATTCACGGCGTGCTGGCCATCATGCAGGACCACGGCAAGGTGGTGGTCGAGAAGGACGGCTTTACCCTGCACGTCTGCCAACTGCGTCCCGAAAGCCGGGGCAAGGTGGGCCTGCGCTCGGCCGATCCGTTCGACGATCCGACCATCCTGGCCAACTATCTTTCGACGGAGGAGGACCGGCGCGCGATCCGCGAGGGCGTTCGCATCGCCCGCGAGACCGTCGCTCAGGCGGCCTTCGATCCCTACCGCGACGCCGAATACGCGCCGGGCGCGGACGTGAAGTCGGACGCCGATCTCGACGCCTGGATCCGGGCCAAGGCCGAGACGATCTACCACCCTGTCGGCACCTGCCGCATGGGCGTGGCGGGCGACCCTCTGGCGGTGGTCGACGATCAGCTCCGCGTTCAGGGTGTCCAGGGACTGCGGGTGATCGACGCTTCGGTCATGCCGACCCTGATTGGCGGCAACACCAACGCCCCGACCATCATGATCGCCGAGCGCGCCGCCGACCTGATCCGAGGCAAGGCCCCGGCCGCGCCGCTCGACGTGCCGGTCTATGAGGACGGGCGCGCGGTGGCGGCGGAGTAGGAAAGGCTTCATGCGACATCGCCCGCTGGGCCGTTCGGGCCTGTCGACTGCGCCGCTGATCTTTGGTGGCAACGTCTTTGGGTGGACCGCCGATGAGGCGATGTCGCATCGATTGCTCGACGCCTTCGTGGACGGCGGTTTCAACGCCATCGACACAGCGGATGTCTATTCGGCCTGGGTTCCCGGCCACGCGGGCGGGGAATCCGAGAGTGTGATCGGCCGTTGGCTCGGGGCCTCGGGTAAACGCGATCGGGTTCTCATCCTGACGAAGGTGGCGATGTGGCCCAAACGGCCCGGCCTCTCGGCGGCGAACATCGAAGCGGCCGTAGAGGACTCGCTGCGCCGCCTTCAAACTGACTATATCGATCTCTACCAATCCCATCAGGACGACGCTGAAACGTCTCAGGAGGAGACGCTGCGCGCGTTTGATCGCCTTGTGCGTGCCGGCAAGGTGCGCGCGGTCGGAGCCTCAAACTTCTCACCGACGCGCCTGAAGACCAGTCTCGAGGCTTCTCGAGCACAGAGCTTGGCCCGATATGAGACGATCCAGCCGAAGTTCAATCTGGTTGATCGCGAGCAGGTCGAGGGAGCGCTCGTTGAATTGGCGCGCACCGAGGACCTGGGAATCATTCCTTACTACGGATTGACTGCGGGCTTCCTGAGCGGGAAATATCGCAGCGAGGCCGACTTGGAGGGCCGGGCCCGAGGTCGGACCATCCTGCGCGACTATTGGAACGACAGAGGGCGGACGGTGCTGTCGGCCCTCGACAAGGCCGCCGTGGCGGTCGGGGCGTCGCAGGCTCAGGTCGCGCTGGCCTGGATTATGGGCCATCCGTCGATCACAGCGCCGATCGCGAGCGCCACGTCGATCGAACAGCTCGAAGACCTTATGGGCGCTGCCCGGCTAGATTTGCCCGACGACGTCCGGGCCACGCTTGATCAGGCGGGTCGCTAGGCGATCCGGCGACCGTCCAGCGTGGCCAGACGCAGACGCGGCATGTCCTGGTTGCCTTCGCCGAGCGGCTTGATCTCGCGCAGGCCCAGTTCATAGGCCGGTCGGCCCATCAGGCGGGCCATCATTGCGATCGGCTGATAGAGGCCCAGGAAGCGGTCAGTTTCGCCGTTGGCGCCTTGCAGCGGCGCGAACAGCACTTCCATGCCGACCGAGGGAACGCCGTGCGCGCGGATGTCGGCGGTGACGACCACTGGAGTGCGGCGCTTGCGGGCGACATCCAGCGCGCTTTTCAGCTCCAAGCGATGAGCCAAGGCCCACAGCGACAGGGCGTCCTGGCCGCGCAGGTCCCGCGCATGGAGGTCGGACACGAAGCCGCCCGCGAGACGGAAGGGCAGCCTGCCGCCGTCGCGCCCCAGCACGAACACCTGGGGCAGCAACTCCAGGAAATCGCCCGGATTGATGTCGGCGCGGCGGGGCAGGGCGGATTCACCCTTCTTGTCGCGCCAATAGTCTATCAACCGTTCCGTGCTTGGATGGAACATCGTCGTCCCCTGGCGGGTCCTTCCGCGGCTGTTTTCGACCGCACAGGGCTTGCTGGGAGAACCGGGCCAAGGGCTCGACCGTCCCATTCTGGCGCAAATCCAGGCGGGCGGCCGCCCTCGGCCCGATTCTTGCTTAACCGGAAGCGGTACGACCCGAGGTGAAGGGAAACGCCGGATGAAGGCGCTGAAACTGAACGCGCGCGCATGGACGATCGCCCTCGGGGCGATGCTGGGCGGCCTGCTGTTGGGCGGAGCGGCCTATGCCGGCTGCACCAACGCCTGCCCGCCGCCCCCGCCGACGTGCTGCAAGCCGCCGCCGCCGCCGCCGAAGCCCCCCGCGCCGCCGACCGGCTGCTGCGGCGGTGGCCACAACGTCAACATTCCAGGCGTCAACGTGAACATCGGCTCGACGGTGATCGTCAACGCCACCACGAACGCCTCGGCCGTCGCCAACGCGGGCGCGACCTCCGGCTCCTCGTCCGGCGCCGGTTCGACCGCCGGCGGAGTCGTCAATTACTACGGTGGCGGCGGGCACGGCGGCTACTATTCGGGGCCGATGACCACCGGGTACATCCAGGGTCTGAACGTCGAGGGCGGCGAGGTCCGCCGGCGCCAGGCCTATGAGGCCACGCGCACCCGCACGCGCAGGGTCATCGTTCGCGCGGTCTGCCTGGACGACCGCGACGTGCCGCATCCGGCCTCGCAGGTGACCCCCGACCGCGACATCGACGACGCCTATGACGGCGAGCTCTATCGCTGCATCGCGGGCGCACGCTTGCAGTACGTGATCGCCGAGTACGCCGGACAGATCGACATCTCCACCGGGGCGCCCGGCCAGACCTTCATCTGCCGCAAGAACGAGGCGCTTTACTATGCGCGTGGCGCTGGTGCGGGGCAGGCCACGGTGTCATGCCGTCCGCAATTGCCCGCGCGCGACTGTAACGAGCGCTCGCTGCTGCGCCGCTTTGGCGCCGGCGTGAAGATCCTGAGCATGCTGACCACCGAGACCTACACCGCCTACCGCGAGGAAACGGTGCAGGAACGCCAGTCGCTGTCGACCAGCTTCAGCCTGGATGGCGGCGTCGGCGGCGTCGTCTACTAGTCGCCTCACGATCCCAAGACATAGAAAGGCCCCGGTCCGAACCGGGGCCTTTTTCGTCGCTCTACTTGGCCGGAGCCGCAGCCTCGGGCTTCACCAGCAGCAGCCAGGACTTCTCGTCGGCGAGATAGGTCTGCGCCGCCTTTTGCACGTCCCCCGGCGTCACCCGCGAGAGGCCCGCGATCACCGAACGCGTGGCGTCCAGCAGGCGAGGATCGCTCTGGGCGCCCGAGAGCGCGCCGACCCAGTACTCGTTGGTGACCCGGGCCTTTTCGATCGCGTCGATCCGCGGCTTCTTGGCGCGCTCCAGCTCATCGGCGGAGATCGGCTTGTCGCGCAGGTCGGCGGCGATCTTGCGGATCGAAGCCACCACGCCCTCCAGCTTCTCGGGCGGGACCTCAAGGCTGACCGCCAGATAACCCCAGTCCTTGAAGACGACGCTGGCGGTCGCCGACGCGTTGGGCGAATAGGTCGCGCCCTGCTTCTCGCGCAGCTCATCGGTCAGGCGAAGCTGCATCACCTGACCCAGCACCGACACGTCACGCGACCTTTGCAGGTTCGAGAACAGGTCATCGGTGCGCCAGGTCATGAACAGGGCGGCCTGGTCGGCGCGGCCCTTGTGGGTGCGGACCACGGGCTGAGCGGACGGGGCGGGGAAGGGGGCGTTGTCCGCGCCGGGCAGCGGCGGATCACCGGGGCGCGCGGGCAGGGCGCCGAAGGTGTCGGCGACCGCCGTGATCGCCTTGTCGACCGTGGTGTCGCCGACGATGACGACCTCCAGGTCGCCCTTGGCCAACGGATTGGCCACGGCGGCCTTGAGGTCGTCCAGTGACGCGGTGGCGATCTGTTCACGCGACGGGAAGGTCCAGCGCTGGTCGCCACCGTGCATCAGGCCGCCCAGGTCGCGGCCCAGAACGCCGCCGGTGGTGCTCTGCAGCTGGTCGTGCAGCGTGCCGTAGCTGGTCTTGATGCGATTGAAGGCCTCGGGCCGCCAGCCGGGCTCGCTGGCGAACGCCGCCAGCACCTGCAACTCGGTCGTCAGGTCTTCAGGCCGCGTGCGACCGTTCAGCGTGAAGGCGTCGTCCTCGACGCCCAGCTGGGCGTTCCAGATCTTGCCGGTCAGGACGCGTTCCATGTCCTGGGCCGTGATCTGCTTGAGACCGCCCTCGATGAAGGCCGAGCCTGACCAAAGCGGGCTCTGCTTGTCCGACGGCATGTCGAGCAGGCCGTGGCCGGCGCGGACCTTCACGATGACCTGGTCGTTGCGGAACTTGGTCGGCTTGACCGTCAGGCGCACGCCGTTCTCGAAGCGCACGAAGACAGCGTCCAGATCGGAGACGTCTTTCTGTTCGACGACCTTTCCGGTCGGACCGAAGCTGGAATAGGGCCACACCGTCACGCCCGGCGCGGTGGGCGGCGTGACAGGCTGGGCCTTGAGGTCCTCGTAAGCCTTGAGGATCGCCGGTTCGCCGCCTTCGACAGCGGTCGGCGCGGCCAGGACGAGCAGCGGCCCAGAGCCGGCGAAGGCGCTCTTGAGCACCGCGTTGACGCGTTCCGCCGTCAGACCTTTCACGATCAGATCGAACGCCGCGAGGTTCTGGCTGGGCGAGGTGACGACTTCGCCGTCACCCAGTGTGCCGACCAACTGGTTGGCGAGCGCGGGCGTGCGCTGGGTGGCTTCGCCGGCCACAGCGGCGACCAGACCGGCGCGCAGGTTGGCGATCTCGCGATCCAGTTCGTCCTGGCGCACGCCGTACTGCACGGCCCGGCGCTGCTCGGCGTCGAGGGCGGTCATCGCCTCGCGCCAGCGGCCCGGCTGCGCCGTCGCCCCGAAGGTGGTGACACGCACGGCGCCATACTGGTCGCCCTTGAAGGCCCCGCCGGCGATGAAGGGCGGCTCCGCCGATCGCCCCAAGGCCTGCAGCCGGCGGTTCAAAACCGAGAAAGCCAGGTTCTCCAGCGTGTCCCGCTCGTCGACCGCCTTGGTCTCCAGAAGGCCGTCGGGCTTGCGCATCCAGGTCATCTGGATCGACCACGGGGCGCCCGCTTCGACGATCATCTTGGCCGTCGCGCCACGCTTGGCGACCGGACCCACGTCGGGATTCTTACCGTTCGCGCCCTTGCCGACCCAGTCGCCGAACTTGCCCTTGATCTTGGCTTCCATAGCGTCGACGTCGAAGTCGCCCACGGCGACCAGCACGGCGCGCTCGGGCCGATAATAGGCCTCGTAGAAGTCGCGGATTCGCTGGGCGGGCGCGGTCTTCAGCACCTCGGTCTTGCCGATCGGAATGCGCTTGGGCGGCAACTGGCCTTCCATCTGCGCCGACAGCGTCTTGATGGCGACCCTATAGCCGGGCGTGTCGCGCGCTCGCTCTTCCGACAGCACCACGCCGCGCTCGCGGTCGACGGCTTCCGGCGCGATGGTCAGCTCGCCGGCGGCCTCGCGCAGCAGCATCAGCGAGGTGTCGACCGTGCCGTCGTCCGTCTTGGGCAGGTCGAGCTGGTAGACCGTCTCGTCGAAGCTGGTCGAGGCGTTGGTGTCGGCTCCGAACGCCAGGCCGTGCCGTTCCAGGATCTTGATCATCTCGCCTTCGGGCACGTTCTTCGACCCGTTGAAGGCCATGTGCTCCAGGAAGTGGGCGAGACCCTGCTGGTCGTCCGCCTCCATCATCGAGCCGGCATCGAACCACAGGCGTAGCGCGGCCTGGCCGGGCGGCGTGGCGTTCTTACGCAGGGCGTAGCGCATGCCGTTCGGCAGCACGCCAAAGCGCCAGGCGGGATCGGGCGCGACGTCGGATATCTCCTGCGCCCATTGGCCCGGCTTCAGGTCGGCGACCTTGGGGCCAGCCAGCGCCGGCGCTTCCGCGATCTTCGGCGCCGGCGACTCGCCGGTATCTTTCTTCAGAAGCGGAATCGAAGGCTTGGGGAGCTGGGAGCAGGCGGCTACCGAAAGGCCGGCGGCCGCGACAATCGCCAGGCGCGAAGCGCTGATCATCGAGAATCCAGGGCAGGAGAGAACAAGGCGCGCACCTTGGCTGTCCCGGATGGCGCACGCAAGGCGCGAGGTAGGCGGCTTTTAGCCCTGCCGCAGGTCAGGCGGCTGCGACGTCCCCCGTCTGGCGTCGCAGGCGCCAGAACCGGATGGTGCGGAGCGCCGAGTCTCGCGGGAGGTTGGCGTAAAGTTCGCCGTACGCCTTGGCCCGCATCATCACCTCGTCGGACTGGTCCAGGATCAACAGCGCGAAGGTCAGGAACAGCGAACGGTCGAAGTCGGCCGCCTTGCAGATCACCGCCAGGGCGTCCATCTCGCGACGCTCGAGGATCTTGCGCGCCGTGTGGAAGTCCACTTCCGCCAGTTCGGCCAGAGCCACCAAGAACAAGGTGGTTTTCCGGTTGCGCAGCATGTTGGCCAGAATCTGCGGCGAGATCTGCACCTTGCCGCGAAGCGTGCGGAACTCGCGTTCGGCTTCCTCGTAGTCGGCAGGCAGGGCGCCGTCCTGCGTCGCCACGCGCTTGCGGCCGGCGGTCAGGGCCGCTTCCAGCACCGCCGGATCCATGCCGGCGTTCTTTTCCATGATCCGGTCGCGCAGCCGCGCCTCGACCATGAAGTACATTTCGTTCAGCAGGTCGACGGGCAGGCTTTGCCGGTCGATCACCGCTTCGTGCAGGGCGGGGTTGGCGGCGGCGCGGTCGACGACGGTCTCGTGCGCCTCGCGCGACAGCACCGCGCCCTCGTTTCGTAGGAGGACGCCCAGGGTCTGGTCGTCACCGCGCGCGACAATAGCGTCCGACACCACGCTCGACACGCTGCTGCGCTGGGAGATGGCCCGCAGGTGGTCCTGACCCTGGGTCCGTGCGACGTGCAGCAGATCATCGTCTGTCAGCGCGCGGGAATTGCGCAGGATTGGCGCGGCCACGGCGATCGAGTCGGCCGCCAGCGTGCGGGACAGGCCGCGCGGCGGGGTGGCGGTTTCGCTGATCCGCTCAGCCAGCTCCGCCTTGACCGCCTCTTCCATGTCACCGGCCAATTGGCTCAGGACGTCGTCGAAGAGGCCCATCTCGACGCTGTTGTGGCCGTCGCCCTGAAAGAACAGATCGGTGACGCCGCGCAGCAGCTCGCGGCGCTTGGCGCTGGAGGGCTCGTTGGCCAGGGCGATGAGATCGTGGATTCGCGACTGCATTAGAGATCGCCGTCCTTCTCGGCGCTTCCCGACCACTCGCCGCCTTCCTGAACACCGGGTTTGGCCTCGTCCTCGGCCGGGGCCGGCGGCGGCGCGATCAGGACCATGCGCGATGGACCCGCGGCGGGAATGGGGTCGGGCGTCATCCCGAACTGACGTCCGACGGAATAGGTTCGCGCGCCCACCTGCCCCGGCTGCATCGGCGGGGCGGCCAGGGCGGTTTGCGTCAGTGGGGCGGAGGCTACCGGCGCTGGCGTGTCAAAGATGCTTTGCGGCAAGGCCGCTGGGGCGCGCGCGACCGGTGCGGGGGCGCTGGCTTGGATGGGCGCGGCCCGCTCCATGCGGGGCGGCGTGGTCTGAACCCGGGCCTGAGCTTGCTCGCGGACCCACCAGGGTTGTGGCGCGCTGGCCTCGACCGCCTCGGCCACGGCGTCGCGCTTGCCGGTCCAGCCCAGGGTGCGTGCGCTGTAGGTTGCGCCGTTGAAGAGCGGCGCGCGGCTGTCCACAGCGGCTGGCGCCCGTGCGGGCGCGGGGCCGTAGCGGTTCTCGCGCGCGCCTTCGGCTTGCGCGGCGGTGGCGCAGGCCAGGGCGGCGATGAGAACGGCAAGGCGCATGGCGGTCCGGGCGAAGCAATGTCAGCCTCGAGCTCTAGCGCGACCGATTTAATCTTGGGCTAACGCCCGCGCCAAAAGTGGAGAAGTCGACGTTCCAGCGCTTCCATGATCGCGTGCAGCGCGACGCCTAGAATCGCGAGCATGACCAGGGCGGCGAAGACCTTGGCCGTCTGCAGCCGGTTGTAGGCCTCGAGAATGCGCCAGGCCAGGCCCTGCGCGCCGCCGGAACCCGCCACGAATTCAGCCACGACGGCGCCGATCACCGCCAGACCTGCGGCCACCTTATGGCCCTCCAACAGCGCGGGCACGGCCGAGGGCAAACGCAGACGGGTCAGGCGTTGGAACGGCGTCGCCCCATGCAGGTCGAAGAGGCGCGCCAAATCGGGGTCGACGGACTTCAGCCCGGCGAGCGCCCCGGAGAAAATCGGAAAAAAGGCCACCACGGCGGCCAAACCGATCACGGCGCGCTCGGGGTGGTCGATGCCGGCCCAGATCGTCACCAGCGGGGCGATCGCCACCAGCGGCGTGACCTGCAACGTCACCGCGATCGGGCGGACCGCGTCTTCGAGAACCCGGTTCAGGCTCACCGTCAGGGCTAGACCACACGCGACCAGACTGGCGATGACCAGCGCCAGCAGGGCCGTCGACAGGGTGGCCCAGGCCGAGCTCAGCAAAAGGGGCCAGGACTCCAGCAGCGCGGTCCAGACAGCGCTGGGCGGCGGCAGCAGATAGGGCGGGACGACCAGCGCTCGGCAGGCGATCTCCCAGCCGGCCAAAAGCGCCGCGACCAGGATCAGGGGAGGCAGGATCCGCTTCACGCCGCGCGCTCCGAGGCGGTGGCCAGCAGCTCGGACACCGCCTCGGCGGCGGCGCGGAAGGCGGCCGTGGTGCGAAAGCCCGGTGGGCGAGGGACGGCGCCTTCGATGGCGATCTCTCCGGCGATGCGTCCAGGGCCCGGTGTCATGACCACGACACGCCCGGCCATGTAAACCGCCTCCTCGACATTGTGCGTGACGAAGACCACGGCCGGCGCGAGCTCGGCCGCGAGGGCGAGAACGTCGTCAGCCAGGACGCGGCGGGTGATCTCGTCGAGCGCGGCGAACGGCTCGTCCAGGAGCAGGAGCCGGGGACGCGTCACCAGGGCGCGGGCCAGCGAAACCCGCATGGCCATGCCGCCCGATAGCTGGGCGGGCCGGGCGGCGGCGGCGCTGGCGAGGCCGACCTTGGCCAGGGCTTCTTCGGCGGCCGCGCGCGCCTCGCGCTTGCCGACACCGGCGAGTTCGAGCGGCAAGGCGACGTTGTCACGGGCCGACAGCCACGGCGCCAGCGTCGGCGCCTGGAAGACGACTGAGGTTTCGCCCCGCCCGGTCGCGCGGGTCACGGCGCCTTGGGTCGGGGCCTCCAGTCCGGCCAGCAGACGCAGGGCCGTCGACTTGCCGCAGCCCGATGGTCCCACCAAGGCCACGATCTCCCCGGGCGCCAGTGCAAGATCGACCGGACCCAGGGCGCGGCCGCGCGGGTAGTCGACCGCGACGGCGGAGAGGCTGGCGACTGGGCCGCTCATTGGCCCTTGGGCAGGAACTGCAGCGTGTAAGCCTTCTTGTAGTCCATGTCCTTGGGGTAGACGCCCTGTTCGGACGCGACCTTGAAGAACTCTGCCCACCGCGCATCGGTCATCTGGCCGACGTCGCCCTTGCCGCCGTTGGCGCTGACGATGCCGTAGGAGCGCATCTTCTCTCGCGCTTGATCCAGGACGTCCTGGGTCATCTCCGGATTGTCCTTCAGGATCGCCGCGTCGCCAGGCTTGGGGTCGCCGTAGAGGTACGAGGTCCAGCCCGCCGCCGTCGCTTCGACGAAGGCCTGCACAGCCGCCGGGTTCTTGGCGATCAGGCTGTCGGGCACGAGGGCGAACGAGGCGTAGGCGGGATAGCCGCTGTCGGCCAGCAGGAAGACGGCCGGCTTGATCTTGCCTTCCTTCTCGATGAGGTACGGCTCACTGGTCGCGTAGCCCTGTTGCACGACCCGCTTGTCGGCCAGGAACGGCGCGGACGAGTAGTTGTACTTGCGGACCTGATCGTCAGTGAAGCCGTACTTGGCCTTCAACCAGACCCAGAAAGCGGTGACCGAAGCGTCCGACAGCAGAATGGGCCGGCCCTTCATGTCGGCGATGCCGCTGATGCCCTGGTCAGGGTGCGCGATGAGGACCTGCGGGTCCTTCTGCATGAAGGCCGCCACGGCTTTGACCGGGGCGTTCTCCTTGGCCAGGTTCATGATGATGAAGCTGTTGGAGCCGACGCCGACATCGACCGCGCCGGTGGCCAGCAACTGCGGCACGTTCACGGCCGGACCGCCCTGGATCAGGGTCACGTCCAGGCCGCGCTTCTTGTATTCGCCAGTCGCAAGCGCCTGATAGTAGCCCCCCAGCTCGGCCTGGGCGCGCCAGTCGGTGGCCAGCTTGATGGGCGTCTGACCGGCGGTCGCGGCGTCCTTCTTGGGCGCGGGCGAGCAGGCGGCGAGAAGAGCCATCAGGCCCAGGGCGGCGAAGGCGCGGCGCTGCATCGAGGACATCTCCCGTTATCCGCGGCCAAGTTAGGGGTGTCGGCGTGCAGTTCCAAGCCAGAACCCAAACCTAGCGGCTTTCTCCGGTTCGGTTGGCGCCTAGGTATGGGACTGGTCGTCGGGGCGCGGGTGCAGCCAACGCTCGATCTTGGCGTACAGCACCTCGCGCTGGATAGGCTTGGCGATGTGGTCGACCATCCCCGCGGCGTAGCAGCGCTCGACCTGCCGGGGGAGGGCGTCGGCGCTCATCGCAATGATCGGAACCTTGCCGGCGGAGCCGCGTAGCGCCTTGATCGCCCGGGTCGCCTCTAGACCGTCCATGTGTGGCATATGGATGTCCATCAGGATGATGTCGTAGTCGGCTGACGCGGCCTTATCCACGGCCTCCTTGCCGTTCTCGGCGAGATCGACCTCGCATCCGGCCAGCGTCAGGAGCGCTGCTCCAATCTCCAGATTGATAGGATGGTCGTCGACGATCAGAACCCGCGCCGCCCCGGGCGCAGCGGGTTTGGGCCGTTCGGGGAGGGGGATCGCGTCAACGACCGGCGCGCTGAGCTCGATCCAGAAGCACGAACCGCGGCCTGGAACGCTGTCGACGCCGATCTTGCCGCCCATGACCTCGACAAGCGCGCGGCAGATCGCCAGGCCCAGCCCGGCGCCGCCATGCAGTCGGCTCATCGAGCTGTCGGCCTGCGAGAAGCGCTGGAATAGCAAGGCTTGCTTGTCGAGTTCGATACCGACGCCGGTGTCGAGCACTTCGAAGCGCAGGCGGTCTTCTATATCGCCGGGCTCGACCACAAGGCGCGCGTCGATACGCCCCTCGTCAGTGAACTTCACCGCGTTGTTCAGCAGATTGATCAGCACCTGCCTCAGCCGGTCGGCGTCAAGGTCATGCAGCACGTCGACTGGATCGACGATCTGCACGTCCATCGACAGGCCCTTGGCGCGCGCTTCTGGAACCATGATCGCGACGGTGTCGCGGAGCAGCGTGGCGGCCGACGTGGGCTGGGGCAGCAGCTCGATCTGCCCGGCTTCGACCCGTGAAAAGTCCAGGATGTCATTGACGACGGTGAGCAGGGCGGCGCCGGCGCTGTCGATCAGGTTCACTTGTCGGCGCGCGTCCGGCGGCAGGTCGTCGCGGGCGGCCAGAAGCTGCGCGAAGCCGAGCACGCTATTCAGCGGCGTACGAATCTCATGGCTCATGGTCGCCAGGAACTCGGTCTTGGCTTCCGTCGCCGCAAGCGCTCGGGCTCGCGCCGCGCGGGTCAGTTGCTCGCGACGCAGCAGAAGGCGCTTGAGCCGATCCTGCTGGGCCAGCGCCAGGCCGGCGGCGAGGCTCGTGTAGAACAGGACACCGATGAACACCTGGACCGTGCGCGCTTGGTCGACGGGGCCCAGAATGGCGTTGAAGCGGGGCGAGCCCCCGGACATGGCCACGGGCAGGGTGATCGCCGCCACCAGCAAAGACGCCAAGGCGGCGCCGCGCGCGCCCAGACGATAGGCGGCCAGTAGGGCGACGGGGAAAATCAGGAACGGCGGCGCGCCGCTGGCGGGGTGGACGCACAGCAGGGTCACCATCGCAACCGCGAACAGCAACAACACTTGCTCGCGCCAGGGCCGTTGGAAGGAGCGGCGATGCTCAGCGTCCATCAGTACAAGGGCGGCCGGCAGGATCACGGCCAGACCCAGGGCGTCCCGCAGCGTCCAGTCCCAGAAGCCCGCCCATAAGGGCGCACCGAGCAGCAGATGGAGCGCCGTCGCGCAGACAAGACCCGAAGCCAACGCGACCGGTGTCGTGATCGCGGGAAGCTGAACCAGCGCGCGTAGATTGCGCACCCTCGGCGCCGCGCCGGCGAGGCTGACGACGAGCCGCCAGATCACCACGGCTTCCAACAGGTCTACAATGGTAAAGAGCAACGGGCGGACCCAACCCATGTTCACAAGCAGGTCCACCATGAGGTGACAGACGGCGAATATGATCAGCAACGCGACGCGCCGTGCGCCGCTTAGGGTGATCAACCCAGCCACCAGCAGGGCGTTAGCGGGCCAAAAGGTGGCCACGCCCAAGGGGGTCCGGCTCAGAAAGGCGAGATAGCCGCTGAAAATGAGGCTCGCGACCACGGCGACGGACAGGCCGAGCAGCATGGTGCTCTGCCGTCCCTGCTCATATCGTTCCAGACGCTGCGGCATCCCGCGAAGATCCCCCTACAGCGCGCGCCGCCACGCGGAGAAGACGGTTGAGGCGTAGGGCCACACAACGGGCAAACCGAGCCAAGCCGTTTTCTCTCGCGCGACGAGCGTGGAGACGCGACGCTTCAATCAATACGCCTCCCACGCCTAAGGTTGCGCTTAGATCGCAAACTGTGTCGTTTCGTCGCAGAGGTTCTCTGTCGGCGCTGCTGCCGCGATTGGGCGTCGCATGAATCACCGGCGCTGGGGCGGCGTCAGCCGGCCAGGTTTTCCTTCTTCTCTTCCAGTTCCAGCCATTCCATCTCGGCCTGTTCCAGGTCGGCGCGGGCCTTGTCGAGCGCTTTCATGGTCTTGTCGAAGGTCGCCGGATCGCGCGTGTAGAGGTTCGGATCGGCAAGGGTTTCCTCAAGCTTGGCGATGATCGCCGGACTCTTGGCGATGAGGGCTTCGCACTCTTCTAGGCGACGCTGATCTTTGTAGGAAAGCTTGACGGTCTTCTTCGGCGCGGCCGGCGCGGCGGCCGCGGGCTTGGCGGCGGCCTTGGACACCGGCGCAAAGGCGGTCCCGGCCTTGGTCGCTTTGAAGAAGTCCGGGTTCTGGTCCATCAGGTCGGTCCAGCCGCCGGGGGTCTCGACGACCTTGCCCTTGCCGTCCAGAGCGATGGTCGAGCTGGCCAGGCGGTCGATGAAGTCGCGGTCGTGGCTGACCAGGATCAACGTGCCGTCGAAGTCGGCCAGCAAATCCTCGAGCAGGTCCAGCGTGTCCATATCCAGGTCGTTGGTCGGTTCGTCCAACACCATCAGGTTGGTGGGGTTGGCCAAGGCGCGGGCCAGCAGCAGGCGGTTTCGCTCACCGCCCGACAGGCTGGTCACCGGCTGACGCAACTGCGCGTCGGTGAACAGGAACTCCTTGGCGTAGCCGGCAACGTGCTTGGGATGGCCGCGCACGATGATCGAGTCCCCGCCGCCGGGCGTCAGGAAGTCCCAGACCGTGATCTTGTCCGACAGAGCCATGCGCGCCTGGTCGATATACGAGACTTCCAGGTTGGTGCCGAGTTGCACCGAGCCGGCGTCGCGCTCCAGCTCACCCAGCAGCAGCTTGACCAGGGTGGTCTTGCCCGCGCCGTTGGGGCCGACCAGCGCCACGCGGTCGCCGCGCAGGATGCGTGTGGAGAAGTTCTCGACGATCGTTCGGTCGCCAAAGCGTTTGGTGACGCCCTTGGCCTCAATCACGCGCTTGCCCGAGGTTCCGGCGGACTCCACGGCCATGGTCATGGTCCCGCGCATCTCGGACTGGCGGTCCTTCTTCTCCGCGCGCAAGGCCAGCAGAGCACGGCGGCGACCCTCGTTGCGAGCGCGGCGGCCCTGGACGCCCCGCGCCAGCCAGGCGTTCTCGCGCTCCAGCACCTTGTCCAGGCGACGGGCCTCCTCGGCGTCGGCGGCCATGATGGAGTCCGCCCAGGCCTCGAACTCCGAGAACCCCTTGTCGAGGCGGCGGATCTTGCGGTGCTCGAGCCAGAAGCAGCGCTCGGTGACGCGATTGAGGAAAGCGCGATCGTGGCTGACGATCAGGGCGGCGCACTTCGAGGCGGCCAGCTCGTCTTCCAGGGTCTGGATCGCGAAGATGTCCAGGTGGTTGGTCGGCTCGTCCAGCAGCAGCACGTCGGGCTGTTCGGCGAAGGCGCGGGCGAGGGCGGCGCGGCGGGTCTCGCCGCCCGAAAGGCCCCTGGCGCTCTTGTTGGGATCGAGCCCGAAATCGGCAAGGGCGGCCTGGGCTTCGTAGTCCTGCGCGCCGCCGGCGGTGGCGTAGTCCAGCAGGGTCTCGCCAGTGATCTCCGGTTCCTGGCTGACATAGACGACCTTGGCGCCGGGCTGGACGGCCCGTTCGCCGCTGTCGGCTTCGACGCCCTGACCGGCCAGGATCTTCAGGAGGGTCGACTTGCCCGCGCCGTTGCGACCCACCAGACAGGCGCGGACCCGCGGTTCCAGCGCCAGATCGACTCCGTCGAACAGGGGCTTGGCGCCGTCGGCGAGACGGACGTCCTTCAGAGCAAGTACGGGCGCGCGGGCGGGAGAGGCCATGGTCGTCTGGATCAGGATCAGGCGCGGAATGTCGCGGGAGGAGAGGGCGTATAGCAGGCCGAGCGCTGAAGGAACGCCAAATTCTCGTCTGATCCGGACTCCGCCGGGCATCGGACTATGAGGCCGCCTAGTTCCCGGGGGCGTTGACGTTGAAGCTGGCGTTGTTGCCGATCGCCGTCGAGACGCCGGTCACCTGACGGCCGCTTGATGCTACGGTCGAGGACGACGACGCGCCGACATCGGCCCCGTTGGTCTGGTTGTTCGTCACGCTCATCCGGCCATTGCAGCGCGAGCAGGCGTAGCCGGTCACGGCGTTGCCCATGGCGGTCGCCGTCGTCACGGCGTCATAGCCGTCCTGGCCGACGAAACTGGCGGTCGCCTCGACGCCGCCCCCGGTGTTGGTCTGGAGGTTGTCGAGAACCAGCTCGGCGCCGATGTTGTTGACCTGCGAGGAGTTGCCGGCCGCATAGGCGGTGGTCTGGGCCGCGCCGAACAGGTAGGACGAACCCTCGGCCTGACCCCGCACGTAGGACGTGTTCCACTGGTTGGAGGTCACGTCCGCCAGCGGCCCTTCGTTGGTCAGCGCCAGATTGTTGGCGGTCGCCGTCGCCGCCGTCGCCGTGAGGTTGCTGTTGCCGTAGGCGGTGAACTTGCTGGCCTGGGTGACCTCGGCGGTGTTGGCCTGATCGGTGATGGCTCGGACAGCCGACTGATTGGCCCCGCCGATATTGATGTTGTTGCCGGCCGTGGTCGAGGTGACGGCGCTGGTTCCGGAGACATAGCCGACGATCGCCCCGCCATCGGCCAGGACGTCGGCGGTGGTGGACTGGCTGATCCGAGCGCCCGCCGAGCCGTTGTCCAGGTTGACGCCGGCGCTGTTGCCCATCGCCAGGGTCGACACCGTCAGGTCGGCGGCCTGGGCGTCGGCGGCTTCCACCTGGCCGCGCGCGGTGACGGCGGCCGAGTTGGTCTGGACCGCGAACGCCGAGATCGTGCCGCTCGAGGCGGATAGGGCGGCGGCGTTGCCGACGGCGGTGGTGCGCACCGCACTGGACGTTCCGGCGTCAGCGCCGACATCGACCACGCCATGGCCATAGACCACGCCCTTGTTGTCCTGGTTCGATGTGACCGACGCGTCAGCATTGGTCACGCCCACCGAGACGCCGTTGGCCTGGGCGGTGGTGCTGGCCGTGACGCCGTCGCTGACCGTTTGAACGTTCAGGGTCTGCTCGGAGAAGATCTCGCCGAGATTGATCTGGCTGTTCAGAACCGGACTCGGCCCCGTCGGTCCGGCGGTCGTCTGGCTAGTAGCGACCCCGCTTAGCATCACGGATATCGGGATCGCGGCGAGCGTTCCAGCGAGACGGGTCATCGCGGGTCTGCGCATTGTTCGTTCCCAGATTGTTGTAGGCCGGCGTGAAGGCGCCCGTCTGGCCGACGGTGGCGTCACCGAACGGATCGTAGCGCAGGCAGCTTTGCGGACCGGGCATGCCATAGAGGTTGGCGGCCATCTCGACGGTGGCGCGTTCGATCAGGGCGCGGACCGCCAGCTGCATGGGCTCCAGGGCCCCGCGACCGGCGGAGATGTCGAAGAGGTTGCCGTTCAGGAAGTCGAACACACCCAGGCTGACTTCGCGGCCGACGACCTGCTTTTGGTAGGAGATCACATCCACCACCTCGAGCGTGCGCGTGTTCACCAGGCGCAGATCCAGTGCGATGTTCATGATGAAGACGCGGCGGCGGAAGTTGCCCTTCAGGCCGTCGGTGTCCTTGTCGCCGGCATAGGCGTCCACGCCCGCCGAGCGGATGTTGTAGTTCAGCTCGGTGATGCCGCCGATCACATAGAAGTCCGAGCCCGGCACCTGACCCGCCAGGATCTTGCGATAGTCCGCCGGGACCTCAGGCGCGGGGTTGGGGCGGTCGGAAATCAGCTTGTTGTTGGCGTATTTCAGCTCGAACTCCGACACCGAGGTGTCGAAGCGTTCGACCAGCGGCATGCCGGCCTTGGCGAAGGCCGAGACGGCCATCAGCGAGGCGCCCTGAGTGACCTTGCGGCCCGATCCGTCGGACTCCTCCTTGCCGGTATAGTCGGCGATGCGCCCGACCGCGATGCGCGGGGCGACGATGCGGTTCGAGCGCGCATACTGGTTCAGGCAGACCAGGGCGGACGAATAGTCGGTGGGGTTCGCCGTCACGGGCGCGCCGCCGATAGGCTGGGCGTAGTTGCCGGCCGTCGAGGCCACCGGCGTGCTGCCGCAGGCGCTGAGCGCCGCGGTCGCCAACAGGGCCAAGACCAAGCCTGTGCGCTTGACCATCATTTGGGAGCACCGCCCTTCACGACGTTCGACCCGGCGGTGACGTTGCCGGTGTTCACCTGGTTGGAATTGACGATGACGGTGTTGTTGTTGCCCTGGGTGATGACCGTCAGATTGTTGCCGATCGCCGTCGAGCCCGCGTAGCCGCCGACCGCGCCCACCCCCGAATAGGCGTCCAGCGAGCCCGAGCTGCGACTGGAGGAAAAGACGCTCTGATCCGAGCCGGTCAGCATCACGCCGTCCACGACCACCCGGTTACCGTTCGCGTCGCGGGTGGAGTACTCGACCATCCGGCTTTCCTGGCCCGAGCTGCGGCCATAGCCAGCGTTGAACGAGGCCGAATTGGTCGACATCGATTGCGCCGCGACGCCTCCGGCCGCGCCCAGCGTGAAGGCGACGACAACCGCCGCTCCACGCGTTTTGGATTTCCGATGCCAGGCCATAAGCGGCTCCGCGACTGTCGACACGGAGCGGCAAGCAACCCTCGTGCCAAAAAGAGACAGAGTGAGGCATAGCGCCAAGGTCTCGAAAAAATGGTTAACCCTCGGCGTGGGGTTCGAATCGTCGCGGGAGCCCCTAGATAGACGTCATGGATCAGCCTCAGCGCCCCGAGCCTCTCTTCAACGCGCCCTGGCCGGCGCTGCTGGTCGCGGCCGCCGTGATCGTCCCGCACCTGCTGTTGATGAACGCCAGCGAGGACACGATCTACTCGTTGGCCCTGGTGCCTCGGGAGTTCTGGGAGGGCCGCTGGACAGGTGTGATCACCATGCTGTTCGTGCATGGCGGCTGGATCCATGCGCTCACCAACGCGGCGTTTGGCCTGGCCTTCGGCGCGCCCGTCGCGCGGCTGCTAGGACTTAACGGCCGGGGAGGGGGAATCTTCTGCCTGTTCTACCTGGCGTGCGGGATCGTTGCGGGCGTCGGCTTTGCGTTGATCCACCCGCAGGGCATGTCGCCGGTGGTGGGAGCCTCCGGCGCCATTTCCGGACTGATGGGTGCGGCCGGCCGGACGATGGACAGCGCGCCCGGCCGTTTGGGGCCGATCTTTGGGCCGCGTGTGATCTCGCTTGGTCTGGGCTGGCTGGTCGTAAACCTCGTCATGGCCGTGGCCGGCGGGCTGCTGACCATGGGCGCGGGCGCCGTCGCCTGGGAGGCTCACCTGATCGGCTTCGCCGCCGGGGTGCTGCTGATCGGGCCCTTCGCGCGCTGGGCCGGACCGCCCGCTGGACTGTCTGATACCGATGATCGCCAAGCCCATTGATTGAACGGCGTCTTTGGAGGACCCTCTCTCTATATAAAAGACAAGGGAGAACGCGCGGTGCTGGTTTCTCAAATCCTCAAGGACAAGGGTGATCTCGTGTTCACGGCCTCTCCACAGGAGACGGTCGGTGCGGCGGCGGCGCTGCTGCATACGCGACGGGTCGGGGCCATGGTGGTGGTCGACGACAAGGAGGCCGTCGTCGGTATCGTCTCCGAACGCGACATCGTCCGCATGGTCGCCAAGGAAGGCGCTGCGGCGCTGACCAAGCCGATCAGCAGCTGCATGAGCGCCAATGTCGTGTTCGCTCAGCCTGACGAGACGATCGACGCGCTCCTGGAGAGAATGACCGATCGTCGTATCCGCCACCTCCCGGTGGTGAAGGGTGAGCGCTTGGCGGGGATCATCTCGATCGGCGATCTGGTGAAGTACAAGATCCAGGCGACCCAGGCCGAGGCCGAGGGTCTTAAGGCCTATATCGCCGCAGGGTGAGCGAACGGCGGGCTCCATCCTTAGACGAGCGGCGCTCTATATAGAGTGATTGCATAGAGAGCGTGGCTAGCCTTCGATGAGCTCGGCGCCGGCCCCGGCGACCGCGTCGGCGAGGCTGTAGCCTTCTAAGACCGCCGCGGTGGCGTCGCGGGCGCGTAGTAAGGCCTCCCGCAGGGCGCAACGCGCCAGGTCGCGGCAGTCCTCGCAGCGTCGAAAAGCGGTGCGGCTGACGCAGGGGGTCAGCGCCAGCGGCCCGTCGACCAAGCGGATGATTTCCGCAAAGCTGATGGCGTCGGCGGCGCGCGCCAGGACATAGCCGCCGAACTTGCCACGTCGGCTGATCACCAGCCCTTCTCGCGAGAGCGACAGGAGGATCGCCTCCAGGAACTTCCGCGGCGCATCGGCGCGCTCGGCCAGTTCGCCGGCGGTCACCTGGGTATCGGCTCGCGCCAACTCGATCATTGCGCGAAGGGCGTAGCGGGCCTTTTGAGACAACATGGACGCCGGGACCTTCGTGGATAGGGCGTGCACCCTTGCGGGTGCGCTCTATAGAGTGGTCCGCGTTCTGAGCGAGGTGAGCCTGCAGCGCAAGTCTTGCATGACGGTGTTCATGCACAGGGAATGCGGACGATTGGGGATGAAACGCGGATTTCACGCTTGCCGCTGCGGGGGAGGGAGCCTAGAAGCCGCCCCTCGCTTCGGGGCCACGCGCCACGGACCGAAACTGGGCCTCTCGGGGCTTGCGTTTCGACCCGCTGATCGCTAAGTTCCGCAGCCTCAGTCGAATCTCTTTCGAGCTCGCGGCGCGCCCCTGGTGCGCCAACGGTGGTTTTTGTGCTCTGAGCTGGCTTTGCTGGCAAAGAAGACAAAAATGAAAAGATCGGTTGACCTGGGAATTCGGTTTCGTTAGAAGCCGCGCTCCTTGGAAATGCAGAGTAGTTCGAAAGAGCTTCTAAGTATTTCCTTCCAGAAGAGCTTAGCTTTTTCCTAGAAAAAGTTGCTTGACTGGCTCCGGCGACTTCTTTAGAAGCTGCCGGCTCCGCAGAAAGCCTTCGGGCTGGACCGGCGGAGAAAGTCGAAAAGTTTTGAAAAAAACGATTTGACACGGAAAACGAGGTTGGATAGATAGCCGCCTCCGCCGACATCGGGCGCTAAACGATGGGGTCGCCGGGAGGTGGCTCGGGTCTTTGACATTGTTGAATTGGAAAGAGAAACGCAGGCGGCGGCGCTCTGGCGATGACCTTCGGGTCATCAACTGACGCTGACGAATGCGGTCTCTTGAAGAAGACACCATTACGCCGGTTGGCCTTCGGGTCGATCGAGTGATGGGAACTCGTCAAGATACTATGCAAACCAGATACGCAGTTCGGATTTTCCTCCGAACTAAATAGCTGGAGTCAATGTCAACTCAACCTGAGAGTTTGATCCTGGCTCAGAGCGAACGCTGGCGGCAGGCCTAACACATGCAAGTCGAACGGATCCTTCGGGATTAGTGGCGGACGGGTGAGTAACACGTGGGAACGTGCCCTTTGGTTCGGAACAACTCAGGGAAACTTGAGCTAATACCGGATGTGCCCTTCGGGGGAAAGATTTATCGCCATTGGAGCGGCCCGCGTCTGATTAGCTAGTTGGTGAGGTAAAGGCTCACCAAGGCGACGATCAGTAGCTGGTCTGAGAGGATGATCAGCCACATTGGGACTGAGACACGGCCCAAACTCCTACGGGAGGCAGCAGTGGGGAATATTGGACAATGGGCGCAAGCCTGATCCAGCCATGCCGCGTGAATGATGAAGGCCTTAGGGTTGTAAAATTCTTTCACCGGGGACGATAATGACGGTACCCGGAGAAGAAGCCCCGGCTAACTTCGTGCCAGCAGCCGCGGTAATACGAAGGGGGCTAGCGTTGCTCGGAATTACTGGGCGTAAAGGGAGCGTAGGCGGACTGTTTAGTCAGAGGTGAAAGCCCAGGGCTCAACCTTGGAATTGCCTTTGATACTGGCAGTCTTGAGTACGGAAGAGGTATGTGGAACTCCGAGTGTAGAGGTGAAATTCGTAGATATTCGGAAGAACACCAGTGGCGAAGGCGACATACTGGTCCGTTACTGACGCTGAGGCTCGAAAGCGTGGGGAGCAAACAGGATTAGATACCCTGGTAGTCCACGCCGTAAACGATGAGTGCTAGTTGTCGGCATGCATGCATGTCGGTGACGCAGCTAACGCATTAAGCACTCCGCCTGGGGAGTACGGTCGCAAGATTAAAACTCAAAGGAATTGACGGGGGCCCGCACAAGCGGTGGAGCATGTGGTTTAATTCGAAGCAACGCGCAGAACCTTACCA